>WNFU01000008.1_pt1 | contig 243529 bp, 188 predicted proteins | sample 5400121 | NCBI WGS metagenome assembly WNFU01 (sample SAMN13153360, study PRJNA577476) | soil metagenome | isolation source: 100 cm soil or saprolite under grassland replicate 1 | place: USA:California | collected 2016-06-15
CCCGGGTCCTGGGTCAGGGTGGCCAGGCGGTTGAGCTTGTCGTAAGTCAGCTCGACCACGTGGCCGTTGGCGTCGGTCTGCCGGATGCGGTTCCGGGCCTCGTCGTAGTCATGGCGGGTCACCGGCTGGGGCTGGCCGGAAGCCGGCGGCGGCGGCGTGACTTTGCTCAGCTTGCCCAGCTCGTCGTAGTCGTAGGTCGTCTCCTGGCCCATCGGCTCGCGAAGCGAGACGCGGTTGCCTTCGGGGTCGTACGCGTCGCTCGTTTCGTTGCCTTCGCCGTCGGTCTCCGTCTCCAGCCGGTTGAGCCGATCGTAGGTGCGCTTGACCGAGTAGGCAGCGCCCAGTGCCGCCGCTCGGGCGTCGCGCTCCTCCAGCACGTTGCCGTTCTCGTCGTGCTTGAAGGTGGTCGCCCCCTCGACGGGAGTGCCTGGGCCCTCGACCCTGCGGCTCAGGCGGTTGGCGGGGTCGTAGTCGAACCGCGTGAGGCGGTCCTCGGCGTCCCGGGTCAGCGTGCGGTTGCCGTTGCCGTCGTACTCGTGACGCTCCAGGGTGACTCCCGAACGGACCACCGATCGCACGCGGCCCAGGGCGTCGAGCTGCGTCACCTTGACCAAGCCCCGGCGGTCCCGCTCGGTCACCCGGTTGTTCGCGTCGTCGTAGGTCCGCTCGACCTTCTGCTGGTCGAAGGGCGCCGGGTCCGTGGTCAGCCGCAGGCGGTTGACGGCGTCGTAGACAAAGGTCGTGAGGTTCCCCCGCTTGTCGCTCTCCCCCACCTTGTTGACCCCGTCCCAGGCCGTGGTCTTGCGGAAGCCGTCGGGATCGACGAGCGCGACCACCCGGCCCATCCGGTCCAGCTCGAACGTGGTCTTGAAGCCGCGGGCGTCCGTCTCCACGCGTCGGAGGTCCTGGTCCCGGTACTCGGTTTCCTGGCTCCAGAGCTGGCCTCCCCGGGACGGCAGGACCGCGGTGCGGAGGAGCCGGCCCAGGTTGTCGTAGGCCATCTCCTTGCGCACGTCACGCCGGTCTACCTCCGCCGTGCGCAGGCCCTCCCCGTCGTGCTCGTACCGGGCGGTCTTCCGGTCCGCGTCCGCCATCAAGACCAGGCGCCCCAGGCCGTCGTAGGTGAAGAGCGTGTCGTTCTTCCGCGGGTCCACCACGCGCTTCCGGTCGCCGAGGCCGTCGTAGGTGATCGCGGTCACGAGAGCGAGGCCGCCCGAGTCCACGGTCTGCTCGGCCACCCGGTCCAGGCCGTCCAGGCGCGTGACCGTGGTGAACCCGCGCGGGTCCTTGACCGCAACCTGGTGCTGCCGATCCGTGTAGCTGGTCTCCGTCACGTAGGACAGGACGCCGGTCGTCGGGTCGCCGTCCTCGCCTTCCAGCCGCACCGTGCGCCTGCTCTCCCGGTTGAGGTGGTCGTGCTCGTAGAGCGTCCGCAGGCCCCGCTGGCCGTCGAATTCCTCGGCCTTGTTCACTTTTGAGCCTTCGGGGTCGCCGTAGGTGACGGTCGCGACCAGGTTCAGCCCGCCGGGGTCGCGCACGGTCTCCACGAGCCGGTTCAGGCCGTCGTACCGCCAGGTCGTCGCGTGGCCGTTCGCGTCGGTGAAAGACACACGGTTGCCGACCCTGTCGTGTCGGTAGAGCTCCTGATAGCGCGCGCCCGCAGAGGGCCCTTCGGGCAGCTTCTTGAGCTTCAGGTGGTAGAGGCCGTCGTACTCGAAGTCGGTGCGCTGGCCGGCGATGTCCACCTCGAAGAGCTTGTTCCCCACCTTGTCGTAGCCGTAGCGGGCGATCTCGCCGGTGGGAGAGGCGGCCGGCCCGGCTTCGATCGTCACCCGGGTCAGGCGGTTGACCGTGTCGTACTCCATCCGGCGCCGCACCCCCCGCCGGTCGGTCTCCAGGACCTTGTTGCCGTTCCCGTCGTACCCCATCTCGGCCACCAGGTGCTGGGCGCCGAGGGTGGTATCGCTCCGCACCACCCGGTTCAGGCCGTCCAGCTCGAAGCGGGTCACTGCCTGGTTCGCGTTGGTCTGGGTCTCGACCTGGCCGCCCGGGTAGTACGTGGTCTGCGTAGCCTCGTCGTTCGAGTCACCGCCCGCCTTCCGAAGGACGCTCCGCGGCCGGTCCAGGCCGTCGTAGGTCACCTGCTTGCGCCGGCCCCAGTCGTCCTCCTCCAGGAAGAGCCGCCCCCGCAGGTCGTAGCTCCGTCGCGTCTGGTTCCCCAGGGGATCGGTGATGCGCCGGGGGTTGCCGAAGGAGTCGTGGTCCGCGTAGACGGTCGGGTGGCCGCGGGGATCGGTCATGCTCTGAAGCAGGCCGGTTCCGGCCTCGTACTCGTAGGCGGTCTTGTCCCCCTCGGCGTCCTCGGTCAGGAGCAGGTCGCCGGTGGCGTCGTCGACGGTGTAGCGGGTCGTGTGGCTTTCCGCGTCGGTCTTGAGCGTCAGCTTGTTGAAGACCGGATGGTAGGCATAGCGGGTGACCACCTCTCCCAGGTCGGCCGTCAGCACCGTCTCGCTCGTCAGGTTCCCGTTGCCGTCGTACCCGTAGCGGGTGGTCCGGTCCTCCGCGTCCGTCTCCTCTTCCTTGAAGACGTCGGCCGCCGCCCACTTCATCGTGGTAGTGCGGGCGTCCGGCGTCCCCTCCGCCTCGTGGATCTCGAGCGGCGAGCCGTTGCCGTTGAGGACGTAGCGAGTGGGGGTGGCTCGGGGATCAGTGACGGTGGTCTGCCACTTCCCGGTAGCGAGAGCGTTCCCGAAATCGTACGCGAACGGCGTGGACTGGGCCGAGGCCCCCCCGGGGAACTCGATCACCCGCTTCACGAACTCCTCTTTGTTCATGGCCACGAGGAAGCCCGTGTCCTCGCCGGGGAAGGCGTCGGCCTTGCGGTAGTACTCGTAGCGGACGATGTGGCCGTTGGGGTCGCGGGCCTCCACCATCTGGTGCCGGTCGCGGAGGTCGGCCGCGGTGTACTCGTACTGCTGGACGCGGTCCTCGGCGGTGGGCCCGGCGATGTTCGAGCCGGAGCGGGTGGCCTTCTTCAGGTTCCCCTGCTCGTCGTATTCGTAGTCCACCCGCATCGCCAGCGAGGCGGCCCCGGCGAAGGCCTCCACGCTCTTGACCCGGTCGAGGCCCCCCGCCCGCGCCCAGGTCACGCGCAGGCTCCGCACCGGGACTCCGGCCTGGACCTCGGCCACCTCCGCCACCCGGCTTTGCAGGTCGTAGGTGAGCTGGGTCCGGTCGCCGTGCGGCTCCTCCACGGAGTCCAGCCGGTAGCGGCCGGTGCCCTCGCCCAGGCCCGCGAGAACGAAGTGGTGCCGGTTGTTGGCCTTGTCGAAGTAGTCGTAGCCCGAGCCGCTCCGAGCCAGGCGCCCGTGGTAGCCCTTCTGCGGCGTGAAGCCGCCCCCGCTCGACCGGAACACCTGGCTGCTGCCGTCCGCCGTCTTCACCGAGACGAGACCGGTCAGCGTGTGCGGCAGCAGGTAGGCCGCGTAGTTCCAGTCCCAGCCCGCTCCCAGCTCGCCCTCGAAGCTCGTCCCCGCGCTCGAGTACGTCCGCGTCGTCTTCAGGCCCAGGTGCCGACCCGGCAGCTCGAGGTCGGTCTCCTGCTGCACCAGGTGCCCGTCGAAGACGTCCACCCCCTTGACGAACGTGTGGCCCACCGGCAGCACCGAGCGGTTGGTCAAGTGGACCTGTACGATGCCCGGCTTCTGGTCCTGGAGCGTGGGGTCGGCCAGGCTCACCGCTTCCACCTCGAACGGCTTGACCTTGTCCAGGGCCGCGGCCAGCTCCCCGACGTTCAGGCTGACCTGGTGCAAGCCCGGCTCCAGCGCCACGTCGGCGATGGTCCGGGGCACGCCATCCAGGGGGGCGGTCAGGACCTTGCCCTCGAGCTTGAGCGTGACCTTGGCCGCGTCGCAGGTGGCGAAGACGATGTCCTCCTGGTCGGGGGCGAGGAGGGTCTGGTTCACCGGGTCCAGGATGAGGTCGACCGAGACGACCTCCTTCCTCAACGTCACGAGGTCGGGCGAGGTCACGATCGCCCCGTCCTGCCGGCTCGCCACTACGGGCTGCTGGCTGGTGACCGCGAGGAGGGCGAACGGCAGGGGGTCCGCTCCCGGTCCCGCCACCAGCGCCCGCGGCACCGTGACCGCGTGCTCCCCCGGTCCCAACGTGAGGCCACCGATCGAGACCGGCGGCCCCCCGTCGACGCTCGCCTCCAGCGGCTGACCGGCCACGTTCAGGGAGACCCGCGACTCCTCGCACAGGCGGAACCGGATCCGGTCTTCGGCCTTGCAGGAGGGGTTCTGGTTCGGCAGGTCGCGCAGGGGCAGGGTCACGACGGGAGTGAGCAGCTCCAGGTGACTGCAGGCCTGGATCGGGAAGGGCAGCGACACGATGTCCTTGCCGCCCGCGGAGACCCCCCGGACCGTCAAGTGGCCGGTGTAGTCGCCGGGCGGGAACGGAAGGCCCTTCGGGATCTCGAAGGGCTTGCCGTCCGTGCCGTTGGCGGAGAGCACGTCCGCGTCGTTGCGTCGGAGGTCGAACCGCACGTCGCTGGGCAGCAGGAGCGGCGGATATTCGGGGGGCAGGATGGACGTCTGGACGAACGAGCGCTCGGCCGTGGTCTTGCCGTCGATGCGGATCGGCGAAGGCGTGACGGACTGGACGGCCGCGGTCACGCCCCACAGGCTGAACGTCCCCCGCCCCACCCACGGCCGGTCCGGGTACTTCTGCTTGGTGACCCGCAGCGTGATCTCGTCCACGAACCGCTTGTCCACGCGATCCGGATGCTCGGGGTCGTGGGGGATCTCGAAGGGGACGAGCTTGAAGTCGTAGGCCATCGTGTTGAGCTGGGGCCGGCCGGCAAGGGTCATGGAGCCCCGATACGCGCCCTTGCCCACGCGGGGCGCCGAGCCGGAAGTGCCGGTGCCCGGGGTCACCGCGCTGAGGCTGAACGTGGAATCGTCGAGCGGCTCGCGGGTCCAGGTGTTGTCCCCGCGCGCGAGGTAGAACGGCTGCCCCTGGTCGTCCTCGAACCGCTCGAGGACGTAGCCCTCGTAGAGGGCCTCGGAGGCGAAGCCGACGTCGGACGAGCTCCCCGGCGGATAGGCCTCGATCAGGTCGCCGTTGGCGCTGACCAGGATCGGCCGGCCGAAAGCCTCGGTGAAGACGAGTGGCTCCAGGCCGCCCTGACCGCAGGTGGGGGTGCAGATGAAGCCCCAAAGCGTGTAGAGGATCCAGCCGGCCTCGGGCACCAGGTCGGTGCCGATCCAGAACTTGTAGCTGCTGAACGGGCTGTCGCCGACGATCGGGTAGACGAAAGCGCCCCGAGACGACGAGGGAACCTCCTGTATCTCGGCTTCGCCGGGGCACTCTCCCCAGCGCACGACGGGGGTCTTCTCCTGGCAGAGGGCGTAGTCCCGTGCCTTGAGGAGCTTCCCTGGCGTGGCGGTGGCCGGACGGGCCAACACCCATCCGGGCGGAGGCGTGCCCAGGACAGGAGGAGGCTGGTAGGCGAAGCGGAGCGGGAAGTTCGAGATGGGGTTGTCGAACTGATCCCGGACGTCGATGGCGAGGAGGGCGGCCACCCGCAGCGTGCTCAGGCTCCCGTCGTCGAACCCGTTGGCGATCCGGAGGTAGGCCGCCTGCTTGCCGGGACGCGTCGGGTCCCGCTCGTCCGGGACGCCGTAGGCGTAGAAGGGGTCGCCGAGGACCGCCCCGCCGGAGGTCGCGGAGACCAGGTTCAGGCCGACCTGGGTCGCGTAGGTCTCGGTCTCGTTCGAGCACTCGGCGGACCCGAGGCAGACGAAGCGGGGGATCTCGCTCGTGCTCTTCCCGAGCGTCAGCGTGGCCTCCGCCTCGCCGCGGCCGTTCGAGAGCACGGTCAGGGAAGGCCCGGCGGGAGCGCCGGAGACGGGATCGATCAGGGACCCCCCGCCGCCCAGGACCACGAAAGTGACGGCCGCGCCCGCGACCCGCAGGCCGTCCTTGTTCGTGACCAGGACGCGCAGGGGCTTCCGGAGCGGCTCGTTCACGTATGCTTCCTGGAAGTCGGTGGACAGGAACTTCGTGACGGAGGTGACCTCGCTCCTCGCGGGCGCCGGCGCCTCTCCCTGGTCCACGAGGGTGTCGCGCAGGCCGGAGGGCCAGTCGAGGGTGGAGGGCGCGGTGACCCCGCCGGAGTGCCCGCCCTGGAGCTGGAACGCGGCTTCGCCGGTCTCGGGGTCGAGGATGCGGTAGCCCACTCCGGTCCAGGCCAGGCGCGTCACCGGCGCCGCGTGCACGCGCACCGACAGGCCGCGCAGGGCGCCCGCCCGGATCTCCTCCTTGACCACGGGATCGAAGGGCAGCCCGGGCAGGATCGACTCGACGTCGTCCCGCGTGAGGTCGAGGACCTCGATGCCCTGGCCGGCGGCGAGCTGCAGCGCGGCGGCGGTGGAGACGCTCTCCACCCCCAGGCCGTCCGTGAGGACCCGTCCCTCGAGCACCGAGCCTTCCAGGCCGGAAAAGAGCAGGAAGGGCCTCTCGGCCTTCGAAGACTCGACGCCCACCGGAGCGCTGGAGCGGAGGTCGGCGTCGATGGCCACGCCCTTCCAGACGAAGCTCACGGGATAGAGCGGGTCGCCCCCCGCGTAATCCACTTCGATGGCCGACATGACCATGCAGGCGGAGACCGTGGGCCGGACCGGGGCCACACGGAAGAGGTCGGCCAGCTCGGCGTCGGACCGGTTCCAGCGGTCGATGTAGCTCCAGGCGACGCGCGAGAGGATGGCGGCCGCGTTGCTCGAATCCGGCTCCGTCCCCGCGCCCACACGGTCACCCAGGCCGATGGCGGTGAGGTTGCCGGCCAGGACGGGGTTCTCGATCGTCTCCACGCCACCGGGGTGGAGGAGCTCGATCTTCAGGTCGAACTTGACGCCGAGCCCCACTGCCGCCTCTCCCGCCGCGATCGTGATCCCGCCCGACTTGAGGACGGGCTTCACCTCCACGAGGTAGGGAGGAGTGCGGGCGAGGCCGCCGAAAGCTGCCACCGTGCTGGCATCGTCCGCGTCGAAGGGGACGTACGAAAGAGTCAGGCGCCGTCCCAGCAGATCGGCCAGGGGAAGGGTGACGTCCAGGAGGATCGCGCTCTCCCGTTCGCCGCGGAAGCGCACCTGGTGGCGCAGGTCGTCGGGCGGCAGGTAACTGACCTCGGCCCGGCCTTCCACCGCGTAGGGCAGCGTGTTGGGCAGGATGCCCAGGTCCTCGACGAGCGGAGCCCGCGAGTTCAGGGCTTCGGCGTAGGTCTTTCCGCTCGCCGACAGCAGGTCGGTCACCCGCTGCCGCGCGAACTCGAGGGGCGTCGCCGTCCGGGGGGCGGCGAGGTACTCGTCGAGGAGCGCTTCGGGGTCCAGGCCCAGCTCCTGGACCACATCGAGGCCGGTGATGGGGGCCAGCTCCTTGAAGCCCGCGTCGAGGGGGATCCAGGCCTTCCCCTGCGCGTCGAGCGGGGCCCCGCGGTAGTTGACGTAGGGGACGTAGGCTTCCGCCCAGACCCGGGCCAGACGGACCGCCGCGATCCCTCCCGCCCCCGGAGCCACCTCGTGGGGGATCCCGCCCCGCTCGAGGACCCGGACCGCCAACTCGACCGTGGCCGCTCCGGTCAGGGCCTTCAAGCGGTTCGCGGTGACCGTGACCGTGCCCCGTGCATAGCGGGCGGGGAACCCCTTGGCGCGCAGGAGGGCCACGAGCAAGCTCGCGGTGTCGGCGTCGTTGCCGCTGCCGTCGAGGTAGGTCTGGAGCGGCCCCTTCATGAAGCCGTGGTAGAGCTCCGGGGCCACGTTGTTCCTCACCCACGCGTAGACCTGGAGCGGCGAGTCGAAGCCGGCGGCGACCTGCTCCAGCCGATCGGGGATCACCCCGATGGCCGAGGCCTCGGCGGTGCGCGCGGCCGCGAGCTCCTCGGCCGGCGCGGCCGCTCCCACGGCCGACCTCCCTCCGCGCGGCTCGGCCACCGCCGCGGGCAGCGGGGGGGGCCGGAGCGTGGGCGCGTGCATCTTCAGCTCGCCGGAAAGGGGCTGTTGCCGCGCGGCCTGGGCCAGGCGTTCCACGATCTCGCGGGCCTCGCCCGCGCGGGGAGCCCCGGCCTCCGGTGTCGCCGCCGCCAGCGCGCGCAGGATGGCGAGGAGGCGTCCTTGCCCGGACTCGTAGGCCGCGCGCGCCTCCGCCAGCCGGGCGAGCGCCTTGCCCGGGAGCGCCCGCTTCGCCAGGGCCTCGAACTCGGCCGTCCTCGCCGCGTGCTCCCGCTCCAGGCGCTCCAGGACGAGCCGCGGCGCCGTCATGCTGGTCGGCTCTGACGCCGTCGAGGGTGGGCGCGACCGCGACCGGCCTCTTGCCGACGGCGACTCCTTGGCGCCCGCGGCCGGACGGACGGCTTCCCCCGCTTCCACCCGCGCGAGCCAGGCCCCGATCTCCCTCCAGTTCGCTTCCGCCGCGGACGTGGCCGGCGCACTCGCGAGGGTCGCGAGCAGGGCCGCCCGGGCGAGCCCTGCGGCACCCAGCGCGGGGCCGGAGCGGAAGAAGCGGCGCTGGAGAGGACGCAGGATCATGCCTCAGCGCACCGCCGGAGGGTTCACCGGCGTGGGGTCCTCGACGTGGTAAACCCGGACGCGCGGGAGGCCGGCGCCGTCGAAGCGCACGACGACCGTGGCCGCGCCCCCGGGACGCGAGGAGGGTCGGTCGAGCACCAGGAGGCCCGTGTCCACGGCGCGTACCACGTCGTCGCCGAGGTGGTCGCCCGGCCGCAGCGTCCGCTCGCCGTCGGGGAAGCGCAGGACCGCTTCCCCCGCCCGGGTGGAGAGGGCGCGCGCGCCCTTGAGCGGGCCGGCGGCCGGCGGGGCGCCCCCTCCGGCCAGCGCGGGCGGGCCTTCCCCGGTCACCACGAAGGGGCCGGCCTCCGGCCTAGGTGGCTCCGGCCTCCTCCACTCCTTGCGTTCCCCGGGAGACGTCGGGTCCTGGGCGCGCTTGCCCACGCTCGGGGGCGGGCTCTCCATGCGCTTGCCGCTTCCTTCGGCCTCCTTGCCGCTTCCTTCGGCCTCCTGGGCGCACACGGCGGCCGCCAGGCCCCAGACCGCGATCCCCACCAGCGCTGTCTTCATCGTTCCCTCACTCCGTCACGCGGATGACGTCCTTGGCCACGAACGCCTGGCCGGCGATGGTCCCGCTCACCCGCACTTCCACGGAATCCCCGTCGGGCAGCACCGCCAGGGCCGCCCGCCGGTCGAACTTCACGATCAGCTTCTGCTTCGTGACCGACACCACCCGGCCCACCGGCACCGTCTCGTTCAGCCGCAGCGAGGCCACGCTCACCTTGGTCGCGTCCATGCAGTCCGCCACCTGCAATTGAACCTGGACGTCGTTCCCGCGGCTCCGCCGCTCGAGCGTGCGCGGGGTGAAGAACAGGTCGACCCGGGGCGAGACCACGGTGAGGATGGCCCGGCCCGAGAACTCGACCCCGCCGGCCCGTCCCGTGACGGCCAGCGGGTTGGCGCCCGGCCGGAGGAGCGGAGCCACGTCGCCGAAGGCGAAGCGCACCAGGAGCTCGGGTATCCCGTCCCGGTCGCGGTCGGTCGTCCCGGTGACGCCGTCCGCGGCGACCGTGCCCGCGAGGCGCACCGTGGCCGGGTCGATGCTGCCGGGGCCATAGCCGGCCGGCAGCTCGATGGCGGCCCGGATCCACTCCGGGCACGGCGACGAGCACCCCTCGAGGCCTTCCCGCAGGCCAAGCCGTCGCGCGGCCCCCCGGCGCGGGACGAGGGTCGGCCGGTCGTCGTCCCGGTCGTCGTCGCACTCCCGGCTCCGCCCGCGGAGGGCGTCACGGTCGGAAGGACGCCGGCAGGAAGCGAAGAGCAGGCACTCGCCCGAGACCGTGCTCGGGTCGAAGCTCACCTCGGCGGGGAGGACGGAAGGCGCCTGGGGCGTGGCCGCCGCTTCGTCGGAGTAGCCGCTCTCGAACCGCGCGTCACGCGCGGTGACCACGTAGCGGTAGGTCACGCCGTTGGTCAGCCCGAGGTCGGAGTAGGCCGGGGTCGTGGAGTCGGCGATCCCCGTGTAGGGGCCGCCCGGGTTCAGGCTCCGGTAAACGCGATAGCCGATCACGTCGGGCTCCGGGCTGAGGTTCCAGGTCAGGTCGACGCGTCGATCGCCGGGCACGGCGCTCAGGCCGGTGGGCGGGGCAGGAGGCTCATCCACCGCCACCGCGAACCGGGCGCTCGCCATCCATGGCCCGTAGAAGGTGCCGTCGAAGGCGCGGGCTCGCCAGGAATAGGGGCCGTCCGCGAGGTCCACTCCCGGCCTCCAGGATGTCGTGAGGATCTGCTCCGGCTGCCCCTCGATCCGGTCGACGAGCGTGGGCGGCGCTCCCGCGGCGTCGGTGTACAGCTCGAACGTGTAGGTCAGGGTCGACCCGCGCGGGCTGGTGGCGTTGGAGACGACCAGGAGGGGACGACGCTCGCCCACCGTCGAGCCCTCCGGCGGAGCCACCAGGCCGGGCGCGCCGGGAGCCACCTTGACCCGGAAGGTCTCCCAGGCGCTCCACTCGCTCGCCGCCTGACCGTCGCTCGCCCGGGCCCGCCACTGGTAGACCTGGTCCTCGGCCAGGCCGGGGGTGACCCAGCCGGTCTCGTCCACGCCCTCGGCCAAGCCTTCGGCCTGGGCCACCACCGTCCCCGTCGAGTCCGCGAGCGCGAAGTCGTAGGTGAGCACGTCGCGGTCCGGATCGGTGGCGTTGCGGACCCGCAGCTCGGGCGTGAGGGTGCCCACGACCGCGCCGCCCACCGGGCTCTGGGGGACCGGGGTCGTGGGCGGGTCGTTGCCGAGGTTGACGAAGAAGCTCTCGTAGGCCCACGGCCCGTGGCTCACGCCGTCGCTCGCCGCCGCCCGCCAGTGATAGAGCGCGTTGTCCACGAGCGGCACGGGCGGGGTCCAGGCCGCTTCGTCCCCCGCCTCGGCCAGGGCGGGCGAGGCCTGCTTCTCGCTCGAGTCGAAGCCGGAGGATCGGTCGACCTCGATGACGTACGTGAGGGGCGAGCCCTCGGGGTCGCGGGCGGGGCCCACCGCCAGCTCCGGCGTGATCGTGGGGACGCCGGCTCCACCGATGGGGCGCAGGGGCACCGGCGCGGTGGGGGGCAGGTTGACCGTGTCCACCAGGAAGCAGGCGGGCACGGAGAAGGGCGACCGGTTGCGTCCGTCGCTCGCGCGGGCGTCCCAGCAGTAGGTCTTGTCCTCGTCGAGGAGGACGGGCAGCGGCCAGCCGGTGAAGCCGTCGCCCTCGGCCACGCCGCTCGTGGAAACGACGATCGTGGCCATCCCGGGGTCCTCGGCCAGCCGGAAATCGTAGGTGAGGACGTCGTTCTCGGGATCGTGGGCGTTACGGGCCAGGAGGGTGGGCTGACGCGAGGCGACGCGCTCGCCGGGGGTCGGCGCGACCGGCACGGGCGCGCCGGGAGGCAGGTTGAGGGCGTCCACCCGGAACGAAGCGACCGCGCTCCAGCCGCTGGTCGAGAAGCCGTCCGTGACGCGGGCCCTCCACCAGTAGACCTGGTCCTCGCCGAGGCTGGTGGCGACCCGCCACGAGGTGCGCGACGGCGTCTCCGGCCGGCCCGCGGCTCCCGGCAGGGCCATCGTGAGACCCGCGTCCAGGAAGAGCTGGTATTCGTAGAGGAGGGGCGCTCCCTCGGCGCTGGTCGCGTTGTTCACGGTGAGGACGGGGTGCGGCGTGTCCACGGTGGAGCCGTCGGCCGGGGCGTGGACGCTGGGGGGCGCGATCAGGCCGTGCACGCGGAGGGCGGCCATGGCCAGGGTCCCGGCCGGGTCGCCGGCCCGCAGCCGCACCGAGTAGGGGCCGGGAGCGAGGGTCGACGACGAGAACGCGAGGCTGGCCTGGTGGACCGCGGCGGGGGCGAGGTCCACGGTCTCCGACTGAACGAGCTGGACGGCCGCGCTCGCACCCGAGACGACCTCCACCCGCACGGGCAAGCCGCTGACCGGGTTCAGGCCCAGGTTGCGGACCTCCAGCCGCGCCTCGAAGCCGTCGCCCGCCAGCACGTGGCCGGGGACGGTGGCGATCGTCCCCGCCAGTCGCACCTCGGCCGTGACCTCGAAGCGGGCGCTGGCCGTGGCCAGCACGTTCGGGCCGTCGAGGACGCGCAGCTCGGCCGCGTAATGGCCGGCCGGCGCGGCTACCGGCCAGGCGAGGGGCCCCGCCCAGCTTCCGCCGGGCACGAGGACCCCCACGGGCGTGTCGGCCTCGAAGACAGGAGGGCCGGCCGAGCCTTCGGGACGGATCGCGAGGTGGGCCGCGAGCCCACTCATGATCGCGTTCGCGCTGAGGCTCTCGACGGTGGCCGCGAAGCCGGCGCGCGTCCCCTGGGGAACGGAAGCGGCATCCGGCACCAGCCGTGCGGCCGCCCGCCGCTCCGGCTCGATCCGGAAGGCGCGCTCGGCCCCGGGCAGGGCGCTCCCGCTCCCGTCGGCCAGCCGGAGCCGGAAACGGTAGTCGCCGGCGTAGGTCGTGCCCGTGTTCCACGGCAGGTCGTAGAGCGTTTCCTGGCCGTAATCGAGGGCCAGCGGCCGCTCGTCCAGCGAGGTGACCTCGTTGCCGGCCGCGTCTTCCACCACCGTCCTCGCGGTCCCCTGGAACGAGGCGCCGCCGTTGACCACCCGGACCGTCACCAGCGCCGGGGCATGCGCGGGATAGAGCTCGCGGTCGGAGCCGATCGAGGTCGAGAGTCCCGCCAGTGGCACGACCGTGATCTCGCGGTCGGCGCGGTTGTTGTCTTCGTGCGCCTCGACGATCGCTTCCCCGGGATCGGCCTCGACGAGGGCCCGGTGGACGCCGGCGGCCGAGGCGACCCAGGGGACGCTGAGGACCGCGCTGGCCCCCGCTTCGATCCGCGGGACGCTCGAGGTGGTGTCGACCAGGAGCTGGCCGCCGGGATCGGTCAGACGCAGCCGGACCGGGACGTTCTCCGCGGCGGCCCCGCCGAGGTTCCTGACTCGGGCCACCAGCAGGGCGGGCTGGCCCGTCCGCGGCACGAGGGGCGCGGCGTACAGGTCGGCGGGGGCGACCGCCAGGTCGGGCAGGACGTCCTCGGGAACCGTGATCGTGACGGGGAGCGATTCGGGGCTGCGGAGGCCGCTCGCCGGGTCCCGGGCCTCGGCCACCAGGAGGTTCTCCCCGGGGGCGAGCGGAACGTCGAGGATCTCGAAGGAGCCCTCGAAGCCGGGATGGAACGACACGCTGCCTTCCCGGAACGCGGCCAGGTAGCCGCTCGCGGTCCAGGCGAAGCCCTGCAGCGCACTTGGGGGGACGACGTCCACGACCGCGTCGGAAGCCACGTCGAGTGCCACGAGGCGGTACCCCGATGGACTCTCGGCGAGGTAGGCCAGCCAGCGCCCGAGCGGATCGAAGGCCGGCTGGTAGCTGTGACCGACGCCGTCGGTCAGATCGCGATGGCCGCCGGTCGCGAGGTCGAAGACGCGGATGCGGCTCGGGTAGTCGCCCCAGGCGTAGGCGACCTGCTCGCCGGAGGCGGACCAGGCGAGGGAACCGTTGACCTGTGCGTCCACCACCACGAGCCCGCCGGTGGCGGGATCGGCGATGCGGCCTTCGTAGCGGGACCCCGTCCACGCGGAGAAGGCGATGCGGTCGCCGGCCGGAGACCAGCGCAGAGCCAACGGGCACCCGTCGCCCCCGTCGAGGGTCGAGGTGACGCCGGTGTCGAGATCCAGGACCCCCAGCCGGCAGACCGTGGAAGAGGTATGGGTCGCGTAGGCGATTCGGGTGCCGTCCGGCGACCAGTCCGCGCTGATCGAAGCGTCGTCGCCGTCCTCGACGGCCACGCGCCCTGCGGTCCTGAGGTCGAAGACGTGCAGGTCCTGGTGGTACGAGCCGTCGGGGAAGATGCCGCTGGTTTGGGCCAGCAGCCGCTCCCCACCAGGGGCGAACGCGACCGGCGAGACGTAGGCATACTCCCCGTTCTCGAGGTCCCGGCTCTCTCCCGTCGCCACGTCGCGGACGACCGCCGTGATCCGTCCGGTCAGGTCGTCGTAGCGGCCGTAGGCCAGGCGGCGGCCTTCAAGGCTCATCAGCGGCAGGCCCACGCCCGCGGGCAGCCCGGTCAGGCCCTGCTCGGCGAAGAGGCCGGCCGCCGCGACCTCGCCCCGTACCACCCCGTTCACGCGGAGGGTGACGACCGAGTCGGAGTCGGCGCGGCCTCGCACGAGCGTGCGCAGGGCGCGCAGGGTCAGGGGATGGGCCGCGTCGGTCGGGAACAGGATCACCGGCGCCGACGGCGCTTCCGTACGGCGAGGGGTGGCGCTCGCCTCGTTCGAGGCCGGCGAGGGATTGCCCAGCTCGTCCCGGGCCACCACCACGTAGAAGTTCTGCACGTCGAGGGTGGCGGTGGTGTCGCGGTAGGCGTGCTGCGGCGTCTCCACCCGCAACGTGTAGGGTCCGCCGGAAGCCGTGGAGCGGTACAGGGCATACACCGGAGCGCCCGGGTGGTCCCACTCCAGGTCCACCTGCCCGCGGGGCGTGGCCACCGCCCGCAGCACCGGCGCCTGCGGCGGCTGCACCGCGATGGTGACGGCGGCGGGATCGGAGCCCTCGCTCTCGTTCCCGTCCGTGGCCACCGCGCTCACGGTGTAGAGGTAGGTGGCGTTCGGCAGGCCGACGTCACGGTAGGTCGGCGTGAGCGAGGCGGGGGCCGTCCCGATGAACGCGCCGTCGCGGAAGACGTCGTAGTGGTCGATGTCCGGCTCCGGGTTCGGGCTCCAGGTGAGGGCCGCGTCGCTGCCGTCGGGGACGCCCGCGAAGCCGGTGGGCTTGCTCAGCCGGTCGACCTCCCTTTCGACGCGGGCCCAGGGTCCGTAGGCCCCGTAGCGGTCCACGGCCGCGACCTCCCAGGTGTGCGGACCGTCCTTCACCGCCGAAGCGTCGGTGAAGGTGGGAGTGGCGAGGGACACCAGCGCGGACCGCGTGACCTCCAGCTCGGAGATGCCCATGTAGCCGCTCACTCGGATGACCACCCGCAGCTGGTCGGTGGCGAAGGCCGAGGGGAAAGCGTGCTCGACCTCGCTCTGGAGGTTGTCGCGAACCGACACGAGGGGAATGAAGCGGCCCTCCCACAGGGCCTCGACGCGGTAGTCGGGGACCGGTGTCGAGGCACCCGTGTACCAGGCGAACCGGAGCTTGACCTTCTCGACCAGCACCGGCTCGGGGAAGCGCACGATCAGGTCGTGCTCGGGCGCGCTCCAGTACACGGGCACCCACACGGTGCTCGGGTCGCCGTCGAAGGCCTTCGGCGGGTTGTTGCAGGGGCTGAAGCCGGAGCAGTAGTAAGGGCTGCCGGAGACCGCCTCTCCCTCCGTCTGCCGGAGGGAGCCGGTCAGGACGGCGCCCTCACGACGGACGGCGAAGCCGAACACGTCCGGCTCGGACGCCGCGTCCCAGCCCAGGGTCATGACCCGGCCGACCGGGGTGGCGACCAGGCCGGTCACCGGCCCGGGCGGAGCGTTGCCGATGATCACCACCTCGTTCGAAGCGATGCTGCGGTTCCCCGCCGCGTCGCGGCCGCGCGCGGTGAAGACGTTGCCTTCGAGGGCGATCGGCACGCCGGCGAAGGCGAAGGCGGGGCCGCTCGCGGCCACCGACGCCACCACGCCGTCGTCCTTCGAGAGGTCGAGGGTGGTGTCGGGCAGGGCCCCATCGCCCGCCAGGTCGACCACAGCGGCCAAGGTGACCGGGAACGGCTGCTGGAGCTGGACCGCGTAGACCACGGCCGTAGCCGGATCGCTCGGGCCGCTCTCGTTCCCGTCGTGGTCCACCGCCGCGACCGTATAGGCGTAAGTACCCGGGTCCCGGTCGTCGTCGAAGGTGCGGTCGGGGCCGCCGTAGACCGGCTCGCCATCGCGACGGAGCACGTAGTGGTCCAGGTCGGCTTCGAGGTTGGCATTCCAGGTCAGGCGGACCCGGCGTCCGTCCACCGCGGCCCCGAGGCCGGTCGGCGGGGCGGGCTTGGTGGTGTCGCCGTAGGCCACGGTGACGAAGCCGGGCTCGGGATCCGCCCGGGCGGCGTCGCGGGCCACCGCCCGCAGGTCGTAGACGCCGAAGGACAGGCCGACGGGGTCGAGCGTCACCTGCCACGGCTCGCGAGTGTCCGCCGGGCCGAGGTCGTGCCAGGTCGAGTCCGCGTCGGCCTTGATCTGGAACTGCACCGACACGACGTCGAGGTCGGGGGTCCGGGCCTTCACGTCGATCGGGAACTGGAAGCGGAGGCCGTTCGGGGGCTGCACGATCTCGGCGTGGGGCGGCCGGTTGTCGAGGGTGCGGCAGATCTCGTTGGAGGCGGGCGACTGGTTGCCCGCCCGGTCCTGGGCCACCACCCGATAGCAGAACCGGCCGTCGGGAAGGTCCTTGTCCAGGTACGTGGGGGGCGGCACGAGGTAGGGCGTCAGGTCGCCGAGGACGATGCCTTCGGCGTTGGCGACGGAGCCGTTGCGGTAGACCAGGTAGCCGGCCACGTCGGTCTCCGGGCTCGGCGCCCAGGTGGAAAGGAGGGCAGTCGGGGCCAGGCCGGGCTCGACCGAGAGGAGGACCGGCGCCGAAGGAGCGTGGTTGTCCACCACCACGCTGCGGCGGGCCACGGCCACGTTCCCCGAGGTGTCCTCGGCTTCCAGCAGGATCACGTGCGGTCCCTCGCCGACCGCGGTCCACGCGCCGAGGGTGGCGGCCAGGACCGGCAGGGTGGAACGGCGCAGGAGCGTGAACGAGGTGGGAGCCGTGCCCGCCCCCACCGAGAGCCGGTACTCCTTGAAGTCCGCGGCGCTCCAGGCGGTGCCCGTGATGTCCACGCTGCCCGAAACGGATGCCCCCTCCCGTGGCAGGAGGACGTCGGCCAGGGGCGGGGTGAGGTCGAGGGTGATCCGGGCGGTGCCGGGGGCGCTCCGGTTCCCGGCGCGGTCCTCCGCGACCACGGCGTAGGTATAGGTCCCGTCGGGCCGGTCGAGGTCGGTGTAGTCGGTCTGCGGGTCCAGGCCACGCAGGCCGGTCTCACCCCGGGCGATCGTGTACCCGGCGAGGTCGGGCTCGGAGTTGGGATCCCAGGTCACGAGGACGTCGCCGGTGGGCCCTCCCTTGCGGATCACCTGGGCCTTCGGCCGCGGAGGCGCGGGCGGGGTCGTGTCCACGGTCACGGTGCGCAGGGCGCTCGAGCGGAGGCCCGCCTTGTCGCGAACGGTCAGCCGAAGGGTGTAGAGCCCGTCGGGCGGCAGCGGCCTCCAATCCGCGAGCGCGCTCTCCGCGACGCGGCTCGTGCCGGAGCCGAGCGGCGACCACTGGTACGCGCCGGCCGCGTCTCCCGGCGAGACCTCCAGGCTCCAGGACTCGAGGTGGAGGTCGGTGGCCGAGCCCAGGATGGAGCGGGGCTCCTTGACGTAGCCGCCCTCGGCGGGAGCCGAGATCACCGCCACCGGCGGGGTGCCGTCCACCGCCACCGTGACCCGGGCCTCCTGCCGGTGCCCCGCCTTGTCCTCCCCCTCCAGCCGCAGCGTGTAGTCGTCGTCGGGCAGCCCGCTCACGGCCCAGGGACCCACCGCGATCCCCGCGCCGCCGGTGGTGGCGGTGCGGACGACGTCGAAGGAGGCCGGCGAAGGACCAGGCCCGGCGCTGAGCGTCCAGCGCAGGAGGTTCGTGTCCGTGGCGGTGCCCGTCACCTCCACCGGAGCGCTCTTGGGCCAGACGCTCGCGGGGGCGGGGGCCTGGAGGGCCACGACCGGCGGGATGGAGTCGATCGTGACCGCCACCTCGGAATGCGACCGGTTGTCCGCCCGGTCCGAGGACTCGAGGCGCAGGACGTGCGCTCCCTCCTCGAGCCGGGACAGGGTCGCGATCGCGGCCGAGGGCTGCTCCTGGACGCCGTGGGCCAGCTCCACCATCGACCCCCCGGACAACGTGGCCTGGAGCGTCCAGTCGGCTAGGTTCCTGTCTTGGGCGGCGGCGTGCACCGACTCGTTGCGGTCGACGAAGGCTCCGGCGCTCGGCGGCCCGAGGGAGAGAACCGGAGGTTGCCGGTCCACCTCGACGGTGATCGTGCCCTCTTCGGCCGGGGCCAGGCCGAGGGGATCCTCGACGCGCACGTGCACGTCGTACTCGCCGTCGGGAGCCTCGGCCCCGCCGTCGGCGCGGCCGTCCCACGCGTGCCCGAAAGCACCGGCCGGGTGCTCGGCCCCGGACTCGAGGAGCCGGACGGTCGGGCCGCCCCGGGCCCGGATCTCGAGGGTCACCCGGCCCGGGTTGTTCAGGACATAGGTGATGGCGGTCGCGTCCCGGCGCCCGTCGCCGTTGGGGGAGAACAGGTCGGGCTCCGCGGCCAGGCTCTCCAGCCGGGTGCGCGTGTCCACCTGCACCGCCACCACCACCTGGCGCTCGTTCTCGGCCAGGTCGCGCCCGGTGAGCCGAAGCTCGTAGGGGCCGGTCTCGGCCGGCGTGTCCCAACGCCCGAACCTTCCTGGTCCAGCCGGGCTGCCGACGGCAGCGGTGCGCTCGCCCACCGTCGCCCAGGCGGCGCCCGCGGGCCGTGACTCGAGGGCCCAGCCGGCGAAGTGCATGTCCCAGGCGACGCCGGTGACGTCGATGCTACCCAGGACGTGGGCACCTTGGGCGGGAGCCGTGATCAGCACGTCGGGCGGCGTCACGTCCAGCTCGACCTTCACGCCGACACGGCCCGTTCGGCCGCAGGGGTCGAGGCCCGAGAGCTCGAGCCAATAGGACCCGTCGGGCAGGACCGCCCCGGCCGTTCCACGCCCGTCCCAGGTGAGCACATCGTTGCCGGCGGGGAGGGTGAGGCCGGTGAAGAGCGTGCGGACGACCGGCCCCTCGGGACGGTTCGCCCGGACCACCCCCGTCGCCGCCAGTGCCTGGGCCAGGTTGAACGTAGCAGTGACCGTGTCCGAGCGCCCGTCGCCGTTCGGGGAGAAGACGGAGCGGTCCAGGCCCACTAGCCGCAGATAGGGCGGCTCGCGGTTGAGGGTGACGTTTCGGACGACCGAGGTTTTGTTGCCGGCCTCGTCGCAGAAGGTGACCCGGGCCGCGTAGTCCCCGCTCGGGAGGCCGGTCACGTCGAGGGGCAGCTCGGTGATCACGTTGCTCCCGATCACGTCGGGGTTCTGGCAGCCGGGGCTCGCGCAGAGGATGGGTACCGCCACCCAATGGCCGCCCTCGCCGCGGAACTCGGTCGTCACCTTCATCCGGCGGGCGTAGTCCACGGCGCGGCCCGCGAAGCGGACGACCTCCCGACCCGTGGCCCCCTCGGGGCCTACGCACATCGCCGCTCCCTCCGCCGGGAAGAGGACCTCGGCCGCGGGCGGCGTCTTGTCGACATGCAAGCGGATGCGTTGCTCGGGGATGTCGACCCTTCCTTCCGCAGGCTCAACCCTTACCCGGAACTCGAGGTCGCGGTCGGGTTGCCCCGACACGTCCACGAGAACCTCGTGGACAACCGGTAGCAGCGCTCCTTCGCCCTTGAACGTCGTGACGAGGAATGCCTCGCCGTCCGGGTCCCCCTCGACAAAGAAGTGCCGCCCAGGTGCTCGCTCGGCGACCCGGAAACGGAGCAGGTTGGGATCGCCGCAAAGCTGCGGCTCCGACGCCAGAGAAAAGTCTTCTCCGCGAGGAGGGGCACCGCAGCCCCCCACCTCGAGGTTGCGGCAACGCCCGTCGTGTCCGTACTCCCTGCCGCTCTCCCCTTTTGCCGTCGCTCGGGCGCAGTACCCCCTCAAATACGGTGGCGTCAAGAAGGTGAGGCCTCCCCGGCCATCCGGACTCATGGGCAAGTCGCTCGCCAGTCTGCCATTGGGCAGGGTCACGACTCCGTTCTGGTCAAGAAAGGCGATCGTTCCGGAGGCCAGCGGCTCGAGGGCCGAGTTCTCCACGACGTAGATCCACTCGGCGCTCGGGCCGAAGTGCAGGCGGAGCTGCATGTAGTCGTCGCACGGGCGGAAAAGGAAGCTCTCGGAGAAGAAGCGCCCGTTCTGCGCGTCACATGCGAAGCGGCCGCGGTAGACCTGGGTAAAATCCACGCCCAGGCCCACGAAATCGAGACGGGGACCGGCATTGGTCGGCGGGCTCTCGCCCCACGCCCCGCCCGCGCGTGGCTGGAACTGGAAGCGGAAGCTCTCGCCGCCCTTGGGCGAGCCGCGTAGGGTCTCGGCCAGGTCGAAGTCGGTGAACGGGACGAGGGGCTTGACGACCTCCTGGCCCGAGGCGTCCCGCTCGGCGATGGGAGGGACCATCAGGGGCCGGAAGTCCGTGGCTTCAGCGCGCGGGTCAGTGGGCGACGGGAGGAACGAGACGTAGTCCAGGGCGTCCAGGACGTAGAGCTGCTCCGGCACCGGGGGCACCGGGACCACCGCGACGTTGCCGGCATGGTCGCGGGCGGTGAAGGTGGCGCCCGGGTGAACGCCCAGGAGGGCGATCGAGCCCTCGGGGTCCACGCGGTCCACGGCCCGGCCCCCCTCGCGCTTGACCTGGGGCAGGCCGTCCACGTAGACGACCTCGCCGGCGGCGTCGCGCACCGGCTCGAAGACCTGCTCGTCGCCCACGAGCGCGACCTCGTCGGGGACGAAGTCCGCCTGCCAGGACTTCAGGTTTGCGTCCACCACGTGCCACCGCCGCTCTGCCTCGAGAACCCCGATCTGTCGCTCGCCGCCTTCTGTGAGCCTTGTCCCGACCGTGGTCCGCACGTTGGCCCAGGCAAAGGCGATGTCCGGCGGGGTGGTGTCCACGTCCACCCGGAAGGGAAGGCCGTTCAGCTCGACCGTGTAGCGCCCGTCGGGGACGACCTGGCCGCCCTCGTCCCGCCCGTCCCAGACGAAGCCCTGGGGTCCGAGCTCGGGGTAGTCGAAGCCGAAGGCCCGCACCGGCGGCGGAGGCGGAGCGGCGGGATCGCCGGAGAGCGCGCCCGTGATGCGCACCTCGAGGCGGGTGGGCTCCTGCACCAGGTAGCTGAAGCGCGCTTCGTCCTTCACCCCGTCTCCGTTGGGCGAGATCAGGAGCTCGCTCTGGCTGACGTTGGCGATGGCGGGGACCCGGTCCCAGGCGACGACCCGGACCCGGCTCCTCTGGTTGCCCGCGCGGTCGCGCGCGCTGAGCCGCACCGCGTAGGTGCCGGCCTGGGGCGGGGCCCAGGCGGCCAGGACGTCGTCGTAGACCGGCGTCTCGCGAGCGGGGCCGAGGGGCCGCCATCCCTCGGGCTCGCTGGTCGGCGTGTACTCGAGCTGCCAATGGTCCAGGTGGCGGTCGGACACGGTGCCGATCAGGAGCAGGCCGTCGTTGGCGGGCAGCCGCGCGGCGGTGAAGCTGACGACCAGGTTCTCGAGGCTCTGCGCCACGTAGAGGTCGCTCGCTCCGGAGCCGAGGCAGGCCGCCCCCGGCACCGGCTCGTTGGAGAAGAAGTAGGCCAGGCGCGACCGCGGCGAGGCGAGCACCCCGTCGCGCCGCAGCAGCTCGAGGGGGACGCTGCCGTCCGGGTACGCCACCTCCGCGACCGAATGCCCGAGGGCGCTCTTGTAGCGGCCGTAGAGCACGCGGTCACCCGTCGGCGACCAGCTCACGGCCGAGAAGGGGTCTTTGCGCTCCTCCAGCCACGACAGTCGCTCCACCCGGCCGGAGACGGGGTCGATGAGGACCGCGCACTCGCTCGGGCAGGCGTCGGGCGGACGCTCACCCTCACTGAAGAAGGCCATCCGAGCGAAGATCCGCCCGTCCTCCAGCCAGCTCGTCTGCATGACGGCGTTGAAGGAGAAGAGCACCTCGATCGTGCGCTCCTCGCCGAGGTCGCGGCTCACGATGCGGTTGCCGCCGGCAAGGAATCGGCCGTCGGGAGACCAGGCCCAGCTCGACACGTAGGAGTCCGAGACCGGCAGGTGGCCGACCTCGGAGCCGTCGCGCCGCAGGAGGCGCGCGCCGGCGGCGAGGAGCTGGCCATCCGGCGACCAGTGCACCTGACCCGGGTAGGAGTAGACGGAGGAGCCGATCGAGCGCTGCCCTCCGGTCTGGAGGTCCACCGCGAAGAGCTGCCCGACCCGCAGCACCAGGACCTCCCGTCCGTCCGGCGACACCGCGTCGGGACCCGCGAGCTGCGCGCCCGCGGCATACCACTCGTCCTGGAAGAGGTAGGTGGCGGCGCCGTCCAGGGACAGCCGGACCAGGCCCGCCGGAGTGTAGGGGCCCTGGGACCGGGGCACGATCACCAGCGCCTCCTCCTCCGAGGGCATGAAGGCCGGCGGAGTGACGTCCTCCAGGGCGCAGGTCAGGTTCCGGGTGGCGATGCGCCTCGTGCCCGCCGCCTCGTGGATCGGAGACCGGTTGGTGTCGAGGGTGGCGCTGGCCCGGCCGAGGACCACCCCGCCTGCCCCGCCCACGGTGAACGTGTAGACGCCGTCGGGCAGGATCTGACCCTGCTCGCCGCGGCCGTCCCAGGCCACCGAGCCTTCGGCCGGGCCGTTCTCGACCAGGGTGCGGACCATCTGGCCTCGGCCATCGGAGACCACGACCGATACCGTGCCCGTGGCCCGGTAGGCCAGGACCGTCTCGTCCTGCACGCCGTCGCCGTCCGGCGAGAAGTAGGGCGCGGTCAGGTAGAGGTCGGCGTTCTGGACCACCACGGTTCGCCGGGCGAGGTTGTTGCCTTCGTCGGCCTCGCGCACCTCGTCGGCGGGATCCACCTGGGCCGCGAACACGCGCTCCCCCACGCCGGCCGGATTCCAGGTGAAGGTGAGGGCGGTGGACTGGCCGGGGCTCAGGGCCGGGACCGTGATCTCGGTGACCAGGGTGCCGGGCTCGCCCTCCAGGGCCCGCAGCCGGCTCTCCGGAGAGGCGCGCTGCCCAAGGTTGCGCACCACCGCCTGCACCTCCACCGGCTGACCCGCCCGGGGGAACGCCGGAGAGAACGTGAGGGCGCCCGCGGTGAGCACGAGGTCGGCATAGCCCACGCTCCCCAGGGGCAGGAAGGCGCGGTTGTCGGTCTCGTCGTACTCGGCGACCCGTCCTTCGGGATCCACGGCCGCGAAGACCCCGGAAACGTTCCGGAGGTCCACGGAGGGCCAGGGCAGGCTGGCCGTCGCCGAATCGCCCGCCGCGAGCCCGGCCACCGGAACGGCGCCGATGAGGGCGCCTCCCGAGTCGGGGTCCCCCCGATAGAAGGCGACCGTGAAGGCTCCCGCATCCACCGGCGAGGGGTTGCGGACGCCGAGGGACAGGACGGCGGCGCCCCCCTCGAGGGGCGGGTTGGGATCGATGGCGAGGAGAGCCCCGCTCGTGGCCAGGTTCGTCAGGCTCGAAGGCCGGACGACCACCGAGAGCGGGACGTCGTTGTTGGCTTCGGACAGCTCCGGGAGCACGTCGAAGGGATCGGCGCGAAGCAGGAGCGGCAGGGGCTCGCCGCGCAGAGCCGTCTTCCAGCGGAGGACGGCCGTGGTCTCCGCCCCCGGGCCCAGGGTCAGCAGGGCCCGGGCCAGCTCCACCGGCCCTCCCGGGCCGGCGTGGAAGAGGACGAGGGGCACGCCGGCGACCGCGGCGGTGCCCCGGTTGTGGATGGTCGCGGTCACGGTGAGGACGTCGCCCACGGCCAGCTCCGAAGCGGAGAGCGCGACCTCCGAGGGCAGCAGCTCCAGGTCCACCGTGCTCTGGGAATCCAGGAGGAGGGCGCGGGCCTCGTTGTTGTCCTCGTCGTCCTCCGCGACCTCGTTGCGCGGGTCGGCGCGTACGACCAGGTGCCGCGACGACGGCCCCGTCACGCGGTACGTGAAGGTCACGACCGCGGAGGAACGGGGTCCCAGGGCGAGCGGCTCTTCCGCAACCGGCGGCCCGGTGGGAGGATCGGTGTCGTAGAGCGCGGCACTCGTCGTGACGGCCGTGCGCCCGCGGTTGCGGATCGAGGCTCGGACGGCGATGTCCTGCGGGATCCGCGTGAACGAGCCGGGGTCGGGCACGAGGGAGACCGCCTCCAGCTCGGGGCCCGCCGGCGCCTCGGCCAGGACCTCCACCGCGATCGCGGCCTCGTTGTTCGTCTCGTCGGACTCTTGCAGGAGGAAGGCGGGATCGGCGAAAGCGACGAGGGTCTGGGTGCCGGGGGCCACCCCGGTCGTGTCCCAGGCGAAGGTCACGGTGACCGCCGCGCCGGCCGCCAGCGCGGGAAGCGGGACGTCGCCGAGGACCTGGCCGCCTTGGCGCGGGTCTCCGCGGAACAGACGCACGCTCGAAGCCTCGCTCCCCTTCTCGCCCCGGTTCGCCACCGTCACCGCGATCTCGACGGTTTCGCCGCTGGCCGGGGGATAGGGCGTGACGACGATTCCGGCCGCCTCGAGAGCCAGGTCGGGCACCTTGCCCACCACCGAGAGGGAACGGGTGGCGGCGTTGTCGTCCTCGCGCGACTCCTCGACCTCACTCGCCGCGTCGGCCACCACGTAGAGGGCGTGCTGGCCCGCCCGGCCCTCGGTCGGGAACGAGAGGGTCAGCGCGGCCTCGGCCCCGGGGGCGAGGGGCGGCACCGACGCCTCGTCCACCACGAGGCCCAGGCCAGGGGCGCCGTCGTAGAGCCGCGCGCGGCTCGCCCCCGCGGGACCACGCCCCTTGTTGCGGACCCGCAGGCTCACCGTCACCGTCTGGCCCTCCAGGGCCGCGGGCGGATCGAAGGTCAGCGAATCGGCGGGCACGACCAGGTTCGGTCGGGTGCCGCCCCGGAGCACCTCGATCACGAGCGCGGTCTCGTATCGGCTGCCGCCCCAGCTCCCGTCGTCCCGCTGGTGCCCCTGGAGCCAGGCCAGGGCCGGGTCGAGGGCGGAGTCGGGGGCCCCCGCGCCGGCCAGGGCGGTGAAGGCGAGGGCGGTGGCGTAGGGCGTGCTCGGGCTCTCGCCGAAGCCCCCGTCGGGGTTGCGCCGTCCTTCGAGGGCGGCGAGCGCTCCGGGCACCAGTGACTGGGCGGCCGGAATCTCCTTCTCGGCGAGCAGCGCGAGCAGGACCTCGGCCGTGACCACGGTGGAGACTTCGCCGCCCGGCACCATCGGCCAGCCGCCCGCGGGGTCGCGCTGCGCGGCCAGGGTCGTGAGGGCCGCCCCGATCGAGGCGCCGGCCGGCCGGCCGAGGGCGCGCAGGGCTCGGAGGGCGAGGGCCGTGTCGAGCGGGTCGCTGGCGTATCCCTTGGCCGGCCCGAAGCCGCCGTCGGGGTTGCGCAGCGCCTCGAGCGAGGCGGCCAGCGCGGCTTGCTGGCCGGAGCCGAGCGGCCCCGTGGCCAGGGCGAGGAGGCGGCGGGCCAGGAAGTCGACGTTGCCCGGGAGGTTGCCCTGCAGCCAGAGGCGGCCGGTCTGGTAGGGCGCCCCGATCTGTCCCGCCTCCGCCAGGGCGACGAGCGCGGCCGCGGTGTCCCGCGGAGTGGTGGCGGCGGTGTCGCTCCAGCTTCCGTCCGTAGCCTGGGCCGAGAGCAGCCAGGCCAGCGCCCGGTCCAGGTCGGGGGCGGGAACCGTGGGTGGGGCCGGAGCCTCGGCCAGGGTGGTGTCGGCCAGGGCCACTCCGCGCGTCTGGGCGAAGAAGAACTCGACGAAGTTCTGGCGGATCCTGTCCACGATGGCCAGGTCCGTCGCGGTGGCCTCCGTCCCGGGAGCGGTCAGGAAGACGAAGGCGATCCGGAACTCCTTCTGGGACACGACCTGATCGGGCTGACGCACGCCTTCGGCACTGATCACGCCCTCCACGACCATCGCCTCGGGCACGGCCTCGATGACGGCGTCTTCGACCGGAAGCTGGCGAGGGTCCACGGTGGGATTGCGCAGGAGGGTGAAAGAGGCGGCCCCGGCGGGGGGGAGGAAGCCCATCAGGTAGAGGTCGAGGGGGGAGAAGGCGTCACGGATGCGGACCGCGCGCCACCGGCCGTCGTCCTGCCGGACCCAGTCGCTGCCGTACATGTGCGAGGCGTCGGAGTCGAGCAGGTAGCTCCAGTGGACGCCGTCCCGGCCCAGCAGGTCGCCCACCGGCGGGCCGGGCTCGCCGGGATCCTGGTAGCGCACGTAGGACAGCCACTGATGGGCCACTTCGTGCGCCAGCGTGCTCAAGGTCCAGAAGTAACCGGGGTCGCCGGGGGTGAGGCTCCAGGGGGGCTGGCGGTAGCGGTCGAGAGCGCACATGTCGATGTAGCCCTTGAGGCGGCCCGGGCTCCCGAACCACTCCCCCACGTCCAGCACCGGCCGGCCGATCCCGCGGACGTCGTTCCGGACCTGGTTGTGGAAGGCCTGTACCCCCGGGGTGTTGAACTCGAAGTTGGTGAAGACGACCAGGAAGTCGTAGTTGTCCCCGTGGGTCTGATAGAAGCGCCGGGCGATCTCTGTACGCGGGAGGTAGTTCGGGCTCCCGTCGGGCTCGTTTCTCGAATAGTCGGAGCCGTCGTGCTCCATGACCACGATCTGCCCGTCATCGCGTTGGGCCAGGTGGGGCGGGCTCGCGGCTCCGGCCGCGGAGGCGGGGCCGCGCCCGGCGGTCCTTTGCGCGTACGCCGCCCTCTCGCGCAGCCGTCGTGCGGCGGCCGCCGCGTCGGAAACGTCGCTCGCGGAGAGGTCCGCGCCGGTCGTGGACCCGAGGAGGGCGAAGAGGGCGAGCGCAGCGCGCCGTGCAGAATTGCTGCGGCCGAGGACCCGCGAGCCCGGTCCGACGAGAATGCTCAACCGCGCCTCGGCCAAAAGCGAGCCTAGGAGCCAGACGGGCTCCTGCTCAAACTGCTCAAACTGAGCTGAAAGTGTCCTTGAGGGTAGCCCGCGTGCCCTTTCCCTGTCAATGACGCCTTGGGACAGTTTCGGAAAGTGTCACAAAGGCGTGTTGCAGGGGGAGAAACTGTGCTAGGGCCCAGGGCAGGCAGCCGGCCGGCGCGGATGCTAGACTCTCGCGGGATGGCGGCGCGCGGGACCCCAGGGGGCTCGCGGCGGCCGCCGACAGGAGGAAGCCATCCATGAGACGCCTGGCCCTCGCGGCTTTTGCGCTGCTGCTCGCGCCCCCGGCCCTCCGCGCCCAGGGCTTCGCCCTCCAGGACGGGGACCGCGTGGTCTTCTACGGCGACAGCATCACCCAGGACGGCCAGTACGCCCGCGCGGTGGAGATGTACGTGGCCACCCGCTTCCCCGAGTGGACGGTGTCCTTCCAGAACGCGGGGGTTGGAGGCGACAAGGTGACCGGGGGCTGGGCAGGCGCCGTCGACGTCCGCCTCGACCGCGACGTGATCGCCTACAAGCCCACCGTGGTCACGGTCATGCTGGGAATGAACGACGGCAACTACAAGGCTTTCGACCAGGCCACGTTCGACGCCTACGCCCAGGGCTATAAGCGCATCGTCAGCCGGCTCAAGGAAGCGCTCCCCGGCGTGCGCCTCACCCTCATCCAGCCCTCGCCCTTCGACGACGTGACGCGCCCGCCCAACTTCCCGGAGGGCTACAACAGCGTCCTGAAGAAGTACGGGGCGTTCGTGCAGGAGCTGGGCAAGGCCGAGGGCGCCACCGTGGTCGACCTGAACACGCCGGTGGTGGACGGCCTGCTGAAGGTGAACAAGACGAACCAGCCCCTCGCCCGCCAGCTCGTCCCCGACCGGGTCCACCCCGGGGGGGCCGGCCACCTCGTGATGGGGGCCGCGCTGCTGCGCGCCTGGGGCGCCCCCCCGACCGTGACCCGGGTCGAGATCGACGGGAGCGCCGCGCGCCTGGTGCGCGCCGAGAACGCCGACGTCACCGGCCTCGCGGCCAAGGGCCCGTACCTGGAATGGACCCAGAACGACAAGGCGCTGCCCCTGCCGATCGGATTCAAGGACGCCGAGGTCGAGCTGGCGGAGCTGGCGGGGGCCGGCCTCGAGACCATCGACCAGCAGGTGCTCAAGATCACGGGCCTCACGGGCCGCTGCGAGGTGTTGATCGACGGCGCCGTGGTGGGCAAGTTCACCGGTGGGGAGCTGGCGGCCGGCGTCAACCTGGCCCTCCACGAGACGGCCATGACGAAGCAGGCCCAGCCGGTGCGCTGGCACGCAGGCGACCGGCACGGGGTGGAGCTGGTCCGTCGCCAACTGCTGGTGGCGGCGGGCAGCGACGCGAAGATGCAGGACGCGGCCGGCGCCCTCGCCGCCCTGGATGCGAAGATGCAGCAGGAGCGCCGCACCGCGGCCAAGCCGTCCTCCCGCCACTACGAGGTGCGGCGGCCCTATTCACTGCGTTAGAACCGCGCGACGAAGCCGCCGCCGGCTTGCAGGGGGATCTCGAGGGAGTCGCGGGGGGTGACGTCTCGCGGCTCGACCTCCACTGCCGCGGCTTCGCCGGCCTTGTCGCAGACGAGCAGGGCCCGATGGGCTCCCTTGGCGAGGAAGCCGAGGCCCACCCGCAGCGTCCGGGCCTGGGGGCCGTTGAGCACTCCGAGGAACCAGCGGTCGCCACTGCGGCGGGCGAACACGGCCAGCTCACCGATCGCGGAGGGCGGCAGCACGACCGTCTCGTCCCAGACACTGGGCAGGCTCTTGATCACCTCCGCGGCCGGGTTCGCGAGCAGGCCGGCCGGGTTTGCGCCGTAGACCATCACCAGCGACGTGAAGACCACCGCGGTCGCGATCTGGTGCGCCCAGGTCGTGTCCTTGCGGCGGTCCCCGAAGACCACGGGAGTGTAGTCGGCGTGGCCGGCCAGGAAGCGCGTGAAGGGCAGGGTCGTGGACGTCCACCGTGAAGGGCGTGCGGCTGGCCGCGTGGATCACGCTCACCCGGGCTCCGTTGCAGCGGTTCACCGCCCGCGAGTGGACCCCGCGCCAGGGGTAGCTCTCGTCGAGCCGATACGGCTCCGCCCTGCCGATCGACGCCCCCTGGCCGAGGTCGACGCCGTCGACGGCGATCCCGAGAGCCGACGGCTCGATCATCGGCCGATCGTTCAGGGCCGCCTCGTAGCGGAGATGCCCGTCCCCGACCAGGACCGTGAAGCGGACCCTCTTGTTCGGACTCTTGACGACGAGCTCCTGCGCGCCGAGGACGGTCGGGGCGGCGCCGCAGAGGACCGCCGTGAAACGGGCGAGTGCCCGGAGGAGCCGGAGAGCCTGCCGGCGGCTGATTTCCCTGGGGAGGGCCTTCATCATCACCACGAACGAAGGGCGGGCCCCGGGCGGGACCCGCCCCTCACGTCATCCGAGCTCGACCTTAGAACCTCAGCTTGATCGCGGCCTGGATCTGCCGCTCCGAGGTGCCGCACGTGACGCACTGCGGATTCGCCGACGCGGTGATGGTGCCGAAGGCGGCGTTCCCGAGTTGCCCGTTGGGCTGCCCGAACTGCGGGTGGTTGAACACGTTGAAGGCCTCGATCCGGAGCTCGCTGCTGACGCCGCCGAACTTGGTGTTCTTGACGAGCGACAGGTCGACGTTGAAGATTCCCGGACCGCGCCCGTAGTTCCTCGCGATGTTGCCGAAGGTCGCGGTGGCGTCCGCCGGCCGCTGCAGGGCGGTCGCATCGAACCAGCGGTCGATCGTCTGGTCGCCCGGGACGAGGTTGCCGACGATGTTCGGCCGAGGCTGCTGGGCCTGGCCGCTGCCGAGGCCGATGGAGGTCATCTGACCAGTCTGCGTGATGTTCACCGGAATCCCGCTGCGGGCGAAGGCGATCCCGTTGATCTGCCAGCCGCCCAGCGGGTGATTGCGGGCGAAGGGCAGCTCGTAGAGGAAGCTCGCGACGAACGTGTGCTTCACGTCGTAGGTGGCGACGGAGCGATCGTAGTCGGGGTCGAAGATGTTGGTCAGGGTCACCCCGCCGTCGTTGTCGGAAGCGAGGTCCAGGGCCTTGCCGTAGGTGTAGGAGACGAGGGCGGAGAACCCCTTGGAGAACCGCTTCACCCCCTTGAACAGGAGCGCGTGGTAGTCGAGGGTGCCGAGGCTCGTCACCGCGCCCACGTCGCGGAGGGCGGGCGAGCCGAGCTTGACCGCCGGCCGGTTGATGTCCGCGTTGGTCACCCCGAGCGTCGGCGGGGCCTGGTTCAGGTTGGTCTTGAGCGTGTAGTTCCGGCCGCGCGTGCCCACGTAGGCGAGCTCGACCATGTAGTCCCGGCCGAGCTGCTTCTGCACGTTGAGGTTCCAGTTGAGGGCCTTCTGGTCACGGTAGTTGATGTCGAAGGCCGAGCGCGTGCTGCCCCCGGGCCGCAGCGTCGCGTCCACGGCCGGCGGAGGCGGCAGGCCCGAGGACAGGCTCAGGTTGTTGGCGCCCCCGCTCGCCGAGATGTCGGTGGTCTGCAGGAACGGGGGGTTCGTGGCCTTCGACGAAGACGTGCCGCCCACGCCCCAGTTCCAGAACACGCCGAGGCCGCCCCGGATCGTCGTCCGACCGTTGCCGCTCACGTCGTACGCGAAGCCGAAGCGCGGCCCGATGTCGTCCTTGGCGTAGGTCTGGAGGTAGCGCCCGACGTGAACGCCGTTGATCACGGCGCCGTCCGACGCCACGACGAACATGCCGGTGGAGGGGTCGTAGTTGGACTGGAGGTTGTTCTCCTCGACCCAGGGGACGAACATGTCCCAGCGCAGGCCCATGTTCAGGGTGAGCTTGGGGGTCAGCCGGAAGTCGTCCTGAATGTAGGCGGCCCACTCCGGCCGCTTCTCCAGGTAGGGCTTGTCGGAGAAGAGCGAACGGTTCTTGCGTCGCGCCGTCCCGAGCAGGAAGCTCGCGACGTCGAATCCGGTGCTGGCGTTGACGGTGCAGCCGCTGGCCTTGCCGGCGCAGTTCGAGGTCTGGTTCTGGCTGAAGAAGAACTGGCCGACGATGTTGTCCGCGTTCAGGACCTCGCGGGAGCGGAAGGTCACGCTGCCGCCGGCCTTGAAGGTGTGCCGGCCCCGGATGTGGGTCACGTTGTCGAAGATCTGCAGGTTGCCCAGGTTCGTGATGAGGGGCTGGTTCCCGTTGGCCCCCAGGTTGCGCGACCCGCCCTGCTCGAACTGGATCTGGGTCATCGCGGAGGTCACCTGGTTGAGGTTGACCCCCGGGATGCCCACGGCATTGGCGAGGTTTCCGCCATAGTCGATCGAGGAATTGAGGAACGCGATGTAGCTGTAACCGACACGCACCTCGTTCAGCCAGCGCGGGTTGAAGGTGTGGGTGTCGTTGAACGCGAAGCTGTGGGCCTTGACGTTCCCGTCGCCCGCGCCGAAGGTGAAGCCGGCGTCCCCGTGGGGGAGGGTCGCGGGCTGGAGGCGGTGGGTCTTCTGGAAGCTGTAGCGCACGAAGAAGCGGTTCGAGTCGCTCAGGGCGTGGTCGATCTTGACATCGAACTGGTTGTCCTGGCGCAGGGTGGCGGGGTTGATCAGGTAGTTGTTGATGGTCTGGCCAGTGGAGGCGTTCCGCGAGCCCGTCGCGTTCGGCGCGGGGATGAGGTCCTTGAGAACGTTCGCCGCCGCAGGGTCAAAGCGGCTCTGGGGGATGACGTTCCCCGGGAAGGCCTGCCCCGTGAGGGGGTCGTAGATCGGGCGCGTGATTTCCGAGAAGTCGCCCGCCCGCATCTTCTCCGAGGGAACAGTCGAGAGGTAGGACTGGCCCTGGTCGATCCGCATCCCCTGGTAGTCTGCGAAGAAGAACGTCTTGCCCTTGATGATCGGGCCGCCCAGGGTCCCTCCGAACTGATGCTGGCTGAACTTCGGCTTCGCTCTCCCCGCCCGATTGTTGAACCAGTTGTTGGCGTCGAGGGCGTCGTTGCGCAGGAACTCGAAGACGCTCCCCTGGAACTCGTTGCGGCCCGATTTGATCTGGAGGTTGACCACCCCGCCCATGGAGCGCCCGAACTCGGCCGAGAAGGTGCTGGTCTGCAGCTTGAACTCGTCGAGGGCGTCCACGCTCGGGAAGATCACCACCGTCTGGAGCCAGGTCTCGTTGTTGTCGACGCCGTCGAGCAGGTAGTTGTTGTCGCGGGGGCGCTGGCCGTTCGCGGAGAAGGAGGCGGAGGCCCGCCAGGCCAGGCTGCCCGCGCCGTCGATGTTGGAACCGGGGTTGCCGCGCACGACGCCGGGTATCGTGCGGGTGAGGTTCACGAAGTTGCGCCCGTTCAGGGGAAGGCTCTCGATCGTCCTGCCTTCAACGGTGACGCTCAGGTCGGAGGACGAGGTCTGCACCAGGGGCGTCTCGGCCTGGATCGTGATGACCTCGGTCATCTGGCCCAGCTCCAGGGTCATGTCCATGCGGACCTTCTGGTCCACCCCGAGGCGCACGTTGGACAGGCTGACCTTTTTGAAGCCGCTGATCTCGGCGGAGACGGTATAGGTCCCCGTGGGGAGCGAGGGGGCCGTGTACTCGCCCTTCGCGTCCGTGAGGACCGTGCGCGTCCGCCCCGTCTCCGTCTGGACGAAGGTGACCGTGGCCCCCGGCACGGCCGCGCCGGAGCTGTCTTTGACCAGGCCCAGGATCGTGCCGCTCACCGCCTGGGCGCCCAGGGGCGTGGGCAACAGGCAAGCGAGAATGGCCAGGCCGAGCAGGGCAAGACGGAACGACCTGCCTGCCAGTGTGGAAAGGCTCTTCTTCATCGACGTCCTCCACGCGCCCGGGAACCCGCGGGCCTCACCCTGCCCGCGGGAACAGGCGCTGGACATTGGGACACACTCTGCAGCGACCACGAACTCTCCGGGCTTCCGGCCCGCGTGGAGCGCTGTTGTCAAACCTATCGATGGAGTCGATCTACGGTTGTCATACTTCTAGCACCCGCTCGTCGGCAGTGTCAAGGGCGGGCGCGGCGCGTCACCCTCAGTCCAGGCCAATAATGGTAAGACCGCCATCGTTTTCTGGTGCGTCAGACGTGCTCCGCCTCACGCTCGAGTCGTCGGCCGTCGAGTATCCGGCGGGCCGGCCGAGCGCCTCCACCCCCACCAGGTACTCGCTCAGCTCGGTGGCCCGGCCCGCCAGCTCCATCTCGCAGATGTAGCGAAGGAAGTTCCGGAGCTGATCGCCGCGCACGAAGGTGTTGCTCTGGAGGACCTGCTGGAGGGCGGAGCGCTTGTCCGCGGAGTCGAGGGCAGGCGACGGCATCATGGCGCGCCCCCACGCCGCCGGCTGCGCACTCCTCTCGACTTTCGGAGCGTGACGCGGTAAGTCTCCCACTCCCGTTTTCCCTTAGACTCTGCTTGGCACTGCCAGGCGACCGCGGTCCGCAGACCCAGGCGAATCGGTGCTTTTCGCGGAGACTAGCCTTCCCGAGAGACCCCTGTCAAGCTTCATATATGATATATGAAAGAATGATGCTACTAAGTGCTGAGCAGTCAGTCGTTAGACTCACGGCCCTGCCCCGCGTGGCCCTGGTGGGAGCGCGTCGGCGGGCTCTGCATCAGAGGAGCGATCGCGCATGAAGCCGCTTTCAGCCGCCCTGTTGCTCGGCTCCGCGCTGGCCGCGGCCGCCGTCACCGCGGTGCACCCCGCGGAGGAAGGGAGCCCGTCCATGCCGGAGATCCGCTTCACGACCCTCGACCCGGGCCACTTCCACGCCGCCCTGGTCCAGAAGGAGATGTACCCCGGCGTCTCCAGGAAGGTGGACGTCTACGCGCCGCTCGGGACCGACCTCATCGACCACCTGGCTCGCGTCAGCCGCTTCAACACCCGGAAGGAGAACCCCACGGCCTGGGAGCTCGAGGTGCACACGGGTCCCGACTTCCTGGAGCGGATGTGCCGGGAGCGTCCGGGGAACGCCGTGGTGGTCTCGGGCCGGAACCGCGGGAAGATCGGCCGCCTCCAGGCCTCGCTCGACGCGGGCCTCCACGCGCTCGTGGACAAGCCGTGGATCCTCGAGGCGGCCGACCTGCCGAAGCTCGAAGCCGCGCTGAGCACGGCGGACCGCCGGGGCCTGGTCGCCCTCGACATCATGACCGAGCGTTTCGAGGTGACGACGGAGCTGCAACGCGAGCTGGTGAACGACCGCGAGGCCTTCGGGGCCGTGCTCCCCGGCACCGAGCAGGAGCCGGGCGTCTACATGGAGAGCGTGCACCACCTCATGAAGGTAGTGGCCGGGGTCCCCAACATCCGCCCGCCCTGGTTCTTCGACACCGAGCAGCAGGGCGAGGGCCTCAACGACATCGGCACCCACCTCGTGGACCTCGTGCAGTGGACGCTCTTCCCCGAGCAGGCCCTCGACCATCGCCAGGACGTCAAGGTGACGCAGGCCCAGCGGTGGCCGACCATGATCCCCCGCGCCGATTTCAAGCGGGTGACCGGCGAGGACTTCCCGGACGCCCTCGGCTCCCGGATCAAGGACGGGGCCCTCGAGTACTTCTGCAACACCCTGGTGTCCTACACGCTGCGCGACGTCAACGTGACCCTCAACGTGATCTGGGACTGGGAGGCCCCGTCGGGCTCGGGGGACAGCCATTTCGCCCGTTACCGCGGCTCGCTTTCCAAGGTCGAGGTGCGGCAAGGTCCGAGCGATCAGTACAAGCCGGCCCTGTACGTGGTGCCGAACCGCGCGGCGGACAAGACGGCCGTGCTCGCGGCCGTGAAGAAGAAGCTCGCGGGCATCCAGGGCCAGTACCCCGGCACGGACGTCGTCGACCTGGGCGCGGAGATCCGCGTTCCGATCCCCGACCGGCTGCAGGTGGGCCACGAGGAGCACTTCGCCCAGGTGACGCGCCGCTTCCTGCAGTACATGCGGGACCGCGGGACGCTCCCTGTCTGGGAGCGCCCCAACATGCTGGCCAAGTACTACGTCACCACCGAGGGCATCCGCCTGGCCCGTCTCTCGCCGCCCCGGGCCGCCCCGCGCAAGGCGGCCAGGTGAGGCGGGACCACAGGAGCACCAGGGCACACGGTCCGTACTCCAGCGCGCGCACGCTCCAGGGAAGGTACCAGACCTCGCCGGATTGCCAGGCGGGATAGACGAGGTAGGCGAGGGCGGCCGTCCCCGTGTAGAGCAGGGCCGGCGGTTCGTCGCGCACCACCAGCGGGGGCAGGAACCAGAGCGCGTACCAGGGCAGGACGTTCGGGCCGAGGAGCAGGGCGGCCGCGATCACCGCGGTGGCCGCCGCCACCGGCTCCGTGCGGCGCGCGGCCAGGAACAGGGCGAGGAGGATCGTGAGGGCGGCGCCGAGGCGCACCGCGTCCTCGTGATCGCCGGTCAGCGCGAGAAGCGGCGCGAAGAGCGTCTCGTTGAAGCGCCAGAAGCGCGCGAGCTTCGAGAGGCTGAGGAAGAACGTCTTGCTCGCGCCCGCGAAATAGGGAAATGCGAGGAGAGCCGCCACCGCCGCGGCCACGAGCACGTGCCACGCGCGGTACCGCCGGGCCCAGGCCGCGGCCACGAGCCCCGGCAGGAACTTGGCCTGGAAGCCGAGCGCCGCCGCAACCGCGGAGGCAAGGGGCCGGCCCGCCTCCAGGGCGGCCATCGACCAGGCCAGGAACAGGAACCCGAAGGCCTCGTTGTGCCCGCTCCCCGCGATCTCGACCAGGGCCAGCGGGCTCCAGGCCAGGATGAGCAGGCGCTCCCGCGGCAGGCCGCGTCGTCGCAAGAGGACGGCGAGGGGCCAGAGGGTGAGCAGCTCGCACGCCACCAGGAACGCCTTCATGGCCGTGACCGAGTCGTGGAGGGCGATCACGCCCCGGCAAGCGAGCTGGAAGAGCGGCGGGTAGACGGCCGGGTAGTCCTTGTGGTTCAGCTCCTGCCAGACCGCGTCGCGCAGGCCCTCCCAGCGTGGCGCGTCGGGGCGGTCCCGCCAGGCGTAGGGGTTCCCGCCGTGGACCTGGACGCGGCCCTCCCAGACGTAACGGTTCACGTCGTTGCTCAGGAGGGGCGCCGCGAGGACGAGGGCCGCGCGCCAGGCCACGGCGAGGACGAGGGTCGCGCGGAGGCCCCGGGCCGAGAGTCCCTTCGCGCCATGGAGGGCAAGGAGGTAGGCGGCGAAGGCCAGGCCGTAGAGCGCGAGGTGCGAGGCGATGCGCCCGGCGGGATTGCCCCCGAGGGCCCAGGCACCGACACAAAGGGTCAGGACGGCGCCACCGGCGGCCAGCCTCATGCCGGCCCCGGCGTCATCCCGCGCGGCTGAAGGCGTGGCGGGCGATCGTCCCCAGGATCTTGGCCCCGGCCAGGAACGTTCCCGAGAAGGTGCCGCTGACCTTGCTGTGGCCGATGCGCGGCCGGTAGTCCACCGGCACCTCACGCACCCTCAGGCCGCGCTGGGCGGCCTTGACCTGCATCTCGACCGTCCAGCCGAAGTCGCGGTCGCGCATCTCGAGCCGGCGCAGCGCGCTCGCGGTGATGGCCCGGAAAGGCCCGAGGTCGGTGGCCCGGGTGCCGATGAGCAGGTTCATGAGACCCACGCAGAGCCGGGTCCCGAGCACGGCGTGGAGGGGATGCGCTCCCGGCGCGCGCCGGCCGAGGCTCCGCGAGCCGATCACGAGGTCGGCCGACCCGGAAAGGATGGGGGCCAGCACGTCCACGACCTGGCTCGGGTAGTCGCTGTGGTCGCCGTCCAGGAAGACGAACACCTCGACGCCCTCGGCGGCGGCGATCCCGGCCAGGCAGGCCTGGCCGTAGCCGCGCCGCGGCTCGTGCACCACCCGGGCCCCCGCCGCCCGCGCGACCTCGGCCGTGCGGTCGCGCGAGCCGTTGTCCACCACGATCACCTCGGAGACCACGGGCGGGATCTCGGCCAGGACGAGGCCGATGGCCTCTTCTTCGTCGATGGCGGGGATGATGACCGCGATCCGGGGCTCGGGCATGACCGGTGAGGGGCGACTTTCGAGTGTACTCCATGCCGCCGGTCCGCGCGCAGGGGCCCGCACCAGGATGGTAGAATCCGCCGCACCAGAATGATGAAGCCCGCGGCTGCCCTGGCTTGCCTGGCCCTCGCCACCTCCGCGGCCGCCCAGGATGAGGTCTACCAGGCGGACAAGAAGTACAGCTTCCGGCTGGTCGGGGACGCCTTGGCCCGCGAGGAGTGGACCTGGGACATCTTCGTGCCCCCCACCGAGACCCGCAAGGAAGACCGCTGGAGGCTACAGGCACGGCCACGGCTGGAGGTCGGCCTGGGCAAGCTGGTGCTCGGCGTGGGGGGCGACTTCAACTACTCGAAGGACGAGAACACCAAGCTGGCCGCCGGGGCCTTTCAGTTGTACCGCGACAACTACCGCTCGCGGAACGCCCGGGTGGACCTCGCCTTCGCCAGCCTCAAGCCCGCTTCCTGGGTGCAGGTCCAGGGCGGCCGGTTCGTGATGCCGATCGCCTTCACCGAGATGATCTGGGACCGCGACCTGCGGGCCCAGGGGGGGGCCCTGACCCTCGCGGTCCGGGACCGGGGGCCGGTGAGGCGGCTGGGCATCAGCGGGCTCTGGAGCCGGGGCAGTCACGTCTTCGACGACGGCAGCACGACTCTCTTCACGGCCGCCGCCGACCTCGACCTGAGGCTCGGCGAGAACACGAGCCTGGAGCTCCTGGCCGCCTGGATGGACTGGTCGAGGATCACGACCATGGATCCGCGGATCCGCCGCCAGAACACCCGGCTGGGCGGCCAGTTCGTCTTCGACTACCAGGTGCTGGACTTCGTGGCCCGGCTCCGCTTCGGGGGGACGGTGCCCGTGCAGCTTTTGGGCGACCTCTGCTTGAACACGAAGGTCGACGAGAACCGCAGGGGGATCTGGCTGGCCGCGGTGCTCGGCTCCCTCCGCACCACGGTCGTCCGCGGCGAGTACGTCTTCGCCGACGTGGAGACCGACGCGACCCTCGCCGCCTACGGGGCCGACGACTTCCTCTGGGTGACCGGGTGGAAGGGGCACCGCCTCGACCTGGGCGGGCGCCTCACGGACAACGCCTCGCTGCACCTGGTGGGCCAGCTCCAGCAGTTCTACCGCAGCCCGCGTCCCGCGGAGCGCGACCTCTGGGTCAAGCGGGTCCGGGCCGAGCTGCGCTTCTCCTTCGGGCCCCGCTAGACTCCTCAGCCTGAGGTGAAATGGGCCTGCTCCGGTCCGGCTTCGGACGGCGGTCTCTTCTCTTCCATGAGTGGAACGTCCTACTTGGACAGGACCTTCCAGGCCGCGTAGGGACGGAGGGCAGAGCGGAGGAGATGCGGGTCAATCGGCCCTCAGCGGGGGGGCCGTGGGACGTCCTGGGCCGGAGGTGAAGGCGGTCCCGCCCGGGCGGCCGTTACTCGGGGCCGAACTCCTTTCGAAATGCGTCCTTGTCGCAGTTGTACTGTGGTTGCTTCGAATGGTACTCCCAAAAGCATGATCCTAGGCTCTGATTGGTGAGAACGTCCGTGGCGTACAGGTTCCTTGAAGAGAAGGGGCCATAGGTTTCGGGTTTTCCATTAAGCATCTCGACGAGGGCAACGCAGGTGTCGAGCCTTGCGTTGTAACCCCAGACCCAGGACCTCCCGATGCCACCCGCGTCGACGCTCCCGCCCTCTTGGCTCTCCACGTACTTCTTCCCGATTGTGTAGCAGCGCTCCCTTTGGGCGAAGCGGTCTTGCCGAACCTCTTTCGGGGCCTCACTGCGGCAGGCGGCGACGACGGCAATCAGCACGACGACGATGAAGGGACGTAACATGAGATCCTCTTTCGTTTCGCCGGGCAACGATACCATCCCCCTTGCACGCCACGAGTCAATCTACGGCGCGTCCCCGTCTCCCACTCGGCGCGGTCGTCGGCCTGATCATCAGCGCGGCTCTGTGGTGCGTCCTCCTGCCCGCGCTGCGGGCGGGAGGAGCGTGGAACCCTCACGGACCTTCTGGCGAAGAGGGAGCACTGGGGGAACAGTGCGCGGGGTGATTGGTGGGGCTTGCATGGCGCAGGGCTTCGGCGCATGCTGATCGGGAGAGGATCTTTTTATGACTTCTAACACCTACGTGACGGGCGGGATCGCGATCTCGGACAAGCTGACGGTCGGTGCGCTGGTAAGACAGTTCGCGAAGACGCAGCTCCCAGGTGCCGGGCACCTCGAAGCTGCGGTCGAAAGGCGGAACGGTCGCCTCACGGTGACCCACGCTGAGGCGTTTCCTCTGACGGACAACTCGATCGACGTCAGAGTGGCCCTCGAGAAGTATCTCACCCCCTCGCAATCCTGACGCGCCGGACCGAGGAAGAGGAGCGACGTAGCGAGGGGAGGATACGATGACCTCACGTTGCGACGTCTGCCGCCAGGAGGCCGAGGAGATCAGCGTCTGGGTGGTTGAGGGCGTGCCCTCGCACTACTGTCCGGAGTGCCTTCGGAAGAGGAAGCTCGCAGACAAGGGGGCGCCTTCGACCTAGAGCACCTTCCGAAGCCCTCTGGGGCCTCGCGGTCCTGACCCGACGCGCGGGTCTTCCCCTACGGGCCCGGTGCCCCGCCTGGTCGCACTCGTCGCGCGACGCGTGACGCGACGCGACGCGCTGCGGGCCGCGGGCGTCGTCTCGCCGCTGGTGTTTGCTTCCCTCTGCGGGCAGACGTCTTCTTGGCGGACGCGATCTTGGAAGGCGGCCGGGGCCCTCGCTTATCCCTTGCGTTCACCTGGCTCGTACCTGGAAGCCGAGCTAACTTCGGTATCGCACTTTGCGCAAGCTTGAAGTACTGACGGTCGATTTCGATGCCGATGCTCCTATATCGGAGGGCGGTCGCCGCCGCGATTGTGGACCCGGAGCCCATGAAGGGGTCGAGTAGGATTCCGCGCTTGAGCGGAAGCACGGCCGACACAAGCTGTCGTAGAAAGGCTTGGGGCTTGAGCGATGGATGGGAGGCAATGGCACGCTCTTCCCCGCGGGCGGGCAGCGACTGAATCAAGTCCATGAAAGGAGTATCCCTGCTCGGACGCCTGAGCGCTCCGGTCCCCCACCGGCGTAGGTTGTCGACGACCAGGCCCTCACACGGTTTCCGGAAGAGCAGCCAGGGCTCCCAGCATGACCGAGGCGCTACGGATAGCTCCGGATACTGAGTGTGGCCGTTCTTCGGCCGGTCGCCTCCACGCAGGGTCTTCACGACGCGGACGATTTGGCCGCGCACCTCGAAGCCCGCCTCGACGAAAGCGGCGACGGTCAGATGACTCAGGATGGGCTGAGATGCCACTGCCGCGTGCGCACCGGGGACCAACACCTTATGCAGCAGGGCGGCAAGCCGAATGTGAAAGGCTCGGATCAGTGCATGCTCCGTTAATCCGAGCACAGTAAATCGCGGCGTCGGAATGCGGCTGTAGCCACCATACGCGTGCGGCAGGCGCCAGATTCCGCCGTTGCCGTTCCTACGCTTGAGGAGCTGATCCGGCAGGTACTCAATCACGCCGAAAGGAGGATCTGTCACAACCCCATGAATGCTGTTCGCCCGGCGCATGCGGAGCCAGTTGAAAGCGTCTCCTTTATGAAGGCTATATCGAGGCTCCGACACCCTCAGCCCTTTTTCGTGAAGAACGGCTCGAGGAGCGCGACCAGCACCAGATGGCGTGCCGCCCGCCGGGGCTTTTCATTGGCGCCCTTTTCCACGGCCCGAACGTAGTCGATCACATTCTTCGGCGCACTCACGGACTCATCACCCAAGCGACGGTCCACCTTCTTACCGAAGGCCGCCAGGGCCTTCTGCGTCTTGGTCACCGATGGCTTGGCGGTCGGGTGAACCCTGAGCAAGTGAGCGACCGCTACGAAGAGCGAATAGAAATCCGTCTTGTTCCCCCATCTATGGTCACGGATCTGCGGAAGCGTTTTCTTGATCAGCTCAAGGGATTGGCTGAAGAGGTCTTCGGCCTTGCGCTGTTCGGGGAACTGATCCTCATAATCTTCATACGTGGCGTAATAGTCATCGATTGCAGCGGCGTTCCCGGCCTGGGGTCCATGAAGGACGCCGATGAGCAGCTCTGCCATAAACTCCACGTCGCTCATCCGGCGAATGGCGGCCGTGGTGACGATGTGGTTCTCTGCCCAATACTGCTCGTCCGCGAGCTTCGTTGCCAAGACGGCAAAGGGCCCCGAGTAGGTGGCGTTGCGCAGCTCCTGCGGCTTGAGGGGTGAGAGGAACCTGTTAAGTCGGCGGAATACGTTCCTGACGTCCTCAGCGTCGTCAGTCTTGAGGAGACGCACAGCGAATTGATAGCCGTAGACCGCCCGCTTGTCCCTGTCGGTGAGCTCGGTGAATGTCTTGTTACGCCACGGTGAGTCTGGAGGTACCTTGTCAAGCCGGAAGCCGTTGAACTCCACCTGGTCTGGATCGGTCTCACCACCAAGGAACTGCAGGACGGTGCGGACACGTTGCTGTCCGTCGACCACTGCATACTTCGAGGTACCGTGAGGGTCGACGCTCGCGTGGATGTAGATCTCCGGGACAGGAAACGTCAACAGAATAGTCTCGATCAGCGAGCAACGCTGCTTGGCGGTCCAAACCGGCTTTCGTTGGAAGGGAGGCTTGATCTCCAATGACCCGTCGCGGTAGAGGTCTCGAAGCCAGGAGACTTCTTGCATTGACGCCGCATAGGTCAGAGGCATGTCACTTCATTCCTGCTCGGATTTTCGAGAGGCCGTCGGCGTGATACTGCCGCGCATGCCCCCAGGTCCGGTAGAGGCGGCCCTTGACGTCCAGGCCGGCAAGCTCCAGACGTCGCGATAGCCCCTTGAATGCGTTGAGCCAGCGAGCGCGATAGTCCCTGATGGGACGCAAGAGCGGAGGCAGCGCCAGGCCCCTATAGAGAGCGCGCCCGGGTTCGAAGTATCCCCAGTAAATATCCTCCCGTCGGTCCACCTGCCACTGTCGGTCAAAGCCCTCCAGGTGCCACCGACTGGGATAGTTCCACGAGAGGATCGTCTGCCAGAGATGATCGAAGTGCTCGGCATTGACGACGACGACATCGACGTCCGATGCGGCCGAAAATGGGGCGGGGAACTCACGCGGATCCATGCTGAAGCCAACCTTCGCGCTGCCCACCACCACGACGTCATCGCGCCCTATGTCAAGCACCGAAGCGATTCCCGTCCGCAGGAGGTCATGGTTGGCCGGAGTATCGCGGAACACATAGGGGATTCCCGCGAAGGGATCGCCCCGGAAGACAACGGAATCGACAAGGTCTCCCGGGGCTGTCGTTTCAAGCATGGCCCGGAACTCCTCGGGAGTCGGATGGGGCATTTCAGGACGGTCGAATTGTATCCTACGTCCGAGGAGTCCCGGTGCGAATCGAGCACAAGAACTTGGGGTCCTCACACTTAGGCGCTCCGGTTTGGTACGATGCGCGGTTCGGTCACCCGAGACGAAGCCGGGCGATTCGCGGATTCTTCTCACCTTCCTCGCCGTCCTGGGCACGGCGCCCGAGCCCCGTGGAGCGCCGCAAGCGGTCCAGGGCAGGGCAGCCCCGACCTCCGGGGGCGCTTCGAGGACCGACCTCCAGGGCACGTCGAGGAACGCTTCCACGACGCGCCTCCCGTTCTTCCCGAACGTGACCGCGTCCGCGTGGAGGAAGGAGAAGAGAGACCCCCCCCGCGGTCGTAGGGCCCGCGGCCGGGCCCTTCCGTGCCCCTAGCGGGCGACGATCTTGAGGGCCTCCAACGCCGCGATGGCCGCGTCCTTCTGGGCCTGCGTGGCGCCGGAGAACCAGGTCAGGTCCGCGGCCCGGACCACCGCGGCGCGGACGACGAAGACGCCCGGCTTGTCGGCCGCCGTCGCGTCGTAGTTCCCATAACGAGATGCCGACCGCGCGCTGTCCGCCGTCGGCATCGGCGACGTCGTCTTCCAGACGACGTTGGGCCCCGCCCCGAGCTCCGCGGGGAGCGCCGCGATGTCCCCGACCCCGGTACCGTTCGGCCCGCGGAAGCGGGGCCAATCCTCCGCGTGGGAGGCGACCACGGACATCAGGACGACCCCCGCCAGCGCTGGTCTTCTCACGCGGGCGAGCCTGGCGGACTCCTACTGCACCACCACGGGCGGGGCGACGGCCGCCCTCTTCGGCTGGAGCGCCTCCAGCATCTCGTAGGGCACGCGGGCGTTGACCAGGACGTGGCTCCGTTCCGTCGCGACGCTGATGGCTTGGGCCAGGTCCTTCAGCTCCGGCTTCTGGCTCGCCTGCAAGGCCACCAGGCTCACGAAGCCGGACACGATGTTGGCCAGGTTCTTGGCCGCGGCCTCGTCCGCGGCGTCCCCGGTGATGGCGAGGGAGATCACCGGCTCGAGGTCGCCGGTCACGATCAGGCTCTTCAGGGCAGGGAGCTCGATCGAGGCGGCGTTGCCCGCCGGTGAAGGCACGGTACCCGGCAGGTTCTGGAGCAGGCTCTGGTCCCCCACCATCCAGAAGGTCGAGCCCGGCTTGACCCGCTCGAGCAGCCCCATGATCGAGGCGTTGCCCCGGAGCGGCGCCGTACCGTTCGCGCGGCCCGAGAGGGCGGCTTCCACGGCGGCCTGGCGGCCGATGAGCAGGGCCTGGCGGTCGAGGAAGGCCACCGCCACCGCAGCCCGGCCGGGCTCGGTCTCGTCGAAGACGTACTCGGTATAGCCCACGAAGGTGCGGCCCACGACCTTGTCCTTGTCCTTCGAAGTCTCGATGGACCGGCCGAGCTTGTAGGTATCGAAGGAGCCGAGCACGATCGCGAGCCCGGGGCCGGCGCCCTTCGTGGCCTGGCCTGCGATCAGGATCTGGTCCACGTCGCGCTCGGGGTCGAGGCCCGTCCGCTCCTCCAGCTCCCGGAACGCGTCGGGCCGGGCCTGGGCCTGGAACCTCTTGTAGAGCGGGCTGGCCGTGAAGCGTTTCGCGTCCAGGCCGACCACGAAGCGCGCGTCGGCGGGAAGAAGCAGGCCCTCGGGGGGCAGGGGGCCCACGGCGGCTCGCGCCGGGTCGAGGAAGAAGGCCCCCACCGCCGCCAGCGACCCGACCCCGACCACGGCCATGGAAATGAGGACGACCAGACGGCTGCGTGACATGAAATGCCTCCCGAGGGCCAGAGGCCCCAGGGCCAGTGTACCGCCCTACTGGTCCAGTACGTACTCGCGCTGGGCGAAGATCCAGAAGGCGAGGGCCAGGAAGACCGCGCTGGCCCCCACGAGAATCCCCAGGGCCTCCCCCGCGGGCAGGATCTGCATCTGGAAAAGGCCCCCGAGACCTTCCTCCGCCGGCCGGTGGTGGAGGAGCGACCGGAGCCAGATGGTGAGGGTCAAGCGGGGCAGGTAGCCGGGCAGGTTCGCGATGAGCTCCCAGACGAACAGGAACAGCAGGCCCGGGATCACCGGCCGGCGCAGCAGCACGCCAAAGAGCGTGAACAGGGTCCCGTAGGCCATGAGGGCGAGACCGACCACCCCCATGTCCCGGAACATCTCGGGTACGGCGGCGCCCATGCCGGCGAATCCCCGCGCGGTGGCGAGAAGAAAGAACGTGACCACCACCGAGGGAAGAGTCAGGGCCAGGGTGGTCGTCAGGTAGGCGGCGAACTTGCCGGCCAGGATGGCCGGGCGCACCAGGGGCCGGGTCAACAGGTAGGTGAGGGTCCGGCCCTCGACCTCGTCCGCGATCAGCGACGTCGCGTAGAAGAGCGCCGCCAGGGGCAGCACGTTCCGCACGTAGTAGCGCGCGATGATCACCGCGTACAGGTCGAAGCCCGTGATCCTCGCCGGCAGGTGCGCGATCAGGATGCCGCGGTAGAGCAGGGCGAAGACGATGGGCAGCCCGAGCAGGATCGCCATGAGCAGGCTGCGCCGGCTCCAGACCATCCCTTCGAGGGCGAGGCGGAAGACGCCCCGGGCCGCGGTCGGGAACGGCAGGGGCCGGCTCATGTCCCGGGGGGCGGCCGCCGCGGCCGCGCTCATCGCGCCACCAGGTACTTGAACACCGACTCCAGGTCCTCGTCGGGCGAGTACATCTCGCTCACCCCCGCCTGCACCGCCGCCTCGGGCAGCGCGCCGTAGAACTCGTCGGGCCGCGCGGTCTGGACGGTGAGCCACTCGCCCTCGGGCCCGAAGGAGACCGAGATCACGTGGGGCGCGCCGATCACGGCCTGGGCCAGCCGGCGCGGGTTCTTCGCGCGGAGGGACACCGTATGCGGGTGCTCGTCCATGAGGTCGCGGATCTCGCGCACGTCGCCCTCGGCCAGGATCCGCCCGTTGTGGATGAGCAGCACCCGCCGGGTCATGGCCTCGATCTCGTAGAGGATGTGGCTCGAGACCACGACCGTCTTCCCCTCCCGGCCCATCCGCTTCACGAGGTCGATCACCCGGTGGCGGTTCACGGGGTCCATGCCGCTGACCGGCTCGTCGAGGAGCAGCACCTCGGGGTCGTGGGCGAGCGCCTGGGCCAGCTTCACCCGCTGGCGCATCCCCTTGCTGTAGCCCCCGACCTTGCGGTCCTTCGCGTCGAGGAGCGCCACCTGGTGGAGCGCGTTCTCCGCGCGAAGGAGGCACTCCCTCTCGTCGAAGCCGGTGAGGCGCAGGAGCGCGATCAGGAACTGCAGGCCGGTGAGGCTCTCCCAGAACGCGTCCCCTTCGGGGCAGAGGCCCACCCGGTGGAAGACCTCCGGCGAGCCCCAGGCGGGAAGGCCGAGCAGCTTCACCTCGCCCTGGCTGGGGGCGAGCTGCCCGGCGGCCAGCTTCAGGAACGTGGACTTGCCGGCGCCGTTCGGGCCCAGGAGGCCGGTCACCCCCGGCGGGATCGTGGCGCTGACGTCGTTGAGGGCGATGACGGGCCCGTACCAGCGCGAGGCCCGGGTGAACTCGAGGGGCGCGCTCACGTCACGATCTCCACCGCGCGCACCCGCGCGCGCAGGACAGCCAGGCAGCCGAGCGCCACCAGCACGAGCACCACCGGCGGGTAGACGGGCGGAACCGGGACGCCGTGCTCCGTGATCCCGAAGATCAGGTTGCCCACCACCCGGAGGTCGTTCTGGAGCGAGAGGACGTGGGCCTCCGGGCGGTCGGCGATGTTGACGAGCACGCCGCGGACGATCTCGAGGCCGATGAAGAGCCCCACGAAGCCGAGGCCGGCCACCCGCGCGCTGCGGGAGAGGGCCGAGACCGCCAGCGCGAGCAGGCTGACCGAGAGCGCGATCAGGAAGGACTGAAAGACGACGGCGGGGCCGATCCAGACGAGCTCCCACTTCACGAACAGTTCGGGGGCGAGGGCCAGGCCGATCAGGTAGAGCAGGAGGCTCGGGACGAGGGTGACCGCGAGGTTGAGCCCCATCAGCACTCCCAGCTTGCCGAGCACGTAGTCGCGCCGGGTCAGGGGCCGGGAGAGGTAGGCGAGGATGGCGCCGGTCCGCAGGTCGTTCGCGATCAGGCCCGCGCCGCCGAAGATCGAGAGGAAAACCGTGAAGACGATCTGCTGGTTCAGGAACTCGCCGAAGAGCCGACCGTCCACGGGCAGGACGCGGTTCGCCTCCGGGAACCGGGTGACCACGTAGATCTGGACCACGCGCACCACGAACGGTATCCAGGCCCCGAGGAGGAGAAAGATGAAGACGCGCTTGGCCAGGATCAGCCGCAGCGCCTCGCGGGTGATGGGCCAGAAGCGGAGCGGCCGCAGCGGCGCCCGGGCTTCGTACCTGCGGTAGGCCTGCTCGTAGATCGGCATCAGGCTTGGGTCCCCTCGCCCAGGGCACGGAGGAACACGTCCTCCAGGCTCTCCGCCCCCGGCCGCAGGTGGCGCACCTGCACCCCGCACTCGCGGGCGGTGGTGAAGATCAGCTCCGGCCCGTGGCCATCCGCGAGGAACACGCGATAGCCGTCCTCGCCCTCGCGCCACTCGCACCCCTTGTCCTTGAGGTCGGTCAGGAACGCCGCCGGGTCGCCCTTCACCCGGAGGTCGTAGACCGCGCGCTTGGGCCCCGTCAGGTCCGCGATCGTTCCCGCCGCCGCCACCTGCCCCTGGCTCATCACGATCACGGTCTCGCAGACCCGCTCCACGTCGCGCAGCAGGTGGGAGCAGAGGATCAGGCTCATCTGCCGCCGCCCCGCAACGTCCGCAATCAGGGTCAGCATCTCCTCGCGCCCCTGCGGGTCGAGGCCGTTCGTGGGCTCGTCGAGGAGCAGCAGGTCGGGGTCGTGCACGAGGGCCTGGGCCAGCTTCACCCGCTGTTTCATTCCCGTCGAGTAGGTGTCCACCCTGCGGTAGCGCGCCTCGCCGAGGCCCACGTAGTAGAGCACTTCATGAGCGCGGCTGATGGCCTCGTCGCGGGGAAGGCCCGACAGCTCTCCCGCGAAGGCCACGAAGCTCGCCGCCGTCATCTCCCCGATGTGGCAGTCCGTCTCCGGCATGTAGCCGATGCGCCGCCGCACCTCGAGGGGCTGGGTCGTGGGATCGAGGCCGAACGCGGTCATGCGCCCCCGGTCGGGGGCCAGGAAGCCGAGCAGGGTCTTGAGGAGCGTCGTCTTGCCGGCCCCGTTCGGGCCGAGGAGGCCGGTGGGACCGGCGGGGAAGGCGCCCGAGACACCCGAGAGCGCCTGGACCAGGCCGTAGGAGACCGTCAGGTCCTGGAACTCGACGAGCGGCGACCCCACGTCAGTCACAAACGATGCCTCATGGCTGCAGGTTCCCGCTTATTGTCGCCGGCTGCCCGTGTTCTCGCGAATTCTGGGGCGTCCGCGGCGTTGCTACGGAGAAGACGGCCGCGGCCGCGATGCCGAGTTGACCCAGCCAGTACAGAACGATGATGAGGACGCGCGCTGCCTCGAGGGGGGCGTGGAAACGATCGAGGCCGATCAAGGTGTCGCTGGCTCCGAAAAGAACGGCTCCACCCAGCGCCATCCATTCGTGGGCCCGGGGCGGGCCGTCATGGCCAACCCCAGCGGCGGCGCGCCACATCATGGCGCAGATGGCGGTCAGGTAGACGACCACAGGTCCGGCGAGGGAACCCAGGCCAGGGCGCATCGCCAGGTACCCGAGAACGGCCCAAAGGGCGAAAGGCGCGGCGCGCAGGAGCGCGGGCCGCCGGGTCTCGATGAGGAACCCCGTAACGTAAGCCAGGTGGGCGCCAAGGAAGGCGACGAGGCCAGCGAGGAAGGAGGCCGGACTGTACTCGAGCAGTCCATCGCCGGCGGCCGAGAGCAGGAGGCCCACGGCAAACCACCGGGCGGACCGCCCGCGTCCGCTCCCGCCGACCCAGGCGGCGAGACACAGCGCGGGGATCGGCTTCGCGATCAGCCTCGACCGTGGAGAATCGAAGGCAACGCCGAGCAGGAGGATCGCCGCCGCCAGAACGCCCGTCCCCGCGAGGATCCACTCGCGTGGCCGTGTTCTCCGTATCACTTCTGCCGGAAGCGCAGGATCACGCTGCCCTCCACGGTCAGGCTCAGGCCCTGGAAGGATTCTCCCGTCTGACGCAGCACGTAGCGCGGCTCGAGCGGCAGGTCGCCGAGGGCGCCCGCGGGGCGGGCCACGATCGGCGGCCGGCCGTGGATCTGCAGCCGCCCCTCGCCGCCCACAACCGCGCGCACCGACTCGATCGGCGCGGCCGAACGCACGAGCACCTCCACGGTACCGGGGCGCAGCCGGGCCTCGTCTTCGCGGACGGTGACCGGACCGGACACGAAGGCGGTGACGCCGGGGCCGGCCTCGATCGCATCGCCGAAGCGCGGCGCGGTCGCGGTTGAGGGCCAGCGCTCGAGCAGGAGACCCGCGGCCAGGACAGAGGCCGCCACGCCGCAAAGCGGACGCAGCGGCGCGTGGCCGGCCTGGCCTTCGGCCGATCGCCGCACCCACAGCGCCAGCCCCGTCGCCGCCGCGAGCCACATGAGAATGCGGACGGTGAGGCCGGGCGCCCCGTCGCTCCAGTGGCGGATGAACAGATTGGGGATGTACTGGTTGCCGTCGGCGAACGTGCTCTTCGCCAGGAGCAACCACCCGTCGTTGGCGGCGTGGGGATCGCGGTAGAGCTGGAGGGCGAGCAGGCCCGTCCATGCGGACAGCATCAACACGATGGCCAGAACGCCCCGTCGTTCGCCCATACGGGCCAGAGCCATTCCGACGAGGGCCACCGCCAGCGGCGCCACCGGCATGAAGTAGCGGCCGAGGTTGCAGACGGCGCCCGCCCAGTTGTCGGCTGAGGCCACGGTCAGGTAGTAAACGAGGGCCGCGGGAAGGACGAGCGCGAAGCGACGGGCGCCCCCGAGGAGGAGGCCCGCTCCCGCGAGCAGGTAGACCGGGGCGCAGGGCAGGATGCCGTAGCGCGCGTCGAGCAGGAGGCCCAGCAGCCCCTGGCCCATCCGCGCGGTGGTCACGCCGCCCGGGCCCCAGGCCAGGAACAGCGCGTCCGGCCGCACGCTCCCGGCGATCGAGAAGTTGTAGAGCGCGGTCAGGTACACGGTCACGGCCTGGGGTGCCAGCAGACCCGCGAGCACCGGCCGCGGCGCCTTCTCCCTGACGGAGAGCCACGCCGCCGTCGCCACGAGCACGAGCCAGACCGGCAGGAACTTCTGGTGCAGCCACGGCAGCGTCGCCAGGAGGGCGCCGCAGAGCCAAGCGCCGGCCGTGCCCCATCGCGGTCGGAACAGCACGCGGTGAAACACGACGGTCAGGACCAGCGCGGCCGGCATCTCCGGGTAGAACTGGTAGCCGTAGAACAGGAACGGCGGCACGACCGCGAAGCCCAGGGCGACGAGCGCCGCCAGGCCGGGCCGGCCGGTGGCGTCACGCAAGAGAAGGAAGAGCGCCACCACCAGCCCCGCCGCCAGCGCGTTCCACGCCAGGACGGACAAGGCCAGGCGCCCCTCCACGCCCCGCGCGCGGTTCAGCGTCCGGTCGAGGCGCAGGGTCGGCGCGAGCAGCACCGACGGTCCGGGGGCCAGGACGTAGTAGACGCCGCCCTCCTTCCCCTGGATGGTCTGGCGGGTGATGCGCGTGGCCGTGATCGACTCGCGGCCGATCCCTGCGCCTTCGGCGAGAGCGCCGAGCATGCGCAACGATTCGCGCGCGAGCGACCCCACGGCCCCCGCCGCCGATTCGAGGAGCGGCCGCGGCTCGAGCTCCTCCATGGGCGCGCTCACGCCCTCCGCGTCCAGGGTCAGCTCGTGGCCGATCGCCACCGCCATGCGCAGATACTTCGGCTCGTTGCCGGGATGCCCCTCCCACTGCCGCGCCCACTCCGGCGTGAGGAGCGCGTAGGCCAGGAACGATACAAAGAAGATAGCCGCCGGGCGGGGCGGGGGCAGCCGGACCGCGGGAGCCCGAAAGGCCACCAGCGTGGCCAGAGCCGCCAAATCCTGGCCGAGCGCCCAGTCCTGGCTCAGAGCCACCGGCAGGGTGAAGGCGTAGGGGAAGGAGGGGCGCAGGGCGAGCGAGGCGAGGGCGAGGAGCGACACGAAGGGACGCAGGTAGAGCGGGGCGAAGGAGGCGGCCTCGCGACCCAGGGCCGCGGACAGGCCGTGGCCTTCCTCGCGCGCGCGGACGGCCGCCAGGGCCAGCCACCAGAGCGCGCCGACCACGGTCCAGAGGGCCACTCGCCCGGCCACCCCCGCCCCGGACGACGCGAGCACCCGGACCACCTCGGCTACGAACGAGCTCGGCGGCATGCTGGCCCGGAGCAGCAGGCCCACCGCCGCGTCGACCTCCCGGGCGAGGCCGTGCAGGGCGAACGGGAGGAGCGGGAGGACGAGCTTCCGGGGGTGGGGCACGGGAAGGCGATTCTAGCGCCTTGCTTCAAGGGCGCGGCGCGGCGTCGATCCGATCCCTGACCGACCGCATCCCGTCGCCCAGGGTCGTTCCGAAGCCGATCTCGACCTGTTCGAGGTAGGCGGCGGCGTTGGGCCCGAAGAGGCTGACGCGAGGGTCTGCCCTCGACCGGTCAATGGCGGCGGAGAGCCGCGTTGATGACCCCGTCGCGCTCGCCGCGATCCCAGGCGCTCTGGGCAGCCTCGTCGGAATACTCGGCGATGCGCCCGAGGATGACGAAGGCGGGCAGGGCGTGCGGCTCGCTCTTCCAGCGGGCCATCTCGACCAGGGGCGTCATGGCTCCGGTGCGCAACCGCGCGAGAAGCTGTCGATCCCGGCTCTTCGAGAGCGCCATGAGCGCCGCGGAAGCCTTGTTCCGGTCCGACCATGCCGGCGAGGCGAGCAACGCGACGAAGGGTTCGAGCGGGATCTCGGAGACGGGCCGCGCCGGGGGAGCCGCGGCCGCAAACACAAGGAGCGCACGCATCGCGTTGTTGCGGACCTCGTGGCACGGATCGCTCATCGCGTAGACGAGATCATCGACGGCCGCCTGCTTGTCGGCCACGTAGCCCAAGACCTGCGCCGCCAGCGCGCGATGCCCGGCATCGGAAGAGTCCCGCAACACGCGACGTAGTGCCGGCAGGTCACGGTCCGCGTAGCCGACGAAACGCTCCTGAATCGCGCGCATCGCGGGGTCGTGCGCGAGCGCGTGTCCCAGGGAATCGTCCTCCGCGGCGTCGCCTCGCGTGACCGCCCCCAGGAGAGCCTTCGAGAACTCGTTGCCGGCTTGCACCAAGTCAGCCCCCAGGCGCACGGTCCCTCGCGGTGCTCGCCGGAACCGCAGGACAGGGGCGCCGTCCTCCTCGATCCCGACGAAGACAAGGGCGCGGCCCTCATCGCAGCAGACGATCTCCACATGCGCGCGGCGCACGCCCGGCTGCCGGGAAAGCCGCTCCTCCGACTCCGCGAGGAACGGCGGGCGCCGACCCTCCCCCAGCGAGACCGTGTCGCCTTCCTTGAAACTCAGGACCTGCCGGACCTGGGCGGCCGGAACCCGCTTCAATCCATAGAAGTCGATGATCCCGACCTGCAGCTCCTGGCCGACCAATGCCCGCCCGCCGGCCAGGTTGGCGGCCAGAAGGAGCAGGACCGAAGGACGCCCGTGCCTCACACGATCACGACCTCGACGTTGCGGGCCCGCAGCGCGGAGACGATTTCCGGGGTCACCCCGGAATCGGTGATGACCTTGTGCACCGCTTCCACGCGGGCGATCACGGACAGGCTGCGCCGCTGGAACTTGGTGGAGTCGGCCACCACCACCACCTCGCGCGAGACCTGGATCATGACCGCGTTCAACTGCGCCTCCAGCACGTCCGGGGTCATGAGGCCGATCTCGGGGTCGAGCCCGTCCACCCCCAGGAAGAGCCGATCCGCGTAGAGGCCCTTCAGGGCCTGCTCGGCGTGGGGGCCGGAGAGGGAGTAGGACATCTGGCGCAGGATCCCCCCGATCATGATGAGCCGCACGTGAGGCAGGCTGGTCAGCTCCATGGCCACGTTGAGCGCGTTGGTGATGACGTTGAGCGCCTTCACCTTGAGGAACTTGATCTGGCGGGCGATCTCCATGGTGGTGGTGCCGGAGTCGAACATGATGGTCTCGCCGTCCCTGATCATGTGGGCGGCGGCGTGGCCGATCCGCACCTTCTCCGCGTGGTGCAGGGTCTCCTTGACCGTGATCGGCACGTCCTCGCGGGCGTCGATGCGCTTCAGCGCCCCCCCGTGGGAGCGGATCACCGCTCCCGCCTCGGCGAGGGCGTCGAGGTCGCCGCGGATGGTGACCGCGGAGACCCCGAAGCGGCCCACCAGCTCCTCGACCGTGACCCGCTCCTGATCTTCCAGGATCTCGAGGATCCGGCGGCGCCTCTCCTCGACGAGCATCCGCGGCTTCCTGGCCGCCTTCGTCATGGCGCGGTCCCTGAGGCCCGGGCGTAGGCCTCGGTCACCTCCCGGATCCGGAGACGGATGAGCGCTCGCGGCTCGTTCGGCTGGGCGCCGGAGCGGACGGCTTCGAGCGCCCAGGGCAGATACTGGCTCAGCAGGGTGAGGGGCGCGGGCCGCTGGGTGAGGTTGGCGAGGAGGCGGGCGAGGGCCTCCTGGACCTCGGGCACCGGCCAGTAGTAGCGGACCCGGTCGCTGAAGCTGAAGGCGCGGGCGAGCCCCAGCGCCGCCTCGTCGCCGTGGTAGTACTTGCGCCAGTGCTCCGGCCGCGCGAGCATGGCCCGCTCGAGGACCTCACGGATCGCCGAGAGGCTGACGCCGCGGCCGCCCAGCCATTCCTCCTCCACATGAGCGAGGGCGAAGACGGCTTCGCGGAAGGCGAAGGTCAGCGCGGGGCCGACCTTGAGGATCGCGAAGTGGTCCTCCACCAGCCGCCGCAGGGCGCCGGTCGTCTGGTAGTCCGTCGAGTGGGCCTCGTAGACCACGCCGGGAACGCCTTCGATCGCCTCCTTCAGCGCCCGCGCCCTGCTCCGATCGTAGGCGTGCACCGTGTCGTCCCCGAACTCCACGCCCGGCTGCACCACGAGCGCGATCACCCGCTCCCAGGCGCGCTCCTGGCCCCTGGCCTCGAAGGCACCGCGGACCAGCGCGAGGAAGCGGAGGGCGGCTTCCGGCCGCGTGACCGCAAGCTCCGAAACCGTCTCCTGCTCGCCGCCCGGGGTGGGCACCTCGGTGCCCACGACGTACACCGGCCCGGCGCCTTCGCGCTCGGCCGCCGCCGCCTCGGCCACCACCGCCAGCTCCGCGGTGCGCTCCGCGACCGTCCGCTCGTCCAGGGGCCCGCCCGCGCCCCCCGGGTCGTCGGCGCAGGCCATGCTCGCGTCGAGGTGGATCTTCTCGTACCCGGCGAGCACGCACTGCCGCACCAGCTCCCGCGACTTGGCGAGAGCGCTCGCCGCGGGCTCGCCCTGCCAGGGGAAGGGGCCGAGGTGATCGCCGCCGAGGATGAGGCGGTCCACCGGGAAGCCGGCGCCCTCCGCGGTCGCGGCCAGGGACCGCGCGAAGTCGGCCGGGGTCTGCCCCGTGTACCCGCCCCCCGGGTTCACCTGGTTCGAGGTGGCCTCGACGAGCAAGGCGCCGCCCTGCGCGCGCGCCTCCTCCATCGCCGCTTCGAGCACGAAGGGGTTCGCGGAGCAGACCGACCAGATGCCGCGCGGCTCGCCGCGCTTCTGGTCGCGGACCATGTCGCGCAGGACCCCTCCCCCGGTCACTTCAGCCACTCCTGCAAGTGCTCGGCCACGAACGCGTCGTCGGTCAGCTCGGGGTAGGCCGAGGTCACTCGGTCGATCTCCTCGGCCTGGCCCGGCGAGAGGTCTTCCCTCGGGTCCAGGCAGTGCCGGGTGGCGAGCAGCCCCTGTCGGCGCAGGACCTCGTTCACGCCCGCGATGCAGCCGGCGAACTCGTTGCGAGCGTCGAAGAGCGCGGCGTTGGCGTCCGTGAGGCGCTGGCCAAGGGCGAGCAGGTCGAGGGCGCCCTCGCCCCCTTGTCGCCGGCACCGCTTCACCGCGTCGAGCATCTCGACCGCGCGGCGGGTCCAGACGGCCCACTGGCCGAGGAGCCCTCCGCTGAACCGGACCGCCGGCCGCGCGACGCCCGCGGCGGAAGCGGGAGGGGCGAAGCCGGACAGCAGGTCGACCAGGATCGCGTCGTCGTTCCCGGTGTAGAGCGCGACCTCGCCCGCCCGCCCGCTCTCGGCCAGGGCCCGCACCACCTCGAGGGTCTGGTAGCGGTTGAACGGCGCGACCTTGATCGCGACCACGTTCTCGATCTCCAGGAACCCGCGCCAGAACGAGTGCGGCAAGGGCTGGCCCCCGACCGCGGTCTGCAGGTAGAAGCCGAAGAGGGGCAGGACCTCGGCCACGCGCCGGCAATGGGCCAGCAGCTCCGGGCCGCGGGCGTCGCGCAGGGCGGCGAGGCCGAGCAGCACCGCGTCGTAGCCCAGCCGGCGGGCCAGCTCCGCCTCGGCCAGGGCCTGGGCCGTGGCACCCACGGCGCCCGCCACGCGGACCAGGCGCCGTCCCGTCCGCCGCTCGTGATCGCCCATCGCCTGGGACGCCAGGCGCAGCACCGGCTCGAAGAGACCGGCGGCGCGGATCGCGAACTGGGTGGTGTGCACGCCCACCGCGACCCCGCCCGCGCCCGCGTCGCCGTAGTAGCGCGTGAGCGCCACCTGTCGCCGCTCGTCGAGACGGCGCTCCGCGCCCAGGGCCAGGGGATGGGCGGGGATGACGAGGCCGTCCAGGAGGGCGGCGGCGAGCGCGCGGCGGGCGTCAGAACCGGCCATCGGTCGCCTCGAAATGCGTGGGCTTGTCGAGGCTGCGCCCGCCCCGCGCCACCCAGCCCGCCGTCCACTCCACGAGCCGGTCGAGCGACACCTCGGGCGAACCCAATCGGGAGATGCACAAAGCCGGGTTGCCGAGGAGCGCGACCGGCCCTTCCTCGCCCTCGAAACGGGCCGGCCGTCCGAAGATCTCGCCGAAGCGCTCCCCTACCCGGCGCACGTCGACGGGCTCGGGGCCCGTCACGACCAACGGCCGGGCGGGGGCCGCGCACAGAGCGAGGCTGCGAAACGCGTACGAGTTCGCATCGCCCTGCCAGACCGCGTTGACCCGGCTCACCCGCAGGTCCACGGGCTCGCCTGCGAACACGCGGCGAGCCACGTCCACCAGGGTGCCGTACCGAAGATCCACCGCGTAGAAGAGGCGGAAGAGCAGGCAGGCCGTCCCCCGCTCCCGCGAGAAATACTCGAAGACCCGCTCGCGGCCGAGGCAGGACCAGGCGTACTCGCCCACGGGGCCGGGCGGATCCGCCTCGGTCGAGCCCGCGGAGGACGGGCCCACCGGCGGGTAGACGTTGCCGCTCGAGAAGACCACGACCCGCCCGCCCGCGAAGCGGCGCGCCACCTGCCCGGGGACCATCGAGTTGTGCACCCAGGTCAGGTCCGGGCGGTCCGTGGAGCCGAACTTGCGGCCGGCCAGGTAGAGCACGTTCCCGACCCGGGGCAGCCGCTCGATCTGGTCCGGCTCGAGCAGGTCGCAGGGGAGCGCCTCGACGTCGTCGCGCTCGAGGGCGGCGACGAGTCCCGGCTCGGAGAAGCGCGAGGCGGCCACCACGCGGCGCTTCACCCCCGCGGCGTCGATGGCCCGCCGGACGCGCCGCGCGAGCGAGGGGCCCATCTTCCCGCCCGCCCCGAGCACCAGCACGTCCTCGGAGAGGGTTCGGGCGAAAGCCACGTCGGCGGCCGAGGGACGGGAGAGCAGTTCTTCGAGCCGGGCTTCGTCTTCGATCGTTGCCGGGAGGGACGACTCGGTCATCGGTCCATCGCGGAGAAAGCGTCGCGGGGAAGGACGTGGCCCCCGCAGACCGCCCGCGGGGGCCACGCTATCACGTTACCGGCGGCTAGAACGTGGCTCTTATCCCCAACCGGAAGACCCGTCCCGGCGCGAAGCCCTCCACGTTCGCTATGGCGCCCGCGCCGAGAACGCCGGTGACGCCGTTGTCGGTCACCCCGTCGTTGAAGAAGTCGCTCAGGTTGGAGAAGTCGTCGTTGTAGCCGGTGAAGAACTGGGGATGGTTGAACGCGTTGTCCAGCAGGGCCGAGAGCTGCAGCCGGAAATGTTGCCGGGCGATCACGTCCTTGTAGAACGCGAAGTTGACAACCCAGGTGCCCGGACCCGTCAGGCTGCCATTCTTGATGTTGCCGTACTGACCGGGACCCGGAAGGGCGTAGGCCGCCAGGTTGAAGAAATGGTCGCGCGATCCTCCCGACTGCGGATTCCCCACCTGATCGGGCTTCCAGCAGTCCGAGAAGCAGTTGCCCAGGGCGTCCAGTGCGTGGGCCGTGTTCCAGGGGTTCGTCGTGTAGTAGCCGCTGAAGAAGGGCGTCAGGTTGGGACCGCTGCGCGCCTGGAAGATGGTCGAGACCGTCCAGCCCCCGAAGAGCGCGTTGGCCCACCCCGGCATGTTGGCGCCGTGCTTGCGGCCGTGGCCCACCGGGATGTCCCAGGTGCCGTTGGCCACGATCCGGTGCTTGACCACGTTGGGGTCCGGGCCCCGAGCCTTCTCGATGTCGAAGGCGTCGTACTGCACGACCCCCAGGCTGCTGTTGCCCGAGTCCGGGACGTTGCTGCTGGAGTGGGCCAGCGTGTAGGCGACGTTCAGGGCCAGGCCGTTCCTCCAGGCCCTCTGCAGCTCGATCTGCCCGGCGTGGAGCTGGCCGCTGCCGAGGTTGTAGGTCAGGTTGGTGAAGAGGTTCACGTACGGAAAGACCGGCAGGCGCGCGAGGTCGTCCGGGTTCTCCGGGTCCCAGGGCGTGGTGCTGGCGGGCAGCTCGTTCTCGAACCGGTTGACGAGCAGCTTCCGCATCGTGGAACCGATGTAGCTCACGCGGAGGCCGATGTTTCCCGGCAGTGTCCGCTCGAGGGTGAGGTTGTACTGGTAGATGTCCGGGCTCTGGATGTTGGGGTCGACCCCTTCACTGCCGTAGTCGCCGGGATCCTGGAAGAGGGTTCCCGTCGAAAAGCCGTGGGCGAGGCTGACTCCGCGCCGGGTGTTCGTGTAGCGGAACTCGTTGGTGGCCAGGAGATCGCGCACGCCCTGCACGGCCACCGTCGGGTGGAAGATGCCGAAGCCGCCCCGCAGCACCGTCTTGTCGTCGCCCCCCAGCCGCCAGGCGAAGCCCACCCGGGGGCTGACGTTGTCCTTGTCGGTGTTGATGAGGGCGTCGGAGAGGCCCTGCGAGTCGGCCAGCAGCGTGCGGTTGAAGGCGATCACCGCCGGCGGCAGCTTGCCCGCGACCGTCGCGTTGGGGACGATGTGATGACCGCCGTCGGGGAGGATCACGAAGTTGGCCAGGGTCCCGCCCTTCTCGTGCCAGACCCCGACGATCTCGTAGCGCACGCCGAGGTAGATGGTCAGGCTCTTGCTCGCCTTCCAGTCGTCCTGAGCGTAGGCGGCGAAGTCGCTGGAGTGGCCGTCCATGGGCCCGCGGTTGACCACCTGGTCCAGCGAATCGAAGGGGCGTCCGAGCAGGAAATCGGTGAAGGCGTTGCCCGAGAACGTGCCCCGGAACCGATACCGGCCGCCGTAGTTGATGCCGGTGCCGAAGCCATCCCGCGCCATGTTGCGGTTGAAGAGCGCGCCCGCCTTCAGGGAGTGCGCGCCCGTGATCCAGGAGAAGTTGTCGGCCACGGAAAGGGAGTTCTGGATGACGGTGCGGTCCACCGCGCGGCCGGTGTCCACGATGTTGGTCGGGCGGTTCGAGCCGGCCGTAAACTGGAAGGACGGGTAACCGAGGCGGCCGGGCGAAATGCTGGGCGGGGTCTCGAGGCCGAGCTGGGCCGTGACCTCGGCGTTGCTGTAGACGCTCTGCCGGGAGGTCTTGTCGTAGTTGTAGCCCACGCGGAACTCGTTCACGATCGTGCTCGACACGATCTTCGTCCAGCCCCCGACCGCGGAGGCGGTGTCGAGCTTCCGGTTCTGGATCTTCAGGTTCGTGAGCGCGTTGCCCCCCTCGAACGTGATCGCGTTGGGGTCGAAGTGCTGGTAGCCGCCGCGCAGGAAGATCGAGTCGTTCTTGGTCGCCTCGTGGTCGAAGCGGACGTCGGCCCGGTTGCGGTTCCGGGTCTCGGGGAGGAACTGCTGGTAGATGCCGTACCCGTTCGAGATGGTGCCGCGGTTGGGGAGCGGATAGAAGAAGTCCATGATCTTGACGGCCGTGGGATCGATCCGGTTGGCCGGGATCACCTGGCCCGGGAACGGCTGGCCCGTGAGCGGGTCGCGCGGGTTGATGGCGGTCCCCCGGAAGTCGCCGCCCCGCATGGCCGCCGTGGGCACGGTGGCCCGGCCGCCTCCGAAGATGGCCTTGTCGTTGGAGCCCTCGTAGTTCGCGTAGAAGAACGTCTTGCCGCTGGTGATCGGTCCGCCGATGCTGAACCCCCAGCGGTGTTCGTGGGTGTCGGAGTTGGGATCGTCGCGAAGCCCCGCCAGCTCCTCCGCGTCCAGCCCCAGCTTCTGGTTGTAGGTGAGGGCGTTGAGGCCGTTCGAGTTGAAGTCGTAGAAGGCCGTGCCTCGATAGCCGTTCCCCCCGCGCTTGGTGGTCACGAGCACGCCCGCCAGGCCGCCGTACTCCGCGCTGTAGGAGTTGGAGAGGACCTGGATCTCGGCGATCGCGTCCAGGCCGGGGGCCGAGTTCCCGACCGTGCCGAAGATGGCGTTGGTCGAGGCCTGGCCGTCCTGGATGTACGAGACCCCGTAGGTGCGGCCGCCCAGGAACTGGATGTCGTCGAAGCCGCCGAGCACGTTCGGGTTCAGGAGCAGGAACGACTGGATGTCCCGGCTGTTCCGCGGCAGGTCGTGGAGCTGCTGCTCGTCGAGACCGCGGGCGATGGATCCGCTGTCGAGGGTGATGTTGTTGAGGGCTTCCGCGGAGACCGTCACCGACTCGGTCACGGCGCCCAGCTCCAGCTTCGCGTCCACGAGGGCCGTGCTCGCGGCCCGCAGGACGACTCCCGGCCGCTCGAACTTCTTGAACTTGGCGGTGGTCACCTCGATGCGGTAGGTCCCCGGGCGCAGGTTGACGGCCTCGTAGCGGCCCTCGGAGTCGGTGTCCACCGCGCGGGGAATCCCCGTGGCCTCGTCCACGACGAGCACGGCTGCCCCGGACACGGCCGCTCCCTGCGGATCCGTGACCGTCCCGCGGATCGTCCCCAGGAAGGACTGGGCCAGGACCGGAGCGGATACGGCGACGGCAAGAAGGAGCGAAAGCGCCAAGCGCGACGGGACCGAGCGCGCCGCGGCCCCGGCTACGAACGGGTGATCTCGCATCTCAATCCTCCTCGGCATCCTGCCGATCACCGGACCTCGTGGCCCCCGAGCCGCCTGAGATCCGATTCCGGGCGCTCGAGGCCCCGCCGAGCGCCAGGGCCTCCTCGATCCCGCTCGAGTCAAAAATCGCAAGCAAACGATAGTCGATTGCACTTTCTAGTCCTTTTCTTTTGGGGTGTCAAGCCCTTTTCCCTCGGCCGGAGGGCTTGAGGGCTTCTCGTCGTTTTGGATAACCTTCCGGCGGCCCATGATCTCCCTCCACACCGTGGCCCCCCACGCCCTCGCGCTACTCGCGGCCCCGGGGCTCCTGGCTCTCGGATGCGCGAGGGCTCCGCTAGCGCCTCCGGGCAGGCCCAACGTCCTCCTGGTCACGATCGACACGCTGCGGGCGGATCACCTCGGCTGCTATGGCCATCCAGGATCGGCCACCCTCGTCCTCGACGGCCTCGCCTCCCGGGGGATCCGGTTCGGAGCCGCGATCGCGCACGTGCCGTTGACCGCGCCCTCGCACGCCTCGATCTTGACTGGCCGCACGCCCCTCGGCCACGGGTTGCGCGACAACGGCGGATTCGCCCTGCCGGACGGGGCCAGGAGCCTGGCCGAGGACTTTCGCCGGGCGGGCTACCGCACGGCGGCCTTCATCTCGGGCTTCCCCCTCGACCGGCGCTTCGGCTTCGACCGCGGGTTCCAGACCTACGACGACCACCTGCCGCGCGGCAACGACCCTCGGCGGACGCCCTACGTCGAGCGGACCGCCGACCGAACCACCGAGGCCGTCCTGAGGTGGCTGGAGGCGGCGCCCAGCGTCGCCGCCCCCTTCTTCCTCTGGGTGCATTACTACGATCCGCACGCGCCGTACGAGCCACCGGCGGAGTATTTGGCCCGGTTCCCCTCCTCGCCCTACGACGGGGAGATCGCGTTCGTCGACGCCCAGCTCGGGCGGCTGCTGCGCCGACTCGACGAGCTCTCTTCGGGGACGGTCGTCCTCGTGACCGCGGACCACGGCGAGAGCCTGGGCGAGCACGGCGAGGAGACCCACGGCCTGTTCGTCTACGACGCGACCCTGCGGGTGCCGTGGATCATGGCAGGACCGGGCTTGCCTTCCGGGCGCGTCGCGGGCGTGGTGGCCCGGGGCATCGACGTCGCACCGACCCTGTTGGACTACGCCGGTCTTCCTGCCCGCGCCGATGTCGAAGGCCGCTCGCTCCGGGCCGCGGCCGACGGAAGGGATCAAGGCGACGCGCCCGCCTATGCCGAGTCGCTCTTCCCCCAACTCCAGTACGGCTGGGCGCCGCTCCACGCCTGGCGGACCGCCCGCTTCAAGCTCATCGACGCCCCGCGGCCCGAGCTGTACGACCTCGGAGCGGACGGCGGCGAGACCCGGGACCGCGCACGGGAGGAGCCGGGGCGGGTCGACGAGATGCGTGGCCACCTTCGCGCGGCGATGTCCACCCGGACGCCGAGCGCGGTGAAGGAGATGGACGCGGAGACGGCCGAGCGCCTGGGCGCCCTGGGCTACCTGGGCGGCGGCGGCGCACGCGCCACCGGGGCAGCCCCTCGCGATCCCAAAGATGGCGTCCGGCTCGTGGCGCGCCTTGGCCGGGGCATGGAGGCGGCTCGCACGGACCCCGCCGTGGCCATCCGTGAGCTGACTGCGGTCCTCGACGAAGACCCCGGGATGCTCGTGGCCCGGCGCACGCGAGCGGTCGCCTATGCCGCGGCCGGCCAGCACGACGCGGCCATCGCCGACCTGCGACGGCTCGAGAAGGATGGGCGGCTCAGCGCCGAAGACGCGATCGTCCTCGGCGACAACCTGCGCTTCTCGGGCCGCCTGAAGGACGCGGTGGCGGTGCTCGAGCGCACGGCCCGGGAGAACCCGAAGTTCGCGCAGCCCTGGCTCTCCCTCGCGGAGGTCAAGGTCAAGGAAGGGAAGAACGCGGAGGCGGCCGCCGCCTACGAGCGCGTGCTCCGCCTCGTCCCCGACCACATCGAGGCCCTGCGCGGCCTGGGCGATCTCGCGGTTCTCGAGGGCCAGGCCGAGGACGCGGCCGCCCGGTACGGCCGCGTCCTCGAGGTGGACCCCGCCGACGCCGGCGCGATGACCAAGCTCGGGGTCGTCCGCATGCGGGCGGGCCGCGCCGAAGAGGCGACCGCCCTCTTCCGGAAGGCGGTGGAGCGCGAGCCGCAGAACGGAGAGGCCCTCCTCTACCTGGCGGGGGCCCTCGCCTCGAACGGGCGGCCGGCCGAGGCCCTGCCGTTCTTCGAGAGGGCGCTTCGGGCGGGACCGCGGTCGAGCATGGCCTTGAACGGCCTGGGGCTGACGCGGCTCGCGGTGGGCGACCGGCCGGGAGCCGCCGCGGCCTTCCGCGAGTCGCTGCGCCTCGACCCCAAGCAGCCGGACGTCGCGCAAACCCTGGCGGAGATGGGAGGACGGAGATGACGCGAGATCGAGACGGGTTCACGCGACGCGAGTTCTTGCAGGTCACGGGGGTCGGGGTGGCCGCCCTGGCCGGGGCGGCCAACCGCGCCGCGGCCCAGGTGCCCGACGTGCCCCTGCCCCCCCTTCCCGGCCGCAGGGTCGGGTGGGCGATCGTGGGCCTCGGCAACCTGGCCATCAACCAGATCCTGCCCGCGTTCGCGAAATGCCAGCGCGCCAAGCTGGTCGGCTTCGTGAGCGGGAGGCCCGAGAAGGCGAACCACCTCGCGCAGGTCTACGGGGTCGAGACCCGGAACATCTACACCTACGACGAGTACGACAAGCTGGCCGGCAACCCCGCGATCGACGTCGTCTACGTCGTGCTGCCGAACAGCATGCACGCGGAGTACACGGTGCGGGCCTCGAAGGCGGGCAAGCACGTGCTGTGCGAGAAGCCCATGGCGACCACCCCGCAGGAGTGCGAGCAGATGATCGCGGCCGCGAAGGCCGCCCGCCGCAAGCTGATGATCGGGTATCGCCTGCGCTACGAGCCGTTCAACCAGGCCCTCATCAAGATGGCGCAGGACGAGGCGGAGATGGGGCCCACCCGGGTCATCCTGGCGGAAGCGGGGTTCTCCATCGGGGACCCGAAGCAGTGGCGGCTCCGCCGGCCGATGGCCGGCGGAGGGTCGCTCATGGACATCGGGATCTACGCCCTGAACGCCACGCGCTACCTCTCGGGGGAAGAGCCCGTCGAGGTCAACGCGATGATGTACTCGACCCCCGGCGACCCGCGCTTCGTCGAAGTGGAGGAGAACGTGACCTTTGAGCTCCGCTTCCCGGGGGGCGTGCTCGCCAACTGCACCTCGAGCTACAGCGCGGGCCTCAACCGCTTCCGGGTCTTCAAGCCGCGCGGCTCGTTCGAGCTGGAGCCGGCCCTGAGCTACTCGGGTCTCAAGATGCGCGTGTTGCGCGGGGGCGCGGTGGAGGAGCGGAGCCAGCCCGTGCGCGACCACTTCGCATCGGAGATGGACCACTTCTCCGAGTGCGTGATGAGCGACACCGAGCCCCTCACCCCCGGCGAGGAAGGCCTCCGGGACCTCAAGGTGATGACGGCCATCTACGAGGCCGCGCGGGCGGGACGGACGGTCAAGCTCTGACCCGCAGGAACGCCGGCGCGGGAGCCCGCGCGGAGGGTAGAATGCGCGGGCGGAAGTCGGTCCCATGCCCAGGGAGACCCAAATGAAGAGCCTGCTCCAAGTCTCGATGCTCCTGGCCGTGGGCGGCGTGCTGGCGGCCGTCCAGGCCCCTCAGCTCCCGCCGCCCTTCCACACCGAGTCGGTGAACAACGGCCCTGTCGTCATCGCGCGGCCCGAAGGCGTGCAGCTCAAGCTGCCCCAGGGCTTCAAGATCGAGGTGGCGGCGGAGGGCTTCGAGGTCCCCCGCTTCATGCTGCGCGGGCCGAGCGGCGAGATCCTGCTCTCGGACAGCGCGCGGGAGGGGGCGGGGGCGGTCTACGTGCTCAACGGCCCCGACCGCGAGGGCCGGTTCGACCAGAAGACGAAGATCGTCGAGAAGCTGAACCGTCCCTACGGCCTCGCCCTCTGGAAGGACTACCTCTACGTCGGCGAGCCCGAGTCGGTGAAGCGCTACAAGTACGACGCCAAGGCCCGGAAGGTGGCGGGGCCGGGCGAGGAGGTCGTCTCCCTCAAGGGCCAGGGCCAGGGGCACTGGACGCGCACGGTCCTCTTCGATGGCAAGGGCGAGAAGATGTACGTGACCGTGGGGTCCGGCTCCAACGTCGATGCCGGAGAGGAGCCGCGCCGGGCCGCCATCAACCGCTTCAACCCCGACGGCACCGGGCACGAGATCCTGGCCTCGGGGATGCGCAACGTCATCGGCCTGCGTTTCCTCCCGGGGACGGACACCCTCTGGGCGGCCACCCAGGAGCGCGACGGGCTGGGCGACGACCTCGTCCCGGATTACTACACCGAGGTGAAGCCGGGGGCTTTCTACGGCTGGCCCTACGCCTACATCGGCCCCAACGAGGACCCCCGGCGGAAGGGCGAGCGGCCCGACCTCGTGCAGAAGACGGTAGTCCCCGACGTGCTGCTCGGCGCGCACGTGGCGGTCCTGGACTTCGTCTTCTACGGAGGCAAGAGCTTCCCGAAGGAATACCAGGGCGGCGCCTTCCTGGCCGAGCACGGCTCCTGGAACCGCTCGAAGCGCGTGGGCTACAGCGTGGTCTTCATCCCCTTCAAGGACGGCCGGCCCGCCGGCCCGCCGCAGGAGTTCCTGACCGGGTTCATGCTGGCCCCCGAGAAGCGCGAGGTGTGGGGGCGCCCGGTGGGGCTCCTCGAGCTGCCCGACGGCTCGCTGCTCCTGACCGACGACGGAGGGAAGAAGGTCTGGCGCATCTCCTACGGCGGATAGTCCCGGCCGCGGCCGCGCTCTCCGCGCTCGTGGGCGCCGCCCTTCCCGGGCGGTCCGAGGCGCGGGCCGCGCCCTCCGGGCCCTTCTCCCACCAGCGTCACCTCGCGCAGCCCGAGGTGACGTGTGACGTCTGCCACGCCTCGATACACGGGAGCACCGCCGCCACGGACGACAACCGCCCGGGCGGCGAGGCCTGCCTGCGCTGCCACGACCAGACCTACGCGGGCCTGGCGCGGGCGGAGCCACCGCGGGCGCGAAACTTCCGCTTCAACCACAAGCTCCATCTCGGCCTCGGCAACCTATCGCCCATTTTCGCCGCCGCCATCGACGGAGGCGCCTATCTCGGCGACGGCGCCGCGGTGCGGCCTCAGCTCCAGGGCGCGGACCGCTGCGGGGCCTGCCACCGCGGGATCACGCAGGCCGACCACATCACCTCCGCGAACCTGCCCCGGATGGCGGACTGCCTCGTCTGCCACTCGCGCATCGAGCCGCCCACCAGCTGCGCCTTCTGTCACGCGCGGGACGCCGTCCTCAAGCCTCCGTCGCACACGGCGCCGTTCGCCGACCGGCACTCGAGCCGCGAAGTCGGCAAGACCGACTGCAAGGTCTGCCACGGCACGAGGTTCACCTGCATGGGGTGCCACTGAGGGACGCGCCGGGGCGGCGGAAAGGGGCCCCGGCCGCCCGCCCGCATCAGGGACTTCTCGGGTCTTCTCAAGCCTCGGACGCCGGTCTGCGAACCGTCGGGCGGCGGGTTGCAGGAGCTCGCGGCGGAGCCGGACCGTCTCGGGTTCGGGCTCGACGCCCAGCTCGCCGCGGAGCACGCCCACGCAGGCGTGGTACTGGCGCAGCGCCTCCGCCCTCCGGCCCTGTCGCGTATAGAGGCGGATCAGCGTGCGATGCACGACCTCCTGCGTGCGGTCGAGCCGCAGCAGCCGCAGCGCGGTCTGGATGGCGGGCTCGACCGCGCTCGACCGGCGCTGGTGCTGCAGCAGGCGGGCCAGCGCTTCCACGGCCAGCTCCCTCAGGCGTTCCCGCTCCCCGCCGACCCAGTCCTGGAACGCCACCTCGTTGACGTGGAGATCCTCCAGGAACTCGCCGCGATAGAGCGCCGCGGCCTCTTCCAGTGAGCCGGCCGATCCCTCCGACACCTGGCGCTCGAAGGCGGCCACGTCCACCTCCGCGGCTTCGAGAGAAAGCATCTGCCCTTCGGCCCGGACCAGGGCAGGGGCGATCTCGGCCAGTGACCGGCGGAGCATGAGCAGCGCCTGGCGAAGGCTGTGGCGCGCCTGCTCGGGAGCCCCCTCGCCCCAGAGCAGGTCCGCGAGCCGGTCGCGGGAGCAGGCCTGGTTAGGCCGCAGCGCGAGATAGGCGAGGAGCCCCGCCGTCTTCTTCGGCAGTTGGAGCGTGATGGGGTGCACCCCTACCCACGTCTCGAAGCCGCCCAGCAGACAGATCCGGAATCGGTCCATGGCTTTCTCCGGGGGTTCGGATCCGAGGAGCCTGCCCGTGAGAGGCTCGGGGGCCCGGGACACGTTCTATTCGTTGAGCCCGAAACTATCGTCCCCGAGTCTGGTGTTGTCAAGATCAATTTTTGACTCACTTTTGACGATCGCAGGGACGGCGGCATGACGGGCGGGTTCCACACTGTTTTCCCGCGCAAGGAGTCCCTCACGGCCGGCGGTGCTCGCATCTCGCCCGAGGCATTCCATTGCGCGCCATTGCGCGCCCGAACCCCACTGAAGGGACAGGGAATCCGAAAGGGGCAAACGAATGAGATCATACCGGTGGCCTCTCACCTTGCCACTCGTCCTCGTCGTCGCAGCGTCCTACGGCGCCGAGGAGAAAGGCGGCACCCAGGCGGGCAATCCCAGCCCAATGCCCGCCCACGGGCAGGCCGTCAAGTTTGACAACTCGCCGCCGCTGCGACTCATCAGGCCCCCGGCCCCCACGGTGGCCGAGCCGCGCGAGGTCCCCATCCACCGGCTCGACGTCCTGAGGCGGCGCGCCCAGCCGTCGGCGGCCGCCGAGGACCCGTTGGTCGGGCTCAGCGAGCTCGGTCCGCTGGCGCCGGCCCCGCCCCCGCTGCTCACCTTCGAGGGCACCTCGGACGACGACAACGCCGCCCTGGTCGGCTTCCGGGTCGTGCCTCCCGACACCAACGGTGACGTGGGCCCGAACCACTACGTCCAGTGGAACAACCTGGTCTTCGAGGTTTTCGACAAGAGCGGTGTTCCGGTGCTCGGACCACTGCCGGGCAACACGCTGTTCGTCGGCTTCGGCGGCCCCTGCGAGACCAACAACGACGGCGACCCGATCGCCCTGTACGACCAGCTCGCGGACCGCTGGGTGCTGAGCCAGTTCTCGATCGCCCAGGGCACCCAGTGCATCGCGGTCTCCCAGACCGGCGACCCCACCGGCGCGTACTTCCGCTACGCCTTCGTCGTCACGCCGGGCGCCGAGAACGACTACCCCAAGTTCGGGGTCTGGCCGGACGGCTACTACGCCACTTTCCGCAGGTTCCCGAACTTCGCGATCGTGGCCGCCGCCTTCGAGCGGGACAAGATGCTCCAGGGCCTGCCGGCCCAGCAGGTTCTCTTCACCATCCCGGCACCGGCGGGACCGGGCTGCGCGGGCGCGGGAGACTGCTACGAGGGCGTGCTGCCCTCGCACCTGGAGGGCCTGACTCCCCCGCCGGCGGGCTCTCCCAACTACTTCCTGATGTCCTTCGACGACGAGGCCTTCAGCACGACGCCGGTGCCCGGTCTGGACTCCTACAAGCTGTGGAGGTTCCACGTCGACTGGACCACCCCGGCGAACTCGACGTTCACCGGCCCGACGACGCTCCCGGCCACGGAGATGGACATCAACCTGTGCGGCTTCGCCCCTTGCGTCCCCCAGCAGGGCTCGGCCGAGCTGCTCGACCACCTCAGCTTCTTCACCATGAACCGGCTCGTGTACCGCAACTTCGGCACCCACGAGTCGCTGTGGGCCAACAACACCGTGAACCTGGGCGGCAACCGCGCCGGCATCCGCTGGGCCGAGATCCGCAACCCCGGCGGCGCGCCGGCCGTCTTCCAGGAAGGCACTCACGGTCCCAATGACGGCCTGCACCGCTGGATGGGCAGCCTCGCCGTGGACAAAGACGGCAACATGGCTCTCGGCTACAGCGTGTCGGGCACGACGCTCTTCCCGTCGATCCGCTACGTCGGGCGGCTCGCGGGCGACCCGGCGGGCACGCTGCCGCAGACCGAGACCGAGATGTTCGCGGGAACGGGCTCCCAGTTCGGCAGCTTCAGCCGCTGGGGCGACTACTCGGCGATGAGCGTCGACGAATCCGACGACTGCACCTTCTGGTACACCCAGGAGTATTACGAGACGACCACCAGCTTCGACTTCAAGACGCGCGTCGGCGCCTTCAAGTTTCCCAGCTGCACCCCGTCGCCCCACGGGTCGCTGACCGGGACGGTGACCGACGCCAGCACCCTCGCCCCCATCCCCGGCGCGGCCGTCCAGGCCGGCGTGTTCTCGACGATCACCAACGGCAGCGGCGTCTACACGTTCGCCTCCCTGCCCGTCGGCACCTACAGCACGACGGCCAGCAGCTTCGGCTATTCTCCCCAGACCGCGACCGTGGTCATCGCGGACGGCGCCACCACCGTCCAGAACTTCGCCCTGCAGCCGGCCCCCTCCCATTCGGTGAGCGGCTTCGTCCGCGACCAGGACGGCTTCCCCCTCGGCGGCGCGACCGTGACCATCCTCGGCACGCCCATCCCGCCGGCCACGACGGACGCGAGCGGCGCCTACAGCTTCGCGAGCGTCCCCGAGGGCACCTACGACGCACGGGCCGAGGCCGGCCGCTGCAACTCGCCGCAGACCCGGCAGCTCGTCGTCGGCACCAGCGACGTCACCGGGTTCGACTTCAGCCTGGCCCAGCGCTCGGACGCCTTCGGCTACTTCTGCCGCGTCGAGACGCCGGCCTACGTCGAGGCGGGCACTATCCTGCCCCTGACGGGCGACGACAACTCCATGTCGATCAGCCTGCCCTTCCCGTTCACGTTCTACGGGCAGACCTACAACTCCGCCTTCGTCTGCACGAACGGCTTCGTGAACTTCACGACCGGCACGTGCCCGTTCACGAACAGCGGCATCCCCAGCACGGGCGCGCCGAACGCGGCCATCTATCCCTACTGGGACGACATGTTCGTCGACAGCCCGGCGGCCAGCGTCCGTAGCCAGCTGCTCGGATCGGCCCCGAACCGGAGCTTCGTGATCGAGTGGCGCAACGTCGCGTACTTCGCCGACTTCTCGCGGCGGGTGGACTTCGAGGTCATCCTCCACGAGAACGGACGGATCCAGACCGAGTACCGCAACATCGCGAACGACGGCCGGGAGAAGGGCAACTCGGCCACCCTCGGCATTGAGAACCAGACCGGCACGGTCGCCCTGCAGTACTCGATCAACGAGGCCGTGATCGGGGACCCGGACTTCGCGGTGCTCTACCGGCTGCCGCCCAGCGGCTTCGTGCAGGGCACGGTAAAGGACGCCAACGACAACCTACCGGTGGCCGGGGCAACCGTCCGCGCTCGCCAGGGCGCCAACGTCGTCCGCTCGACGACCACCGACGCCTCCGGGTTCTACCGGCTGCAGCTCCGCCTCGACAGCTACACGATCGAGGCCACCGCCACGAACTACAGCACCGGGTCCGCCGCGGTGGTCCTGGACACCGAGGACGAGGTCGTGACCCAGAACTTCACGCTCCGCACCGCGCGGGGCGTGGTGAGCCCGACGTCACTCCAGTTCATCGTCCCGCCGAACCAGACGCGGAGCAAGATGCTGACGCTGCGCAACACCGGCAGCCTCGACATGACGTGGCAGATACGGGAGACTGGCGGCGCCGCCCCGCAGCAGACGCCGTCCCCTGGCGAGGCGATCTCCGGCGAGAAGAACAAGGGCTACGACCCCAACGCCAGGACCACGGAGGGACTGTACGTCAACGGCACGCCGGCCGGATGGCCGGCGTCGGCTCCGGGCGACGTCATCCGCTCGTGGCCACCGACGGGGCTGTCGCTGGCCTGGGGTGTCGGCTACACGGGCAACGTCTGGCTCTCGGACGTCCCGACCAACAACCGGAACCACGAGTTCACCGTTCTGGGCGCGGCGACCGGCCGCAACTGGCCGGCGCCATGGGCGGGGGCCTGGCCGGGCGACATGGCGTACGACGCCGGACGCGGCATCATGTGCCAGGTCAACGTGGGCGGAGACAACGGGATCTACTGCTGGAACCCGAACACCGGCGCCGTCGTCGACTCCATCACGGGAGCCTTCCCGTGGACGACCATCTCCCAGCGTGGCCTGGCCTACCGGCCCGACGACGACACGTTCTACATCGGCGGCTGGAACCAGTTCATCCTGTACCACGTGAAGGGGCTCTCCTATCCCGACAAGGGAGCCGTGATCAGCCAGTGCAACCCGCCGGACGGCAACATCTCCGGCCTCGCCTGGAACCCCGCCTTCAACATCGTCTGGGAGGCGACGAACACCCCGACCGACACCATCTACGAGCTCAACCCGGACACCTGCGCGGTGCTCGCGACCCTGCCGCACCCGAACCCGGGCTTCAGCGGCGCAGGTCTCGAGATGGACGAGGCCGGGAACCTCTGGATGATCGACCAGTCGCCGAACACGGTCTACCTGATCGAGAGTGGCGTGCCGGCCTTCGTGGACGTGCCGTGGCTGTCCGAGAGTCCCACGAGCGGCACGCTTGCTCCGGGCGGAACGCAGAACGTCCAGGTGACGGTCAACACCACCGGGCTCACACCCGGCGTCTACAACGCGACGCTGTTCATCCAGACGAACAGCGGCCGGCAGCCGACACTGAGGGTGGCCGTCAACCTCATCGTCCCGGCCTACCGGCAGGGCGTCGACGTCGCGGCCGTTGGCGGCTACATCGACGGGAACAGCGACACCTGGGCGCCCGACCAGGCGTACACCGCGGGATCCTGGGGCTACATCTATCGCGGCAACGAGGCCAGCACGCGCCACGCGATCGCGGGCACCGATGACGACGCGCTCTACCAGACGGCGCGCCGGGGCCAGACCGAGTACCGCTTCGACGGGCTGCCGTCAGGCGTGTACCAGGTCGAGCTCCGGTTCGCGGAGATCCTGAACCGGAAGCCGAACCAGCGGCTCTTCGACGTTCTCATCGAGGGCAACCTCGTCCTGTACGCGTTCGACATCGCAGGCGAGGTCGGGCAGGACACCGCGGACGACAAGAGCTTCTTCGTCCCGGTGACGGACGGCCAGATGAACATCCGCTTCATCACGCGGCAGGCCGACAAGGAGCCGCTCTTCAACGCCATCCGCGTGACTCACCGCCCGGACCGCTAGCCGCCGACCGGGCTCCACCAAGGACGGCGGCCCCGCGAAAGCGGGGCCGTCGTCCCTCATTCCCGAAAATGCCCCTGACGGTGAGGGGACAAGCCCCCTCCGAGCGGGCGTTCCTGTGTCCGAGACCCCTCCGGGAGGGTCTGATCAGCCGAACTCGGGGCCGAGGATGGCAAAACGCTGCCGGGGGTCGCCCGGGCTCGGCGCATCCCCCAGGATCATCCGGCGGAACGGCCGCTGCTCGCGGAAGCCGAGGATGCGAATGCGCTCCCGCCACGCGGGGCGGTCGGGGATGTCGATGGTGAAGGCACGGCCGGGAACCGCCGCGAGGATCGCGGTCAGCAGGCGCGCCGCCGTCTCCTCGTCGTCGGCCACCAGCGGACCGAGGTGCTCGGTGCGGTGCCCGTGACGCCCCAGGACGTAACCGGCGGGTTCCTCCCTGGCGCCGGTGCTCCAAGCGTATTCGGGAGCCTGCGCGCGCGCCCAGGCCAGGACCGCCGAACGATCGGCGCCGAACACGGCCCCGTCCCGGGCGGCCAACCCAACGAGGTCGGGAGCCGTGAGCGGGCGCGGCACGGTCGGCCCCTGCTCCGCGCGGACCGGCTCTGCGTCCGCGGGCCGCTCCATTCGGGCGAAGCCGCCGCGGTCCGTGAAGCCGAGGCCGCCGTACACGGGCGCACCCTGGGGCGTCGCCTCGAGGCCCACGACCTCGACCGCCTTCAGCCGCGCCAACGCGTCCCGCATGAGACGCGTCGCGATCCCCTGCCGGCGCGCGTCGGGGTCGACCAGGATCATGGCCACCCAGGCGAGCCGCCGACCGTACACGACCGCGCCGCCCGAGCCGACCACCGTGGCGTCGCGCACGGCCACGCGGAAGAAGCCGTTCGCGAGCAAGGGCTGCCAGTCCTCCGTCCGCTGGTTCCAGCCCGCGAGCCGGCAAAGGCGCAGGACGGCCGGCACGTCCTCCGGCGTCATGTCGCGGAAGACGAGCCCCGCCGGCGCACCTCCTGCGGTCACTGCATTCATCGACCCCCCACCCGATCGTTCATCGACCCCCTCTCCTATCCTCCCCCACGTAGGGGGGAGGGAGCGCCAGGGCATGCACGGCTCCGCGCCTTATCGACCCCCCACCCTCCCTCGCCCAGAGGCGCCGTACACGAAGTCACGGAAGGCGGCGGGGACGTGAAAGCTCGGCTGGCCGGGAGGCGACCAGGCGGTGAAAACCGCGTCCTTCTCGTCCCAGAGCGCGCGGAAGGCGGTCTCGTACTTCTCCGGCCCCCAGGCGATGCGCTCCGCCTTCGACCAGGCCTCCTCCCCGGGCCCGAGCAGGGTCGCCCGGGGCGCCTCCGCACGGCCCACCGTGTAGCCCGCATCGCCCGCGCCGAGGGCCGCCGCGAGCAGGAGGGCCGGGGTCACGACGGCAGCCCCAGCACCCGGAGCGCGTTGTCGCGGTACACCTTCGCGAGGATGGCGTCGGGAAGGCCGAGGCCGTAGATCCGCCAGCGCCCCTGGGGCGGGACGGGGGCGGGCGCGTAGTCGAAGTACTCGTCCTCGGTCTCGAGGAACCGGTAGTAGATCTCGTAGAGCTCGTCCTTGAAGACCTGCTGCGGGTAATGCTCGCCGTCGGGAGGCGGCACGGCGTCGGTCCCGAAGAGGATACGGTCCTGGTATCTCTCGAAGAACTTCCGCGCGGTCCGCGGCTGGCGGCCCAGCTCCCCGATGCGCGCTCCGATCTCCACCGCCATGTTGGGCAGCTTGTCGAGGGAGGCGGACACGAAGGCCAGGTTCTCGGCGTTGTGGCCCACGTGGAGGGCCACGAAGGACGTCTTGGGGTGGCGCGCGAACACGCGGTCGCGGGCCTCCATGATCGCCCGGTGGCTGGGAAAGTCCTTCCCGTGGAACGACCAGTCGGGGTGGTGTCCGAGCTCGTCCCAGCGCTCGTTCGTGCAGTCGATGGGCAGGAAGAACGCCTCGGGGTCGGATACGTGGATGAAGACGGGCAGGCGGTGGGCCGCGCACGCCTCCCACATCGGGTCGAAGCGCGGATCGTCCACCTTCACCAGGGGGCCTTCGGTGATCCGCTCCCGCAGGAAGAGCCCGAGGGTCTTGAGGACCTTGAGCCCCCGGGCCCCCGCCCGGGCCGCCTTCTCGATCGCGTCCGCCTGGATCTGCGGATAGCGCGGGTCCAGCAGCTCCCCGTACGAGGGCTCGGTGCAGCTGAAGAAGCGGCCCGAGTGGGCCTGGTCGAAGGCCGCGATCGTCCGCGCGAGCCCCTTCCCGGTGCCGCCGGTCAGATTCAGCATCGCGCGGATGCCCTTCCGGTCCATGACCGCGAGGGCGTCCTTCGGCGTGGTGTTGAAGGTGACCTCCTCTCCCGTGGAGACCCCTTTCGCGGCGTGGGTCGTCCAGGTGAGGTGGGAATGGACGTCGATCACGGGATGGCGCGGCTCCTGCACGCGCGTCTCCGCGACCTGGAGCATGCTCCGGGGCCGGAAGTCCTGGAGCAGGAGCTTGCCGTCCTTGGGCGCGCACACCGCGTCGTCCGCCGCCCCGGCGGCGCGCGTCACTCCCAGGCCGAGCACCCCGAGTCCGGCGTTCCTCAGCCATTGCCTGCGGTCGAAGCCGTGCATGTCGTGACCTCGTTCGTTCATCGACCCCCCATCGTTCATCGACCCCCCGGCTCCGCGCATTCAGCGTGGGTAGCGGGCCATGACCTGGTGGACCCGGCCCGCCGAGCGTACCACCCGGCGCACGCGGGCGGGACCATCCTCGCGCAGCGAGCGATGGGGCTCGGGGGTGCGATCGCGGTCGGGGGTCGGCTCGTGGAGCTTCACCACGTCCGCTCCCATCTCTTCCGCCACGCGCGCCGCGTAGTCCTAGAGCAGGCGCCAGAGCCGCACGCGTTCGCCGGGGGCAACCGACCGCGAAGCCAGCGAGAGCCGCTCCATTTTTGCTTGACTCTTTCGTTTCATTGCGATAGTTTTCGCTTGCTTGTTTTTATAGTCAACGCTCGCCCGTAATGTCAACCTTCTCTCCCTTCGTGGGAGCCTCACGATGAGCAACGGGACTTCAAGCGAGCGCGCGCCGTCCGTGGATCGGCTCCGGGGATCCGTCGACGACTGGCTCTCCGGCCTCGGCACGGCCCAGGAGATCGGCCGGCTCCTGGCTCGACCGCCCAAGGAACAGCAGGCACGAGGATACGCCCACACCCTGCGCGAGATCGCGCAGCAGCCGGTGACTTGGCTGGGGACCGCGGCGGCGGTCGCCTCGGATCGGGTCCGCCTGGACGAGGTCCTGGAGCGCGCGGGGATCCACGCGTGCACGGGATCGCTCGTCCTCACCGGCTCGGGCAGCTCGCTCTACGCCGGTGAGTGTCTCGCGCTCCCCCTGCAGGCGGCCCTCCGCGTCCCGGCCCAGGCCTTGCCCGCGGGGCTGCTGCTCACCCACCCCGAATGCCTGCCCCCGACCGGGCCCTACCTCGTGGTCTCCTTCGCCCGCTCCGGCAACAGCCCCGAGAGCCGGGCGGTCCTCGACTCGCTCCTCGCCGGCGACGTGCGCGGCCGGCACCTCGTCATCACCTGCAACCGCGCGGGCGCCCTGGCGACGGCCTCCGCGGGCAACCCGCGGGTGGACGCGGTGGTGCTCGACGAGCAGACCGAGGACCAGAGCCTGGTGATGACGAGCAGCTTCACGAACATGGTCCTGGCGGGGAGCTTCCTCACCGCCACCCGCCGCGCGGACGTCTACGCGCGCCGGGCGGAGGCGGTGGCGCGCGCCGCGGCGCGCCTCCTCGAGCACGAAGGCGACACCCTGGCCCGCCTCGCCCGGGGCGACTTCCGCTCCGCGGTCTACCTCGGCAGCGGCTGCCGGGCCGGATCCGCCCACGAGGCCGGTCTCAAGATGCTGGAGATGACGGCGGGCCGGGTGCCCACCCTGACGGAGTCGTTCCTGGGCCTGCGCCACGGGCCGATGTCCGCCGTGCACGACCACACGCTGATCGTGGCCTTCCTCTCCTCCGACGAGGTGGTCCGCGCCTACGAGGTGGACCTCCTGGGCGAGCTGGACCGCAAGGAGCTCGGGACGCGCAAGCTGATCGTGGGGAGCCGGGTTCCCTCCGGATTGGCCACGCGGCCGGAGGACGTGATCGTGGAATGCGGCGACAGCCTCGCCGACGAGGACCTTGCGCTCCTCGACGTGGTGGTGGGCCAGATCCTCGCCTTCTTCCGCTGCCTGCACGAGGGCCTCCGCCCCGACTCCCCCTCCGCGGAAGGCGTCATCAACCGCGTGGTCGGGAGCTTCACCATCCACCGCCGCCGCTGACCCGCCGACCGGTGCATCTGGAGGGATAGAGTGGGGGGCGATGAATGCGCGGAGCCGTGCATGCCCCGGCGTTCCCTCCCCCCTAGGTGGGGGAGGATAGGAGGGGGGGTCGATGAACGATCGGGGTCGATGAAAAGAGTGCTCGTGGCCGGCGAGCTGAACGTCGACATCGTCCTGCAGGGTTACCACGCCTTCCCCGAGCCCGGGAAGGAGGTGCTGGTCGATGACTTCGTCATGGTGCTCGGCAGCGCCTCCGCCATCTGCGCGATGGGGCTCGCGAAGCTGGGCGACCCCGTGGCCTTCCTGGGCAAGGTGGGGGACGACCCCTGGGGCAAGTACTGCCTGGAGTGCCTCGAGGGGCGCGGGATCGACGTCTCGCGGGTCGTGGGCAGCTCCGCCCTGAAGACCGGGGTGACGGTCGCCATCACCTCGCCGCGCGACCGGGCCCTCGTCTCGTTCCTGGGCGCGATCGCGGCCCTCGCCGCGGAGGACGTCCACGACGCGGCCTTCGCGGGCTTTCAGCACCTGCACGTCTCGTCCTACTACCTGCAGGAGCGGCTGCGGCCGGGCCTGCGCTCGCTCTTCGCCCGCGCCCGCCGCCTGGGTCTGACCACCTCCCTCGACCCCGGCTGCGACCCCAGCGAGACCTGGGCCTCCGATCTCCGGGAGACCCTCGCAGAGGCGGACGTCTTCCTGCCCAACGAGGTGGAGCTGCGTGGCCTCACCGGCACCAACGACGTGGACGAGGCGCTCCGCAGGCTGGCCAACCGTCGCACCCGCACGGTGGCCAAGCTCGGGCGCGACGGCGCGGCCACCCTCGAGGGCGGTCAGGTGGTCCGCGTGCCCGCCTTCCCGATCGAGGCCCTCGATACGACCGGAGCCGGCGACTCGTTCAACGCGGGCTTCCTCCACGCCTGGCTCGCGGGCGCGCCCGTCCGCGACGCGCTGCGCCTGGGCGCCGCCTGCGGCGCGCTCTCCACCCGCGGCCTCGGGGGCACCGCCTCTCAGCCCGACCTGAAGGAAGCCGAGGCCTTCGTGCGGGGGCACACGGCGTGAGGCCCCCGCGGCTCGTGGCCCTGGGTGTGGGACGTCGCGGCGGCGAAGCACCTGCGCGACCTCCTCGGCCACGAGAGCGAGGTGAGCGCGGTGGCCCTCGACGTCCCGCGCGGCCTCGCGGTCACGGGCGGCGCCGACTCCACGGTGCGCCTGTGGGAGCTCACGACCGGCCAGTGCGTACGCGTCTTCCGGGGCCACGACGGCTGGGTGCGCTCGGTGGCCCTGACCCGCTGCGTCTCGGGCTCGGTCCTCGCCCCCGCGGTGAGCAGGGACGGCCGCCGCGCCGCCGCGGGTACCTACGACCGCAAGGTCCTGGCCTGGAAGCTAGAGCGCCCGGCCTAGCCGGGCCTTGGAGGTAACTTGGGAGGCCGCTATCGCTGGTGGATCGGCGGGCTGCTGTTCGCCTCCACCGTGATCAACTATCTCGACCGCCAGACCCTGAGCGTGCTCGGTCCCCACCTGAAGGACGAGTTCCGCTGGAACAACCAGGACTTCGCCCTGGTCGTGATCGCGTTCCGGGTCGCCTACGCGGTGATGCAGACGGTCTCCGGGCGGCTGGTGGACCGTCTGGGGACCCGCAACGGCCTCTCGATCGCCGTGCTCTTCTATTCCGTCGCCGCCATGCTCACCTCGCTGGCGAGCGGCCTGCGGAGCTTCTGCTTCTTCCGCTTCCTCCTCGGCGCGGGCGAGGCAGCCAACTGGCCGGCGGCCACGAAAGCCGTCTCCGAGTGGTTCCCGCGGCGCGAGCGCGGCTGGGCGGTCGCGCTCTTCGACAGCGGCTCCTCGGTGGGGGCGGCGGTGGCCCCCGTGCTCGTGGTGTTCCTCCTCGGCCGTTTCGGCGACTGGCGGCCGGCCTTCGTGGTCGTGGGCTCCCTGGGCTTCCTGTGGCTCATCGCGTGGCGCTTCAGCTACCACCCGCCGGAGTCGCATCCCCGGGTCACGCCGTCCGAGCGCGAGGCGATCGTGGCCGACCGGGCGGACGAACGGCTGCAGGAGAGCGGCGGGGCGGGCACGCGGCCGCCCACCTGGCGTGAGCTGTTGACCCTGCGCCAGACCTGGGGCGTCGTCGCCGCTCGCGGCCTCACCGACCCCGTCTGGTTCATGATCGCGGACTGGTTCGCGATCTACCTGGTCGCGAAGGGCTTCAAGCTCGAGGAGACCGCGGCTGGCTTCTGGGTTCCGTTCCTGGCCTCCGACCTCGGCAACTTCTTCGGGGGCGGCGTGTCGAGCGCCCTGATCCGGCGCGGCTTCTCCGTCGGCCGGGCGCGCAAGGCGCTGGTGGTCGGCGGCGGCTTCGGCGTCCTGGCCCTGATACCGGCGGCCTTCCTCTCCTCCTTCCCCGCCCTGGTGGCCTGCTTCGCGATCGCCACCTTCTCGTACGCCGCCATGTCCACCATGGCGCTCTCCTTCCCCGCCGACCTCTTCCACAGCCGCGCGGTGGCCACCGTCTCGGGCCTGTCGGGCACGGCGGCCGGCCTGGGCACGATCGGCTCCACGTTCCTGATCGGGATCATGGCCGACCGTTTCTCCTTCACCCCGATCCTGGTCGTGGCCAGCCTCGTCCCCCTCGCCGCCGCGGCCCTCGTGCTCCTGCTGGTCCGCAACACCCCGCTTTCCGGCCGCGGGCTGGTGAAGGTGATCTGATGGCCCGGCCGCGCCTGCTCGTGCTGGCGGGGGAGGCGCTGTTCCGCTCGTTCTTCGATCCGCCGCGGCAACGCCGGCTCTCCCGCCGGTTCGACTGGCGGCGGCTGCCCGGGCGTGCGCTCACCCCGCGGCTCCGCGCCGCCCTCGCGGACGCGGAAGCCCTCGTCACCACCTGGGACAGCCCGCGCCTCGGCCCCGACCTCGAGCGCCTCGCTCCCCGCCTCCGCGCGATCGCCCATTGCGGAGGCGAGGTGAAGGGCCGCTTCGCGCGGCTCCTCTTCGAGCGCCTCGTCATCACGAACGCGCCCGGGCCCATGGCCCCCTACGTGGCCGAGCTGGCGGTGGCTTTCGCGCTGCACGCGGTGCGGCGGATCGACGCCTACCGCGAGGCGCTGCGCCGGCCCTCGAACCGCGTCTACTCCGACCTCCACCTCCACGGGGGGGGCGAGGAGACGCTCCGGGAACGCACGGTCGGGATCGTGGGCTTCGGAACGATCGGGCGGGCGGTGGCCGAGCGCCTGCGCCCCTTCGGACCACGCCTCCTGGTCCACGACCCGTTCGTGCCGGCGGCGGCCGTGCGGCGCCAGGGCGCCCGGCGGGTCCAACTCGAGCCGCTGCTCCGCGCCTCGCACATCCTGATCCTGGCCGCGGCCTTGACCGACGCGACCCGGGGGCTGCTCGACGCGCGCCGGCTCGCGCACCTGCCCGACGGGGCGACCGTCGTCAACGTCGCCCGGGGTGGCCTGGTCGACCTCGAAGCCCTGACTCGCGAGGTGCGCCGCGGCCGCCTGACCTGCGCCCTCGACGTGACCGATCCCGCGGAGCCGCTGCCCCTGCGCCACCCGCTGCGCCGCCTGCGCGGGGCGGTGGTCACGCCCCACGTGGGGGCCGCGGCGGGAGCGGTGCGGCGGGCCATGGCCGACCTCGTCCTGGACGACCTCGAGCGCGTCTTCCGGGGGGCGCGGCCGAGGAACCGGGTCACCCCCGGGATGCTGGACCTCATGACATGAAGCTGGCCTTCTCCACCCTCGGCTGCCCGTCCTGGCCCCTCCCGCGCATCCTCGACGCCGCGGCCCGCGAGGGCTACGACGGGGTCGAGCTGCGCTTCATCGAGGACGACGACGCGCTCTGGACGAGGGCCGAGCTCGTGGGCAGCGGCCTCGCCGAGACGCGCGCGCGTCTGCGCGACGCCGGCCTCGAGGTCCCCTGCGTGGACAGCCGCTCGTTCTTCCACTGGCCCGATCCCGAGCGGCGCGCCGCCTCCCTCGCGGAGGCGGAGCGGGTGGTCGCCCTGGCTCACGAACTGGGCGCCCCGGGGGTGCGGGTCTTCGGGGACGCGGTCCAGCCGGGGACGGACCTCGCGTCCACCCGGCGCTTCATCGCCGACTCCCTGCTGGCCCTGCGCGAGAAGGCGCGGCCCGCGGGGGTCGAGGTCTGGGTCGAGTCGCACGGCGACTTCGCGCCCGCGGCGGCCATGCTCTCCCTCCTCGAGCTGGTCCCGGGCGACGGGGTCGGCGTCCTCTGGGACGCTCCGAACGCCTTCGAAGCGGGCGACGACCCGGTGGAGGGCGTGCGTCGCCTGGGCCACCGCATCCGCCACGTCCACCTGAAGGATCTCCGGCGGGAGCCCGGGAAGCCGCACCCACGAGCGGTCCTGCCCGGCGAGGGCGAGTTCCCGGCGGCTTCCGCCCTCGAGGCCCTCGCGGGCATCGGCTACCGCGGGTGGCTGTCGTTCGAATGGGAGAAGAAGTGGCAGCCCGAGATCGAAGACCCCGAGGTCGCGCTGCCGCGCTTCATCGCCTGGGCCCCGCCGCTGCTCCGGGGGGCCCAGGGTTCCCGCCCGCTCGCTTCGGGGACGCCCGCCGAGACCGTCCGCACCTTCTCCTGCGCCCGCCTCGCGGTCGAGGTCCACCCCGGTCGCCCCTCCCTCGGCCGCGCGGCCGCGCGGCTGGTGGCCGCCCACCTGCGCGACGAGGTCGCCCGGCGCGGCCGGGCCGCGGTCGTCTTCGCCTCCGCTCCCTCCCAGAACGAGTTCCTGGCCGCGCTGCGCGCCGATCCCGACGTGCCCTGGACGAAGCTCACCGCCTTCCATCTGGACGAATACGTCGGGGTCGGCTCGGATCATCCCGCCTCCTTCCGGCGCTTCCTCACGGACCGCTTGCTCGACCACGTGCCGGTGGGGGCCTTCCACGGCCTCGACGGGAAGGCGAAGGTCCTGGCCGCCGAGTGCGACCGTTACGCGGACCTGTTGCGGCGCGCGGCTCCCAGCCTCGCGATCCTCGGGATCGGCGAGAACGGCCACCTCGCCTTCATCGATCCCCCGATGTGCGACTTCCACGACCCGGCGGACGTGCGGGTGGTGGAGCTGGACGAGCCCTGCCGCCGGCAGCAGGTCCACGACGGCGGCTTCGCGCGGGTCGAGGACGTTCCCCGCACCGCGCTCTCCCTCACGATCCCGAGGATCCTCGCGGTCCCGCGCGCCGTGGCCCTCGTCCCCGGTCCCGCCAAGCGCGCCGCCATCGCGGCCGCCCTGGACGGCCCGGTCACCGCCGCCTGCCCGGCCTCGATCCTCAGGCGGCACCCCGATGCCGGGCTCTTCCTCGACGAAGACTCGGCGGCAGGCCTTTCCAGGGTGGCTCCATGAAACGCGTTCTCTTCGTGCTCACGTCCGTGGCCCTGCTGCTCGGCCCCGCCCCCGCGCCCGCCCAGGTCAAGGCCTGGCAGGCCTCGATCGACCTTCCCACCGACGAGGAGGGACCGCCCGACGTCAATCCCCCCTTCGATCTGTTCTCCTCCGGCCGCTTCAACTACCCGTACACGCTGCGGGAGGCGCTGACCGGGAAGCAATCGGTCGTCCGCCACCGGACGCTGAACCTGGAGAACGAGCACCTGCGGGTGGTGGTGCTCCCCGACCTGGGCGGCCACCTCTACACCTGTGTGGACAAAGCCACGGGGGCGGAGATGTTCTACGCGAACCGCTCGCTGCGCAAGGCGCAGATCGCCTACCGCGGGGTCTGGTCCGCTTTCGGCATCGAGTTCAATTTCCCGGTGTCCCACAACTGGGTCTCCCTCTCCCCGGTGGACTTCGCCCTGACCAGGAGCTCCGACGGCAGCGCCTCCATCTGGGTGGCCAACGTGGACCGCGTGTACGGCCTGCAATGGCGGGTGGAGCTGCGCCTGCGGCCGGGGAGCGCTCTGCTCGAGCAGCACGTCGCGCTCTACAACCCGGGGCCGGTCCGGCGGCGCTTCTACTGGTGGAACAACGCCGGGGTGCGCGTGCACGACGACAGCCGGATCGCCTATCCCATGCGCCACACCGCGTCCCACGGGTTCCGCGAGGTGGACACCTGGCCCGTCGACTCCCACGGGGTCGACCTCTCGATCGTCGGCAACCACCTCTACGGTCCGGTGTCGCTCTTCGCCCACGGCAGCCGCGAGCCCTTCATGGGGGTGTGGCACCCGTCCACCCGCGCGGGGGTCGTCCACTACTCGTCCCCCGAGGACGCCCCCACGAAGAAGATCTGGTCCTGGAGCGCCGATGCCGACGGCCTCGACTGGCGCAAGGCGCTCTCCGACGACCAGAGCGCCTACGTCGAGGTCCAGGCGGGCCTCTTCCGCAACCAGGAGACCTACGGCTTCCTCGGCCCCCAGGAGACGATCCTTTTCCGGGAGTACTGGATGCCGGTGCGGGAGATCGGCGGGATCTCGCGGGCGAACCCCGAGGCCGTGGTCTACCTGGCGCGCTCGGCGGTCAAGGAGGGCACAGTCGACCTCGCGGTGGGGGTGAACGTGAACCATACGGTCGCGGGGGGCCGGCTGCGGATCGGCGAGGGCGCGCGGCCGATCGCCGAAGAGCGTTTCGACCTGACTCCCGCGGGCGACCTCCTCCGCACCTTCCCCGGGCTGCCCGCTTCCGCGCGATACACGCTCACCCTCGAGGGCGCGGACGGCCGCGTGCTCCTGGCCCATACCGAGGATGGCTACGACACGCTCCCCGCCCGCGAGATCACGGTGGGCCCGCAGCCCGTCCACACCTACCCCCCGCCGGAAACGCGCGGCGAGGGCGACTACGTCGACCTCGGACGCGAGCAGGAAAGGGAGGGCAAACGCCTGCAGGCTTTCGAGACCTATGCCGACGGCCGGCGGCGCTTTCCCGGGAGCTACGGCCTGCTGAAGGCCGCGGGCCGGATGGCGGTGGACCTCCAGCGCGGGGGCGAGGCCATCCCCCTTCTCGAGCGGGCCCTCGAGCGGGTCAGCAACGACGCCGAGGTGCAGTACCTGCTGGGCCTCGCCCACGCGGCGGAAGGCCGCGAGGATCGCGCCCGCGCCCGGTGGGAGAGCGCGCAGCTCTCGCCCGCGTTCCGCGCCGCGGCCCGCCTCGAGCTCTCGCGCCTCGACGCGCGCGCGGGCCGGCGGGAGGCCGCGCTGGATCGGCTCCGCGCCGTCGTGGCCGAGACCCCGGAGTCCATTCGCGCGGGGGGCCTCGAGGTCGTGCTGCTTCGCGCCCTGGGACGGGCCGACGAGGCCCGCGCGCGCCTCGCGCACTGGCTCCCCCTGGATCCCACGGGCGCGCTGCTGCGGCACGAAGCGGTGAAGCTCGGCGAGCCGGGGGAGCCGCTCTGGCTCCACCTGGCCGGCGAGCCCGAGCGGGTGCTCGCCCTGGCCGGGGAATACATGGGCCTCGGCCTTTACGCGGACGCGCTGGAGCTGCTCGAGCGGCGCTATCCGGGCGAGGCGGTTGCCGCCGAGCCCGGCAACGTCCTTCCCCAGGACCACCCGCTGGTCGCCTACTACCGCGGCTACTGCCGCGAGAAGACGGGGGGGGCGCCGCAAGCCGACTTCACCGCCGCCTCCGCCCTCTCCACGCGTTACGTCTTCCCCGCCCGGGCCGACACCTTCCCCGTCCTGCGGCGCGCCCTGGAGGTGAACCTGCAGGACGCGACCGCGCACTTCCTCCTGGGCACGCTGCTCCTGGCGGGCGGGCAGGTGGATCCGGCGGTCGCGGAGTGGCAGGAGGCCCGGCGGCTGGACCGCACGATCCCCGTCCTGCATCGCAACCTGGGGCTGACCCTGCTGCATGGCCGAAGCGACCCGCAGGGGGCGCTCGAGGTGCTGCGCGAAGGCATGGGGGTCGACACGAGGAACGTCGCGCTCTACTACGGAGCCGACCAGGCCGCGAGCGTCGCGGGCGTCCCCGCCGCCGAGCGCGTCCAGCTCCTCGAGCGATTCCCCGACCGCGCCGGCATGCCGCCCCCTCTCGTGCAGAAGCTCGCCCTCACCCTGACCGAGGTGGACCGCGGCGCGGAGGCGGAGGCGCTCTTCGCGGGCCGCTTCTTCCCGCGGCAGGAAGGGGGGACGAACGTGCGCCAGGTCTTCCTCGAGGTGCGCCTGCGGCGGGCGCTGGCCCTGGCCCGCGCGGGCCGCCGCAGCCAGGCGGCGGCGATCGTACGCGCGATCGACCGCCCGGTGAAGGGCCTGGTGTTCACCCGGGACGGCCTCGCCCCCTTTCTCGAGTCCTCGCGCCTGCAGTACCTGATGGGCGAGGTGATGGCGGCGGCCGGACAGGAGGCCGTCGCCCGCATTCACTGGGAGCGGGCCGTCCAGGGCCGCGATGCTCCATTCCTCAAGGCGGTCTTCGCCTCGCTCGCCGAGCGGAAGCTGGCGCGAGCCGACGAGGCCGCGATAAGGGCGCGCCTCCAGAAAGCCCTCGCGGACGCCGAGACCCTGGTCGCCCAGGGGACGGGCTTCGCGGGCATCGCGATCTACGCGCAGGGCCTGATGCTGCGGGCCCTCGGCCGCGAGGGCGAGGCCCGGGAGCGCCTCCGCGGCGTCTTCCTGCTTCCCGACCAGCGGCTCTCCCACTTCCTCGCGCGGCGGGCCCTGGAAGCCGCGGACCCCATCTAGGGTGGTGAGGCGTGAATGCTGAATCGAAGCCGCGGATCGGGCTCGGGGCATGCGGCCTCGCGCTCCTGCTGTGGGCGGCCGTCGGGGCGGCGGAGAGGCTCGACAAGAAGGCCCAGGAATGGCTGCAGGACGTACGCCTGCTGATCCTGCCCAAGGAGGAAGCGGTCTTCCGCTCGCTGGCGGAAGGAGACCGCGCCGAGTTCTCGCGGATCTTCTGGGCCCGGCGGAGCCCCGACCCGCGCGGGGCCACGGGTGAGCCGCCGGAGCCGGTCAGGAAGGCGCGCGCTCGCGCGGACGAGCTCTTCGCCGTCCCGGGGCAGAAGGGATCGCGCACGGGCTGCGGCGAGGTCTACCTGCTGCTCGGCGAGGCGGACGAGGTGGCGGGGCGCGAGGTGCGCGGGCGATTCGACTCCCTGCGGAGCCTCCGGGAAGGCTCCCGCCGGCCCGAGGTCTGGATCTACAAGAGCCGGCCGGACCGGGTGTTCGCGCTCCCGGGAGGCGAGCTACGGATCGAGCTCGACGACGCCTGCCGCTTCGCGGAGGCGGCGCGGGTGATGGAGGAGCTGCGCCGGGTGGCCCGAGCCCAGGTCCGCCATCCGTGGCTCGATTACTCACGCGCGCCGGGCGGCCGCCTGCGGCGACTCGAAGACGCGCTCTCCGCGGGCAGTCCGGGCAGCGCGCTCCTCGCCGAGGCGCGCACCGATTTCACGATCGCGGTCGAGCGCAAGCTTCTGCTGCGCAGCCAGTCCGGCCAGGGATTCTCCGCGGGGTTGGCGCGCGGAACCCTGGCGGGGGCGGCGGGACCGCTGCGCGTCCTCGTGGCCGCGCAAGCCCGCCCGGCGGAGGGCCGGACCGCCTTCTCCTTCGAGCGCGAAGTCACCGCGACTCGCGAGGCGGACGGCTCGTTCCTCGCCGCCTACGGTCTCAGCCTCGATCCCGGCCGCTACGAGCTGCGGGTGGGTCTGCGGGTGGTGGAGGGCGGCCAGGCGGCCACCTCCACCCTGCCCCTCGAGGTGCCGCGCTTCGACGGGGTCGGGCTCGTGGTCAGCCCGCTATTCCTGACCCCGGAGGGCGACCAAGCCCCCGCCGACCTCAAGGATCCCTTCGCCCCCTTCGTTCTCGCCGGGCGGCGGATGGTCCCGCGCTTCGGCAACGCCTTCACCCCCCGCGACCGCCTGCAGGCAGTGGCGGTCGTCTACGGCGCCCAGGCCGATCCCGCCACCGGCAAGGCGTCGGTGCTGACCCGCTATCGCCTCCTCAAGGACGGCCGGCCCGTCGCCCGGGACAGCGAACAGCGGCTCGACACGGCGCAAGGCGTGGTCTCGATCGGCCCGGTTCCCCTGGCGGGGTTTGCTCCGGGCCGGTACGTGCTTCGGCTGGAGGTCACGGACGAGCGCGCCAACAAGGAAGACGCGCAGGAAGCGGGGCTGGAGATCCGCGAATGAAGGAGGGAACGACATGCGCCCGGAGTTGAGTCGGCGAAGCGTACTCAAGGCGATCGGGACCTCGGCGATCGCGGCATCGCTGCCGCCTCGCCACGCCGAGGCCGCGCCTGAGTTCTCCCGGATGCCCGCCGAGGGCAAGGACACGCCGAAGATCTGCCTCGGCTTCGGAGGCCCGGTGGACGAGCCGGGGATGCGGCGCCTGAAGCAGATCGGCGTGGACCACGTGCTCACGGGCGGACCGAAGATCCCGTGGAGCGAGGCCGACGTCCGCGCGCGCATCGAGCAGCTCAAGGCCGGCGGCCTGACCCTGTGGAACCTGATGATCTCGGGATTCGACGACGTCATCTGGGGCCGCCCCGGAGCGGAGGCGCAGATCGCGGACGTGATCGCCTCCATCCGCGCGGCCGGGAGAGCCGGGCTGCCCGTGGTCGAGTACAACTTCTACGCGCACCGGCTGACGGAGGGCTACAAGGAGGAGAGGGGGCGCGCGGGCGCGGGGTACACGGCGTACGACTACGAGCTGTCGAAGGGCCTGCCGCCCCGGGAGGGGGTCGGCACCCACACCCGCGCGCAGCAGCTCGAGCGCGCGCGGCGCTTCCTGAAGGCGGTGGTCCCGGAGGCCGAGAAGGCGAACGTCCGCCTGGCCCTCCATCCGAACGATCCGCCGGTGCCGCGGAGCCGCGGGTCGGAGCAGCTCATGGCCACGCTCGAGCACTGGAAGGAGTACCTGGGCCTCGTGGAGAGCCCGTTCAACGGCATGACGTTCGACTGCGGCGTCACCCGGGAGACGGGCGAGGATCCGGTGGCGGTCTGTCGCTGGCTCGGCGAGCGCGACCGCATCAACCACGTCCACTTCCGCAACGTCGTCGTCCGCCGGCCCTACGTGGACTACACGGAGGTGTTCCTGGACGACGGCCAGGTGGACCTGTTCGGCGTCATGCGGGAGCTCGTGCGCCAGAAGTACCCGCGCGCGATCTACCCCGAGCACCCGCGGCTGCTCGACCTCGACCGCGAGCGGGGCGGGATCCGGAACCAGTATCCGGGGGGCGGCGGCTTCGCGGGCGAGATCTACAACGTGGGCTACGCGAGGGCGATGCTGCAGGCGGCGTTGACGCTCTGAAGACGATGAAGGCCATCGCCCCCGTCGACTACGCCGTCATCGCCGCCTACATGCTCCTGATGCTGGGCATCGGCGTCTTCTCGATGCGCTTCAACCGGGGGGCCTCCGACTACTTCAAGGGGAGCAGCCGCATCCACTGGCTGGCCGCGGGCCTCTCGTCCTTCATGAGCGGCTTCTCCGCCTGGACGTTCACCGGCCAGGCGGGGGTCGCGTACCAGCGCGGCCTGGTGGCCATCCTCATGTACGTGGGCAACGCCCTGACCTTCCTGCTGGGGTACTGGATCTTCGCGGCACGGTGGCGCCGGGCCCGGAGCGGCACCGTGATGGAGTACCTGGTCGACCGCTTCGACGAGCGGACCCGGCAGGCCTTCTCCTGGACCACGATCGTCTTCCAGTTCTTCATCGGGGCCAGCCAGCTCTACGGCCTCGCCCTGTTCGTGGGCCCGGCCTGCGGCTGGCCCCTGGGCACGACCATCCTGGGATCGGGAGCCGTGATCCTGGCCTACTGCGTGATCGGCGGCCTGTGGGCGGTGGTCATCACCGACTTCCTCCAGGCCGCGATCCTGGTCCCCTTCACGATCGTGATGGTCTTCGCGAGCCTGGCCCGGGTGGGCGGGCTCTCGGGGCTGCTCGCCTCCCTGCCCTCGGAAATGACGTCGCTCGCCCTGACCCCTGACTTCGGGTGGGTCTACCTCGCCACCTGGACGGTCATGGTGAGCTTCGGGTACAACACCGCGACCATGGCCCAGCGCTACTTCTGCGTGGAGGACGAGCGGGCGGCCCGGAAGATCGCCCTGCTCTGCTTCGGGCTGTTCCTCGTGGGAGCCTTCATCTGGTTCCTGCCTCCCCTCGCCATGCGCGTCCTCCACCCCGACCTCAAGGACGTCTGGCCGGGCCTCGCCAATCCCCAGGAGTCCTCCTACGCCCTGGCCGCCCTCACCGTGCTCCCGAACGGCCTCATCGGCATCATGATGGCCGCGATGTTCAGCGCCACCATGTCGAGCATCTCGGGGACGCTCAACCTCCACGCCTCGATCATCTCCCGCGACATATTCCCCACCCTCTTCCCGCGCCGGGCCAGGGACGCGGAGCGCCTTCTCGTCGGCTGGATCGCCACTTTCGCGGTGGGCGCGATCATCATCGCCCTCGCCATGACCATGGCCGCCCAGGGCCAGAGCGTGTTCAAGGTCATGCTCACGTTCAACACGATCATGTCCCTCGCTTACGGGCCGCCCGCCCTCCTCGGTCTGGTGGTGAAGCGCACCCCCTACTGGTCCGGACTCGCCAGCTTCGCGGCCGCCCTCGCCCTCGGCTCCTACGGCACCTTCGTTCGGGGCTGGGAGCTGGTCCTGAACGTGGTCTGCGTGATCCCCGTGGCGGTGGGCGTCTTCTTCCTGAGCGGGCTCTTCCCGCGCGAGGACCCCGCCCACACCGCTCGGCGGGAGAGTCTCTTCCGCCGGCTGGCCACGCCGGTCGACGTGGCGCGCGAGCTGAGCGCCGTGACCGACCACACGGCCGCGGTCTTCCGCTTCCTCAGCCGGACCACGGCCGCGGTCGGGGTGCTGAGCCTCCTCCTCATGGGCCAGGCCGCCCCCGACGAGCGACCCACGGTCCTCGGCTACGTCGCCCTGACCCTGCTGCTGGCCGCCTTCCTCTCGCGCGTGCGGGGCCGCGAGGCCTCGAGGTCGAGCACATGAAGCCTTTGCCCTGCCTCCTGGCGGTCGCTCTCGCGGGCTCGCCCTTCCCCGCCGTGGCCGACATCCGCGCGGTCTGGGCGGTGACCGACGGCGAGAAAGTCGCTCCCGACGCCCGCGATCACCCCCTGCGCGCACGCAACGCCGCCTGGGACGGGCGGACGGTCCGGCTCTTCGCCGCCCGGAACGAGGTCGTGGCCTTCCAGGTCATCGTGGAGGCCGACGAGCGCGGCATCGGGGCGGCTTCGCTCGCGCTTCCCGAGCTGCGCCTGCGGGGCGGCACGGCCCGCATCGCCTATGCGGCGCCCGAGGCCGACCCCACCCGCTCGGTGGGCCGGCCCATCCAGCTCTTCTCCGTGCACGACATGAAGGTTGCGCAGGAGAGCCACGCCGACTGGGTCTGGACGCCCGGGAGCCCGGCCGCTCCGAAAGGCACGCTGGGCTTCAAGCCGGTCCAGCTCGTCCCCGAGAACGCGCGGGCCGGCCGCGGCGGCTTCCCGGTTCGGGTGGCCGCAGGCGAGCGCCAGGCCTTCTGGATCGAGGTCTACACGGGCCGCGGGCGGCCCGCCGGCACCTATGAAGGAACGATCGCCGTCACCGCGGACGGTTCGAAGCACGCGCTCCCCATGGAGCTGCGCCTCTTCGGCTTCGACCTGCCCGACCGGAACAGCCTCGACGCGATGGTTTTCTTCGAGCCCGACCAGCCCGAGCTCTACCAGGGCCGGAGGCTCGACGCCGCCTATCATCGCCTTGCCCACCGCCACCGCGTGGAGCTGGTCCACGCCTACGACGAGGCGAAGGTGCGGGCCAGCCTCGGCCGCTTCACCGGCGCCGACTTCCGCCCGGAGGCCGGCTACGAAGGCCCCGGCGCGAACGTCGGCAACCGCATCGTGCCCGTCTCCTTCTACGGCCCGGGCCCGGAGTACGCTCAGCGCGAAAGCGCGTGGCGGGCCTCCGACGCGTGGATGACGTTTCTCGGCAAGACCCTGCCGGGGGCCCGCACCTTCCTTTATCTCCCCGACGAGCCCTACCCGCAGGACTATCCGCGCGTGCGCGCGTTCGCGGAGAACGTGCGCTCGAACCCCGGCCCCGGCCAGAAGCTTCCGCTGTTCCTGACCAAGAGCATCATCCCCGAGTTCCAGGGCCTGGTCGATCTGTGGTCCGTTCCGCCCCAGGCCCTGGACCTGAAGGCGGCGGCGGACGAGCAAGCCAAGGGCCGGCACGTCGGCTTCTACAACGGCGGGCGCCCGAACGGCCCCTCGATCGTGATCGACGCTCCCGCCACCGAGGCGCGGGTCGTGCCCTGGGCCGCGTTCAAGCACGGTCTCGACCTGTACTTCTTCTGGCACGGCGTGCACTGGCGCCACAACCGGCAGAAGCAGAGCGAGCGCAACCAGGACGTCTGGCGCAATCCGATCACGTTCGACAACCGCGGCCAGCCCGGGAAGCCGGTCGCGGACCAGGGGTACATCAACGGCGACGGCGTGCTCCTCTACCCGGGCGAGGAGAAGCTGCACCCCGAGGAAGACCGCGGCATCGCGGGGCCGATCTCGACCGTCCAGCTCGCCAACCTGCGCCGGGGCCTGCAGGACCACCAGTACCTGACCCTCGCCCGTGGCCTGGGCCTCGAGGCCGAGGTGCAGGCGGCGCTCCAGGCGATCGTTCCCCACGTCTTCTCGGACGCGGGCCCGTCGGTGAGCTTCCCCGAGTCGGGCGAGGCCTTCGAGGCCGCTCGGTTGAAGCTGGCGGAAGCCATCGAGTCGAAGGGGCGGGCGGCGGCGCCCCGGCCCCCGATGCCGAAGATCACGAAGCCCGTGATGTTCGACACTCCGGAGGCCGACCGGATCCTGGTCGCACTGCAGGTCTTCCCGCCCGACAACCCCTGGAATCAGGACGTCTCGCAGATGCCCGTCCACGGCGATTCCGCGAAGATGCTCGCGAGCATCGGCCCGGACAAGCCTCTCGAGTACAACCTCGACATGGGCTTCATCCTGGTCCCCCCCGACCAGCCCCCGGTGCCGGTGAAGATCCTGCTCTATCCCGCCGAGTCGGACCCCGGACCATTCCCCGTTCCCGACAACGCGCCCATCGAGAACTGGCCCCTGCAGAAGAACGAGGACAAGGGCGCGCTGCCCCGGCCCGGGCAAACCCTGGCGCAGCTCCAACGGGAAGGGACGGGCGACCGCCACGTGATCCTGGTGGACCCCGTGAACGGCAAGCTCCACGAGCTTTGGCAAGGGCGCAAGACCGACGCCGGCTGGGAGGCCGCCAACGCGGCCACCTTCGACCTCAAGAGCGGCGCCCTGCGGCCCGAGGGTTGGACCTCGTCCGACGCCGCCGGCCTGCCCATCTTCCCCGCCGTCGTGCGCTACGACGAATGCGCGCGGGGGATGGTGGAGCACGCGATGCGCTTCACGGTCCGAAGGACCCGGCGGGGCTACGTGCTTCCCGCCACCCACTGGGCCAGCCCGAGCAAGGACCCGAGCCAGCCTCGGATGGGCGAGCGCTTCCGCCTGCGCCGGGACTTCGACCTCTCCGGCTTCCCTCCCCATGTCCAGGCGATCCTGAAGGGACTGAAGAAGTACGGGATGTTCGTGGCCGACAACGGCAGCGACTGGTACATGTCGATCGCGCCCGATCGCAGGCTCTCGGGCCTGGAAACACTCCACCGTCTGAAGGGCTCGGACTTCGAGGTGGTGGAAACGGGGGCGCGGTCGGTGGAGGCCCCCTGATCAGGCTCTGCCGGATCGGCTGCGGCGAGCACGCGGTCGGCTCGCACGGGCCCTCCCAGGCCAAGTACGCGGCTGCGCGTCCGGGCGCCCTCGAGCTCGTGGCTTGCGCGGACGTGGACCCGGAGAAGATCAGGCTTTTCCTAGGTGCCGCGGCTTCCCGGAACGAATTCAGGGCTCGCTGCGTCCGGATCAGCAGGATCGCGGGGCCAGCTCCGACGGGCACGGACGTGGTGCCCTCGGTACGGCCCCGACGGGGAGGCTGCGATGGACCGGCGAATCAAGGAATACCTGCTGGGCTTCGAGCGGGCGGCCCTGCTCGTTCGCCGCGTCCTGAGCGACCCGCCGTCCTACAAGAGCGCGCAGAGCTATCTGGAGGACGTGGCCCATCTCCACGTTGACGCAGAGGACCTGGTGCGCCGCGGGCTTGCCGTGGGGTGCCTGTCGGCGCTGGGAAGATAGCGCGGCCTCGAGCTCAGGCGTCGCGGGTCTCGGGGAAGGGCGGGGTCCGGAAGACGCGGAAGGTGAAGAGCGTCGAGCCCAGCCGGAACTCGTCGCCGTCTCCCAGGTGGGCCGGGCCCGCGAGCCGCTCTCCCATCACGAAGGTGCCGTTCCGGCTGCCCAGATCCTCGAGCACCGCCTGCCCGCTGGAGATCCGCAGGCGGGCGTGGCGGCGGGAGACGGCCGCCGCCTCGATGGGCACGGCCGAGTTGGCGTGCCGGCCCAGGAGGTACTCGCCCTCGGCCAGGGCCGCCAGCCCTCCCGGCCACGCCAGGCGATAGACGAAGGGACGCTCGGCCTCGGGAAGGGCCGCCGGTTCGGGCTCCGCCGCCTCGCCGCAGAAGGCGTAGCCGAACCCGTGGACGGTGCGTATGAAGCGCGGGATTCGCGCATCGTCCGCGACCGCGGCCCGGACCTCGGCCACGAGGTTGGGCAGGTTGGCCTCGTGCACGTGAGTGTGGGGCCAGAGCTGCTCTCGCAGCTCCGCCTTGGACAGGACCCGGGGTCGGCGCTCCAGGAGCCCCTGGAGCAACTCGAAAGCCTTGGGGGTCAGGTGGACGGGCTCGCCCGCTCGCAGGAGCTGCCGCGTCTCCGTGTCCAGAACGCACGCCCCGAAAACCAGGCGCAAGGCCGCGCCTCCCCACAAAGGCCTCCGAGAACCGCGGCTCGCTCGCCGTCGTTCCCGCGCCACGACTCGTCCTGATTATGGCGCAGGCGCGCATAGGGTTTTCCTAGGACTTGGCTCCCCCGCCGAACAAACCCCGACCGCTCTCGTCCTTCATGGCAGGTCGCCCCCCTAGCGGCGGCCAAGGAGGATGAAATGACGAAGCAGCTTCTGAAGGGTCTCTGGGCGGCGAGCCTCGTGACCGTGCTCGCGGTCCTTTCCGTTCCCGCCGAGGCAGCCGAGATCCGCTGCCGCATCCCGTTCAGCTTCACGATCAACGGGAAGACGCTTCCCGCGGGGACCTACAGCGTTTCGAGCGAGGCCGTACAGGGCGCGCTGCTCGTTCGTGGCTTCGGCCAGGGCGCGGTGGTTCTGACGAATTCCATCGCGTCCCGGAAGGACACCGAGGCGAAGCTCGTGTTCCACAAGTACGGCGACCAGTACATCCTGCGACAGGCATGGATGGGCGGAGGCAGCGGGCGTGAGCTTCCCGAGTCTCGCCTGGAGCAAACCCTCGCCAAGGCGGCGCAAGACCGAAAGGTCGCCACCAGCTTCGAGCGAGTGGTCATCCCGGTTCTGTAGCGATCGGACCCTGGGTTCCCCGGCCGGCAACCCGAAGACGCGCTCTTCGGGTTGCCGGCCATCATCTCATGGCCGACCTTCGCGCTCGTCGCGGTCGCTTACGACTTGCGACCGAGAACCCGGTCCAGGCTCCAGGAGCCCGAGCCCTGCGTCGCCACGTAGAGGAACACGAAGCAGTACACGACCGCGAGCTCGCCCTTGTTCTGGAGGGGCCAGAATCCCTGGGGGGCGTGCACCATGAAGTACGCGGCCGCCATCTCGCCGCTCGCCACGAACGCGGCGTAGCTGGTGGCGAGACCCACGGCGACGAGGACGCCGCCCACGAGCTCGATCACGCCCCCGGCCACCATCAGGGGCTTCCCGGACGGAAACTGCCCGCCGAAGGCCCCGAGGAGCTTCTGCGCGCCGTGGCACGCGAAGGCGAGCCCCACCACCAGCCGCATGATCGAGTAGACGGGTTCCGAGTAACGGCCCAGCCAGCGCTTCATCTTGCCCTCCCTTTCTACTTTCTCCCGACCCCGCCGCGCAGCTCCGCGAGCAGGGTATCCAGCAGGGCGCCCGTGCGGTACGCGATGATCACCGGACCGTGGGCCGCGGCCCATGGAGCGGCGGAGCCCGCCGCCAGACCCGCCATGATCCCGATCCCCAGCACCGGGAACCCCATCCCCGCCATGATCGCGGCTGAGGCTATACCACCTCGACCCTCGCGTGTCCACGGTCGAGACGCTACACTCCTCCCCGTATGCCGCCGCGCGTCCTCCTCGCCTGCTTCCTGGCCGCGACAGGGGCGGCCGCGCCACTGGCCGCGCAAGAAGCGCCGGCCGCCGGCTGGCCCCCCGCGGAAGCGTTCGTGGTCCTCGATCCCCGGCCCGACCCCGGGCCTCGGGTCACTCCCTTCCTGCGCCACCAGCTCGACCGGGCCTGGGCGCAGGACGACGCCCGCCGCGCCGCGTGGGAGGCGGTGCGGACGGAAGCCGACCTGCGCCGCCTCCAGGCGGAGACCCGCCGGAAGCTGCTGGCGGTCCTGGGCGGCCTGCCGGCGGAGAAGACGTCCCTGAACGCGCGCATCACGGGGACGATCGCGATGGAGGGTTACCGCATCGAGAAGGTCGTGTTCGAGAGCCTGCCCGGCCTCTTCGTCACCTCGCTCTTCTACCTCCCCGACGAGCCGAAGGGGGCGATGCCCGCGGTCCTCCTCGCCTGCGGCCACTCGCCGCTCGGCAAGGCGTACGCCGCCTACCAGGAGATCGCGGCCCGCCTGGCCCGGCGCGGCTACGTCGTCCTCTGCTGGGACCCGGTCGGCCAGGGTGAGCGCAGCCAGTTCTGGGACGCGGCCCGGGGGCGCAGCCGCTACAACCTGGTCTGCGGCGAGCACGCCGTCCTCGGCAACCTCGCGGTGCTCGCGGGCTTCAGCCTGGCCCGTTGGATGACCTGGGACGGCATCCGCGCCCTCGACTACCTCCTGAGCCGGCCGGAGGTGGACGGCGATCGCGTCTCCATCACGGGCACGAGCGGCGGGGGCTTCCAGGCCGCATGGGTGGGCGCCCTCGACCAGCGCGTGCGGGTGATCGCTCCGTCCTGCTTCATCACGTCCCTGCCCATGCGCATGGCCAACCGCATCTTCGAGGACCCCGACACCGACCCCGAGCAGGATCCCTACGGGCTCGTCTCCGCGGGGATCGACCACGCGGGTCTTCTGTTGCTCGCCTGGCCGCGCCCCGTCCACGTGGCGGCGGCGGTGAAAGACTTTTTCCCCATCGAGGGGACCCGCAAGACCGTGCGGGAGGTGGCGGCCCTCTACCGCCTTTCCGGCCGCGGCGACCGCATCGTGCTCAAGGAGGGCTTCCACGAGCACCGGTACTCGCCGGAGAACCAGGAGTCGGCCTTCGCGTTCCTCGATCGGTTCAATGGTCTTCCGCAGCGAACGGGCCTGCCTTCCGTGCGGGCGCTGGGGCCCGAGGCCCTCCAGTGCACGCCGTCGGGCCAGGTGCGCGTGGACCTCGGGGGGCGATCCCTGATGGAGGTGATCCGCGACGAGTTCCGCGAGCGGAGGGCGAAGACCACGGTGCGCCTGGCCGAGCTCTATCACGCCCCGCCGCACCCCGAGGTGGGGCGGTGGCCGGTCGTCCCCTACCGCGACCACGCGCCCGAGGGCGCGATCGCGTGGGCCGCGGCGGGGAGCGCGACCTTCGGCGACGCGGTCATCGACCGCTACCTCCTGCGCCACGGCGGCCTGGCCCTGCCCGTCCTCCACGTCCGCCGGCGCGAAACGCGCGAGGACCGCGTGGTCCTCGATTTCGGATTGGGCGGGAAGGCGGGACCGGAGGACTGGCCCGAGATCGAGCGGGACCTGAAGGACGGCCGCGAGGTGCTGAGCCTCGACCCGCGGGGTCTGGGCGAGACCCGCATGGGCTACCAGGCGGTCTCCATCGACGATCCCGACCTGGCGCGTCTCGGCGAGCAGGCGGCCTACGCGAGCCCAATCTCGGGCGTCCTCGCCAACCACGCGTACAACGCGCTCCTCACCGGGCGGCCCTACGTCCTGGAGATGGTCGAGGACGTGGAAATCGCGGCCCGGTTCGCCCGCGAGAAGCTGGGGGCGCGGGCGCTGGCCGTGTCGGGGCGCGGCGACGCCCGCGTGGTGGCGGCCCTCGCCGCCGAGGTCCTCCCCGAGCTCGAGCCGCTCTCGGGTCGCGACCTGTCCTTCTGGCGCGAGGCGGTCGAGGAGACGCGCGAGACCTGGCCGATCCACCTCCTTCTGCCCGGCGGAGCCTACGTCAGGCCCCTGACCTCCACCGAGACCGAGCCCCGGGCGGGCGAGGAAACGAATCCTTGACTTCGACCCCCGACCAGGAGCATCGTGCCCGCCTCAAGGGTCTCCGCGACGGTGTTCCCGGGCGCCGACTACAGCACCACCCACGAGGCGGGTGGCCCGGGGGAGGCGACCCACCTGTTGCAAGTGCTCGGGCTGACGTTCGGTCCCGCTCCCCTGAAGGCAGGTCACATCAGCATCACGCCCTGACGGCGATCCGGCCGCTCCAGCCGCCCCGTGAGGCGGGCGCGACGTGTACCACCTGATGGCGAAGGAATGGCTGAAGCTCCCGGGGGGGGCGCGCCTGGCCGCGCTCAGGAGGCCCTGATGGACGTGCGCGTGTTCGCGACCAAGGCCGAGCTGGGCCGGGCCGCGGCGGTGGACGCGGCCGCCGCCCTGCAGGAGGCCATCGACACGAATGGCCGTGCCCACGTCATCGCCGCCACCGGCGCCTCTCAGTTCGAGTTCCTGGACGCCCTCGCCGCCACCCCCGGGATCGACTGGTCGAAGGTCGTCTTCTTCCACCTCGACGAGTACGTGGGCCTCCCCGAGTCCCACCCCGCGAGCTTCCGGCGCTACCTGAAGGAGCGGATCGTGGCCCGCGTCCGCCCGGGCGGCTTCCACTTCATCGAGGGCGACGCGGCCGACCCCGCGGCCGAGGCCCGCCGGGTGGGGGAGCTGATCCGCGCCCATCCGATCGACGCGGCTTTCGTGGGGATCGGCGAGAACGGCCACCTGGCGTTCAACGATCCCCCGGCCGACTTCGAGACCGAGGAGCCGTACCTGATGGTCACGCTGGACGAGGCCTGCCGCCGCCAGCAGCTCGGCGAGGGCTGGTTCAAGGGCCTCGAAGACGTGCCCCGGCGGGCGATCTCGATGTCGGTCCGGCAGATCCTGAAGTCACAGCGGATCGTCTGCGTCGTTCCCGACGCGCGCAAGGCCCCGGCGGTGCGGGATTGCCTCGAGGAGGAGGTGAGCCCTCTGCGGCCGGCTTCCATCCTGCGCACCCATCCGCGGACCACCCTGTACCTCGACCGGGCCTCGGCCAGCCTGCTCTCACAACCGTGATGGGGAGGACGAAAGCGGCGGCCGGAATGGCGGCACTGCTGAAGTAGACCCCGCCTACTCGAAGAGCCGCTTGAGCCGCCTCCCGATCGCGCCCAGCATTCGGTCGAGCGCCCGCTCGACGCGCTGCTTCACGCCGCCCCGATGCAGTGGGCACAAGCCGGCGGGCACGTCGTCGCCTTCCTTGAAATACTCCACGTAGACCGGGCAGCCGTCCATCGGACGCAGGTAGGACACCCGGCACAGCTCGACCTCCCGCAACCCCGCCGGGGGAGAGAACTCCTCGGGCGGGAGGACGTGCCGGGCGCGGCGCATGAAGTCCACCCAGATGGGAAGCGCGATCCGCGCACCGTACGCACCGTCGCCGATGGGCGCCGGCTGGTCGAAACCGACCCACACCCCGGCCACCACGCGGGTGGTGAAGCCCACGAACCAGGCATCCCGGAAGTCGTCGGTCGTGCCCGTCTTGCCCGCGGCGGGAAAATCCAGGCCGAGGGATCGCGCGGGGGAGCCCGTACCGCGGTCGATCACGTCCCGGAGCATGGACAGGGCCTGGAAGGCGACCTCCTCGGAGAGCACGCGTCGCCGGCGGATCTTGTCCTGGAAGGCCACGGTACCGTCCCCCTCGATGGCCTCGACGATGCCGCGCGGCCGCACCGAGAAGCCCCCGTTCGGGAAGACCGCGAAGCCCGCGGTCAGCTCCAGGGGCGAGACGAGCCCGGTTCCGAGCGCCAGGGATGGCACATCCGGCAGGCCCAAGAGGCCCGCCTCGCTCGCGAACCTCAGCACCGCGCCGCTGCCGATCCTCTGCTGCAAGGCCGCGGCGGCCTGGTTGTTCGACTCGAGGAGCGCCTCCCGCAGGGTCAGGGCGTCGGGGCCCTCTCCCTCGGCGTTGCTGGGCGCCCACTCCGGCTGCCCCTCCGCGACCACGCCGCGAAGGTCGGTCAGCACCGAGACCGGCGAGAGGCCCCGCTCCAGGGCCGCCGCGTAGACGAACGGCTTGAAGGCGGAGCCCGGCTGGCGGCGGCTGCGCACGGCGCGGTTGAACGGCGCGCTCGCGAAATCGGACCCGCCCACGAGGGCGAGGATGTCTCCGGTCTCCGGATCCAGCGCCACCAGGGCGGCCTGCAGGCCCGGAATGCGGAGGCGGCGCAGGCCCTGGGCCAGCGCCTGCTCCGCCGCCTGCTGCACGTCCGACCGGAAGCTGGTGTGCACCTGCCAGTCGGGCGGGTTGTCGTCGCCGACGCGCTCGCGAAAGAGCTGGCGCAGATACTCTTTCGCGTAGCCGGAGCGTGGGTCGGTCGGGTTCGGCCGCGGCGCGATCTGCAGCCGCGCCTGCCGCGCGGCCCGCTCGTCCTGGGCCGTGATGTATCCCTCGGCGCGCATGCGCGCCAGCACGACGCGGCTGCGCGCCACCGCCCCGTCCAGATTGCTCCAGGGCGAGAGCGCGGACGGCGAGCGGATCAGGCCCGCCACGAGCACGCTCTCGGCCAGGTTCAGGTCCAGCGCCCGCTTCTCGAAGAGGCTGCGCGACATCGCCTCCACCCCGAAGAGGCCGCCGCTCAGGCTGACCCGATTCAGGTACAGCTCGAGGATCTGGTTCTTGTCGAGCACTTGCTCCAGCATCCGGGCGAGGATCGCTTCCTTCGCCTTGCGCCCCAGGGTGCGCCGATTGGAAAGGAACAGGGTGCGCGCGAGCTGCTGGGTCAGCGTGCTGCCCCCTTCCGACAGGCGGCCTCGCTTCAGGTTGTGAAGGGTCGCCCGCCCGACGGCAATCGGGTCGATGCCCGGATGCCGGTAGAAGCGATGGTCCTCGGCGGCGATCACGGCGTCGCGCAGGTAGGGGGAGATCTGGTCCAGGCGCACGTCCCGGCGGTGCTCGTCCAAAGGGAACCAGGGCTGTCCGTCGGCTCCGTAGAACACGGTGTCGCCGACACCTCTGGTCAGGCGATAGATCGCCAGGTAGTGCTTGCCGGTCCAGAGGAGGCCGTAGAGGGAGAGCAGGGTCGCCGCGAGGGCGACGGCAAGGGCGAGGCCTTCCACCGGGGACGCGGGACGAGGCAGGTGTCGGCGGACGCGGGTGACGAGGCCGCCCAGCAGCATGTACGCCTAGCCTAGCAGAGCGATGATAGGCTGCCGACCCCCGCTGGAGGAAGGGGATCTGAGGCGAAGGACTGGGGTAGGATGCCCGCCCAATGCACGACCGGAAGCGCGTGTTCGCCGCCGCCTGCGCGGGGATGGCGGTCTTCGGCATCGTCCTCACCACCGTGGGGGCCGTCCTCCCCTCGGTCATCGAGAGGTTCGGCGTCGACAAGGCGCACGCCGGCTCGCTCTTCCCTTCCCTGAGCCTCGGGATCCTGGCGGGCGCGCTCGTGTTCGGCCCGATCGTGGACCGTTACGGCTACAAGAGCCTCCTGCTCCTCTGCACCGGCCTCGTGATCCTGGGCCTGGAGGGGATCGCCTTCGCCCCGTCGTTCTCGTGGCTGCGTCTGGCGGTGCTCCTCATAGGCCTCGGCGGGGGGGTGATCAACGGCGGGACCAACGCCCTCGTGTCCGACGTGAGCGAGGGCGGCCGCGCGGCCGGCCTCAGCTACCTCGGGGCCTGCTTCGGGGTGGGCGCGGTGGGGGTGCCCTTCGCGCTGGGGCTGCTCCTCGCCCGCTTCTCCTACACCGCCCTCGTGGCCGCCACCGGCCTCGCCGTCCTCCTTCCCCTGGCTTTCATGGCCGCCATCCGCTTCCCGGTCCCCAAGCAGGCCCAGGGCTTCCCCATCCTGAGGGGCCTGAGCCTGCTGCGCGAGCCCTTCCTGGTCCTCCTGGGCCTGGCCCTCTTCCTGCAGAGCGGGATGGAGATCAGCGTGGGCGGATGGACCACGACCTACTTCAAGGAAGAGCTGGGGCTCGACGGGCATCGCGGCCTCTTCTTCCTCTCCCTATACTGGCTGGGCATGATGCTCACGCGCGTCGCCCTGGGCGCACTGCTCGGCCGGATCTCGCCCGCGCAGGCCCTCTACGCGGGCATCGTCACCGCCTTCCTGGGGTCGTGGCTGCTCCGCGCCGCGCGTGAGCCCGGGCCGGCCGCCGCCGGGCTCGTCCTGGTGGGCGCGGGCTTCGCCGCGGCCTTTCCCGTGGTCTTCGCCCTGGTGGGCGACCGCTACGCGAGCCTTTCCGGGACGGCCTTCAGCATCGTGCTCGCGATGGCCCTGACCGGGGGCATGCTGCTCCCCTACCTCACGGGGATCCTGGGGCAGGCCTACGGGCTGCGGACCTCGTTCCTCCTCGTGCCCGCGGCCCTGGCCGTACAGGCCCTCCTGCTCTCAGCATCGCTGCGGCGGGCCGCGTAGCGGATCGGCCGGGTCGTCCGGGTCACGCCCTCCGACCTCGGCCAGAGCCACGAGCTCGCCGTGATGTTTGCGCCTCTCCCCCCGAGCGTGTTGGCGCGCATCGAGTCCCTGTTGGACGAGCGGACGACCTGAGGGGCGGTCGTCCGCTCGTCGAGGACGCTCAGGGGGTGCTGATCGCCGTCTGCTGGAACGCGACCGACTGCCAGCGGCCGCCCTTCTTGACGTAGACGCGCGTGAACAGCATCGGCCCGCTGACGTCCCTTCCGCCAATCGTGCCCTTGGTGTCGGCCCGGCCCGTCACCACCGCGGTGTCGCCGTACACCCGGACCTTCAAGTCGGACACTTCGTTGGACGTGATCTTGATGTCGCCCGTCTTGATGGCGTTCATGGTCTGAGCCTTGTCCCTCACGCGGCCATTGCGATCGATCAAGGTGTAATCGTCCGAGGTGATGGCGTCCAGCGCGGCCACGTCGGCCCGCGTGACGGCCGCGGCACGATCCTTCTCGATCTTCTTGATTTGCTCCTCCACGGCTGCGCCGGAGGCGGCTTGAGCCGCCGCCGGGCCCGCGGTCGCTACGAGAACTGCTGCGGCGATGACGGTGACGGCAAGGATTCGCGGCATGGGACGACCTCCCTTTCAGAAAGCTGGGCCGGGGAACCTTCGGGTGCCAGAAGCCTAGGGCCGGGGGCACTTGCTGTCAACCACCCCGGACGCGCGGGGGCCTTCGAGCCACGGGGCGTCGCGGCCGCTGCTTCGCGGAAACGGACCGGATGACGATCCGGCCGCGCCTCGTGCCGTCCAGCGGCCTGGCGGCGCGCTCGAGCGCGTGAGCGATCAGCGCGCGGACCGCCGACTCCTCCAGGGCGGCCGGGCTTTCGAGGACGATGTGCCGGACCCTCGCGCCGCTCCCCCTCAGCAGCTTCTGCGGATCGGGCAGGGCCGCGCCCTGCAGGAAGAACAGGCTCACCCACCGCGGGTAAAGGGCGACGGAAAGGATAGCCTCCGATGCACGCTCCGTCGGCCCGAAGCCGACCGCGAGCGCGTTGTAGTTGTCGTAAACCAGCTCGACCGCGCCGGGCAGGCGCTTCCGCAGCCGGGCGAGCACGGCCCGGGCCAGGGCCCCGATCTCGGGGTCGTACCTGGCGATGAAGGCGGCGAGCTGTTCCTGGGGTGATCGGGGCGCTCCCACGTCGCGTCCTAGCGCCCGGTTTTCTGCAACCCGGAAGGAGCGCGGACGCCGAGCCACTCGCCCCGCCAATCCGCCATGCCGCGGCCGCTGAGGCGCTCCAGCGCCTGCTCCGGATCGGCTTCGGTGGCGAGGCGAACGACCGCGGCGAGACCCAGCCGCTCCACGAGGTACTTCGTGAACGAGTGGGCGAGCACGTAGAAGGAACGCGCGACGCCCGCGCGGTCGTCCTCGAGAGAGGGCGGCTCCCCGGGGGCCCCCACCCAGGGCAGCACCTCCTGGCCGAGCGGGGTCCGCAGGTACCGCCGCGCGGCTTCGTGGATGCCGTGGTCGCCCGCGCGCGTAAAGACGTGGGCGTCATAGCCACCCACGTTCTCGGCGACCCAGCTCTCCAGATAGCAGGCGAGCCCCTCGCTCAGCCAGGTGCTGTGGTGGGGAGCGCGCACGAGGGCGTGCACGGTCTCGTGAAGGTAGGGCGCGCTGCGGGTTCTCACCCTTTCGAGGGGCAGGAGTACCGTCCGTCCGAACGTGCGCGACATGTCCACCCGCCGGCTCACGACGTAGCGGACGCGCTCCTGACGAGCCGGTACGGCCCGGCTCGGCGCGAGCAGGTCCTCGAGGTCGGCGATCCCGCGGTCCGCCAGGCGGACGAACGCGTCCCGCTCCCGGGCGTCGAGACCCTCCGGGTCTAAGTCGACGAGGGCCCGCTCGCTTTCGCAGCGCATCACCAGACGCCTCCCCCCGCGCCGGTCCGCGCGCTCGAAGGGAGCACAGGTCAGGGCCGTCACCAGGGCCGTCCCGGCGATGGTCATCCCCTCCGCCTCGACCCTTCGGCGGCGGCTACTTCGTCCGGCAACTGACGGAGATCCCCGAGCGGCTTGTCCGTTCGATCATCGTCGCGTAGTTCGGGCGCGCCCGGACGTAGTCGAGAAAAGCGTCGACGCCGGCGAAGCCGTCGAGGACGTTGTGGGCGGTGAAGCAGCCGCCGACCGGGACCTTCGCCTCCAGGTCCTTGAAGTACTGCGTGTACCACTCCTTGTCGGCGTCGGAGAAGACGAAGTCAAAGGGGCCCGGCAGCTCCTTGACGAGCTGGTGGGCGTCGGCGAGCCGGGCGTCCACGTACTTCGCGACCCCCGCCGCCTCGAAGTTCTTCAAGGCGGTCCGGTGCCGGCGCTCGTCGATCTCGATGGTGACGAGGTTACCTCCAGTCTTGCTCAGGGCCCAGGCGATCCAGATCCCCGAATGCCCCGTCGACGTCCCGATCTCCAGGCCGCGCGTGAAGCCCTTCTTGACGATCAGGTCGTGGAGCGCCTGGCCGTCCTCGTAGGGGACGTTCAGGTCGTGCCAGTCGCCCCGCGCGCGGTCGAGGAACCCCCGGACGCGGGCATCCAGGTCTCCCGGGGCAGGTCCCGCCTGCCCGCGGGTCGGGCGCGGCGGGAGAGCCGCGGCCATCAGTACCGCCCAGACGGAGAGGACGATCGAGCGGGTCTTCTTCACGGCTGCCTCCTCAACCCGAGTGTCTCATGAGTCTCGCCGAGCAGGACGCGGTGACCGGGGCTCGCCAGGGCGGCGTGAAGGATCTCGATGTCGCGGCAGGCGTCCTGGGCCGTGCCCTCGAGCGGCCGGCCCTGCTCGAGGTCAACGCTGATCCACGTCAGGTTCCGCGTTCTTATCGCCCCTCCACCGCCGCCATCGCCCGATGCCAGGCGGAGAGGATCCGCTCCACCGTGGCGTTGGCGTCGATGCGCTGCCGGGCGGGGTCGGCCTCGAACCACGCGATCGAAGCGCGGACGCCCTCCGCGAACGGGACGCGGGCCTGGAAGCCCGGCACCACCCGGTGCAGCTTCGAGTTGTCGAAGACCAGGCTCCAGGCCTTGTCGCCCAGCAGGCTCGCCCCCCGCCGCTCGTCGATCCGGGCGATGAAGTCCGAGGGGACGTGGACGATCCGCGGCTCGACTCCGATCACCCGGGCGATCGTCTCGTGGATCTGGTTCCAGGTCTGTACCTCGTCCGAGGTGATGTGGAACGCCTCGCCGTGGGCGGCCGCCTGGCCCAGCAGGCCCACCAGGCCGCGCGCGAAGTCCGTGGCGTGGGTGAGCACGAAGAGCGAGGTCCCGTCCCCGGGGACCACGATCTCGAGGCCGCGCCGCAGGCGGTGCACCACCGTGTAGTCGCTCCCGCTGGTGGTCGGGATCCAGGTCTCGCCGTAGGTGTAGGAGGGCCGGACGATCGTGAGCGGGAAGCCGGTCTCGCGATGGGCCAGGCGCAAGGCATCCTCGGCCTCGATCTTCTTCCGCGCGTACTCCCAGTGCGGGTTGCCCAGGGGCGCGCTCTCCGTCACCAGGTAACGCGGCGGAGGCTTGCGGTACACGGAGGCGGAGCTGATGAACACGTACTGGCCGACCCGGCCCCGGAAAGCCTCGACGTCCCGCCGCGCGTCGGCGGCGTCAAAGGCGACGAAGTTCACGACCCCGTCGAACCGCCGCCCGGCCAGCTCGGCCAGCTTCGCAGGGTCGGAAGCGTCGCCCGTCACCCGGAGCACCGAGGCGGGCAGCTCCGCCGGCCGGCTCCCCCGCGTGAGGACCGTGACCTTGAGGCCCGCATCCACGGCGAGGCGGACGCACGCGGCCGAGATGTTGCCCGTCCCGCCGATGCAGAGGAGCTTGAAGGCCATGGCTCAGCGTACCGGCGCCGAAGCCACCGCGAGGCGGCTGTCCGCGGTCCCGTAGTACAGCCGCCAGCGGCCCGCGAAGGGCACGAGCCCTTCGACGAACACGACGTTGGGAACCTGGCCCTGCTTTTCGTGGCCGAGGTCCGGGCGGAGGAAGCCGTCCTCGAGGCGGGCGAGGACGCGCCGCGGGTCTTTCGCGTCGAGGAGGACCTGGCCGGCGGAGTAGGCGCCTTCCGGCAGGTTCGGATCGCCCGCCCCGCGGGCCGCGTTCCGCGCGTTGTAGAGAAGGACGATGCCGGGATCGGTCAGGAAGGCGGGCGGGCCGGGCTCGACCAGCTCGCTGTCGAATCGTCCCGGCCGAGGGGCGACCACGGGCGCCGGCTTGCCGTCCTCGCCCAGGATCGGGGTCCAGGCGAGAAGGTCGCCGGAGGTGGCGGCGAAGATGCTGGTGTCGCCCCAGAGCATCCAGTAGCGGCCGCCCACCGGCTCGGCCACGCAGCGTGACCCTTTCCAGCGGCAGACGATCGCCCCCGACTTGGACCACAGGGCGCGGTGCTTCTCCCCGAAGGCCAGGCCGTGCTTCGTCCAGCGCCGGAGGTCCTTCGAAGTCGCCACCGCGAGGCGCGCCGTCGTGCCGTCGTAGGCCGTGTAGGTGAGGACGGACCGGCCGCGCTCGTCTTCGACCAGGCGCGGACCCTCGCAGCCGCCCGGCCACTCGTCGTGCTTCCGGGCGTCCTCGTCGGGGTAGAGCACCGGTTGCGGCCCGCGCGCGAAGTGCACGCCGTCACGGCTGGTTGCGAGACCGAGGCGCGACGTTCCGTCCTTGTCCTGCGCGCGGTACAAGAGGAAGACCTGGCCCTCCCGCACGACCGCCGCCGGGTTGTAGATCGCCAGCTCCTCCCAGCGGACCGCGGTCCGGCGGATCGGACAGGGGAACATCCCGTCGGCGGTGGGCGCGAGGATGGGGTTGGCCGCATCGTCCTTCACGAAGGGCCCGAGCGCCCACGGCGGCTCGGCGGCCCGGCCCCGGGCGCTCGTACCCAGCGCGAGGAGCAACGCGAGGACGGACACCTGGCCTCGGCCCACCGCTACCCCGCGAACTCCACGCTCGCCATCCCCGAGACCCCCGGCCGCACCTTGAACAGCCCTCCCCGCGTCCGCGCGGCCAGGCAGCCCACGTGCTCGCCCACGGGAACCGCCCGGTCGCGGCCGGTGCGGGGATCGAAGGTGTGGACGAGGAAGCCCTCGATGTCCACCCAGTGGAGGACCCCGCGGCGCGCATGCCAGATAGCACCCTCGCCCAGGAGGGCGCGCGCGTCCAGCACGAGCTCGGGCTTGCCTCCCATCACCTTCCGGAGGCGGACTGTACCCTACAAACGGCCTCTCAGGGCAGGGGCTGCAGGGTGGCGTTCTCGAGGTAGGGATCGCTGAACTCGGTGCGTTCGCCCGCCCGCTTGCCCTTCGCCGGCTGGAGGCGGGCGGCGAGCGGCTTCTTCCATTTGTGGGCGAGGGAAGCCACGTCACCGAAGATGCGGGCGATCTGCTCCTCGCTCACGTCGCCGGGCAGGGGGACGGTGTCCAGCCCGGTGGCGCAGACCGCCGAGTAGGCGAGCAGCGCGTCCAGGGAGAGCGCGCCTTCGCTCCAACGCTGGGCGATGCGGCGGTCTTCCATCACCGGGAGCATGAGCCCGGAATACCCGACCTGCTTCGCCCTCACGGATTTCACGGCCTCGGTGATGAGGCGAGCCGCGGTGATGGTGCCGCTCGACCCCAGGCGATGCCCGGTGAACTTCTCGATCGCGGCTCCGATGGAGACGTCCATCAGCGGCGCGGGCGTGGGGTCCAGGCCCACGTACTCCCATCCCGAGCTTCGCGCGTGACCGAGCGCCACCGCCTCGGCTTGCCGCGCATGGCGGTCGAGCTCGGCCGAGAGCGTCTGCGCCGCCGCGACCGGGTCGCGGGTCTCGCCCAGGACTCCCTCCACGACGTTCGCCCCTTCCAGCCCCACCGCGAAGCGGTGCCCGGGAGAGGTGTGAAACGAAGCGGGATAGAAGGGCGAGAAGGGCGGCATCATGGCCGAGGCCGCGAAGGAGAAGGTGCCCTGGCCGTGCGGGCTCTCCTCCTCGACGTGCTTCACCAGGCGCGCGGCCGCGCGCACCACCTTCCAGTGAACGCCATCGTCCCCTCCGATCGAGGCGCTGCCATTGATGATCTGGCCGCGGGAAAGGACCTCCCCGAGCAGCTCCATCATCGCCGGATCGTCGGCGTCGCTCGTCATCGCCGGACCGATGTCGAGCAGGAAGCCCTCTCGGGCGGCCAGGGCGTCGAGCTCCATCAAGAAACGCAGCGCTTCCTCGGGCGAGACGCCGTTCACGTACTCCGGGAAGGGCTGGGTCGTGATGCGGACCGTCTCCACCTCCCACCCGTCCTGCTCATAGGCCTTCCTGGCCGCGCGCAGCATGGCGAGCGCCTCCCCGATCTGGGCTCGGTAGCCCGCGCGGTCGATCCGGACGAACGCGCAGAGGGTGCGGACCTTCGGCTTGGCGGCGGGGAAGGCGGCGGCCGGCGCGAGGACGAGGAAGAGGAGCAAGAGCACCAGGCGTCGTGTCATGGATGGTTCCTCCTGCTAGGGGGCGGCGCGACCGCCCAGCCGGCGCAAACGCCGGACCGTGAGCTGCAAGGCTCTGGCCTGGTGGTACGAGGCGAACCAGTTGTGGCTCTTCTGAAGGTCCAGGTTCCCGTGGTCGTCCAGGCCCTGGTAGATCCCGCCGAACTCCGGGTCGGTGAGGGTGTCCCGGGTGAAGCGCCACGTCCTCTCGAAGGCCTCCCAGTAGCGCGGGGTCTCCGTCCCGTGGCGCTCGTGCATGAGCAGCATCGCGTTCATGGCCTCGTAGAGGGCCCACCACTGGATGGAGTGGTCGAAGGCGGGCGCGAACGCCCAGCCTTCGTTGTAGAGCTGGCCCGTCTCGGGGTTCCATCCGTAGGCCAGGGTGTGGTCCACGAGCATGCGCGCCGCCCGGGCGGTGCGCGCGTCGTTGCCCTGCCCCAGCGCCTCCGCGGCCTCGAGGAGCAGGAACGCGGTCTCGATGTCGTGGCCGAAGGAGACGGGGCCCGGCACCGGCCGCCCGTCCGGCAGCAGGTAGAGGTGCAGGCAGCCCGGCTCGGTGAAGAAGCGGTCCCTCACCAGCTCGAGCAGCTCCCGGGCGCGCCGCCGCAGGAGCGGGTCCGGCCAGACCTTGAGCAGCTCCGCGTAGGCCTCGAGGTGGTGGATGTGCGGGTTCATGCCGCGGTAGGCGGCGGGGGCGCCCAGGGCCTCCCGGGGCGGACGCGGGTCGTCGAGGTCGAAGGGCAGGCGCGACCCGTCCCGGGAGATTCCGGCCAGATAGCCCGGGTTCGGCTCGTCCCGCAAGTGGTCCTCCATCCAGCGGAAGCCGCGCTGGGCCAGCTCCAGGGTCGCGGGATCGCGGGTGGCCTCGTAAGCGGCGGCCAGGGCATACACCGCGAACGCGTTCCCGTAGGCCTGCTTCAGCCCGCTCTCCGGTGCCTCCCCCGTCCCCGCGATACGGACGTACGACCGGAACCCCCCGTGCTCGCGGTCCCAGTAGGCGTCGCGCAGACAGGCCACGCCGTGCCGGACGTAACCGAGGTACTCGTCGCGCCGTTCGGGCCGTTCGATCGCCACCCGGGCCGCCGTCCAGGTGAGGCGCGCCTGGAATACGACGAAGCGGTCCTGGTCCGGGAGGGGGGTCCAGTCGCGCCGGTAGCTGACGTGGAAGCCCCCGCGCTCGCGGTCCACGGCCTTCGGGAAGCGCACCGCCAGCACGTGTCGGTCGAGGTAGGCCTCGAGCTCGTCGGCGCGGGCGCGGTACTCCGCGGGCGTGGGCGCCCGGTCCGCGGCAACCGCCAGGTCTCCGCCCAGACCGCCGGCGAGCGCCAGCCAGGAGAGAAACCGTCCGAAGAGGGCGAGCGGCCTCATGACGCCGCAGAAGTTACCACAGGCGGCGAAGCCGCCCCCGAGAGCTACCTTGCCGGGACGGCCGAAGCTAGCTGCAGCCGCTCGTCGAGCCGCAGTTCGCGCAGCGGTAGCACGAGCCGTTGCGGGTCATGATGCTGCCGCAGTAATGGCAGGGCGGCGCGTCGGCCTGGGCCCGGAAGCTCGCCCCCGGCGACGAGGCCGACGAGCCCGTGCCCGACGAAACCGTCGCCGACGCGGGGGGAAGCCCGGTCATCGGCTTCAGGGAATCCTGGGACGGCTGCACCCCCGCCGCCTCCTGGTGCTCCGCGGACAGGAACTTCGAAGCCAGGTAGCGGAAGATGTAGTCCGTGATGCTCTTCGCGAACGGGATCTGCGGGTTCTTGGTGAAGCCCGAGGGCTCGAAGCGCACGTGGGAGAACTTCTCGACCAGGGCCTCCAGGGGCACCCCGTACTGGAGCGCGATCGAGATCGAGGTCGCGAAGGCGTCCATGAGGCCCGAGATGGTCGAGCCTTCCTTGGCCATCACCAGGAAGATCTCGCCCGGCTTGCCGTCCTCGTACATCCCGACCGTGATGTAGCCCTCGTGGCCGGCGATCGAGAACTTGTGGGTGATCGCGTGGCGCTCGTCGGGGAGCTTGTGCCGCGCGGGCCGCGGGGCTTGCTCAAGCGTGGCCTGGATCGCGGTCCCCGCCTTCTCGTCCTTCGAGGTGGAGAGGGGCTGGCTGCGCTTGCACCCGTCGCGGTAGACCGCCACCGCCTTCAGGCCCAGCCGCCAGGACTCGATGTAGGCGTTCGCGATCTCCTCCGGGGTGGCGTCGGTCGGCATGTTGACGGTCTTGGAGATGGCCCCCGAGAGGAAGGGCTGCACCGCCGCCATCATCTTGATGTGGCCCATGTAGTGGATGGAGCGCGTACCGCTGGCCGGGGGGAAGGCGCAATCGAAGACCGGGAGGTGCTCCTCCTTGACGTGGGGGGCCCCCTCGATCATCTCTTTCTCGTCGATGTACTTCAGGATGTCCTCGACCTGGGAGGGGGCGTAGCCGAGCTTCTTGAGCACCCCGGGCACCGACTGGTTCACGATCTTCATCACCCCGCCGCCCACGAGCTTCTTGTACTTCACGAGGGCGATGTCGGGCTCGATGCCGGTGGTGTCGCAGTCCATCATGAAGCCGATGGTCCCGGTGGGAGCCAGGACCGTCACCTGGCTGTTGCGGTAGCCGTGCTGGGCCCCCAGGGTGTAGGCCTCGTCCCACACGTCGAGGGCGGACCTCAGCAGCTCCTTCGGTACCGCCGCCTCGTCGATCATGTGGGCGTGCTGGCGGTGCTTGTCGATCACCCGGATCATGGGCTCGGCGTTCCTCGGGTAGCCCGCGAAGGGCCCCATGGCGGCGGCCACCCGCGCGCTCTGCGCGTAGGCCTCGCCGTGCATGAGGGCGGTCACCGCCGCCGCGTAGGCCCGGCCCGCGTCGGAGTCGTAGGGCAGGCCGCGGTCCATGAGCAGCACGCCCAGGTTCGCGTAGCCCAGGCCGAGGGGCCGATAGTCATGGCTGTTGCGGTCGATGGCCGGGGTGGGGTAGCTCGCGTTGTCGACCAGGATCTCCTGGGCGGTGATCAGGGTCCGGCAGGCGGCCCTGAAGCCGTCGGGGTCGAACTCCCCGTCCGCCCCCACGAACTTCATGAGGTTCAGGGAGGCCAGGTTGCAGGCGGTGTCGTCCAGGAACATGTATTCCGAGCAGTTGTGAACGAGCAGGCCGTTGGCCACGAAGTGATGCGTGGCCTCTTCGGTCAAGTCGTACACGGGTTCCTCGCCAAAGGGCTCGATCGATTCGATTTCGTCGGTCAGCTCGTCGCGATAGGCCCCGAACTCGGCGTTCATCGCGCGCAGCGCCTCCGCCTTGGGGCTCGCGGAGTCGAAGCCGATCTCGCGCTGGAAGATGAAACGCGAGGTCCGGCTGATGCGCAGGGAGTGCATCTCCTGAACCCCGTAGACCTTCGTCCCGCCCTTGCCGTCGGGCAGCCGAGCCTCGGTCTGGCCGCCCCGTCGCTCGGTGTAGAGCTTGGACTTGATGCCGAAGCCGAGCAGGAGTACCTGCACTTGCCGGAGCATCTCGAGAGAGGTCGAGTCGAGCGATACGTATTGCGACTTGTCGCGGTAGTTCGCAACCGTCCCGTCCGCGGTGAACAAGCCACGGAGCACCGCGGCCAAGGACGGCCGCTCGAGATCGAACACCGCCTCCGTGAAGCGCTTGCCCGCGCTGCCCTGGTCGAGGATCGCGAGATCCTTGAACAGGTCGACCACGGGCTGCGACGAGAAGGTGAGTCGCGAGCCGCTCCCCTTGGGGCTGACGTGCACGGGCCCGGGGTTGCCCTCGATACCCACCGCCCGCCGCAGCCGCTTCTCCTCGTTGACCGCGCCCGCGATCGCCTGAAGCACTCCCGCCTCCGCCACCGCCATGGTCAAGATCACGCTTTCCTGCGTCCGGCCGGAGGCGTAGGAGCGAGTCAGACACCCGTCGCCCAACGCCACGCCCACCGCGAGGGCGAGACGCTCGCCCAGGGCCCTTCGGCCGAAACCGGGTCCCTGGAGCTGAAGCTGCTCGCCGATCTGGAGGTCGCGCACGGCCACGTCGCCGCGCTCGAGCGTCCAGACCTTGTGGTCGGCCGTGATCCGGACCTCGTAGCCCGCGCGGGTGCGGAGCCGGAACACCGGCTTGGTCCCGGTCGGGACGATCCGCGTCACCACGTGCGGCTGACCATCCAGCCCCACGATGCGCGCCGTCTTGCCGACCATCGAGTCGATGCGCCGCCAGCCCTCGGCCGTCGCCACCAGCGTGTCGCCGGTCACGCACGGGTTCGAGGCGTTGATCCGCCCCGTGTTCGCGCAGGTGTGCCAGTCGTTGATCGTGGTGTCGAACTGCATCCCGGGGTCGCCGCACTGCCAGGCCGCCTCCGCCATCATCTTCATCAGCTCGCGGGCCTTGAAGGTCTCGCTGGGCTCCCCGGTGAGGACGTACTTGGTCTGCCACTCCCGATCCTCGACCACCGCGCGCATGAACTCGTCGGTGACCCGGACCGAGTGGTTCGCGTTCTGGAAGAAGACGGAGTCGTAGGCCCCGCCCTTCACGTTGAAGGAGCCATCGTAGCCGGCGTCGATGAGGGCCCAGGCCTTGCGCTCCTCCTCCGCCTTGCTGTTGATGAACTCCGAGACGTCGGGATGGTCCGCGTTCAGGATCACCATCTTGGCCGCGCGGCGGGTCTTGCCCCCGCTCTTGATCACCCCCGCGAAGGCGTCGTAGCCGCGCATGAAGGAGACGGGCCCGGAGGCGGTGCCGCCCCCCGCCAGGGGCTCCCGGGAGGAGCGGATCCCCGAGAGGTTGGAGCCAGTCCCGGACCCGAACTTGAACAGCATCCCCTCGGTCTTGGCCAGCCCCAGGATCGACTCCATGGTGTCGTTGACGGCGTTGATGAAGCAGGCCGAGGCCTGGGGGTGCTTCTCGATCCCCACGTTGAACCAGACCGGGCTGTTGAAGGCGGCCTTCTGCTGGACCAGCAGGTGGGTCAGCTCGTCGGTGAAGCTCTGCAGGTCCTCGGGGGTGGCGAAGTAGCCCTGGGCGTCGCCCCAGCTCCGGATGGTGTCGACCACCCGCGAGATCAGGCCCTTGACGCTGGCCTCGCGCTCCCGCGAGCCGAGCTGGCCGCGGAAGTACTTCGAGGCCACGATGTTGGTCGCGGTCTGGCTCCAGGTGGCGGGCACCTCGATCCCGCGCTGCTCGAAGACCGGCTGCCCCCGCTCGTCGTTGATGACGGCGGAGCGCAGCTCCCAGCTCAGCTCGTCGTAGGGAGGTCGTCCCGCCTTGGTGAAGTGGCGCCGGAAGGTCAGGCCCAGACGTTTTTCCGCCGGGAGGGTGGTGCGGGCCTCAGCTCTCGGGTTCTCCACCGGGTGGGTCGACATGGGGTACCTCTCTACCTGGCTCGTTTCGGGGTGACAACTCTCCGGTCATCAGAAGCCTCCGCTTCTGACCCACCGGCGCAATTACCTGTTTTACTACGAGGCGACGCGATTATGGGGAACCCACGCCTCCGCTGTCAAGAAGAAAACACAAGATATTGTGGTGTCTGGCAAATTGCTAACAACATATTGATGATGAATGACTTAGACCGGACGGATCACCATGGCGCCGAGGCCCTCCATCGCGGAAGCGTCACGAGAACGCCCGAATCGCGTCGGGTGGGGGGTGACCACAATCCTATGATGCAATGAACGATTACTCATCAGAATCTCGAAATGACTTAAGCTTCGTCTGTAGCTCATTGCCTTAGCTCAACTTATGCTTGAGAATCCCTTTCGAGGGCACATCTCTCATCAGGATCAGCATGACAGACGAGGGCGACAGGAAGGGTCCGCTTCGTCAGGCCGACGGCACATCGGTCTCGTAGACTTCTTCCTTGTAGGGCCGAAATCCCCGCGCCTCGTAGTTCGGCAGCGCGGCCGGATCATCGAGCGTGCAGGTGTGCAGCCAGACGCGGCGCGCGTCGAGCGACCAGGCGGTCTCCACGGCGACCGTCAGCAGATGTTTCCCGAGGCCGCGGCCGATGAACTCGGGCAGCAGGCCGAAGTAGGCGACCTCCACCGAGCCGTCGTGGTGACGCTCCAGCTCGAAATAGCCGGCGGGCGATCCCTTGACGCGCAACACCCATAGCGAGACGCCCGGGTCGTCGAGACGCGCCCGAAGCTGCTCGTCCGTCCAGGGCAGGCGGTCCACCCACTGGTAGCGACGCCCCACCTCGACGTACAGGTACCGGAAGAACGAGGCCGGGCAGTGGAGCGCGCGCTCGACCTGCACCGTCGAGTCGTCGAGACGGGCGGCCACGAGCTCTTCGGGCCGCGTCATCTCGAGGTAGGTGCGGGTGACCGCGACCTTCAACCGCCGATCTCCAGAAGGCCGGGACGCGCGGGCAGGCCCGGGGCGATGCGGATCCGGCGGGCCAGAAGCGGCGGGAAGCGGACCTCACCGCGACCCGCTCGCGGGTCGCGATAGAGGGAGAGCGTGGCGTCGGCCAGGCTGGCCTCGGCCGCCGTTTCGTCCCAGGTCGTCCCGTCCCGCGAGATCTCGACGCGCGGCCGCTCCACCCAAGGCGCGTCGCTCAGCTCGAACACGATGCGGCCCACCATCGTCTCCTCGGCGAGGTCGAGCTCGATCCCGCTCGCCGTCCAGCGCGTCGGGACCGCCGCGCCCGCGCTGACCTCGTGGGCCGCGGGCCCCCCCGGGACGTCGTAGACGCGATCGCCTTCCGGGAAGGAGGCCGCCAGGGGCAGCGGCAGCTCCTGCCTCGAGACGACGTGCCGAACGTCCACCCCGCGCAGGAAACGCAGCGCCTCTCCGCTGGGTCCGTGCTCGAGCAGCTCCAGGGCCCGGTCGAAGGGACGCGGCAGGAAGCCCGAGTCGCCGTTCACCAGAGGCCGGAAGTGGGCGAGGCCGTCGAGCATCACCTGGGTGTCGTTCTCGCCGAGGGGCAGGCCCACGACCGCGCCGTCCCTCCCCGCGAGCCAGCGCGCGGCCGGGGAAGGCGGGTCGTAGCGCCCGAGGCGGAGCGGCAGGTTGGCCGACTCCACGAGGATGAAGACGAGCGCCGCCAGGGAGACCAGCCACCGCCGGCCCGCGAGGGCGAGGCCGGTGAGCACGGACAGCGCGAGCACCGCGATCAGGGAGAAGCGCGAGAGGGCCCGCACCCCCCGCACGAGCACGAGCTGCTCGTGCAGGAAGCGGTAGAGCGCGGTCTCGGGTCCGAGGGAAAAGACGATCGCGAAGGCGGACGCCGCGAGGGCCACTGCCCGGTAGCGGCGGGGCGCCGCGGCCAGGCCGGCGATCCCCAGCCCCACAAGGCCGAGGCCGGGGAAGAGCGTGTCCGGGACCTCCACCTCCATCTGCCGCTGGGTGACGGGGCCCCAGAGGCTCGTCCCGCTGGCCGCGTACGAGGCGAGGGTGGTCGCGTAGACCGAGACGGTTTCGAGCGGGAACTCCACCCCCTGGAACGCGCGCATCCTGAGGTAGGGCCGGACCGCGGGGGCCAGGAGGACGCCGGCGAGCAGGAAACCGGCGGCCAGGCGCGCGAGGTCGCGAGGCCGCAGGCCGCCGAAGAGGGCCACGAGGATCGCCACCGCCAGCGCGGCCCCGGTGATGGCCCCGAGGTAGACCGAGGCCAGCCCCTGCAGCGCGAGCAGGAGCCCGACCTGAAGCGCGCGGGACAGCGTCCGGCGCTCCCAGAAGCGGTCGAGGGCGAGGAGGGCGAAGGGCAGGAACAGCGTGACCTGGGCGTGCAGATGGGCGAGGCGCGTCCAGCGGTGCGCTCCCGCCGCGAAGGCGGCCCCGCCCACGAAAGCGGCGAGGCGGTCTCCGCTGACCCGCCGCACGAGGAGCTGCACTCCGAGGCCGGAGACGACCAGGCTCAGGAGCAGGACCAGGTTGTAGGAGAGCACCGGCTGGCCGGCGAGGGAGAAGGGGGCGCCGAGCACCGCCGGCAGCAGCAGGTTCTCGGAGAACGCCAGCGCGTCGGGCAGGGGATGGAAGATCGGGGCCTGGAAGAGGCGCCCTGGCTCGTGGACCAGCGCGTGGGCGTCCCAGGCGAGGATCCAGACGTTGAGCCGGCCGTCCGGGCGGTCGATCGGTCCCGTGCCCGCGAGGTCCCGGGCGAGCGGCCAGCTCATGACGACCAGCAGGAGGGCATAGGCGAGGGCGGAGACGGCGAGCTCCCGCCCGGTCACCGGCCCGGGTGAGGGCGGGCGGCGCGGCCGGTCCCACGGGACGGCCAGGACGAGCGCGGCCGCGAGGCCGGCCAGGACGAGCGCGAGCAGGTCCGTCGCGCGCCAGAGGAGCGGCGAGCGCTCCTCCCCGAGGTACCGCGGCGGGATCACCTCCTCGCGGCTCCCCCGCGTCCAGCCCAGGCGCAGGCGCGGCGCGGGGCCTCGGTACTCGAGCCGGACCTCGAGCGGCTGCGGTCCGCGCGCGAGGCCGAGGTCGACTCCCGCCTCGAGCGGGTCGCCCTCGGCCGCGAGCACCGGGCGGCCCCCGAGCGTCACCTCGACCCGGCCGCGGCCCGTCACCCAGAGCCGGTACCGCCCGGCCTCGGGGACGCGCAGCTCGCCTGCCCAGCGCAGCCACCAGCGCCGGGTGCCCGAATAGTCGCGCAGGTCCCGGCCCAGGACGTCCACGGGCGCGGGGGCGAGCCGCCCGAGCGCGCCGTCGGGGCTCGACACCTCGAGGGGCAGCCCGGAAGGCCCGCGGAGCACGACGGTCCCGGCCATCGCCAGGAGGGACAGGCCGGTCGCCGCAAGCAGCGGGCGGACGGGTCCGGGCCGCCGCTCGTGGCCGGTGAGGGCGGCCAGGATCGCGAGGAGCACCGCCGGGCCCGCCAGGGGGAGAGCACGGACGTCCCACGGCGGCTCGGCGTGGATGGGCCCCCAGCGGGTGACCGCGAGGACGAGCAGGAAGACCGCGGCCGCGAGGCCGGCGCGGGCAAGGCCGGACAGGAGGCGACGCAAGGCCCCATTCTACGCGGGCCGGGCTTTGACAGCCGGACGGCTCTCTCCGATACTCGCGGGCGTCCCAAGAGGAGCGCCCATGCCTCGCCCCGCCAGGCCCGACCGCAAGGCCGAACCGCCGAGCCCCCGCGACCGCATCCTGGAGGCGGCGGCGCGCCTCATCTGCGAGAAAGGCTACGACGCCGCCTCGATCCAGGACATCGCGGACGCCACCGGCCTCACCAAGGCGGGCCTCTATCACCACATCCGGAGCAAGGAGTCGCTCCTGCTCGAGATCCAGCACTACGGGATGGACGTGTTCGAGGAGAAGGTGCTCTCCCAGGTCGTCTCCATCGCGGATCCCCTGGAGCGGCTGAAGGTCTGCATGGAGAAGAACGTCCTGCTCGTCACCCACGGCTGGAGCAAGGAGGTCACGATCATCCTCCACGAGCATGCGACCCTGACCGGGGAGTCGCGCTCCCAGATCAACGCTCGCAAGAAGCGCTACGTGACCTTCCTGGAGACCTCGTTCGCGGAGGCGGTGCGGGCGGGGAGCATCCGGCCGGTGAACCCCACGGTGGCGGCCTTCGCCTTCCTCGGGATGGTGCTGTGGATCTACAAGTGGTTCCGCGCGGACGGCCCCATCCCCGCGGAGCAGCTCGCCCGGGAGATGCAGGACCTGTTCTTCGGAGGACTCGAGGTCAAGCCATCGGCCGGGAGTGCGCGGAAGCCTCGGCGCGGCTAGAGGACAGGAGCCCGACCATGCTTGCGTTCCGGTCCGAGGAGCCTCACGACGCGTGCGTGATCGGGTCGGGGCCGGCGGGAGCCTTCGTCGCGCACGAGCTCGTGGCGGCGGGCGCCCGCGTGGTGCTGGTCGAGGCCGGCGAGGCCGTCACCCCGGGCCGGCTGTCGCACCTGTCCCCGTCCGCCTTCAAGCACCGGGGGTCGTGGGAGGAACGCCAGGCGCCCTACTACCCGGACGGCATCGCGGGCGAGGTCCGCTACCAGACGACGGCGATCAGCGTGGATCGCATCCGCGTGCTCGGGGGACGCAGCGTGCACTGGAACGCCGTCTGCCTGCGCTTCTCGCCCGACGACTTCCGGGAGAAGAGCGTGGGCGGGATCGAGGAGGATTGGCCGATCTCCTACCAGGACCTCGCCCCGTACTACGCCTACGTGGAGCAAACCATCGGCGTGTGCGGCACGCGCGAGGGGCTGGCCGGGCTGCCGGACGGCGAGTTCTCGGGCCCCCCGCCTCCCCTGCGCTGCGTCGAGCGGATCGCGGCCCTCGCCTGCCGCCGAGCCGGCCTCCAGCTGATCCCCACCCGCAAGGCGCTGCAGGTGGGCCCCGGCGGCCCTCGCGCGCCCTGCCACTACTGCGGTCGCTGCATGCTCGGCTGCGACGTGGGCGCGATCTTCACCACCCCGAACACGCTCCTCCCGCGCGCCCTGGCCACCGGCCGTCTCACCCTGCGCACCGGCTGGCTCGTGCGGCAGCTCCTCCTGGGCGCCGACGGACGGGTTCGCGCCGCCTCCGTCGTGGACCGGAGGACCGGGGGAGACGAGGAGATCCGAGCCCGGGTGTTCGTGGTGAGCTGCGGGTCGATCGAGTCCGCGCGCCTTCTGCTCAACTCCGCCTGCCCGCGCCACCCCAATGGCCTCGCCAACGCCAGCGATCTCGTCGGCCGGTACCTGACCGGGCACGCGGTGGGCACGCTCCACGGGTACCTGCCGCAGCTCGCGGGATCGCGCCGAGCGAGGGAATCGCGCGGCGCCCTCGATCACTCGTACATCCCCCGGCCGGTGGCCGCCGGCGGCCGGAAGACCATCGGCGGGTTCGGCGCCCAGGTGCAATACGCGGACCTCGACTTCCCCCACCACGCGTCGCGGGTGGACGGGTTCGGCGCTGCGTTCAAGGCGGAGGTGAAGCGCCTGCAGCCGGCGCTCCTGCAGATGGGTGGATTCGCGAAGGTGATCGCGCGGGCGGACAACCGGGTCACGGTGGAGGCGTCCCGTCCCGACCGCCACGGAATACCGTCGCCCACCGTCCGGTTCGAGTTCGGCGACAACGACCGCGCCCTCTTCGCGGACATGATGGATCGCCTGTCCGCCGTGTACGACGAGGCGCGGGCCGAGATGCGCTTCCGCGACCACCGCCCGAGCGGCCTCGCCAGCCACGAGACGGGAACCTGTCGGATGGGCGCCGACCCCCGGACCTCGGTGCTCGACCCGTTCTGCCGGGCCCACGACGTGGCGAACCTGTTCGTGGTGGACGGCAGCCCGTTCGTCACCCTGCCGGAGAAGAACCCCACCCTGACGATCATGGCCCTGGCCGTGCGGACGGCCCGTCACATCGCGGACGCCGGCCGGCGGGGCGACCTGTGAAGGGCCGGGGGGGGGTCGAGAGAGGCGGAGCCGGTCACGCGACCACGGTGCCCTCCCCCTACGTGGGGAGGCGTGCCGTGAAGTTGAGGATGCCAAGTGATGACTAATGCAACTCCGGGCGTAAAGCATGAGTCACGTAAGAGGTGAAACGCCCACCCGTGCGGGTCCAAGCCCCGTGCGGAAGCTACTGGCTGCTCTGCGGCGGGTGACTGGCCGTGGGGCGAGAACCAGGGTCGCTCCGCGAGGAGCGGTCACGAGGTGGTCCGTCAGTGGCGAGTCTCTTAGGTCCCGAGTGGTGGCGTCGCAGACAGGCGCACCCGTCCCTCTCCAACGGGTAGCGTGGAGGCGTGTCGTACTTCCCTCGCGGGGATGCAGCTGGATAAGCCTGGCGAACGCTGGACGTGCTTACCGGGGCCGGGAGGCAAGATGGCAGCCGGCAACGACTACGGGAATCCTCACGCCGTCCGAGGCGGATCTCTCCGCCAAGGTAACGAGCCGGTATAAGCAGTGCGAAATCCGACTCGAATGCGGCGGTGAGACGGGTGACCTATCCCGTCTTTTCGGAGGACTCAGCATCTTCCCGGTTAAGGCCCCGCCCAAGCGTCTCGACCCGAGGAGTGGCCGAGCCGCCGCAAGCGAGCGACCGAGGGGAGTAACCGTTGCGGAAGGAAGAAGAGGCGTCGCGTGACGCGCTCTGGAGACGATGGTTTGAGGGACCGCTCGCTTCTCCGCGGATCGCAAACCGCGCCCGCAGGTCACTCTGCGGCGGACAAGGGCTCGCACGCGGGGCGTCACGTGGTCGAGTCTGAGTCCGGATCAGGAAGCGAACCCCGGCCCGCTGCCGTCGCCGGTGAAGGAATGCCGATCTCGACGTCGACTCAGCCTGGCCGCGTATCTACCGAAGGTCAAAGCAAGCCGGCTCGTAAAGCCCATTCGCTGATCGACAAGGTCTACCTTTGGAAGAACCTTTACACGGCGTGGAGACGTGTTCGCGCCAACAAGGGAGCGCATGGTCTCGACCGGGTAACCATCCGCCATTTCGAGGCGGATTGGGAAACTCATCTGTGCGAGATCCAGCGCCAGCTTCAGGAAAAGCGCTTCACGCCCCTGCCCGTGCGCAGGGTCTACATCCCGAAAGCCTCCGATCCAAAGCAGCGGCGGCCGCTCGGGATTCCAACGGTAGCCGACCGCATTGTGGGCCAAGCAATCCTTCAGATCCTCGATCCCCTCTTCGACTCGTCCTTGTCGGAGCGGAGCTTCGGGTTTCGAAAAGGACGCAAGGCACATCATGCCATTGCCACCGTGATTCGCGACGCAAGGGACGGTTACCGGCACGTCGTGGATGCCGACATTGCTTCCTTCTTCGACCGGATCGACCATCTGGTGGTGATGTCCTTTGTACGAGCCCGTATCGCCGACGGACGTGTCCTGGATCTGATCGAGGCCTTCTTGAAGGCGGGTGTGTGTGAAGACGGCAGCGTCCGCGTCCTCACGGAGGGTACCCCGCAGGGTGGCGTCATCTCTCCCTGGCTCTCGAACCTCGTCCTCGACCAGCTCGACAAGGCTCTCGAGGGCAAGGGTCTGCGCCATGTGAGATACGCGGACGATTTCGTCGTACTCACCAAGACCCGGCAGGAAGCCGCAGACGCCCTGGCCTTCGTCGCTGAGGTGCTCGGGAAGCTCAAGCTCTCGCTCCACGAGACGAAGACTCGTCTCACGGATTTCAACGAGGGTTTCGAGTTTCTCGGGTTCCGCTTTCGACGCAGCCGCCTGGGTGTCCGGGCCAAATCCCTCGAGCGCTTCAAGGACCGAATCCGCTCGCTGACACGGCGCCAGCAAGGGAGGAATGTCGTGGCCGTCATCGCGGACGTCAATGCCGTACTGCGGGGATGGTCGGGCTATTTCGGGGTCGCCGAAGTGGCGGACATCTACACGAAGCTCGACTGCTGGATCCGGATGCGCATTCGTTCGTTCCGCCTCCAGCGGCGCTGCTTGAACGACAACTGGCGGCTCCGGAATCAGCGCCTGGCGAAGTGGGGGCTTCTCTCGCTGCTACAGTGCAGGCCGTCCTATCGGCTCTTGCTGGTGGATACGCAGACCCGTGAGAGCGGGTCGAGGCTCCTTGCGATGAGGAACCCGCGCGGGGTCGCCCAGTGCAGTAACGCTGCATGCTGAAGCAATGGCACAAGCTGATGGGCGGTGCCAGGCGACGAAGGGAGGGCGGAGGCTACCCACCTCCGCCCTACCCACTGGGCAGGGTGGGGGGTCGATGAATGAAGCGGCGTGAGTTCTTGGGAGGAAGCGCGGCCGCGCTGGCGGCGGTGCGCGCGACGGATGCGCGCGCGCCCACCCTGGTGCCCTGCATCAACCAGGTGACGACGCTCGGGGCGGCTTTCGACGCGGAGTGCGCGGCCTACCACGACGCGGGCTTCCGTCATGTCGAGCTGTGGTTCCCGAAGCTGCAAGGGCTGGGCCTGGCGCCGCAGGCGATCGCCGCCCGATTGCGCGACGCCGCCCTGACCCCGATGTGCGCCTGCGCGGCTGGGAACCTCCTCTGGCGGGGTGCGCCGGGCCCGGTCGAGCGACGCGGCGAGCTGGAGGGCCAGTTCGCTCTGGCCGAGGCCCTCGGGGTGCCACGGTTCGTGATCTTCGATTACGTGGAGGCCACGCCGAAGCGCGACGACCACGTGGTGGCTGCCGAGCGCCTGGTGTCGCTTGCCGAGCTTGCCGCGAAGCACCATGTCCGGGTCGCCCTCGAGTTCATCGCGCGTTCGCGTCTGCTGGGATCGCTGGTCACCGCCCTGCAGGTCATCCGACAGGCGGCACAGCCGAACGTGGGGCTCTGCCTCGACACCTTCCATCTCTACGCCGGGGTGAGCAAGCTGGAGGACCTCGATGATCTGCGGTCCGGCGAGGTCGAGCACGTCCACTTCCACGACGTGCCGCGCGCGGTACCGCGCGAGCTGCTCGTTGACGCGGACCGGCTCCCGCCCGGCATGGGCGTCATCCCCCTGGCGAGGGTGGTGGGCGCGCTGCGACGAATCGGCTACGCCGGCGCCCTGAGCGTGGAGCTGTTCGATCCCGTGGTCCAGAAGAGCGATCCCACGGCAACCGCGCGAACCTGCTACGCCGCCGTGACCACGTTCACCTCCGCCCCCTGATGGGTGCAGCCATGCGACGCCCGTCAGCTCCACTGAGTCGTCGGGCGTGTACTTGGGAGACGGCTAACGCTGACTTCAGCTGCGATATCGGTTGGGGCGCGAGTATGGAAGGTGTCGCCTGAGCCGCTGCCGGAACTCTAGGCGTCGGGACGTCGCTCGCAGCAGCCTCTTCTTACCCCCGTCGAATCTAGACCGATCGTTGGTTAGCGAGCCACTCGTCGGCCCGCCAGACGCCGACCCCTACGATGACGGTATCTGCTGACTTGTGCGGAGAGGGTACGCGGTCACACGTCTTGGCGCTTCTCAGCCTCGCGAGCATCGTCTAATACCCGGAAAAGAACGCTCGCAAACGCGAGCCACTCCAACGCGCGCTGCGGATCGTTCTGCGGAACAAGACGGTGCGCCTTTGGGTTACGAATGCCCATCACGGCACCAGAAAACAGCCACATGAAGCCAAGCTGCTCATCGTCATCGTCACCGACCACGAGCCGCGGGTTCTTCACCGAGAACGCGGTCTGCATCAGGGGGGTATTGTCGGCGGCCAGCCCCGTTCGACGCTTAACCTCCTCGACGAGCGCGATGTAGCTGTCAAGGATTGCTTGCCGATAGTAGCCCTGGCGGTAGAGCTCGCCGGACACTGCGATCACTCTTGGATGGAGCCCCTCTATGCTCAGCGGAGCGGGCGATGGCGCTGCGGTCATGGCCGGTTTCGAACGACGTCTTCTGAGACGCGCGTCACCCACGACAGTATCCAGCCGCAGCCTCCCCTCGCCTTTGATCGTCCCCGCTGCCTGCGAGAAGTCTGCGTCTCCGTCATACTGCAGGGCAGAGCGTTGAAGGACGTCACTTGCCGTCCGGGCCATCCCGTGCCCCAGCTGATCGACATGGGTTTCAAATTTCTGACGGATCCAAGCCGCACCCTCCTCCGACAGCTCGGCATGACTGTCGACGAGCGCCACAAGGTCCGATAGCACCTCGCTCGAGTGCCGCCTAAACAGCTCCACCCAGCCATCCCTGAGGAGTTGCAGATGGGCGCCACTCCGCAGCAAACCGCGACTTGCCACGTCTGCCTGGACAGCTCGTGCCGTGCTCTCGCGCTCACGAAACAGCGTGATGATGCGGGCCTGAATCAGCCGGTCCGCTTGCTCGTCGAGCTCGCTAAACATCGCTGACCGCTAACCGAGTGCCTATCTTTTCCAGGAGATTCCACAGTTAAGTTCATCCCCTTTGTTAGGGCTCTCCGTTACTTCACTGGCCGGAGGTGGAATAGCCCAGCCGCTTGAGCTTGGCTTCCCGCCGTACATGATGCTCGACGAAATCGTCGAGTTGCGCTCCACCTCGTCCTCAGAGAGACCCATGAAGTCGCCGACCGCTGCCCAAGGATTTGGGCATCACGGTCAGGGATGAAGTAACAGAGCTCAGGTACTGCACGATGAGTGACTCAACTGTCTGAGAAAAGGCGAAGGAAAGAATCCTTCAAGCGGCCACTGTCCATACCCCGATCGCGTGTCCACAGATGCGCCGCACTGGCTTGCCCTACCTGTGCTATGAATACGCGGCGTCGGTCCTGCCCGCAGCTGCACCTCTTTGGGGTATCTTCAGGTCTGTCGGTCGAGGGCTGCGGACCAGCCTCGGCGCTGCACCACCGAACGGCGTAGCGGGCGGTCACCGCTGGTCGAGCAGTGACGTTCATCGGACTTCCTTGACCTTCCCGTTCTCAAAGATCACCGTGCGGTCGGGGTAGGTCCAGCGGGTCTTGTCGCCGAAGACCAGCTCCTCGCTTGGGGCGCCGAGGAGGCGGCGCACGTCGTCGGGGGACATGCCGGGGTGGATCTCGGCCGCAGGACGCCGAGTCGGGGCGACAGCGGCGGCAGCTGCGGGGCCCGCGGCGAACTCGCCCCGGGGCGAGTTGGGGTTCGCGGCTCGCGCCGTCACCGTGGCCCGGCGGAGAGCCGCCCCGGCCCTGGGCCCGTCGGGGTAGTTGCGGGCCAGCTCCTTCTCGAGCTTGGCCGCGCGGGCCGAGGACTGCGAATGGTCGCCGAAGAAGAAGTTCGCCACCTTGCCCGGCTGGCCGTACTTCCGGGCGAAGCGGCTCCAGAGGCGCGGGCCCTTGGTCACGTCGTAACCGGCCTCGTAGGCATAGCGCATCCCCACCCGGTCCGCCTGGTCCTCCAGGCTGCGGCCGTAGCCGTTGCTCCACGCGGTGGCGGTCAAGCCTGCGGCGAGCTGCAGGACGATGCGCTTGGTGTCGTCGTCGATGGTGCCGACCGCCCCCACGACTCCCGCCGCCGCGAGCTGGATCCACATCTGCTTCTTGACCTCGCGGCGGGTGTGCTCGTGGGTGGCGTGGGTCAGCTCGTGGCCGAGCACGATGGCCACGTCGTCGTCGTCCATGTCGTCGAGGAGGCCGCTGAACACGTAGAGGGCGAAGTTGCCCATGGCGAACGCGTTCCACTCCTTGTTCTCGATGACGTAGACCCTGACGTCCTCGGGGCTCAGGTAGGGTGGAAGGAGGGAGTCCACGATGCGGCGCGCGCGCTCCCAGCGCGGGCCCTCCTCGTCGATGCGCCCGACGTTCTCGATGCGCCCGCGATCGCCTTCCTCGTAGAAGCGGCCGGCCCGGCGGTACTTCTGCTCGGACTCGTCGGTGGCGGCGCGGACCACGTCCTCGAACAGCGCATCCCCGTTTGGTTTGGCCTCGAGCTCCCCGGCCAGGAGGGCGCCGTCGCGGCGCCTTTGGCCCTTGGCCGTGACCTCGTAGCCCAGGGGAATCGACCCGAAGTCGCGGGCTTCTCCCTCGTCCTTGAACTTGAGGCGGGGGCCGGGGCAGACGCGCTGCGCGTCCACGAGCAGGCAGCCCTCCGTCCTGAACTCGGCGTACCCCTCGACCTTCTCCTCCGGCGCCGCCGGGGCCGCGGCCAGAGGCGCCACCGAAAGCAGCAGCGTCACCACCGACGCACGTCCCTTCATCGCGACCTCCAACCGGCCCCTCACGGGCCGCCGATCTTCCGGAGCGCCTCCACGGCCTCCCGCGCCACCATCGGCTCCGGATCCCGGGCGGCCAGGGTGAGCGCGGGGACGGCCTGTTTCGCCTCGGGGCCGATCCGGCCGAGGGCCCTGGCCGATTCGCTGCGCACGAGCTTGTCCTTGTCCTTCAAGGCCTCGATCAGGGCGGCCACGGCGGGGCGGGCGGCCGGGCCCAACTTGCCGAGCGCCTCCGCGGAGCGCCCGCGGGTCGCCGCGTCGGCCGCGGCGAGCCCGTCCATGAGCCCCTGAAGGGCTGCGGCCTCCGCAAGCGGGCCGGGCGATGTCTCGGGCGCGGGAGAAGCGTGCGGAGAGGGCGAAGGCGAAGCCGCGGCCGCATCGGGGGAGGCCGTCGGCAGCGAGGTGTCGGGCTCGACGGAGGGGGGAACGGCAGGCGTGGCCAGGGTCGCGGGCGGCGCGGGGAGCGGGAGCTCCACGTCGAGCCACGGTGCGCGCAGCTCCGGGGGCCAGGGATAGAGGCCCAGGACCACGCCGCCCAAAGCGGCGGCGGCGAGCACCAGGATGGTGAGGCCGAGGACCGCGCCGATGCGCACGCGCTTCCGGGGACTCCCCGAAGCTACGCCCGGCGCCAGGCCCAGGGTCGCGGGGAGCGCCTCGACCGGCGGCACGAGCTTCGCCAACGCCCCCTCGAGCGCGCCCACGAACTCGGAGGCGGCGTTCCAGCGCTCCTCCGGCTTCTTGGCCACGGCCTTCAGGATCGCCCGCGTGAACGGCTCGGGCACCTCGGACGGGGGCGGCAGCGGGATGGGCTCCTGGAGGTGCTTCATGAGGATGGCCAGCGGGGTGTCCGCGGAGAACGGCACCCGGCCGGTGAACATTTCGTAGGCCACGATCCCGAGGGCGTAGATGTCGGCCCGGCGGTCGATCTTGCTCACCGTGGCCTGCTCGGGGGCCATGTACTGCGGGGTGCCGGTGATCATGCCGGTGACCGTGACGCCCCCCGTGCCCTCGACGATCTTGGCGATCCCGAAGTCCATGAGGTACGCCCGGTCCGCCTCGTCGAGCAGGATGTTCTGCGGCTTCACGTCGCGATGGACGATCCCCTGGTCGTGGGCGTAGTCGAGGGCGTCCGCCACTCCGCGCAGGATGGCGACCGTGCGCGCGAAGGCGATGCGCTCGCGTTTCAGGAGGTGGGAGAGGTTGCCCCCCTTGACGAGCCGCATGGCCATCCAGGGGATCCCTTCCCCCTGCTCGATGTCGAAACCGTAGATGGGGATGATGTTCGGGTGCTCGAGGCGGGCGATGATCTGGGCCTCGTGACGGAAGCGCTCGGCGAAGGTCGGGTCGTGCAGGAACTCACGGGGCAGGACCTTGAGGGCGACGTAGCGGTCGAGGGTGGCCTCGTAGGCCTTGTAGACCGAGGCCATGCCGCCCCGGCCGAGCGGCTCGATGACGCGGTACGGTCCGGCCGTGGTGCCGGGCGCGATGGACACGGTAGAAGCCCCTCCCGATCAGGCCCGCTTCCGCGGAGGATCGAAGAACGGCAGCTTGACCACCGCCACCGCCACCTGGCGGCGCCGGTGGTCCACCGTGAACTCCATGTCGAGCCGTGTCCCCGGAGCCGCGGCGTCCGAGGCGATCGTGGCCAGGGCGATCATCTTCTTGAGGGTGGGCGACCAGGTGCTGCTGGTGGCCTTCCCCACCTGGATTCCGTCGCGGTAGACGGGCACCGCGACCCGGGAGGCGGTGGCCGGGAGCTGCGGCGAGAGCCCGACCTCGTCGTGCAGCCGCTCCACGTCGTTCCAGTCCACCTCCAGGCCCGCCAGCAGCCGCGGCGGGCCCTCGCGCGCGACGCGCCTCAGGGCGGCCTGCCCGATGAACGGGGCCTTCTCGAGGTTGACCAGACGCCCCAGGCCGATCTCGTAGGGGGAGTACCTCTGCGACGGGATGAGCGCCTTGCGGGCCCCGAGGTAGTCCACGTCCGCCAGGATCAGCCCCGCCTCGATCCGGGCCACGTCGAGGGCCAGCATCCCGGTGGGAGTGAGGTCGTAGGGACGGCCGGCTTCCATGAGAGCGTCCCAGAGCGGGACGGCTTTGCCGGCCTCCACCCAGACCTCGTAGCCGAGGTCGCCCGTGTAGCCCGTCCGCGAGATGTCCACCGGGATACCGGCGATCCGGGCCGGTATCACCCGGAAGTATTTCAAGCCGGCCACGTCCCCCTCCGCACAGGCCCGGAGGATGTCCCGGCTCGTCGGCCCCTGCAGGGCGACGGCCGCGGTCTTCTCCGTGATGTCCTCGACCTCGGCCTCGAGGCCGAAGGCGTTCTCCCGCAGCCAGCGCAGGCTGGGCTCGGCGGCCGTCCACCGGAAGAGGTTCTCGGCCAGGCGGGAGACCGTGCCGTCGTCGATGACCTTCCCCTCGCCGTCACACCAGTGGGTGTAGGCGACCTGCCCCACCGCCATCCGGCGCGCGTCCCGGGTCACGATGCGGTCCACGAGCCGCGCCGCGTCCCGGCCCGAGACCCGGTATTTGAAGAGCGGCGAGACGTCGATGAGGGCGGCCGCGTTGCGGATGGCGTTGTACTCCCGGTCGTGGTGCACCTCGTAGGTGCTGACCGCGAAGCAGCCCGCCCAGTCGCGCCAGCTCATGCTCTCGCAGAGGGCGGAGGTGCGCGCGTGGAAGGGGGTGCCGATGGGCATGGGCAGGGATCAGCCGTGGATGATAGCACCTCCCCTTTCCGTCGCTTTGCGTAAGGCCTTTCGCGCCCCGTAAGGGCTGCGCTGCCGCGGCCGTCTCACCGGCAACGAGTTAGGCTTGCGGTCCCCTGGGCACGGCGCTTGCCACCTGCCCCGCCGAGATGACCCCGGGAGTGGTCGGGAACGTGATGGGTGGTGGCTCGGTGTCGAGCCGTCTTTCGGGGTCGTCTCGCTTGTCCATGGTTGGCCTCTCCGTGGTGGCGTTCCTCGCCCCCGCGTGTGGCGGGGGCGGAGCCTCGAGCCCCAGCGGCTCCAGCTCCCCGCCTCCCACCACCCAGCCGGCCTCTCCCAGCGCGGCCACCGTCACCATCACCTCCGCCGGAGTCAGCCCCCAGCAGGTGGAGATCCCGGTGGGCGGCCGCGTCACCTTCACGAATAACGATACGGGCTTTCACGAGATGTATTCCAACCCCCACCCCGTCCACACGGACTGCCCACCCATGAACGAGGTGGGGCCCTTGTCCCCGGGGCAGAGCCGGCAGACCGGGGCTTTCACCGTCGCCCGGACCTGCGGCTACCATGACCACGGCCAGCCCACGAACGCGGCCCTGCAGGGGACGATCGTCATCAAGTGAGGAGAAAGCCGATGCGCCAGTCCACCGCCGTTCTCGTCTTGGTTCTCGGGGCCGGGCTCGCCGCCTCGAGCTGCGGCAAAGGGTCGGACAACCTGACGATCTGGCAGGCCGACCTGCTCGACTCGAACGAGACCCCGCCCCGGGCCACCGGCGCCAGCGGCACCGCCGGCATCACCTTCGACGGGACCACGGTGACCTACAGCGTGGAGCTGCACAACATCAACGCGGTGCTGTTCGGCCACATCCACTCGGGAGCGGCGGGGGTGAACGGGCCCGTGCGCGTCACCCTCTACCCCGGGCCCACCGTCGCCTCCGTGAACGGCATCCTCGTGCAGAGCAGCTTCACGGCCGCGGATGTGAAGGGCATCACCTTCGACCAGCTCATCCAGGAGATGAAGAGCGGCAACGCCTACGTGAACTTCCACACCACGCGGTACCCAGGAGGTGAGGTCCGGGGGCAAACCCGGCTCTTGCAATAGCCCGGGAACAGGTGGGGCACGCGCTCAGGCGAAGAGAGGGCGCGGCCGCCGCTCGTCGAAGCGCCACAGCCCCGCGCGCCGCGCCGCGGCGAAGGCCGCCTCCAGCTCGTGGCCGGAAGGCCGGCGGCCGATGTCGGGAAAGCGCACGAGCCCGTCCCGGGCGGGCGTGCCCACCTTGTGCTCCGGCCGGTACTGCGCCATCACGTTCACATAGGTATCGGGAGAGACCTCCCGGGCCAGCCATTCGAAGATGGCCGCCGCCTCATCGGTCTGGCCGGGCATCACCAGGTGCCGGACCAGGACCCCCCGCCGAGCGAGGCCGTCGCGGCCCAGCTTGAGCGGCCCCACCTGCCGGTGCATCTCGGCGATGGCGGCCCGGGCCCGCTCCGGGTAGTCGCGGGCCAGGGCCAGGCGCAGCGCGGTCTCCGGCTTCCAGAACTTGAAGTCCGGCATGTAGACGTCCACGATCCCCTCCAGCAGCCGCAGCGACGAGAGCGCGTCGTAGGCGCTGGTGTTGTAGACGATCGGGAGGCGCAAGCCGCGCTCCGCGGCCACCGCCACCGCCTCGATCACCTGCGGTGCCACGTGCTCGGGGGTCACGAAGTTGATGTTGTGGCAGCCGCGGTCCTGGAGGCCGAGCATCAGCTCGGCCAGGTCGCCGGCCGTGCACACCGTGCCCGCCCGCACCTGCGAGATGTCCCAGTTCTGGCAAAAGACACAGCGGAGGTTGCACAGGGAGAAGAAGATGGTCCCGGACCCGCGCCCGCCGCGCAGGCAGTCCTCCTCTCCGAAATGCGGGAAGGCGCTGGCCACGATCGCGTGCCGGCCGGTGTGGCAGGCCCCCGTCCGGTCCTCGATGCGGTTGCAGCCGCAGTCCCGCGGACAGGCCCGGCAGCTCTCCAGCTCACGGAGGGCCTTCTCCACCCGCTCGCCAAACGCACCGGAGCGCGAAAGCGAGAGGTAGGCCGGCTCGAAGTCGTCGAGGAGGAACCGGTCGTCTTCGGGGACCCGGTCTGCGTTCCGCATCAACCCAGAATCTAGGTCAGGTTCCGCCGTCTTGCCAGGGGGGCATAGAATCCGGATCGTGCGCCTCCCACCGGTGACCCTCAGCCTCCTGGCAACCACTTTCGCCCTGGCCGGCTCGACCCTGTCAGGGCAGACCGTTGCCTCCGACGTCCCTTTCCGGCCGGCGCCAAGACGGCGGGATGCCCTCAAGGTGCTCCTCGTCACCGGCGGCGACGACCACGACGTCTCGTTCTACTCGGTCCTCGACGGGCACGACGACCTGGACGTTCTCGTGGACCCCCATCCGAACGCGTTCCGCGAGAGCATGACGCGCCGGGCCAACCTCCAGGCCTTCGTGGAGAACGGGGGCGGCATCGTCGCCCTCCACCACGCCCTCGCCGGCTACACGGGCTGGCGCTGGTGGTCGGAAGAGGTGGTGGGCGGACGCTACCGCCACGAGCCCGAGGACGGCCACCCGGCCTCGAGCTACCTCCACGACGTCGACCTCCTCGTCCGGCCGCGCCGCGCCCACCCGATCACGCAGGACCTCGGGTCCTTCCGCATCCACGACGAGACCTACAAGGGGCTCTGGATCTCGCCGCGGGCGGAGGTGCTCCTCGAGACCGATCACCCGACGAGCGATGGGCCGGTGGCCTGGACCTTCCCCCACCCGAAGGCACGCGTGGTCTGCATCCAGCTCGGGCACGGGCGGGAGGCCCACCTGAACCCCGCGTACCGGCGACTGGTGCGCAACGCGGTCTTGTGGGCGGGGAGACGGCTGGGACCTTAGGGGTCGTGCTTGAACGAGACCAACGCAACTCGTTCTGGAACGAGTTGCCCCACTTACACCGGCGGCGTTATCCCCTGCTCGACCCAGGCCGCGATGCGTTCCCGCGACCACTGGTGGTCGTCGTTCAGGTGGACGATCACCGCCGCGAGGATCAGCCGCTTGTGGCAGCCTGCCTCGGGGCAAGCGCGGATCGTCCCCTCGAGGCAGTCGAAGAGCCGCTCCAACCGCTTCGGCAGGATCTGCCCGGCCTCTTCGGGGAGCCGGTACATCCCCTCGTAGGCGGCGCCGAGGGCGCACGAGGCGCGGCTCCCCACGAAGTAGTTGCCGAAGGATTGCTCGGGCCGCCGGCTCACCCCTTGGGCGATCGCCTGGGCCAGCTCACGCTCGTCGTGCCGGACCGTGCGGTGCATGATGCCCCCCTCGTTCCGCAACTGTAGCAAGCCCCGAAGTCGGAGGGAAGGCTTCAAAGGAATGAACCGCCGCGCCCCCAGACCGCGCGCTCGACCGCCCACGGCACAGGGCGGACGGCACGGTGGGTCTGCGGATTTTATCCGTCCTGGAACGGATGAGCCGATCTGGCCGCGGGTGCCGCGCCCCGACGTCCTCGCGGTGAGGGTTCGCGACCAGGCAGAGAAGGCGGCCCTGCTCGCCGGCGACCCGAAGCGGTTCTTTACCGAACCGCACTACAACGGCTTCCCCGCCGTCCTGGTGCGCCTGCCCGCCGTCACCCGCGTCCAGCTGCGCAAGCTGATCTTCGACGCATGGCGGTGCCAAGCTCCGCGGCAGCTCGTGAAGGACCACGAGGCAGCGCGACCGCGCAAGCGCCGCGGGCTCTAGCGGCCGGGGGGCGGGCCCGGCTCTCCCGGGGGGGTCGGCTCGCCGGCCAGCGCGTCGAGGTCCTTCAGGATGTCGGCCACCTGCGCCTCCACCACGACCTGGCCCTTCCGCCACGAGGCGAGGTGGCATCGCCGAAGACGCCGCTGGGAGCGTAGTGGCCTTTCTCGTTGCCGGGGTCGCGGGTCAGGGGGCCCGGCCGGACGACCAGGCCGTCCGCCACCGCCTTGTCCATGCGGACGACCCCGGGCTGCATGTAGAGAACCATCGAGGTCTCGATCTCGTCGGCATGGGTGCCGACCTTCTCGCGCGTCGCCTCCTCGGCCGCCTTGCCCGCCACGCGCAGGTCCGTGTAGCGCATCCGGATCCCCTCGCGGGACAGGAGCTCCGCGGTCTCCGCCAGAGGGGGCACCGTGGAGATGCCGGTATTGAGGACGTAGAAGCGGCGTGGGCCATGGCGGGCGATGGAACGGCACCCGTCCTGACGCACACCTTCTTTCTGTACACGTTACTCACCGTGGGCCTGGGCAGCATCATCCGGCTCGTTGCACCGCACCCGGAGCTGCTTGATCGAACAGACCTGGTGGCGGCCAACCTGGGGCCTGTGATCGATGGGCAAGAACACTTGGCTCCCTGCACCATCTCGTCCGTTCGATTGACCTGATTTCGCTTTACCACCTTTACCTGATCGCCCTGGGTCTGTCAATCACTTCGGAAGGCGTCTCGCTCAGAGCCGGACTGTGGCTGGTGGGGAACACGTGGGCCCTCTACGTCGCGGGTACCGTGGCGATAAAGGTGGCGGTCAGTTGACATCGAACCGAGTTCGGGTCGATAAACGGACGCATCGAATACGAGTGCGGGAAGACGTCGGCAGGTTGGAGTAGTGAGGGGGTGCACGTGGGCAAACCGATGACATCGGTGTGGTGGCTGATAGCGACAGGGTCGTTATTCCTCGTGGCTGGTCTCCGGGACATCCTCTGGCCAGGCTTCCTGAACGTTCGTCCATCCGCGAAGGGGGAGATTGCCTTCCTCCTGGTCGGAGTGCTCTTCCTCCTTGGAGCATGGTACCAGTGGAGGGGAACGCACTAGCGGCGGGGTGCAGGGGGCGAATCGGGCCGAACCGCTGGAGGTCCGCTTCGCCCGGGGGGCGGTCTTCCGCCGAGCGTGGCTGAACATGACGGGTGAACCTCAGCCCGCAGGCAGTGCAGGAAAGCCACGGTTTGAGCCCGGCCGCGTTCCTGCTCATCAGCGGGCCCAAGGCGGTGGCGGTGGCGAGAACGCCGCAAGCACTCCGAGGGCTGCCCGCTGCCATCATGAAGGGGAACTGCTACCGGGCCGAAGTGGAAACCGGATCACGACGGCTGATCGACCTTCTACGGTGATGACGACCATTCACGACTATCGGATCGCGCCTGACGCGCTCGCCGACGAACCGTGACCGGATGCGACGGACGGTGGCCCGACCCCCATCGCGAAGGTGCGGGCGCGCGAACTGCCCTCAGGAGCGTTCGAGCGTCGGAGCGGTCTCGGCTTCCCGGCCGCGGAGGCGCAGCGCCGCCGCGTACCGGTGAAAGGTCGCCTTGGACAGGCGGAGGCTCTCCCGTGCCGCCCGGACGTTCCAGTTGTGCCGCTCGAGCCGCGACAGGATCAGCTCGCGCTCGAAGGCGCGGACGGCCTCCCGCAGGGGCACGCCTTCCCAGAGGACGGCCCCCGCCTTCGGGTTGGGAGCGACCCCCTGAACCTCCGGATAGCAGCGGACCAGAAGGTTGCGATCGATTCGGGCGAACGGCTCGGCGTGGGTGATGAGCAGCGAGCACAACCGGTCCAGTTCCCTCACGTTCCCCGGCCAAGCGTAGGCCACGAGAGTGCGCATGGCCTCGGGGGCAATGCCCATTGTCTTCTTCCGCGTGCGGCGTTCATGGTGGGCGATGAAGTGCAGGACGAGAGCTGGGACGTCCCACGGCCGCTCTCGAAGCGGCTGTAGCCTTAGCACCTGCGTCCGGAAGCGGTCGTAGAGGTCGGGCTTGAGAGCGCCATCGGCCACGAGCCGGTCAGGGTCCCGGTTCGTGGCCAAGACGACCTGGACGTCAACGCGCGTCTCGCGCGTGTCCCCTACGCGCACGATCGTCCGGTTCTCCAGGACGCGCAGGAGAGTGCCCTGGGCCCTCGGGCTGAGCTCCGCGATCTCGTCGAGGAACAGCACTCCGCCCTGGGCGGCCCGGAAGAAACCCGGTGCGTCGCCCAGGGCGCCCGTGAACGAGCCCTTCCGGTGCCCAAACAACCGGGCCGCGGCCAGCTCGTCCGTGATCTCCGCACAGTTGACGGCCACGAAGGGCCGATCGCGGCGGGTGCTGTAGGCATGGAGGTAGCGGGCGACCAGGTCCTTGCCCGTCCCCTTCTCCCCGAGCAGGAGCAGGGGATCGGGATCGGGCGCTCCCGCCGCTGGGATGTAGGTGGTATGGAGCTTCCGCCGAAGCGCCTGCACGTGCGCGGAGTCGCCGACCAGCTCCGGCGCGTTCGCCGGCCGGTCGCCCGCCTCGAGGATCTCCTTCAGCTCCCTCTCCCGCCGCTCCCGCTGGAAGTGGAAGGCGAACGCTTGACCGAGGGCGGAGGCGTAGCCGTGCAGCCACTCTCCGTCGCCCTCGCGGTAGGCCTGGCCTAAGTCGGGGCGCCCGTTCTGGAAGTAGAGGACGGCCAGGACGACGTCCCGCACGGGATCGACCACGGGGGCGCAGAGCACCGAGTAGTTCTGGCCGGCAAGGGCGGGCGTCCGATCGATGTCCTTCAGGAACAAGGGGCTCTCTATGACCCTGGGCTGCCGCATACGTAGGACCGAGCGGATCACCGACGAGCTCACGCCCGGCACGGACTCGCCGCGCTCACAGGCCTCGACCTGTATTCCCGTCAGGCCGAGGACGCAACTCCGGCGCAGCCGGACGGGCTCTTGTTCTTCGACCAGCAGGAACAACGCCTTGTCCGCGTTGAAACCTTTCGCCGCATCCTCGAAAGAACGGCGCAGCGCGTCCTCCTCGTCACCTCCGTTCACCAGGACGCGAAGAACCTCGTTCATGGCACGGAATAGACGCGGGTAGTCGCGGGCGGTGTCGGCTGTTTCGGCCACGAAGGGCATCCTAACGGAGTGGCTGAACCGGCTTCAAGTATTGGAGCCGTCCATCCCGAAGATGGGACCGCGTACTGCCTTCAGACCCGAGGCCGATCTCTGGCCTCGACAGCCCTCAGAGCGAAACCGTGGAAGCCCATGGCCCGTGCCTCCGCTTCCAGGGCCTGGAGCCGCTCGCGTCCGGCGGCCACCTGGCCCGACTCGATCTCGAGGCGGCCCAGAACGAGAAGGATCTCGAACCGCAGAGCCACGCTGCCGGCCCGCGGCGCCTCGGAGAGCGCGGTGCGCAGGTCCCGCTGAGCCCGGATGGCTGCCGCTTCGCCCTTCCGCGCACGTACGAGCGCGGCGGCGACGGCGAGGGAGAGCCGAACGGCTTGGACCTGGGTCCTGCCCGCCTGTTCCAGGGCGCGATCGAGGGCCCCTTGTGCCTCCGCAGACCGGTCCTGCGCGAGCAGGGTCCGAGCGAGGGACGCCTGCGCGAGGGCCTCGCCATCGGGCGCCGCCTGGCTCTGGAATTCCGAGGCCGCCTCACGCGCCCAGCCCTCGGCTTCGCCAAGCCGGCCCTGCTCCAGAGCGACCCGGGCCAGGGCCAGCCCGCTCTCCGCGCGAAAGAGGCGCTCGCCGAGCTCCTGGCGCAGTACCAACGCCTCGTGATGGCTGCGCTCCGCGCCCTCCAGGTCGCCCCTCGCGTAAAGGACGTTGCCCAGGCCGTAGAGGTTCGCGGCAAGGTTACTCTTGTGTCTGATCTCGCGGTTCAGGTCGAGGGCCTGGCGGTAAAGGCGTTCCGCCCTTCCCAGCTGCCCTCTCTCCTGCAGAACCTCCGCGAGGTCGTTGAGGCTCACCGCGGTGCCCCTCCGATCGTCAATGGTGCGCCGGATCTGGAGCGCCTCCTCGAGCATGCGGCTGGCCTTCGCGAGGTCCCCCTCCCTTCGAGTCACCTCCGCCATGTTCGTGAGCAGCCGAGCCACCTGGGCGCGGTCTCCGATCTCGCGGGAGATCTCGAGGGCCTCCGCCTGCAAGCGCTTGGCCTCCGAGAGGCTGCCTTGCTTGATCAGCAGTATGGCGAGGACGTTAAGGGTGAGGGCGGAGCCACGCCGGTTCCCGATCGCGCGGAACGTGGCCAGGGCCTCGTCGTAGGCCGCTCGCGCTCTCGCGTGCTCTCCCTGCGCCCAGAGCACGATCCCCAGGCTCCGGAGCGTCCAAGCGGCGCCTCCCCGGTCACCCACCCCCGCGTAGACGCCCAGGGTCTGCTCGAGCGCGGCGGTGGCCTCGGCCGGTTGCCCGAGGTTGTGCAGGGCCCAGCCTTCCCGGGCGCGCGCCTCAGCCAGGAGGAGGCGCGCCTCCCGCGCGCCCGCCTTCTCCGCCGCCCTCCGGGCGGAGGTCGCCATACGCTGGAAGTCGGGCAAGGCCGCCGAAGCGTCCGCTTCCGCGATGTCCACGCGGGGGTCGTCCCCGGCCGGCGAGGGCAGCTTGCGCAGCCCCTCGAGGGTGACCAAGGCGTCCCGCGCCTCGCCACCGGCGGTCTGGGCCCCGGCCAGGCGGAGGCCGTACTCGAGGTTGTCCGGGAAGAATCCGCACAGCACACGGTAAATCTTGACCGCCTCGTCCCATCGCCTCGCGGCCTCGTGATGGCGTCCCTCGACCCAGAGCCTATCCTGGCGTGGGAGCCGGCCCGAGGTTTCGTATGCCCTCCTCGCGGAGTCGCGCGCGCGACCGTCGTACCCCAGCAGGCTCCAGGCCTGGGCGAGGGCCACGTGCGCTAGGGAGAAGGCGGGATCCGCTGCAACCGCCTTCTCCAGGGAGGGCCGCGCGCCCAGGGCGTCGAACATGCGGAGCTTCGCCAGCCCTTCCGCGTACAGGCGGAGCGCCTGGGCGCTGGCGGGCTGCGTTCCCGGGCTTGGCGCCGCCGCCGGCACGCCCAGGCTCTCCCGGAGACGGGCACCGGTGCGCGCGACCAGCTCCAGCAGCTCCGCCTGCGTGCCCACTTCCGCTGACGTAGCGATCGTCTCCCCTTTGACCGTGTCCTGGATGCGCAGGTCGAGGCGGATGCGCTCTCCGGCCTCGCGGCCGAAAGCCAGGTACGAGCCCGTCACGACGAAATCGGTCCCGAGGTTGCTTCGAACGCGGGCCAGAGTGTCCGCAGTGAAGCTGTCGCCTTCCGCCAGGGACAGATCGAGCTTGGCGCGGCCAACCTGCTCGCCCGGGATCGTGCGCAGGCTGTCCGCCGCCGCCAGCTCGGTACTCAACATCTCCGTGAGCGCCGTCGAGATCCACGCCACGTCGCCGCGGGGCGAGAGGTTCTTGAATCCCAGCACCGCCACGGAGCGGCGCTTGGCAACCGCGGTCAACCCAGAGCCCGCCGGCGGTGGGAGCGGAGCGTGGCGCTTCCGGGCCGCAAGAAAGTGGCTGTAGCCCACCGCCGATCCCGTGAGCACGCCAGCCAGGGTGCCCGCCACGAGCACACGCCGTCCCCGGGGGATCGGGACGTGCCAGGCGAGCACGGGCGGCGGCTCTGTCACCGCTCGCACTACGGCGTCCGCGCTTGCGAACCGGTCCCCCGGACGCCGCTCGAGGCATCGGAGGATCGTCCTCTCCCAACGCGGGTCCAGGTCCGGGACGTGCCGCCGTGGCGAAGGAGGTCGCTCCTTCAGCCGCTTGATGGCCACGGTGATCGGGAGGTCGCCTTGGAAAGGCCTCGTCCCGGTCACCATCTCGTACATCACCACGCCCAGCGCGTAGACGTCGGCCGCGGGGCTGACCTCCTCGCCCACGACCTGCTCGGGAGCCATGTAAGCCGAGGTGCCCACCATCCCTGCGCTGCCGGTGAGGGGCTCCAGGCTGGCCTGAGCGCTTCGTGCCAGGCCGAAGTCGGTCACCACGGCCCGCACGGAACCGGACGCCGTCGCTACGAGCATCACGTTGCCGCTCTTGAAGTCGCGATGGATGACTCCTGCCCGGTGGGCGGCCGAGAGCCCTGCCGCCATCTGCTCGAGGAGGGGCAGGGCATCACGCGTGCTCATGCGGCCGCGCTTGAGCCTCGCCGCCAGCGTCTCGCCGGTGAGCAGCTCCATGGTGAGGAAGAGGATCCCCTCCATCCCGCTCCCCGGAGGTTCCGCGGGCCCGCACGTCTGACGGAACAGGTCGAACAGCCGGCAGACGTTCGGGTCTGTGACCTGGCGGGCCAGGAGCACCTCGCGCCGGAGCCGCTCCGCCGCGAGCGCGTCCGCGCCGATGTCCGGCCGGATCGTCTTCAGGGCCACGGCGGCACCGAGTTCCAGATCGTGGGCCTCGTAGACCTCCCCGGTCCCTCCCTGCGCGAGGAAGCGCACGACGCGGAAGCGGCGCGCCAGGACATCGCCGGGACGGAAGACCGGATCCGCCCGCCCGTTCATCGCGCGCACGTCCTCGCTCCGAGAGACTCCGAACCGCACGCTGCGGTGGGTGGGCAAGGCCCCTCGCGGCTATGGGAGAGTGTCGATGGCCGATGTCCCCTCGACCCGGGCCACAATCCCGTCCCCGAACCACCCGTGCAGCGCGGCATGTGTCGCTTCGACGGGATCCCCGGCCTCGCTGAAAACGTCGCAGACCTTCTCCAGGACGGCCCCCACCTGTACGCGCCTGAGCGCTTCCGCTTCGTGGCCTTCGAGGGCGGAGTGGTACACGGTGCGGCCCATCCTCCACACGAGGACGGCGATCGGGGAGGCCCTGGGCTCCGGCGCGGGCCGGCCGACGTCTAGGCTCTCCCACAGCCGCGTGACCTCGAACCGGAGCCAGAGCAGGCGCAAGGCGCGGACGAGCTTCAACCTAACGGCCCCCCAGTCGGCGCCCGCCAGAGTCACGAGGGCGTCGGCTCCGACAGGCGCGTCCTCGGACTCCTCTGCGACATCTTTCCTCGCCAGGTCGAGGGCGGCGAGGTCGGCCAGATCGGCCCTGACCTCGTATCCGGCCAGGAATACAGGGAAACGCCGCACGAGGTTCTCCATCGACCGCTCGTGCCGGGGGCAGGCGCGCGCATGTGCTTGCGAAAGGGCCAGGAACGCCCCCTCGCCCAGGAGCGTTTCCACCTTCGGGAAGGCAGCGGCGAGCCTCTCCGCTTCCTTCCGCCGGAGCCCCTCGCGGTAGAACTCCAAGGCCTCACGGGCGGAGACGCCATGTGCCGAGAGGATCTCCGCCATGAGTTCCTCGGGGACGTCCGTCTCACCCGAGAAGAACGCGACCAGCTTCGCCTGCGTCTCCGCCAGCCTCAGCGGTCACCTCCCGTTCGACGGCCGCCGCGCGGCGGCTTTCGGAAGCCAGCACTGGCCAGGGCGGGACGTCCGTGTCCCATTCCACGATCGTGGAGACCCGTCCGAAACGACGAACCACCTCGCGATAGAGGTTCCATACACAGGCTGGGATGGGGCCTTCGTGGGTGTCGACGAGCATCGGCCCCTGGCTCCGATGCCCCGCAAGGTGGAGCTGGCACACGCGTTCCGGGGGAAGCGCCGCCAAGTACTCGAGGGGGTCGAAGCCATGGTTGCGCGCACAGACGTACAGATTGTTGACGTCGAGCAGGATCCCGCAGCCCGAGCGGCGGGCGACCTCGGCCAGGAACTCCCATTCCGTCAGCTCGGAGCTGCGGAAGGTAAGATAGCTGGAGGGGTTCTCGAGGAGGATGCATCGCCTCAGCAGGTCCTGGACGCGACAGACGCGTTCCACGACGTGGGCGAGCGCTTCCTCGGTATAGGGCAGTGGGAGCAGGTCGAGCTCCGCGCCCCCCGCGGAGGACCAGGCGAGGTGGTCGGAGACCCAGGCCGGCTGCACCCGGTCCACGAGGCTGGACAAGGCCTGCAGGTAATCCGGATCGAGGGGGTCACAGGCGCCAATCGAGAGGCAGAGACCGTGGAGAGCCACGGGGCGCTCGGCGCGAACCTTCTCAAGCACCTCCAGGCGCACACCACCTCGGAGACCCAGGAACCTCTCGGTGACGACCTCCACCCAGTCGACGTCGAGGTCTTCCTCGAGGAGGAACAGGTAGTGCTCGGACTTCAGGCTGACGCCGTGCCCGTAATATGGCGCCGTGAGTCCCACGGCCTGAGCCGGTCGAAACGTTACTTAGCCTTGACGCGCCGGCGGGCGCACGCACTTGCACACGCACATGGCCGCCTGATCGCCGAAGGATCTCAACCTTGGTACGAACTTCCTCCTCGGAGTCTTCTTGGGGGCCTGTCCCGCAACCAGCTTACGGGACACTTCAGCGGCGACCGTAAGTTTCTTTTCCATATTCCGCCCCTCCAAACAGGTTGTGGCCCGGCCAGCGCAAGGGCGTGACCGACCTGAGAGGGGAACGTGTCATTACAGATCGGCGACCCTGGCGGGTCCGCGAACAAAACACTCTTCCAAACCGCGCGAGCTGTCAAGGCTTTTCTTCGAACTGAGGATCCTGACTCCACACGATTGGGACCTCAGACGCTGGTCCGCTGGTTCGTCCTCCTCCGCAGCTTCATCCTCCTAGGCGAGGGAGCAGGGGAATCACGATCCTCCTTAGGCATCGTCGGTATCCGGACCTTGTACCTCTTCTCTACGGCCAGAGGAGTCCTCCGCACTGTCAACAACCCTCACGCAGGCCGCGGCCGACGCTTGGCCCCGGGGCGGCCGGGAACCGGCCAGCTCGAGCTAAGCCACGATCCGGCGTGTGTCAGCGACTCTCAAGGCCCGAGAGGCGAGCGGGGCGCGCCCGCGGGCAGGGGGGAACTGGCCAGGGCGTCGACTGCCTTCACGATGTCGTGCACTCGCGCTTCGACGACCCTCACGCCCTTCTGCCAGGTGGCAAGGGTGGGGTCGCCGAAGACGCCGGAGGGGGAATAGTGGCCGCCGGGCGTTCGTCGGTCCCGCGTGAGGGGACCGGGAGTGGCCTCCGCACCATCCGCCACCGCTCTTTCCATGCGGACCGCCCCTGGCTGGATGTAGAGCATGGCAGAGGTCTCGATCTCGTCAGCATGGGTCCCCCACTTCTGCTGGCGCACTTCGTCCTCGGCCGACCAGCGGATGTCGGTGAAGCGCATGAGAACCCCCTCCTGGGCCAGGAGCTCCGCCGTGGCCTGTAGCGGCTCGGCGGGGGTGACTCCCGTGTTCAGGACATAGAAGCGCCGTGGACCGTGGGCAGCGATGGAGCGGCAGATCTCTGCGACCAAGTCCCGCTGCGTGGCTGAGGAAAGGGACACCGTACCCGGGTACTCAAGGTGGTTCGGGTAGTACGCATAGGTCAGGGTCGGCAGCACGGCCACCGGTCGCAGGGCGAGGAGCCGGGACACGAAGTACTCGGCCAGGATCTCGTCGTTGCGGAGGAGGAGGTGGTGGCCGTGCTGCTTGGCTCCGGCTCCCAGCGGGAGCACCACCACGCGGTCGGGGGAGAGGATCAGCTCCGCCTCGGCCCACGAGAGGTCGCCCAGCCGCACGCCGGAGGAATTGGCGGCGGAGGCGGACGAAGCCGGGGGCAGGAAGCGCTTCGGGAACTTGGCCACCACCGTGTACAGCGGGTCGACCATGTTGGCCACGCGGACCACCGCGACCTGCGAGACGAGCTGGTACGCATCGGCCTTGTCGAAACCCTGGTCGGCCACCAGCCATTCGATCAGCTCCACGAAGGCGATCCGCAGGGCGTCCGAGAGCGGCCGCGCGCTGGCCGCCACCATCAGGTGCTCCGCGTCCTCGAAGCGCGGCCAGGCGATCGGCTTCTTCTTGAGGAGCCCGAATCGGAAAGCCACCTCCATCGAGGTCTCGAGCCCCGACCCGCAGACCTCGCCGTCGCCCTGCAGGGCGTGGCCGTCCCCGAAATAGAAGAGGCCGCCGGGATGAAAGACGGGAAGGTAGATGGTCGTGCCCTCGCGCACGTCGGAGGCGTCCATGTTGCCGCCGAAGGGGCCGGGCCAGAGTCCGCCGAAGGCCTCCGCGCCCTCGGGGGCCACCGCGACGCGGCCCAGCATGGGCCGGAGCGGCACGGTCACGGTTTTCGTCGCGCTGCCCGGCAGGTCCACCGTCCCCGTCATGCGCTGCCGGTCGAGGCGCCACACGTAGCGGCCGCGCGGGAACGGCTCGTTCAACATGGCGGTGCCGCGGTCGGGGACGAGGGCGCCGAAACGGGCTCCCTGGGTGGAGACCGCGGTGTCCCGGTTCGGGCGGACCTTGAGCACCTCGACCACCAGGGTGTCGCCGGGCTCCGCCCCCTCGATCGCGATTGGCCCCACTTCGCCCGGCCATGCCCCGCCCGCCTTCTCGTACCACTCGCCCCAGAGCGACTCGCTCTCGAGCACGTCGCCCGGCTTCACCGTGAGGACGGGCGGACGGACCGCGAACGTCGGATGACCGACCGTCGGCTTGAGCCGGTGCGTCTCCGCCCGCGCGATGCCCGGAAGGAGCAGCAGCAGGATCAGGGCCCGGCGCATGTCAGCTCTTCGCGCCGAGGCGTCCCACGTCGAGCAGCAGGCCGAGGACGACGACCCCCGCCTGGACGAGAGCCGGCCCCGTCCCTCCGCCGCCCATCGGTATTCCAAGGAAGGGGACGCGGGCCAGCGCGACCAGACCTACCGTGAGGGCTCCCGCCAGGATCGCCCACCAGGCCCAGACCTCGCCCCGGCGGTAGGGGCCGGTCACGACGAACAGGAAGAGTACCGCATAGCTCGCGGCGTAGGCGGCCGACGTCCCCCGGATGGCGCGGAGGGCCGTGGCGACTCCCTCCCGGCCGGCCGCGACCTCGGTCAAGGGGACCGTGCCGATGGGATACTCGCCCCGGCTGTAGGCCAGGCCCGCCGAGGCCAGGCTGCCCACCAGGACCAACGCGCCCACCACCGTCAGCAGGATCCAACTCGTCGTTCGGAGCTTCGAGGACATACCTTCCTCCTTCATTCTTTCTTTCCGGAAGCGGAGCCATCCTAACCGATTCACCATCGAGGAAGCGTATTCAGGGACCCCCTGATTGCCCCGAGACCCGCGCGAGCCTAGATTGTGACTGGTTCGGCTGATATGGTTGCCCTGTCCGAAGTGGTGCCGCGGTCGACATATCCCTACCTGCGGACCCGGGTCGTAAGGTACGTCGTAGACGGCGAGACCATCGAGGTCCGTGAGTACAGCAGCGAGGGCCTGGCCAGCGCTGACGCCAGCGGGATCGCACCCGACGGCGGCTCGTTCCGAACGACCGCGCCGGGTACGGAGACCGCGCCGGGCACCGAGTTGGTGGTCATTACCGAGTGGGTCCTGGATCCGCACTACTACCGGTCCGGACGCCTGATCGTGCTCTACGCCGGGAAGGACGCGTCGATGATATCGCTCCTCGAGAGTGTCCTGGGTCCCCAGTTCGCTGGCAGATCGAACTAATTCTAGTGTACGAGCGTCCGACTCGGAGCGGCCTTTGAGCCGCAACGTGCTGGGTCCAATCTGCTTCGAACGGATCGTCGGTGCCCGATATTGTGCTGCCCGTGGGAAACGAGTTCACTTCGAGACCATCCGGTGCAGGCTCAGGATAGCCGAGCAGCGCTTCGGATGTGAGATCGAACGTGACCGTGAAGGGGCTTCTCAGGAGCGCGATCAGGAGCCAGCGCGGGTCGGCTCCATTTGGGTGTTAGGCAGCGCGGCCCTGCGGCTAGAAGTGCTGCGAGCTCCTCAGCTCACCGCTTTCTTCACGAGCGCGCCGATCCTCGCCTCGTCGGCGGCGGTCAACTCCTTCAGCGCGAAGGCGACCGGCCACACCGTGCCTTCGTCGAGGTTCGCCTTGTCGCTGAAGCCGAACGTCGCGTACCTCGTCTTGAACTTGTGCGCGCTTTGGAAGAAGCAAACGACATTGCCGTCCTTGGCGTACGCGGGCATCCCGTACCAGGTTCTCGGTGAGAGGGCTGGCGCGCTGGCTTTGATGATGGCATGGAGCCGCTCGGCCATGGCGCGATCCGGTTTGGGCATCTCGGCAATCTTCGCGAGCACGTCGCTTTCCCCGTCCGCCTTTTTCGCGCGCGGGCCGCGGCGCGCTTCCGCCTTCAGCTCTCGCGCGCGCTCCTTCATCGCGGCTTGTTCCTCGTCCGTGAATCCCTTGACCGCCTTGCCGGTCACGGTGGCGCTCTTGGCGGACTTCTGTGTATCCGTCTTGGGCTCATAGAGCCACCTCCCCATGCTAAATGCGAGCAAGTCCTATCGCGCCGGCTCGAACAGCTCGATCGGGTTTCCGTCGGGATCCTCGACCTGGATTTGCTTGCCGCCAGGGCCGGTCTCCATGGTGTTTCGAAAATGGACACCCGCCTTCTTCAGGACTTCGATGAACGCGGGCAGATTCGTAATCCGGAGCACGACGCGGTTCCATCCGCCCGGTTCCTGCTGCTGCCCGTTCGGCATCGGGCGGGATCCCGAGGCTTGTGGACCGCTGAGCAGAATCTGCGCATCGCCGAGCGAGACACTCGCGAATGCGGGAAGCTGCTGGTGCTCGAGCGTGAAGCCCAAGTGGGTGGTGTAGAACGCGACCGAGCGAGCTACGTCTACGACCTGATAGCGGACACCATGCACGGCTCGCACGAACTGATGCGTGCCGCCGCGTCCTTCCTGAGCCGTCTGCGTTGTTTCAGTCGTCGTTACCATCTCTCCTCACCTTTCTTAAGACCCGACGATGGCTGGGCCGAGGCGTGTGCGGCCGGCGGTGCGGCAAGCCCGAACCCCCCGACCACGGCGGTGGCGGCAAGGTCGATCGCTCTGCGCAAGACCCATTTGATCACGTCGCGCCTCCTGTCTCTAACGGTGAGACGAGGTAGGGCCTCGGAATGTGACATACCCGCATGTTATTCGCTCACATCCCAAGCCGCTGACCCGGCGCAGGCGACCACAGGCAGGTCACGTTCGTTCCGTCTAGATTAGTGCGCGATCCCGTGCTCGTGGAGGCGGCGGTGCAGCTTCTCCCGAGCCTCCGCGAAGACCTTCCGCACGCGCGCGAGGCTCTCCGCGTCGGGACGCGTGGCCAGGCCCTCCGCCCAGGTCTCGGCGCCCTCGATGAGGGTCAGCATGTAGGCCACGGCGGGGGCCGAGAACAGCTCCCGTCCGGGCACGCGCAGGTACACGGGGGAGGTGTGGGCCTGGATGCCCAGGCTCCAGGCGGTGGTGGGCCCGAGCTTCGAAGCGCAGCGCGCGGCCAGCCAGCCGGGTCCGGGCACCCGCACCTTCTCGGTGAGGGTCATCTCGCGCGTCCCCGCCGCGTCCTCGCGGGAGGCCACGACCTTTCCGTTCAGCACCACCTCCAGCCGGTGGAAGGGGACGAAGCTCTTCGCCTCCACGCGGGCTTCCACCGTCCCCCCGCCCGCGCCGAGCGCGATCTCGTCGCCGGGCGGATGGCCGTCCACCTGGAAGAGGACGAGCGGCCCCGTGGTCATGAACGTGTTCCCCTTGCGCACGGCGTCCGCCCAGTTGGCGCAGGTGAGCTCCGCCTGGCCCAGGTAGGCGTAGGTCCGGTTGGCCCCCACCGCCATGTAGGCCCCCATCTTGTCCGTGCCGCCCACCGCGGGGAGCCGGTACCCGCAGTTCAGGTAGCGGTACCAGTCAAGGAACCGGAGGGTGTTGAAGTGCTCGCCGTGGGGATAGAGCTCGACCGCGTCGATCTTCCCCAGCGCGATGTCGGCCGCCAGCTCCGCCGTGGGATACGGGAAGTGGACGGCCACCACCAGACCGCCGCGCTGCCGCTGCGCGTCGGCCCAGTCCGCGAGGCTCGTCCAGAGCGGATCGCCGAGGTAGCTCTCGGACGGCCCGCTGGCCGACATGGGGTAGACGGGCGCTCCCTGGCCTCCCACCAGGCCCAGGTGGCCGAGGATGTGCTGCCGGTTCTCCGTGCTGACCTGGACGATGGTCTCGCGGTCGCGCGAGACCATCGGTCCATGCGCGAGGTCCCCCACGTTCGTGAAGAGGTCGCCCCACTGCGCCGCCAGCAGGCTGATCAGGTTCAGGCCCTCGGCCTGGCCCTCCAGCACCGCGGTGGAGGGCGAGAGGAAGTGCACGTGGGTGTCGGCCGTCACCCAGCCCCTCGCGCGCAGGTCGGTCAGGCGGGAGACCTCCAGGGTCAGCTCGCGGCGGCCCGGCTCCACGCTGAGCTTCCGCCGCACCGGCGCGTACTCGAAGCCCTTCGTGATCTCCACGTACACCTCGCCCGCCGGCAGCTCCACCTGGAACGTGCCGTCCACGTAGGCGAAGGACGAGTCCATCAGCTTCACGTCCGCTCCGTAGTCCTCGAACCAGGAGTCGTTGATCTCCGTGCGGTGGCCGTAGGGGGGGATGTAGCGGCCTTCCTTCGACCGGAAGGCCAGACGCACCGGGGTCGGCCGCCCGGTCGCCGCGTCCGTGACCCTCCCCTGCACCCAGGCCTTCTCCCGCTCCCGGACCTCGACCCGAGCGCCCGCGGGCCGCGCCTCGAGCTCGCCCCCGGGCGCGACATCGCTCAACGCGAACTCGTAGCGCCGCCCCGATTTCGTGTCGGTGACGAGCAAGGTGGCTTCCGGGCTGGCCGTGATCTCCGCGTACAGATGGCGGCCGCCGGGTATCGCCTCCGCGCGCTCGCCCAACCCCGCCTCGGACGACCGAAGCCAGGCCTCTGGCTCGAACCGACGGGGCGCCCAGGTCCGGGCCACGATGCCGAGATCGACTTCGACCGCCCATCGGCCTTCCTCGTCGGCGGCGGGCTCCGGCAGGGTGATCCGGTAGAGACGGAGGCGCTCGTAGCGCAGCGGGCTCTCCTTGCCTCGGAAGAGGGTCAACCCGCAAAGGAAGAAGACGTCTTCGGCCCGGGCCTCGATCCGCAGCACCCGCACCGTCTTCTCCGGCTCGGGGTTGCGCAGCGCCGAGACCCACAAAGTCCCCAGGTGATCGCCCGCGTAGGCGTTGTCGGCGACGGCGGTCTGGAGCTCTCCCCAATCCATGCCGCTCCCCAGCTGGTCCGTGAGGCGGCGCGGAGCATCCCGTCGGTGAGGCCGGGAGGCGAAGCTCAGGTGCCCCCACGGATAGGAAGGGGCGCCGACCTCGAATCGCCGGCGGATGGCCAGGCGTCGCGAGCTGCCGTCCTCGTAGACGAGGGTGGCCTCGGCCAGCAGTTGGCCGACCCGCTCGGTGACGTCGTCCCCGGGCTCCGGCCTCTCGTTCTTGTCCCAGTCGCAGAAGCCGGCCAGGCACAGGAAGCCGGCGCGCTCCTGGAGGCGGATCTCCACCCGGCTGGCCACCCAGGGCGCGGGCTTCGTGCTGAGGGCGAGCCATCGCTTGCTGGTCGTGCCGTCGGGACCGAGCCGGAAGGGAAGGCCGTAGAAGTCGTTCTCGCCGGCGGGTGTGCGGAGAAGGTTGTCGTGCGCCGAGTCGCCTCCCATCCACCTGGCCCGCTCCTGCGGCCCGAAGTCGGCGGGGGAAGAATTGAAGTGGCCGGTCAGGTCGATGGGAACGAACTTCTCCCGGCCGAACCCCCGTCCACGGCCCTCCGGCTGCGCCGCCGCCGGGCTCGTCCCCTCCAGCATCATCCGGAGGGTGGGGACGCCCGCGCCGACGCCCTGCAGGAAGCCCCTTCGTGACCAGCCGATCCTGCGCGGAGGGTCATCCACGGCGACGCCGACGTTACGCTCCGGATGGCGAGGCCGTCAAGGGCCGGGACGTGTAGAGTCGTTTGCGAACTCGTTCCGGAACCAGTACGCAAGGTAACACCAGGAAGCGGCTGGACGGGTCGTCAGGGCTGTGAGGCGGCGCCGCGCCTCGAGCCCTCGGGCGACAGTCGGCGCAGCCGGCCTACGACCGTACCCCCGGAGACCCGCAGCATTCCCAGAGACACCGGCAGGTGGAAGCGCCGCGGCCCCGCGCTGCCGGGGTTGAAGTAGAGCACGCCCCCGCGGCGTACGGAGAGCGGCTGGTGCGAGTGGCCGCTGATCACGGCCGCGAGGCCCTCCGCCTGCGGATCCACGGCGAGGGCCTTGAGGTCGTGGATCACGTACAGCTTCGCCCCCCCGACCCGCAGCAGCGCCGTCTCGGGGAGGCTGCGGGCCCAGGCCCCGCGGTCGTTGTTGCCGCGGACGGCGGTGACGGGGGCGATCGCGTTCAGCTCGTCGAGAATCTCCGGGCCGCCGATGTCCCCCGCGTGGACGATCACGCTCACGCGCCGCAGCGCGCGGAGCGCCTCCGGGCGCAGCAGGCCGTGGGTGTCGGAGATGACGCCCACCCGAACCGGCCTCGGGGTCCCCCGCAGGTCCGCCCCTCAGCCCTTGCGCCAGAGCGCCTGGCCCATGCGGACCCGCTCCCCGGCCGCGGCCGGCCGCAGGGAGCGATCGGCCACGAGCAGCACGACCGTCGAGCCGAGGTTGAATGCCCCCAGGTCGTCGCCCCGGGCGATCGAGATCGGCGCCGACGGCTCCGTCCGAAGGGCCGCCCGACCCACGTTGGTGACGAGGTCGGTGAAGGCGAGGGAGATCCGGCCCACGTTGGTCGCGCCCACGAGCACCACCGCCACCGGGCCGAACGCCTCGCTGTCCAGGAAGACGGCCACCCGCTCGTTGCGGGTGAACAGGCCCTCGACGTTCGGCAGGGCCAGGTCGTTCACGGGGAAGAGCCGGCCCGGCAGGTAGCGCCAGGAGCGGATCCGGCCGTCCACCGGCGAGTGGACGCGGTGGTACATGCGGGGGCTCAGGTACAGGGTGGCGTACACGCCGCGGCGGAACCGCTCCGTCTCCTCGGCCGAGCCCAGGAGGGCGTCGAGCGCGTACGTCTTCCCCTTGATCTGCTCGAGCCGGCCGTCCTCTGGAATCGGCCCCCACGCGGAGAGCCGTGCGTCGCACGGGGAGGCCACCACCCCGGGTCCCCCGGCGATGGGCCGCGCTCCGGCGCGCAGCCGCCGGACGAAGAACGCGTTGAACGTCTTGAAGGACCCGATGGGGTCTCGCACCTCGGACCAGTCCACCCGGTAGAGGCGGCCGTAGGCCCGAATGGCGGCTCGCAACAGCAATGGCGGCAGGCGTGCGTCGGCCAGGCGGCCGGTGAGCCGGCTCACCCAGGGCGTGGACACCGCGCGGACGAGCCGCTGCTCCACGGCGCGACGGAGGCCGCTCACGCCCGCGCGGCGGGCTCCTTTGGCCCGCTCACGATGCCGCGATCTGCTCGAGCTGGGCCAGGTGGTTCAGGTCGTGGCCGGCCAGCAGCTTCACGATGAGGCCGACCGACTCGGGCCCCCGCTCGCCGTGGACGTAAGGCCGCTCCAGGTCCTGCGGGCCGAGCGAGCGGATGAGCGCGATGTTCCAAGCCCGGAGCCCCAAAAAGGCGCGCGCGGCCAGGGCGGCGTCGAGGCCGGGGTAGCGCGCGGCCCAGCGGTCCTGGTCGAAGGGCTGGGCCCGGTGATTCTCCTCGGCCAGGGCTTGGCGCAGGCGGAAGCCGATCCCCAGCTCGCAGTCGGCCAGGTGGGCCAGGATCTGCCGGGCCGTCCACTTTCCCGGAGCGTAGCTTCGCTCCAGACGCGCGGGGCCCAGCGACCCCGCGACCGCCTCGATCCGCTTCGCCGTGTGCTCGAGGCTCTGGATCACCGGGCGATCGCCCACCAGGCCCAGGATCCGCTCCACATAGGGATTCATTTATCGACCCTCGCGCTATTCCGATCCGTCATCGACCCCCCCACCTATCCTCCCCCACGTAGGGGGGAGGAAACGCTGGTGCATGTAGGGCTCCGCCGTTCTCTTTGGCGAATTCTGCGACAGGGAGGGCGCCAAGTCCATCGCCGCGTGCTATCAATAATGAACGGGAGGGCGCATGCCGAAGCCCCAGGCCGGACTCGACTACGGCGAGTATCTCCGGCTCGGAGAGCTCCTCTCCTGCCAGTCCCCGAAGAGCGCGGAGCGGGGCCAGCCCGCCCACGACGAGATGCTGTTCGTCATCGTCCACCAGGTCTACGAGCTCTGGTTCAAGCAGGTCCTGCACGAGCTGGACTCGGTGATCGCCCTCTTCCGGGACGACTCGGTGGACGAGCGCAGCATCGGGGTGGCGGTCTCGCGGCTGCAGCGGGTCACCGAGATCCAGAAGATCCTGGTCGACCAGCTCCGGGTGCTCGAGACCATGACCCCCCTCGACTTCCTGGAGTTCCGGGACCTCCTCGTTCCCGCCTCGGGCTTCCAGAGCTGGCAGTTCCGGCTCATCGAGAACAAGCTCGGCCTGCGCGCGGAGGGACGCACGGCCCGGGAGCGCACCCCGGTGGGGGCGCGGCTCGCTCCCGAGACCATCGAGGCCCTGCGCGCGTCCGAGGCAAGCCCGTCGCTCTTCGACCTCGTCGAGAGCTGGCTGGAACGGACGCCGTTCCTCGAGGTATCGGGCTACCAGTTCTGGGCCCGCTACGCGGAGGCGGTCGGGGCCATGCTGGCGAACGACCGGCGGACCATCGAGACCAACGCGACCTTGACGGAGGCGGAGGTGCAGGCCCAGCTCGCCGAGCTGGCCCAGACCGAGGCCAGCTTCGCGGCGGTCCTCGACGAGAAGGCGCACGAGCGGCTTCGGGCCGAGGGCCGGCGCCGGCTCTCCCACCGGGCCACCCGGGCCGCCCTCTTCATCCACCTCTATCGCGACCAGCCGATCCTCCACCTGCCCTTCCGCTTCCTGACCCTGCTCGTGGACGTGGACGAGCTGCTCTCCGCCTGGCGCTACCGCCACGCCCTCATGGTCCACCGCATGATCGGGACCAAGATCGGCACCGGGGGCTCCTCGGGCCACCGCTACCTCCTGGCCACCGTGGAGCGCAACAAGGTCTTCACCGACCTCTACGACCTGTCCACCTTCCTGATCTCGCGCTCGGCCCTGCCGCCCCTCCCCCCGGAGATGGAGCGGCGCCTGGGCTTCCACTATCCGCGCGAGTGACTGCCCATGTACAAGGACCAGTTCTCCCGCTTCTTCTCCGCAGACAAGGAGCGCCTGCACTTCGCGGCCCACAGCCATCACCTCTGGCCGGACGTGACCCGCCAGGCGATGCTGGACGTGTGGGACGACGCCGCGCGGCTCGTGGACCGCAAGTGGGAGCGGATCTTCGGGGAGGTGGTGCCCCGGGCCCAGGCCCACGTGGCCCGCGTCCTCGACCTATCGGCCCCCGCCCAGATCGCCTTCGCCCCGAGCACCCACGAGCTGGTCATGCGGCTCTTGTCCTGCCTGGAGGACCGCGGCGAGCTGCGCATCCTGGCCACGGACGGCGAGTTCCTCAGCTTCGTCCGGCAGGCCGCCCGGCTCGAGGAGCAGGCGCGCGTCCGCGTCACCCGCGTTCCCACCGAGCCCTTCGCCACCTTCGAGGCCCGCTTCCGCGAGGCGGCGGCGGGCGGCTCCTTCCACCTCGTGTACCTGAGCCAGGTGTTCTACAACTCGGGTTACGCGGTCGCGGACCTGCCGGGAATCGTGCGCTCGGTCCGCGAGCCCTCTTGCCTGGTCGTGATCGACGGCTATCACGCCTGGTGCGCGGTCCCCACGAGCCTGCGCGCCATCGAGGACCGGGCCTTCTACGTCTCCGGGGGCTACAAGTACGCGATGAGCGGCGAAGGAGCCTGCTTCATGCACGTCCCGGCCGGCTGCCGGCTCCGGCCCGTGAACACCGGTTGGTTCTCCATGTTCGGCCGGCTGAGCGCGGCCCCCGCCGCGCGCGTCGAGTATCCTGAGGACGCTTTCCGTTTCTGGGGCGCCACCTTCGACCCGACCGGGCTCTATCGCCTCAACGCGGTCATGCACTGGATGGACGGCCTCGGCCTCTCGGTTGGTGCGATCCACGAGCACGCGCGGGGGCTGCAGGAGCGCTTCCTGGCCGGCCTCGAGCACCGGCCGGTTCCCGACCTGCCCGCGAGCGCCCTGGTGACCCCGCGGGACCTTCGCCGGCAGGGAAACTTCCTGGCCTTCCGCCTCCCCGCCGCCGGCGAGCTGGGGCGCCGCCTGCGCGAGGCGAAAGTGGAGGTGGATTGGCGCGGCGACCGCCTGCGCGTCGGCTTCGGGATCTACCAGGACGAGGCCGACGTGGACGCGCTGCTGGACCGGCTCTCCGCCCTGTCGACCGCGGTGTAGACTGGCGTCATGAGCGAGGTGAAGCGCACTCCCGACGGCTTCGTCATCGCCTTCCCGCCGCTCCAGGGAGAGTTCCCCTTCGAGCGGGACCCCGTCATCGAGGCCTACAAGAAGGACGTGGACCGGACGCTCATCATCGAGAACCTCAAGCGCACACCGGACGAGCGTATGCGCAACCTCGTGGCCTGGCAGCGATTCGTCCTGGAGATGCAGCGGGCCGGGCGGGAAGCCTTCGGTGGTTGAGATTCAACCCCTCCTACGGACACTGACGGACGGTCGCGTCGATTTCATCGTGGTGGGAGGGGTGGCGGCCGTCGGTCAGGGGTCGGCGCGGGTGACGATGGACCTCGACGTCGTCTACTCCCGGCGGCCTGACAACATCGACCGCCTGGTGACGGCCCTTTTGCCCCTGAAACCCTACCTGCGGGGCGCACCTCCGGGTCTGCCCTTCCGCTGGGACGCCGAAACCGTTCGGCGCGGCCTCAACTTCACGCTCACGACCAGTCTCGGCGACTTCGATATCCTTGGCGAGATCGCCGGCGGCGGCGGGTACGACGCCCTCCTCCCCCACAGCGCCCGGACGGTCGTCTTCGGCGTCGAGTGCCTCTGCCTCGGCCTCGAGAAGCTGATCGCGGTCAAGCGGGCGGCCGGCCGGCCCAAGGACCTCGAAGCCATCGCCGAGCTCGAAGCCATCTGGGAGGAGCGCCGGAAGCGCGGCCTGTAGCCTTATCATGGGCGCGGCATGGCGCTCCGGGTGACGAACCCGTTCAACCAGGAAGTGGTCGCCGAGCTTGCCCTCGACGACGACGCGCAGGTCCGCGCCAAGGTCGCGGCGGCGCGGCGCGCCTTCGAGCGCTGGAGCCGGCGGCCGCTCGGCGAGCGGGCGGAGCGGGTCCAGGCCGGGCTCCAGCGCTTCCAGGCGCGCGGCGACGAGATCGCCCGCGAGGTGACCCTGCAGATGGGCAAGCCCATCAAGGAGGCGCGCCGCGAGGTGCAGACGCTCTTCGAGCGGGCCGAGCACATGATGGCGATCGCGGCCGAGACCCTCGCCCCGGAGGTGCTGCCCGCCCGGGAAGGCCTGCACCGCCGGATCGAGCACGCGCCGCTGGGCGTCGTCCTCGACATCGCGGCCTGGAACTACCCCCTGCTGATCCCGGTCAACGTGGTGGTGCCGGCGCTCTTGGCGGGCAACGCGGTGCTGCTCAAGCACAGCGCCCGGACGCCGCTCTGCGGCGAGCGCTTCGCCCAGGCGTTCGCGGAACCGGACCTGCCCGGCCTGGTGGCCAGCCTCAACATCGGCCACGAGCAGACGGCTGCGCTGATCGCGGACCCGCGGGCGGTCGACTACGTCGCCTTCACCGGCTCGGTGGCGGGCGGCCGGAGCGTGTACCGGCAGGCCTCGCAGCGCATCCTGGACGTGGGGCTGGAGCTGGGAGGCAAGGACCCCGCCTACGTGGCCGAGGACGCCGACCTCGACTTCGCGGTGGACGGCGTGGTGGACGGGGCCTGCTACAACGCGGGGCAATCCTGCTGCGCGGTCGAGCGCGTGTACGTCCACCGGCGCCTCTACGACGAGTTCCTGGCCCGCGCGCGGTCGGTGATGGAGCGTTACCGTCTGGGCGACCCGCTCGACGAGAGGACGACCCTGGGGCCGTTGGCCGGCCGCCCGGCTCTCGACGTGCTCGAGCGCCAGGTGGAGGACGCGGTCCGGCGCGGCGCGCGCCGGCTCCTCGGGGGTCAGCGCCTTCCGGACACGCGGGGGAACTTCTTCCCGCCCACCCTGCTGGCCGACGTCCCCAACAACGCCGAGGCCATGCAGGAGGAGAGCTTCGGGCCGCTGCTGCCGGCGCGAAGGGTGGCGGACGACGAGGAGGCGCTGCGACTCATGAACGACACGCGGTACGGCCTGACGGCGTCCGTGTGGACGCGCGAGCGCGAGCGCGCGGACCGGCTCGCGAGCGAGCTCCGGGCGGGCACCGTGTACCAGAACCGCTGCGACTACCTGGACCCCGCCCTGCCCTGGACCGGCGTGGGGGAGAGCGGGATGGGCTCGACGCTCTCGCGCTACGGCTTCTACCACGTCACCCGGCGCCGGAGCATTCACCTGCGCGCTCAGCCATGAGCGCGCCTTCCGTCGAGCGGCTGCTGAAGGAGCTGCAGGAGCGCGGGACCCGGCGCGTCAAGATCGGGATCGCCGACCTGGACGGCGTCCTGCGGGGCAAGTACCTGGCGATGGAGAAGTTCGCCAGCCTGATCGAAGGCTCCGCGGGCTTCTGCGACTGCATCTTCGGCTGGGACTCCTCCGACCAGCTCTACGACAACGCGCAGTTCTCGGGCTGGCACAAGGGCTTCCCCGACGTGGCCTACCGGCTCGACCTCGCGACCATGCGCTGGCTGCCCCACGAGAAGGACACGCCGTTCTTCCTGGCCGAGCTGGTCCCCCCGGAGGGCGCCCGGTTCCACCCCATCTGCCCGCGCAACGTGCTGAAGCGCGTGCTGGCCGCGGCCGCGGAGCGAGGTTTCGAGCCCCGCCTTTCGTTCGAGTACGAGTTCTTCGTCTTCCAGGAGACGCCTCAGTCGGCCCGGGAGAAGAGCTACCGCGGGCTCCGGCCGTTCACCCCCGGCATGTTCGGCTACTCGGTCCTCCGCACCTCGGTGCACTCCGACCTCTACCAGGAGTTCCAGGACTACTGCGAGGCCATGGACATGGGCCTGGAGGGCTTCCACACCGAGACGGGGCCGGGCGTGCTCGAGGCCTCGATCCGCGTCTCCCCCGCCCTGGCCGCGGCGGACAAGGCGGTGCTCTTCAAGACGTTCACCAAGGTGTTCTTCCAGCGCCACGGCCTCCTGCCGACCTTCATGGCCAAGTGGTCGCTCGACTATCCCGGGCAGGGCGGCCACGTGCACCAGTCGCTCTGGGACGGCAAGACCGGAAAGTCGCTCTTCCACGCGCCGGGCGGCCGCGCCGGCATGAGCCCGCTCATGGAGAGCTACGTGGCCGGCCAGCTCCAGCACATGCGCGAGCTGACGGCCCTGCTCGCGCCCACGGTCAACTCATACACCCGCCTGGTCAAGGGCGCCTGGGCGCCCACCACCGCCACCTGGGGGATCGACAACCGCACGACCGCGATCCGGATCGTGCCCGGCTCGGCGGGTGCGCAGCGCGTGGAGTACCGGCTGGCCGCCTCCGACGCCCATCCCTACCTGGTGGTGGCCGCCAACCTGGCCAGCGGCCTGGAAGGCATCGACCGCAAGCTCGTGCTCCCCCCGCCGGTGACCGGCAACGCCTACGAGGCCCAGGGGGCCCTGCCCGAGGCCTCGCAGCTCCCGGCCACCCTGCGCGAGGCCACCGCGGTCTTTTCCCGCAGCGAGATGGCGCGGCAGTGGTTCGGGGACGCGTTCGTCGATCACTTCGCGGCCAGCCGCGACTGGGAGACGCGGCAGTTCGAGCGCGCCGTCACCGACTGGGAGCTGGCGCGCTACTTCGAGATCATATAGTGAGCGAGGGGGGGGTGCGCCGCCCCCCCCTTGGACCCCCGCTCGCTGCGCGGGAGTGAATCCCGCTCCGCTCGCCGCCCGTTGCTCCTGGCCTCTAGGGGAGGTCGTCATGGTGCTCCAGTTCAACTATCCGACCACGATCCTCTACGGCCCGGGCGCCGTGAGAGAGCTGGCGGAGCGGCTCGCGCGGGGCGCCGACCGCCGTTTCGTGCTCGTCACGGATGAGGGGGTGGTCAAGGCGGGGCTCGCCCCACGCGTCGAGGGCGTGCTGTCCGCGGCCGGCTTGCAGGTCGACGTCTTCACCGACGTGCACCCCAACCCGGTGGAAGAGGACGTGGAGAAGGGCGCCCGCGTGTTCACGGGTGCCCGGGCCGCCGGCCTCGTCGCCCTCGGCGGCGGCAGCCCCATGGACGTGGCCAAGGCGATCGCCGTGCGGGCCACCCACGAGGGGCCGCTGTCGCGCTTCGACGACAAGCTCGGGGGCGACCGCCTGATCGAGCACCCGCTGCCACCCGTCTACGCCATCCCGACCACGGCCGGCACGGGGAGCGAGGTCGGGCGGTCGGCGGTGATCATCACCCGCGACACGGGCGTCAAGACCGTGATCTTCCACCCCGCCCTGATGCCGCGGGTGGCGGTGCTCGATCCCGAGCTGACCCTGGGCCTTCCTCCGCACCTGACCGCGGCCACCGGCTTCGACGCCTTCACCCACGGGCTGGAGGCCTACCTCGCGCGCGGCTTCCATCCCATGGCGGACGCGGTCGCCGTCGGCTGCATGGAGCTGGTGCTGGAGGCGCTGCCCGGCGCCATTGCCCGGGGCGACGACCTCGAGGCCCGGGGCCGCATGCTCCTCGCGGCCAGCATGGGAGCGACGGCCTTCCAGAAGGGCCTGGGCATGATCCACTCGCTGGCCCACCCCCTGTCGACCCGCTACGGCATCCACCACGGACTGGCCAACGCCCTCCTCATGCCCGTCGCCCTCGCCTGGCAGCTCGAGGAGAAGGCGGCGGTGTTCACGGAAGATCTGCAGGGGCGCTACCGGCGCGTGGCGCGGCTGTTCCCGGGGCGCGCGCAGGCCGACCATCGCGACCTGCCCGAGGCGATCCTGGCGTTCCGCGCGGAAGTCGGCATCACCGACACGCTCCCGGCCCGCGGCCTCCGGCGCGAGGACATCCCTGGGCTGGCGCGGGAGGCCTTCGCGGACCCCTGCCACGCCCTGAACCCCATCCCGGTGACGGAGGCCGACCTCGCGGCCGTCTACGCGCGCTGCCTCTGAGCAGACCGGGCGTCGTCTCTCCGGTGTGGCCCTCTTTTCGCTTGTCGCCGCGGCTGGAACTGCTTATCGTTCGGGGGAGACGGCCCAACCCAAGGAGGCGGTGAGATGCGACACGTTCCGAGACGTTTCCACCTGCCGGTCGTGACGGCCGCCATCGTCGGCGCCCTTCTGACGACGCCCTTCGTTGCCCGCTCGATGATGGCCGACGACGAGACGACGACTCCCGTCAAGCACCTGGTGGTGGTCTTTCAGGAGAACGTCTCCTTCGACCACTACTTCGCAACCTACCCGCACGCGGCGAATCCGCCGGGCGAGCCCCCGTTCTTCGCGGCCCGGAGGACCCCGACCCTGAACGGGCTGGACGAGGCGCTGCAAGCCCCGAACAACCCGAACGCGGTGCAGCCGTTCCGGCTCGACCGCTCGCAGTTCCAGACCTGCGATCAGGACCACGGCTATAAAAACGAGCAGCGCGCGTTCAACTCCGGTCTGATGGACCGGTTCGTCGAATATGTGGGGCGCGGCGCGGGGAATTGCCAGGACTACGGCCGGGGCCCAGGGCTGGTCATGGGCTACTTCGACGGCAATACGGTCACCGCGTTGTGGAACTACGCGCAGGTGTTCGCGATGAGCGACAACTCGTACGCCACCGGGTTCGGCCCCTCCACGCCGGGGGCGCTCAACCTCATCTCCGGCCAGACGCACGGGTTCGCGCATACGAGCACGGCGGTCACCCCGAACGGCACCGTGATCGGCGACCCGCAGCCGGCGGGCGACATCTGCGACACCCGGGACGTCACCAGCGCCGATCCGAACGCCAAGAACATCGGCGACCTGCTGAACGCGAAAGGGGTCACGTGGGGCTGGTTCCAGGGCGGCTTCCGCAACTGCGCACAGACCCACACCAGCCTGAGCGGCCAGGTGAGCAAGGACTACATCCCGCACCACCAGCCGTTCCAGTACTACGCCTCGACCGCCAACCCGAGTCACCTGCCTCCCTCGTCGGTAGAGAGCGTGGGCTCGCAGGACCAGGCCAACCATCAATACGACCTGGCGGACTTCTTCTCGGCGCTCGACGCCGGCAACCTGCCGGGGGTGAGCTTCCTCAAGGCGCCGGCCTTCGAAGACGGCCACGCGGGCTACTCGAACCCGCTCGACGAGCAGAGGTTCATCGTCTCCACGATCAACCGGATCCAACGCTCGCCGTTCTGGCACGACACCGCGATCGTGATCGCGTACGACGACTCCGACGGCTGGTACGACCACCAGATGAGCCCGATCGTCAACCAGTCGCAGGACTCCGCGGTGGACGCCCTCGATGGGACGTCCTGTGGACAGAAGCCGGAGAACGTCGCCGGCGGTTATCAAGATCGCTGCGGTTACGGTCCGCGGCAGCCGCTCCTGGTCGTCTCGCCGTGGGCGAAGGAGAACTTCGTGGACCATCGGGTGACCGACCAGACGTCGATCCTGCGGTTCATCGAGGACAACTGGCAGACCGGGGGGATCGGCAACTTCTCGCTCGACGCCAAGGCGGGGCCGCTCGATGGCCTGTTCGACTTTTCTCACCCGCGGGGCCGGAGACTCTTCCTCGACCCGACGACCGGCCTGCCTGCGGGCGCGGACAGACGAGAGGACCAGGGCCAGCAAGAACGTTGACGCAGCTATGACGCTGACGGGAATCCCTTGACACGGTGCCTCGGGCGGGGCCTATAATCCGCCACCAAAAGCCAGGAGTGGGCCGTACCCCCTCGGACCGACGGGGTGTCGAGCATCGATCGCCCGCCGCCGAGGCACGCCATCACTCGCCCAGGAGGTGTCCATGCCACGCTGTGCCGGCCGCCGGTCCTTCGCGGGGCGGGGCGCCGCCCTCGTCGTACTCACGAGCGCGGCCCTCCTGTCCCTCGTCCACCCCGTGCGCGCCCAGTCCACCTACGGCGCGGTGGTTGGGGTGCTGACGGACTCCACCAAGGCCGTGGTGCCGGGCGCCACCGTGACCCTGAAGGAGGTGCAGACCAACGTCACGCGCTCGACCACCGCGGGCCCCCAGGGTACCTACGAGTTCCTGAATCTCACCCAGGGCCAGTACGAGGTGACGGTCGAGGCCAGCGGGTTCAACAAGCTGACCACCAAGCCCTTCCCGGTGGCGGCGCGCCAGACCGTGCGCATCGACGTGGAGCTCCAGAACGTCGGAAGGTCGGAGGAGCTGACGGTGACCGGGGCCGCTCCCCTCATCAACACCGAGAACCCCACCATCACGGGCAGCAAGAGCAACCGCGAGATCCAGCAGCTGCCCTTCACCTTCCGCACCTTCAACACGTCGCCGGTGGACGTGATCGCGGTCCTGCCCGAGGTCCAGAAGGGAGCGACCCAGTCGGACTTCTCCCTGTCGGGGGGCCAGGTCTATCAGAACGAGATCTCGGTGGACGGCATCTCCACCACCAACGTGCGTCGCAACGGCATCGGGGACGGGGGCCGCAACGTGTTCCCGTCCGTGGAGGGCATCGAGGAGATCCGGGTCAGCTCCATCAACAACAACGCGGAGTTCACCCAGGCCGGCGACATCACCACCATCACCAAGTCCGGCACCAACCGCCTGCACGGGAGCGCCTTCTTCAACTTCAACAGCGAAGGGCTCAACGCCAACCCCAACTACTTCTCCAAGAACATCCCGAACAAGTCCGACAACAAGAACTACGGGGGCAGCGTTTCCGGCCCCATCATCCGGAACAAGACCTTCTTCTTCCTGACCTACGAGCGGCTGCACATCGCGAGGACCGGGGTGGCCAGCGCCACCGTGCCGGAGGCGGACTTCCGCGCCGGCAATTTCTCGCGGCTGGCGACCCCGATTCTCGATCCCCGCACCGGCCAGCCGTTCCCCGGCAACGTGATCCCCGCGGACCGGATCAACCCCGTGAGCGCCATCATCCTGTCCAAGTACATCTCGGCTCCCAACGAAGGGCTCGCGCTCAACCGCTACTCGATCGACGCCACCGAGACCAGCAACCAGTTGGATCTGCGGGTCGACCACAACTTCAGCCCCACTCACACGGCCTTCGTGCGGGTGAGCGGCAAGGAGCTGAAGAGCGTCAGCCCCACCACCTACGAGTCGGCGGGCCCCCGGGTGGACGAGAAGCCGAACCGCAACCTCGCCCTCTCCGACAACTGGGCGATCACGTCGTCCCTCCTCAACGAGTTCCGCTTCGGCTTCACCAAGGCGGACCTCACGAACCGCACCGGGCTCAAGGGCCGCGACTTCGTGCAGGCCACCGGGCTGCGCCTCATCTCGCAGAACCTCCCGGACATCACGGGCACCACCTACATCGACATCGCCGGCTACACGCGCTTCGGGGAGGCCAAGGAGGAGCCGCTCACCACGCGGGCCATCCAGTTCAGCGACAACGTCACCTGGATCAAGGGCCGGCACACCCTCAAGGCGGGGGCCGACGTCCGCCACTACAACTGGACGAGCCCGCTGAACTTCACCGGCGCGGACGACTTCGGCGTGTTCCGTTTCCGAGCCACCCTCGGCGGCGGGACCGGCAACGCCCTGGCCAACTTCCTGCTAGGCATCCCGAGCGAAGTGGACCAGACGGCCACCGGGCCGGGGGTCGACGGCATCGACACCCAGTACGGGTTCTTCGTCCAGGACGAGTGGCGCGTCAACAGCCGCCTCACCCTGAACCTGGGCGTCCGCTACGACGTCTTCCCCGGCTTCAAGGACGGCGAGCTGAACATCACGAACTTCCTGCGCGACACCCCCAACGGCGACGTGGTGGTGCCCAACGAAGCCTCGCGCCAGCTCTCCAAGCCGGACTTCACCAGCGGCCTCGGCTCCTCGAAGATCTTCACCGCGCAGGAGGTGGGCTACCCGGAATCGCTGCGCTTCACGGACAAGAACAACGTCGCTCCGCGGGTCGGGGTGGCGTGGCGGCCGCTGGGCGACAACCGCACGGTGATCCGCGCCGGCTGGGGCATCTACTACACGCGCATGCTGGGGGCCATCTTCAACTCCCTGACCGGCATCCACACCTCGGACAACCAGACCTACGGCAACGCGTTCGACCCCGCCACCGGCGCCTTCGGCATCGTGCTGCCCAACACGTTCGCGGGCACGGCGGGCCGGGGCGGGGCGGCGGTGGGCAACCAGAACTTCTCCACCGCCAACGACCCCTACTTCAAGGACCCGCAGACCCAGCAGTGGAGCCTCAGCCTCGATCGCGAGATCGGCAACCGCAACGCCTTCCGCTTCACCTACTCCGGGCGGCGAGACCGCGGCCTGACCCTGGCCCCCGACCTCAACCAGATCCAGCCCAACCCCATCGGCTTCCGCAACCTGCCGCGCACGGCCCGTCCCTTCCCCAACTGGAACCGCGTCAACACCCGCGACGGCGGCGGGGAGGCCGACTACCACGACCTGACCTTCCAGCTCCGCGGCGAGGCGGTGAACGGCCTCTTCTACTCGGCCACCTACAAGTGGACGCACGCCACCTCCAACATCGAGCAGACCCGGGCCCGGGTGGACTTCGTGGGGGAGATCAACGACCGCACGGACGACCGCTTCGACCCGGAATACACCCGGGGCAAGGTCACGGCCATCCCGGACCATCGGGTCACCGGCACCCTGATCTGGGAGCTGCCCTTCTTCAAGGGCAACCCGGCCCTGGGCGGCTGGACGCTCTCCAGCATCGTGACCGCCCAGTCGGGCTTCCACCTGACGGCGCTCTACAGCAGCCACTGCGGCTCGGGGACCAACTGCTACAACGCGGAAAAGGCCGACGCGGTGGCCGGGCAGGATCCCAACTCCGGGCCGAAGACCACGAGCCAGTGGTTCAACACGGCGGCCTTCAGCAACGCGGCGTTCTTCAACGCCGCGGGACAGCCGATCTTCGCGGGCCGCTTCGGCAACGCCGAGAAGGGCAACATCCTGGGCCCCGGCCTGTTCACGATCGACCTCGGCCTCTTCAAGGACTTCAAGCTGCACGGCGACGTCGCGCTCCGGTTCCAGGTGCAGGCCCAGAACGTCACCAACCATCCGAACCTCGGGATCCCCGAGACCGATATCTCCAGCCCGAACTACGGCCGCATCACCTCCCTGCTCGCGGGCACCCTGGGCAGCCGGGTGGTGGTGGTGGGAGCGAGGCTGACGTTCTAGTCAACGGGCGCGGGGCCCGGTCGAGTCCGATCCCGTGCGGGACCTGATCCTGGGGGTCGACCAGGGGACCACGAGCACGCGGGCCTGCGTCGTGGACGGGGAGGGCCGGACCCTCTCGCGCGGCCAGCTCCCGCACCGCCAGATCTACCCGCGCGAGGGATGGGTCGAGCACGACGCCGACGAGATCTGGGAGAACGTCCGCCGTGCGATCCTCGACTGCGTGGAGGAGGCGGGCGCGGGCTCGCGCCTCGCGGCAATCGGGATCGCCAACCAGGGAGAGACGGTGCTCGTCTGGGACCGCGGGACGGGCCTTTCCCTCGCTCCCGCCATCGTCTGGCAGGACACCCGGACCCAGGACGAGATGGCAGCCCTGGCCGACGACCACGACGCCGCCGCGCGGATCCGGGAAACCACCGGCCTCGCCCCCGACGCCTACTTCTCCGCGTCCAAGATCCGCTGGCTGCTCGACCACGTGCCCGAGGCCCGGCCCCTGGCGGAGCGCGGCCGGCTCTGCGCGGGCACGATCGACTCCTGGCTGCTCTTCAAGCTGACCGCGGGGACGTCTTTCGTGACCGACGCCTCCACCGCCGCGCGCACGCTCCTGTTCGACATCCGCCGGTTGCAGTACGACCCCTGGCTGCTCGAGCGGTTCGCGGTGCCGGCCGGCGTCCTGCCCGAGGTTCGCCGCAGCGACGAGCTCCTCGGCTCCGTGGAGGGCCTGGGGGGCGGGATCGACGGCACGCCCATCCTGGCCGGCCTGGTGGACCAGCCGGCGGCGCTCTTCGGCCAGGGCTGCCTGGCCCCCGGCCAGGCCAAGGCGACCTACGGCTCCGGCTGCTTCCTCTACCTGAACATCGGCGGCTCCCCTAGACTCAGCGAGCATGGCCTGCTCACCACGATCGCCTGGCAGCGCCAGGAGGGCGTCGTCTACGCCCTCGACGGCGGGGTCTTCGCCGCGGGCTCGGTGGTGGAGTGGCTGAGCCGGCTGGGACTCGTTTCCGATCCCAACGCAGTGGACGCGCTCCTCGCTTCCGCGCCCGCCTCCTCCGACGCGGTCACCTGCGTGCCCGCGCTGGCCGGCCTGGGCGCGCCCTACTGGGACCGACAGGCCCGCGCCGCCTGGCTGGGGATGGGCCTCGGCTCCGGCCGAGCGGACCTGGTGCGCGCGGCCCTGGAGGGCGTCGCCTGCCGAGTGACCCGGGTCGTGCGCGCGATGGAGAAGGACTCCGGCCTCGTCCTCGAGTCGCTGCGGGCCGACGGCGGGCTCACGAGCTGCCGTTCGCTGATGCAGATGCAGGCCGACCTGCTGGGCGTTCCCGTCGAAGTGGCCGCGGACGCGGAGGCGACCCTGCGGGGCGTCTGCTCCCTGGCGGCGCGCGCGGCCGGCCTGTGGAAGGACGACGAGGCGATCCTGAGGAGGAGACGGCCGGGCGTGGTGGTGGCGCCGGGGCCGTCCTCCGCGGACCGCGAGTCCCGGCTGGAGCGGTTCGAGCGGGCGGTGGAGCTGACCAGGGAGTGGCATGCCGGCCGCGTTTGACGTGGCGGTGATCGGGGCCGGCGTGGTGGGGGCGGCGGTGGCGCGCGCCCTGTCCGGCTTCGAGCTGCGCACCGTCCTCCTCGAGGCGGGGCCCGACGTGGGGACGGGCACGAGCAAGGCGAACACCGCGATCCTGCACACGGGGTTCGACGCCGAGCCGGGCTCCCTGGAAGCGCGGCTCGTGGCCCGGGGGCACGCCCTGATGGGGCGCTACGCGGACGAGGTCGGCATCCCCCTCGAGAGGACCGGGGCCTGCCTGGTGGCGTGGAACGACGACGAGCTGGCGCAGCTTCCCCTCATCGAGGACAAGGCCAGGGCCAACGGCCGCCGGGACCTGCGCCACGTGTCCGCCGAGGAGCTCTACGCCCTCGAGCCGCACCTCGGCCCGGGACCGCGCGGAGGCCTGCTCGTCCCGGGCGAGTCCATCCTGTGCCCGTTCACCGCCACCCTGGCCCTGGCCACCGAGGCCGTGGTCAACGGCGTGGAGCTGCGCCTGAACAGCCGTGTGACCTCCGTCGGCACGGATGGCTCGTGCCACCTGCTGCACTGCGGCTCGGAGCCGGTGGCCGCACGCTGGGTGGTCAACGCGGCCGGCCTGCACTCCGACGCGGTCGAGGGGCTGTTCGGGTTCCAGCGGTTCCGGGTGAGGCCGCGGCGCGGAGAGCTGATCGTCTTCGACAAGCTGGCCCGCCGCCTGCTCCGGCACGTGCTCCTGCCCGTCCCCACGACGAAGAGCAAGGGCGTGCTCGTCGCGCCCACGGTGTTCGGCAACCTGCTGCTCGGGCCGACGGCCGACGACGTGCCCGACAAGGACGACCGCTCGACCACGCCGGCCGGCCTGGATTTCCTGCGGAGGAAGGCCGCGGGCATCCTGCCCGCGCTCCTGGGCGAGGAGGTGACCGCGACCTACGCCGGCCTCCGCGCGGCCACGGAGTCGAGCGACTACCAGGTCCACCTGGAACGCGACCGGCGCTACCTCTGCCTGGGGGGGATCCGCTCCACCGGCCTCTCCGCCTCCCTCGCCATCGCGGAGCACGCGCTGGAGCTGCTCTCGGGCCCGCTGGCCCCGTTCCCGAAGCCGGCCCGCAAGACGATCCGGATGCCTCCGGTGGGCGAAGGCATGGTGCGGCCCCACGAGGACGCGCCCCTCGTCGCGCGGGACCCGGACTACGGGCGGATCGTCTGCCACTGCGAGAGGGTGTCCCTGGGGGAGATCCGGGACGCCCTGCGCGCGACGATCCCGGCGCGAAGCCTGGACGGGCTGCGACGGCGGACGCGTGCCTTGCAGGGCCGGTGCCAGGGCTTCTTCTGCCTGGCCCGCCTGGTGTCGCTCCTGGCCCGGGAGACCGGGCGTCCGGCGGCCAGCTTCCTGGAGGCCCTGGGCTGAGCGGGCCCGAGGTGGAGGTGGCGATCGTGGGAGGCGGGCCCGCCGGCCTGGCCGCCGCCGTGGAGCTGCGGCGCCGCGGAGTCGCGCGCGTCCTGGTCCTCGAGCGGGAGCCCGAGCTCGGAGGCATCCCGCGGGATTGCGATCACCTCGGCTTCGGCTGGCCGGACCTTCGACGGATCCTGAGCGGGCCCCGCTATGCGGTAAGGTTGGCGGCGATGGCGCGCCGGGAAGGAGTCGAGGCCTGGACGGAGAGCTCGGTCACGCGCTGGAAGGGCGCCCGCTCGCTGCAGGTCACCAGCCCGCGCGGGGTCTTCGAGGTTTCGGCCCGGGCCGTCCTCCTGGCCACGGGCTGCCGCGAGCGGCCGCGGGCCGCGCGGCTCGTCCCCGGCGCCCGGCCGGCCGGGGTCCTCACCACCGGGGCCCTGCAGCGGCTCGTCCACGGCGCCCGGCTGAGCGCGGGCCGGCGCGCGGTGGTGGTGGGGGCGGAGCACGTCAGCTTCTCCGCCGTCCACACCCTCACGGCGGCCGGCGCCGAGGTGGCGGCCCTGGTCACGGACCTGCCGCGCCACCAGAGCTACGCGCCCTTCGCCTGGCTCACCGCGCGGCGCCGCCGCATCCCCATCCTGGTCGATTCGGAGGTGACGCGGATCCTCGGCCGGGCCCGGGTGGAGGCGGTCGAGGTCACGCACCGGCCCGACGGCGCGACGCGGGCGATCGAGTGCGACACCGTGGTCTTCACGGGGGACTGGATTCCGGACCACGAGCTGGCCCGCGCGGGCGGGCTGGCCATGGACCCGGCGACGCGCGGGCCCCAGGTCGACCCGTCGTTCCGCACGTCCGCCCCCGGCGTGTTCGCGGCCGGCAACCTGCTCCGCGGCGCGGAGACGGCGGGCTTCGCGGCCCTGGAGGGCCGGGCCAGCGCGGCCGGCATCGCCCGCTTCGTGCGGGACGGGGCCTGGCGGCAGAGTGCGATCCTGCCCGTCTTCGCCGAGCCGCCCCTGCGCTGGGTCTCGCCGAGCGCGCTCGTGCCCGGGGAGGCCCTGCCCGCGGCCCGTCCGTTCGTGACCCGCGCGGCCCGGTTCCTCCGCGACGGCGCCCTCGAGGTCCGGCAGGGCGCGAGGGTCCTGCACCGGACGCGCTTCCGGGAGCTGGTTCCCAACCGGTCCATCCGCCTGAGCGGCCGCTGGGTCGGCGAGGTGGCGCCGGAAGGAGAACCGGTGGTGGTTTCGGCCAGGACGCTTTCAACCCAGGGAGAGGCTCGATGAGCGACCGGTCCCGAGAGGACGACGAGATCGCGGAGGACGAGCGGGTCCTGCGCAGCCTCGGCTATAAGCAGGAGCTGCTCCGCAAGATGAGCGGCTTCTCCAACTACGCGATCTCGCTCTCCATCATCTGCATCCTCGCGGGCGGCGTGACCTCGTTCCACCAGGGGCTCTCCAGCGTGGGCGGCGCGGCCTTCGGCCTGGGCTGGCCGCTGGTGTGCCTCTTCTCCATGACCGTGGCCGCCACCATGGGCCAGGTGGCTTCCAGCTTCCCCACCGCGGGGGGTCTCTACCACTGGTCGTCGATCCTGGGCGGCAAGGGATGGGGATGGGCCACCGCCTGGCTCAACCTGCTGGGGCTGGTGGCGGCGCTCTCCGCCATCAACCTGGGCGCGCTACGCTTCACCCTGGACTTCGTCGGCCCCCTGCTCGGCCTGGAGCCCGCGGCGTGGCCGGCCGGGAAGCAGGCCGCGGTGGCCATCCTCGGCGTCTTCGCCATCAGCGCCTCGCAGGCCCTGATCAACCACCTGGGCATCCGCCTCACCACCCGGCTCACCGACTTCAGCGGGTACTGGATCCTGGGGGTGGCCCTGCTGCTGGCCGGCAGCATGCTCTGGTTCGCCCCGTCGCTGCATCCCGGACGGCTGGTGGCGTTCACGAACTTCAGCGGCGCGCGGGGGGGCGGCGTGTGGCCGGAGACGAGCAGCATCGCGCTGCTCTTCGCCCTGAGCTTCCTCCTGCCCGCGTACACGATCACGGGCTTCGACGCCTCGGCCAACACCGCGGAGGAGACCGTGGGGGCCGCGCTTCGGGTGCCCCTGGGGATCGTGCGGGCGGTGGCCGTCTCGGGGGTGGCGGGCTGGCTGATGCTCTGCGCCGTCGTCATGGCGATCCCCGACCTGGAACGCGCCGCGGCCCTGGGTCCGAGCAGCTTCGGCTGGATCGTGGGCAGCGTGCTGCCGGGGGGCCTGGCCTATTTCGTCTACGTCGGCATCGCCCTCGCGCAGTACCTCTGCGGCCTGGCCGCCGTCACCTCGGCCTCGCGCCTGGCCTACGCCTTCGCCCGCGACGGAGGCTTGCCCTTCTCCCGGAGTCTCAGGACGGTGTCCGCCCGCTACCGGACACCCGCGGTCGCGGTCTGGACGGTCGCCCTGGCCGGCGCCGTCCTGACGGTCTACACGCCCGTCTACGAAACGATGGCGGCGGTGGCCGCCGTGCTTCTCTACATCTCCTACGTGCTTCCAACGGCCCTCGGGTGGCGGGCCTACGGCAGCCGCTGGAGGACCATGGGACCGTGGCACCTCGGACCGTGGTACCGGCCGCTGGCCGCCGTCAGCGTGTTCGGGTGCGTCGCGCTGATCCTGATCGGCATGCACCCTCCCAACGAGAAGACCGCCTGGATCGTGGGCGGCATGCTGCTGGTCCTGGCCCTCGTCTGGCTCGGAGGCGCTCGGCACCGCTTCGCGGGCCCCCCGGAGGCGCTCCTGGCCCACGCCTCCGCGCGGAGCGAGGGCTGAGGAGCTGGCCGTGTCCGCACTTCGCAGAGGTCAGGCGCGAGCGGGAGTTACCCGGCGTGGCCTACCCGCCGAGCCATCGCCTGGTATGCTGCGCCCAGCGGGGCTTTACGGAAGCCTGAGGTGGCGCTTCAGGTCAAGCGCGCCGTGGAACACGCCCAAGATACGAACGTCGTCGTCGTGCACGAGATACATGATCCGGTACTTGCCGTACAGCAGCGTGCGGACGTTCCGTCCGTGCGCTCGTTCGTACCGGTGGCCCATTTCGGGGAAAGTCCAGCAGGATCCGCGTCCGATCACAGATCCCGCGAACGACCCTGTGGGCAATCTCGCGGCTGGCCTGCTTCTTGACGTAGTCGTAGATTTCCCGCATCCACCACCGGGACTCGGGAGTCCAGACTATTCTTCGTCCCAAGAATCGACCGTCCGGCGCATCTCCTCGTCGGTGATCCCTCGGCCGGCGTCCACGTCTGCGAGGCCGCGGTCGACCATGCGCGCAATGACGATCTCCTGGAGGATCTCCTCGTAGGTGCTGTCCTCAGGCAGACTCTCAATCAGGCCGATGAGATCCTCCTTGGGCGAGAGCGTGGTAGCAGCCATAGCGGCATTCTACTCCATGCGTTCGAGATCGAGGCCCGGTTCGCGTCCTCTCCGGGGGTGCATCAAGTCCCATCTGTCGGCCTCTCCCTCTCGAGGCAGCCGAGGAACGGTGCGAAGCCGTCCGCCGGATCGAAGATCTTCGTTTCCTTCGGCATGGCTGCGATTATCTCGCGGCCTTCCGCCTGACCGGCGTCCCGGCCACGTCCGGCCTGTTGACCGGGGTCCGCGCTGCGGCGTAGCCTGCGCACTCGTATCTTCGGAGAGCGATGTCGGATACCCACAGAGTCCATCGGTTCGTCGTCCTCCTGGCCGGGGTGACCCTCACCCTCCGGGCGCTGAGCACACCCCGGGGCTCCGCCGCCGGCTCCGAAGCGGACTCTCCCTCCTTCGAGACCCCCGCCGGCGAACGCTATGCTCGCATCGACCCGGGCGGCGAGACCGTGCTGCCGAACGGGCGGCTGCTGACCCCGGCCGGTCGCCAGATCCCGACCGCACCCCACCCTTTCGGCCTCGCCTCGAGCGCGGACGGGACGGTGCTGGTGACGGTCAACGGCGGCATCGTCCCCTTCTCCCTCACCGTCGTCCGCAACCCGGAGAGCGACGCCCCGGAGGTGCTTCAGATCCCGGCCAGGACCGAGACCGACAAGCGCCGCCTGCCCTCGGCCTTCCGGGGGGCGGCGGTGGATACCGCGCGCGGCCTCGTCTACGCCTCGGGGGGCGACACCGGAGTCGTCGCGGTCTTCTCGCTGGCCACAGGAGCGCGGGTGGTGGCGATCGACCTGAGCACGGCGCAGCACCCGGACGCCTTCACCACCGATCTCGCGCTGAGCCCCGACGGCCGCCGGTTGTACGCCCTCGACCTCGCGCACTTCCGGCTGGTCGTCATCGACACCGAACGCCGCGAGGCGGTGGGCTCGGTAGCGGTCGGCCGCAACCCGATGGCCCTGACCCTGAGCGCCGACGGCCGGCGGGCCTACGTGGCGAACATGGGGACGTTCCGGTACGCGCTCCTCGAGACGCCGGCGGGCAAGGACCCGCGGGGCATTCCCTTCCCGCCATTCGGCTATCCCTCCCGGGAGGCGCGCGAGGGGACCACCGTCGACGGCCGGCCGGTGCCCGGCCTCGGAGACCCCAACGTCGAGGAGGCGAATTCGGTGTTCGTGGTCGACCTCGCGCGAGCCGCGCCCACGGTCGTGGCCCGCCTCAAGACCGGCATGCCGGTCGGGGAGGCGGTGGGCGGCAGCAGCCCGGCGGGCCTCACGCTGTCGCCGGATACGCTCTTCGTCAGCAACGCCACCAACGACACGGTCGAGGCCTGGGACCTCGCGTCGCATCGTCGGCGGTGGAGCACGCTCCTGGCACCCGCGCCCGAGCTGCGCGGCCTGCGGGGCGTGCTGCCCTTCGGCCTCGCGCGGTCTCCCGACGGCCGGCGGCTCTACGTGGCGGAGTCCGGGATCAACGCCCTGGGCGTCCTGGACGCGCGCAGCGGGGCCGTGCTCGGCCACGTGCCGACCGGCTGGTACCCCTCCGGGGTCGCGGTCTCGCCCAACGGCCGGCGCGTCTACGTCACGAACGCGAAGGGCTACGGCTCCGGGCCGAACGGCGGTCCCGGCTTCAAGCCCATGCCCTGGCCCAGCCCCTTCCCCCGGCCCGACCCCGAGGTCGACTACGTGGGCCGGCTGATGAAGGGCTCCATCTCCCTGCTGGAGGCACCCGAGGACGGCGCGCTCCCCCGCCATACGGCGCGGGTCCTCGCCAACAATGGCTTCCTCGCCTCCGACCCGCGGAGACCTCCGGACCATCCCGTCCCCGGCCGTCCGGGAACGCCGTGGCCCGTTATCCGCTACGTGGTCTTCATCGCCAAGGAGAACCGCACGTTCGACGAGGTCTTCGGCGACCTTCCGGGCGTGAACGGCGAGCCGAGCCTGGCCCGCTTCGGAGAGAACCGCACGGTGGGGCCCCACCGGGGAGTCACGGTGATGCCCAACCACCGGGCCCTGGCCCGCCGCTTCGCCCTCGGCGACAACTTCTACGTGGACGGCGACGTCTCGGCGGACGGCCACCGCTGGCTGGTGGGGGCGTACGCGAACCACTGGGTGGAGACGGTCACGAGCGGCGGCTACGGCGGGGGCGCCAAGTTCGAGCGCGAGTCCGGCCCCGGCCGCCTCGCCCTCTTCGAGTCCAACTCGTCGCTCACTCCCGAGGACTACCCGGAGGCGGGAGCGATGTGGCAGCACCTCGAACGCCATCACGTGAGCTTCCGCAACTACGGCGAGGGGTTCGAGTTCGCGGGCAACGACGTGGACGAAGGCCTGAAGCCCACCGGGGCCCGGATCCCCGTCAACATCCCCATGCCCGAGACGCTCTTCCGCAACACGGCGCGCCTCTACCCGGGCTTCAACACGAAGATCCCCGACCAGTACCGGGCCGACCTCTTCCTCGAGGACCTGCGCGAGCGGTGGATCGCGGGCAAGGAGCCCATGCCCCGGTTCCTCTACCTGCTGCTGCCCAACGACCACGGCGACCGCCCGCGCCACGAGCGGGGCTATCCCTGGCTCGAGTCCTACCTGGCCGACAACGACCTCGCGCTCGGCCGCATCGTCGAGGGGCTTTCCGAGAGCCCGTTCTGGAAGGAGATGGCGATCTTCGTCACCGAGGACGACGCCCAGTCCGGCCGCGACCACGTGGATGCGCACCGGAGCCTCTGCCTCGTGCTCGGGCCCTACGCGAAGCGCGGGTACGTGTCGCGGCGGCACCTCAGCATCGCCAGCATCACGAAGACGGTCTATCGCCTGCTGGGCCTGCCGGACCTCAACCTCTACGACGCGGCGGCGAGCGACCTCGCCGACCTGTTCACGGCCCAGGCGGACTTCAGGCCCTACCGGGCGCTGCCCGTGGACCCCCGCATCTTCGATCCGGCGCAGGCCCGGGACCCGTCCGACCCGGACTACCTGAAGGCCCGCCAGGCGCCCGGGACTCCCCTCGATTCGCTGGAGGAGGCCGTCCGGCAGCTCGCGCCCGGGACCGACGAGGGGCGGTGAGGCGCGCCCGGCGACCCGGCCCCGGAGACGCTGCCGCGGAACGGACCTGCCGTGACCGCCCTTCGTCGTGAGATGAGGATGCTAGACTGCGGGTTTTGCGAGGAGCGGATGCGCTCCTGAAGGAAGGAGACTACTTGGCGAAGTCGTCGGTCGCGAAGAAGACGGCCGTAAAGCCGGGGCGCTCGTCGGCGCGCCCGCAGCTCGCGCTGTTCGAGGAGCCGCCGCCGAGGCCATCGGGCGCATCGAAAGCGTCTGGAAAGTCCGGGCCGGCCCGGCGAGAACCGAAGCCGCCGCCGAAGCCGGCCTCGAAGACCCGGGCGAAGGCTCCCGCGAAGGCCGAAACGACGCCGCTCGCAAAGGCCGAGGCGAAGCCTCCGGAGGCCCGGCCCGAGGCGGTGCGACCCGCTCCGAGGGCCACCGCCGAGTCGCTCGCCCAGAAGCAGCGCGAGATCTCGGTCTCCGAGTTCTTCGTCAAGAACCGGCACCTGCTCGGGTTCGACAACCCCTCGAAGGCGCTCCTCACCACGATCAAGGAAGCCGTGGACAACTCGCTCGACGCGTGCGAGGAGGCGGGCATCGTCCCCGAGCTGCGGATCGAGGTCCACGACCTCGGCCTGGAAGCCAGGGTGAAGGATGCCGAGCTCACCAAGGGAGAAGGCCGCTTCGTCGTCGTAGTCCAGGACAACGGTCCCGGCATCGTCAAGGCCCAGGTGCCGAAGATCTTCGGCAAGCTGCTCTACGGCTCGAAGTTCCATCGCCTCAAACAACAACGTGGGCAGCAGGGCATCGGGATCTCGGCGGCCGCGATGTACGGACAGCTCACCACCGGCAAGCCGATCCGCGTCACGAGCCGCGTGGGCAAGCGCAAGGACGCCCACGTCTTCGACATCCAGCTCGACACCCGCAAGAACGAGCCGGTGGTGACCCACGACGAGGCCAGGGACGAGTGGGATCAGGAGCACGGAACCCGGGTCGAGCTGGAGATCGTCGCCAATTGGCAGCAGGGCCAGCGCTTCGTCAACCGGTATGTCGAGCACACCGCCCTCGCGAACCCCCACGCCACCATCCACTACGAGCGGCCGGTAGGCGCGGCCCAGCGCACGAACGCGGACCGGCCGGGCAACGAGACCCTGACCTTCCCCCGCGCCACCTCCGAGCTGCCCAAGGAAGCGGTCGAGATCAAGCCGCATCCCCACGGCGTCGAGCTCGGCGCCCTCATGCTCATGGCGCAGGAATCGAAGAGCCACGACGTCCGCGGCTTCCTGCAGACGACCTTCAGCCGCGTCTCGGCCCAGGCCGCGAGCGAGATCCTGGCCAAGGTGCCGTGGGGCAAGAAGGCGGTGAAGCCGCGGGTCCTCGGGGGGAACCGCGCCATGGCCGAGGAGCTGCACAAGGCCATCGGCGAGACCAGGCTCATGAGCCCCCCCACGAACTGCTTGAGCCCGATCGGGGACGAGCTGATGCGGAAGGGACTCGTGGGCTTCCTCAACGTGATCGCGAGCGAGGGGGAGAGCGGTGACGAGAACGCCCAGCTCGACCTCGACGCGGCCGGCATGAAGCCGTCGAAGAAGGCGGGCAAGGGGGCCGCGAAGCCGCAGGCGGAGGCGGAGCCCGCGCGGTCCGTCCCGGACGCCGCGCCCGAGGAGGGTGTCGAGAGGATCAAGGGCCACAACTACTTCATCGCCACGGTCACCCGCTCGCCGAAGGTGTACCGCGGCAACCCGTTCCAGGTGGAGGTCGGCCTGGCCTACGGCGGGAGCTGGCCCGCCGAGAAAACCATCGAGCTGTTCCGATTCGCCAACCGCGTTCCCCTTCTCTTCCAGCGTGGCGCCTGCGGCATCACCGAAGCCATTGTGCGCACCGACTGGCGCAACTACCTGCTCAGCCAGCCGAAGGGCTCGCTCCCCGTGGGGCCGATGGCCCTCCTCGTCCACATCGCCTCCGTCTGGGTGCCCTTCACCAGCGAGTCCAAGGAGGCGGTGGCCCACTACCCGGACATCATGAAGGAGATCCAGCTCGCGGCCCAGGAGTGCGGACGCAAGCTGGCCGCCTTCATCCGGAAGCGCAAGGCGGCGGACTACCAGGCCCAGCGGCGCAGCATCTTCGAGCTGTACATCGAAGAGGTGGCGGCCGCCATCGGGAAGATCACGGGCCGGAAGCCGGGCCCCATCAAGAAGGAGTTCCTGCAGGTGGCGCACAAGGTCACGGCCGCGGAGATGAAGGAGGAGCAGAAGGCGATGGAGCTCGAGGCGCGCGAGGCCAGGGCAAGGGCGAAGGCGCGCTCCGAGGCGGACGAGGAGTAGCGCGCATGCCCAAGACGGCAACCTCCAGGAAGACGGACGCGATCTCGAAGAAGACGACCGCCAAGATCGATAAGCTCGCCCAGGGAGTGCTGAAGGCGGTGGCGAGCGGGAAGAACCCGTTCCTCGACATCCCCGTGCGCTCGCTGGCCAACGTGAGCTGGAGCGAGAAGCGGCGGCTGGTCGAGATGGGCAGCCAGAAGCAGAAGCGCTACTTCTTCAACGTCTCCATGGCGAAGAAGTTCATGCAGACGTTCCTGGTGAGCGAAGCCTGCAAGGAGCTGATCGACTCGGGCAAGACCACCAGCATCCGCGACCTCTACTACGTCACCAAGCACACCATCGGGGACACGAAGCAGAACACGTTCGAGGAGCAGGACGAATCCGACCCGATCATCGAGGACCTCGAGGTCACGGTGGACGCCCTGCGCGAGGAGCTGCACCTGTTCGCCGCGCGCAAGGGCTCTATGGTGGGGCCCATTACCATCACCGACACCGGCGACACCATCGACCTGCGTAGGATGGGCTCCGGCGGCTGGGCGGTGCCCTCGATCGTCGAGGAGAACGTCATCACGTTCCGCAAGCACGAGGCCAAGTACGTCCTGCTCATCGAGAAGGACGCGGTGTGGACGCGCTTCAACGAGGACAAGTACTGGAAACGGAACCACTGCATCATCGTGCAGGGCGGGGGCCAGCCCCCGCGGGGTGTGCGGCGGCTGGTGCAGCGGCTGCACAGCGAGCTGAAGCTGCCCGTCTACGTGCTCGTCGACAACGACCCCTGGGGCTTCTACATCTACAGCGTCATGAAGCAGGGCTCGATCAACCTGGCCTACGAGTCGATGCGCATGGCGGTACCCGAGGCGAGGTTCATCGGCCTCTCGTCCTTCGACAAGGAGAAGTACAAGCTGCCGGGCAATGTCGCCATCAAGATGGACGATGGCGACCACAACCGGGCCAAGCAGATGCTCGCCTATCCGTGGTTCAAGAGGGCGCAGTGGCAGCGGGAGATCCAGGAGATGGTGAGGAGCGGCCAGAAGTTCGAGCTGGAAGCGCTCTCCCGCCGCGGCATCAGCTTCATCACCGAAGAGTACATGCCCAGGAAGCTCAAGGATCGGGATTGGCTGGAGTAGCCGTGTGACGAGGGCGCTCCTCGCCCTTGCCGTCCTCGCCTCGCCGGCCGGGGCCCAGGTCATCGGGCCCCCGGGGACCCTGGCTCCCTCGAAGGTCGAGGCCATCGAGGCTGCGGTCTCGGGGACGATGTCCGAGCTCGGCATCCCGGGCCTGTCCCTCGCCCTGGCGACGGATGGGGAGATCCGGATCGCCAGCGGCTACGGCCTGGCCGACGTCGAGAACAACGTCCCGGCCAAGGCCGTGACTGTCTACCGCCTCGCCTCCGTCTCCAAGCCGATCACGGCCGTGGCCGTCCTCCAACTCGCCGAAAAGGGGCTCTTGGACCTGGACGCGCCCATCCAGAAGTACTGTCCGGCCTTCCCGGAAAAGCCCTGGCCCGTGAGCGGACGGCAGCTTCTCGGCCACCTGGGTGGGGTCCGGCACTACGGCGACAACGAGCCTGTGAACACCCGACGGTTCACCGGCGTCCAGGATGGCCTCGCCTTCTTCAAGGACGATCCTCTTGCGGTGGAGCCCGGCACGAAATACGTCTACAGCACCTACGGCTACAGCCTGCTCGGGTGCGCGGTGGAGGGGGCGTCTGGGCAAGCCTTCGCCGAATACCTTCGGGACAACGTCTTCCGTCCGGCGGGGATGGAGCGGACCCGGCCCGACGACGTTCGGGGGCTCGTCCCCAACCGGGCCCAGGGCTACGTGAAGGACGCATCGGGCGAGCTCCTGAACTCGGCCCTGGCCGACGTGAGCTACAAGGTCCCCGGCGGAGGGCTGGTCGGCACTGCCCCTGACGTGGCCCGGTTCGTCCTGGCCCTGTCCAGCGGCTCCCTGCTCAAGAAGGAAGCCCTGGCTCAGATGATCACGCGCCAGAAGACCCGCGACGGCAAGGTCACGGGCTATGGCCTGGGCTGGACGCTGGGAGAGCGCAACCGGCACCGCGAGGTGTGCCACACCGGCGGCCAGGAGCGGGTCAGCAACGCCGTCTACTGGCAGCCCGACAGGGGCCTCGTGGTGGTCCTGCTGTCGAACCTCGAGCACGTCCAGCCCCACCTCGTCGATCTTGCCCGGCGCCTGGCCGACCTGCTGCAGCTCGAAGCGGGGGCCCCCGCCCTGGAATCCCGGCCGAAGCGCGGGATCATCGGCCTGCCCCCGGAACGTCCCGAACCCTAGATCCGTTGCGTTGCCTTTTTGCCACGCTCGGATTCGCCGAAATGGACAGGATCGGCACAGGTCTTCGCAAGATTCCTGCTTTCGGGCCTTTTCGCTGTGCGGTGGAACGGCACGGTGCTTGCTTACGTCTATTCGTCAGGAGGGTGACGACAACCATGACGAGCGGGCGGCAGACAAGGATCTACGTGGGAATCGGGCTTCTCGGAGCCGTGGCCGGGGCGATGGCCGGGCTTCTCCTGGCTCCGGGACCAGGCCGGGAAACACGTCGGCGGCTCGGACAGAAGCTGGCCGAGGAGAAGGAGGCGCTCGTCCGTCGCGGCCAGCTCGCGATGGAAGGCGTCACCGACGCGTTCGAAGAGGGCCGAAGGATGTTCGACCGCGCCGCGAACGACTAAGGCCGGCATCGAGGAGTAGCCCGGCCACATCCGGCCGTCCGGCCGGATGTGATAGACTCCCCTGGATTTCGGTCCATCGGGGGAGGTTTCGTCCCGTTGCCCAAAGTCAAGCCTGCTGTCCGTCCCGTCGTTGGGAGGATCGTGAGTGCCGCCCGGGAGCTCCACGGCAAGATCGTGGACGGGCGGAACGTCATCGACAGATACCTGCCCGAGAAGCTCAAGCACCCGGAGAAGTTCCTGCCCTAGGAGTGAGCCGCAATGTCCGGCAAGAAGAGCAAAGCGAAGCCCAAGAAGGAGAAGCACAAGAAGGACAAGAAGAAGGAGAAGAAGACCCAGCGGGCGAAGGGCAAGCCGAAGCCGCGGGCCGCCCAGGCGGGAGCCCACGGCGCCAAGGGCAGGCCGGGCGCCAAACCGCCGGGCAAACCCGCGGGCGGGAAGCCAGCGGCCCCCGCCGCGCCCGCCGCCAAGGCAGCCGGCTCCAAGTCCAGCGGCCCCGCCGCGTCCGGCGCGGGCGCTCCCGCGGGCCGCCCAGGCGGGCCCCGCCCGGGCGGGCCCAAGAAGGGCTCCCGCCGCAGTTCGCTCGCCCAGCGGCGGGGACCCGACGGGGAGCTGCTCGCCCCCGGCGACCTCCTGCTCCCCGGGGGCGCCCAGCGGCCCGAAGAGATCCAGTACCTCTTTCGCGGCTCCGTGGCCGCCGAACGCCCGGTGATCGAGGAGGCGGTACACGAGGTCGTGGTCAAGCGGAGCACCAGCCCCGAGGCGGCGGCGGACCGCCCCGATCTCCAGAAAACGGTCGAGAGCATGCGCCTGCGCTTCGAAGGCGGAAGCATCGAGCCCCTCCTCCCACTACGGGCCGCGATCCGCCGCAACTTCCAGGGGGTGGTGGAACGGGCCAAGCACCGCCGCCGGGAGATCGGCGCCTTCCTGCGCGGCCTCGATCTCGGGCATACGGAGACCTCGCACATGGACTCCCACGGCGAGGCCAGCCTGCAGAGTCTCATGGAGTGGGCGGCCCGCCTCGAGAACCTGGCCGAGGCCGACGAGCCCGACCACGCCGACTACAACCAGTTCCACCGTGGCCTCGACCAGCTCGAGAACACGACCGAGGCGCTGATCATCGACGTCGAGCAGACCCTGCGCCGCCTGCGCGACCGCACGCGCAATGGCTAGCTCCCGGCCCCGAGTGCCCGCGAACCCCGTGACCGAGCCCACCCCCGGCCCTTCCTCCCGCGAGGAGCCCCTTCGGGACCCGCCGGCCGTCCCCGCGATGGGGGCTCCCCCGGAGGAGCCGCCGCGGCAGACCGTGCCGTTCCTCGTCCTCCAGTTTTTCGTCTTCCCGCTCGCGATCGTCGCGGTCTGCGTGGCCGTGTTCGTGGTCTTCGGCCTGATCGCCGGCGAGTCGAAGGGGGCCCGCGACTACCTGGCCGAGGTCCGCAGCGGCGGCGCGAACCGAAGGTGGCAAGCCGCCTTCGAGTTGTCGAAGGTGCTGCAGTCGGGCAGGGACAAGGCGCTCGGCGACCCGAAGTTCCGGTCGGAGGTGCGGGGGCTGTTCGAGGAAGCGAAGTCCGACGACCCCCGCGTGCGCCGCTACCTGGCCCTCGCCCTCGGCCGGCTGGGCGACCGCGAGGCGGTGCCCGCGCTGCTCGAGGTGGTGCGGGACGAGGGAGGGCCGGGCCGGCCCGCCGATCCCGAGACGCGGGTCTACGCGCTCTGGGCCTTGGGCACGATCGGCGACCCGGCGGCGCTCCCCGAGCTGGTGGCCCGCGCCCATGACGAGGACGCCGGCCTGCGCAAAACCGCGGTCCACGCGCTGGGCGGCTTCTCCGGCGAGGAGGCCCACGCCGCGCTCCTGGCCGGCCTCGGGGACGCGACGGAGGACGTGCGCTGGAACGCGGCCCTGGCTCTGGCTCGCCGGGGGGAGGCGGCGGCCGGCCCGGTCCTCGTGCAGATGATCGACCGGCCGCATCTGGAGGCGGTCCCCGGCCTGACCGCGGAGCAGCGGGAGCAGGTGATCCTGGAGGCGGCGGCCGCCGCCGCTTCCCTCCCCTCGCCCGAGCTGCGCGAGGCCCTCGCGCGCCTGCGCGAGGGCGACTCCAGCCTGAAAGTGCGCGAGGCCGCACGCAAGGCACTCGAGGCCGCGCCTGCTGAACCCGCCCGCTGAGCATTCATCGCCCCCCCAACCCATCCCCCGCTTGCTTGACCGTCAACCTGCCATTCTTTAAAATGCCGCCTGCCTCAGTGCTCCTCGATCATTAGGGAAACGATCCGCTCTCGAACGAGGTCCTCATGTCGGAAGGCAAGGACATCTCGGCTTCCCCAGGCGCGCCCGGCGCGCCGGCCGCCGCCCCCGAGAAGGGCGAGCCCTCGGGCATCTCGCGGCGCCTGTTCCTCTGGTCGCTCCCCGTGGGCTGGACGGCCTTCGCCGCGGCCTGCACCTCGAGCCTGATCGCGACCGCGCGCTTCCTCTTCCCGAACGTCCTCTTCGAGCCACCCCAGTCGTTCAAGGCCGGCTTCCCCGGCGAGTACAACCCGGGCGAGGTGGACGTGCGCTGGAAGGACGCTTTCGGGGTTTGGATCGTGCGCGTCCCCGACGGCTTCTACGCGCTGATCGCGGTCTGCACCCACCTCGGCTGCTCGCCCAACTGGCTGCCCGCGGAGAACAAGTTCAAGTGCCCGTGCCACGGCAGCGGCTTCTACATGACGGGAGTGAACTTCGAAGGGCCGGCGCCGCGGCCGCTGGAGCGGGCGCGGATCGTGCTCGCCGACGACGGCCAGATCCTGGTGGACAAGTCGGTGAAGTTCCAGCAGGAGAAAGGCGAGTGGGACAAGCCGGAAGCGTTCCTGAAGGCATAGGAAAGGGTTCATGGCCACCAAACCCCCCGAGCCGTTCCTGACCCGCACCTGGGACTACATCACCGACACCCAGCTCTGGCGGTCCGTCTTTCGCCACGGGATGCCCTCCACCAACCGGAACCGCGCCCTCGCGGTGATGACCAACGTCTTCCTGCACGTGCACCCGGTGAAGATCCGGAAGAGCGGCATCCGGCTCAAGTTCACCTGGTGCATGGGCGGGCTCACCTTCTTCCTGTTCCTGGTGGAGACCTTCACCGGCCTCCTGCTGATGTTCTACTACCGGCCCACCGTGGCCTACGCCTACATGGACATCATCGACCTCGCGGAGCAGGTCCCCCTCGGCATCATGCGCGAGCTGCATCGCTGGGGGGCCCACGCGATGGTGATCACGGTGTGGCTCCACATGCTCCGGGTATTCATGACCGGCTCCTACAAGCCCCCCCGCGAGTTCAACTGGAACGTGGGCGTGATCCTGCTCGTGCTGACCCTGCTCCTCTCCTTCACCGGCTACCTCCTCCCCTGGGACCAGCTCGCCATCTGGGCCATCACGGTGGGCTCGAACATGGCCCGGGCCACTCCCCTTCTCGGCCACGAGGGGCCGGGCTCGCAGCTCCTGAGGGTGGGCGACGCGCCGATGGTCCACGCGGGCTCCGACGCGCGCTTCGCGCTGCTCGGGGGGAGGTTCGTGGGCGAAGGCGCGCTCCTCCGCTTCTACGTGCTCCACTGCGTGGGGATCCCCCTGGTGGCGGGGATCCTGATGGCGGTCCACTTCTGGAGGGTCCGCAAGGACGGCGGGATCTCCGGCCCCTTGTGAGGAGGGCTTAGAGCCATGGTCCTGGTCGACTCCCTCAAGGGCTTCGTCAACGTCCTGACCGACCCCAAGATCTTCATCACCCTGGCCGCCATCCTGTTCTTCCTTTCCCTCCGGTACAAGGCGTTCTGGAAGCCGAAGGTGGCGACGGGCCTGGGCATCGCGGCCGCCCTGTTCCTGGCCGTCTCCATGCTCGACCGGAACTTCGCCTTGATCGTCAAGAAGGCCGACAACGTCCCGATCGTGGCCATGCTGTTCCTGGTGGGCTTCTTCCTCTGGCTGAGCATGCACCAGGCCATCCAGAACGACGAGCGCGTGGCCCAGGGCCTGAAGCCGAACGAGGCGAGCAACGGCGAAGGGGAGAAGACCTGGGTCTGGCCCGATCTCGTCTACACCGAGCTCCTCTGCATGGTCATCGGCCTCATCGTCCTCGTGGCCTGGGGCCTCGTCTTCCAGGCGCCCATCGAGGAGCCGGCCAACCCCGCCCGCACCCCGAACCCCAGCAAGGCCCCCTGGTATTTCCTGGGTCTCCAGGAAATGCTCGTCTACTACGACCCCTGGCTCGCGGGAGTGGTCTTCCCGAGCCTGATCATCGTGGGCCTCATGGCCATCCCCTACATCGACACCAACCCCAAGGGGAACGGCTACTTCACCCTCGCGGAGCGGAAGACCGAGATCACCCTCTTCCTCTTCGGCTTCCTGATCCTGTGGGTCCTGCTCGTGATCCTGGGGACGTTCCTGCGGGGGCCCAACTGGAACATCTTCGGCCCCTACGAGTACTGGGACCTTCACAAGCTGGAGGCCCTCAACAACGTCAACCTCTCGGAGTACTTCTGGATCAAGATGCTCGGCCGGGGGCTCCCGCCCAACATGCTCGTGCGCGAGCTGCCGGGGATCCTCATCGTGGCCTTCTACCTGCTGGTCCTGCCCGGGATCCTGACCCGGACCGTGCTCCGCAAGTACTGGGAGAAGATGGGCCCCTGGCGCTACTCCATCTTCGTGCTCCTGCTCCTGGGCATGGTGGCCCTGCCCGCCAAGATGATCCTGCGCTGGACCATCAACCTGAAGTACATCGTGGCCATGCCGGAAATCTTCTTCAATATATGACGGACATCAAACTGGGGGGTGCTTGCGGCGCACCTACAGGGCATCCGAATCGCCATTCGCCTCGGTCAGACCCGCCTCGCGCGATTCGGATACCCTGCCCCAGACCCCCCGCTCGCTCCGCGGGAGCCTGCCCCCGCATGGGGGTGAATCCCGCTTCGCTCGCCGTCAGAGGTTTGTAGCCGAGGGTATATGCCCCCTGCCAAGATCGAGCCCGGCCGTGACCCGGACATGGCTCAGCGGACACAGAAGATGAACGTCGTGTTCGCTCTCACCTCCATCGGCCTCCTGGTCGCCTTCTCCCTGATGGTGTGGGCGGACTACAACCGCGAATGGAAGGCCTACCAGACCCGGTTCAACGACCTCGAGGTCAAGCTGACCCGGCAGCAGATCGAGCAGGCCCTCGGGAAAGTGGACGCGGCGCGCCGGCAGGAGCTGGCCGACCTCATCGCCAGGGGGCGCGAGGAGGAGCGGGGTCGGCGGGCCGAGATCGCGAAGGCCCAGGCGGAGGTGGACCGCCTCAAGGGCCGCTGGTACGCGGTGGACCAGAACTTCCGGTTCACCAAGGCTCGCATCGACGTGGCCCGCTACGAGTACGAGGAGGCCGCCCACCTGGGGAGGGGCGACGCGGAGAAGAAGCTCAAGCACCTTCGCGAGCTCGAGGAGCAGTGGCGGAGCTACCGCCTGGAGCGGGAGAAGGTCGAGGCCGAGCGGGACGCCGCCCAGGCGAAGGTGGACGGGCTCGAGAAGACCCGACTCGCGGCGGAGAAGACCCAGGCGGAGCTGTTCACGGAGAAGAGCCGGCTCGAGGACAAGCTGCGCAAGATCCAGCCGGGGGTCGCCTCCTTCGTGCGCAACCTCCCCATCCTGGACCTCGCGAACCCGACCCTGAAGGTCAACCAGATCATCACCGCCAACCTCCAGGACGACGTGATCTTCACGGGCACGCCCAAGGTGGACCGCTGCACCACCTGCCACCTCGGCATCGACAAGAAGGGCTACGAGGAGGAACGCCAGCCCTTCCGCACCCACCCGAACCTGGACCTCTACCTGGCCGGCCCCCACCCGATCGAGAGGGTGGGCTGCACGGTCTGCCACCAGGGCCGGGGCCGCGCCACCAGCTTCGTGGGAGCGGTCCACACCCCCTCCACCACGGACCAGGAGAAGGCCTGGGGCCGCTATTCGAAGACGAGGGTCTACGAGCGCTGGCATTTCTGGGACTACCCCATGACGTCGCAGGGGACCACGGAGTCCCAGTGCCTGAAGTGCCACCAGGGGCAGGTGGAGGTGCCGAAGGCCGAGCGCCTCAACACCGGGATGCTGCTCGTGGAGCGCTACGGGTGCTACGGCTGCCACAAGATCAAGGGCTGGGAGAGCCTGCGCAAGGTGGGGCCCGACCTCTCCCAGATCGCGAGCAAGACCAACGAGGAATGGATGTACCGCTGGATCAAGGAGCCGCGGGCTTTCCGGGCCACCCGCATGCCCCAGATCTGGGGCGTCCGCCTCGACGAGACGGACGATCAGAAGGCGCGGAACGACGCCGAGGCGAACGCGGTGGTCGCCTACGTGCGTGAGAAGTCGGGGAGGCGGGACTACCCGGCGCCGCCCCCGGGCGACCTCGTGGCCGGCCGGAAGACCTTCGAGAGCGTGGGCTGCCTGGCCTGCCACCGGGTGGGCGACGACAAGCGTGGGGTCTCCGGCCTCGACGCCGCCAACTTCCGGGCCCACGGTCCGCACCTCGACGGCACCGGCAGCAAGGTGAAGGCGGGCTGGCTCTTCGCCTGGGTGCGCGACCCCAAGAGCTACTGGCACGAGACCAAGATGCCGAACCTGAGGCTCAGCGAGAAGGAGGCGGCCGACGTGACCGCCTACCTCATGAGCCTCAAGAACGACGAGTTCCTGGCGCAACCACGCCCCGCCCTCGACACGACGGTGCGCGACGAGATCCTCCTCAAGCAGTACCTGGAGGGGCAATACTCGGTGACGGAAGCGAAGTCCCGTTTCGAGGCCATGGACGACCGGCAGCGCACCCTCTTCCTGGGCGAGAAGACCATCGCGCGCTACGGCTGCTTCGGCTGCCACACCCTCCCCGGGTTCGAAAAGACCTCACCCATCGGGGTGGAGCTGACCGAGGAGGGATCGAAGCTCGTCGAGCGCCTGGACTTCGGCTTCGAGGAGGGCCGGCTCCCCCACACCCTCCCCGCCTGGGTCCAACGGAAGCTCCTGGAGCCCCGCGTCTTCGACAAGGACAAGGAGAAGCGGCCGGAAGAGCTGCTGCGGATGCCGAAGTTCCACCTCCGCTCCGAAGAGGCCGACGCGATCGTGACCGCGGTCATGTCCTTCACCAAGGAGCAGGTCCCCCTGGCCGCGCAGCGACAGCTCAAGCCGGAGGACCGGGCGGTGGAAAAGGGCCGGCGTCTGGTGCGCAACCTGAACTGCCAGGGCTGCCATCAGATCGGAGAGAAGGGGGGCACCATCCGCGCCATCATCGAGGACCAGCTCGAGAGCTCGGGGGGCGACACCCTGCAGGCGCAGGCCCTCGCCCCGCCCCTGCTCTACAACGAGAAGTCCCTCATCGGTGAGGGGGCGCGGGTGCAGACGGCGTGGCTCCACGGGTTCCTCACCGACCCAAACGACCACATCCGTCCCTGGCTCCAGGTGCGCATGCCCACCTTCGAGTTCACCGAGGAGGAGCTGAACACGATCACCCAGTACTTCGCCTCCCTGGACAGGGTCCCCTACCCCTACGACCCCCAGCCGGCGATCGAGCCCGCCTCGGTGGCGGTGGGCAAGAACCTGTTCGAGAAGTGGCAGTGCGTGAAGTGCCACGTGGTGGCGGGAAAGCTGCCCAACCAGGATCCGGCCAACATGGCCCCCGACCTGGCCAAGGTGCCGGAGCGCCTGCGCGCCGATTGGATCGCGAAGTGGCTGGCCGACCCGGGCCGCATCGCACCCGGGACCCGCATGCCGGCGAACTTCCCCACCGACCCGAAGGAAAACGCCTACCCCGAAATCCTGGGCGGCGACCAGAAGAGGCAGATCGAGGCCGTGCGCGCCTACCTGCTGACCCTGGGCCGGGCCGCTCCACCGCCCGGACGGCGGATCGCCGCACACACGGAGTGAAGGAAGCCGACCAACCCGACGAGAAGGACGGATACCAGTACACCCTGGTCGTCGGACCCGACAGCGCGGACCGGGCCTGGATCGAGGGGACCCTCTTGCGGGGCGGGCTCGAGGTCGCGGCCTCCACCCACGATGAGCTCGACGACATGGCCGACATCGTCCCCCCCCACCTGGCGATCCTGGACGACGCGTCGAACCGGACGGAGCGCATGGCCAACTTCCGCAGGTTGCGCAGCCATCCCGCCCTGGCGGGGGTGCCGGTGGTCATGCTCGCCTACGACGCTGACATCGAGAGCTTCTCGGAAGCGATCAGCAAGGGCGCGGCCGCCTACCTGGTCAAGCCGGTGAGCGAGGAGGAGCTGGTGTCGGCGGCCCACAAGCTCTCCGGCTGGCTCCGCTCCAACGATCGCACGGAGAAGCGGCGCCGCCTTCGCCGGCCGCTGCTCATGAAGGTGGAGATCGACATCCGGGCCCGCAAGGTGCGGGTGCCCGGCCAGCTCATCGACGTGAGCGGCGGAGGCTGCCGGATCGAGCTCGGGGAGCGCATCGAGCCGCGCGACCTCGTGAGGGTGATCCTGCGCGGTACCGACGACTCGACCCACATGGCGCTCGGGGCCGAGGTGCGCTGGGCGCGTCAGGTCCCCGAAGGGACCTGGGTGGCCGGGCTGCGCTTCACCGGCACCACCGCCCTTCTGGCGAGCAAGGTCCTGGGCTTCGTCCACACCGGCATGACGTAGTCGCTCGGGTCACCCTCCGCGCGGGGACGCTCGGGCGCGGCCTCGACAAGGAAAGAACTCTTCGCGCTCTCGCTCCGCCGTCGGGCGCTGCGCGAGCCACCTGCACCGACGGAGGCCCCGCGCTTCGCGCGAACCGCGCTCCAGGCAGAGCTATGCCGGCGCGAGCTTGACGATGGGGCCCAGGGAGACCCAGCCCTCGGCCTCGCGAACGCCTTGACCTTCGACCTATCGTGCTATATGGTGAATGGGTAGAAGCTTGAGGCATTGATGCCATCTCCCCGCTTTCCCATCCCGCAAGGCACGCTCGATATGCTGATTCTCCAAATCCTTTCCCTCGAACCGGCGCACGGCTACGGCATCGCGCAGCGGCTGAAGCAGATTTCGCAATCAGTCGTTCAAGTCAATCACGGCTCTCTTTATCCCGCCCTTCACAGACTGGAACAGAAGCGATGGCTAAAAGCCGAGTGGAAGCAATCGGAAACAGGGCGTGAGGCCAAGTTCTACTCCTTGACGACTTCCGGGCGGAGACAGCTCGGGGTGGAGAAGAATAGCTGGGCGCGGCTCTCGGGAGCGGTTCAGCTCATTTTCGATCACGGAAACAGATAATGCGGCAGATCTTGAACTGGTTGCGGCGCGGGAAATTAGAGAGCGGGTTGGATCGTGAATTGGAGTATCACATCGACCGCCGGGTCAGCGATCTGGTGCGATCCGGTCTGCCGGAGCGGGAAGCGCGGAGGCAAGCCACGCTCGAACTCGGCGGCCTCACGCAGGTCCAGGAGGAAGTGCGCGACGTTTGGCTAAGCCGCTGGCTGCGGGATTTTGCGTGTGACATCCGCTACTCCGCACGGTCCTTTCTACGCAGTCCGTCATTTACGGCCACCACCGTGCTTTCGCTCGCGCTCGGCATTGGTGCTACCACAGCCATCTACTCTCTGGTCAACCAAGTGGTCCTGCAGGCGCTTCCGGTCCACCGGCCCGAACGCCTTGTACTCATCGATTGGAAAGGAGATCCCCTATGCTGCGGGTTCGGTTCTTGGAATCTGATGTCGTACCCGATCTGCCGCGACCTTCAACTGCAGGACCGGTTCTTCGAAGGGGTACTCTGCCGCGCGGCCACCACAGTGAACCTGTCGACCGGCGGAGAACACAGACCGGCGGCTGCGGAGATCGTCTCCGGCAGCTATTTCCCGGTGCTTGGGGTGAGCGCCGCGCTGGGAAGGGTATTGGGGAGTGACGATGATGGGACGCCGGGGGCGAATCCGGTGGTTGTACTCTCTTACGATTTCTGGAAGACGCAGTTTGCGAGCGCTCCGGATGTGATAGGTCGGAAGGTTCTGATAAACCAAAACCCGATGACGGTCATCGGCGTCGCCGCGCCGTCGTTTCGAGGAATCGATGTGGGCGAAGTTCCATCCCTCTGGATTCCCGCTGCCATGTCGGCGCAAGCCATTCCCGGCTTTGCCAACCTATTAGACCGCCGCATGCGATGGATGCAGGTGCTAGGCCGCCTCGGGCCGCACGTTACGGCCGCGCAGGCACAGGCTGGGCTGCAGCCGTGGTTCAAAGCGATGCTGGACGAGGACACACGCCGCGCCGGGTTCCCGAGAGTCACGGCGGAACGCCGGCAGCGGTTTCTCGCCTCGACACTCGTGCTCACTCCTGCGCCACAGGGCCATTCTCCATTGCGGCGCAGCCTGGCGCAGCCACTCTGGGTCCTGTTGGCAGCAACGGCGGTGTTGTTGGGCCTTGCCTGTTTGAATGTTGCGGGTCTGTTCCTGGCGCGCGGATCGGCTCGCGCCCGTGAGATCAGCACCCGGTTGGCGTTGGGCGCTTCGCGTAGACGGATCAGCCGTCAGTTTCTCGCCGACGGCGTCCTGCTCGCCCTTACTGGTGGAACGCTCGGAGTGCTACTCGCCCCACTTGCGATGCAGGCCCTCATCGCGTTCCTGCCTCGGGACGCGGCGGCGAACGCCTTGCACTCCACGGTTGACTCGCGTCTGTTGCTTTTCACGTTTTTGGTGAGTGTGGCTGCAGGTATCCTGAGTGGCTTCGCGCCAGCCCTTCAAGCCGGCCGTGCGTCATTCATCTCGTCGCTGCGGGAGCGAGGCGGCACTGGATTTGGCGGTGTCCCGCTACGAAAAGCCATCGTTACGGTGCAGATTGCCTTCACGTTGATCCTGGTTTCCGGAGGAGCGCTGTTTGTGCGAACGCTGACGGGACTCATGGCCAAAGGGCCCGGATTTGCTACACCAAGCCTGGTCTCATTCGGCCTCGATCCGCGTCGAAACGGCTACTCCCGGAAAGAAGCAAGCCAACTGATTCGGCGTATTTACGACGAACTCCGTAGTTCGCCAGGCACCCAAATGTCTGCCGTCACGCGGGTGCAGTTGTTGACCGGTGGAAGCGCGATGAACCCCATGACGATTCAAACTAATGAGCGAATCACCACCGATGGCGCGGTCAATTATAATGCTGTTAGCCCCGGGTTCTTTGCAACGCTGGGTATCCGGCTAATCGCCGGGAGAGACTTTGACGAACGCGATTCCCGGCCGGTGGGCGAGTTGGGCCAGCGCTCGGCGATCATCAACGAATCCTTTGTCAAGCGATACCTGGCGGGGCGGAACCCTCTCGGTGCACGTATCGGTCAGGGCTCCGGGCCCGACGCCAAGCCGAACATCGAAATCGTCGGCGTGGTCGCGGACTTCAGTTATCGTGGCCTTCGCGAGGAGCCGGAACAGGCGTACTTTCCGATTTTCGAGGGCGACGATACGGGCGGCAACTTTTACGTGAAGGTTCGAGGAACGCCCAAGGCCGCCTTCCAATCGATTCGAACCATCATTCATAACGCCGATCCGGCGTTGCCAATTACCTATTTCCGAACGCTGGAAGAGCAAGTCAATCGGTCATTGAATACCGAGCGCATGTTGGCCGCGCTGTCAGGCAGTTTCGGCACACTGGCGCTGCTGCTGTCGCTGATTGGGCTTTACGGCGTGATGTCTTTTGTGGTGACGCAGCGCACGCGCGAGATCGGAATACGGCTGGCGCTCGGCGCAACCAGGGGCTCCGCGATCTGGCTTGTGCTCCGGGACGCCCTCGTGATGATCACTGTTGGCACGGCCATCGCATTACCCTGCGTTGCCGCGCTTGGACGTCTGGTGGAGTCTCAGCTATTCGGCGTGAAACCAACTGATCCGCTTGCGATCGCCGCCGCGACCCTGCTGCTGACCGCGGCGGCCGTTGGCGCGGCCCTGATCCCGGCCTACCGCGCGTCCACGGTGAACCCAACCGAGGCGTTGCGCTTCGATTAACCCGTTCAGGGAGGCCGGCAGAAACGGAAGGCGAGAGCCTCTCCAACGGGATCCTGCCGCAGTCGAGCGCTCCATCAGTTTGGGCCTTAGATCATCCCCAGCTGGCGGAGGGCGGCCTCGATAGCCGGCCGCTTCTCAGGAGGGCAGGGAATTTCGCGCGAGCCGCTCCGACGATTCCAGGCCCGGCGGACCGGGAGCCCGTTCAGTTGCTTCACGTGTGCGATCCAGCAGGTCTTCGGATCGAAGCCCGAATGGCGTCGGACAAAATCGCGAATCTGATCGTAGGTCGCCATAAGTACCTCCCCTCGCGCCTGAAGGCGCACGATTTCCTCCAGCGTCCAGACATGATCCGCAATTCCAGCCTCCATCGCCGGGGTCACGCGGAGGGTCTGGTGGATGCGTCCGGAGTTGTACCGCATGAAGTAAGGGGCCACCGCCGCCTCTCTAGCTAGGGGGGGGTCGGCTAGAGGGTCTGCTAGGCTGGCGCGAGCTTGACGATGGGGCCCAGGGAGACCCAGCCCTCGGCCTCGCGGACCACGCGGTACTGCCATCGGCGCGTGCTCTCCCGGCTGCGGAAGCAGGAGGCGGTCACCCAGGCCTCGTCGGCGGCCACCCACTCGATGGGCCCCGCGGTGACGATGATGGCGGGCCGCGGGCGGCTCAGCGTGACCGCTCCTTCCGGCCGGGCCTCGCATTCGGCGGCGCGCCGGACGGAAGGCTCGGTGCGGAAGCGGACGAGGAAGTCGCGGGAGACGCTCTGGGGCGCCCCGCCGGGGTCGACGGCGAGGCAGAGCACGGTGCCCCGCTGTCGCGCCTCGACGTCGAGCAGCTCTCTCACGTGGTGGCGGAACACGGCTTCCAGCACGTCGTCCACCGTGCGCGGCCCCGGGGCAAGCCCGTCGGAACGGACGAACGTGGGCTCGCGGGCCGCGAGGAGCATGGCCGCCAGCACGACGGGCGTACTCCGTCTCGTCATCGACCCCCCCTCCTAACCTCCCCCACGTAGGGGGGAGGGAGCGCTGTTGCACGCTCGGCTCCGCGCTATCATCGACCCTCACTATACGCCTAGACGAAAACCCGGAACACCTCGTTCGAGAGGAGCACGCCCTGGGGGGTGAGGCGGAGCCGATCCTCGGCGACCTCGAGCAGGCCCGCGGTGAAGGCGTCGCGCAGCGGCTCCGCCCAGGACACGAGGGGATCGAGGCCGTACCGGCGCCGGAAGTCGGGCAGCCTCAGGCCCTCAGTGCGGCGCAGGCCGGTGAAGAGGGCCTCGCCGGTCCGCTCGCGGTCCGTCAGCACGCGATCCCCCGCCACCGCCGCCCCCCCGCCTCGCGTCTCCACGGCACGACAGTACGCGCCGAAGGCCTCGTGGTTCCACCACCGGCGGCCTCCTCGGTAGCTGTGGGCCGCCATGCCGAAGCCCAGGAAGGGCGCGTCGTCCCAGTACTTGCCGTTGTGGCGAGAGGCGAAGCCGGGGCGGGCGAAGTTCGAGATCTCGTAGCGCCGGATCCTGCGGCCGGCCAGGAAGGCCACGGTCTCCTCGTACAACGCGGCCACCAGGTCGTCGTCCGGCAGGGCGAGCCGGCCCTGCCGCGCGCGGTGGGAGAGCAGGGTCTTCCCCTCGACCTCGAGCACGTACAGGCTCACGTGGTCGGGGGCCATGGCGGCCAGGCCTTCGAGGTTCCTCCGCCAACGCGCTGCGGTCTCCCCCGGCCAGCCGAGGATCAGGTCGATCGAGAGGCTGGCGAAGCCCCCGGCCCGCGCGTCCTCCGCCGCGCGGAGCGCGTCGCGGGCGGTGTGGAGCCGCCCCATCTCCCCGAGCACGCCGTCGTCGAGGGCCTGTACGCCGAGGCTGAGGCGGCTCACCCCCAGGGCAGCCAACCGGCGGTACCCCGGCGCGTCGAGATCGCGTGGGTTGGCCTCGACCGTGACCTCCGCGCGCGGATCGACCCGGAAGCGGGTGCGGACGGCCGCAAACAGCCGCTCCAGCCGGTCGAGGGCGAGGAGGGTCGGAGTGCCGCCCCCGAGGTACAGGGTGTCGGCGGGAAGGCCGGCTGGCCCGACGGACTCGATCTCGGCCAGGAGCGCCCGCAGGTAGCGCTCCTGCCGGTCCTCGCCCGGACGGCGGGGGTCGATCGCGAAGTGGCAGTACGAGCACTTCGCCTCGCAGAAGGGGAGGTGGACGTAGAGGCCGAGGGGCTCGGCCACTTCGCTCATCCTCCGAAGCGCGGACGGCGTTGCGGGGTCTCGGGCGCGGGATCGGGGGAATGCGTGGAGGTCCCGAGGACCGCGTTGCGATTCGCGGTCTGGCGCCGTTCCCGGAAGTCCTCCCCGTCGAGGGGGACCTTCAGGCACATCTCGGTCAGCCGCGAGCGGAGCCGCTGCCCGATGCGATCCACGAGGTACTCCTTCCGAACCAGCCGATCCGCCTCCCCCGCCTCCCGGGCGGTCACGTCCTGGAAGTTGGTGGTGATCAGGGTAGGCCGCCTCGCCAGGTAGCGGCTGTTGAGGATGTAGAACAGGGTGTCGTTCATCCAGTCCGTGATCTTCCAGGCCCCGAGATCGTCCAGGAGCAGGATGTCGATCTCGACCACGGGATCCAGGACCTGCATCTCGGTGGTCTTCGTCTCCGGGTCGAACGAGCGCTTGATCTCCCGCATCAGCTCGTGGAAGTCCCAGAACTGTCCCCGGACGTTCTTGGTCGCGGCCAGCTCGCGAAGGGCGGCCACCGCGAGGTGCGTCTTGCCCACCCCGTTGTTCCCGGTGAACAGGAGGCCCAGCCCCTCTTCGGCTCCCAGGTGCGGGTAGCCGGTGCAGAAGTACATCGCCCTCTCCAGGGCCGCCCGGTGCTGCGGAGTCATGGGGTCGAAGTTGCCCAGCGTGCAGTGCTCGTAGCGCGGGGGGACGCGGCAGGCGAGGAGGAGGCTGTCCCCGTCCTTGGCCGCGCCCGCGCGACGGCAGGCGCACGGCTCCGCGAACTCCCGCCCCTCGCGTTCCACGATCGTGAAGCCGGTGCCTCCGCACTCCTCACAGGTCATCGGGCTTCACCTCGATCAGTTCAAGTACCCGCGGAGGCCCTGCGCCTCGCGGCTCCGCCGCAGCTTCTCCTTGGCCTTGCTCTCGATCTGGCGGATGCGCTCCCGGGAGAGCCCGAGCGCCTCCCCGATCTCCTGGAGGGTGCGCGGCTCCTCGCCATCCAGGCCGAAGCGCATGCGGATCACCTCGCGCTCCTTCTCCTCCAGGTCGCTCACCATGGCCTGGATGCGCTCTTCGAACGAGGAGCGGATCATCTCCAGCTCCGCCGAGGGGATGGTGTCCTGCTCCAGGGTGTCCCCGAGCTCCATGCTGCCCTCGTCCCCCACCGCCGCCGAGAGCGAGACGTCGTCCCCGGAGGCCAGGAGCAGCGCCTGCACCTGCTCCTCGGAGAGGTCGGTCTTCTGGGCCAGCTCCTCGGTCGTGGGTGGCCGTTCCAGCTCCGCGGCCAGGCGATCCCGGGCGCTCTCGACCTTGGACACCTGGCCGGAGAGCTTCTGGGGCAGGCGGAAGACCCGCGAGTGCTCGGAGAGGGCGTGGAAGATCGCCTGGCGCACCCACCACACCGCGTAGGAGATGAACTTGACGTTGCGCTCGGGGTCGAAGCGCTTGGCCGCCTCCATGAGGCCGAGGCTTCCCTCGTGGATGAGGTCGAGGTAGGAGAGGCCGAGCCCCCGGTAGCGCTTCGTGTAGGAGACCACGAAGCGCAGGTTCGCCTCCACCAGCCGCTTCAGGGCCTCCTGGTCGCCCGCTTGGATCCGCCGGCCCAGCTCCCGCTCCTCCTCGCCGGAGAGGGGCTTGAACTTCGCGATCTCGCGGATGTAGGCGTTGAGGCTGTCCCCGGTGGCGGCGCGGCCGCTCTTCTCCTCTTCCCCCCCGGTCCGGGTCGTGTTTTTGCGGGGATTCTTGGTCGCGGGCATGGGGGCGCTCGAAACCCAGATTATAGGACGGTTAGCGGACGCGCTTCGTTCCCGCCTCGACCGGAGGAGCCTCCCGCGTCTCCGGGGCGGACGCCGCCTCTCCCGGAGGATGCGCAACCGCCGCAGGACCCGCCAAGGGCGAGGGGGGGAGCTTCACCAGGGCCCGCTGGAACCGCTCCTGCCAGCCTTCCTGGTTCGCGCGCACGAGCTCCTGCGTGACCCAGGCCACGAACTCGTTCACCTCCGCCTGCATCTGCTCCATCTTGCGCCGCATGTTCAGGACGATCTCGACCCCGGCCAGGTTGACCCCGAGGTCGCGGGTCAGGTTCAGGATCACCTCGAGTTGGCGCAGGTCGTCCTCGGAGTAGAGGCGGGTGTTCCCCTCGGTGCGCGAGGGCTTGAGCAAGCCTTCCCGCTCGTAGAGGCGCAGGGTCTGGGGGTGGATGCCGTAGTTGTTGGCCACCACGCTGATCATGTAGTACTTCCCGGCGCCGGGCGGCTTGCGGTCCGAGGGAGACTCCGTCTTCAGACGGTGGCCGCGCGCCATGATCAGCTCGCCTCCTCCGCGGCGCCGCTGCGGGGGGGTGCCTCGGGGTGAACGCGGGTGAACTCGCGCAGCAGCTCGCGGGCGCGGTCCTCGGTGACGGCGGGGATCACCACCCGGGCCTCCACGAACAGGTCGCCCCGGCCCTTCTCCCCGAGCTTGGGGACGCCGCGCTTGCGCAGGCGGAAGCGCTGGCCGTTCTGGGTACCCGCGGGCAGCTCGATCGTCACCGGCCCATCGGGGGTCGGCACCTCGACGTGGGCCCCCAGCGCGGCCTCGGTCATGGCCACCGGCACCACGCAGTGCAGGTCCTCCCCCTCGCGGCGGAAGACCGGGTGGGCATCGACCTGGACCGACAGGACGAAGTCGCCGGGCGGGCGGTTGCGGCGGCCGGCGTTGCCGCAGCCGGGGACGCGCACCTGGCTGCCGTCGTGCACCCCGGGCGGGATGTGCACGTCGAGCCACTCGCTGGCGATGAGCCGCCCCTCGCCTGCGCAGCGTCCGCAGGGCCGGCGGTGCAGGGTGCCCCGAGCGTCGCACTCGGTGCAGCGGCGCGAGAAGATCATGTGGCCGCGGCTCCCCCGCACCTGGCCCGCCCCGTGGCAGCGTGGGCAGGGCACCGGCCCGAAAGCCAACTCGCCCGCCCCCTGGCACGCCGGGCATGGCTCGTAGCGCACCAGGTGGACGCGCCGCTCCGTTCCCTTGAGCGATTCCTCGAAGGTCAGCCGCGTTGCCTGCTCGAGGTCTTCCCCCCGCCGGGCGTCGAGAGGCTCGGGGGCGCCCAGCTCGGCGTCGAAGATCTCGCGGAAGCCCACCCGTTCGATCCGCACCTGGGCCGAGAAGTCGAAGCCTTCGAAGCCGCCTTCGGCCGCGGGGGCGACCGGGGCCGGGCTCGGCTCCCCCCGATCGTAGGCGGCTCGGCGCTGGGGGTCGGACAGGACCGCGAACGCGCGCGAGACCTCCCGGAAGTGCTCGGCGGCCACGGGATCCCCGGGATTCAGGTCCGGGTGCAGCGAGCGGGCGCGCTTCTGGTAGGCGCGGCGGATCTCCGCCACGCTCGCGGTCTTCCGGACGCCCAGGAGCTCGTAGAGGTCCATGGCCCCGCTACTTCTTGTCCACCACCTCGGCGTCGATCACGTCCCCGCCGTCGCCCTTGCCTCCGGCCGACGCGTCGGTGCCTCCGCCCGCGCCCGGGGGCGGGGTCGCCGCCTTCTGGTAGAGCACTTCCGCCAGCTTGTGGGAAGCCCTGGTCAGGTCGGAGAGCGCCCGTTCGATCACGTCCTTGTCGCCTCCCTGCACCGCCTTGCGCGCGGCTTCCAGGGCCTTTTCCGCGTCTGCCGCCTCGGCGTCTCCGAGCTTGTCGCGGTTCTCCTTGAGCGTCTTCTCGGTGGTGTAGATGAGGGTGTCCGCCTGGTTCCGCGCCTCCGTCTCCTCGCGCTTCTTCCTGTCCTCGTCGGCGTGGGCCTGGGCGTCCCGCACCATCTTCTCCACCTCGTCCTTGGCGAGGCCGGAGGAGGCGGTGATGGTGATGGCCTGGGACTTGCCGGTGGCGCGGTCCTTGGCCGAGACGTTCACGATCCCGTTGGCGTCGATGTCGAACGCGACCTCGATCTGCGGCACTCCGCGCGGCGCGGGGGGGATCCCCGCGAGCTGGAACTTGCCCAGGGTCCGGTTGTCCGCGGCCATGGGCCGCTCGCCCTGGAACACGTGGATCTCGACCGAGGACTGGCTGTCCGAGGCGGTGGAGAACACCTCGCTCTTCTTGGTGGGGATCGTGGTGTTGCGCTCGATGAGCTTCGTCGCCACGCCGCCCAGGGTCTCGATCCCCAGGGAGAGGGGGGTGACGTCGAGGAGCAGGAGGTCCTTGACCTCCCCCGAGAGCACCCCGGCCTGGATGGCCGCCCCGACCGCCACCACCTCGTCGGGGTTCACCCCCTTGTGGGGCTCCTTCCCGAAGTACTCCTTCACCATCTGCTGAACCTTCGGGATGCGGGTGGAGCCCCCGACCAGCACCACCTCGTCGATGTCCTTGGGCTCGACCCCCGCGTCCTTCAGGCACTGGCGCACGGGTCCCATGGACTTCTCGAGGAGGTCGCCCACGAGCTGCTCGAGCTTCGCCCGGGTGAGCTTCAAGGAGAGGTGCTTGGGGCCGCTCTGGTCGGCGGTGACGAACGGCAGGTTGATGTCCGACTCCAGGGTGGTGCTGAGCTCGCACTTGGCCTTTTCCGCGGCTTCCTTCAGCCGCTGGAGGGCCATCTTGTCCTTCGAGAGATCGATCCCCTGGTCGCGCTTGAACTCCGCCACGATCCAGTCGATGATCCGCTGGTCGAGGTTGTCGCCCCCCAGGTGGGTGTCGCCGTTGGTGGCCTTCACCTCCACCACCCCTTCTCCCACCTCGAGCACCGAGATGTCGAAGGTCCCGCCCCCGAAGTCGTAGACCGCGATGGTCTCGTCCTTCTTCTTGTCGAGGCCGTAGGCGAGGGCGGCGGCCGTGGGCTCGTTCACGATGCGCAGGACCTCGAGCCCCGTGATCCTACCCGCGTCCTTGGTGGCCTGGCGCTGCGAGTCGTTGAAGTAGGCGGGAACGGTGATGACGGCCTTCGTGACCTTCTCTCCGAGGTGCTGCTCGGCCGCGTCCCTCATCTTCTGGAGGATCATGGCGGAGATCTCGGGGGGCGAGTAGAGCTTGCCTTCCACGGAGATCCGGGCGTCGCCGTTGCTGGCCTCGACCACCTTGTAGGGGACCATCTTCTGCTCTTCGCTGACCTCGGAGTACTTCCGGCCCATGAAGCGCTTGATCGAGAAGATGGTGTTCTCCGGGTTGGTCACGGCCTGGCGCTTCGCCACCATGCCCACCAGCCGTTCACCGCTCTTCGAGAAGGCCACGACGGAGGGCGTCGTGCGCGCTCCCTCGGGGTTGGCGATGACGAGGGGGCTGTCTCCCTCCATGACCGCGACGACCGAGTTCGTTGTCCCCAGGTCGATGCCGATGATCTTGCTCAAGCGTCCCTCCCCACCTGATGATAGTATTGGTTGAGTGTATGATTGTCAAGACACCTGCGTCCATCAATTTATTTCATTGAAATAGAAGGACTTCAAGAAGGGATGACAGCCAGGACGTTCGAGCTGACCGGAACCACGACGCGGGCCGTCGGAGAGACAGCCACCCTGGCGCAGGCCTCGGCCGATCTGCCCTCCGGCGCCTACACGAGCCTGCGGACCTATGCAGGGAACCGGGTCCTCCGCCTCGAACAGCACGTCCGCAGGCTCGAGGAATCGGTGGCGCTGCAAGGACGGCCGGCTCCGCTCGACCCTGCGGCCGTGGGCGGAGCCATCGCGGCTGCCCTGGGGGCCGCCGGCCACCGGGAGTCACGCGTCCGGCTGACCTTTGCCCCGCCCCGCTTCTTCGTCTCGGTGGAGCCCTTCGAGCAGCTGCCGGAGGCGCTCTACCTAGAGGGGGCTTCGTGCGTGACCCTGGCCCTCCGGCGCGAGAACCCGCACGCCAAGGACACGCGCTTCATCGCGACCGCCAGCGGAGCCTACGGGAGGCTTCCCGACGGCGTGCACGAGGGGTTGCTGGTGGCCGCGGACGACAGCCTCCTCGAGGGCCTCTCGAGCAACTTCTTTGCCGTTCGGAGCGGCGTCCTGCACACCGAGGAAGAACGCGTCCTGCTGGGCGTGACCCGCGCCCTCGTCCTCGAGGTGGCGCAGGGGATCATGCCCGTCGACCGCACCGCGGTGCGCCGGGGACGACTGCCCGAGCTGTCCGAAGCTTTCATCACGAGTGTGTCCCGGGCGGTTCTCCCGGTGGTGCGGATCGACGGGCAGGTGATCGGCCACGGCCGCCCCGGTCCGAAGACCCGGGCCATCATGCAGGCCTTCGCCGACCTCGTGAGACGGGAAGCGAAGCCCCTGTAGCGGATCGCTACGCGTCCTTGGACCCGGCCTCCGCCCACTTGCCGTAACCTTCGTAGACTCGGATCGTGAACGGGAAGCGCAGGCGCTCCCGGAGCTGAGCGGCGAGCAGCGCGCAGATGTTCTCCACCGAGGGAAACTCGAGGTAATCGTTCCAGTTGCGGTGGTCGTAACGGGCGAGCACGTCTCGGATCTGGCCCCGGAGGTCGGAGAAGTCGATGAGCATGCCCCCGCTCGTCTCGCCCTCCACCACGATCTCGACCTTGTAGGTGTGGCCGTGGATCTGGCCGCACTTGGGGTGACCGGGGAGGAAGTGGGCGCAGTCGACCGTCTCCGTCACCCCGAGGCGCATCGGGCAAGACTACTGCGGAACCGGAGTCGCCTCAAACCGGCGCGAACCGGTCCGGGCGGAGCGGCGCGGGTGTCGGGTCGCGGCCCGACGCGATCCCTTCCGCCAGCCAGCGCGCCGCCACGAACGCGTAGCTTCCGGCCAGGGTCCCCAGGCCCAGGGCGACCGCAAGAGGGCGGCCGGGGACGAGGCCGATGACCGGCAGGCCATCCGCGGACGCTCCGGCCGTCGCCTCCCACTCCACCTCCGAGCCCGGCGCCCGCGCCAGCCGGTCGGCCATGGCGCGAAGGCTCGCGCCATCCGGCCCCCCTGGCGTCGGCCCGCGCCCCGCGAGCCTGAGCCCGTCGCCGAGGGCCTGCCACGCGAACGCGCCGTCCGCCGTGCGGGCCGGGCTCGGGAGCACGGCCCCGGGGGCCGTGCGCAGGGTGAGGCCAGGCAGGGCCACCGGCCGGACCCACCGGGCCAGGTGACGCGCCCCCCCGACCAGGCTCGCCTCCGCCGCGACCACGGCCCAGGGCGCGCGCAGGCACCCAGTCGGGGTCTCCACCACCGCGAACCCGTCGTCCACCTCGAGCCGGACCTCTCGACAGGAAGGCCAGGCGGTCGCTCCCTCGGCTGTGGCGGCGCCCAGCAAGGCCACGCGCAGCCGGGCCGCGTCCAGCTCCGCGTCGTCGGCCGCCCAGTATGCGGCCGTGAAGCCCGTGACGTCGAAGCGGGCCTCGAGCATGTAATGGTCCAGGAACTCGCCGGGGAAGCCGTCCTCGCGCAACATGTCCTCGCTGTCCGCGAGCCGCCGCCCTTCCTCCCGATCGCCCGCCAGCAGGAAGCCCCCGGCGCGGCGGTAGTCGCAGCCCTCGCGGAGGGCCTCCACGAAGAGCCGCAGCCGGTCGCCGTTCTCGCGCTGGCCCTCCCAGACCTGCCGCGCCTGGTCGCGGCCCAGGCGCGATGCCACGTCCCGGTACGGGATGCCGGGGCCCACCAGCACGTGGCCGAGGCTCGGGGCGAGCGCGTCGTGGGGGGTGCCGACGAGGACCACCCGCCGTCCTCGCGAAGCGAGCTCGTGGGCGATGGCCACGCCTGCCAGGCCGGCCCCCAGCACCACCACGTCGGCCTCGGTGCCGCCTGCCGCGTGGGCCGTCACGCCGCCCGTACGGCCGCGGCCAGGGCCCCGTCGAGCGGGGTCAGGAAGCGCCCGAGCAGAGCCTCGAGGGGAGCGGGGTCGGACACCTCGTCGCAGAGCAGGCAGTCCAGCTCGTCCGGGAGCATGCCCAGGTAGCCGCCCTCGCGCGCGCGCCGGTCGGCTTCCTCGATCGGCACCTCGCGGACGTGGAAGTCGGCCGGCTTGCCGTGGGCGCGGGCGGCCGCGGCCAGCCGCTCGAGGAAGCGCGCGTAGCTCACCGGCTCCGGCCCGACGAGGTCGAAGACGCGCGGCGCGGCGGCGGCCGGACCCCCGATCGCAGCCAGCACCAGCGCAACCGCGTCGCCTACCGCGATGGGCTGCAGGCGATACCCGCCGGCGCCGGGACGCTCGACCTCCCCGCCGGCCATCGCCTGCAGGAGCATGGGCACCAGGCCCTCCCCGGGGCCGACGATGTACGAAGGGCGGAACACGACGGCTTCGCGGTCGGACCGGAAGAGCGCGACCTCGGCCGCGAGCTTCGAAAGGAAGTAGGGGTTCGTGCAGCGCGGCGCGAGGCCGTACCGGGCCACCCCGAGGCCTGAGAAGTAGACGAGGCGCGGAACCCCGGCCCGGCGCGCGACCTCGATCGCCCGCTCGGTGCCCCCCAGGTTGACCGCCTCGTAGGTCGCACCGTTGCGCTCGGCCCCGATCTGCGCGAGGTGCACGAGCCCGCGGCAGCCTTCCAGGGACCGGGCGAGGCCCGCGGGATCCCCCTCCATCCAGAGGACGGGGCGCCCGCCCGCCTCCCGCACCGTGCGGGCCGCGCCCTCCGAGCGCACCACGCCCTCGACGGCCCAGCCCAGCCCGCTCGCGAGCCGGGTGAGGTGGCGCCCCACGAAGCCGTTGGCCCCGGTCACGGCGATGCGGTGACCCACGGCCCTAGTCTACGCGCCCTCTTGGCGGCCACGGCCGCCTGAGGCATGATCGACCCCATGATCCTCGGCGAGCGGGTCCGGCTGCGCCGCATCGAGCGGGGCGACCTGCCGCGCTTCGTGGAGTGGCTGAACGACCCCGAGGTGCGAGAGCACCTCTCCCTCGGCTATCCCCTGAGCCTCGCCCACGAGGAGGAATGGTTCGAAGGGACGCTCCGCCAGGAGCCGGCCGCCCAGCCCTTCGCCATCGACGCGCGGGGTTCCCCACCCGGAGCCGAGCCCGCGGAGTGGCTCCACATCGGCACCGGGGGCTTCCACGCCGTCGACTGGCGGAACCGCTCGGCGGAGCTGGGGATCGCCCTCGGACGCCGCGACTGCTGGGGCAAGGGCTATGGCACCGACGCCGTGCGCACGCTCTGCCGGTGGGGCTTCGCGGAGCTGAACCTGCACCGCGTCCAGCTGAAAGTCTACGAGGACAACCCGCGCGGGATCGCCTGCTACGAGAAGGCGGGCTTCCGCCAGGAAGGACGTCTGCGCCACGACCGCTACCAGGGCGGTCGCTATCTCGACACGATCGTCATGGGCCTCCTGCGCGACGAGCTGCGGTGAGCGAGGCGCCGACCCGAGAGGCGTTGCGGGCGGAGGTCTCGCGGCTCCGCCGCGATCTCGAAGAGATGCTCGACTTCCTGCCGGACGCTCTGGTGGAGGTGGACCTCCAGTCCCAGCGCGTGACCCTGCTGAACCGCATGGCGCAGATCCTGTTCGGCTACGACCACGACGCGGTCGCCGCGGGTCTCGACAGCCGCCTTCTCTTCGCCGAAGGGGAGTTCGACCGCGCGCGCGACCTCGTGCAGTCGTTCGTCTCCCGCTCCCTGTCCACCGGTGAGGCCTACCGGCGCACGGGCCGCCAGGAGCTCCACGAGTTCCAGCTCCAGCGGCGGGACGGCAGCCTCTTCACCGCGGAGGCCCAGTCGTCCTTCGTGCTCGACGACAAGGGCCGGCCGGTCCGCATGCGCTCGATCGTGCGCGACGTGACCTCCCGCAAGGAGCTGGAGCGGCAGCTCGCGGAGATGAGCCTGCGCGACCCCCTGACCGGCTGCTACAACCGGCACTACCTGGAGCGGCAGCGCCCCGAGCTGGAGCGGCCCACCGCCCGCTGGGCCTGCCTCCTCTTCGACCTGAAGGGCTTCAAGGCCATCAACGACACCTACGGCCACGACGAAGGAGACCGGGTGCTGCGGAGCTTCGTGCACTTCCTGGGCCGCCACCACCGGACGGAGGACATCCTGGTGCGGCTCGGGGGCGACGAGTTCGCGCTCATCCTCCAGGCCAGCGACGAGGGCGAGGCGCGGGCGATCTCCAAGCGCCTGCTGGAGGCGGCCGCCCTCGACAGCCCGGCCGGCTTCAGCATGGGCCTGGCCTACCGGCGGCCCTCCGAGAGCGTCGAGCAGGTGCTGGGCCGCGCCGACCGCGTCATATACGCGTCGCGGGGGCGCCGGCTCCGGCGGCAGCGGCCCAAGGCCTGAGGGCGGCCTACCGGCCCTGGCCGAACGTCTGCCGGAAGATCTGCACGAGGAGCGCGCGGGCCGGGGCGGGCAACGGCCGGTCGATGCGCTCGGGCCGTCCCTCGATCCGCCCTGCGGCGTCGAACCGCACCCGGATCCCCCACAGGCCTTCCCGCGGCCGCGACGGGAAGCCGTAGCGGAGGTCGTCGATCTCGACCACGCTGCCCGTGGCCGACGGGTGGAGCGACGCCACGGTCTGGCCCATGGCGAACCACTCGAGGATCCGGCCCTCCCCGGTCTCGCGGGCCGCTTCCACCCGCGCGTCCCGCGTGCCCGCGAACCGCTGCCATGCGATGGGCTGCGGACTCCAGAGGCTCAGCCAGCCGACGCGCACCTCGTCGCCCTGACGCGCCACGAGGCGGCGCAGGTAGAGCTGCAGGAGCGTGGGGTAGGCCCGGACCTCGGCCCCGCGCACCCCCTCGGCTTCCAGCTGCTCGCGGGCGCGGGCTTCGGCCTCGCGGTTCAGCATGAGGCCGTGGCCGAGATAGGCGGTGCTGAGCACGAGGGCGACCGCGGCCGAGAGGGCGGCGCCCCGCGCGGCCACCCCCCGCCACGCGCCGACGAGGAGCGCGGCCAGGAGAAGCAGGCTGTAGGCGGGGTCGATGATGGCCACGGCGTCCAGGGCGAACCGGTGCGCCGAGAGGGGGGCCAGGAGCTGGGTGCCGTAGCTGGTACACCAGTCGAGCAGCGGGTGCGAGAGCAGGGTCAGGACGAAGAGGAGCGTCCAGGCCCGCCGGCCTCCCGCCTGCGACCGGGCGGCCGCGTAGGCGAGCGCCGGTCCCAGGAGCGCGGCGACCCAGATCGAGTGGGTCACCCCGCGGTGGTAGATCCAGTCCCCCATCGGCCCGGTCGCCATCATCACCACGTCGAGGTCGGGGGCCATGGCGGCGACGCCGCCGGCCAGGAGCCCCCACCCGCCCAGGCGCCGGGCGAAGAGGGCCTGCCCGATCGTGGCGCCCAGCAGGCCGTGGGTCAGGGGATCCATCGCGACGGGGGGATTCTAGCGCTGATGGCGCTCGCCTCTGGCGAGCAGCTCCCTGAATTCACCCCTTGAAGGTCGAGCGGCCCGGGTCCCCGAACGGGTCGTCGCGCTCGCGAACCGCCTTCACGGGCCCGACCTCGCGCATACGCCGCACGAAGGCGTAGCCCTCGCGGGTGTGGCGGGCCATTCCGTCGAATACGGTCCCGAGGGTCTGGACCGCGGACAGGCCCTGGGCGGCCACCGTCTGGTTGAGCAACAGCTTCATCATCACGAGCTGGTTGACGGGCACGCGGGCGATCCGCTCGACGAGGGCCTCGGTGCGCGCATCGAGCTCGGCGCGGCTCGGGGCCTCGGTGGCCAGGCCCCAGGCCAGGGCCTCGGCGCCGGAGAGGCTGTCGCCCGTGAAGAGCAGCCGCTTTGCCTTCTCGAGACCGATGCGGTAGGCCCACATCGCGGTGGTGGGCGAGCCCCAGACGCGGGCGGGCGGGTAGCCGATCTTGGCCTTGTCCTCGATCACCAACAGGTCGGAGCAGAGGGCCATGTCCGTCCCCCCGGCCACGCAGTAGCCGTGCACCTTGCAGACCACGGGCTTCTCGCCGTGGAACAGGCTCATGAAGCCGCGCACGTTGCGGCTCATCATCATGAAGTCCACCACCGGGTCCCAGGGCTGCGTGGGATCGTGGTTGGCCGCCACGACCCGCGGGTCCATCGGCGAGCCCTCGGGCCACGAACCCGTTGCCAGCCCGTCGGCGTTGGCCGCGAAATCGGTCAGGTCGTAGCCGGCGCAGAAGCCCTCCCCGGCCCCGGAGAGAAGGATGACGTGGACCGCGGGTTCGAGGTTGGCCCGTTCGACACACTGGGCCAGCTCGCGCGGCATGTCGAAGGTGATCGCATTGCCGCGGTGGGGTCGGTCCAGGGTGATCCGGGCCACTCGGCCCGTGACCGCATACGTCATGGTCGCAAGACGGTCCATGGGCGGCCTCCTGTGACATTCGGGTGACGATTATTGCACCCGGGTCCATCCGCACCTGGGCTATGATCCCGGCGTGAACGACCGCTTCCTGCGGGCCTGCCGGCGCGAGCCGGTCGACCGCACCCCGGTCTGGTTCATGCGCCAGGCGGGACGCTACATGGCGGAGTACCGGGCCCTCCGCGAGAAGCACAGCCTGCTCGAGCTCTGCCGCACCCCGGAGCTGGCGGTGGAGGTGACGCTCCAGCCGGTGAAGGCCCTGGGGATCGACGCCGCCATCGTCTTCAGCGACCTGCTGCTGCCCCTGGCCCCCCTCGGGATCCCCTTCGACTTCAAGGCCGGCGAGGGTCCCCGCATCGAGAAGCCCGTGCGATCGCCGGCGGACATCGACGCGCTGCGGCGCTTCGAGCCGCGCGAGGAGCTCGGGATGGTGCTGGAGGCGATCCGGCTGCTGCGGCGTGAGCTGGAGGTACCGCTCATCGGCTTCGCAGGCGCGCCGTTCACCCTCGCCTCCTACGCGATCGAGGGCGGCCCTTCGACCCAGTTCGCCCTCACCAAGGGCCTGATGTACGGGGATCCCAAGGCTTGGCACCGCCTGGCCGGGCTCCTCGCCGACGTGGTCGCGGACTACCTGGCGGCCCAGGTGGAGGCGGGGGCCCAGGCGGTCCAGGTCTTCGACTCGTGGATCGGGGTCCTGGACGAAGCCGACTACTGCGAGTTCGCGCTGCCCCACGTGAGGCGCATCTTCGACCGGCTGCGCGGGCTCGGCGTGCCCACGATCCACTTCGGCACCGGGACCGGGCACCTGCTCGCCCTCCAGCGCGTGGCGGGGGGCAGCGTCATCGGGGTGGACTGGCGAACGCCCCTCGACGAGGGATGGCGGCTCGTGGGCGAAGAGGTGGCGGTCCAGGGCAACCTCGACCCCACCCTCCTGTTCGCCCCCCGTGAGCGGCTGCTCGCCCGGGTGGACGACGTGCTCCGGCGCGCGGAGGGCCGGCCCGGCCACGTGTTCAACCTCGGCCACGGCATCCTGCCGGGAACCCCGGTGGAAAACGTCCGGGCGGTGGTGGAGCACGTCCACCGGGCCACCGCGAGGGAGTGATGCGCCCGCGGGCCCCCGGACCCCTTGGGTGCCGTGGGGCCGTCCTTGCCTGCCTGCTCGTGGCGGCGGGGCCGCGCGCCTCTGCGCAGGCGCTCGATCCCGGCAAGGCCCTCACCCAGTACCACGTCGACACCTGGACCACCGCGGACAACCTGCCCCAGAACTCGGTGACCGCGATCCTGCAGTCGCGCGCCGGCTACCTCTGGCTCGGGACCTACGGCGGGGTGGGCCGCTTCGACGGCGTGCGCTTCGCGACCTTCGACACCGCGAACACCCCCGAGCTGCTGAGCAACGGCATCCAGGCCCTGCTCGAGGACCGCGTCGGCGCGGTGTGGATCGCGACCAATGGCGGCGGCCTGACCCGCTACCAGGGCGGTCGCTTCACCACCACCACCGCGGCCGAAGGCCTGCCGAGCGACATCGTGCGCTGCCTCAAGGCCGGACGCGACGGCTCCCTCTGGATCGGCACCAACGACGGCCTCAGCCGCTTCCAGGGCGGCCGCTTCACGAACCTGACCACCAAAGAGGGGCTGTCGAACGGCGTCGTGCGGGCGCTCGAGGAAGACGAGACCGGCCTCTGGATCGGCACCAACGGAGGCGGCCTGGATCGCCTGGAGGGCGACACCCTCGCCCACCTGACCGACCGCGACGGTCTGCCCAGCAACTTCGTCTTCGCGCTCCTGCGCACCCGCGACGGGTCGCTCTGGATCGGGACCAATGGCGGCGGCCTCGCGCGTCGCGACCAGGGGAAGATCCGGACCTTCACCACCCGCGACGGGCTGCCGAGCAACATCATCTGGTCGCTCCACGAGGACGCCGGGGGGACGCTCTGGGTGGGCACCTACGGCGGCGGCATCGCCCGCTTCCGCGACGGCCGGTTCGAGGCGCTGGGGAGCCGGGACGGGCTCTCGAACGACTTCGTGCGCGCCCTCGCCTCGGACCGCGAGGGCAGCCTCTGGATCGGCACCTACGCGGGCGGCCTCTGCCGGCTGCGCGACGGGAAGTTCACGACCTACACCACGCGCGAGGGCCTGGGCCACGACTTCGCGCGCACGGTCCTGGAGGACCGGGACGGTGCGCTCTGGGTGGGCACCACCGGAGGCGGGCTCTGCCGGCTCCGGGCCGACCGCTTCCGCTGCTGGTCCGCCGCCGACGGCCTGGCCGAGGGCATCCGCGCCCTCCACCAGGACCCCGCGGGGAACCTCTGGGTGGGAACGGACGGGGCCGGCCTCTTCCGCTTCGAGGGCGGCCGCTTCCGCCGGGTGGAGACGGGCGGGGGCCTGTCCCACGCCAACGTGGGTGCTATCTCCGACGACGGCCAGGGCGGGCTCTGGATCGGCACCAACGGCGGGGGCCTCGTCCACTTCGCGGGCGGGCGGTTCACGGACCATCGGGCCGCGGAGGGGCGGGCCGGCAACTTCATCCTGGCCACCCTCGTGGACCGACGGGGTGTCGTCTGGGCGGGGACGGACGGGGCGGGTCTCGCGCGCCTGGAAGACGGACGCTTCACCACCGTCCGGAGGAAGGACGGGCTGGCGGGCGACATCGTGTTCTGCCTGTACGAGGACGCCGCGGGCGCGCTCTGGGTCGGCACTTCGGGTGGCCTCAGCCGCTACCAGGAGGGCCGCTTCACGAGCTTCACCACCCGGCAGGGCCTCGTGGACGACGTGGTGTTCCAGATCCTCGAGGACGGAGAGGGACGCTTCTGGCTCTCCGGCAACAAGGGGATCTCGCGCGTCGCCAAGGCCGACCTCTTGGCGCTGGCCCGCGGTGAGCGTGCCTCGATCAGCCCGGTCCGCTACGGCACCGCCGACGGGATGAAGAGCAACGAGTGCAGCGGGGTGGCCCAGCCCGCGGGGGCGCGGGGGAAGGACGGCCGCCTCTGGTTCCCCACCACTCGAGGGGTCGTCGTCATCGACCCCGCCCACATCGCGGTCAACCCGCTGGTGCCGCCGGTCGAGATCGAGGAGGTGGTGGTGGACGGCGAGCCGGCCGCCTCCCTCGACTTCCCGCCCGGCCGGGCGCGGTGGGAGTTCCATTACACCGCCCCGAGCTTCCTCGCCCCGGGCCGGGTGCAGTTCAAGTACCGCCTCGAGGGCTTCGATCCCGATTGGGTCCCCGCGGACACTCGGCGCACGGCCTACTACACTCGTCTGCCCCCGGGCCGGTACACGTTCCACGTGATCGCCTCCAATCCCGACGGGGTGTGGAACGAGGCGGGGGCCAAGGTCGAGCTGTCCGTGCGGCCGTTCTTCTGGGAGACGCGCTGGTTCTACGCGCTCATCGCCCTGGGGGCCGGCCTCGGGGGGTTCAGGACCTTCCGCCTGCGCGTGCGCCAGCTCCGCGAGCACAAGCGGGAGCTGGAGGCCCTGGTGGCGGTCCGCACCCGGGACCTGTTGGCGGAAAAGGAGCGCTCCGAGGCGGCGCGGGCGGAGGCGGAGAGGCAGAACGAGCTGGCCCAGGAGGCGGACAGGCAGAAGGGCGAGCTGCTCTCCATCGCCGCCCACGATCTGAAGACCCCCCTCCAGACGATCATCGGCTACGCGGAGATGATGGCCGAGCGGCCGGGCCTGCCCGAGGCCTCGGAGTACGCGGAGCGCACCGCCCAGGCCGCCCGGCGGATGGTGGAGATCATCAACCGGCTGCTGGAGGGCGAGGCGATCGCCCGCGGGGGCATGCCCCTCAGCCGGGGCATCGTCGACGTGGGGCGGCTGGCCCAGGCCATGGTCCTGAGCCTCGAGCCCCAGGCGGGGACGAAGAAGCAGCGCATCCACGCCGCGGTGGAGCCCTCGTGCCTGGTCGACGGAGACGAGGACTGGCTCCGGCAGGTGCTCGAGAACCTCATCGGCAACGCGATCAAGTACTCGCCGGAGCGCCGGTCGATCTGGCTGAGCGTACGACGGAACGGCGGGACCGTCGTCATCGAGGTGCGCGACGAAGGGCCGGGGCTCACCGAGGACGACAAGGCGAAGCTCTTCGGCCGGTTCCAGCGCCTCTCCGCCCGGCCCACCGGCGGCGAGATCGCCACCGGCCTCGGCCTTTCCATCGTGAAGCAGCTCGTGGACCTGCACGAAGGGCGGGTCTGGGCGGAGAGCGCGGGGCCCGACCAGGGGACCCGGTTCTTCGTGGAGCTGCCCGGCCGGGAAGGCTGATGCGGCCCCGGCGGGCCGTCGCGTGATCATTGACACGAGCCTCGTGAAACACTAGCCTCGTGTTTCATGAGGAACCTCACCATCACCGTCGACGACGAGGTCGCGCGCTGGGCCCGCGTGTGGGCGGCCCGACAGGAGAAGAGCCTCTCCCGCGCGGTCGGCGAGCTGCTTCGCCAGCGGATGCAGGAAGAGGAGGGATACGGCCGCGCCATGAAGCGCTTCCTCTCCCGCCCGGCCGCGCGCTTGCGGAAGGGCAAGTCCCGCTATCCCGCCCGCGAGGAGTTGCATGACCGCGCCGGTCTTCGTTGACGCGAACGTCCTGGTCTACGCGCGGGACGCCGGCCACGAGGGCAAGCACGCGCAGGCCGACGCCGGGCTTGCCTTCCTGTGGGAGTCGCGACGAGGCCGCCTCAGCTTCCAGGTGCTGCACGAGTACTACGTCACGGTCACGTCCAAGCTGAAGCCCGGCATGAGCCGGGAAGCGGCCCGACATGATATCCGCGACCCTGCTGAGCTGGCGCCCGGTTCCCCTCGAGGGGGCGTTGCTCGCGGGGGCCTGGCTCGTGCAGGATCGTCACGGCATATCGTTCTGGGACGCCCTCGTGGTGTCAGCCGCCCACGTCTCGTCCTGCCGCTACCTGCTGACGGAAGACCTGCAGGACGGCCAGCGCTTCGGGCCGGTCGAGGTCATGAGCCCGTTCCGACACGGTCCGGAAGCCGTGGGCTAGCTCGGATACTGCCGTCAGTGCGCCAGCTTGCGGTACTTGATCCGGTGCGGCTGTTCGGCTTCCGCCCCCAGGCGGCGCTTGCGGTCCGCCTCGTAGTCCTGGTAGTTCCCCTCGAACCAGACCACCCGGCTGTCGCCTTCGAAGGCCAGCATGTGGGTGGCGATGCGGTCGAGGAACCAGCGGTCGTGGCTGATCACGACCGCGCATCCCGCGAAGCCGAGGAGGGCCTCCTCGAGCGCGCGCAGGGTGTCCACGTCGAGGTCGTTCGTGGGCTCGTCGAGGAGGAGCAGGTTCCCGCCGCTCTTGAGGAGGGTGGCGAGGTGCAGGCGGTTGCGCTCGCCCCCCGAGAGGTCCTTCACCTTCTTCTGCTGGTCGGGGCCCCGGAAGCCGAAGGAGGCGGCGTAAGCCCGCGAGTTCACCTCCCGCTTGCCGACCATCACGAGGTCCTTGCCTCCGTCCGAGATCTCCTCCCAGGCCGAGCGCTCCCCCACGAGCGCGTCCCGGCTCTGGTCCACGTAGGAGAGCGCGACCGTCTCCCCGATCTTCAGCTCGCCCGCGTCGGGCTTTTCCTGGCCCACGATCATGCGGAAGAGGGTGGTCTTGCCGGCTCCGTTGGCTCCGATCACGCCCACGAGTCCGCCCCGGGGCAGGATGAAGCTCACGTCCTCCATCAGGAGGTTGTCGCCGTAGCCCTTGCCGAGCCCCTTGGCCTCGATCACGAGGTCGCCCAGGCGGGGGCCGGGAGGAATCGCGATCTCCGCCTGCTTCTCGCGGCCGGCGGCGGCCTGCTGCTCCGCCAGCAGCTCCTCGTAGTGAACGAGGCGGGCCTTGCCCTTGGCCTGGCGCGCGCGGGGCGCCATGCGCACCCACTCCAGCTCGCGCTCCAGCGTCTTCTGGCGGGCGGATTCCTCCTTCTCCTCCTGGGCCAGGCGCGTCCTCTTCTGCTGCAGCCAGGACGAGTAGTTGCCCTTCCAGGGGATCCCCGAGCCCCGGTCCAGCTCCAGGATCCAGCCCGCCACGTTGTCGAGGAAATAGCGGTCGTGGGTGATGGCCACCACGCAGCCCTTGTACTCCTGCAGGAAGCGCTCCAGCCAGGCCACCGACTCCGCATCGAGGTGGTTCGTGGGCTCGTCCAGGAGCAGCATGTCCGAAGGCTGGAGCAGCAGCCGGCAGAGGGCCACCCGGCGGCGTTCACCCCCCGAGAGCTTCGTGACGTCCGAGTCGCCCGGGGGCAGGCGCAGGGCGTCCAACGCGATCTCCACCGTACGGTCCAGCTCCCAGGCGTTGGCGGCCTCGATCCGGTCCTGGACCCGGGCCTGCTCGTCCATGACCTTGTCCATCTCGGCCACGGGCAGGGCCTCCCCGAGCTTCATGGAGAGCTCCTCGAAGCGGTCCAGGAGCTTGCGGATGGGGGCCACCGCCTCCTCGACGTGCTGGAGCACGCTCTTCTTCGGGTCGAGCTGCGGCTCCTGGGGCAGGTGGCCGATGCGGGTCCCCTCGGCGGGAAAGGCCTCGCCCGCGAAGTCCTTGTCGAGGCCGGCCATGATCCGGAGGAGCGTGCTCTTCCCGGCCCCGTTGGGCCCGAGGATCCCGATCTTGGCGTCGGGGTAGAACGACAGCCAGATCCCCTTGAGGATCTCCTTGCCCTGCGGCGTGACCTTGCGCAGGTCCTTCATGGTGAAGATGAACTGAGGGGGCATAGCCGGCGATTGTCGCACGAGTCGCTCCGCGCGTCCGGAGGACCCCGCGTCCGGGCCTCAGATCTTGCGGAGCCGCACCTCCTCGACCGAATGGTCGCTCCCCTTGCGGAGCACGAGGCGCGCCCGCTCGCGGGTGGGGAGGATGTTCTCGCGCAGGTTCACCTCGTTGATCTCCCGCCAGAGCCCGCTCGCCACCTCCTCGGCCTCCGCGTCCTTTAGGCGCGCGTAACGATGGAAGTACGACGCCGGGGCCTGGAAGGCCGTGTTCCGCAGGGTGAAGAAGCGCTCGAGGTACCAGCGGCGGACGTGCTCGGCCTCGGCGTCCACGTAGAGGCTGAAGTCGAAGAAGTCGGAGACGAAGGCGGGTTGGGGCCGGCCGCGGGGCCCGCTTCCGCTCTGCAGCACGTTCAGCCCCTCGAGGATCACGATGTCCGGCTGGCGCACCACGACCTCCTCTCCCGGCACGATGTCGTAGGTGAGGTGCGAGTAGACCGGGCTGCTCACGTCCGCCCGCCCGGCCTTGAGGTCCGAGACGAAACGGAGCAGGCGCCGCACGTCGTAGCTCTCGGGGAACCCCTTGCGCCGCATCAGGCCGCGCTCCTCGAGGACCCGGTTCGGGAGCAGGAAGCCGTCGGTGGTCACGAGGTCCACCGCGGGGTGGGCGGGCCAGCGGGCCAGCAGGGCCTGGATGATGCGGGCGGTGGTGCTCTTCCCCACCGCCACGCTGCCCGCGATGCCGATCACGTACGGCACGCGCGCGGTGGAATGGCCGAGGAAGCGGGCGGTGGCCTGGTACAGGGCTTGGGAGGCCGTGACGTAGAGGTCGAGGAGACGGGAGAGCGGAAGGTAGACCTCCTCGACCTCGCGCAGCGAGACGCGCTCGTTCAGGCCCCGCAGCTCGCCGAGGTCCTCTTCGGTGAGGGTGAGCGGGGTGTCCTCGCGCAGCCGGCTCCACTCCTGGCGGGAGAAGTGGAGGTAGGGGTCGGGGGCGGGCATGAGGGTCCTAGTCTACTCGTCGTTGCGCCGGCCCCTCGTCTGCGCTAGAGTGGTGGCGGTGCCGCGCTCTGCTCTTCGCCGTCGATTTACGTCCCCCCCGACCCCGTCCGGGCGTCGGGAGGGCTTGCGCTGAGCGTCTCCTTCTCCCTGAGTCGACGTCGCCCTCGCTGACCCCTGCCCCTCACAGGGCAGGCCCGGACCTTTCGGGGGGATCCGCCGCGCGCCGGCACCGCGCCGGCGTTTCCTGGAGCCTGTCCGCTTCTCTCTGCGAGGGATGTCATGTCACGTGCCCTGTCACGAACCGTACTCGATCCGCCGGCGCTCGCGCGCGCCCTGGCCTTGCGGGACCTGACCGACCCGGCCCAGGGCCCGCACGCCATGCAGGAGCTGCTCTCCGACGTCCAGCGCGCGCTCACCGCCGCCTGGGGCTGCCTCGCGCGGACGAGCCGCGCCCGCCCGGTCGTGTCCGTGGAGGACAACTACGACCGGCTCCTCTACCCGCCCGACGGAGCCGCCCGCGACGCGCGCCATACCCGCTACGTCACCGAAACCATGCTGTTGCGGACCCACACCTCGGCCCTGATCCCGGGGGCGCTGCGGGAGCTGGCGCAAGCCCCACCCCCGGACGTCCTGCTGGTCTGCCCCGGCCTCGTCTACCGCCGCGACGCCATCGACCGGCTCCACACCGGCGAGCCGCACCAGGTGGACCTGTGGAGGGTCCGCGCGGGCATGCCGCTTCTCCGGCGCGATCTGCACGAGATGATCCGGCGGGTGGCAGCGGCCGCCCTGCCCGGCAAGGAAGTGCGATGGGGGCCGGCCGCCCACCCCTACACGCTCGATGGTCTCCAGATCGACGTGGCCACGGACGCGGGCTGGGTCGAGATCGGCGAGTGCGGCCTCGCGCATCCCGCGATCCTCAAGCGAGCCGGAATGGACATCTCTCGCCGTTCGGGACTCGCCATGGGGCTGGGCCTCGATCGGATCCTGATGCTCCGCAAGGGCCTGCCCGACATCCGGCTCTTGCGGTCGGAGGACCCGCGCGTGGCCGTCCAGATGCTCGACCTGCGGCCCTATCGGCCGGTGTCGTCGCGGCCCGCGGTCCGCCGAGACCTGTCGATCGCCGTTCCCGCGGCGGATACCCTCGAGGACCTGGGGGACCGCGTCCGGACGGCGCTCGGCAGGGAGGCGGACGCGGTGGAGGAGGTCACGGTCCTGGCCGAGAGCCCCCTCTCCTCGCTCTCCCCCGCCGCGCGGGAACGTCTGGGGATTGTCCCTGGACAGAAGAACGTGCTCGTCCGGGTGGTGCTGCGCGCACTCGACCGCACGCTGACCCATCGCGAGGCCAACCTCCTGCGAGACCGGATCTACGAGGCGCTGCATCGGGGAGGCGCCGGCCAGTGGGCGGCGCCGCACCCCGGAAGCCAGGACGGGGAACCCGCGCGTGCGCCCGAGCGTAATCCCTCGTGAAAGAGAGCGAACCTCCGCGAAAGGGGAAACGAGCATGGAAGCCCTGGTCTTGCTGGCGCTCCTGGGCGTGTTGATCGTGGTCCCGTTGTTGATCCTGAAGGTGCTTCTTCAGGTCGTGTTCGGTCTCGTCCTGCTACCGTTCAAGCTCCTGGGAGGCGTGTTCCGGCTGGCCCTCCTCCTCGTGGCCGGTGCCTTCAAGCTGCTCTTCTCCGGGGCCCTGGCCGTCGTCGCGGTCCTTCTCGGGCTGGCCGCCCTCATCCTGTTGCCGCTGCTGCCTTTCCTGGTCCTGGGCGGCCTCATCTGGCTGGCCGTCCGGGCTTCCCGGCCGGTGGTTCGCGTCGCCTGACCAGAGCCCGGTAACTATTACGAAAGTCTGACATTGTCCGGCGGGGGTCTGCTGCTAGCCTGACTGTGCGCCTCCAGCGAGGGGGCGCGGAGGAGGACCCTTGACCCTGAGCTGGAACGGCAAGCGCTTCGATTGGGTGAACGTCGTGTACTTCGCGTGGATCCACGCGATGGCGCTGCTCGCCCCCTGGACGTTCACCTGGACGGGCCTCGGCGCGCTTCTTCTTCTCTGGTGGCTCTCCGGCTCCCTCGGGATCGGCGTGACCTACCACCGCTACCTCACCCACCGTGGGTACAAGATGCCGAAGCCCCTCGAGTACCTCGGCACGGTCTGCGGAATGCTGGCGAGCGAGGGCGGGGCCATCACTTGGGTGGCCATGCACCGGCTCCACCACGCGCAGTCGGATCGGCCCGGCAAGGACCTGCACACGCCGAAGGACGGCTTCTGGTGGAGCCACATCGGCTGGATCCTCTGCGACCTGAAAATGGACCGACGGCAGATGGAGTCCCGCTACGCGCCGGAGCTGGTGGCCGACCCCGTGCACCGGGTGCTGAACCGTGCCCACGTGTTCCCGAACATCCTGGTCGGCCTCGCCCTCTACGCCTGGGGCGGCTGGCCGCTCGCGATCTGGGGCGTGTTCCTGCGCCTGGTGCTCGTGCTCCACACCACCTGGTTCGTCAACTCCGCCACCCACACCTGGGGCTACCGCACCTACGAGACGCCCGAGGGCTCGCGCAACCTCTGGTGGGTGGGCCTCCTCGCCTGGGGCGAGGGCTGGCACAACAACCACCACGCCTTCCAGCGCTCGGCCCGGCACGGCCTCGCCTGGTGGGAGCTGGACGCGAACTGGCTGGCCATCCGCGCGCTATCGGCCCTGGGCCTCGCGCGGGAGGTCCAGCTCCTGCCGAAGAACGCCGAGCGGTTCCGCATCGGCGGGGCGGACGCGGCCTCGGCATCCCTCGACGAGGCGATCCCCGCGATCGAGCCCGCGCTCTAGGCGTCGATCAGCTCCTCGCCGGACACGAACAACGTCTCCTCGGCGTTGATGGGCACGACGTCCATGGACGCTCCCCCGCGGCGGGCCGAGTGTGACAAGAGCGGTGGACCGGCGCAAGCTAGAATGCCCTCGCCATGGACCTCGCGTGGTCGCTGGCCCGCCACCAGCCCGCCGACGAGGAGGAGGCGGCGGACCTCGCCCGCATCCTCGCCTTCGTGTCACGCCACGCCGACCCCTTCGACCGGCGCATCGCGGAGGGTCACCTGACCGCGAGCGCCCTCGTGGTCTCGGCCACGGGAGAACGAGTGCTGCTCCTTCACCACCGCAAGCTCGACCGGTGGCTCCAGCCGGGGGGCCACGGCGATCCCGGCGAGACGAGCGGCGAGCAGGTGGCGCTGCGCGAGGCGCACGAGGAGACGGGCCTCCCCGGGCTCACCCTGCACCCCGGAGCGCCCCGTCCCCTCGACGTGGACGTGCACGACATCCCGGCCCGCGGCGACGAGCCCGCCCACGAGCACCTCGACCTGCGCTATCTCGTGGTGGCCCCGGAGCGCGCGGCTCTCGCCCCCGCCCTGGCCGAGATGCGCGACCTGCGCTGGTTCGCCTGGGACGAGGTGGACGCGCTGGGGCCCGACCCGGGGCTGCGACGGGCCCTCGCCAAGGCGCGGCGCCTTTGCCTCACCGACCCGTCTTGACGAGGGGCAGCCAGGCGCGGGCGTAGTAGCCGCCGAGGAACCCGAGGGCAAGGGCTCCCAGCTCGTTGACGGTGGGGATCGCCGCGATCGGGATGGCGACCTGGGGGATGGCCGCGGGGGCGCCGAGCAGGGAGAGCGCGTAGAAGATCGTGCCGAGGAGCAGCCCGGCTATCCCGTTCACCGCTGCGTGACGTTGCCAGCCGCGGGAAAGACCGTGCCAGCCCGCGCGGTAGGTCGCCCCGAGGGTGCCCCCGGCCATGGCGAGGACGACCATCAGCCATGGGAACACGAACTCCACCCGGGTCTCTGCGTCCGGCATGTGGAGGGCGCTCGCCCTGACCTCCGCGCGGCCGGCCGTCGTGGAGGTCAGCACCGCCTCGCCTGAAATCGCGCCGCCCGCGATGTGGACGGGCGTCTTCGGCTCGATCGTGCCCAAGGACGATGTCACGGTGACTTCGAGGTCCCGATCGGGAAAGCTCGCCGGCAGGCTGGCATCATCCAGCAGCATCACCGTGATCCTCACCGGGTTCTTGCCGCTGTTGACGGCCTTCCCGGGGTTGGCGACGACCCTGAGCTGGGAGGGAAGAGCCTCCTGGTAGACGGCCTCCGCGGACACGGTCCGGGCGCTCGTGTCCAACCAGGCCCAGACCTTCTCGGCGCCCGATCGGTCCGCAACGAGCTGGATCGGGTTCGCCGGTCGGACCGAGCCGGCGGCAATCAGGGACCGGATGGGGTTGACCGTCCCCACCGTGGCCGCGAGGTTGACCGGCAGGTCCAGGGGAGACGGCACGGGCTCACCTCGTGGGTTCAGGGTGACGAGCCAGACGTCGGCCACCCACCGACCCGCTCGCGGGCGCACGGTCGTGGGGATCACCTCGATCCCCAACTGCAAGGGCGTGGCCGTCACTGCCGTCACCGTAGGGGAGGCCGCCATGTCCGGTACCCGCGGCGCCCGGCGCAGGCGGACGTCGGCCCCCCCTGGAACCGCGGGCGGCCGCAGGTCTACCGGGGGTCTCCTCACGGCCACCGGGGAGGGGGGAGAAGGGACCGAGCCGCGGGCGGCCTTCACGATCATGGCGGCATAGCCGCCTGCTATCCTGGGCGAGCTGACCGTCAAACGCGCGATGCCCGGACGCGGAAACCGGACTTGCTGGCGAATGGAGCTCGCCCCCTTGGGGAGCGTCACCTGGATGGGCTCCGTAAGGTTGGAGGTGAGGGTCAGCGCGAGCGCCTCCGGCGCCGCTACCTCCTCGTTCCGGACATTCGTCAGATGGATGACCACGGGGGCGACTGCCCCCGCCTCGACCTCAGCTACCTCGACGCTCAGGTCCAGTCGCGTCGGAATCGCCGCGATCTGCGCGAGAGGCTGCCCCAGAACAACAAAGGGTCCGCCGAAGCAGCCGACCAGCACGCACCAGCATGACCGGGGGGTCCCGTGGAGACTCCACCTCGGACTTCGCGGACGGCTATGGCACGGGATCAAGCACGTCCTCATCCGGTCCGCGACCGTGAGAGGGAGGGTGCTGGAAGCTACCTCTCGCGGCGCGCCATGTCAAGTCTCTGAACGCAAAACGTCAATGCAAGACGAACAGCGGGTGGCGACTCGGGCACCGCCGAGGCCGGTGCTTAGGCCGCCAGGATCAGGCTCAGGTCGCCGAACTCGTGGCCCAGGTACCCCCACGCCTCCGCGCGCCCCAGCGCCTCGTCGAGCAGGGGCCCCGGGGCGAAGGCCCGGAGCAGCTCGAAGTGGCTGGTCCCCGGCTCGTGGACTCCCGTGAGCAGCCCGTCGACCACGCGGGGCTCGAAGCCGGCCGAGATGCGGAGGGCGGCGACCGCGCGGCCCGCCCGCACGTCTCCATCGTTCGCGGCGCTCGCCTCCAGCGCCCGCACCACGCTGGTCCCCACGGCCACCACGCGTCCGGCCGCCCTGCGCGCGGCCTGGATGGCCTCGACCGTCGACGGAGGCACCTCGAACCGCTCGGGCAGCGGCAGTTGAGCGTCCAGGCCCGGGTCGCCGCTCGAGGACAGCCCGGCCGCGTGGGTCACCGTGGCGAGCCTCACCCCCCGGCGCAAAAGCTGCCCCATCAGGGCGATGCCGAGCGGGCGCCCCGCCGAGGCCATCTCCACCGCCCAGGGCCTCGAGCCGTAGGCCGTCTGCACGTGCCACAGGGCCAGCGGCCCGCAGAGATAGGAGTACTGCACGGGCCGCCCCTGCCGGTACAGCGCCGACCATAGGGACGCTCCCTGCTCGGCGAAGCGGAGGTCCACGAGCCGGGGAGAGACGGGAGACACGCCGCGCACCTCGGCCGACAGCTCGTCGCCGAAGCGAATCACGTCGCCGGCCGTCAGCGCGGGAGGGGGCGGCCGGTCCTCGGTGCGCTGCCGCCAGCTCCCGGCGCCGAAGATCACCGCCGTCCAATCCCGGTCGGTCTCGCCCGGGCCCGCCAGGCGCGCCTCCACCGGGCCTAGACGCGTGGAGCCGGAGAGCGAGGCGGGCAGGGTGGCCGCGTCGTTGACGACGAGCACGTCGTTCGCACGCAGGAGGCTCGGCAGGTCCGGCAGCCGTCGGTCCGAGACCGTCCGGGCCACGGGGTCGACCTGGAGCAGCCGCGCCTCGTCCCGGGGCCAGACCGCCGGCTTCACGCGACCCTCGCGAGCCGCGTGGCGTCGAGCCGGGAGCCGCTGGGCAGGGACTCGATCGACTCCAGGAGATCGACCACCCGCGACGCCACCTCCGCCGGGGAGCCGAGGGTCGAACGATCGGCGTCCGGCATCGCCTCGGCGTGCATCGCGGTGTCCATCTCTCCCGGATCGAGGCTCAGGAAGCGGACCCCCGTGCCCTCGAGCTCGGCCGCCCACGTTCGCATCAAGTGGTCCAGGGCGGCCTTGGACACGCCATAGGCGCCCCACCTCGGGTAACCGACCACGCCGGCGTCGGAGGTGATACCGATCACGAGCCCCCGCCCCCGGAGGACCATCGATCCCACCACCGCCTTCGTCAGGCGGAAGGGACCCACGAGGTTGACCTCGAGCACGCGGGCGAGCTCCTCGCACTCGGTCTCGGCCAGCTCCCGAAGCGGTACCTTGCCCAGCGTGCTCGCGTCGTGGACGAGGAGGTCCAGGGGCCCCACGAGGGCGGCGGCCGCGCCCACCAGGGGATGGACGGCGTCCTTCCGCCCCACGTCGGCCGCCAGGCCGTGGGCCTCCCCGCCCGAGGCCCGAATGTCCGCCACCACCGCGTCCAGGTCCCGGCGCCCCCGGGCCACGAGCACCACCCGCGCCTCGCGTCTCGCCAGCTCGCGCCCCAGGGCCGCACCCAGACCGCGGCTGCCTCCCGTGACCAGCGCCGCCGCACCCTCGACCCGCATCGTCCACCTCCTGCTCCAAGGGTACGGAGGTCCCGCCAATACCACAACCGTCTTGCCAATGCGTTGGCGGGGCTCTATCCTGTGGGCATGGCGGAGGCGATCTCGGCCCGGCTCGCCGCGAACATCCGGCACCTGCGGGAGGCGCGGAGCCTGACCCAGGAGCAGATGGCACGGCTCGCGGGCATCCCCCGCGCCACCTGGGGGCACCTGGAGACGGGCGCGGGCAACCCGACCCTGGCCATCCTGGACAAGGTGGCGACCGCGCTCCAGGTCCCCCTGGAGGAGCTCACCGCCGAGCCCCGGTCGAGCGGCCGTCTCTATGAGAGGGGGTCCCTTCGCACCCGCAAGCAGGGAGACGGCACCATCCGCCAGCTCCTGCCGGACCCCATCCCCGGCATGGTCATCGATCGCATGGAGATCCCTCCCCGAGGGCGGATCCCGGGCGTGCCGCACATGCCCGGGACGCGGGAGTACTTCACGTGCGAGAAGGGGCGGGTGGTCCTGGCGGTGGCCGGCCAGCAGTGGCGGCTCGCCCCGGGGGACGTGCTGGTCTTCCGGGGCGACCAACGGCACTCGTACACCAACCCGGGCTCCGAGACCGCCGCCGGCTACTCGGTGGTGCTCCTCACGCGGGTCGGCTGACTACCTCAGCCAGCCCGGCAGGACCCCCTTGCGGCGGGCCTCCTCCTCGAGATCCGCCAGCGCCTTCTTCGCCCGCTCGAGGTCGCTCCGCGCAGCGGCCAGGGCGGCCTCGGCGGCCCGACGGTTGGCGTCCGTGACCACGGGCGGCGGAACCTGCCTCAGGGCGTCGCCTGGCTGGGGCTGGCGGATCCCGGCCGGCGCGCGCTGCGCCGCGGCCTCGGCCTTCGCCACTCGGGCTTCGGCAGCCTCCACCGCGGCCCGCGCGGCCTTCGCGCGGGCGCGCCAATAGGCCTCGTCTCCCGGTCCACCCCCGCCCCGCGCCGTCCCTTCCTTCGTCGCCTTGTCGCCCGATGGCTTCTCGCCCGCCGTCGACTTGTCCGGCGCCCCGGCCGCACCCTTGGCGGCCGGCCCGCCCTCGGCATAGCCCCTCAAGTCATCGTCGGTGAACGCCGGCCCGGTGGGACCCGCTTTCTGTCGTCGCTCCTTTTCCTTGCGCGCCGCCTCCCCCAGGCTCTGCCCCGACGCCGCCGGTCCGAGGGCCAGCAGGAGCGCGAGGCCGCCCACGAAACGCGTCGTCCGTCCGAGTCGCATGGGTTTCTCCTTCATCGACCCCCCCCACGTCTAACGTCCGACGAGCACCACGGTGGACCGCGGACCCGCAGCGTAGCTCCGCTGCGCCTCGAGCACCGGCTCGGCGTCGGGCTCCGCCGCGTCCTCCGGCGGCTCCCGCTGAGTATCCACGAACCGCCGCCACGACTTCCCCGGCGGCAGGCGCGGCAGCTCGAAGACCTGCGGCTCCCAGTGGGCGTTGGCCATGACGTGGATGTCGTCGTCGCCGCCCACCGGCAGCAGGTGCATGGCCAGCGCGCGCGAGCTCGCCTCCCAGTCGGGCTTGCCGAGCTTCATCCCGTGCCAGGCCACCGAGGGCGGCCCGCTGTTTCCCTCCTCGAAGAACGTCCGGCGGCGAAGCGACGGGTGGCGCTTGCGGAACCGGATGAGCCGGGAGACGAAGCGGAAGAGGTCGTCGTTCTTCCGGCGCAGCGTCCAGTCCACCCAGCTCAATTCGTTGTCCTGGCAGTAGGCGTTGTTGTTGCCGCGCTGGGTGCGCCCGAGCTCGTCGCCCCCGAGGATCATGGGGACCCCCTGGGAGAGCATCAGGAGGGCCATGAAATTGCGCACCTGGCGGCGGCGCAGCTCGACCACCTCCGGCTTGGTGGACGGGCCTTCCTCCCCGCAGTTCCAGGACAGGTTCTCGGGGTGGCCGTCGGTGTTGGCCTCGCCGTTCTCCCAGTTGTGCTTCTCGTTGTAGCTCACGAGGTCGGCCAGGGTGAAGCCGTCGTGGCTGGTCAGGAAGTTGATGCTGTGCCAGGGCGCGCGGCCCGAGCTCTGGTAGAGGTCGGGGCTGCCCGAGAGGCGGGTGGCCAGCAGGCGCACCATCCCCCCGTCGCTCTTCACGAAGCGCCGGACCTCGTCGCGGAACTTGCCGTTCCACTCCGCCCAGCGTCCCCAGCTCGGGAAGCTGCCCACCTGGTAGAGCCCGGCCGCGTCCCAGGCCTCCGCGATCAGCTTCACGTCGGCCATGACGGGGTCGGAGGCGATCACTTCGAGGAGGGGCGGGTTCGGCAGCACCTCGCCGTCGCGGCCGCGTCCCAGGATCGAGGCGAGGTCGAAGCGAAAGCCGTCCACGTGCATCTCGGTGACCCAGTATCGCAGCGCGGTCAGGAGCATGAAGCGCACCGACGGGTGGTTGCAGTTCAGGGTGTTGCCGCAGCCCGAGTAGTTCAGGTAGCGGCCGGTCTTGGGGTCGAGGATGTAGTAGATCGCGTTGTCGACCCCGCGGTAGCAGAAGGTCGGCCCCTTGTGGTCACCCTCCCCGGTATGGTTGAAGACCATATCGAGGATGACCTCGATCCCGGCCTCGTGGAGGGTCTTCACCATCTCCTTGAACTCGCGGACCGCGCCGTTCGGGCCGCCGTTGCCCGCGTAGGAGGCCTTGGGAGCGAAGAACGACGCCGGCTGATAGCCCCAGAAGTTGCGGAGGGGTTCTCCGGTCAGGAGGTTCCGCCGGGGGTTGTCGCACTCCTCGAACTCGGTCACCGGCATCAACTCCACCGCGGTGACCCCCAGCTCCTTGAGGTAGGGGATCTTCTCCGCGACCCCGCGGAAGGTGCCCGGGTGGGCGACCCCCGAGGACGGGTGCCGGGTGAACCCGCGCACGTGGATCTCGTAGATGATCGAGTCCGCCAGGGGGACGTTGAGGGGCTGCTCGAGACCCCAGTCGAACTCCTCGTCCACCACTCGCGAGCGCAGGCGCTCCAGCCGGCCGTGCGAGCCCTGGCCCTGACCCCAGCCCTCGAGGCCGACCACGCCCTTGCCGAACGGGTCGAGGAGCACCTTCCCGGGGTCGTAGCGGTGGATGGCCGGCTCCGGGTTCGGGGTCATCTCGAAGCGATAGCCGTACTCGATGCCGGGATCGATGCCGGCCACGAAGGCGTGCCAGACGTCCCCCGTGCGGTTGTATCGCGGATCGAGGGGCATCTCGAGCACCGGGCCCTCCTCGCCGGGGAGGAAGAGTACGAGGGTCGCCCCGGTGGCATGGTGGGAGACGATCGAGAAGTTGATCCCATCGCGGCGCAAGACCGCTCCGTAGGGCAGCGGGTGGCCGCGGCGGATGCCGAAATCGCCCCGAACCACCCGCAGGAGCCGGTCCCGCGCCCGGTCCTGTTCGGTGGTCGTCACCGCGCCCGGCGCGCCTTCTCCAATCCAGGCCCCTCCGGCGAGATGGTATCCTCTCCCGACCATGAAAGGCATCGTGCTCGCGGGCGGGTCGGGGACGCGGCTTTTCCCCGTGACCCTCGCGGTGAGCAAACAACTCGTCCCCATCTACGACAAGCCGATGATCTACTACCCGCTCTCCACCCTGATGCTGGCGGGGATCCGGGAGATCCTGGTGATCACCACCCCCCACGAGCAGGACGGCTTCCGGCGCCTGCTGGGCGACGGCGCGCAGTTCGGGGTCCGGATCGCCTACGCGGTGCAGCCGCGGCCGGAGGGGCTCGCGCATGCCTTCGTGGTCGGCCGCGAGTTCGTGGGCGGGGACGCGGTGGCCCTGGCCCTCGGTGACAACATCTTCTACGGGAACAGCCTGGCCGCCCGGCTCCAGGCCGCGGCCCAGCGCGCGCGGGGGGCCACCGTCTTCGCCTACCGGGTGCGCGACCCCCAGCGCTACGGGGTGGTCTGGTTCGACGCCTCGGGACGGGCGATCGGCCTCGAGGAGAAGCCGGCCCGGCCGCGCTCGCCCTATGCGGTGACCGGCCTCTACTTCTACGACAACCGGGTGCTCGAACTCGCTGCGCACCTCAAGCCCTCGGCGCGGGGAGAGCTCGAGATCACCGACGTGAACCGGGCCTACCTCGCCTGGGGCGAGCTGCAGGTCGAGAAGCTGGGCCGCGGCATGGCCTGGCTCGACACCGGCACCCACGAGTCGCTCCTCCAGGCCTCCACCTTCATCCAGGCCATCGAGCAGCGCCAGGACCTGAAGGTCGCCTGCCTGGAGGAGGTCGCGTGGAAGATGGGCTACCTCGACCGCGAGCAGGTCCGGCGGGTGGCCCAGACCATGGAGAAGAGCGAGTACGGCCAGTACCTCCTCCGCGTCATCGACGAGGAGGAGCCCTCTGGAGGGTAGGGTGGGGGGTCGATAACGATGCACTACGCGATCCTGGGCAACGGGATCTGCGGGATGGAAGCGGCGCTCTTCCTGCGAGAGCGCGAGGCGGACGCCCGCATCACCCTCGTCTCCGACGAGCACGACCACTTCTTCTCCCGGCCGGCCCTCATGTACGTCTTCGCGGGCCAGACCTCGCTCCGCGACACCGAGCCCTACGACCGCGAGCTGTACGAGCGGATGCGCTTCGAGCGGGTCCGGCTGCGGGTGGCCTCCGTCGACGCCCCCGGCCACGCCCTGCTCTTCGAGGGCGCGGCGCGCCTGGGCTACGACAAGCTGCTCCTGGCGGTGGGGTCCTGCGGCCGACCTGCGCCCTGGCCGGGCTCCCCGGGACCGGGGGTTCACTACTTCGTGACCCTGGGCGACCTCGAGGGCCTGGACCGCGAGGCCCTTAAGGGCCAGCGGGCCGTGGTCATCGGCGGGGGGCTGATCGGGGTGGAGGTGGCCGAGATCCTGCTCAACCGCGGCCTGCCCGTCACCTTCGTGGTCCGCGAGAACTGGTACTTCCCCCTGGCCCTGGACGGGAACGAGGCGCAGCTCGTCACCGAGCACATGCACCACCACGGGATCGACGTCCGCCTGGGGGTGAACGTGGAGGAGATCCTGCGCGGGCCCGACGGCCGGCCCCGGGCGGTCGGGATCGTAGGGGGCGAGGAGGTGCCCGCGGACCTCGTGGTCGCCGCCATCGGGGTCGTGCCCAACACCGCCTTCCTGGCCGGCTCGGCCCTCACCCTCTCGAAGGGCGGCGCCGTCGAGGTGGACGACGCCCTCAAGACGAGCGCCCCCGACGTCTGGGCCGCGGGCGACTGCGCCAACGTGACCTGGGCCGACGGCTCGCGCCGGCCCGAGCAGCTCTGGTACACCGCCCGTGACCAGGGCCGCCTGGCCGCCCGCTCCATGCTCGGCGACGACGTCGCCTACCGCCGCGGCACCTGGTACAACTCCGCGAAGTTCTTCGACCTCGAGTGGACGACCGCGGGCTGGGTGCCCGTCCTGCTCAACTGGGACAACACGCCGATCGACCCCGGACCGGACGTCCGGAGCTGGTTCCAGCGCGTCCCCGGGCGGTTCGTCAGCCAGCGAATCGTGGTGAAGGGCGACCGGGTCATCGGCTTCAACTTCCTGGGCTCGCGCTGGGACCACGAGCCGCTGATGCAATGGATCCACGAGCGGCGGAGCCTGCGCTGGGTGCTCGAGCACCTCCACGAGGCCCAGTTCGACGAGGAGTTCATGCCAAGGTTCCGCGTCCTTCCCACGGCGCGGCTCGGGTAGGAGAGATCGATGCAGGCAGGGTTGATGAACACGTATCAGCACCCGATCTCGAGCCGCCAGACCACGGCCTGGTTTCTCTCCGCCCTCCTCACCCTCTCCTACCTGCTGCTCTACCTGGGACCGATCCCGGCCCTCGGCGTCCGATGGGACGTCTTCCAGGCCGGGGCGGAGGCGGCGGGCCTCAAGAGCAAGTGGACGCTCTACGGCCTTCTCTACACCCTGGCCATGATCGCGGGCGGCGCCTACGTGATCCGCCGCCACGGCTCCAGCCGGTACCAGCTCATCCGCACCAGCGTGGTCGTGCTCGTGCAGATCACCTTCGGCTTCTCCCTGCCCATCGTGATGAAGGTGTTCGGCCAGCAGGAGTACTACTTCAGCTACTTCTGGCCATTGAAGATCGAGTACCTCTACCCCTCCACGATCCTGGGCCAGCCCTTCCTGATCCTGGCCTGGAGCTTCCTGGGCTCGCTGGTGGCGTTCCCCCTCCTCGCCTACTTCTTCGGCAAGCGCTTCTATTGCTCGTGGGTCTGCGGCTGCGGCGGGCTGGCCAACACCGCGGGCGAGCCCTTCCGCCACCTCTCGAGCAAGTCGCCGCGGGCCTGGAAGGTCGAGCAGGTCTCGATCTACACCGTCCTCTTCCTCGCCCTGGTCACCACGGCCATCGTCTGGGTCAACTGGGCGATCGGCAAGCAGCATCCCGACTTCGCCCGGGTCGCCTTCAAGGTCCAGGACTGGTACGGCTTCGCGATCGGGGCCATCTTCTCGGGCGCCATCGGGGTCGGCTTCTACCCGCTCATGGGAACGCGGGTCTGGTGCCGGTTCGGCTGCCCCATGGCGGCGCTCCTCGGCCTCATCCAGAAGTTCGGGCGGTTCCGCATCACGGTGAAGAAGGACATGTGCATCTCCTGCGGGAACTGCTCCACCTATTGCGAGATGGGCATCGACGTCCGCCAGTACGCCATGGCCAACGTCGACGTGAAGCGCGCCGGCTGCGTCGGCTGCGGGATGTGCGCCCACGTCTGTCCCCGGGGGGTCCTGAAGCTCGAGGCCAAAACCGACCGCTTCAAGGGCGGAACGCCGATCCGCGTCTACGCGGTGGACCTGTAACAGAAGGAGGCGCGGGTTTGTAGATCTGGCCGCGGCTGCCTGGCCATCGCGGACCTCGTCAGGTGAATTGAGTTAGACGGCGCACCACCCCTCAGCCGTCGGGCGCGTCGGTGAGGGTCAGGCGAAACGCAGCGGGAAGTGGCGGGCGACACCAGTGAAGTCGCGGTCGAGGGTGAGTAGGGCACACCGGTGATTGATGGCAGCAGCTGCGATCTGGGCGTCGATGGTCGAGATCGCCAGTCCCTTGACGCGACACCGGTTTCGGATCTCCGCCGCATAGACGTAGTCGCCGCGATGCAGCGACAGCAAGGGGAATGGAGAGAGATGCTCGACCAGCGGGCGCGTGCGGTCGAAGCTCGGAAACCCCTGTAGCACCTCTTGGAGGATAACCCCCAGCAGGCACACGTCCCCACCCTCGATGGCCGCCCTCAGGGTTTCGAGCTCGCGGCTCGGCGGGGGTCGGTCCCGCCGGAGAGCGATCGACCAGACCGAGGTGTCGACCAGCACGCTCACCGACGATCTCGTTCCTTCTTGTAGTCGAATCGGGGGTCCCATTCCAGCTTCCCGAAGAGCTCGAGGATCCGCCGCTGCTTCCGCCGCGAGACGAACTCCGCCAGCGCGGCGTTGACCGTGTCGCGCTTGGTCCTCTTGCCGGAGAGCTTGACTGCCTCGTCGAGGAGGGTGTCGTCGAGATTGAGGTTGGTGGGCATGTGTAGACTCCTGCACTTAAATCTACACACTAGATCCAGGCTCGTCAAGGCTCCCGGACTCCGGCTACTCCGGCAGCGCGGGGGCGCCTCCTCCCCGCTCTGCCAGTCGAGAAGGACATGTGCATCTCCTGCGGGAACTGCTCGACCTATTGCGAAATGGGCATCGACGTCCGCGCCTACGCCATGGCCAACACAGACGTCAAGCGCGCCGGCTGCGTGGGCTGCGGCATGTGCGCGCATGTCTGTCCCCGCGGGGTCTTGAAGCTCGAGGTCAAGCCGGAACGCTTCAAGGGAGGGACGCAGATAAGGGTCTACGCGGTCGACCTGTAGCGGGCCCACCCGGACCCCGCCTTCGTGATAGGTTCCCGCTCCGGAGGTGGCGAATGCGGACCCTTGGGACTCAGGCGATCCTGTTGATGGCCGTGGGCGTATCGGCCATGTCGTCGGCGGCGGAGCCGCCGCGGCATGTCCGCTTGCGCTCGCGGGACGCGAAGGACGACCGTCCCTTCAGCGACGCGGTGCGGGTGGGCCAGACGCTGTACCTGGCGGGGCGGATCGGCCTCGACCCGGCGACCCAGAAGCCGCCCGCCAGGCGGCGGATCACATGACCGAGCACGCTTCGTCGAAGCCGAGCCGGGGGCTGCGCGGGGGCAGCCGGCTCGGGTCGCCGTAGCCGAGGTTGCACAGGAAGTTCGACTTGACGTGGCCCTCGGGGAAGAACTCCTCGTTGCAGCCTTCGCAGTTCTTCCCCGCCGCGAAGAACTCCTCGTCCAGCTTCGCGTTGTCGAACCCGGACATCGGGCCGCAGTCCAGGCCCAGGGCGCGGGCGGCCATGATCATGTAGGCGCCTTGCAGGCTGGAGTTCCTCCGCGCGGTCGTCTCGACGAGCTGGGGGTTGTTCGCGAATAGCTCGCGCATGGCCGGGTTGTGCGGGAACAGCTTCGCCAGCTTCTCGTAGAACTTCAGGTCGTAGGCGACGATGACGGTGACGGGCGCTTTCACGGTCTTGTCGACGTTGCCGGCGGCCAGCGTCGGCAGCAGCCGGGCCTTGGCTTCCTTCGTGCGCAGGAACACGAAGCGCGCGGGGTTGGAGTTGGCGCTGGTCGGACCCCACTTCAGCAGGTCGTACAGCTCCCGCAGCGTCGCGTCGCTGACCGGGAGGTCGAGCCAGGCGCCGTAGGTCCGCGCGCCCGTGAAGAGCAGCCCGCGCCCGCGCTCGTCGAGCCTGGGGCGCGTCGAAGCCGCGGTGGTCGAGGTCGTCATGGTCACCCCCCGTCTCGATGGTCACCGTCGACGAGGGCGACCAGTTCGCCGGCGGCATCGGGATCCCGCAGCCGGACGGCACGCTTGCCTACTCCCACACGAACTGCTCGTGGACGACGACGCCGGCCTGCCCGTCGAACCAGATCGGCGAGGTCAACCTCAACATCAGGCCGAAGCTGCCCGCGGGGACGCCGTCGTTCTCCATCCACAACGACTCGGCGCCGACCTTCTACGTCAACGGCCAGCCGGACCGCACGGACCCGGCACTCCGAAAGATGGAACGAGACGTCTTCGCCCTGAACGCGATCGACCCCTACGTCAGCTCGAGCCCCGGGCCGGTGTTCGTGCGCATGGCGGACGCGGTCGAGCAGAGGACCCTGCACATGGTGAACGGCGATCCGCGACGCACCCCGAGCTTCACCGCCTTCGGGGACCCGAACTACTTCATCACGGCGGCCGCGAGCGGACCCTCCTGCGGCAGCAACCCGTGCATCGACTACCACTCCGCATGGAGCCACGGCGACATCCAGCCGGTGATCACCCGGACCTGGATGGGTCTCGCCGGCCCGGGGGTCCAGAACAGCGGCATCGACTCGTCAACCTGGACGGACCACACGAACGTCCGCCCGACGATGATGACGCTGCTCGGCCTGAAGGACGACTACGTCAACGACGGCCGCGTTCTGATCGAGGCCCTCGAGACCAAGGCGCTCAGGAACTGATCGACCAGGCTGCTGCTCTGGCCGCGGCAAACTCCTAAGACGCGTCACTGCGGAGGGCTCGAGTCCTCGCCGGGCGGGCTCTGGGCAGCGAAGACGTTCGACATGCTGTTCACGGCCGCGTCGCGCGAGCTGAGCGGTGCCAGGCCGTACCGGTCCTCGATCGTCCGCAGGACCGACGTCGTGTCGTACTGGGTGTGATCGACGACGAAGTTGCCGCGCAGGAACGGCGAGATGACCAGGGCCGGGATGCGCGTCCCCGGCCCCCACTCGTCGTGGGGGCCGGGCGTCCCGCCCTGGCCGGGCGGGGAGACGTGATCCCACTGGCCGCCGAACTCGTCGTAGGTCACGACCACCATGGTGTCCTTCGCGCAGGCACTGTTGTCGATCGTCTGCAGCAGCTGGACGAGGTGGTCGCTGCCGCGCGTCTCGCTCGTGTAGCCGGGATGCTCGTTCTCCAGCCCGACCGGCTTCACGAAGCTGACCGCGTCGAGCTGGCACTCCTTCGTCGACGACTGCGCGAGCGAGATGAACTCCTGCTCGTCACGCAGGTGCGTCCGCCCCGGCGTGCCCGGCGCGTAGCTCGCGTAGTAGTTCAACGGCTGGTGGTGGAACTGGAACACCTTGTTCGGGCAGTACGGCCAGACCGGATTCGGGAACGAGTCCGGATCCGCGCAGACTCCCGGCACGGTGCCGTTCGTCCAGCCCGGGGCGCCGACCTCGCCGTCCGCGTTCGACCAGCCGCCCGAGTACCACGCCCAGCTGACGCCGGCCGCACTCAGCCTGTCGCCGATCGTCGCCCCGGTCTGGGGCGGGAGCTTGATCGGATTCGAGCTGGTCGGCTGATACGTCGGCTGGATCGTGTTCACCGCGTAGTCGCCGCACGCCCGCCCGGGAACGAGGGACGGGCAGAGCTGCGTCAGCGGCCGATCGAGCACGGGACCGGTCGGGGCGTAGAGCGGCGACGCGCTCGGCATCCCGTTGGAGTCGATGATCGAGTGCTGGCTCGCGTGGGCCGGGTTCGTGTCGATGGGCGTCGCCGCCGCGACCAGCCACTGGTGGTTGAGGAACGAGCCGCCGAACGCGGACTGGAAGAAGGCGTCGGCGATTGCGTAGTGCGGATGCGCCGGCCCGTGCAGGTACTCGTATATCGGCAATGCCCCCGTGTCGTAGTAGCCCTGCGTGAGACCGACCGCGTCGCTGCCCGTCGGGTACCGGTTCTGCATCCCCTCGTTGAGCTGGTACTGCTCCTGGTAGAAGCGGTGCACGATGTCGCGCGTGCAGCCGCCGGGCAGATTGCTCGGGCTCGGCGGCAGCCCGTTCGGCGCGAACACCCCCGGCGGCGGGCACGTCCGCGCGTCGTTCGGGATGTACGTCTCGATCGAGAACGGCGCGTTCGTGAAGTGACTTACGAACGGAGCCGATCCCGGCGTGGCGTCCGCGCAGTCCGCCGGTAGCGGAGGCGACGTCAGGTTGACGTCGTTCTGCGGCAGGCAGTCGAAGGTGTTGCCCGCCTGGTTGACCTGCAAGCGGTGGCTGGCGTCGGCGTCGGCGGAACCGTTCACGCCTTCCCAGCCGCCGTAGAGGTTGTCGAAGCTGTGGTTCTCCTCGTAGATGACGACGATGTGGTTGATCTTGCTGAGCTTCGTCGTGCGGTTCCCGTCGCTTGCGAGCCCGCCCGAGGCGGGTGGCAGGACGATCGCGCCGAAGACGAACGAGCACAGCGCAGCAAGGCGCCTCATAGAGCCCTCCCCCAGTCGCTTTCCCCGGATTCAGCCGGCAGCCTAGCCCCATCGGGACTGATATTGCAACCGCATTGCCCACGCCCGCACCTCGGCGAGCGCACGCTCGCCCGCCTCGATCTCCTGCCGGTAGCGGAACGAGGCCTGCGCGGCGCGAATCAGAGGCGGTCAGGAAATGACGTCACGAGACGTCATCACGGGAACCGAAACGTCGACCGGCACGCGCACGACCCCGTGCACCATTGTTGGACCGCTCGCTCGGAGTATGATAAAGTATCATACTAGAGGGCGTGATGCCGAAGACCAAGCTTGCGGTCACGCTGGACGCCAATCTGGTGGGTGAACTGGATCACCTCGTCTCCAAGCGCCGCTTCGCGAACCGGAGCCAGGCGATAGAAGTTGCCGTCGCCGAGAAGCTGGCGCGCCTCGCGAGGACTCGTCTCGCCGAGGAGTGCTCGAAGCTGAACCCCGACGAGGAGCGCGCGCTGGCTGAAGAGGGTCTTGCCGGAAGCAGGGACACCTGGCCCGAATACTGAGGGGCGAGATCCGCTGGGCCGACCTGAACCCGGTCCGCGGCCGGGAGCAGGCGGGCTTGCGTCCCATCCTGGTCCTCAGCCATGACGTCTTCAACGACCGCTCGGGAACGGTGATCGCGGTCGCCCTCACGAGCCAGGAGCCCCGCGCCGGATTTCCGCTCACGCTCGAGAGCAGGGCAAAGGGTCTGCCCAAGCGATCGTGGATCAAGATCAGCCAGATACGAACCCTCTCCGTCGAGCGGGTCGGCCGCCGCATCGCCCGGACGGCGCCGGAAGAGGTCTCGAGCGTGCTGGAGGGACTCGCCGAAATCATCGGCGACTCCTGATCAGCCACCTCAACGATCGTCCCCTCCCGAAGACGACTCCTGACCGCGCCGACCGCGCGCGTCTCTGCGCACCTGCCCTGCCCGACTTCGCTTGAACTCGCCGTCGCAAGCGGCGTATATCTCATATGACCCCTGACCTCCACCATCGCCGCCACCCTGGCCGGGGCCATCTCCCACCTCGCGTACATGGCCTACTTCGTGCCGATCGGACGCCGGGACGACGACGAAGGCTCGGGGCCGCTGGCCGCCCTCCTCACCCTGGTGCTGGCGCCCTTCGCGGCCATGCTCATCCAGATGGCGGTGAGCCGGTCGCGCGAGTACGAAGCCGACGCCAGCGGGGCGCGTCTGGTGGGCTACCCCGACGGCCTCGCCCACGCGCTGCGCAAGCTCCAGGCGGCCAAGGACGCCATCCCCCTGCGGGACGCCGACCCCGCCACCGCCCACCTCTTCATCGTGAACCCGCTCTCCGGTCAGTCGCTGGTGAACCTCTTCTCCACCCACCCGCCGCTCGAAGAGCGCATCGCGCGCCTGATGGCGTTGAACCGCTGAGCCGCGGTCGGCCCAGTCTCCGAAGTCACCAGGGATCGGCGAAAAAGTAGGCAGTCTCGGAGCTACCTCGCCTTTCCTCCCCTTTCCCTTGACTCAGGTCACGGCCCGGCGGGATCGGGCGTCTCCGGCGGACCCCGGATCGCCTGCGGCGTGAACCGATCGCCCCCAGCAGCAGGGTCGCGGCCAAGACCGTCCACGCCGGAGGATCGAGTCTGCTCAGCATCGGCACCAGGGCCGACAGTATGCCCTACGTCGGCCGCTATCGCACGGTGAGAACGGCCTGCGCGGGCTCCGGCGCGCCGAGGGCGATGGCTCGGTTGCCCGGAGAGGCGCCGCCGATGGTCAGGCGGAACTCCCCTCTCTCGCCCCGCTCCCGGCCGGCTTCGTCGATCAGCGTGAGGGTCGACGGCTCGATCGCGAACTCCACCGTCCGGGCCTCTCCCGGCCCCAGCCGCACCCGGCGGAAGTCCTTGAGGGCGGCTCGCGGCGCCCGCACGGGACCCTGGGGACCGCTGACGTAGAGCTGCACGACCTCCTCGCCCGCGACCCGGCCCGCGTTCGTCACCGCCACTCGAGCGGTGGCGCCCTCCTCCGCCCCGATCGCCGCCTTCCCGAGCTGGAGGGGCCCGTACCGAAACGTCGTGAAGCCGAGACCGAAGCCGAACGGATAGAGGGGCTCCGTGGTCATGTAGCGGTACGTCCGTCCGACCATGGAGTAGCTCTCGTACGGAGGAAGCTGGTCCATGGACCGCGGGAAGGTGACGGGCAGCCGACCGGAGGGCGCCGCGTCCCCGAACAGGACGTCCGCCACCGCGCGCCCACCCTCCTCCCCCGGGTACCAGGCGAAGAGCACGGCATCGGCCAGGTCGTGCACCTCCGGGATGGCGAGCGGGCTTCCGCCCAGGAGCACCACCACGAGCTTCCGGGCCCCGGTACGGACCTTTCGCAGGAACTCGACCTGGTTGGCGGGCAGGCCGATGTCGAGGCGGTCGCCCTTGTTCGGCGAGGCGATGGACGCGCCCTCCTCGCCCTCGATCAGGTTCGAGATGCCCATGACGGCGATCGTGACGTCGGCTTCGCGGGCGGAGCCGGAGAACCAGTCCATGGGGTTGGCGTTGGGCCGGTCCAGGAGGACCCCCTGGCGGAAGTCCACCTTGGTGGCGGGCGAGACCTTGCCCACGATGCCCTCCAGGACGGTGGCCACGTCCTCGTTCACGCCGTAGTAGTTCCCGAGCATCACCTGCGCATCCGTGGCCAGCGGCCCCGTCACGTAGACCATCCTCAGGTCCTTGCGCAGGGGCAGGAGGTCCCCCGCGTTCTTGAGGAGGACCAGGGACTCCACCGCCGCCTCCCGGGCGAGCGCGCGGTGCTCGGGGGAGCCGATCACGCTCTCCGGGATCCGCGCGTACGGGTTGCGCTCCTCGGGATCGAAGAAGCCGAGCCGGAAGCGGGTGCGCAGGACGTGGGCGAGAGCCCGATCGAGGTCGGCCTCGGTCACGAGACCTCGCTCGAGAGACTGCTTCAAGGCACCGTAGTCGGTGCACGCGAGGTCGGTGCCGCTCTTCAGGGTCACGGCCGCCGACTCCGCGCGGTCCCGGGTCACCTCGTGGCCGGTGTGCAGGTCGTCGACCGCCCCGCAGTCCGAGACCACGTGGCCCTGGAAGCCCCACGCCCCGCGCAGCGTGTCCTGGAGCAGCGTCTTGCTGCCGCAGCAGGGCTCGCCGTTCGTGCGGTTGTAGGCGCACATCACCACCTCGACCCCGGCTCGCACCAGCGCCTGGAAGGCCGGGAGGTAGGTCTCGTTCAGGTCCCTGGGGCTGGCCACCGCGTCGAAGCGGTGGCGGAGGCCTTCGGGACCGCTGTGGACGGCGAAATGCTTGGCGCAGGCCGCCGCCTTCAGGTAGCGCGGATCGTGTCCCTGGAGGCCCTCCACGAAGGCCACCCCCATGCGGGCGGTGAGGAACGGGTCCTCGCCGTAAGTCTCCTGCCCCCGCCCCCACCGCGGGTCCCGGAAGATGTTGATGTTGGGCGTCCAGAACGTGAGGCCGCGGTAGCGGTCGCGGTAGCCGGCGCGCACCGAGGCGTGGTGCTTGGCCCGGGCCTCGTCCGAGATCGCGGTGGCGATCCGCGTCATCAGGTCGGGGTCGAAGGTGGCGGCGAGCCCGATGGCCTGCGGGAAGACCGTGGCCCGCCCCGCCCGGGCCACGCCGTGAAGGCTCTCGTTCCAGTAGTCGTAGGCGGGCACGGAGAGGCGCTCGATGGCGGGGGCCGTGCTGCTGAGCTGGGCCACCTTCTCGACGAGGGTCATGCGACCGATCAGGTCGAGGACGCGGGCCTGGAGGGGCCGGTCGGGATCGAGGTACGCCGGAGCCTCCGGCGCCGCCGAGGCGGGCCTGGCCAGGAGCCCGGCCACCAGCCAGGGAGTGATCATCGGACGGCCATCATCCCTCCGCGCCCGGATCGACCGTGAACTTGCCGGCGATCCCGGGCGGGAACTCGGCGGCCTTCATCGCCTCGCCGGGCCGCTTGCTCACGCAGGCGATCGTCATGGCCCCGGTCGCGATCCTGGTGTCGCCTCGGGTCAGGAGACAGGTGTAGCGCATGGTCCGCCTCGTGATCTCCGCGACCCGGATCCATGTCTCGAACTCGTCCTCGAAGCGGAGGGGCGCGCGGAAGTCGCAGGCGGCGAGGAGGCGTGGGAAGCCAACCTCCGCGCCGGGGGCGGCGATGCTGAGGCCGGCCTCCCGCCACAACGCGTGCTCGGCCTCTTCCATGTACCGGAAGAACCAGCTGAAATGCACGATCCCGGCCAGGTCCGTCTCGTAGAACTGGACCCGGCGCCGCAGCCGGTACTGGCTAGGCATCCGGCGTCAGGCGGTGGCCTCGCCGATCAGGTCCCGCCCCGCCTCGTTCGAGTAATCCTCGAGCGCCCGAAAGAGCGGGGTGAGGTCGGTGAAGACGTTGCCGACGAGGGTGTCCACCACGAGGGAGTGGAGCTCAGGGTACTCCTGGAGGAACTCCCGGAAGCTGAAGGTGAGGTCGTAGAAGGCCAGGACGAGACGCCGGAAGCTCGTGACCGCGTGCCGCTGCTTCTCGTAGTACTCCTGGAACCGGGCGGCCGAGACGTCATTCGCCAGGAGCGCCGCGTGGAGGGTGTCGGCCGCCATCTCGCCGCCCTTGAGGGCCAGGAACACTCCGGTGGAGAAGAGCGGATCCAGGAAGGCGAAGGCGTCGCCGACGAGACAGAACCCGTCTCCCCCGATGCGCCGGGAATGGTAGGAGTACTCCCCCGTGACCCGCACCGGCTCGACCTGCGTGCCGACCTTGACGTGGTCGCGGATCCACGCGCAGGCCTGGACCTCGCGCTGGAAGATGAGGTTGGGATCCCGGGTGTCCCGGTAGAGATAGTCCGGCTCCCCGACCACCCCGACGCTGACGATGTCCGAGTGCAGGGGGATGTACCAGAACCACCCCTTTTGCGGCACGTAGGCCACCGTGGTGGCGCCTTCGTCGAGGCCGGGGTCGCGCTTGGCGCCCTTGTAGTAGGACCACACCGCGACCTTGTTCAAGTCGGGGTCCCTCTCCTTCCACTCGAAGCGGCGGCTGAGCAGGGAGTCCCTCCCCGTGGCATCCACCACCGCCCGGGCGTAGATGTCCCGGCTGCCGCCGTCCTGGGTGTCCACCCGGACCCCCACCACCCGCTCGCCCTCCTGGATCACGTCGCGAACGGCCACGCCCTGGCGGACCTCCGCCCCCTTGCGGCGCGCGTTGTCCAGGAGCATGGCGTCGAACTCGCCGCGCCAGACCTGCCAGGTCATCGCACACTCGTGCTTGATGGTCTGGAAGAAGTAGAAGGGCTGGGAGACCCGGCCCGTGATGGAGACGAACTGGACGCTGTACTTCTTCGGGCAGGCGGAGCGCCGCAGCCAGTCGACCACCCCGAGCCGTTCGAGGGTGAACCAGGTGTAGGGGATGAGCGACTCTCCGATGTGGTAGCGCGGGAAGGGCTCCCGCTCGAGCAGGAGGACGCGATGGCCCTGCTCGGCCAGCAGGGCGCTGGTCGTCGAACCCGCCGGCCCTCCGCCAACAACCACGACGTCGTATTCGGGCATGGACACAATGGGTTCCTGTCAGACGCGTGGTCTGCGATTGCCCCCGGTTACCCTCACGTGTAACGGATTCCCGCGTGCTCCGGAAGGAAGAACCGGCGGAGCAGGGAGTCGACGCGCAACAACCCCTCTCGGGAGAGGGCGACGTTGTCCGGGTTGGCCACCGCCAGGTAGCCCTCGGCGCGCAGCGAGTCCAGTTGCTCCGCGAATCGCTCCCGGACGTCGACCTCGTACTTGTCCTCGAAGTAGGCGGGCCGGATCGATCCCCGCTTGAGCTGCAGGACCAGCTCCCGGATCATGCGCTCCTCGGGGCTCGGCCGGTAGGCACGCGCGAGCGGGATCCCGCCCGCGCGGAGAGCCGCCCCGTAGCTCTCCCAGGTGTCGAGGTTCTGGATGTGCACGCCGTTCACGTGGCCGAACGACGCCACGCCCAGCCCCACCAGGTCGGCGCCCTGCCACAGCCGGTCGCGGTAGACGAACCGGGTCCGCGAGGGATCCTTCACGGCGGTGTAGGCGCTGCCCACGTGATATCCGGCCTCCTCCAGGGCGGCGAACGCCTCCCGGACCCAGCGCCGCTTCGTCGACCAGCTCGCCACGGGCTCGTTGAACCGCCCCGACCCCGCCAGGATGTCGCGGCTGATCGTAGTGTTGAAGGGCAGCTCCATCTGGTAGATGGTGACGCTGTCCGGGCCGAGCTCCAGGGTCTGGTCGACGCAGCGGCGCCAGTTCTCGTCGGTTTCCCCGAGCATGCCGGCGATCAGGTCGATGTTGATCTGGGGGAAATCGAGGGAGCGCGCGAATCGGTAGGCCCGGCCGATCTCCGGCGAGCGATGGGCCCGGCCGTTGCGCTCCAGGATGCCGTCGTCGAAGTTCTCCACCCCGAGGCTGAGCCGGGTCACGCCCAGGCGGCGGATCGCGGACAGCTTGGCCTCGGTGAGGGTTCCGGGCTCGCACTCGAACGTGATCTCCTCGGCCTGCCTCCACGGAGCCACCCGGGTCAGGCGCGCGACCAATCCTTCAAGCTGGGCGGTCGACAAGAACGACGGGGTGCCGCCGCCGAAGTACACGAAGTCCAGGGGGCGCCCGGCGATCGCCGCGAGCTCCCCGTACCTTTCCCATTCCGCCGCCAGGAGGTCGAGGTACCCCGCCACCTCCTGGGCGTTCTTCTCGGTGTAGACGCGGAAATAGCAGAAGTGGCAGCGCTTGCGGCAGAAGGGAATGTGCAGGTAGAGGCCGAGGGGAACCTGTGCGGGGGCCGCGTGCAGCGCGGGCAGGGCGTGCCGGCCGACCGCATCGGGGGTCCAGACCGAGAACGGCGGGTAGTTGGCGACGAAGTAGCTCCCGACCTCGGTCTCCGCGGGGGCCGCCTCCGGCGTCACCTCACTCACATCCCAACTATACCTCGACCGTGCGGAACGAGGCGAAGGCCCGACGGGCGACCGCGTCAGGGGGCGACGGGAGCTTCAGTGGATTGAACACCATGGCAGGCGACACAGTGGTGGAGGAGGACCGCGCGGCTCAGCCGGTGTCTGGCCTCCTGATAGGGATAGAGCTCGCTGTGACATTTCGCGCAGCCGTAGTTCCGGGCGAGCAACTTGGAGTGGGATTGCTCGTAGTGCCAATAGCCAGGCCGGCTCTTCCGGACATCGCCCGCGACGGCATGGCAGCGCAAGCACTGACCGTTGTCGAACCCCTTGTCCTCGATCGCGGGGGGGAGGTCCCGGGGTGCCGAGGGCCGGGCGCGCCTCGACGCGCCGATCGCCTGTCCAGTGATCCTTCCCATCAGGATCGCAGGTCCCAGAAAGGTGCCTTCCAGGGCGGCCTTGCCGTTGATACCGGCAAAACCCGTCACCTCTCCCGCCGCGTAGAGGCCGGAGACAGGCTGGCCATTCCCATCGAGAACGCGACAGCGAGCATCGACGTTGACACCGCCCATGCTCTTGCGGGTGATTGGGAAGAAGGGAACCGCGTAGAAGGGCGCGGTCTCGATCTTCCGGGGCGCGGGTGAGGTCCGCGGCCCGAAGGCCCCGAAGTCCTCGTCCACACCCTCGACCGTCAGTTGGTTGTAGCGCTCGACCGTGGCCCGAAGGTGGTCGCGGGGAACCCCGATCGCTTGGGCGAGCCCGTCGAGAGATCCGGCCTGGACGGCGGCGCCCGGTCGGTCGTAAACCAAGTGCGCGACCTCGTCGGAGCGCTCCCATCCCGCCAGCGTGACCGAGAAGCGGGGTCGTCCGCGTTCGTCGAAGAGGGACCAGTAGGTGCCGCCCGGCTGACGGAGCAGGTCGGCGAGGTTCGCCTTGGGGTCGCCGAACTCCCGGGTGAACCGCTTTCCTTCGGCGTTGACCCAGATCGAGCTGAAGTTGAAGGCAGCCAGGCCTCGTTCGCCGGTCGCGTCACGGGGATCGGGGAGGCCCAGAACGTAGTTCCACTGATGGTTCATGCGACCCAGGCTCCCGCCGACCCCCGCGACCAGCTCGTGACCCGAACCGGTGGCGGTGTGGGCGGCGCCGAGGAGCAGGCGACCGGGGGGAGGGAGTTCGGGAGGCCAGTGCTTGCGCACCATTTCCAGATTGTTCTGGAAGCCCCCGTCGCCACCACCACCACGGGGGCGCGCCAATCGCGGCGGGCTCCCGTCCGAAGGTTCGCCACCGCCACGCCCGTTACGGCCCCGCGCTCGACGATGAGCTTCTCCGCCCGCGAGGCCCAGAGGAACGTTATGTTGGGCCGGCGGAAGCACTCACGGAGAAGCGGGCCTACGAGGCCCCATCCCTTTCCGCGCGCCAGGTGCAGACGGGCGACGGAGTTACCCGGGGGCTTGGCGAGACCGTCAAAGATGACGCCAGCCTCCGTCAGCCAGTCGTAGATCTCGGTCTTGGATCTCTCGACGTAGGCAGCGACCCACCCGGGATCCGCGTCCTCCCCGCGGGCGACGAAGTCCGCTCGGGCCAGCTCCGGCGAGTCCGCGACGCCGCTACTGGCCTGGAGCGGCGTGCCGATCAGGCAAACGGCGCCGTTGGAGAGGATCGCGTGGCCACCGCCCACGGTGGACATGTCGATGACCAGGACCGTGGCCCCAGATCGAGCCGCCTCCAGCGCGCAGGACAAGCCGGCGATCCCCGCACCGATGACGATGGCGTCGGTTGTTTTCGCCGATGGCACCGCGAATGGCGCGAGGGTACCCGCGAGCGCCGCCGCCCATGCCCTCATGGCTCTCCTTCACGGAGAGCGTACTCCCATCGGGGGTCCTCTCGCCGGTGGGCCCCCGGCCTAGCCGGCGACCTCGGGGGGACGCGGTTGAGGGCAGGCGGGAGCCATAGGGCCTCGCACCGCTTCTTTGCACCTTTTCACAACCGGGTCGTAAGAGAATACGGCCTATGAAGGAGCGGAGGTCCGGGTCGCTCCCGGTCGCGCTCGCGGTCGGGATCCTGACCGGCCTGGGAACGAGCTGCCTGCGGGGCCGGGCGAACGACGACCCCCGGGGCGCCTCGAAGCCCGTCCGGGCGCGCGTCGTGCCCGTGGTCTCGCGCACGATCCACCGCGACGTCGAGTCGGTGGGCTCGCTCTTCCCCTTCGAGGAAGTGACGGTGGGCTCCGAGGTGGAGGGCCGGGTCGAAGAAGTCTACGTCGACGTGGGAGACCGGGTCGAGCCGGGCCGGCCCCTCGTGAAGATCGTGCCCGTCGAGCTGAGCCTGGCCCTGGAGCAAGAGCGAGCCGCCCTCCAGCAGATCCAGGCCCGCCTCGCCCCTCCCGGTGGCGGCGGGGAGCTGAAAGACACCGGGGACGCGGCGGAAGTGAGGAAGGCGGAAGCCGACCGGACGGACGCCGAGCAGAAGTACCAGCGGGCGAAGGAGCTCTTCTCGGAGGGCCTCATCGCCCGGGGGACCTTCGACGAGGCCCAGGCGAGGTACAACTCGGCCCGGGCGGCCTACGACATGGCGGTGCAGAACGTGCAGAACCTGCGGGCCCAGGCCGCGCAACGCTCGGCCTCGGTGGCGCTCGCGGACAAGAAGCTCCGGGATACCGTGATCCGCGCCCCCTTCGCGGGACAGGTGAGGGAGCGCATGGTCAGCCCGGGTCAGTACGTGAAGGTGCAGACCCCGGTCATGGCCATCGTGGACAACGATCCCCTGCGGGTACGGCTGAAGGCGCCGGAGAAGATGGCGGGCTGGATCGCGGTGGGCCTCCCGGTGAAGGTCCAGGTGGAGGCCTATCCGGGCCGTGTCTTCATGGGCAGGCTCTCGCGGATCAACCCCTCGGTCGACCCCCAGACCCGCTCCTTCGAAGTCGAGGCCCTCCTCGACAACCGGGAGGGGGTGCTGAAGCCGGGCTTCTTCGCGCGCGCGAGCATCGCCAGCAACCACGTGGACAAGGCGCTGCTCGTCCCCCAGGGAGCCCTGCGCTACCTCTACGGCGTCTACAAGGTCTACGCCGTCGAGCAGCGTGCGCTCCGGGAGACGGAGGTCAAGCTGGGCGCCCGGAACGGCGAGGAGGTGGAGGTGGTGGCCGGCCTCGAGGACGGGGCCCGGGTCGCAGTGCCCCTCGAGGGATACGACCTGCGGGACGGGGCGCCGGTAGAGCCGGTGGACTGATGACCCTGGCCGAGCTGTGCGTCAAGCGCGGAGTGTTCGCGGTCATGCTGATCGCGTTCCTGGGGGTCCTCGGGATGTTCTCCTTCCGCGACCTCGGGGTCGACCTATTTCCCCGGGCCGACCCGGCCACCGTCAACATCAACGTGAAGCTCCCCGGGGCCACGCCGGAGGAGATGACGACCCAGGTGGTGCTGCCCCTGGAGGAGGCCCTCTCCACCATCAGCGGCATGGACGAGATGACCTCCCAGGCCACGACCGGGAGCGCCCGCATCAACTGCCAGTTCGTGCTCGAGAGGGACATCGAGAGCGCGGCCCAGGACGTGCGCGAGAAGGTGGCGGGGGCCTTGCGCAACCTCCCGCCGAACATCCTGCCCCCGGTCATCCAAAAGGCGGACCCCGACTCGGACCCCGTGCTGACCCTGGTTGTGGCGGGGGACCGCAGCCTGCGCGAGACCACCGAGATCGCGGACAAGCGCATAAAGCGCGTGCTGGAGACGGTGGACGGAGTGGGAGAGGTGAGCCTCACGGGGGCCCGGCTCCGTCAGATCCGCGTCTTCGCCGACGCGGACAAGCTCGCCGCCTACGGCCTGACCATCATCGCCGTCGAGCGAGCCATCCAGAACGAGAACGTGGAGATCCCGGGGGGCACCATCGTTCGCGGCGAGGCCGAGCTGGGGGTGCGCACCCTCGGGCGGCTCGACGCGGTGAGCCAGTTCAGCGACATCATCGTCAAGAACGTGGCGGGGGCCCCGGTCCGGGTGAGCGACCTGGGTCGGGTGGAGGACGGCGCCGCCGAGCCCCGCACCTGGAACACTCTCGGGGGCAAGCCGGCGGTCTCCCTCGACGTGAGGCGACAGTCGGGCACCAACACCGTAAAGATCATCGACACCGTGAAGCGCCGCCTGGCCCAGATCGAGAGAACGCTGCCTCCCGGCGTCACCCTGCGCATCATCCGGGACCAGTCCGTGTTCATCAACGCCTCCATCGCCTCCCTCGAGGAGCACCTGCTGTTCGGCAGCCTGCTGGCCAGCCTGGTGGTGTTCCTGTTCATCCGCAACCTGCGCTCGGTGGTGATCGCCTCCCTGGCCATCCCCACCTCGATCATCGCCACCTTCACCCTCCTCAAGGCCATGGACTTCACCCTCAACAACATGACCCTGCTGGCCCTGACCCTGGCGGTGGGGATCGTGATCGACGACGCCATCGTCGTGCTCGAGAACATCGTGCGGTACCTCGAGGAGAAGGGTTACGAGCCCCGGGCGGCCGCCATCGACGCCACCCGGGAGATCACCCTGGCCGTGCTCGCCACCACCCTCTCCCTGGTGATCATCTTCCTGCCCATCGCCTTCATGAGCGGCTACGCCCGCCGCTACGTGAACCAGTTCGGGTGGACCATGGCCTTCGCCATCCTGGTCTCGATGCTGGTGAGCTTCACGCTCACCCCCATGCTCAGCTCCCGGTTGCTCGAGGCCGCCCCCGCCGGGAAAGAGGGTCCTGCCTTCAAGGAGTGGCCCTTTTTCGCCTGGGTCGACCGCAGGTACGGCCAGGTCCTCCGCTGGTCCCTCGATCACCGCCGGGTGGTGATGGGGGCGGCGGTGGTCACCTTCTTCCTGGCCGCGCCCCTCAACCTCCTGGTGGGCCGCGACTGGATCCCTCCCGACGACGAGGGAGAGCTGAGCGTGCTCCTCAACCTACCCGAAGGCTCCTCCCTCGAAGCGACCTCCCGGGTCTCCACCGACATCGCAAACAGGATCGCCCGCATGAAGGGCGTGGCTTTCGTGAACCCCTACGTCCACGAAGGCGCGATCACCAGCCACTCCCACATCTACGTCAAGCTCGTAGACCTCGGCAAGCGCCGCTTCTCGAACCTGGACGCGGCGGCGGAGGCGCGGAAGATCTGCGCCGCCTACCCGAACGTGCGTTCCAAGATCATGATCCCTTCCGCGCTCGGCGGAGGGGAGAACTTCTTCCCCATCCGCGCCCTCATCCTGGGGCCCGACTTCGACCGGGTGGCGGCCCTCTCCAAGGAGGCGGCCGCCCGCATCCGGAAGGTCCCGGGCCTGCTGGACGTGGACACCATGCTGAGCCTCAACAGCCCCGAGCTGGAGGTGAAGATCGACCGCGCGCGCGCCTCCGACCTCGGGGTGAGCGCGGCGGACGTGGGGCGGGCCGTGCGCCTCATGCTGGCCGGCGAGGACCAGGTCTCCACCTACAAGGAGGGGGACGAGCAATACGACGTGACCTTGCAGCTCCTGCCCGAGCAGCAGAAGAACCCCGACCTCTTCTCCCGCCTCATGATCCCATCCGCCAAGGTGGGCCAGGTCAGACTCGACAACGTGGCCACCATCGAGCGGGGCCTGGGCCCCGCCCGCATCGAGCGCTACAACCGGCAGTTCCAGGCCTCGGTGGTCGGGAACAACGCCCCGGACTTCCCCCTGGATGCCGCCGCCCGCGCGGTGGGGGAGGAGATCCGGCAGACCGGCCTGCCGGCCGGCTACACGTTTCGCTTCACCGGCTCCGTAAAGATCCTGGACGAGACCACGCGCAACCTGATCATCGCTTTCCTGCTCGCCTCCATCTTCATGTACATGGTGCTGGCAGCACAGTTCGACAGCTTCCTCCACCCCTTCACCATCATGTTGAGCCTCCCCCTCGCCATCCCTTTCGCCCTCTTCTCCCTCTGGATCACCGGGCGGACGCTCAACCTCTGGAGCTCCCTCGGGGTGCTGCTGCTGCTCGGCATCGTGAAGAAGAACGGCATCCTGCAGGTGGACTACACGAACAAGCTCCGAGAGGAGGGCCTGCCCCTGCGCGAGGCGATCCTGCAGGCCAACCACGTGAGGCTGCGGCCCATCCTCATGACCACCCTCTCGATCGTGGCCGGCCTCCTCCCGACCGCCATCGGGCTCGGGGCGGGGTCGGCCCAGCGCTCGGCGGTGGCGGTGACCATCATCGGCGGCCAGACCCTGTGCCTGCTGCCCACTCTCCTGGTGACCCCGGTCGCCTACTCCCTGTTCGCCGAGGCCGAAGCGCGGGGCTTTCGCGCCGGCCTCGGCCCCCTCCTGGCCCGGCTCCGTGGCGCGCTCCCCGCCGGCCTCAAGCGGTCCTGAGCCGGGCGGCCCCGGCCTTCAACCCCGGGGCTTCCCTGCCGGTCTAAGATGATCGGGCGAGACGCAGGACCCGATCGGGGCAACGGGCTCGGTCATCCAGAATGCTGAATCGGGACGAAGGACGGCTCCTCGGGCGGGTCGTCTGGCTCCTGGCCGGGCTGGCCTTGCCCGTCCCCGCGACTGGACGCTCTCCAGCGGACCCCCCTCGCAAGGCGGACTCCGTTATCGGCGAGGTCGCGGCCCGGGACCTCGTCGCCCGCCGCCTCACCCTCAAGCCCGATGCGGGGGGCTCCGTCGAGGTCACGGTCCAGGAACGCGCGACCATCTTGCGGACGAAGCCCGGCGCTCCCACCCTGGCGGACGCGACCCCCGTACCCCTGGAGGAGATCGTGGTCGGGGATCGGGTCCTGGCTCGAGGAACGCTGTCCGACGACAAGGGATCGCTCGCGGCCCGCCAGTTGGTCGTCATGACCCGGGACGACATCGCCCGCAAGCAGGAAGCGGAGCGGGCCGAGTGGCGCCGGCGAGGCGTGCTGGGCGTGGTCACGGCCGTCGACGCCGAGAAGGGCGAGATCACTCTGCGGGTCGGCCGAATGGCGCTTGGGCAACCGCTCGTGGTGGAGACGGCCGACCGCAACGTCGTCTTCCGCCGCTACGCCCCCGACTCGGTGAAATTCAGCGACGCGCGGCCCAGCGCCCTCGGCGAGGTGCAGGTGGGCGACCAGCTCCGCGCCCTCGGAGACCGGGGACCGGACGGCTCGGGTCTGGCGGCGGAGCAGGTCGTCTTCGGCACGTTCCGCACGGTCTCGGGGACGGTCACCGCCGTCGACCGCGGGAGAAACGAGGTCATGATGCGGGCCGAAGAGTCGCGGCGTACCCTGACAGTCACCGTGGGCCCGGAGGCGCGCGTCCGCCGCTTGCCACCCGAGTGGCGGCGCGGCTCACGCGCCCCGGCCGGGGGGCCGGAGGACCTCCTGGAGCGCATGCCGGTGACGACCCTCGCGGAACTGAAGGCGGGAGACCGGATCCTCGTGGCCAGCACCGAAGGGAGCGATCCCGGGCGCCTGAACGCGATCGCGCTGGTGGCGGGCCTGGAAGCGCTCCGGCCGGCGGCGGCCTCGGGCCGCGCGGCCCGCGGTCCCGATGTCGGCCTCCCCGGGGACCTCCTCGACCTGGGCATGGGCAACTTGCCGTGAGGACCACACTCGTCGTGCCGCTTTTCCTGTTCTTCGCAGGGGGTCTGGCCCGCGCGGAGGAGCGGGGGACGGCTGCGCTCGGCGGCCGCGTCACCGATCCCCTCGGCTCCCTGATCGTGGGCGCCCGGGTGCGAGCCTCGGGACCCTCGGGAGTGAAGACCGCGCGCACCGACGGCCAGGGCGCCTACGCCCTGCAGGGGTTGAGCCCGGGCACCTACGCCGTGGCCGTCACCAAGGACGGCTTCTCCCCTTACACGCGCGATGTGGTTGTCCTGGCCACGGACCACACCACCCCGCTCGACGTGCAGCTCGCCGTGGCACCGCTCACGGAGACGGTGACGGTCAAGGAGGCCACCCCCGCCCTCAGCCTGGCCCCGGAGGAGAACGCGGGGGCCATCGTCATCCAGGGAAAGGACCTCGACGCGCTGCCGGACGATCCCGACGAGATGATGGAGGCCCTCCAGGCGCTCGCGGGCCCCGCCGCGGGGCCGAACGGGGGGCAGGTCTTCATCGACGGCTTCACGGGCGGGCGGATTCCGCCCAAGTCCAGCATCCGCGAGATCCGGCTGAACGCGAACCCCTTCTCGGCCGAGTACGACCGGCTCGGCTTCGGCCGCATCGAGATCTTCACCAAGCCCGGCACGGACCAGCTCCGCGGGCAGACGTCGTTCCGGTTCGACGACGCGGCCCTGAACACGCGGAACCCCTTCGCCCCGAACAAGCCGCCCTACGAGCGCCGGGACTGGGAAGCCAACCTGAGCGGGCCCCTCGCGGCGGGAAAGGCCTCGTTCTTCCTGGCCTTCGACCGGCGCGACGTGCACGACAACCAGATCGTCAACGCCACCGTGCTCGGCCCCGACCTCGCGCCCGTCCCCTTCAACGTGGCCGTGGTCACCCCGCAGCAGCGGACCACGGTCAGCCCGCGCATCGACTGGCAGGTCAGCCCCTCCCATACCGTGAGCGCCCGCTACACCTACACGTCCTCCGGCCAGGACGAGGCGGGGATCGGCGGCTTCTCGCTGCCGTCGCGCGCCTACGACACCTCGCAGAGACAGCACACCTTCCAGCTCACCGAGACCGGCGTTTACGGGAAGGTGATCAACGAGACGCGCCTGCGCTTCTGGAGCGAGCACCAGGGCAAGAACGGCGACGACTCGATGCCGACCTTGCAGGTGCAGGACGCGTTCACCGGGGGCGGCGCCCAGGTCGGACCCTCCTTCAACGACCAGCACCGCTGGGAGCTTCAGAACGTCACCTCGTGGACGCTCGGCACGCACGCGCTGCGCGCGGGCTTCCGGCTCCGGACGGTGAGCGAGCAGGACCTGGCCCGTCAGGGCTTGGGGGGCAGCGTGGTCTTCGCGGGGGGCGGCCTCGGCCCCGAGCTCGACGCGGGCGGCGATCTCGTCGTTGGCCCGGATGGACAGCCGGTCCTGGTGCCCATCACGAGCCTCGAGCGCTACCGCCGCACCCTGCTGCTCGAGCGCCGGGGCCTCACCCCGACGGAGGTACGCCTGCTCGGAGGCGGAGCCAGCCAGCTCCAGATCGTGGGGGGCAATCCGGAGGCCGGGGTCCGCCAATGGGACATAGCACCCTTCCTCCAGGACGACTGGCGCGTGACCCAGGACTTCCTGCTGAGCCTGGGGCTCCGCTACGAGACCCAGAGCAACATCGACAGCCACGTGAACCGGACGCCTGAACCAGTACCAGGGGATCGTGGGCTTGAACAACCGCCTGAGCCGCACCCTCACGCTCTTCGCGCGCTACTTCCTCGCCTGGGCGCGAAGCGACACCGACGGAGCCGGGACGTTTCCCGCGAGCTCGTACGACCTCTCCTCCGAGTACGGGCGGGCGGCCATCGACGTGCGCCATCGCTTCGTGCTGGGAGGGAATTTGACCATCCCCGGGGGCATTCGCTTGAGCCCGTTCGTGCTGGTCTCCACGGACCGGCCGTTCAACATCACGGCCGGCCGTGACCTGAACCGGGACAGCCTCTTCACCGATCGGCCGGCCTTCGCGAGCGATCCCGACAAGCCCGGCGTGAAGGCGACCCCCTACGGCCTGCTCGAGCCGGACCCGCGCCTCGGCGAACCGATCATTCCCCGGAACCTGGGCGACGCGCCCGGGCTCGTCGTCGTGAACCTGCGCCTCAGCAAGACGTTCCCTCTAGGGGGCAAGCGGGGCGAGGGGCCGTCGCCGCCCCGGGACGGCGGCGGGGGCCGGGGGGGGCCGGGAGGACGCGGAGGATTCGGCGGAGGCGGGCGCGGAGGAGGAGAGGGCGGGCGCGGCGGAGGGGAGGGCGGGCGCGGCGGAGGGGAGGGCGGCGGTCGCGGGCTGACCATCTCGGTCTCGGCCCAGAACCTCCTCAATCACGTCAACCCCGCCGCTCCGGTGGGCAACCTCAGCTCGCCGCTCTTCGGGCAGTCGCTGGCCAGCGCGGGGGGCTTCGGGTTCGGCCCCGGAGGATCCGCCGCCGCGGGGAACCGCCGGATCGAGCTCCAGGCCAGGTTCGCTTTCTAGCCGGGTTGGCCGATCGGCCGCCGCATGTACGGCACCGCCGGGCCGGTTTGGGGACGGCTGGGCGGGCCGTAGCCGTCTCTACTGTTCGATGACGAAGCTGTGCGAGCGGCCGCAGGGAACCGGGCTCCCGTCGAGGTGGGGCTCCACCCTCCAGCGGCCGTAGAGCGAGCTGGTCATGATCGCGGTCCCCGCTACGGGCAGGGTGGCGCTTGCCGAGGGTTCCCTCCGTGCCCCGTGCCGCCCCGTGAACGGGACGCTCAGCACCTGGTAGAGGTGGC
>WNFU01000089.1_pt1 | contig 236483 bp, 190 predicted proteins | sample 5400121 | NCBI WGS metagenome assembly WNFU01 (sample SAMN13153360, study PRJNA577476) | soil metagenome | isolation source: 100 cm soil or saprolite under grassland replicate 1 | place: USA:California | collected 2016-06-15
GTGGCCGCGGTCGTCCCGAGCGCGCCGATGCGCGACGCCCCGATGGCCGGGCTGCCGCTCGACGCGCTGCTCACCACGCTCGCCGAGGCCGGGCAGCCCGGCGCGGTGCTGCAGCTGGTGACCCACACGGTGCCCGCGCCCGGGCTTGCGGTCGATCCCGGGTCGCCGGCCAGCCAGTCGTACCGGCAGCTGCTCGGCCAGTTCGGCAACGCGCCGGTGACCGTCGACCGGGCGACGTGGCTGGCGGTACGGCTGGACGCCCAGGCGCTCGCGGAGGCCGGCGCGGACGACGTCACCGAGGTCGACCAGGCCGCGTCCCTGGTCGCCGCGCTGGTCCGCCGGGTGGCCAAGGCGTTGCGCCACGTCGGGGTGCCGTACCAGGTCCTCGACGCCGAGGGCCTGCTCGCCGCGCTGGCCCGCTCCGCCGACCTCGCCCCGCCCCCGGAGACCGGGCAGCCCGTCCTGCCCCGGGAGGAATGGGCGGTGTGGCATTCGGCGCAGCTCGCCCACCGGACGTACTGGCTGCGGGACTGGCCGGACCTCGGCGAGGCCGGCGCGTTGCTGGCCATGTTGACCCACACCCCGGCCGCGCTGACCAGCATCGCGGTGATCGTCGCGCCGGAGGAGGACGCCGGCCCGGTCGACCTGCGCTGCCTGATCCGGGTGGCCGCGCCCGCGGCCGCGCTGGACCAGGTCGGCCGCACCCTGACCCGGACGATGGAACAGGCGCGCGCCAAGCTGTTCCCCCTCGACGGGGAGCAGGGCCCGGCCGCTTACGCCACCGCACCCACCGGCGGGGGGCCGCGATGACCCGACCCCAGCAGCCGGAGCAGCCCCAGTACCCGTACCAGAGCGAAGGCTCCTACGTCCTCGGCGCCGCGCAGCAGCAGCCGAACCCGGCCCCGGCGGCCGCCGCCGCGCCGCCCGGCCAGCCGGCGGCGCAGCCGCCACCCGACGCCGGTGGGCACCAGGTGGCACCGGACGCGCAGGTCACCGCCGCCACCACCCCGCTTCCGCCGGGTACCGCGCTCGCGCGTGGCACGGCCCAGCCGGGTACCGTCGCGACCGCCACGGCGACCGCGACCGCCACGGTCACCCGCACCACCCTGGCCCGGCCGGCCGCCGTGCCCACCGCGGTCCCGGACACCCAGGGCCCGCGCCCCGGTGGGCTGTACGGCAACCGCCAGCCGTTCCAGGGCGAAGACCTGCCCGGCCTGTCCGGCCGCCTGCCCCGGCTGCGGATCGGCTCGCACGTGGCCGACGTGGCGGCGCTGGCCCAGCTGCGCATCCCCTCGGCCGGCACCGGATTGATCCTCGGCGCCGACCGGGAGCGCCGGCCGGTCGCGGTGCGGTTCTTCCGGCCCGAACCCACCCGCGTCACCCTCGTCGGCGGCGTGTGGGCCGCGCAGCTCGTCGCGTTCCGCGCGCTCGCGCTCGGCGCACGGGTGGTGGTCCTCACCATGGAGCCGGCGGCCTGGCAGGGCCTGGGCGAGCGGGCCACCGGCCGGGGCGACCGGATGGGCGTGCTCTCCGGCGAGCAGCGGATCACCGTCACCGGCTCCGCCCAGCAGCCGATCACGGTCATCTACGACCTCGGCCTCACCGGCCCGACCAACCCGGCCCCACCCGGGCCCTGGCAGACCCAGGTGACTGTGCTACGCCAGCTCGACAACGCCGGGGTACCGCCGGTGCAGGAGTGCCACCTGGCGATGCTGCAACGCCTCGACGGCACCGAGGCCGCCCTGGCCGGTGCGGCCCTGCGCCTGTCGGAGCACAGCGTGCGGCTGTCGCAGGTGATGGAGGACGACATGCTCGCGCTGCTGGGCGGCGGCGCCGACCGGTACGTCTGGGTGGCGCCGACCGAGGTGGAGCACCGCCACCTGGGACCGCCCCGGCGCTGATGTACGTTGGCGGCTCAGCCGCCTGACCGCGGTCAGTCGCCGCGGCGCGGAAGCTGACCCGCTGACGCCGGCTACTCGGCCGGTGGCGTCCAGGCGAGCTGGACCAGCTGCGCGCCGTGCCGTCGGGTGACCAGCCAGCCCCGGCCCGGCGGCAGGTACTGCGGTTTGAGGTTGCCGAACAGCGGACCCTCGTCCTTCGGCCCGGACATCATGATGCCCGGCGAGGCCAGCTCCCGGATCCGGCCGACGATCGGATCGAACAGGGCCCGTTGCGCCCCGCCGATCCGGCGGGTGACGACCAGGTGCAGGCCGATGTCGCGGCCCTGGGCGAGGAACTCCAGCAGCGGCGACAACGGGTTGCCGGCCGGCGTCGACACCAGGTCGTAGTCGTCCACCAGGACGTACAGCTCCGGCCCCTGCCACCAGCTGCGGTTGCGCAGTTGCTCCGGGGTGACGTCCGGGCCGGGCAGCCGCTCGCGCATCACCGCCACGACCTGCTGGACGAGGTCGTCGGTGACCTGCTGGGAGCTGCCGTACCCGATGAGGTGCTCGGTGGTGATCGCCCCGAGCAGGCTCCGCCGGTAGTCCACGACGATCAGCCGGGCCTTGTTGGGCGGGTAGCTCGCCGTGATGCCGCGGGCGAGGCTGCGCAGGAACGCGCTCTTGCCGCACTCGATGTCACCGAACAGCAGCAGGTGTGGCTCGGCGTCGAAGTCCAGGTACACCGGTTGCAGGTCGGCCTCGGCCACCCCGACCGGCAACCGGCCCCGGCTGCCCGGTGTGGGCGTGGGTAGCTGGTCGTACGGCAGCTCCTCCGGCAGCAGCCGCACCGGTGGGGCGCCCGGCCCCGGCCAGTCCGTGCGGATCAGCTTTACCATGGCGGCCACCGCATCGGACAGGTCGTCGACCTGGGACCGCCTGTCCAGCCGGGGCAGGGCGGTGAGGAAGTGCTCCCCGTCCGGGGTCAGGCCGCGACCGGGGGTCTGCTCGGGGACGTTGACCGCCGCCCGGCGGTTGATGGCCGAGTCGCTCGGCTCGCCGAGGCGCAGTTCGATCCGGGTGCCGAACATGTCGCGCTGGGTCGGCCGCACGTCCATCCAGCGGTTGGCGGCGGCCAGGATGTGGATGCCGAATCCCAGTCCCCGGCTGGCCAACTCGTTGACGGCCGGCTCCAGATCCTCGAACTCGGTGCGCAGGGTGGACCAGCCGTCCACCACGAGGAAGACGTCACCGTACGGGTCGTCGGTCACCCGTCCGTCCCGCCGCATCCGGCGGTAGGTGGCGATGCCGTCGATCGCCTCGGCGGCGAAGCGCTGCTCCCGCTGCTGGAGCAGGACGACCAGCTCGGCGACGGTGCGGCGGACCCGGTTGAGGTCGCGCCGGGTGGCCACGCTGCCGACGTGGGGCAGGTCGCGCAGGCTGGTGAGCCCGCCGCCGCCGAAGTCCAGGCCGTAGAACGCCACCTCGGTCGGCGTGTGTGACAGCGCCAGGCTGGCGACGAGGGTACGCAGGAAGGTGCTCTTGCCGCTCTGCGGGCCACCGACGAGCACCACGTTGCCGCCGGCCCCGGACAGGTCCAGCCACATCGGGTCGCGGCGCTGCTCGAACGGCTTGTCGATGATGCCGACGACGCCGCGCAGCGAGCCGACCACGCGCGGGTCGTTGGCGGTCAGGCCACGGTTGGCCGTGTGGATCAGCGGCGGCAGCAGCTGGTCCAGTGTGGACGGTTCGGCCAATGGCGGCAGCCACACCTGGTGCGCCGGCGGGCCCTGGTTCTCCATCCCGGCGACGAATACGTCCAGCAGCGTCTCTCCGCGCACCGGTTCCTCCGGCTCGGCCTCCACCTTCTTGTGCTGCTCGTCGCTGGGCGGGGCGACGTACCACGTCGGGTACTCGCGGACCGGGTCGACCAGCTGTGCCTCCAGCGCCTGGCGGGCCAGGCCGCGGCGGTACACCCCGGAGACGTAGGCGGCACGGAACCGGGTCATCCCCTCGGTGCCCGCCTTGAGGTAGCCGTGGCCGGGCGAGCGCGGCAGCTCGTACGCGTCGGGCACGCCGAGCACGGCGCGGCTGTCCATCGAGGAGAAGGTCCGCAGGCCGAGGCGGTACGACAGGTGCGCCTCCAGCCCGCGCAGCCGCCCCTCCTCCAGCTTCTGCGAGGCCAGCAGCAGGTGGATACCGAGCGAGCGGCCGACGCGGCCGATCTGCACGAACATGTCGATGAAGTCCGGCCGGGCGGTGAGCAGCTCGCTGAACTCGTCCACGATGACCAGCAGGCTGGGCAGCGGCGCCAGCGGTATCCCGGCCGCGCGGGCCCGCTCGTAGTCGCGCTGGGAGGCGTAGTTGCCGGCCTTGCGCAGCAGCTCCTGCCGACGGGTCAGCTCGCCCTGGATCGCGCCGAGCATCCGGTCGACCAGGGACAGCTCGCTCTCCAGGTTGGTGATCATGGCGCTGGTGTGCGGCAGCCGATCCAGCGTGGAGAAGGTGGCGCCGCCCTTGAAGTCGACGAGCACGAAGTTGAGGATCTCCGAGCTGTGCGACACCGCGAGGGCCAGCACGAGGGTGCGCAGCAGCTCGCTCTTGCCCGAACCGGTGGCGCCGACGAGCAGGCCGTGCGGGCCCATGCCCTCCTGCGCGGACTCCTTGAGATCCAGCTCCACCGGGCGGCCGTCGACGCTGACCCCGATCGGTACCCGCAGCCGGTCGCGGTTGGGCCGGCTGGCCCACCGCTCAGCCAGGGTGAGGTGGTACGGGTCGTCGATCCCGAGCAGCTCGGCCAGGCCCAGGTCGACGCTGACCGACTGCTGCTCGCCCTGCGAGGCCGCGGACAGGCGCAGCGGCGCCAGCTCCCGGACCAGGACCTCGGCCCGGGCCGGGTCCAGCCGGTCGGCGCGGCCGAGCTTGGTGGCGCCGTCCATGGTGGTACCGCTGACCGTGCCGTCGTCGGCGACGTCCAGTACCACCGAGGACTCGTCGAGCAGGCGCGGCGGCGGGTAGGTCAGGTCGATCAGGGTGACCCCCTCGACGCCGCCGTCCATCATCAGGACGTCGGAGCCGGCGGTACCGCCGCCGTCGACGACGACCACCACGTGCGGGCCCGGCGCGATCAGCCCGCCGGTCGGGCTGAACCGGGACCGGTTGGCCAGCACGTCGTCGAGCATCGCCTCCAGCGCGTTGACGCCGGGCGCGAACAGCCGTACCGGGCCCACCGCGTCGGTCTTGGTCGGGTGCAGGGCGTGCGGCAGCCACTTGGCCCACTCCCAGGCGTGCCGCGCGGCGTCCGACACGCACAGCCCCACCAGCAGGTCGTCGGGGGCGTGGAAGGCGGCGAGGTGGGCGAGCAGCGCCCGGACCAGGCCGCGGCGCCGCTCGTCGTCCCCGCGCAAGTACACGTGCGCGAAGTCGCGCAGGGCGACCGCGATGGGCAGGTCGGGCACGACCGAGTAGGTGGACACGAAGCGGCGCAGCGCCAGCGCGCACAGCGGCTCCAACTCGTCGACCGGCCGGGTCTGCGGCGGCACCAGCGGGGTGGCGATCTCCTGCGGCCCCAGCCCGATCCTGACCACCCCGAAGTCGCGGTCGACCCGGCGGCGCTCCCAAAGCCGGCCGCTGGCCGCCGTGGACCACAGCGCGTCCGGCTCCGGGTGCCGGTAGAAGATGGCCTCCCGCTGCTGCCGGATGGTCGCGCGGACCTGGGCCCGCAGCTGGGTGAGCCGGCGCATGTACTGGCGGCGGGCCTCGATCATCTCGCGCTTGCTCTGGCCACCCACCTGCATGGTCAGCTGTGAGGCGATCATGCCGAGGACGGAGACGCCGTACATGCCGCCGGCCACGTACGCCAGCGGACCGCCCCGGGTGGCGCCCATCATCAGGCCCATGGCCGCGGTGCCGGCAGCCATCGGCATGATCATGAGGATCCGGCCCCAGCCCCGGCCGGCCGCGTTGGGGACCTCCGGCGGTGGGTCCAGGACGACGTCGCCGCTCGGGACGACCGGCGCGGGCCGACGCGGTGGCCGTTTGACGATCACCAAGCCCACGCGCCCACCTCCTGCGTCCCCTCGTGTCGGCGCGCCCATCGTAGACCAGCGACGACACGCCCTGACGCCCGTGCGCGGCGGCATCCCGCGGGGGTACCTCGGCACCCGGCCACGCGTGCTACGTTGGGCGCTCGCCGGCCCCCGTTGCCCTCGGTCGCCACACCGCGACGGGTCGGCCGCGGAGGTGGGACGGATCGGGAGGTGAACCGTGACGGCGCCGGTCGGCCTCGGCCTCGCCAGGGTTACCGTCGCCGCGCCGAAGCGGCGGATCGACGTCGCCCTCCCCGACTCCGTGCTCGTCGCGGAACTGCTGCCGCACCTGCTCCGGCACGCCGGCGAGGAGCTGGCCGACGAGGGCGAGGAGCACGGCGGCTGGACGCTGCGCCGGGCCACCGGCGCGGAGTTGGAGTCCACCCGCACCCTCGCGGTCCAGGGCGTGCGCGACGGTGAGGTGCTGCACTTCGCCCCGCGCCGGCTGGACTGGCCCGAGCTGGCCTACGACGACGTGGTCGAGGTCATCGCGAGCAGCGCCCGCCGGATCGGGCGGTCGTGGGGCAACGCGGCCACCCGCCGCTGCACGCTCGCCGTCACCAGCGCGCTGCTCGGCCTGGGCGTGCTCAACGTGGTGCTCAGCGGCCCGCCGTGGCTGGCGCCGGGGGCGGCGGCGCTGGGGTTCGCGACGGTGCTGACCATCGTGGGCATCGTGGTCGCCCGGGCCGGCGCCGACGCCGGTGCCGGCGCGGTGCTCGCCGGTTCCGGGCTGCTCTACGGGTTCGTCGGCGGGTTGGTCGTCTCCGCCCCGGACATCTCCGTGCTCCGGCTGGGCGCCCCGCACCTGCTGGTCGGGTCGGCCGCGCTGGTGGCCTTCGGGGTCGCCGGGTCGGTCGGGGTGGCCGCGGCGCAGCGGGTGTTCCTCGCCGCCGTCGGTGCCGGGCTGGTCGGCGCGCTGGCCGGTCTGCTCTGCCTGGCTGGCATGAGCCCGGCCGGGGCCGCCGCGGTGAGCGTCACCCTGGCGATCGGCCTGCTGCCCGGGTACCCGCTCGCCGCGAGTTGGCTGGGCAAGCTGCCGGTACCGCCGCTGCCGGAGCGACCCGAGGACATCCTGGAGGACCGTCCCCCACCGCGCCGGTCGGTGGTGTTCGCCGCCGTGGCCCGCTCCCACGAGCTGCTGTCCGGCATGCTGCTCGCGGCCGCCCTGGTGAGCGTGTGCGGCACGGTCGTCCTCGTGCTCAACCGGGGCGCGGCCGGCGAGCTGCTGTGCCTGTCGGCCGCGCTGGCCCTGCTGCTGCGCGGCCGGCTGTTCCCCACCCCGGTCCAGCGGATCCCGCTGCTGGTCAGCGGCCTCGTCACGCTGGCCGTCCTGGCCCTGGGCCTGATCCTGCGGGTGTCCCCCGGGCCGGGCCGGCTCATCCCGACCCTGCTCATCGCGGTCCTCGCCGGCCTGGTGCTGACCGCAGGGCTGCTGGCCAGCCGCCGGCCGCCGACGCCGTACGTCGGGCGCATCGCCGACCTCCTGGACGTCCTGGCCATCATGGCGCTGATCCCGCTGGCCTGCGCGGTCATCGGCGTCTTCCACGCGATTCAGGGGCTGTTCGCGTCCGTCGGCTGACGGGGACGGCGGCCGGGGACCGGGCACGCGGAGGGACTATGGCGACTCGTCGGGACCAGCTCCACTCGTACCAGTTCCTGACCCAGCGGGTGCTCTCCGCGCTCGTCATGCGCGAGACCGACCCCGCGCAGTCGCCGCTGCGGCGAGGCGTGGGCGCGGTGTTCGTCGGGGTGATGATCGCGGTACTGGTCGCCGCCGGGTACGGCGTGTACGGCATCTTCACCAAGGTCGGCAATGACAACTGGCGTTCCGACGGCGCGGTCGTGGTGGAGAAGGAGAGCGGTGCGAGCTTCGTCTACCTCGACGGCAAGCTGCACCCGGCGCTGAACTACGCCTCCGCGCTGCTGGCCGCCCGGCACACGCCGCCGACGGTGTTCCGGGTGCCCGGCAAGTCGTTGACGGGTGTCCCGCGGGACCTCGCCATCGGCATCCCGCAGGCGCCCAGCTCGCTCCCGGCCGGGGACAAGACCGTGGGGTTCCCGTGGACGGTGTGCTCCTCACCGGGCGGCGAGGGCGGGCAGACGCCGCAGACCATCGTCACAATGCTGATCGGGCAGACCGTCGAGGGCGGGCACGAGCTGACCGACGACGAAGGGCTGCTGGTCACCGACGGCACCAGCCGGTATCTGGTCTGGAAGGGCTACCGGTACCTGCTGCGCCAGAGCGACAAGGTGATCGGGGCGCTGTTCGGGGCGCCGACCGCGGCCCGGGTGGGCAAGGCCTGGCTCAACGCGCTGCCCGCCGGGGTGGACATCGGGCCGATCGACGTGCCCAAGGGCGGTACGTCGACGGTATCCGGGTACAAGGTCGGGGACCTGCTCGTGTCGACCGGATCGGTGGCCGCGTACTACCTCGTCTACCCGGACGGCCTCGCGGTGCTGACGCCGGTGCAGCGGGCGCTGGTGCTCGGTGCCGGTGAGCCGCAGCCGATCGACGTGGCGCGCGCGGCGGACTCGCCGAAGAGCAACCGGCTCAGCACCTCCGGCGACCCCGGACAGGCGCCCGGCAACGTGCCGAAGCTGGTCACCAACGCCGCGCAGGCACCGTGCGCGCGGACCGACAGCGGCCGCTTCGCGCCGACCGTGAGCACCGGCGGCAGCGTCGAGGTTAGCAACGCGATCCGGACGCCGGCCCGTTCCCCCACCGGTACCCCACTGGTCAACCTGGTCCTGATGCCCCCGGGGCGGGCGGCGGTGGTCCGGATGATGGCCTCGCCGGGGGCACAGACGGGTGCGCTCGCGGTGGTCACCGACACCGGCACGCGTTACCCGGTCGCCGACGAGAACTCGTTGCAGTATCTCGGCTTCCAGCCGGGCCAGGCGATCGAGCTGCCGGACCGGCTGGCCGCCCAACTGCCGGCCGGCCCGACGCTGGACGCCGGTACGGCGCGCCAAGCGGCGCCGGTGAGCCGTTCGGGCGGGTAGTGGGACTGGACGCGGGTTGGTAGCCTCGGCACCGTCGAGACGAGTCATTCTCGTCAACCCGCCGAGCGGTGCTCGGTGCTAGTCCGGAAACGACCAGGGGAACTGCCGCCGAACGGGGGCACCACAGGGAACGAGGTGAACGGACGTTGCCAGGGAAAGCCGTAGTCACACCGCAGATGCTCACGGATGCCGCAAACGCCGCCACGACCGCCGGTGAGGACATCGCCGCGGGCCTAACCAGCCTGCTGTCCAACCTCGAAAGCATGTCGGGTGGCTTCCAGGGGCCGGCCGGTAGCGCGTTCCAGAGCAAGTCCGGCCAGCTGGGCGACGAGCTGAAGGGCATCCTGAGCGCGCTCAACCAGATGGCCGAGAAGGTCTCGACCGCCAACCGCAAGTACGCGCACACCGAAGAGGGGTCGCAACAGGAGATCTCCAACGTGGCCAGCCAGCTGCCCGGTTCCGGTCACGTGGCCGACATCCTGCGCCGCGCCTGACGCGCGCATCCTCCGGAGATCCCAGCGACAGTATCGAGGTGAGACATGGGCAACAACTTTGACGGCATGGTGTACCACTTCGGCACCATCGACGAGATGCGCGCGGCGATCGAGGCGTTCGTCAAGGCGATGAACGACCATCTTGACGACGTGAGCAAGAAGTTCACCGAGCTGGTGACCCTGCACTGGCAGGGCATCTCGGCCGGGGAGTTCGACGGCGCCCGCAGGCAGTGGGAGGGCAACGCCGACGCGATGGCCACCACTCTGCGCGACCTCGCGAACAAGGTGGCCGCCGCGGGCACCAACTTCGCCGCCACGGACGCCAGCGCGTACTAGCTCCACCCGGTTCGCGTGCTCGAGCGCCGGTCCGCGGACCGGCGCTCAGCGCCTTTCCGGCTCCTCGAACAGCAGCACCGGCGGGCCCGGCTCGGCCGGTTCGGACCGCTGGCGGGGCGGCGGAGCCAGCCCCGGGCGCCAGTGCCGGCGGCGTCCCCGCGGGAGGGCCGCGCCGGCACCGATGACGACGACCACCAGGACGACCACGGCGAGGGTCAGCCACAGCGCCAGGTGTTCGCTGCGCGCCCAGGCCGCCGCGCGGTCGCGAGCCTCCTGCGACAACGGCGAGGACTGCAACGCGGGCAACGGATCCGGACGGCCGTCGGTGGTCCCCTCGGTCACCAGCCGGTACGGGTTGACCACACCGCTGCCGTAGTCGTTGCTCGGCGCGCCGTGCGGGGCCGGGGTCGCGGTCGCCTCCACCCGCTTGAGCACCGCGTCGGGGGTCAGGCGGTTGCCGCGCGTGGTCTCGCGGGCGAGCAGCAGCGCCACCGACCCGGCGACGAACCCGGCGGCGACCCCGGGGTTGTCCGCGAGGACCAGCCCCTTGACGCGCTGCGGCATCGGTACGGCGGCCCCGGGCGCGGCGATCCGGACGAACGGACCGTACCCGGAGTTGGTCCAGCGGTAGCCGGTGGCGGCGAGCGCGGACACCGCGAGCACGCCGGGGTAGGCGGCGGGATAGGGCTTGGGGTTGTCGTACCGCTTGGGGTCGCCCCGGTCCCCCACCGCCGACACGACCACCACGCCCTGGGCCAGCGCGCCCTCGACGGCACGCTGCAGGTCGGGGCTTGCCGTGTAGGTCACCACCGCCACGCACACCACGGCGACGTGCTGGCTCACCGCCCAGTCGATGCCGCGGGCGAGCATGGCCGGATCCACCGCGATCTGGCCGGCCGGCACCCCCTGGGGCACCACCCGGACCGGCACGATGCCGGCCTGCGGCGCGACGCCGGTCACCTGGACCGGCGGCGCCGCCTGGGCGCCGACGGCGCCGGCGACCTGGGTACCGACGCCGAGGCAGTCGGTGTTGGCCGGGCCGGTGCCGGTGGTGGCGTCGAACCCGGCGGCGACGCGCCCGCGCAGCTGCGGGTGGCCGGCGTCCACGCCCGAGCCGAGCACGGCCACGATGACGTTCTCCCCCCGGGTCAGCGGCCAGACGCGCTGCGGCGCGAGCAGCCGCTGCGCCCACGAGTCGACCGGTGCCTCCTGCCCGGGCTCGACGCAGTTCTGCTCGGGTGGGGCGGCCTGGGCGGGTCCGACCGGCCCGGCCACGCCGGCGAGCACGAGGAGAACCGTGGCCATGAGCCCGCGTACCCCCGTCACGGCCATCAGCTTATCCGGGTGACCCGCCGCTTGGCGGGTCACCCGGTACCGGGCACCATCGGGATGCGCCACCCCAGTAAGGTCGGAGCCATGACGCTACGACTCGCGCGCACCAACGGCGAGGCGCATCTCTACATGGAGATGAACCCTTGTCCGGTGTGCGGCGAGTCGGAGTTCGACCCGGGCAGCTCGGTGGTCGTCGTCGACGGGGATCTGGTCAGCCGGTACGCGGGTCCGTGCCCCCGGTGCCGCAACCCCCGCGAGTTCCTGTTCCGGATCCCGGAGGACGTCATCATCCCCGACGAGGAGGATCCGGTCTTCGGCGGCGACCAGCCGTCCGAACTGATCGACGCCGGAGAGTGGGTCTGGCTCGCCGACCTGATCGCCAGCCACACCCCGGCCCGCCCGCACGGGATGGACGCCGACGAGCGCCGGCAGGCCCGCATCGACCTGAAGGCCGCGGCGGCGGCGATCTCCGAGGCGCTCAAGTTCCTCCCACCCGGCGCCGACACGCTGCCTCCGGAAGCCCTGTGGACCGACCGGGGCCGCGAGGTCTACGAGGACGACCCCGGGCAGTTCCGCCGCGGACGGCTGGAGGTCGTCGAGCGGACCTACCGTGAACTAGCCGAGCGATTCGTCTGAGGGAGCCCGATGTCGCTGCCCTACGCGCGTACCTTCGACGAGGCCTACCTCTACATCGGCCTGCGCCCCTGCGTGTGCGGGGGTACCGAGTTCGAGGACCGCAGCGCGCAGTCCGTGGCGGCCGGCGGCGTGACCGGTGAGCGGATCAGCGGGCACTGCGCCACCTGCGGCCGCTACCGCGAGTTCACGTTCCAGATGCCCGACGAACCCCGGGAGCTGTCGTTCGAGGTCCGGTACGGCCACGGCGACGAGCCGTCCCGGTTGCTGGACCCGGGTGAGTGGCTGGGCGTCAGCGAGCTGTACGCGCTGGCCGCCCAGGACCAGCTCGACGCCGGCGAGCTGGCCGACGACGAGGACGTCACGCGCGTCTACTACCTGCTCACCTCGGCGCTCGCCGCGGTCGAGGAGGCGGCGAAGTTCCTGCCGCCCGACGGGGACACGGTGCCGGAGGGCGCGTTCTGGACCCAGCCGGGGCGCCTGGTCTTCGAGACGCTACCGGAACGGTTCAGCCGCGCCCGGCTGGCCGACGAGCACGCGGCCCTGCGGCAGCGGGTCACCGAGTTCGAGGACAAGTACGGCGAGCCCGTGGGCGAGGACGACGAGCCCTAGCTGGCGGTTCTTGTCGGGATTTCGCGCCGACCGCAGGTCCGGCGCTTGAGATGTATCAGCGGAGCTGGCCGTCCTCGATCGTGGGGCTCTCCCGCGACCCCTCCAGGTCCAGGTACGGGCAGCCGTCGGTACCTTCGCGCAAGGTCAGCTCAGCGTCGCCGGGGGCGATCCAGCGCAGCCGTCCGGAGGCGAGCCACGGCCCCAGGTCGAAGTCCCGGTCGGCCGGGTCGTCCGGCGCCTCCGCCCATCCGGTCCATCCGCCGGTGCCGTCGGGTACCGGGTAGCGGCCGGTCCCCCACAGGTTCGCCAGCGGGCTGCCGGGCACCCGGGTGCCGAAGTAGGTGACCGCCCAGCCGGTGTGCGGGCCGACCGGTACCTCGGCGACGACGGCGGTCGTGTCGGTGCCGATGAGCAGCGACGGCACGACGAACGGCGCCCCCGGACCGGGCCGGCAGGTGAACGGCGCCGCCGTGAGCGGGCTGCCCAGGCGCATGGCGCCGGTCATGGCGAGCCAGGTCCCGGGTACCGTCGGCAGCCGCCGGGCGGGTGCGTCGTACCGCCAGAACCAGCCGTCGAGGTCCACGTCGTCGAAGGGCCAGGCGACCACCTCGCCGGTGTACGGGCAGCGGGCCACCGGGCGGGGCGGCAGCAGCGCGGTGTACCGGTCGCGCAGCCCGTCGATGCGGCTGGCATAGTCTTCGATCCGCTCCCAGTCTCCGGTGCGGCGAGCCTGGTAGACCGCGACGAGCAGCTTGTTGGCCTCGGCCGTCAGCGGCCCCCGGGCGGTGGCCCAGTCGGCGGCGCTCGTGCCGGGCCGGGTAGGGACAGGGCCCAACTGCCGCATCTGGTCGACGTAGCTGTCCCGGACGATGGCCAGCCGTTCCCGGTCGAACCGCCCCGGCTCCTTCGCCCGGACCTGCCGGCCCCGCTCCGACCAGAACGCGTGCGCCGGCACCTCGTCGGCGAACGGCGGGACGAACTTGAGGACCTCGTCCACGGCCGCCGCGGCGATCGCCAGCGCCCGCGCGGCGGCCGCCCGGTCGCCGGTGGGCACGTTGCCGGCGGCCTGGTCGGCCACCCACAGCCATTCCCCCGGATCGAGCAGCTCCGACGGCTGCGCACCGCCGAAGGAGACGGAGTCACCGGTGGGCGGGGCGGACCGGGGCTCGGGAAGCTGGAGCACGACGGTCTGTTCCTGCCCGCACTCGGCGCACTCGCCGGTGTAGCAGGTGGCCAGCTCGCCACCCACCTCGACCAGCATCGGCTCCCACTCGACGTCCGGCGCGCCGCACCGCGGACAGGAGCGCAGGTCCAGGTACAGCTCGGCCTCGTCGATGCTGCGGGCACGCGGCGGCCGGTCGCGGTCGGGCGCGTCCGGCGGTACCTGGGCGGCGGCGCGGAACGCCGCGCTGATCTCAGCCGCCGACTTGACCTGGACCGGTCCCGGGGGCAGCCCGGCGAGGATGCGGTAGGCGTCGTCGACGCTGTAGCCGCCCGGCTCGCCGACCCACTCGACCGCCGGCTGGTCGGAGCCGTGCCCCTGGTCCGGCGGCTCGGGGCGCGGGCCGTCGGCCTCCTCGGGGTGCATGACCTCAACATAGTCGATGACGCGCAGCCGGGTGGTCCGGCGTCGCGTCGGCGGGTCAGTCGACCGGCGTACGGGCGACCAGCCGCCGCTCCCACCGGGCCGGCTCGCCAGGTACGGCCTCGACCCGCCACGCGAGGGTGTCCTCGACGGGCCCGTCCTCGCCGGCAAGGTAACGGACGGTCGAGCCGAACGTGATGACCAGCCTCGAATTCTCCCGCTGGACCGCCGGCCGCGGATCACCGGCGAGGTCGCCGATCGCGGACGGGTAGGAAACCTCATCCGCATCCGACGGGTACGAGTGCAACGCCGCGAGCACCTGGGCGAACGCGACCGGATCGAGGTCGCGGCCGAGCCGGCGACCGAGGTCACGGACCGTTGCCCGGTCGTTGAGCAGGTATGCGGCACCATCGCTGCCGAAGAGGATGCCGTAGCAGAGCACGAACTCCGGACCTCGTACCGACACGACGAGGAGGACGTCGTCCACGGTGGGGTCGGCGCGGATGAGCCAGTCGGTGGGGAAAATCTCGTACTGGCCTTCGTCCGTCCAGATCAGGGACGGGTCGCCCGGCTGATCCTCGACCGGCTCCTCCCCCGGATCGAACACGAACCGGCGCAGCGCCTCGATCAGCCGCCCGGAATCAACCCTCGGCTCGGTGTCCGTCACCCCGGCCATCCTTCCATGCCGCATCGCTCACCTCGGCGGCGTCGCCTCGGACTCGAACAGCGCGTACGTGCGCCGCCGCAACTCACGGATCAGCGCGGCCTCGTCCGGGGTGAGCCCTCGCCCCTCGGCCTGCGCGGCCTTCGTGATCGCCTCGATCGTGTCGTACACGGCGAACGCCGGTCCGTCCCCGTGCAGGTACCGAGCGCGCAGCTTCTCCGTCTCCTGGATGAACCGGTCCTCGTCGACGGCGTCGGTCTCCCCGCCGAGCGAGCTGATGATCTCCCCGTACAGGTCGTCGTCGCGCTCGAACCGGCCGGTGTGCCGGGTGAACCGGTACACCTCGGGACGTCCGTCGGCCGCGTACACGACTTTCACCGGCCGGGCGTAGTGCAGGTAGTACTCGACGCGCATCGTTACAACGCCCGCTGCAACGCGACCCAGAACCGGCTCTGCAGCTCGCGCCGGATGGTCTCGACGTAGGCCAGCTCCCGGTGGGTCATCTCGCGCCCTTCGCTCATGGCGACCGCCCGGACGTCGCGCCAGGCCTGGTACACGTTGTGCTCGTAGGAGGCTACGTCGTCGATGGCGGTCAGGTGCAACCGCAGCTCGCCGATGTGCCCGTTCGGCAGTCGCAGCGCGAGCTTAACGTCCCGGTAGCCACTGGGCTGCGGCGTGTGGAAGCGGTCCTCGAAGGAGACGACCAGCACCCCGTGCTCCTTGGCGAGACGCAGCAGGACGGACAGGGCCTCGTACAGATCCTCCAGCCGGGTGTACTGCACCGCCGTGGCGGCGAGGTCGTTGAGCCGATAGGCCTCGCCCTCGTACTTCACGATCTTGTCCAGTGCCCGGCCCCGGTCCTTCGGGAACGGACGGATGATCGCCCGGCCGCCGGTGGCCTCGGCCAGCGCCGAGGTCAGGCGGTACAGGGACGGCTTGGCCTCCTCGGACTGCCCGATCAACCGGTCCAGGTACTGGTTGATCGCCGGGTCGTCTCGGACCGACGACACCGTGGCCAGGTCGATGGCGAACCCGGGCTGGTGGGCCACGTGCTCGCCGGCCACCCGTTCCAGGTCCCGGACCGCGTCCCGGACCTGCCGGCTGATCGCCTGCTGGCCATCGGTCAGTGGAGTGGGCGCCGGTACCGCATGGGGTTCGCTCGCGATGGCATCCGCGCCGCGGTGGTGCACCGTGTGCACCGAATCCACGATGATCGAGATGGCGGTACGGCTGGACAGCACGCTGTGCAGCGTCCTCGGCCGGCTCCACAACGCGTGCGCTGCCGACTGCTCGACGGTCCGGTCGACGGGCGCGAGGCCGGGCGTGTCGTGGGTTTCCAGCATCGCGAGCATCTGCGGGTGCAATGGCAGCTCGTGGGTCAGCTTGTCGACCAGCGCGTCGCGCAGGCTGACCAGCTGCCCGTCGACCTGGAGGAAGATGTCGCGAGCCTCGTCGAGCGCCGCCCGGGCGCGGACGTCGGAGAACAGGAGCTGCACCCGGGAGTGGCCGTTCGCGATGTCCTGCACCACCGTGCGGGCAGTGTCCGACAGACGCGGATCGACCAACCCGTAACGCACGCCAGCACCGGGGCCGGGATGCAGCCCGAGGTCGCCCAGGAGTCGATCCAGCCGGGCCTTGGCCTCTATCCGTTCCTCGAACGCTACCCGGTCGTCGGTGGCCGCCCGGCTGAGCGCCTCCACCTCCTCCAGCCGCTCCACGTCGCGGCTACTCAGCTCCTGCGCGGTCAACGGCCCGTCCGGGCGCAGCACGTCGGGCTGATCGGATCCGGGAGGCAGGTCCGGGTTGAGGCCCTCCCACCGTCCTTCCGCGGGAGATCCACCCGGCCGTCCGAACCAGCCCGCCGCCGCGGGCCGCAGGCCGGGCTCGGGTACCCCGAACGTCTGCGCGATCGTCCGGGTCACCGGTCCCCACCGGGGCGGCTCGGGACCGGGCACGACACCCGGGAACGCGTCGGCGGCCGCCCGCAGGCGCACCAGCACCGGCTCGGGCCTCAACTCCCGGAACCTGGCCAGGAAGTCCCGCCGGTCACCGAGCAGCTTATCCAGCGACTTGCGGCCGAACTCGGCACTGCCTTTCAGGTACCCGTTGAGGATGTAGGACTCCAGCTGCTCCGGCGTCATCCTGGCCCGGTAGCGCAGCCCGGGACCGGGGGGCAGCGCGCTCAGCCCGCGCAGGAACGCCTGCTCCACGACGAACGCCTCGAACTCACGCTCGAACCGGGCGTAGGCCAGGACCCTGTGTCGGGTGACCCCCGATGGCGCCCCACCGGCGAGTCGGCGCACGATCGCCGCGTCCAGCGGGCGGGTGTCCGGCTGCAACAGGTGCACGCCCTCGTGGACGAGCGTGGCGGCGACCGCGGTCAGCGACCGGGGAAGCGCCTGCTGCGCGGCGACGAACACGACCCCGAGCCTCCAGTCGACGGTGCCCTCGTGCACCGGGTTGCGGATCCAGGCGTCGAGGGTGCGGGTGTACTTGCCGGGCGGAAGCAGCGCCCGCGCCGACTCCGGGTCCTTGGGTACCACGAACCGCCAGGTGCGCACGGCATGCCGCTCGAACTCCGCGCCCAGCACGTCGCCAATCTTCGCCGTGATGATCGCCTGGTCGAGGACGTGGAACTGGTGGGTGACCGGGTCGATGCCCGCCGGCCGCCCGGCCATCACCGCGTCGTCGAGCGGGTTGATACCTGGGAGCCGGTCGGCGTGCTCGGCGACCGCGGCGCTTGTCTCCCGGACAGCCGTCACGAGCGGTGTGATGTCCCCGTCCCGGCGCGCCTGCACGACCAGGGCATCCAGCCTGTCTGCATATCCCTTCAGGTGGGCCAGACCAGGCTGGCGGGCCGCCCGGCGGAGCTGCTCGGGAAGCTCCGCGGCCGGGCGGTACGGCAGGGGTGCCGGGCCGGCGGACGAGCCGTCGCTGATCTGCCGGTCGGGCTGGGCCGGCGGGCCGGCGGGCGGCTCGTACCGCCCGATCAGGTCGGCCAGCCGCTCCAGGCGCGCGTCGAGCGCCGCGATCTGCCGGCTGACGAACCCGATCCGGCCGCCCGACGGGACGCCGCCGAACCGGGCGTGCACCCGCCGCGCGGTCCGCCCGCTGTCGGCCTTGTCCTGCAGGTTCCACGGCTGGACGAGCCCGTCGGAGAGCACCTTGATCCCGCGGGCGAGCGCGGCGGGCGGCAGCCGCCACAGCTCACCGGTCCCGCCGGCGAGGTGCCCGCTCAGCCCGGGGAAGACCGCGCCGAGCACCGTCACGCCGAGCCCGGCGACCTGGCCGGTCGCCGAGTACCGGGCGAACGGCCCGACCATGCGCGGCCGGGTACCGGCGAAGATCACCAAGCGGACGGCCTTGGCGAACAGCGCGGGGAACTCGCGCACGGCCGCCTCGCCCGCGCGGTTGTCCACCACGATGACCGCATCGGTGTCGTCGCCGAACGTGATCGCCGCGACCGCGCCGCCTTCCACCTCGCCGCTGGTCACCCGGAACCGCATCGGCGGCAGGTGCCAGCCGCGCCACCAGCGCTGGACGGCCGAGGAGCCGGCCCGGAACTCGACGGCGTACCCGCCCTCGCCCACCGGCGTGATCGAGCCGACCCCGGGGATCCGGGTCAGCGGCCCGTCCGGGTCCTCGATCAGCGCCCGAATCGGTGCCACCACCTCGTCGTGCGGGCGGTGGCCGGCGGCGCGCAGCTCGGCGAGCAGCGCCGCCGGTGCCGGGCCGGCGTCGGGGCGGGCCGCCGCCCGCTCCAGCGAGCCGGCCAGCTCGCGCTCGATCGTCTCGACCCGGTCGCGGAGGTCGGCCAGGGCGCGCAGCGGCTCGTTCGGCGGGGTGTGCCGGTCGGGCTGGAACCGCCGGGACAGCTCCCCGAACCGGGCCCGCCAGTACCGCCGCCAGTACAGGTGGTCGGAGACGCCGCTGCCGGCGTTGCCGGCCGTCATGAACTCGCCGGTGGCGGTGTGCTGCGCGCCTTCGGCGTACATGGTGGCGCCGCGCACCAGCAGCTGCGGCAGGTACCGGCCGAGCATGTACTTGACCGAGGCGCTCAGCTCGCGGGGCCCGAACCGGGCCTGGTTCGCCACGATGTCCCGGGCGGATATGCGGACCGCCTCGACCAGCGCGTCCCGGTTGCCGCCCTCGGCGCTGACCTGGAGCTCGAACGAGGCAAGACCGGTCCGGCGGGGTACCGCGGCGGCGCCGCGCAGCTCCCGGCGCGCGACGGTCACCTCGATCCGCCGGGGGATGCGGACGCCCCCGGGTGGCCGCAGGGTCAGCGTCACCGCGGCCGGCCCGGATCGGCGGGCCTGGACGGCGTACCGGTCGACGCCGATGTCCGCGGTCGTCCCGTCGAGCTCCAGCAGGGTGTCCACGGCGTGCCGCTCGGTGTCGTCGGGTGGGACCGGGGCGCCGCCGTCCAGCGCCACCGCGGACGGGTCCACCGCGGCGAGGCGGGACCGCACCGCGTCGGCCCGCCCGGCCAGCTCGGCCGCCACGGCCGCCACCCCGGTGGCATTACGGCCCAGCTCACGAGTGCGCGGCAGGCCCAGCGCGGCGCGCCGGTCGTCCTTCTCGGCCTGGCGCTGGGCGAAGTCCTGGCGGTGGCCGCGGTACCGGGCCCAGCCGCCGGCGAGGTAACTGCCCACGATCGACGCGGCGAGCACCTTGCCGAGCCCGGGCTGGTGGAGCGCGTACGTCGCGAACGCCCACGTCCCGGCCGCGGCCGGTGGGGCCAGCAGGCCCCGCCGGACCAGGTGGGCGACCACCCCGGGGAGCTGGTTGAAGAAGGTCCGGCGATCGTCGACGGCGGCGCGGATCTGCTCCATCGCCTCCTGTTCGAAGGCGGCCCAGTCGATCCGGCCGTCGACCATGGTGGCACCGACGTCGACGCGGTAGGCCACCCGCTCCCCGGGCTCGACCATGCCGCGGGTCCACAGCTGCGAGGCGGTGGTCGCGGAGGGCACCAGCTCCACGGCGAGGCGCACCGGGCGTCGCCCGAGGCCCCCGTCGAGATGCAACTGGGTACCGTGCCGCTCGGCCCGGCGGATGCCCACGACCCCGTCGTCGACGATCCGGTCGGCCAGGGCGTCCAGCCGCCGCCGCGCCTCGGCGCGCAGCTCGCCGGTCCACGGTACCGGCGCGGGGGCGGTACCCCGCTCGGCGACCGCCGCCTCGGGCATCCCGACCGCGTCGAACAGCTCGTCGACCGTGCGGTCCAGGTCGGCCCGGGTGACCTGGCCGGCCGCCCGGGTCTGGTGGCGCTGGAGCTCGGCCTTCGCGCCGTACCGGTCCCGGTACAGTGCGAACGACCACGGCCAGCGCAGCCCCACCTGGAGTCCGGAGCGGATCAGCGTCAGGTACGCCAGCGCCAGCCCGTGATCGTGCCACGCGGCCAGGAGGCCGCCGGCCGCCCCGCCGATTCCGAACGCCGCGTTGCGGGCGAAGTGGCTGGTCAGTCCGCTGATGCCGAACCGCCGCGCGGCGACCGCGCCGGTCAGCGCCGCGGTGACCGCCGCCGGTACCTCCGCCAGTGGCGCCGCGGGGTCGATGAGCAGCCGGCCGGACGACGGGGTGACCAGCTCGAAGCGGGCCAGCTGCCCGTCACCCGGGTCGGTGAGCTCGACGTGGAAGGTCAGCCCGGCGCCGCGCAGCCGGACCCGGGCCCGGCCGACGCCGGCGCGTAGGTAAGGCGCGGCCTCGAAGGCCCCGGTGAAGACGTCTCCGTCCGGCGCCGGCAGGTCGAGCCGGTCCTGGGTGCGAGGAGTGACGTCGTCCGGGGTGATCGGGGCCTCGGTCAGCGGGCGGAGGCTGAGGTCCAGGTCACCGGAGAGCAGGGTCCGGTACACCTCGGCGAGCAGCTTTTCCCGGGGGCCGCGCGGCGCGGCGGCGAGCCGGACGAAGGCGCGGCCGGACTCGTCCATGCCCCGGCTGAACGCGCCGATCCGGCGCTCGTCCCCGGGCCCGAACCCCATGGCGAGGCGGCGCGCCAGCTGGTGCGCCTCAGCCTCGACGGCCTGCCGCTGGGCCCGCAGCTCCCGGACGGCGACCGGGATCAGCGGGTCCCGCCACGGGACGGCGGTGTCGTCGAGGTGCAGCACCTCGATCGACCGGGGTGCCGGTGCGGCGTCGAGGAACGCGTCGACCGCGCGGGCGTCGGTGTCTGGATTCACCGGCTCGTCCCGGCCGGTGCGCGGGTCCAGCGCGGCGACCTCGCCACCTGGCCGGCGGACCAGGCCGTACCCGACCTGCCGGCCGTCGGCACCGGTCACCAGCAGGTACGCAGCGTGCCCCGCCGGTGCCGACCGCAGCTGGCGTACCAGCCGTTCGACGGTACCGGCGAGCACGTCGCGGGCCCGGTCCGGGGCGATGCGGTCCAGGCCCTCGCGCACCATCTCGAACCGCCCGCCGGCCCGGCGCTCCACCTCGGCGCGCAGGTCGGTGTCCGGGCGCAGGCCGGCCATGGTCGACGCGGCGGCGAGCAGCGCCAGGTGGTCGCCACCGTCGGGGCCGCGCGAGTACACGGCGTCGGTCGCCGGGTCGCGGCGCAGCCGCCGGGCGGACAGCTCCGCGTCGATCCGGCGGCCGAGCCGGTCGTGCTCGGCGGCCAGGAACTCGAACTCCTGGCGGTACGGCAGGTCGTCCCAGCCCAGCGACAGCCGGCGCGACGGTGCCGGGTGGGCCGTCATCGCGGCCGGCCGCCGGGACAGCGCGCCCAGGAACCCCGGGCGGGACGGCCGGACCGCCGCGGTGTCCGCTTCGGCGAGCGTGAACAGCGCCGCCCGCGCGACCGCCCGCTCGTATGCGTCGGGCGTGGCGAACCCGGCCGGGTCGGGCACCGGGGGATCCACCTGGAGCCGGTGCCCCGCCCGGGTGACGGCGACGAGCGCGTCCCCTTCCCGGTCCAGCGCCCGGTACCACGCGCGCAGCCGGGGCAGCACCCCGTCGAGCACCGCGGTGAATTCGGGCGGCAACGGCTCCCGTGTCGCCGGCCCGGCCGGACCGGCCGGAGCGCCTTCCGCGGCGGCCTGCGCCCGCCCGAGCGGACCGGCCACGCGCCGCAGCACCCTGCCGACCCGTCCGTCGTCGCCGATCCGTCCGTCGTCGTCTCCAGCCCCGCGCGGCGCGCGGGACACGTCCTGCGCCTGCCCCCGGACCACCCGGGTGACGTTGTCCAACGCGCCGCTGCCCGGGGCCAGGTACAGGTCGCCGCCGGGGCCGGCGCCGTCGGTCGACAGCCGCACGAGGTCCGGGAACTCCGCCGGGTCCGGCCCGTACCAGCCGGTGGCGGCCAGCCGGTCGGCACGGTCCCGCGCGGCGAAGACGCGGACCCCCGCCGGCAGCCCGAGGTCGGCCACCGCGGCCACCCGCGGCCCGAGCCCCGGGCTGCCCAGCAGGACCACCTGGTCGAACCGGGCACCGGCGCGCACCGCCCGGGTGGCGACCGTCGTCCCGACGAACCCCCGCCCGACGACCGTGGTCAACGCGTCGGGACGCAGGTGCGGGTGCAGCTCGCTGCGCAACGCGCCGAGCTGGTCCGCGATCGGCAGAACCGCGCGGACCGACGCGGCCAGCGGGCCCGGTGGCGGCTCGTACCCGAAGGTCACCACCGCCGTGTCGGACCCGTCCGGCCCGGCGCGCAGGCCCTGGGCCAGACCGACCTGCCCGGCCGCCCCGGCCAGCCCGGCGGCGCCGGCCGGCGGGACGTACACCACCACGTTGCGCGCACTGGCCAGGTCGCCGTCGACGTGCACGATACGGCCGGTGCCCTCGAACGACAGCGACAGGATCCGGCCGTCCATCGAGCGCAGCCGGTGCAACGACTCGGCCATGGCCCGCTCGGTGCGGCTCGCCCCGCCGGCGCTCAGCCGGGGCCACAGGTCGGCCAGCCAGTCGGCGGCGCGCTGGTCGTTGACCGCGTACCGCAGCCGGGGCGGTACCCCGTCGAGGTTGCCGACCAGCTCCGGGTGGTCCCGGCCGAGCTGGTTGGCCTCGGCGCGGTTGAGCCCGTCGAAGAACTCCGCCACCCGGGCGGCGGTGCTGGCCGGGGCGGCCGGATCGATCAGCCGGGTCAGCCGCTCGTGCAGCGCGGCGGTGTCCGGGAGGGACGGGCGGGGCGTGGTCGGGGCCGCCGGGCCGGGAGGGCTCGCCGTGGGGGTCACCGGCGCGGGCGGGTGGGGCGGCGTCCCGCCCGGCCCCAGGCCGGCCGGTCCGCCGGGGGCGGGCGAGTCGTCGCGCAGCACGGTCAGCTCGGTGTCCGGCGGGTACGGCGCGAGCAGCCGGTCCAGCGCCGTCAGCCCGACGGTCTCCTGCGGCGGTACCGTACCGGGTGGGTCGACCACCTCGATCCGGCCTTCCCAGTTGACCACCGCGAAGTGGCGGGTCTCCTGGCCCGGGCGGGCCGCCGCGACGTAAGCGATCGACCGCTCCGGCAGGCCGGAGGCGAGGGTACCGAGCGGCGCCCGGTACGGCTCGTACCGCCCGCCGGTCACCTGCGCGACGTAGGCACCGATGTCCGTGGTCGGATCGGTGGGGTCCAGCACCCGCGCCACCGCCTCGGCGAACACGGTCGCCGCCCGCCACGCGCCCGCCGAGCGCGCCGGCCCCCCCAGCGCGCCCGGCCCGGTGGGTCCGGCGTTCTCGGGCAGGAGCATGCCGGCCCGGTCGACGATCCTCATTCCGGGGTGGCGCAGCTCGGGCCAGTACACCGGCGGGTCGGCCGCCCCGACCAGGCCGTGCCGGGTCAGCAGCCACTGGGCCGGACCCTCGGTCCGCGACCGCACCGGCGCGCCCAGGCTGTCCCGGGCGCGCCCGCGGAGCTCGCGGAGCCGGTGGATCATCCCCTGGAGCTGGGCGAAGCGCCGCGTCTGGTCGGCCACCTCGCGCTGGTACTCGGTCAGCAGGTCCGGGTGCGGGACGGGCGCGAAGTTGGCCAGCCGCTCCAGCACCTGCTCGCGGTGGATCTGGATGTGCTCGTCGCTGAGCGCTCCCATGATCGCCGAGTGCAGGGCGGCGAGAGTCACCGGCGCGAGGAACTCCAGGAGGGTCGCGGCGGGCCCGAGCAGCAGCGCGGCGAGCATGACCCCGGAGACGTTGATCAACCGGTTCACCACATAGACCGGGATGAACGGCACGTGCGGGACGATCGAGGTCTGCACCACCCCGAGGTAGACCAGCACCAACGCCACGCCGTGCAGGATCCGCTCGGTGTCCGCGGCCGGGTTGACCAGGACCACGTAGCGGTCCTCGATCCGCCGCACCTGCACCGGATCGGCGAGGTCGAGGTCGTGCGCGGACTCGAAGCGGACCAGTGCCTGGGCGACCCGGCGCTGCCCGATCTGCCGCAGGCCGGGAGTCATGCCGAACCGGTCGGTGCTGAACTGGATGCGGTAGTGGTGCTGGCCGTCGCGGCGCACGTCGGCGACGCCCAGCCGGTCGCCGATCGACGTGTACGGGTCGTCCGGCCGGGTCGCCCGGCCGATGTTCTCCAGGAACGCGTTGACCGCGCGCATCACGTCGTCGAAGGGTTGGGTGGCGAGCTGGTCCAGGGCGGCGAGCGCCTGCTCCCGCAGGTCGTCGGGGAGGTACGGGTGGTCGCCCAGGTCCCGGAACCCGTCGGCGAGCACCGCCTGCAACGTGTCCAGGGCCCGTTCCCCCACCTCCTGGCGGGCCATGAGCGTGGCCGGCCGCACCTGCATGTTGCCCGGGTCCAGGTCCTCGGCCTGCAACTGGTGCTTGGCGAACTTGTGGTCCTGGTGGTACTCGTTGGCGGCGCCGTCGGCCAGCGCGCTGGCCAGGCCGCCGGCCGCCCCGGCCGGGTTGGTGTGGGACGGCAGCTCCTTGGCCCGGACCCCGCCGAACCAGGCGGCGACCCCCTGGGTGATGCTCTGGATCAGCGCGGTGCTGAAGCCCTTCTCCTTCAGGTACTCGGAATAGCGGCGCCGGTTCTCGGCCGTGAACTGGTTGTGCAGCTCCTTGGTGGCCCACGGGACGCTGCCGAGCACCTTGCCCGGTGCGGCCGTCGTGGAGACCTCGTACACCTTGCCGGTGGGCGCCTCGGTCATCAGCTGGATGCCCTCGGGGCCGCGGAAGTCGTGCACCTGGTCGCCGACGAGCACCGCCCGGCTGTACCGGCCACCGAACCCCTCGCGCTGCCAGACGTCGACCACGATGACCTGCCGGGCGTCGTCCGCACTGGGCTCGTACGGTGGGGCCTGCGGGTCCCGGCGGATCTTCCAGGGCGGTTGGTTGAGCTTCTCGATGTCCGCCGGATCCTCGGGGTTGACCCGCCAGATGTCGACGACCGGGGTCTTGCGGAGCCCCCACCGGGCCAGCCGGGCCACCCGGCCGCCCTCCTGGAACCCGAACTCCTCGGCGATCCCCTCGACGATGGCCTGGGTGGCGATCCGCAGGTTGTCCTCGACGCCGGTGCTGGGCCGCGCCGGTGGCCGGCCGAGGATGCCCGACACGGTGTCGATGGCGGTGTTGATCCGCCGGATCGTCTCCTCGTGGCCGTCGCGTACCGTCTCGGCCAGGTCCCCCACCACGCCGGGGTCCGGCATCTCGGTGTCTTCCTGGAGGCCGTGGGTGCCGAACCGGTCGTCCGGGTCGCCGTAGCGCAGCTCGATGTACCGCCCACCGCCCAGCGCGGTGACCAGCTGGCCGGCACCGACCGCGCCGAGGAGGACCATGGCCAACCGGGTCGAGTGGCCGGACAGCCACCAGGTCAGCCCGGCAAGCGGGACTCCGCCGACGGCCATCCGCAGCCCCGCCTTGCGCCACTCCGACTCCGGCAGGTGGAACCGGTCGAGCAGCTCGTTCTTGTAGGCCGCGGCCGCCTCCAGCGCCTTCCGCATGATCGCGTCGAAGACCTCCGGCGGCGCGTCCGCCAGCTCCTGCGGCAGCCGGATCTCCACGCCGTACACGCCAGCCGGGTAGAGCCAGACGTCGTAGCGGTCCACCGCCTCCTGCGTGGAGACGTACGCTTCGGGCGGCACCCCCCGCCGGTTGCGGTGGTGGACCGTGAAGGTCGCGTCGAAGTGCCGCGGGTCGCTGCGGTCGCGCAGCCAGGCCACCGGTGCCATCGCCCGCCGGGCCGGGTCGGCCAGCCAGCGGGGTACCGGCGGAGCGGATGGGGCGCGCGGACCGAAGCGGCGCCGGGCGACCGGCCCGGCCCCGTCCGGCCGCGTCGTCACCGGGCGCGGCCGGCCGCCCGTGCGGTCCAGGTGGACCCGTAAGACGGCCTCCTCGCCGGGCAGCCGCTCGACCCGCTGGACGTGCTGACCCGCCGCCGTCCAGTCCCCGGCGGGCCGGCCGGCGAGCCGCGCGCGTAGCCGTTCGGCCACGTCGGGGTCGACCCCTTCCGGAGGTCGGGGGGGTATCTGCACCGCCCGCAGCGGGGCCAGCCCCGCCTGGTCCCGCTCCGCGTTGATCCGTTCGTACCCGTCGACCAGGTCGTCCTCGGTGGCGCGCCGGTAGAACTGGCCCCACTGCTCTTGCAGCCGGAGGTTGACGTTCCGGACCACCCGCATCATGAAGTTCGACCGGGCCGGGCCGATCGCGAGGGCCGCGCCGAAGGAGGCGACGACCAACCGCAGAACGCTCGTGACCGGTACCCCGAAGAGCCATGCGCCGGCCAGGGCACCCAACCCGACCGGTGCGGTCACCGCGGCCGCCTGCAACACGATCTCCGAGGGCCGGGCGACCATGTTGGGCCTCCGCGTGTGCAACTCGGACAGGCGCTGCTCGACCAGCTTGACCAGCTGTTTCTTCAGGTACTCCGGCGGCAGGTCGGCGGCCCGGTCGGCGACCTCCAACAGGTAGTACCCCTGGACCAGGAAGTGCCGCCGGACCACCCGGTCGCCGAGCGACTTGAACGGCACCCGGGTCAGCCGCAGCAGTTGCCCCGGCGGCAGGTCGGCGCCCGGGGCGACCTTGACCCACATGTCCCGGTCGACCTTGTTGTGGTTCATCCGGATGTCGCGGCGGCCCAGCCGGGGCCGGATCCGGTACTCGTGCTCGTGGATGCGCGGGACGTCCAGGTCGGTGGCCTGATGGACGTCGGCGACGTCGAACGCGGCGTCGACGTCGAGCGGCAGCCTGGCCTGTGCCTTGATGCTCAGCCCGCGCAGCCCGTCGCGCAGCTGGTCCTCGACCGCGCGGGCGCCGGGCCCCCACAGCTCGTCCGGCTGGTTGCGGTCGGCGACCAGCGCGAGCTGCCGCTCGGTCAGCCGGTTCCCGAGGATACCCAGGGCCCGCCGCCGGACCCGGGGATCGACCAGTGTCGGGTCGGTCAGCCGCGCGGCGAGGTGCCGGCGGGTCTCCTCGTCCACCTGGTCGTGGGCGCGCGCGCTGGCCACGAGGTGGCCGAGGTGCACCCAGTCCTCCCCGCTCAGCATCCCGGTCCGCAGGCGGGAGGCCCGGCCGGGCACCAGGCGCCGGTAGTCCGGCCGGTACTGGCGCAGCAGGCCGGGCAGCCACTCGACCAGCCGGGTGTCGAGGGCCCGGTACAGCCACCTGGTCTCCGGCCGGCGGGCCGCCGACAGCTCCCGCTCGACCAGCCCGCCGAGCCATCCGGCGACGGCGGCGTCGAGCGCGGCCCGGTCGTCGGCCGGCAGGGTGGCGGGGTCCGGGAGCTGGTGCAGCAACGGGATGGTCCGCTCCCGCCGGAAGCGGCCGGTCGCGCTCGTGACGTGCAGCTCCGCGCGGTCGGTGAGGGCCAGCCGGACGTCGCGGCCCTGGATCACCGGCAGGACGCGCAGGGCGGACCGCAGGATCCGCTCCTCCCCCTCGGCGAGGCCGGGTCCGCCGAGGGTAGCGGCGATCCGGTCGATCGTCGCGCTGGTCCGGTCGGGTACCGAGCCGAGTGGGCGCGCCGCGGCCATGCCGCGCTGCCGGTCGATCCGGGCGAGCATGGCGCGCAGGTCGGTGGAGACCAGGTCGTACGCGGCGAGGTTGCCGACGTAGCCGTTGGGCCGCAGCAGCAGGCCGAGGTCGTGCGCGGTGGCGGCGAGCCCGGCGTCCGCCCCGGCCAGCTCGGCGTCGATGGTCCGCAACCGGGCCAGCTCGGCCTGCCAGCGCTCGCGGGCCCGGTCGGCCTCGATCCGGGCGTCGCGGGCGGCGGCGCCGGCCAGTGCCGGGTCCCCGGCGGCGTCGGCGGCCAGCCGGGTCGCCCGCTCCAGGTCCTCGACGACGCGCGCGAGCCGGGCCTGTTCCCCGGCCAGCAGCCGCCACGCGGCGGCGGCCCCGTAGAGCTCACCGATGGCAGGCAGGTCCCTGCGGTGGTCGGCCGACAGCGGTCGCCCGGTCGGCGGGAAGATCCCCGCCTGCGGCGCGAGGGCCGCGGCCAGCTCACCGCCGAGCGCGGGCAACGCGGCGGCCACCTCGCGCACCTGGTCGACCGGGTCGCCGGTCCGGGCCGGCAGCACGAAGGTCGGGATCGGCACGCTGACCCCCAGCGGGCCGGACAGCGGTACCCACATCCGCCCGTCGGGCTGCACCTCGGCGTGCGGCACCAGACCGACGCCGTCCGGGCCGAGGACGCGCAGCGCCCGCTCGGCGGTGGCGAACCAGCGCAGCCGCTCCGGATCCGGGCCGCCGGGCAGTTCCAGCTCCTGCGGCGGGACGGCGAGCCGCTGGAACAGATGCTGCGGGTAGCCGGTCAACGCCACGCGCTGCGGGTCGGACCAGAACGTCAGCGGGTACGACTTGATCAGGCGGCGCAGCCGGGCCTCGGTCTCCTCCCGGACCTGCCCGGTGGTCAGCTCGTGCAGCCGGGCCAGCGCCCGGAACTGCTCGACCGGGTGGTGCGCCTCCTCCCCGGGCAGGTGCCCGGTGACCTCGGCGGCGAGGGCCTCCACGACCAGGCTGGGCAGCCGGGCCCGGTCCGGGCCGAGCCGGGCCGGGTTGATCCGGGGAAGCGGGACGCGCAGCTCCTCTCCGTCGGGCCCGACCGCGACGAAGGTCCGGGGGTCGGCCAGCCAGCCCGCGCTGATCAGGCCCGCGTCGCGCAGGGCGGGTACCGCCCAGGTGGTCACCGCGGCGCCGACCTGGTGGGCGGCGACCGCGACGGGTACGACCGATCCGGCGGCCACCCAGCCCCGGCTGTGGAAGCGCTGCGGGGCGCGGAACCCGCGCTCGATGCGTTCCATCCGCTCGCGTACCGGCCCGGGCAGCTCGTCGGGCTCAATGACCGGGATCGGCCGCACCTCGAGCAGGCCCAGCTCGTCGCCGAGCTGGAAGACCCGTTCCCCGATCGCCGCCCGGACCTGTGGTGCCGTGTCGGGCACCGTGGCCTCCAGGGCGATGAGCAACGACAGCGCGCCGACCGCCGGGTCGGCGTGCACCTCGAGGGCCGCGTCGACCCGGCGGCCCAGCCGTTCGCCGGCCTCGATCCAGCGGGCCGTCTCGTCCGGGATCTCGGCCAGCCGCTCGACGATGTCCAGGACGGGCACCCGGTACTCCCGGCCGTCGCGGTGCGCTTGGACCTGCACCGTGCCGGCACCGTGCCGGGTGGCGTCGCGGACCGGGCCGTCCGCCGGGTCATCGGTGCGCAGGAACTCCAGCACGCCGTCGACGGTGCGCAGGGCCGCCTGCATCCGGGCCGGGTCGGCGGCGGCCGCGGGAGCGGCGGCGGCCCGGGCCGGGCGGACCGGCGCGGGCGGCATCGCCGGCGGGACCGGCGGTGCCGTCACCGGCCCGGTGGGTGCGGCCGCCTCGTCCGGTACCGGTGCCCGGGCCGGCGCGGGCCCGCTGGCGAACTCGGCCGGGACCGGTCCGAACGGCCGATCCGCCTGCCAGCGGGCCCGGCGCAGCTCGGCGTCGCGGACCGCGCGCAGGGTGGTCCGGACCAGCCGCGCGTCCGCCGTACGCGGCCGGGTCACGAGCCGTTCGAGCAGGCGGTACCGGCGCGGCACCAGGCGGTACCGGCGCGGCACCGCGATCGCGCCGCTGCGGTGCAGGAGCCGCGCGATGCGCTGCTGGCTGCGGCCCCGCTCGGCCAGCAGCTCCCGCAGCCCGGCCTCCCACACGGGCAGCTCGGCCGCACGGGTCACCGGACCCGCCCCCGGGACCTCACCGCCGACGCGCGCCCCCGCCTGGGCGATCAGGTCCTCCAGCTTGAGATGCTGGCTCACCTCCCAGCGCAGCTGCTCGACCCGCGCGGCGTCCTGGGCGGTGGTCCGCAGCCGGGCCGGCGTAAGCCGGAGCGCCCGCTTGGGCACCTCCCGGTCGGTGAAGGCGGGATGGGTCGTGGTCACCGGCCGCAAGTGGCGCCCGGGCCCGACCGCGCGCTGGTGCCGGGCGACCGCATAACCCAGCGCGTTCGTCACCACCGCGCCCGCCACCCGCTCCAGGTCGGGCTGGTCGTCGAAGTTGCGGGCGATCCGGTCGAAGTCGAGGTGCACCTCGGTGACGCCGGGCGCGCCCGGGCCGCCGTCGGCGACCCGGACGCTGATCCCGGTCGGCTCGGTGAGCCGGTGGAGCAGGATCTTCATCGGGATCAGCCGGCCCCGCGCGGTCTTCACCAGGACGAACTCGTCGCCGACGTCGACCCAGTCCATCTGGCGCATGGCGGCGAGGACGGCGTCGGCGGCGGCCTGGATGTGCCCCGGCGCCTGGTCGAGCTCCGAACGCCGGCGGTGCCCGGCGGCCCGCCCCTCGACCTGGACCGGCCCGGTCGCGGGCGCGCCGGCGGGGATCGTCACCGCCGGGTGCGGCGTGCCGCTGAGGTGCGCGGCCGGATGGCGCCCGCCGGGCGGGCTGGCCTGCGACGGGCGCAGCCACAACGGCTCGGGACCGGCGACGTTCGCGGCGCGGGCCCAGGCGGCGAGGCGGGCCGCGTCGATCTCCGCCTCCCGCGCGGCGGCCTCGGCGAGACGGTCGAGGACGGCGGCGAACCGGTCCGCCGTGGTGGCACGGTCACCGTCCGGTCCTTCCCCGGCCACCGCTTCGCGGTAGGCGGTGCGGGCCGCGCGCAGCGGGGCCAGGATCTCCGCGTGCTCGCCGGCGGTCCGCCGGCGGTCGGCCTCCTCCGGGTGCCCGGCCGGTACCGACGTGGCCAGCCGCTGCCGCTCGCTGTCGTGCACCGCGATCGCGAGGTCCAGCCGGCTCTCGAAGGCCCCCGCGGCTGCGCGTACCGCGGCGGTGGCCTCGGGCAGCAGTACCCGGTCCAGCTCGTCCAGCTCCCGGGTCAGCGTGTCCAGCTCGGTCCGTTCCGCGGCTCCCGTGCCCGGGGCGCCGGCCCAGGGCCGGGCGGCGGCCAGCCGCTCGGCCGTCGCCGCCCGGTCGGCGGTGCGCTGGTCCAGCCGGTCACGCTCGCGCAGCAGGTCCCGGTACGCCTCGGTGACCGGGCCCATGCCACCGAACTCCGGTGCCGCCGCGGCCCGACCCAGCGGGCGCGCGGTCGGCGCCGACGGCGGCCGGTAGGAGCCGGCGGCGTCGCTCGCCCAGTTCCGCTCCGCGAGCCGGTCGAACAGCCACTGGGCCGGTTCGGGCAGGACGTCGGCCATCCGCTGCCGGACCGGCGCCTCCCAATACCGCTCCCGGAGCATCAGCGCGAAGAACGCGCGCTCCGCGGCGATGCGGGTGGCGTCATCGGCTTCCGACATCAGGTGCAGCCGCGCCAGGGCGGTCATGGCGCCGTACCGGCCGGCGGCGCTCGCCCGGGCGGCCGCGCGCGGCAGCCAGCGGGGCCGGTTCCCGCGCGTCAGCGCCCCGAGCCGGGCACCGAGCTCCCGCGCCGCCACGGCCCGGACGGTCGGCAGGTCCGCGCCGGTCGAGACCAGGGCGGTCAGGTCGTGCATCAGGTCGGCCGGCGCGACCATGCGGGGCCGGCCCCGGTGCGGGGTGACCTTCAGGTTGCCGTCCGGCTCAAGGAGGAGCCGCGCCACGGGGTTGCGCCCGGACAGGCCTTGCACGGTGGGAATGACGTCGACCAGCGTCTCGGTGGCGACCTGGCGCCACACGTGGGGCAGCAGCGCCCCGGCCGCGTCGGGCAACCGCCACGACAGCCGGGCCGCCTGCTCGGCGGTCAGGCCGGACAGCCGGTGGACGAACTCCCGCTCCGCCGCGGCGCGCCAGCCGCCGAACGTCGCGGTGTAAGCGTGGGCGAGCAGCCGGGGCGCGGCGAGCGCCGGGTCGGCCAGGACGGGATCGCCCAGCGCCGGGTCGGCCTGCGCCGGACCGACCAGTTCCGGCGGCAGCGCGCCGGCCAGCCGCTGCCCCAGCTCGGCCAGGGCCAGGGCGCGCAGGTCGTCGCCGTAGTGCCCGCTGTTGGCCAGGGCGAGGACCATGGCGGTGGCGTCGACGGCGTGGCGACTCCCGCCGGCCAGCCCGATGGTCAGCGTCCGGTCGTCCCGCCAGTCCAGCGCGTACCCGAGCCGGCGCAGGTCGGGCAGGACGTCGGCGACCGCGGTCCGGATCCGGGCCCACTCGGCCGGCGGCAGGTACGTCCGCCACGCGGCGTCGTGCGGCAGCAGCGGCTCGACCACCTCGGCGGCCACGGCGGGCAGCCCGAGCACGGCCAGCCGGTGCGCGGAGTGCGCGGCGTCGGGGTCGGCGGGATCCGGTATCCCGATGCCCATCTCGTCGAGCAGGTGCCCGAGCTGCCGGGTCAGTTCGGCGACGTCGTCGGCGTGCCCGGCGTCCCGGTGGGTGAGGACCTCGCTGACCAGGTAGAGCACCTCCGCGCGGTGCCCCTCGTCGTGCGGGCTCCGCTCGGTCAGCGCCGGGTCGGCGCCCCGGGCGAGCGCCTCCGCGTGCGCCGCCTCGCCGCGGTGCGCCGCCCGGATGCGCGCCCGGATCCGCGGCACGTACCCCTGGTGGGCGACCCGCGCCGCCTCCTCCGCGGGCTCGTGCGCCACGATCCGCGCCACCCAGTAGTCGCGGGTCATCCGCCCGGACGCCAGCAGGTCGCCCTCGGGCAGGCTGTCGGGGACGGTGACGTCCATGATCGGCCGGCCGGCGCCGTCGGTCTCGCCGGTCTCGGAGCGGTACCCCCGCAGCCCGGGGCGCGCCGGTCCGGGCCGGAAGCGCAGCGCGTAGCGCGCACCGCGGGGTACCGCCAAGGCCGTGCCGTCGGGGTCGAAGTCCAGCTCGTCGAAATCGGCCAGCCGGCGGTTCAAGGCCCGCTGGATCGCCTGTGCGGTGGCGGCCGGTTCCGACACGCCACCGGTACCCGGGGCGCCGAGCATCTGCGTGGAGGTCCACGACGTGTCGGGCGGATCCTCGTCCGGCGGCCACTCCGGCTCTTCCGTCGTCGACGCGTCGACGACCCGCCACGGCAGGCCGTCCGCGCCCGGCGACTGCGTGTAGTACGGCTCGACGCCGTCCACCCGCACCCGTGCCACGATCTTCGGCCCGGCCGGGGTGAGCCGCTCCTCGACCCCGATGAGCGCGTACCGCGTCCCCGCCCGCAGCCACACCTCGGCGTCGCCGTCCGGCCCGTCGACGACGGTGGCCGGCGTGCCCTCCGGCGCCTCGACCTCCAGCCACACCGCGTCGTGGCGGGTCTGCGTCCCCAGCAGGTCCCGCGGGGACAGCGCGGCGCGCCCGAACCCGGTCTCGACCAGCACGCCGGGGAGGAAGGCGAGCTGCTTCGGGTCGGTCATGCCGAGGTGCAGCAGGTCGGACTCGCTGAGGGTGCGGAACAGCAACACCGGCGCGACCAGCCCGACCATGGTCCTGTCCAGCAGCGCCGCCTGCGCCGGCCACTCCGGGTTGGCCCGCGGATCGATGAAGGTCGGGTCCGACCCGTGCTCGCGGTACGCGGCGAACGCGGCGCGCGTCTCCTCCGGGTACCACCGGTACTTCGACCACGCGGCGGCCAGTACCCGGGAGAGCGGCTCGAAGTGCGCGCTGTCGGCGTCCCGGTGCGGGTTCGCGAGGGCGAACTCCAGGCCGGCCAGCTCCTCGCGCTGCGTCTCTCCCTCGCGCGTGGCCAGCCAGGACCGCAGCGCCCCGGCGTAGGGTTCGCCGAGCAGTCCGGCGGCCTCGTCGAGGTCGAGGTCGGCCAGCACCGGCTCGGCCAGCCGGGCGGTCCGCACCAGGTCTACCAAGTGCGGCAGCAGCGCCACCGGATCGGCGTGGCCGGCCCCGATCAGGTAGGAGGACAGGTCCCCGGCCTGGTCGACGAACCTCGTCGGTGACCCGCTGGACCTTCCGGGCGCCGACGCGCAGCACGTCCCGCCGTGCGCCACCGAACACGCTCGCCGCGGTGAGGTCGTGGTCGAGGTCGCGCATGCGATCCAGCTCGTCCACGGTCGGCCCGAACCGGTCCAGCCGCAGCGCCCGGCCGGCCAGCGGGACCACCGGGCCGTCGTCCTGGACGAGCATGCCGCGGTAGTCCTCGCGCACCACCGCACCGTTGCGCAGCCAGGCGTGGACGGGCAGGTCCTCCTGGACCCGCGCCATGAACTCCGGTTCGTGCAGGTGGCGCTCCAGGGTGGCGGAGCCGTAGCGGTACTCGGACTGGACGCCGAACCGCCGCTCGCCGAAGTCCTCGCTGAGGTAGACGACCTCCTCCCACGGCACCTCGACGCCGGCCGCCCGGTACAGCTTGGTGGCCAGGACCCGCAGCTTCGCCGCCAGCTCGGACGGGGACGCCGTGACGTACCAGATGCGGCCGTCCGGCACCGTGTAGCGCCCTTCCGGATCGGCGCCGTCGGCGCCCGCGCCGCGGCCGTACCACGACATGTCGGGGATCTCGGGGGCCGGGCCGCCCGGCGCGTCGTCGGGATCCAGCCCGAACAGCGACAGCGCCTCGGGCAGCCGGCCGGCGACCGCCGGATCCAGCTCGCCCCGCTCCACGAGCTCAGCCAGCTCAGCCCGGGTGAACCAGCGCGCCGCCCGGTGGGACAGGCCGGCGGGCGCCAGCGGAAGCGTCCGGGGCGCCTCGGCGGCGAGCAGGGTCTCCCGCCACGGCACAGGCCCGCTGGTCGACCGCGACCCGACCAGGTCCAGCGTGTCCAGGTCGGCCTGCGCCATGCCGAACTCCTGGTGCATCAGCCGCGCCGCCGCCTGGGCCGAGGTCTCCTTCGAGCCGGGCGTGGAGTACCGCGGCGTCCAGGGCCACTGCCACCTGTGCCCGGACTCGCGCTGGACCAGCAGGTACCGGTCGACGCCCGCGGTGTCCACATGCCGCAGGACCAGGCCGGCCACCCCGTGCGCGCTGCCCAGCCCGGCCGGCACGGAGCCGGCGTCGCGGGGCTCCTCCATGGCCTGCACGACCTGGAACGGGCTGGGCGCGCCGTTCATCCGCACCCGCACGACGTACCGGGTCACGTCCCCGTCCACCCGCTCGGCGACCCGCAGCACCTCGTACGGCTGGAAGCGGTCCAGCAGCACCGGCATGCGGTTGGGCGCGGAGAAGACCTGGTCGGTCCGTGCCGCCCGGGTGCCGGCCGCGGCCTCGATCTCCAGGACCACCGGGTCGTTGCGCCACCGGAAGTGCCCGACCGTGGCCGGGTCGGGCGAGACCGCCTGGAACGACTCGGGCTCGATCACGGTGCCGGGCAGGTCGGCCAGATCCTGCGGGCCGGTCAGCCCGAGGTCGTCCCAGGTCGTGGCCGTGAAGAGCAGGGTGTCCCGGTCGAGCGGCCGCATCGCCCGGTGGATCAGCGCGTTTTCCCGCTGCCGCAGGTGTCCGGGGTGGTGGTGGTAGCTGGGCAAATGCTCGAACCGGACATGGCGCCGGACCGCCTCGATCGTCTCATCCGTCCAGGGCGTACCCGGCGCGCTCCACGACTCGACCTCCGCGGCGGTCATGGTGACGAACCCGAGGCTGTCCGGCGGCAGCGCGGGCGGGCGGGCGAGCATCGCGTCCAGCCGGGTCTGGCGCTCCTGGTGGTAGCGACCTTCCGGGGTGCCGAGCCAGTCCACCAGCGCCCGTTCGAGGGCGTGGTCGCGGTCCACCAGGCGCAGCGCGCCGAGCATGGTCATGCCGGCCAGCGCGGGGTGCGCCTGCGGCGCCCGCCGGACCTGCTCGGCCAGCTCGCCGAAGAGCTTCTGGGGGCTGATGTCGGGGGTGATCCTGGACAGCAACGCCTGGGCCGCCCGCCGCCGGGCGGCCTGCTCGGCACGGTTCGTCGCCGGGGCGGCGGGCTCCGGCCGCTTCGGCATCGGCGGCGGTTCGACTCCCCGGGCCCGCAGATCCTCCGCGATCTCCCCGAGCTGGCGCCAGTAGCCGAAGTTGTCGACCCCGTCGATCTCCAGGTACCGGCGGGCGACGTACTCCCACTCGCGCAACCGGGCCGGCACGCACCGGTCCTCGCGGACCTCGCCGGGCGGGGGCGCCAGCAGGCCCCGCAACCAGCCCCGTTCGCGACGCTCGGCCCGCCGCTCCAGCGCCCGCAGCATGTGCTCGATCTCGTGGAGCAGCGCCCGGGTGATGACGTCGCGGTTGTACGGAATGCCCTTGTTGACGGCGACCTTGTGTGGGAGGTACCACGTGCCGAGCCGGACCTTCGTCCGGGCCAGCGGCTTGACCCAGCGGCCCCCCTGGTGGCGCAGGCGGATCCAGGGCAGCCAGCCGGCGCCGACGCGGAGGGTCTGCTCGCCGAACCGGGCGGTGCGCACCTTGAGCGTGCGGTCGCCGTGCAGCTCGATGCCGGACACCCGCCCGTCGGCGAAGTCCTTGTCCAGTTTGATGGCGTGGACCGCGTCGTGCAGCAGGCCCGGAAGCAGGAACCGGATGCCCGGGTCGCCGAACGTGAGGGACTCGGCCTCGAAGTCGGTGCCGGGGATCGGCTCGGCGAACTCCCCGTGGGGGTGCGGGGGCGGGACCTCCCGCGGCATCTCCCCGCCCTGGAACCGCAGGACGGGGCCGGCCGGTCCGGGAGGCGCGGTGCCTGGGTCGCGCATCACTATGCCCCGGTCGGCGAGGCGGTCGGCCAGCCGGACCGCTTCGTCCATCGTGAGCCGGGAACCGTCCGCGTGCCGGGCGTCCACCACCTCGACCCGCCCGGACGCGGACCGCACCGCGTCGATCCGGTAGCCGTGCGCGGCCACCGACCGCAACGCCTCGGTGTCCACCGGGTCGAACCCGTACCTGGCGCTCAGCTCCTCGGCGACCGCCCCGGGGCCGGCCGGCCGGCCCTGGACCCCGGGCTCCCGGTCGACCGCCCGGACCCGCAGCACGTACCGGGGCACGGGGGACGTCCCCTGGTCGGTCGGCTGCTGCACGAACCGCTGGCTCACCTGGAGGACCTGGAAGACCAGGCCGTGCTCCAGCACCACTTCCCCCGGCAGCGGCCGGCCGCTCATCCGGCTCGGCGCGGTCGCCCGGGTACCCGCGGGAAGCTCGAACTGGAGCCACACGTCGTCGTAGCGCAGCTCCGACGCGAGGGCGCGGGCGCTGGCGGCCACGACCGCGAGGTCCTGGCGGAACCGGTGGCCAGTCAGCGCGGCCAGCTGCTCCGGGGTCAGCCCGAGGTCATCCAGCCGGGCCGAGCCGAACATGATGGTGTCGCGCGGCAGCTCCCGCATGACCGAGCTCATCAGCCGCACCTGTTCCGCGGACGGTGGTCGCTGGTGGCCCGGCACCGGGCTGTACCGGCCGAAGTCCTGGAACGCCTGGACGGTCTCCTCGGGCCACGGCTCGGCCGGCCGGGCCCAGCTCTTCACCTCGTCGACGGTCAGCGGGGTGAAGCGGGCGCTGTCCGGCGGCAGCGGACGGGGGTGGTTCAGCGCGTCGTCGAGCGATTGCAGACGTTGGTGCAGCTCCCGGCCCTCCGGGGAGGTCAGCAGGTCCACCAGGTCGCGTTCGAGGGTGCCCTCGGCGTCGGGCAGCTGGTCCAGCAGCCGCACCGCCGTCAGCACCGTCATGTCGGCGAGCCGGCTGTCGGACCGCCGGACGATGCGCACCTGCTCGGTCAGGACGCGATAGAGGTCCTCGGTGGGCAGGTACGGCGTGACCAGGGGTTGGACGGTGTCCCGTACCCAGCGGACGGCCGCCACCGCCGCGTCGCCGGTGAGGAAGCGGCGGATCAGGTCCTGCCGCCGGAGCTTGAGCGTCTTGGCAAGGCCGTCCACCATGCCGGGCGGCAGGCCGGAGCCGCCGACGATCTCGTCGATCATCTCCTCGGTGAGCGCCGCCACCCCGGCCGTGCCCGCGCGCAGGTCGTCCTGGCTCGCCTCCTGGAACACCGTCGCGGCCTCGAGGTTGCGGTCGGCGTTGCGCAGGTTGTCCACCGCGTCGGCGAGGAAGGAGAAGCCGTCGTGCTGGAACCCGCTGAACGCGGCCATCCCCAGCGCGTCGCCGCCGTCGAGCCAGACCCGGTCGCCGCCCTCGTCGAACAGCACGTTGGCGAAGCGCTCCAGGCCGACCGCGTCCTCGTTGTCCACCAGGGCGAGGCCGGGCAGGTCGGGGTGCAGCCGCGCGAGGAACTCCGGCTCGTGCAGGTGCTGCTCGAGGTCGGTGGTGCCCTGGATGATCTCCGACCGGATCCCGATGGGCCGCCCGGCGAAGGTGTCGTCGCTGTCGTCCAGGCGGACCAGCTCCTTGTGGGGAGCCCGGACGCCGGCCGCCCACAGCACGTCGTTCGCCAGGATCTCGAGCATGGCCTCCAGCTCGGACGCGGGTGCCTTGACGTACCACTGCCGGCCCTGGGGATCCCGGTACAGGCCGCCGAGGGTGGTGCCCAGGTGACCGCCGATCCGGGTGTACCCCCGCATCGTGGCGATCCTCGGGTGCGGGTACGGGCGCGGGCCCCCCTCGCCCGGCCGGTACAGCGCCAGCGCGTCGGGCAGCACCCGGGCCAGCGCCGGGTGCAGCTCGCCCTGGCGCGCCAGCTCGGTCAGCTCCGCTTCGGTGAACCAGCCCGCCGCCAGGACCCCCGTCGGGTCGACCGCCAGCTCGACCGGTTCCGGCGACTCGGCGGCCAGGAGCGTGTACTTCCAGCCCTGCGGTCCGCGCATGACCAAGGCGCCCGGCCCCGTCCACGTCGCCATGGCCTCCGGCGCGACGCCCAGGCGGACATGCAACCCCCGGGCGGCGGCCTCGGCCGGGGTCTCCCGTTCGTCCGGTGGGGCGAACGGGAGCCGCCACCGGTCCTGGCTTCCCAATCGGATGAGCAGGTACCGGGTGTCGTGGCGGACCAGCACGCCGGTGTCGCCGTACCGCCCCCAGAACCCGCCCCGGTGCTGGCCAGCGCCCGGCTCGCCGCGGTCCTCGGCGATCCGGAACGGATGCGACGGTTCCGGCCGGGCCGGATCGGCCGCGGAGTCCCCCGCCGGCAGGAACGAGGACCAGAGCGGCTCGGGGACCGGCGGTGGCGGTTCGACGCCCCGGGCCCGCAGATCCCCGTCGATATCGCTGATCTCGCGGTGCCACACCACGGCATCGATGTACGACCGGGTCGCGGCGAGCTTGCGCACCAGGTGGGCACGCTCGGCGAGCCGCGCCACGACGCACCGGTCCTCCGTTGCCGGCTGGTCCGGGCCGGCGCCGGACGCGGCCGCTTCCCGCTGGCGCACGGCGTGCACGATCTCGTGGATCAGCACCAGGGTCACGCGCTCGTCGGCGACCCGCTCGTCGACGATCGTCCGGTGCGGGTCGGACGCGGTGCCGGACCGGTACGAGGGCTCGGCCAGCGGCCGGGCCTCGATGCCGCCGTAGTGCGGCAGGGGTACCGGGTCCAGCCGCCCCGTCTCAAACTCGAGGACCACGTCGCCGAAGTCCCTCGTCGGCACGTACACGCGGCCACCCTCGCCGGGGGTCACCGCGAGGACCTGGCCGCCCGGGAAGTCCTCCTCCGGCACGATGTCGCCAGCCGCCTCGCGCAGCAGCGCGGCCAGCCGCGGGTCGGTCAGCTTTCCCTGGTCGGGCGGCCGGGCCTCGGCGACGAAGTGCGTGTGCGGGATCGGCTCGTAATGGTCCATCCGGTCGGCCGGTCCGGCGCCGGGCCGGATGACGTGCGGCGCCTGCCCGGGCTCGAACCGCAGGACCCGCTCCGGTGCGGGCGCCTCGTCGCCCCAGCGCACCGGCACACCCCGGTCGGCGAGCCGGCCGGCCAGGTCCGTCAGCGCGTCGGCGGACAGCGGCGACCCGTCCCGGCGGCGCACGGCGGAGACCTCGACCGGGCCGGCATCGCGCGGCGCGAGCTCGATCGTGACGTCCTGGTGGCGCGCCACGGACAGCAGCACCGCCGCGTCGGCCGGCCCGACGCCGTACCGCGACCGGGCCTCCGCCACGGTGGGTACCCGGGCCGTCTCCGGTGCGCCGGGCCCGACGCGCGGAGCTGCCGGAGGCGCGGCGGCGACCGGTGCCCGGTCGAGGTCCGGCGGGTCCTGGCCGACGACCCGCACCCGCAGCACGTACCGGGTCTGCCCGGCGAACACCTGGGTGGTCAGCCGGAGCGGGACGTACCGCAGCCCGGCGTCGAGCACCATCTCCTGCTCGAACGGGTTGTTGCTGTACGGCTCGTTCCACATCATCGGGGTGCCCGCCGGCGCCTCGATCTCCAGCCAGACCGGGTACTTGAGGAACTCGTCCCGTACCCGCGTCAGATGGGACACCGACGCGCTGCCGAACCGCGGGTCGAAGTACTCCCCGCTGAGCCGGTGGACCAGCTCCTCGGGGCCGCTCACGCCGAGCGCGGCGAAGTCGGTCGCGCGGTACAGCAGTGTCGACCGGTGGATGCCCCGCATGCCGGACCGCATCAGCTCGACGTGCCCGCGCCAGTCGGACTGGACCCGGTCGGTCAGGTACTGGTTGATCCGGTTGTGTCCCCACCGGCTGTACTCCTGGTACGCCTCGGCGACCTCCGGCGGGAGCTCACCGTGCTGCTGGTGCCAGGCCGCCGCCTCATCGTTCGTCAGGGGAAGGAAGGAGACGCTGTCCGGCGGCAGGTCGGCGGGGTACTGCCGCACGCGGTCGAACCAGAGCTGGTTGTCGTACTGCCGCCGGCCCTCCGGCGAGCCCAGCCATGCCAGGAGCCGGCGCCTGTAGACCTCCCCCGCACTGGAGTACGTGCCGACGATGTCCAGGGCGTCGAGCACCGTCATGCCGGCGTACACCACATCCGATTCGCCGGCGGTCCGCACCCGCGCGACGAGGCGGCGGTAGATCTCCGCGTCGTCGAGGTCGGGGAACAGCTCGTCCTTGACGCTGTCGTAGAACCACCGCCGGGCCGCCTCGACGAAGGCGCCGCCGTCGGCCGGGTACCGCTCGATCAGGTCGTCCCGACGCCGCTTGATCAGCTCCTTGAGGCCGTCGGCCACCTCGGGCGGCAGCCCCTTGCTGTCGATGATGTCGTCGATCTGGGTCGGGCTGACCGCCCGGACCTTGTCGACGCCGGCCCAGATGTCGTCCAGGCTGATGTCGCGGAAGAACTCGGCCGCCTGCTTGTTGCGGCCGGGCCGGCGCATCGTGTCGATCTCATCGACCACCCAGTCGACCCGGTCGACGCCGTCGCGCAGCCCGCCGAGCCCGCCGAACATCAGCGAGCCGCCGGTGTCCACCCGGATCGGCTCATCGTCCTCGCCGACGAGCACGTTGCGGTAGTTCAGCCCGATCACGTCCCGGTTGGCCAGCCACGCGTCCACCGCGAAGTCCGGGTGCAGGCGCGCCAGGAAGTCCGGGTCGTCCACCCGGTCCTGCAGGTCGGTCGTGCCCGGGACGCGTTCGGACCAGATCCCCAGGCGGTACTCACCGAAGTGGCCGTTGAGGTCGATCAGCTCGACCCGCGGCACGCGCACGCCGGCGGCCCGGTACAGCTCGTTGACGATCACCTCGACGACCGCGTTCAGCGCCGTCTCGGGGACCTTGACGTACCCCTCGACGCCGTCCGGGTCGCGGTAGAACCCGCCGCGGTTGCCGCCGGCCCGGCCGCCGACCTGGGTGTACCCGTCGAGGGCCCGGATCCCCTCGAACGGCCGGGCCGTACGGCCGGGCTCGAACAGCAGCGGGATGCCGGAGAGGCTGGCGGCCAGTGACGGGTGCAGCCCACCGTCCCTGGCCAACTCCGCCAGCTCGGATTCGGACACCCACCTCGCGTCGTCGATCCTGGTGCCGTCGACCTCCGGCGCGAACAGATGGTCGGCTTGCAGCGCCAGCGTCCAGTGCGACCAGGGGCCGGCCGGGCCGCTGATGTACCGGAAACCGATCTGGTGCAGGGAGTTCAGGAAGAACTGTCCGGCGCCCAGGTTCTCGTGCAGCTCCCGGGCCAGCGCCCGTTCCGGCGTGTCCTGTGAGGTCCGCGTGGCGCTGGGCAGCTGCCAGGGGCGCCGGTGGCCGGCCGCCCCGGCCCCCGGCCGGACCAGCAGGTACCGGTGGACGCCCTGAGCGTCGGTGTGCCGCACCACCGCGCCGGCGAGACCATGCCGGCCCCACAGGCCGGGTACCCGATAGCCGTCGCCGGGGTCGCCGCTGGGCGGCGCGATCTGGAACGGGTTCGGTAGCGCGGAGGTCGGCGCGACCGGTGGGGCCTGCTGCACCGGCGCGGGCGGTGGCACCGGGCCGGGCGCCGTCGGGTCCACGGGCGGCCAGATCGGCAACTCGTCGGGGCTCGGCGGTGCGACCAGCCGCGGCGGCTCGTATCCCCGGGCCCGCAGGTCGTCGTGGACCGCCTCCATCTGGCTGTACCACGCCCAGCGGCTGAAGTAGGCGTCCTCCTCGGCGTACCGGCGCCGCAGGTAGGCCAACTCGGCCAGCCGGGCCGTCACGCACACGTCCTCGCCCAGCGGGGTACGCCCACCGAAGACCTGGTGCAGCAGCGCGTGCAGCCGCCCCGGCTCGGCGCCCATGGCCCGAAGTTGCAGCCGGCGCACCATGTGCGCGATCTCGTGGATCAGCACGCGGGTCATCCGGTCGTCGGCCACGTCTTCGTCGACCACGGTCTGGTGCGGATGGCCCGGCGTACCGCGGCGGAGCTTCGTCCGGGCCAGCGGCTTGCCCTCGACGTCGCCGAGGTGGGGCAGGGGTACCGGGTCCAGCCGGCCCACGTCCAACCGGATCAGCTGAGTCCCGAAGTACGCCGTCTGCACGCGGACGTACCCGTCGCGGCCGACCGACACCCCGAGCACCCCGAGACCCGGGAAGTCCTCCAGCGGCCTGATCTGCTCGGCCGCGGCCTGCATCCGGTCGATCAGCACCGGCCGGGTCAGCACGTCGCTGAACGGCCGGGTGCCGGTGGTGAACGAACCGGGGATCGGCTCGGCGTGGTCGGCCCGGTGCCGCGGGCCGTGTTCCGGCGCACCGCCGGTGGGCTGCACCGGGTCGACGGGCCGCGGCGGCCGTGTGCCCTCGAACCGCAGGACCGGCGCCGCTTCGTCCGGCCGGGTCGCCCGCCGGGCCGGCACACCCCGGTCGGCCAGGCGCCCGATCAGCTCCTCGGGGGGGACGGGTGAACCGTCCGGCCGCCGTACGCCGACGATCTCGACCGGGTCCTGGCCCGACCCCAGGCGGGTGTCGATCGTGAGGCCCTCCCGCCCGGCGACGGACATCAGCGCGGCGTGGACCCGGCGCGGCTCGTCCCCCGCCGGCGTGGCCCGCCGGACCCGGCGCCGGTCGCCGACCGCCCACGGCGGATCGACCCTGGGGCTACCGACCCGGTCGATCGCGTCCTGGAGCAGCCCACCGATGACCGGATCCGGCTCCTCCGCCGGCCGTGCCGGTGCCGGCTCCGGCTGGTCCTCAGGTGGGGGCTGGGCCGGGGCGGCCGCGACCGGATCGGGGCTCGCCGACAGCTCCGGCTCCGGCTGCTGCGGTACCGGTCCGGCCGGCAGCCAGCCGTCCAGCGCGCGATGCAGCGCCTGCCAGCCGTGACGCAGCTGCGTGCCGACGAAGTCCCGGCGGTCCTGCGGATCGGCCGGTGCGTCGATCGGCACGAACAGCTGCGCCGGCTCGGCCACCGCCCACCGGCCGTCGTCGGCGACCAGCCGGGGGCGCAGCAGGACCGGCCGACCCGCCGGAAGCTCGGCGCTGACCTGTACGGTCACCGGCACCGCCAGCCCATCCGGATAGTGCACGGTCAACGTGGTCGACTGCGGGTCCCAGGTCGCCCGGTGCGGGACGCCCGCCGGCCGCGGGCCGGCCGTCGGCGGGCCGGGCGGCGGGTCCGGCCAGAGCATGCCGAACAGCAGCTCGTCGAGCGCCTCGATGACCTCGCGGGTCCGGGGCCGGGTACCGGCCGGGACCTCGACCGCGTCCACCGGCACGACCCGGAACGGCCGCACCGCGCCGTCCTCCGGCGGCACCCGGTCCGGCTGGTCCAGCGGCAGCGCCAGCCAGTCGTGCACCGCGTCGAGCAGCTCACCGAGCGTGCCGGAGACCCGCTGTCGCTGTCCGGGCTCGGTGGCGCCGCCCCGGTCGTCGAGCACGATCCGCACCGGCGCGGCCGGGCTGCCGATGCCGTGCGGCCCGGAGCGCAACTCGGGGAACTCCACCCGGCCCCGCAGCCCGTCGGGCAGCGGCCCGGTGACCACCTCGACCGTCGCCGCCGTGCCGTCGTGGAACCAGATCATCGCAGCGCCGCTGGGGAGCGGCTCGACGCCGTCGGCCCACACCCCGGCGCGAAGGACGGCCGGGCGGCTGGTCACGCCGGCCGGGCGCCACCCCGCGAGCACATTGCCGACGGCGGTCGCCACGTCCTCGGGACCCGCAACCGGCTCCTTGGGTGCCGGCCGCGGCCGGGGCCGCTCGGCCGCCGGTGCGGGCGGCGCCGCGGCGGCGCGCACCTGGTTGAGCCAGCCGAAGACGTTCCACAGCTGGGCCACCAGGACGCTCGTCGCCTGGTCGGCGAGGCTGCGTGACCCGCTGCCGTCGATCCGGTCGTTGAGCCGGATGTCCAGCGCCCAGCCGGGTCCGTCGCCGGGCGCCGGCTGTTCCCCGACCGTCGCGGTGGCCAGCACGTCGCGCGGGAGCTCGGCGGGCTGGACGCGGACCGGCACGGTGGCGCCGTTCGTGAACGTCACCTCGCCGGTACCCCGGCCGGTCGGGGTGAAGCTGTCGACCGGTGTCCGGCCCGGCTCCCAGGTCAGCTGGTCCAGCTGCTCGTCGATGACGCGCTGGACGCGGTCCGGATGCGGCTTCGCCGAGCCGGCGACGTCGTGCGGCGCGGTGTCGGGCAGCACCACCGGTTCCGGCGCGATCTTGTGGGAGATCTCGACGAACGCGCGCAGCAACCGGTTGCCGACGATCCGCCGGATCCGCTCCGGATCGTCGACCTGGAAGTGTGCCCCGAGCTTGATCTCGACCGGCCCCGGCACCGTACCGGCGAGCACGTCGCGCAGCGTCCGGTCGGGCATCGTGTAACGGAACGCGTCGCCGGGAACCGCGGCATGTGGCGAGATCACCGTGACGACGGACTGGCCGGTGGCGAACGTGACCTTCCACTGCGCGTCGCCGAGCGGTGCCACGCCGACCACCGGGCCGAACGTCCGTGGTCCGGCGCGCAGTGCGTCGTCGGCGGCCTGGAACAGCTCCTCCTCGGGGATCCGGTCGGTACGCCAGTCGGACGGGCCCTCGCCCAGCAGGTCGTAGACGACGCTGGTGTCCACTGCCTCGGTGTGTGCCGGCACGACCACCCGGTCCAGCGCCGTGGCGTCGTGCGGCTCGGGCCGGGCCTCCTGGCCCATCGGCACCAGCTCGCCGCCCTTCGGCGGGGGGTTGAGCAGGCGGTCGATGAATTCGGTGTCGGCCCGCTCCCGGACCGTCGGTTCGGGGGCCCAGCGGGGCAGCCCGCCCGCGCCCTCGGGCCGCCCCGGAGCCGCCCGGAGCGGCTCGGCGGGCATCCGGTGCGGCTCGGTCGGCATCCGGTGCGGCTCGGTCGGCATCCGGTGCGGCTCGGTCGGCATCCGCGGCTCGCCGGTCATGTCCCTGGACCCGTCCGCGCCCCCGCGCGCCTCGTCCGGCACCCGCTCCGGCCGCGCGGCCTCGTGGTGCGCCGGCTCGTCCGCCAGGTCGAGCGTGCGCGCCGGCTTGGCCGGCGGCGGCTGGTCGGCCGCGTCCTCGCCCGCCTCCCGCGGGTCCGGGGCCCGGGGGCTCTCGTCGGCCGGCGCGTCGCGGCCCGACACGTCCTCGCCCACCTCCTCGGTGCGCGCGGCCTGGTCGGCGGTCCCACGGTCGGCGGCCCCGGCCGGCGCTTCCCCGGGCTGCGGCGGGTTGGCCAGCCAGTCGTGGACGACGTTGAGGGTGGTGCGTACCGCGGTGACCACGTCGTTGACGGCGGGGTCCACCACGATGCGAACCACGTCGCGCGGGTGCGGGCCGTCGGCGTCCACGGTCAGGTCGGGCAGGCGCAGCTGCGTCCGTACCTCGCCGGGCAGTGGCTCGGCCGTCACCTCGATCTCGACGACGCGGCCGTCGACGAAGCGCACTGCCGCCCGGCCGTCGCCGAGGACCTCCGCGTCGTGGGCACGCCAGGAGCTCACTCCGATGTCGACGCTGCGCTGCGGTGCCAGCCGAGGTAGCGCGCGCTGGATCTCCCCGGTCTGTTCGTCGACGGTACGGGTCGGGTTGGTGTCGTGGGAGCTGCCGGGATACAGGTCCCGCACATGCCCGGGTACCGCCGGCTCGCCCTCCGTGTGCCCGTACCCGGACCGCAGGTCGGTCAGGTCGATCGGCGGTGCGGCGGGACGCTCCGCCGGGGCGGATGGCCCGGTCGCGGCGGGCGCGGGGCGGGGCTCGTCGACCGGTGCGGCATCCCGCGGCGGCCCCGCGTCCCGCACGGGTGCGGTGTCCCGCACCGGTGCGGCATGCCGGGGCGGCGCGGCCTCACGCGCCGGGACGCCGACCGCCGCCTCGTCCCGCAGCCGCAGGTAGACGTCGCGAAGCGTCTCGTGCCCGGCGGTACGCGCCTCGTGCAGCCGGGTCAGCGCCGCAACGGCCTCGGCCCGGGTCATCGGTACCGGCCGGCCCTCCCCGTGCCAGGCCAGCAGCGTGCGCACCTCGTCGGCCAGCCGCGGGTCGACGGAGCCTTCCCGCCCGGAGACGATCGCCTCGACCTCGCGCTCGACCCGCTGCTCCCAGGAGATGCGCTGCATCAGGTCGCGGGGCGGCTCGGTGAAGTGCCGGAACAGCCGCATCGACGCCGGGTCCTGGGCCCGCTGCGCCGCCCACTCCTCCCGCCGCGCGGCCTCCTCCGCGCGCAGCTGCTCGGTCACCTCGCGCGTGTACGCGTCGGCACTGGCCTGCAACCGGTCCAGCTGCTCGCGGATCACCGGGTCGGGCGCGTACCGGTAGACGCCGTCGTGGCCGAGCCGGGACAGGTAGCGCTGGACGGCGCGGACGACCTCGGGCGGGTGGTCGCCGGGGTTGCTGAGCACCCGGTCGATCACGCGGTGGTTGAGCGACTCCAGCCGGCCCGAGTCGGTCAGCGCGGCGAGCCCCGTGGCCAGCTCGTGCGCCTCGGCGCCGCGCACGTCCATCGGTTCCGGCGCGGCCGCCGTGCGGACGGGGTCGGTGCCCACCCAGTTCCCGGACCCGTCGCCCGGCCCGGCGGGCAGCTCCCGGTGCAGCGGCTCGCGGAACAGCTCACGGCTCGGGACCGTGAGGTCACCCGCGGGCTCCCGACCGGGCGTATCCCACGGCGCCGTGTCGACCGGCTGGTGGACGACGGGCACCGCCTCCTGGGCGGCGCCTGCCAGGTCGGTCAGCGCGCGGTCGATCCCGGCCTGGTCCAGCGGGACGCCGTCGCGCGTGAGGTGCTGGACGAGCGCGGCGCGGAGCGGTTCCGGCGTCCGCGGGTCGGCGATCGTCTCCCGGACCCACTCCGGCGTGGGCCGGTCCGCACCGAGGGGTTCGTGGGGGCCGGGGCCGGGGTCGCGGAACCGCACCGCGTCGGCGTCGAGCGGGGGTTCCGGGTGCCCGCCCGGCGCCGCCGGGCGATCGGGACCACCCGGGCCTTCCGGACGGACCACGCCTGCGTCGGTACCGGCCCGGCCGTCCGGTGAGGTGGTGTGCGACCCGCCGGTAGGTGACCCGCCGGACGTGCCGTGATCGGCCGGGCCCGGGCGGTCCACAGTGGGCGGCGGATGTCCGGCGTCCGGATGGACCGGCCGGACACCATCGCCGGCCGGGGCGGACGGGCCGCCCGGCCGGGGACCCTCGCCCACGGGGCCCGACGAGCCGCCCGGGTGCGGGCCGTCACCGGGCGGGAGCGGGCGCAGGTCGCCGCCGGCGTCCGGCCGCTCGGTCGGCATGACCAGCCGCCCCTCGGGCAGCGCGGGACGCGACCCCTCGCCCGGCGTCCCGGGATGCGACCCGTCGCCCGGCACCGGCGGACGCGGCCCGTCCCCGGGCAACGCCGGCCGTGACCCGTCCCCCGGCAACCCCGGACGCGGCCCGTCGCCCGGCAGACCGGGCCGACCGGGCCCGGTCCCGGACGGGCCGGACTCGTGTGGGCCGCCCGGCGCACCACCCTCCGCGGGGGCACCCGGCAGGGCCGGACCGCGCGGCGCCAGGTGGTCAGGGACGATGCGGACCTCCAGGCCCTCGGCCGTCCGCCAGCCCGCCCCGCCGAACTCGCTGATGTATCCGCGGTCGCCGCGCGGCGTCACGGTGAACACGTTGCGCCCCAGTGCATCGTGCGGGACGGAGAACGACTGCCGGAGCCCGAACGGGTCCACCAGCTTGTCACCCAGGTGCTGCCCGAAGGACATCGCGTGGCCCAGGCTGCCGAAGGTGGCGCCCATGGCCGCGCCGTGCCCGATACCGGTCTTCAGCGACTCGCCTGTCTCCAGGTCGTGCAGCTGCCCCTCCAACCGGTGGCGGAGGACCGGGTCGGTCGTGCGGGCCAGCTGGTCACGCAACATCTCGCGTTGCGCCTCGATCTGGTCGTGCTGGATCAGGTCGGTCCCGCCGGTCACCACCGCGCCGGCCAGCGCCCCGGTGAGCACCTGCCCGCCCACCCCGTGCCCGAACATCAGCCCGCCCATGGCGGCGCCGGTGCCGACCCGCATCACCATCCGGCCCGGGTCGAGGCTGCTGCGTTCGCCGGTGGCCAGCTCGGTCAGCTGGCCACCGACCTCGCGGATGGCCATGAACCGCGCCCCGGCCGCGGCCCGGGCGGCGACGTACCGCGCCGCGGCCTGGCCGAGCGAGGTGCGGGCGGCGGTCTCCTCGACGTAGCGCTCGAGCGCGGTGCGCGCGACCGTGCGCTCCGCGAGCTGGGTACCGGCCCGGGTGGTGAACTTCTCCACCATCCGCTTCTCGATGTCGGCGGCCAGCCGTGCGGTCATGTCCCGGGTGGCGCGGTTCAGGCCCTGCCGCTCCGCCGCGCCCGCGAGCCGGCCGCTCAGCCACGCCGTCGCCCGCCCGGAGCCCCTGGCCAGGGCCTGCTCGGTGGCCAGCCGCCTGACCTGCCCGCGCAGCTCCTTGCGCAGCTCGCTCTTTGCCAGGTCCTTGTAGAAGTCGTTGGCCGCGCGCCGGGCCACGTCGCGGGCGATGAGGTTGCGCGGTCCGAGGTTGCGCACGAGCCCGCTGGCCGTCCGCCGGCCGATGTCCCCGGCGCCCTTCTTCAGCGCGTCCTTGAGCGCCGTCTTGCTGATGGCGTTCCGCAACGCGTTGAACCCCTCGCGGGTACCGATCTCGAGGATGGCCTTGAGCGCTTTCTCGGCCGCCTCCTTAGCCGTCGTACGGGCCAGCGCCCAGGCCAGGGGTACCTCGGCGAGCGAGCCACCGAAGCTGAAGAAGGCCGAGACGACCGCCACGATCAGCGCGACCAGCATCTGGACGAGCGTGACGAAGATGAAGAACTCCTCCATCTCCAGCTCGTTGCCGTACGACTGGACGGCCTCCTGAATCTGGCGCAGCCCTTCGACACCGGCGCCGAGACCCTCGACGTAGCCCTGGAAGTCGTCGCGGTAGCGCTGGCCGGACTCGTCGCTGTTCCAGTGGCCCAGGACGCGGTGCACCGCCGGGGCGAGATCGCCGGTGAGCAGCTGCGCGTGGAACCCGTGGGCCCGCTGGGCGAGGGCACCCCACGCGTCGGCGAGGGTGTAGATGTCGGCGGGGTCGGCGTCCGGCAGATCGCCGATGATCAGGTTGGCCACCCAGAGGGTACCCGGGACGTACTGGTCGATCTTCTCGAAGCAGACCATGATCTGGTCGAACATGTGGATGGCATGGGCGACGCGGTGAGGGCTCACGCTCGCACCTACCTCCTCCGTGTCGCCGACCTGGGTGCCTCCGACGTGGTGCCGCCGACGGCGGCAGACCGCTACACGGAGTCGATGCCCGACTCGTTCTCCGCGTCGGCCATGCCGTACCGCACCATCGCCGTCGTCGCGCCGTCGGCGAGGTGGGCGCCGCCTTTGCCGCCGCCGCGGGCAGCCTCCTTGCCCGCCTGGTTGACCTGCACCGAGCCGCCGTCGCCGGCGTCGACCAGCTTGTGGTACGCGTTGTCGCGGAAGCCGTTGCCGAAGTGGTCGGTACCCAGCTTGTCGTCGCCCTCCAGCGCCTCGATGTCGCCGATCAACCGCTCCACGTCGCTGCTGAACTGTTCTGCCGCGGCACCGATCTGCTGGGCCGCGGCGATGATCGCGGACAGGCTCGTGGTGATCCGCACGTAGTCACTCATCGTCCCGGGCGCCCTTCATCAGTTCCGCGTCATGGGTGTGGATCAACCGGCCGAGGTCGACCCCGCCGACGCGGCCACGCCGCATGTCGGAGGGCAGGCTCTCGTCGATGATCTCCTGGGTCTTGCGGCCCGCCTCGGCCACGGCGAGCCGGACCGCCCCGACGATGGCCGCCGCCAGGGCCCGCGAGTTGGGCTTGCGGTAGACCCGGGGGTCGATCTCCAGGTCGACCAGCTGGCCGCGGGGGCCGACGACCGCGCGGATCATGCGGTCCTCCGACCATGCCTCGCCGGTGACCTTCATCATCCGCTGCTGGATGCCGTCGAGATTGTCGATGGTGCGCTCGATGTCGCCCATCATGTCCTGCAACGCCGCCCAGTTGGGTCGCTCCATCGCACCTCCCCCGTCGAGATCCGCATCCGTCCGGGTCTCGTCGCGCGCGGCTGTACGGCACGCGGGCTACCCGGTGGTCACGATGAATGTAACCAACGGGACCAAGAATGGGCGACCCATCAATCGTCGATGTCCGGTACCGCTCCCGTCCACAGCAGCAGCCCGGGAACCCGGTCCCCGGTGATCGTGAACCCCACCTCGGCACCGGGGTCCACGGCGAGCTGCCACGACGGGTCGGGCCACGCGGCGACGAGGTCGACGAAGGGGACGCGGGCGCACGGGGTACCGGCGGGAAAGGCCGCGGCGAAGCCCTCCGGTGACGTGAACACGGTGAGCGCCGGACCGCCGGAGATCTCCTTGACCAGCCAGGGAAAGGTGCCGGTCGCGATCGTGGCCGGGGCCGGGTCCGGTGCCGCCGCCGGGACGAGGACCTCGGTCTTCACCAGGGCCTCCAGGTAGGCGTCCAGCGCGTCGTCGAGCTCGCCGGCATCGTCCCCGTCCGGAGCGGCCTGGGCGCGGCGCAGCTCCCGGACGGTCGGGACGGTCCGGGTGCCGGCGGCCGCCTCGGCGACCGCCTCGACCGGGAGCCAGGCGTCGATCGGGTGGCCGGGGTTGACCGCGAGCCGCCAGTCCGGCGCCGGCCAGTACCGGGCCAGCTCCGCGTAGCTGGTCACGACGTACCGGTCGACCAGGTCCCCGACGGACGCCGCGAGGGCCTGCGGCGAGGTGAAGACCGGCAGGTACGTGTACTCGCCGAGCTCCCAGGTGAAGTGCGGGCCGCCGGCCTGGCCGGTCGCCGGCAGGTACAGCGGCGCGTGGGCGATGAGCTCGAAGTACCGCTCGCGGTCGTCGACGGCCAGCGCGGCGAGCATCTCCTGCTCGACCTCGTTGGCCGGCTCCCAGCCGGTCGGCCCGGTCATGCGCCGCCAGCCCGTTTCGTCCGGGGCAGGCTGGCGCCCATGCCTTCCGGCGCGCACCGCCGCGCGTCGCCCCGCGCCACCGTGTCGCGGGCCAGGCGGCGCAGCGGGTACGGCACCGCGCGCAGCGCCCGGCCGAACGCGTCGAGGTCGTCGGCGAGCCGGTGCAGCAACCGCTCGCACACCTCGGCCGGGCCGTGGTCGTCGGTGTCGCGCGGGTCGTCGTCGTCCCAATACCACACCGAGCCGGCGTCGTCGCCGCGGACCTTGAGGACGAGCAGGCCGCCCTGCAGGTAGCTGACCGCGAGGTGGTCGGCGGTGAGCCGGTCGCGGAACCAGTCGTTGGCGTAGACCAGGTCCTGCAGCCAGTCCTGCCGGGCCAGGCCGAAGAACCGCTGGTCCAGGACGAACCCGAAGCCCGGGTGCAGCGCCGGGCGCACCGGCCGGCCGCCGTTGGTCGCCGCGAGGAACCGCCGGTACGCCTCGGGCAGCCGGTACCCGAGCCGGTCCTCGACCTTGTCGACCGCGGCGTCGGTGAGCCCCCGGTCGGACCCGAACTCGCGCATCGGCTCGGCACCGGCGAGGTCGAGGCCGCGGCGCGCGTAGTCGGCCCGCATCGTGGCGACGCCGCCCGCATGGCGGAACGCGCCGTGCAGCTCGACCGGGACGAGCGCGAGCCGCCGGGTCATCGCCACGTGGGCCCAGGTCCAGCCGTCCGGGGTCAGCGGCTCGCCACCGTCCGGCCACCACGGGTCGCCGGCTCCCGCCATCACCTCGTTGGCGATGAGCACGTCCAGTACCCGGGTCTCGTCGGCAGTCCGGTGCGGCGCCGGCTCGGGCAGTTCCACGACCGCCCGGGCGTACGGCAGCCAGTCCGGGAAGCCGTGCCCGTCGACGACCACCCCGTCGCGGTAGCGCACCCGCAGCATGGAGGAGCCCGGATGGATGACGTGGAACGCGTGGCGGGCGCCCGGGACCGCGGCCGTCACGTCGCGGCCTCCGCGGCCGGAGACGCCGGAGACGCCGGGGACGCCGGCAGCCACGCGCCGAGCCCGTCCGCCGGGATCGCCGTCACCTGCCCGGACCGCACCAGCCCGGCGGCGATCTCCCGCAGCTCGACCGCCGGGACGGCGAGCCGCTCCCAGAACTGCGCGACGGTGTCCGCGCAGCGGTACAGCAGGTGTTCGGTGATGTACGCCGCGTCGTGCCCCGGTTCCGCCCGCGGGTCGTCGTCGTCCCAGTACCAGACGGCGTCCGCGTCCGGCCCCCGCACGGTGACCGCGATCGTGCCGCCCTGCACGTATCCGATGGCGAGCACGTCCTCGGTGAACCGGTCGGCGACGTACCGGTTCGCGCCGATGAGGTCCTGCGCGTAGTCGTCCCTTCCGAGCCCGAAGAACCGCTGGTCCACGAGGAACCCGAAGCCCCGCTGCACGCCGGGCCGGTCCGGCGCGGCGCCGTTGGTCGCCGCGAGGAAACGCCGGTACCCGGGCGGGAGCGGGAAGCCCAGGTGCCGTTCCAGCTCGACCACGACCTCCTCGGGCACGCGCTCTGCCTGGGCCACGCCCACGGGCTCCGGGGCGTAGTCGATACGCAGGCCCCGCTCGGTGCGGTCGGCGGGGAGCGTGCACCGCCCGCCCGGGTGCCGGAACGCGGCGTGCAGCTCGACCGGGACCAGGGCCATCCCGCGGGTCGCGCCGAGGTGGGCCCAGGTCCAGCCGGCCGGGGTACCCCGTACCGCAGCGTCAGCGGGCGACCGCACCGCGTTGGCGGCGAGCACGTCCACCACCCGCAGCTCGTCGACGGTCAACCCCGGCGGCGGTTCGGGCAGCCGGACCAGCGCCCGCGCGTACGGCGTCCAGTCCGGGAAACCGGCCGCGTCCACCGCCACACCTCGGGGATAGCGCTCGCGCACCAGCGGCGAGCCGACCGGCACGACCGGCGACGTGTACCCGCTGTCCGGAAGGTTCCCGTCCACGGCCCCGACCCTACCGGGGCTGACCGGGTTGCCCGTGCCCACTACGCTGGCATTGCACCACGGACACCGTTACCTTCGACGCAATGCCGCGCACCGCGCCTGGGCGGGACATCGCACGTACACGGGGAGGTCGACAGTGAGTGGCGGGTCGGTCCAAGTCGATGTGGTCAGCCTGTTCAACTACGGCGTCAACCTGGCCAAGGACGTGATACAGCAGATCGGCGATCTGGCCACGGCGTCCGGCGAGATGACCGAGAACACGCCGCTGGCGTTCACCCAGCCGGCGAGCGACGGCTCGGTGTTCGCCGAGGGCATCACGGCCGTGCACTACACGATGCGCAACTACCGCGAGTTCCAGGGCTTCCTCAACGACGTCCGCGCCGGGCTCGCGTCGATGCAGTCCGCCGCGGTCACCCTGGCCGTCGCCTACGCCACCACCGACTCCGACAGCGCCAACTCCCTCAACGCCGTGGACTTCGCGTTCGCCGGGCCGGGGAGCACGCCGCTGCACGGGTTCCCGACCAAAGGGGTCAGCACGCTCGAGGACCAGTGGCAGGCCGAGGCCGAGGCGAGCGGCCGGAACACGATGGCCGCCACCGCCGCCAGCGACCCGAGCATGCTCGCCCTGGCGACCGGCATCCACGAGACGGACACCGGCTTCCTGTACTCCTTCGCCGACGGCTCCAGCCTGCGGGTCACCTATTCCAGCATGTCCGGCTCGTTCTATGCCGGCACCACCAAGGTCACCACGGTCACCGACAGCAACCACCCCGGGGTCACGCGGACGACGACCGAGATCGAGGGCCAGGACCGCAGCGGCACGAAGACCAAGACCATGACCGAGGACGTCGTCACCGCCGACGGCAAGCACATGACCAGCAGCACGACGATGGAGACGTTCCAGGACGGCTCGGTGACCACGACGGTCACCTCCGTCGACGCCGACGGCAAGCAGCACACCACGACCACGCACGCGGAGCCGGCCAAGCCGGCCGACGACGCTCCGACGCAGGACGGGATCGGCCGGCGCGAGCAGCAGCTGCACAGCTCCGGCAGCGACCGCGGCCAGGCCGTCTACGGGACCTGAACACCGGGCGGGGAGGGAGGCTCCGGATGGGCGACGCACCGCCGAACTACGGCTACCAGACCGACTACCAAGAGCGGGCCGACCTGGTGCGGCTGTGGCACCAGACCGGCGAGGAGGGCGACCCGCTGCACTACGACGGCGGTTCGACGGACTCCCGGTGGACCACCGACCCGAAGTCGATGAGCCCGGACGCGGTCAGCCGGCGCGTCACCCACGACAACATCGAGCGCGTCTACGAGCGCATCATGGCCCAGAAATCCGGAAACGCGGCAAAGGCCGCCGGTGCCTGGGGCCGGCTGCACAACCTGCTGATCGGCATGCAGGACACCGTCCGCAAGCACACCGACGCCCTGCGTGACGGCGGTAGCGTGGGCAAGGACCCGAAGGACCACTACGGCGCCTGGCGCTCGCCGGCCGCCGACGCGTTCTTCGCCCGGGGCCCGGGCGCCACGATGAAGTCCCTCGGCGACTGGGCCGCCGCGGCGGCGGCCAACCAGACCGGGCTCAGCGCGCTCGCGGACGTCATCGACCGGTACCAGAAGGAGATGGACGGGCTCTACAAGCAGTACCTCGCGGCGCTCAGAGCCGCGGAAGCCGCCTGGGACAACATCCTGCACGACCCGAAGCTGTCCCCGAACGGCGGCCTGGGCAGCGCGGGGGAGAAGCCCCGCGAATTCTTCATCGACATCCTGAAGAAGGTGCGCAACGGCGACCTGGAGGGCGGCGTCAACCCCGCCAACCCGGGCGCCGCCATGGGCCACCCACTGGGCGTCGAGGAGCAGATCTGGGCCGCCATCGGCGGCAACACCAACTGGAACGCCAAGGCCTTCGACCTCGAGTACCGGATGGCGCAGGAGTATTACCACACCATCGTCAACAAGCTCGGGGAAGGGCACAGCACGCGGTACGAGGGCCCGACCAACGCGACCACCGTCGACCCGAAGACGGCCACCGACGCGCTGAAGAACTACCTCGCCGGGCAGCTCGGCGGCCCTGGTGGTGGTGGACTGGGCGTTCCGTCGTTCGGCGTACCCCCGGCGCCCGCGATGCCGACGTTCACTGCGCCCGTGGTGCCGCCCTTGCCCACGCCGGACTTCGGCAAGCAGCTGGGGACCGCTGAGGTCCCCGACCTGCCCAAGGTTCCGGGTCTCCCCGGTGCTCCGGCGCCGGGCACCCTGCCCGCGGTGGCCGGCCTGCCGCCGGGCGTCGTGGTGCCTCCGGTGGTCCCGCCCGCACTCGGCCAGCTCGCCAAGGACGCCGGCGGCCTCAACCCCTCGCTCAAGAGCCCCACGTCCCTGCCGAACGGGCTGTTCAGCGGGGTACCCGGGGCCAACGGCCCGCTACCGACCGGGGTCCTGAACGGGCCCGCGTCCCTCGCCAACCAGCCCCCACTGCTGCCACCGGCCGCCGGGAAGCTGTCGGGGACGGACAAGAACGCCGGCCCCAAACTGCAACAGGGCATCCTCGGCGCGGGCACGGTCGTACCGGGCGCGCCCGACGTCGGCGAGGTGGACAACCTCGCCGGCAACCCGCTGCTGCCACCGCCCGCCGGCAAGCTCGGCCAGAACACCCCGGCGGCGCCGCTGGGGCCCACGAGCACGGGTCTGGTCGAGGCGTTCACCGCGGATCCGTCGGTGCCCACCGCGCCACCGGTCCTGGCCCGCCGGCCGCCGGTGGCCGACCCGTCCGGGCTCTACCTCGGGCCGCGCGCGGATCCGACCGCCGCCGCGCCGAGTGCCGCGCCACCCGGTACCACGCCGCCGGTCCTGGCCCGGCCCCGGGCCGACGCCGAGCTGCCGCCACCCGTCACGCCGGCCGGCGAGCGCCAGCCCGCCCAGACCGCGCCCGGGTACCCGGCGCTGCCTGGCGACTCGGCCTGGGTGACCCAGCCGGGCGCCGACGTTCCCCCGGTCAGCGCACCGGTCCTCGACGGCAGCGCCCGCGCGGCCCGGGCCGCTGCGGCGGACGGCTGGCGGGAGAACTTCGTGGCCCCGCCCGGCCAACCCGGGGCGAGCGCCCCGGTGCTCGGCCGGCCGCCGGGCGGCACCGCGCAGCCCGGCGGCGTCCCGTCCGCGCGACCCGGCGGACGGCCGCCCGAGCTGAGCGAACGGCGCCTGGACCGCGCTGAGCAGGTCACCCCGACGGTCAACGAGGAGTACGAGGCCCCGGTGGTCAGCGACGAGGCGGCGTTCACGGTGCAGACGCCCGGCGGCCCGGTCCTCGCCAACGCCCCCCGCCAGGAGTTCGAGGTCGAACCGAAGCCCACGCTCGGTACCGGATGACCAGCGGTAAAGTTGGCCATCCCCGACCCGACCAGGCGGAGCAGATGGCGCGCACTCTGACCGTTTCCCCGGACCACCACGGCAGCTACCCCACCATCAAGGACGCGCTGGAGGTCGCGACCGACGACACCGTCATCTCGATCGCACCCGGTACCTACGCCGAGGCGCTGCGGCTGGACGGCCGGCGGATCAGCCTGAAGTGTTCCGGCGAGACCGGCTCGGTGACGATCGACGCCGAGGCCGACGGCGGGTCCGCGGTCAGCGCCCGGGACGCCGACATCACGCTGCACGGGCTGGTTCTGCGCGGCGGTGAGGTGGCGGCGGTCAGCGTACGCGGGGGCCGGCTGCGCATCCGCCAGTGTTCGGCGACCGCGCGGTACGGCGCCGGGGTCGCGGTCACCGACGGCGCCGCGGTCGAGGCGACCGAGCTGACCGTGTCCGGTGGGTACCAGGGCGTGCTCATCGAGGACTCGAGCGGGGCGCTCGACCGCTGCCACATCCGCGACGTCGCCGAGGACGGCCTGGTCGTCCGGCTCGGCGCCGACCCGGTGGTACGCGACACCACGATCAGCGGGTGTGGGTACCGCGGGGTGTACGTCTACCAGGCCGGCCGGCCCACCCTGGAGCACTGCGAGATCACCGGTACCGGCGACGTGGGCGTCTCGGTGGCCCTGCAGAGCGCGCCAACGTTGCGCGACTGCTTCATCCACGCCACCCAACGTTCCGGGATCCACATCGGGCGTGGCTGCCGCGGGCTGATCGAGGCGTGCACGGTCGAGGACACCGGCCCACCCGGCATCCAGGTCGAGGAGGGCGCCGCTCCGACGATCATGGAGGGCCGCGGGCGCTCCTCCGGCCCCCGGTCCAGCGAGCGGCTCGACGGCACCGGCCACCAGGACCCGGCGCGGGTGGAGAAACTGCTCGCCGAGCTCGACTCCATGATCGGGCTGGCCGAGGTCAAGGCGGAGGTCCGCGCCTTGATCGATGAGATCCAGGTCAACGAGTGGCGGCGCAGCGCGGGGCTGAGCGTCGGGCACGCGAGCAACCACCTGATCTTCACCGGGGCACCGGGTACCGGAAAGACCACCGTGGCGCGGATCTACGGGGAGCTGCTCAAGGCGCTGGGTGTGCTGCCGCACGGCAAGTTCAAGGAGGTCGCCCGGCGCGATCTCGTGGGTCAGTACATCGGTCACACCGCCGAGAAGACCACCGCGGTGTTCGAGGAGGCCCTGGGTGGCGTCCTGTTCATCGACGAGGCGTACACGCTGTCCCGGTCCAGCGGCTCCGGTGCCGACTTCGGCCGGGAGGCGATCGATACGCTGGTGAAGCTGATGGAGGACCATCGGGACGAGATCGCGGTCATCGTCGCGGGGTACACCAACGAGATGGCCGAGTTCCTCGACGCCAACGCGGGTCTCGCCTCGCGGTTCGCCAAGACGATGAAGTTCGCCAACTACTCCCCCAGCGAGCTCGTCCTCATCGCCACCCGCATCGCCACGCAGGACGACTACCTGTTCGCGCCGGGGCTGGAGGACGCGCTGCTGGAGTGGTTCGGGCAGCTCGACCGTGACCAGAACTTCGGCAACGCGCGGGAGGCCCGCCGGCTGCTAGAGGGCATGCGCAAGGTGCAGTCCGGGCGGCTGCGCGCGCTGGGCCGGATGCCCGACCGGGACGACCTGCGCACGCTGGTGCTCGACGACCTGCTGCTGGCGACCCGCTAGACGGCGTACCGGTCGACGAACGCGAGCATCCGGTGCCACGCGTCGACGCAGTCCGCGCGGTGTTCGGCGAAGGTGCGGTCGAAGAAGCTGTGCGGCGCGTCGGGGTACACCTGCAGGGTCACCTCGACACCGTGCCCGCGGATCCGCTCGGCCAGCGCCTCCGTCTCGGCCACCGGAGTGAAGTCCTGCCCGGCGGCGAGGATCAGCAGCGGCGCGGCGACCGCGTCGGCGACGTCGACGACCCGCGACGGGATGCCGTAGAAGCCGATCGCGCCGGCCAGCCCGTCGCCCGCGGCGGCCTGGCGCCAGGACATCGCCCCGCCGAAGCAGAAGCCGACGGTGAACACCGCGGTCGCGCCGGTGCGCTGCCGTACCCACGCCACGGCGGCGGACGCGTCCCGGGCGACCGCACCGAAGTCGATCTTCGCCATGTGATCGCGGAACGGGAAGTCCTCGTCGCGCGCCCCGATCCCGGCGGTGCGGCCGAAGTAGTCGAACGCCACCGCGTGCAGCCCGGCCTCGGCCCAGCGCAGCGCCAGCTCCTTGTAGAACCCGTGCAGCCCGCGGACGTCGGGGAAGATCACGATCGCCCGGTTGGACGGCTCCACGGGGTGGGCGTGATAGGCGCCGACCCGGGTACCGTCGGCGGACTCCAGGACCACCTCGCCGTGGTCGCCGACCGGGCCGAGCACCGGCGGGCCGGGCGGCCGGGCGTCGTCTCCGTAGCACATGGCGCCATCCTCGCACGGGCCCGGCCCGGCGACGCGGCTCGGCGCGGCGGCCACGGCCGTGCGGATCAGTTCCGCGTCAGGGCCGCTTCCACCGACGGATAGGTGCCGGACACCTCGACCAGGCCGCTGACCTCCAGTACCCGCTGCACGATCGGATGCGCACCGGCCAGCGTGACGTCGCCGCCGAGCCCGTCGAGCCGGTTCTTGACCCGGACCAGCACGCTCAGGCCGGAGGAGTCGCAGAAGCGGACGCCGCTCAGGTCGACGACCAGGTCGCGCCGCCCCGCGTCCACCAGCCGGGTGAGGGCCTGCAGCAACTCGGGCGCGGAACTCAGGTCGAGCTCGCCGCCGACCGCCACGACGGTCACCGGGCCCCGATCCTCGACGGCGATCGGTAAAGTCATGTCCGAACGGGTTCCGTCCGCGGTTGGCCGGCTTGACCTGCTGGTCATCGTAAGCGACGGGTGAGCGGCCCGGCATGTCGACGAACCCTGCCGACGTGCGCACCCGATGGTAGTGTCCGCGCGAGATCGACGACCCGACCCGGGAGGATCGACCGTGGACCTCGCCAGCACCGCCCGGTTCGCCGCCCTCCTGCGCGAATACCGGGACGACCTGGTGGCGCGCTGGACGGCCGCGGCCGTGACCGGGCTGCGCGGCCGGCTGTCCGAGGCGGAGCTCGCCGGCCAGGTACGGGAGCTGCACGCGGCGCTGGTGGGCGCGGCGGCCGACGGTACCGAACTGGTCGTGGACGGCGACCACGGCGGCGAGCTGCACGCCCTGCTGGGTGAGCTGTCCCGGCGCCGGGCGCAGCAGGGGTTCACCTCCAGCGAGACCGCGACCGAGGTGTTCGCCCTCAAGGAGGCGCTGGCCGGGGTGCTGGACCTCGGCGACGCGACACACCTGCGCGACTACTTCACTTACACGCGGCTGGTCGACCAGCTCGGGCTCTTCGCCGTGGAAAGCCACGCGCGCGCCCGCGAGGAGCTGATCGCCGACCAGGCCGAGCAGTTGCTGGAGCTGTCCACGCCGGTGGTCAAGCTGTGGCACGGCGTCGTCGCGGTACCGCTCGTGGGCACGCTCGACTCGGCCCGCGCGCAGGTGGTGATGGAACGGCTGCTGCAGGCGCTGGTCGACACCGGGTCGCCGTACGCGATCATCGACATCACCGGGGTACCGGCCGTGGACACCCAGGTCGCCCAGCACATCCTCAAGACGGTGGTGGCCGCGCGGCTGATGGGCGCGGACTGCGTCATCTCCGGCATCCGCCCGCAGATCGCGCAGACCATCGTGATGCTGGGCATCGAGTTCGGCGACATCGTCACCAAGGCGAGCCTGGCCGACGCGCTGGGGCACGCGCTGCGCGCGGGCGGGTACGAGGTGACCCGCCGGTCCGGCCGGGACGCGTGATGGACCGCATCCCCGTCCTGCCGCTCGGCAAGGTGCTCCTGGTGTCGATCCAGGTCGATCTCTCCGACGACCTGGCCGTGCGCCTGCAGGAGGACCTCGCCGAGCAGATCGTGGCCACCGGCGCGCGCGGCGTGCTCATCGACATCAGCGCGCTGGACGTGGTCGACTCGTTCATCGGCCGCACGCTGTCCACCATCGCCGCCGTCTCCCGCGTACTCGACACCGACACCGTGGTCGTGGGGATGCGCCCGGCGGTCGCCATCACGCTGGTGGAGCTGGGCCTGTCGCTGCCCGGGGTGCGCACCGCGCTGACCGTCGAGCTGGGCCTGCGGCTGTTGGGCGGCGCCGGGGTTCCGGCCGGCTCATGACCGCTCCCCGGCCCCTCGGCCCGGCGCGGGTGGAGGACGTCGCCGCCGACGAGGACGTGGTACGGGTCCGGCAGCTCGTGCGCTCGGTGGCGGTCGCCGCGCGGCTGTCCCTGGTCGAGCAGACCAAGCTGGTGACGGCGGCCAGCGAGCTGGCCCGCAACGCCCTCGCCTACGCCGGCGGCGGGCGGGTCGAGGTGGAGACGGTGACCAACGGGCGGCGCACCGGCGTCCGGGTGACGTTCGTCGACGCGGGCCCCGGGATCGCCGACCTGGAACTGGCCCTGACCGACGGGTACAGCACCGGTACCGGGCTGGGCCTCGGCCTGCCCGGCGCCCGGCGGCTGGTCGACGACTTCGAGATCGAGACCAAGGTCGGCCGCGGTACCCGGGTCACCACGATCAAGTGGTCGCGATGACCGGCGCGGCTGGGCCGACCCTGTGGGCCAGCGAGGACCTCGGCTGGTTCGCGGTCACCGACGCCGGTACCGTCGGCGCGGTGCGCCGCGCAGCCGAGGCGCTGGCCCGGGAGCTGGACCTGCCCGGTGAGCGGGTCGCCGAGCTGGCGATCGTGAGCGCGGAGCTGGCCACCAACCAGCTGCGGTACGCCACCGACGGGCTGGTCCACCTGCGCACCGTGCGGTACAGCGAGGCGCGCGGCGTGGAGTTGCTGGCCGTCGACTCCGGTCCGGGTATGGCCGACCTCACGGTGTCCACAAGGGACGGTCATTCGACGTCGGGCTCGCTCGGCATCGGAATGGGCGCGATCCGGCGCCTGGCGACCCGGCTCGACGCCTACTCGCGGGTCGGGCCGGGTACCGTCCTGTCCGCCTCGGTGTGGTCCCAGCCGCCGCCCCCGTCGCTGGCCGACGGGCTGACCCGGCCGATCTCCGGGGAGACGGTCAGCGGCGACAGCTACGCGGTGCGCGTCCACGGGGGGCGCGTGCAGGCGATGCTGTGCGACGGGCTCGGGCACGGTCCGCTCGCGGCCGGCGCCGCCCAGGCCGCGGTCGCGGCGTTCCGCACCGCGCCGTCCGGCGGCCCGCGTCCCGTCCTCGAACACCTGCACGGCGGGCTGGCCCGCACCCGGGGCGCGGTAGTCGCGGTCGCCGAGCTGGACCCCGACGTGGTGCGCTTCGCCGGGCTCGGCAACATCAGCGCCTGGGTGGCCGGCCCGTCCGGCCGGCGGGCGATGACCTGCCTGCCCGGCATCGTCGGGCACCAGCGCGGCGGGATCCGCGAGTTCACCTACCCGCTGCCGCCCGACGCCGTGGTCGTCACGCACACCGACGGGCTCACCGACCGGTGGGCGCTGACCGGCTACCCGGGGCTGCTCGACCACCGGCCGTTGCTGGTCGCCGCGACCCTGCTGCGGGACGCCGGGCTGCGCCGCGACGACGCGGGCGTCTTGGTCGTCCGGCCACCCTCCGCGGCGGCCGCGCCGGGATCGGGGACGGACGGATGAACGGGATGGGCGAGCTGCTGCGGACCGTGATCCGCGTCGAGCACGACGTGTTCGACGTCCGGCAGCGCGGCCGGGAGGTCGCCGTCGCGCTCGGGCTGACCGGCCCCGACGTGATCCGGCTCGCCTCGGCGCTGTCGGAGGTCGGCCGGCGCATGCACGCCCGGCTCGGCCCGGTGACGGTGGTGTTCGCCGTGGCCTCAGGCAGCGAGCCGGAGCTGGAGGTGACCGCGACCGCGCCGGACGCGCCCGGCGCCGACGCGGTGTCCGCCGACGTCGGCGCGGTCCGGCAGCTCGTGGACACCTGGCGCGTCGACCGGGCGGACGGCCTGGTCGTGGTGCGGATGACCCGCCGACTGCCGGTCACCGCCCCGCCGTTGACCCCGGGCCGCCTCGCCGAGCTCGCGGCCCGTCTGGCCTGGGTCGCCGACGCCCGGGACCGGCCCCCGCCCAAGCCGGTCCCGGACACCCCGGCCCGGCTGGACGAGCTGCGCCGGGTCAACGCCGAGCTGGCCGAGGCCAACGAGCGCGCCACGGCGCTGTACCGGCAGTTGTCCGAGGAGCTCGCCGAGACCAACCGGGGCGTGGTGGCGCTCTACGCCGAGCTGGACCAGCGCTCGGCCGAGCTGCGCGAGGCGAACGAGGCGAAGAGCCGGTTCCTGGCCAACATCAGCCACGAGCTGCGCGCGCCGGTGACCGCGATCCTCGGCCTGGTACGCCTGCTGCGTGATCCGCGTTCCGACCCGCTCACCGACGACCAGCGCGAGCAGCTCGCGTTGCTGGAAGGGTCGGCCGACGACCTGCTGGCCCTGGTCAGCGAGCTGCTCGACCTGGTCAAGGCGGAATCGGGCCGGCTGGAGCCCCGGTGGAGTACGGTCGACCTGCCCGGCCTGTTCGGCGCGCTGCGCGGGACGATGCGGTCGATCGCGGCACGTCCGGACGGGGCCCGGCCGGAGGTGGAGGTCGTCGTGGAGGAGCCGCCATCGGTCCCGGTCCTGCGCACGGACGAGGCGATGCTGACCCGGGTGCTGCGCAACCTGATGACCAACGCGATCAAGTTCACCGAGCACGGCGAGGTGCGGCTGGCCGCCCACCTGGCCGGCGGGGACCGGATCGCGTTCACCGTGTCCGACACCGGGATCGGCATCGCGCCGGCCGACCACGAGCGCATCTTCGAGGAGTTCTACCAGGTGTCCAACCCCGCCCAGGCGAAGGTCACCGGCACCGGGCTCGGGCTGCCGTACGCCCGCCGCCTGGTCACCCTGCTCGGCGGTGCGCTGACCCTGACCAGCGAGGTCGGCCGGGGCAGCACGTTCACGGTGACCCTGCCGCTCGTCCCGGAGGATCGGTCATGAGCGCAGCGGCGTCGCGGCGCGGCTTGAGCCGCCCGACGCGCCGGCGCAGCCGGGGCGCGGCGGGCGGCGATGGCCGCACCTGCGGGCGGCGCCGCGGAGCGAACCGGGAGGCAGCATGAGCGCGGACGCCGGGACCGTGCTCGTGGTCGACGACACCCCGTCCAAGCGGTACGTGCTGTCGAGCTGGCTGCGCCGGTCGGGGTACGCGGTGGTCGAGGCGGCCACCGGGGCCGAGGCGTTGAGCACGGTCGAGGGGCAGCCGGTCGACCTCGTGGTGCTCGACGTCAAGCTGCCGGACATGACCGGGTTCGCGGTCTGCGAGCGGATCAAGGCACGGGTCAAGCCCATTCCGGTGATCCACGTCTCCGCGGCGGCCGTCGAGGTCGTCGACCGTACCCAGGGACTGTCCCGGGGCGCCGACGCCTACCTCGTCGAGCCGATCGACCCCGACGAGCTGCTCGCCACCATCCAGGCGGTGCTGCGCTACTACCGGGCGCTGCAACGCGCCGAGCGGCTCGCCGTCCGGCTGGCCCGGCTGGCCCAGACCACGCGCGAGCTCAATACCGCGACCAACCTGCGCGAGTTGCTACGCGCCGCGGCGTGCGGCGCGGCGGACATCTTCGAGTCTCCGGCGGTCGTCTGCGCGGAGACGACGGCCGGCGGCCGGGTCCAGGTGAGCTGCACCGGTCCCGGGGCGGAGCCGGTGCTGTACACCGGCGCCGCCGACCTGTTCACCGTCCCGGTGGGCGTGGTGGTCCGCGACGAACCCGCGGTGCGGTGGCCCCAGGTGACCTGGCCGGACGACCGGCCGATCCGGGTGGTCGGGGCCCGCCTGCGCCCGGACCGCGCGCCGGTCTACACGGCCGTCCCGGCGCGGATCACCGACCCGGGCGCGCCGGTGCTGACCCAGCTCGGCCAGGCGATCGCGGTCGCCATCGACGTGCTGCGCGCCTACCAGGACGAGCACACCCTCGCGCTGACCCTGCAGCGCAGCCTGCTGCCGGCGCGGCTGCCGGCGGTCGACGGGTACGACATGGCGGTGCGCTACGTACCGGCCGGCGAGCAGGCCGAGATCGGCGGCGACTTCTACGAGCTGTCCCTCGTCGACGGTCACCTCGCGGTCGCCGTCGGCGACGTGGCCGGGCACTCCCTGCACGCCGCGACGGTGATGGCGGAGCTGCGCCACGCCACCCGCGCGTACCTCGCCGAAGGGCATCCGCCCAGCGCCGTCCTCGACCGGCTCAACCAGCTCATGCTGCGGGTGATCCCCAACGAGATGGCCACCCTGTGCCTGCTGCTCGTCGAGCCCGCCACCGGCCGGGCCCGGCTGGCCAACGCCGGCCATCCGCCGCCGCTGCTGTCCCGGGACGGCACGGTGGAGTACCTGCCCCGGGGTTCGGCCCTGCTGGGGCTGCGCGCCGACCGCGGGCCGGACACCGAGCTGACCATCCCGCGCGGCGCGACGCTGGTGCTGTTCACCGACGGGCTGGTCGAACGCCGGCGCGACCGCATCGACGTGGGCATGGCGGCGCTCGCCCGGGCGGTCGGGCGGGTCGAGGCCGACCTCGACGACTTCTGCGACCGGCTGCTGGCCGAAGTCGGTCCGGACAAACCCGACGACGACATCGCCGTCCTCGCGCTGCGCCGCCGGTAATCCCGTGGGGCGGGCGCCCGCCGGCCCGCGGGAGCGCGGCACGGCGGGCCGACTCGCCGCCGGGTCCCAGGCCGTTCCCAGGCAACTGTCAGGCTCGGCCGGTACAACGGTGCCAGATCGTGCGGCGCTGAGGCGGAGGTAGCGGTGGGGCGACCGACCAAGGTCCTGGTGGTGGACGACGAGCCGAGCATCTCCGCGCTGCTCACGGCGACGTTGCGGCTGGTCGACTTCCAGGTCTGCGCGGCCGCCGACGGCGCGGGGGCACTCAAGGCCGCGGCCGAATTCGAGCCCGACCTGGTGGTGCTCGACGTGATGCTGCCAGATCTGGACGGGTTCGAGGTGGCCCGGCGGTTGCGGGCGGAGGGCCGGGCGGTGCCCGTCCTGTTCCTGACCGCCCGGGACGCCGTCGAGGACCGCATCTCCGGGCTGACCGTCGGCGGCGACGACTACGTGACCAAGCCGTTCAGCCTGGAGGAGGTGGTGCTGCGGATCCGGGCCATCCTGCGCCGCTGCCAGCTCGACCCCGCCCCGGCGGGGGTGGCGGTCCTGCGCTACGCCGACCTGGAGCTCAACGAGGACGCGCACGAGGTGCGCCGGTCGGGCCGGTTGATCGAGCTGTCCCCGACCGAGTTCAAGCTGCTGCGGTATCTGCTGACCAACGCCGGCCGGGTGGTCAGCAAGGCGCAGATCCTCGACCGGGTGTGGAGCTACGACTTCGGTGGGGAGGGGCGCATCGTCGAGTCCTACGTCTACTACCTGCGCCGCAAGATCGACGGCACCGGCCCGCCGCTGATCCAGACAGTCCGCGGCGTCGGGTACGCGTTACGCCTGCCGCGGAGCGACCTCGAGTGAGCGCAGCGGGGCCGCGGCGGGGCCGCAGCCGCCCGACGCGCCGGCGCAGCCGGGGCGCGGCGGGCGGCGATGGCCGCGCCTCCATGCGGCGCCGCGAAGCGAACCAGGAGACGACGTGACCGCCCGCTTGCCCCGGCCCTGGCGGCACTGGACCCTGCGGACCCGCCTCGTGGTGGCGATCGCGGTGCTGGCCGGCTCGGCCCTGGTCATGGCCGACGCCGCGAGCCTGTTCCAGCTGCGCTCCAGCCTGCTCGAGCAGGTCGACCGGCAGTTACAGCAGGGCGCGCGCGCGTACTCCCGCCCGCCGGCCCTGCGCGATCCCGACGCGTCCATGCCGCGCCGGGCGTTCAACCCCGGGCCGGACGTCCGGGTGGCGTTCTACTCCGCCGACGGCACGCTGGACCGGGTGATCGGCGACAGCACGACCGACGGCGCCGGCCCGGACCTCGGCTCCTTCGCCCAGCTCGTGGCGCATGCCGGGGGCGACCCCTACACGGTCGACGACCAGGGCGGCGGCGACCCGTGGCGGGTCGTGGTCATCCGGCGGCCCGAGCCGGCCCCGGTGGTCGTGATCGCCGTGTCGCTGCACCAGCTCGACGCGACGCAGAAGACGCTGCTCGGCATCGACGCCGCGGTGCTCGCGCTGATGCTGCTGCTCCTGGGCCTGGTCGCCGCGTCGGCGGTACGGCTGGGCCTGGCGCCGCTGACCGCGATGCAGGGCACCGCGCAGCACATCGCCGCCGGGGACCTGTCCCGCCGCGTCGAGGACGTCGATCCGCACACCGAGGCCGGCCGGCTCGGTATCGCGTTCAACGCGATGCTGGCCCGGATCGAGGCGGCGCTCGCCGCCCGTACGGCCTCGGAGCAGCGGCTGCGCCAGTTCCTCGCGGACGCCTCGCACGAGCTGCGCACCCCGCTCACCTCGATCCAGGGCTTCGCGGAGCTGTACCGGCGCGGCGGCGCCCCACCCGGGCCCGCGCTCGACGAGGCGATGGCGCGCATCGAGGCCGAGGCCGACCGGATGGCCCTGCTGGTGACCGACCTCATGCTGCTGGCCCGGCTGGACCGGGAGCGGCCGCTGGAACGGCACCCGGTGGATCTGCTGTCCATCTGCGCCGACGCGGTCCGCGACGCGCACGCCCGGCTACCCGCCCGGTTCGTCACGCTCGCCTGCGACGACCCGGCGACCAGCGGCGACCCCGGCCCGGTCATGGTGGCCGGCGACGAGGCCCGGCTGCGCCAGGTGGTGAACAACCTCGTCGCGAACGCCCTCCAGCACACCCCGGTCGACACGAAGATCACGCTGCGGGTCGGCCGCGCCGCGGCTGCCGACGACGTCGAACCCGCCACCGCCACGGTCGGCACCGGCCCGGCCCCGGATACCCCGACCGGCGTGCTGGAGGTCACTGACACCGGTCCGGGGCTCCCCGCCGGCCAGGCCGAACGGGTCTTCGAGCGGCTGTACCGGGCCGACGCCAGCCGCCAGCGGGCCAGCGGCGGCGCCGGCCTCGGGCTGGCCATTGTCGCCGCGATCGTCATCGCTCACGGCGGCGGGGTGGAGCTGCGCACCCGCCCGGGTGCCGGGGCGGCGTTCCGGGTCCTGCTGCCGGCCCTGCCGGACCCGCCAGCGGAGGACTGAAGACCGGCATCGGGCGAGGGAGCGCTCCCGCCCGGTGGGAGGCCGCTCCGCCGGGTTACGGCTCGGCAAACCCTCGCCCGGGCGGCGCGCGGACTCTTGCTACCGCCGCCGGACGTGCGAAATAGTGGCCCGATGCTGTCGTTGTGGATGGGCACGGCCATTGTCGGCCGGTACGTCCTCATCGGCCCGGTCGGCTACGGCGGGGTGTCCGTCGTATACCAGGCCATCGATACCCACCGCGGCAGCCGCACCGCGATCAAGCTGCTGTCCCCGGCGTTCGCCGACGACGAGTACGCCCGGCAGCGGGTACGCCAGGAGGCGCTGATCACCACCCGGCTACGCCACCCGAGCGTGCCGCAGGTCTACGACTACGGCGACGCCACGCTCCCCGACGGCCGGGTGGTGCCCTACGTCGCGATGGAGCTGCTGTCCGGCGCGATGCTCGCCGGGCGCCTCGCCGGTGGCGCGCTGCCGTGGCCCGAGGCGGTCCACGTCGCGGCGGTGATCGCCGACGTGCTGGCGATCGCGCACCGCCGGGGCGTGGTGCACCGCGACCTGACCCCGGCCAACATCATGATGACCGAGTCCGGTCCGAAGATCATCGACTTCGGCGAGGCGATCACGGTCGAGGCCACCTCGGTGCTGGCCGCCCAGCAACCCCTGCCCACCCGCCGGGTCAGCACCGCCGCCGACCCCGCCGACGACGTCTACGCCCTGGGCGTGCTGCTCTACCAGATGCTTACCGGGCGCTCGCCCTACCAGACCTCCTCGCCCGACACCCAGCTGCACGCCGCCCGTCTGCGTCACATCGCGCCCACGCCGGTGCTGCTCGTGCCCGGGCTGCCCCGCTCGGTGGCCGAGGTGTGCCGCGCCTGCATGGCCAAGCGCCCCGAGGACCGCCCGGTCGCCGCGCAGGTGGCGATCGCCCTGTGGGCACTGGTCCTCGACCCGGCCGACGGGGCGGCGGCCGGCGAGGCGCTCAGCCCCGAGCCACCGCCGGTGCCGGCTCCGCGACGGGCGCCGGAGCCGGTCCGGCCACCCGGGGCGACCGGCTCGCACCGGCGGTCGCTGCGGCATTCCTCCGCGGCCGTCCGACCAGGGCCTTACTCCACGGGGTCCGGCTGAGCAGCGCGGCCACCACCACCGCCAGCGCGAAGTCCACCAAGCACATGATCACGGTCACCGGCACCGCATGCCGGCTCACCGTGGCCGGTAGCGCCCGCTGCGCGTAGAGCAGGCCGGTCAGCAGCGCTGGGTGGCACAGGTAGATGCCGAACGACAGGTACGTGCCGAACTCGATCAGCCGCTTGGCGGTGGGCTGCCGGATCGCCGCGATCCGCACCGACGCCAGGTAGAACGCGGCGATCGCCGCCAGCGACAGGGGTACCGTGACCGGCTGCAGCGAACGGCTGGCGTACTCGGGCGTCTCCCCGTGCGCCACGTCGGCGAAGAAGATCGCGGTGGCCACCGCGCAGACCAGGACCAGCGCGCTCCACACCAGCAGCCGGTGCCGGCTCACCCAGCCGTGGAACCGGTCCAGGTGCAGCGCCGCGACCCCGCCGGCGATCACCCAGAACTGGTACGCGGTCAGGCTGGACTCCCCCGCCACCGACCGCCACCAGCCGTCGGGCAGGTACACGTGGTGGTACAGCGCCATCAGTCCCAGCTCGACCAGCCCGGAGCCGACCAGGAGCAGGCCGTGGTGCCCCCGGGTGGCCCGCAGCAGCCGCATGAACAGCGGGAAGGCCACCGCGAACTCGACGCTGACCAGCAGGAAGTACATGTGGTAACCGTCGGTGCCCTGGAGCAGCCCGACCAGCCAGGTCCACGGCAGGCGCTCCGCCGCCCACCAGGAGTACGCCACCGCCAGCCCCAGTACGGCGTAGATCGTGCTCCACACCACGTACGGCACCCCGAGCACGCTGACCCGCCGGCGCAGCTGCCCCGGGCGGTCCTCCCGGAACGCGTGCACCAGCACCAGCGCGCTGATGAAGAAGAACGCCTGGCGGGTGTAGTGCAGCAGGTTCGTCACCGCCGCCGGGGCCACGGCGTTGATCGGGTTGGCGTTGGCGACCACGTGCGTCGCCACGACCGACGCGCAGATCAGCAGACGCATCACGTCGATCTGGGCAAGTCGGGCAGGGGGCGCCGGGCGGGGCGGAGAGGTCGAAGACGTGTCGTCGGGGAGGTGGGTCAGGCGCATCCCCCCTAGCTTGCCCTACCCGGCGGCGGGCGCAAGCGGGCACGCCCCGCCGGATGGCGTACCTCACGTGACCGCACTTTCGGTCCGCGGACAGGCCCGTTGACCAGGGCGGTCGGGTGACCTACCGTAACCGGACCCATGGATGTCGGTAAATAAATGCAGGAGGGTCCGGGATGCTCCGCGCGGTGCTGCTGGCCGTCCTGATCGGCGGGGCCGGGGCTCTGGCACTCCCCGCTGAAGCCACCACGTCACCGACGATGGCGGTGACCCGTCCGGCGGCTCCGAACCGCTGGGTCGGTACCTTCGCCGGCTTCCCCGGCCCGGCGTGGGCCGCCGCCTGGGGGCAGAGCCCGCAGAAGGCCTGGGGTCTGGGTGGCGACCTGACGGCCGTGGCCGACGCCGGCGCACCCGGCGGCACGGTACTGGACGCCCGGTACGGCGCGCACTCCTCGGCCCACTCCTGCACCAACTGCCCGGCGACCGGCGGCGGCGAGTTCTATACCCAGTTCAGCGCGATCGGGTACCCCGAGTGGGGCACCGCCAAGGTCCTGGACCTGAAGTACTTCGTGCGCTTCCCGGCCGGCTTCGACTTCGGCAAGGGCGGCAAGCTGCCCGGCCTGTACGGCGGCAAGATCGGCGAGGAGAGCGGCGGGGTGCACGGCAACGGGTTCTCCACCCGCTACATGTGGCGCAAGCCGAGCAAGGGCGAGGTGTATTTCTACTCCCCCACCGGCAGCGGCTTCGGCAACGACCTGGGCCTCGGCAAGTGGTCGTTCGCGGCCGACGGCCGGTGGCACAGCGTCGAGCAGCTCGTCGAGCGGACCGCGCAGCGGGTCACCGTCTGGTACGACGGCCGCCAGGTCTTCACGACCAGCGTGACCGGCATCAGCGCGATCCCGTTCTCGGGCGTCTTCTTCTCCACCTTCTTCGGCGGCCACGACCGGTCGTGGGGCCCGGCGAAGGCGGTGCACGTGTCGTTCGCGGAATTCTCCGTGAGTACGGCGGTCCAGCACTGAACCCACCCGGCAGACGAACACAGCGCCGGCACGCAGCCGGGTGCAAACGTTTGCAGACCAGGAGGAACACGATGGTGACCCAGCCGAGCCGGCGGGACCTGCTCAGGATCGGCGGCCTGACCGCCGGCGGCGCACTGCTGGCCGGGGCGACCGGCACCGCGGCGCTCGCCGCCATCGTCGGGCCGGCCGCGGGACGAGGGCCGGCCGCGGGACCGGCCGCGGCGCCGCCGGCCGATCCGTGGGACCAGGTACCGGCCATCCTCGGCCGGATCGTCCCGCCCACCTTCCCGGCCCGGGACTTCCCGATCACCAGCTTCGGCGCCCGGTCCGGCGGCCCCGACAACACCGCTGCCTCCGCCAAGGCGATCGCCGCCTGCGCCGCGGCCAAGGGCGGGCGGGTCACGGTACCGGCGGGCACCTGGATGACCGGGAAGATCGAGCTGCTCAGCAACGTCAACCTCAACCTCGCCGCCGGCGCCACCATCCGGTTCAGCACCGACCCGAACAGGTACCTGCCGGTGGTGCTCACCCGCTGGCAGGGCATCGAGTGCTACAACTACTCCCCGCTGATCCACGCCGAAGGGCAGAGCAACGTGGCGGTCACCGGCGCCGGTACCCTCGACGGGCAGGGCGCGGCGTGGAAGCCGTTCGGCGGGGGCGGCGCGGACTGGGCCAACCTGCAGCGGCAGGGCGCCAATAACACGCCGGTTGCGCAGCGCCGTTACGGGGCCGGGCACAAGCTCCGGCCGGCCATGGTCGAGCTGCGTAACTGCACGAACATCCTCATCGAGGGGATCACCGTGGTCCGCCCGCCGATGTGGGCGGTGCACCCGGTGCTCTCCTCCAACATCACCGTGCGCAACGCGCCAACAAGCTCACCAAGTCAGCGCTGTACGTGACGATGACCTACGGCAACTCCGGCCCCGGCCCGACCATGAACCCCGTCGTGCGCAACATCGACGCCGACCGGATCACCGTCAACGGCGCCGGTACCTATGCCCTGGAGCTGATCGGCCTGCCCGCCTCGCACCTGGCGCACTTCCACGTCACCAACAGCACGTTCAAGGGCATCGCCAAGGGCAACCACATCGTCAGCGCCGACGATGTGACCGGCGCCCCGTAGGCGGCGCGCCGGGGCGGCGCGGCCGGCGATCGGACGCAGATCGCCGGCCGCGCCGCCGACCGCCGGCCGCTAGAGTCGGGGCATGTTCGCGCTGGCCCCCCTCGCCGCCGCAGACGGCCCGACGGACCTGCCCTTCGTCAAGCTCACCGGCCTGGTGCTCGGCGCGATGATCCTCTGGTGGGCGATCCGGCGCCTCTTCGGCGGCGGGAAGCCGAAGTAGTCGCGCTCAGGCTGGATGTCTGGGCCTGTGCTCGCCTCCGCCACAACCCGGCTCCGGCTGCGCTCAGGCTGGATGTCTGGGCCTGTGCTCGCCTCCGCCACAACCCGGCTCCGGCTGCGCTCAGGCTGGATGTCCGCCACAACCCGGCTCCGGCTGCGCTCAGGCGAGGATGTCTCGGCCTACGCTCAGGCCACCGGCACCGACACGAGTTGCTGGCCGTCGAAGGTCACCACGTCGACCGAGGCGACGTCGGCCGGCGCGACCAGGGCGGTGCCGTCGAGCACGGTGCCCTGCTTCTCCCCGGTCGGCGAGACCAGCCAGCTCCCGGCCTGCATGTGGCGCCCGGCGCGGTCCACCACGTCCAGCCGGCACCGCTGGCCGGCCTTGATGCCCTCGGCCTTCACGCGCACCCGGACCCAGCCGGCCGCCGGGGTCAGCGTCACGGTCATCGACGCGCCGGTGTTGGGATCCTTGGCGGCGAAGGTACGCACGTTGCTCGGCACCGGCGACGCGGCGGTCGGGCTCGCGCCGGGGGTACCGCCGGCCTGCACCGGCGGGGCCGTGGCGCGGCCGATCAGGGTACCCCCGCCGACAGCCGCCGCCAGCAGGCCGGCGACGCCCGCGGCGACCAGGACCCGGCGCGGCCGGCTGATCCGGGTGCGTTCCTTGCGGACCTGCCGCAGCGTGCGCTGCAGCAGCAGGTCGCCGTCCTCGGGCGGGCCGTCGAGAAAAGCCTCCGGGGGTACCTCGCCGAGCGCGGCTTCCAGCTCGGCGAACTCACGCAGCTCGGCCTGGCACTCGGCGCACGACTCGACGTGGGCGCCGACGGCCCGGGCCTCGTCGTCGTCGAGCGCGCCCAGCGCGTAGGCGGCCAGCGAGGAACGATCGTGTTCCATCAGCTCACCGCCTCCACCCGACCGCCACCGAGCACCGCGCGCATGGCCCGCAGCGCGTAGTAGGACCGGGATTTGACGGTACCCGGCGGAACACCCAGCGCTTCCGCCGTCTCCTGGACCGTGCGGCCCCGGTAGTACATCTCGACCAGCACCTCGCGGTGCTCGGGGGAGAGCCGGTCCAGCGCCCCGAGAACGGTCATCATGTCGACGACCCCCTGGGCGTGGTCGCGTTCGATCGGCGGGGTCGCCGGCGACTCGGCCACCTCCTGGGGCCGGGCGGCGCGGGCCCGGACCCGGTCGGTGACGATGTTGCGGGCGACGGTGAGCAGCCAGCCGCGCACCGAGCCCTTCTCGTTGACCATCGAGGCCGCGTGCTTCCAGGCCCGGATGAGCGTCTCCTGCACGACGTCCTCGGCCGCGGCGCGGTCGCCGGTCAGCCGGGTGGCGTAGGCCAGCAGGCTGCGCCCGTGTTCGTGGTAGAGGGTGCGGATCAGCGCCTCGTCACTGGACTCGCGCGGGCGTCGCGACCCCAGGTCAGCGATGCTCACGGATGTCCTCCCGGCAGGTGATCGGCCTGCCGTACTGCTTACCAGATCCACGGGCGGGGACGGCACGCGCCCCGCCGGTCGGGGTGGCCGGAACGCCAGCGCGGTCACGGTCATCTGCGGATCCTTCACGTGGGGTGGAGGCCGCCGAACGGGTGCGGGTCTGGCCTCGCGCACCCGCCCGGCGGGGCTACGGGAGCTTCATGGTCTTTGTCGATCCTCATTTGATGTTCACCGCTCACACGACGCGACGGCCCGAGCGGTTCAGCCCGGCGCGGGAGTTTCTGCGGTTTGCGCAGGCACCGGCGGGTCGTCCGGACGGTGACGCATTCCAGCCGTTCGTCCGGTGCAGCGGACCGGGGGCCGATGCCGTACAACTGGAAGACCGAAGGGCCGGACAACGGGCGGGCAGCGGAGCCGGGCACCGAGGGCCCAAGCCACGCTTCGCCGACCGGGGGTCAGCCATGACCGACCTGCGCCCCGCCGCGCCCACGCCGCACGCCCGCCGGATGCCCGTGGACCGGGAATGGTACAAGCGTGCGGTCTTCTACGAGATGCTCGTGCAGGCCGGGTACGACTCCAACGGGGACGGGCACGGCGACCTGCCCGGCCTGGTCGCGAAGTTGGACTACCTGCAGTGGCTCGGGGTGGACTGCCTCTGGCTGCCGCCGTTCTACGACTCCCCGCGCCGCGACGGCGGGTACGACATCCGCGACTACTACGCCATCTCCGCCGAGTACGGCACCCTCGACGATTTCGTCGTGCTGCTGGACGAGGCGCACGCGCGGGGCATCCGGGTGATCACCGACCTGGTGCTCAACCACACTTCCGACACCCACCGGTGGTTCCAGGAGTCGCGCACCGACCCCACCGGCCCGTACGGGGACTTCTACGTCTGGCGCGACACCGACATCGACTACGCCGGGGTGCGGGTCATCTTCAGCGACACGCTGACCTCGAACTGGACCCACGACCCGGTCCGCCAGCAGTTCTACTGGCACCGGTTCTACCCGCACCAGCCAGACCTCAACTACGACAACCCGGCGGTGCAGGAGGCCATGCTCGACGTGGTGCGGTTCTGGCTGGACCTCGGCATCGACGGGTTCCGCCTGGACGCCGCGACCTACCTATTCGAGCGCGAGGGCACCGACTGCGCCAACCTGCCGGAGACGCACGCCTACCTCAAGCGCGTCCGCAAGCTCATCGACGACGAGTACCCCGGTTGCGTCCTGCTCGCCGAGGCCAACCTCTGGCCGACCGACCTGGTGCAGTACTTCGGCGACCCGGACGTGGGCGGCGACGAGTGCCACATGGCGTTCCACTTCCCGCTGATGCCGCGCATCTTCATGGCCGTGCGCCGGGAGTCGCGCCGGCCGATCACCGAGATCCTCGCCCAGACGCCGGAGCTGCCGTCGGGCTGCCAGTGGGGCACGTTCCTGCGCAACCACGACGAGCTGACCCTGGAAATGGTCACCGACGAGGAGCGCGACTACCTCTACAGCGAGTACGCCACCGACCCGCGGATGCGGCTCAACGCCGGCATCCGGCGGCGGCTGGCCCCGATGGTCGCCAACGACCGCAACCAGATCGAGCTGTTCACCTCGCTGCTGCTGTCGCTGCCCGGATCGCCGGTCATCTACTACGGCGACGAGATCGGCATGGGCGACAACGTGTACCTGGGTGACCGGGACGGGGTACGCACCCCGATGCAGTGGTCGGTGGACCGCAACGGCGGCTTCTCCCGGTGCGACCCGAACCAGCTCTACCTGCCAGTCAACGCCGGCTGGGTGTACGGGTACCAGGCGGTCAACGTGGAGCGGCAGATGGACCAGCCGGCCTCGCTGCTGCAGTGGACCCGCAAGATGATCGAGGTGCGCAAGCGCCACCCGGCGCTCGCGGTGGGCCGGTTCGAGGACCTCGGCGGGTCCAACCCGGCCGTGCTGGCGTTCCTGCGCGTGTACGAGCCGGCCGACGAGGTCATCCTCTGCGTGCACAACCTGTCCCGGCACCCGCAGCCGGTGCAGCTCCCGCTCGGCTCGCGCTTCCATGGGCAGGTACCGATCGAGCTGACCGGCAGCACCGTGTTCCCGGCCATCGGGCTGCGGCCGTACCTGCTGACCCTGCCCGGGTACGGCTCGTACTGGTTCCGCATCGTCCCGGCCCGCAGGCGCCGCCGGCCGGCCGCGGCGACCCACCGGGCGGCCGCACCCGCGCCGGCGCCGGTGTAGCGCGGCCCCGCTCCGGTTGCCGCGCCCCTCGACCCGTACGAGGCTAAGGACTGGACTCAGCGTCGAATCCACGCCGAGGGGGCTGCCATGCGTCTGTCGTTCCGTCGAAGCCCGCTGTGGAAGATCCTCACCCTCGGGACGGCGGTGGTCGCCGTGGCCGGATTCGGCACCGCCGGCGCCGCGGTCGCCGCGCCGGGGTCGGCCACGCTGTCGGAGACCACCCGCCTGGCCGACCGGCGGTTCGTCACCACCGGCGAGCACTTCTACGAGGTCGGCGCGGCCGACGCGCGGTACCCGGCTACGGGGTGGCACATCCGCGGCGAGATGGGCGGCTTCTGGACCCCGCCGATCAAGCTGCTGGACGGGCTGTGGTTCGCGGCCAACGGCCAGTGGCTCACCGCGACGCGGTACACCAGCGGGCCCGGGTTCGTCGGGATGGACCTGTCCGGGCCGCGCGGGCTGAAGGTCCACCGCGTCGACGTGATACCCGACGGCGGCCGGGCGGCCCTGGTAGGCCTGACGTTCACCGGCGGCCCCCGCCGGGTCGCGCTCACTGTCGACGCGCACTCGGAGCTGCTGTCGGCCTACCCGTGGGGCTGGACCACACCCAACCAGGCCACCTTCAACCTGCCCGACGCCGGCGCCTTCGACGGGCGCAACCTGGTGTTCCGGGAGACCGGTACCCCGCCGGTGGCGGGTGCGCCGGCGCACGACTGGGCCGCCGTAGTCGGCAGCGGCCTCACCCCGGACGGGCACCGGCTCGGCCCCGCGATGCGCGGCCCGCAGGACCCGGCCGTGGTGTGCCCGGCGACCGACCCGGTACCGCCCCGGTGCGACGACGGCCCGTACGGCAAAGGGACCGGAGGCGAGCTGACGTACACGCTGGACCTCGCGCATGGGCCGCGGACCGTGTGGTTCGCGGTCGCCGGCTCCGACAAGGGCCTGCAGCCGGCCTATGACGAGCTGGCCAAGGCCCTGCGCAACCCGGCCGGGGCGCTGGCCGCCAAGGTCGCCGCGCGCGCCGCGCTGGCCGCGCGGACGCGGGTGGACCTGCCCGGCGACCCGTTGCTGGCGCGCAGCGTCGAGTGGTCCAAGCAGAACCTCGCCGACTCCGTGCAGACCGCGCGGGACCTGCGGGTGTTCGCCAGCCACGAGGGCCGGGACTACCCGCCGCCGGCCGGCACGGTACCGGCGATCCGGTGGGTCGGTGCCGGCTGGCCGGACTACCCGTGGCTGTTCGCCACCGACGGGGAGTACACGGCGTTCGCCTCGGTCGCGGCCGGCCAGTTCGGCCCGATCAAGGACCACCTGCGGGCACTGCGCGACGTCAGCGACCTCGTGAACGCCCGCTCCGGCAAGATCGTGCACGAGGTCACCCCGGACGGGCAGGTGTACTTCGGCACCAACGCCGACCCCGGCAACACCGACGAGAGCGCCAAGTTCCCCAGCGCGGTCGCGCTGGTCTGGCGCTGGACCGGCGACGACGGGTTCCGCGACCAGATGTACGACGCCGCGGTGCGCGCCATGCGGTTCGTGGTCGACCTGGACGCCGACGGCGACGGCTGGCCCGAGGGCTCGGGCAACGTCGAGCGACCCGGCATGGGCGCGGAGAAGCTCGACGTCACCGTCTACACGATCCGCGGCCTGCGCGACCTCGCCGACCTGGCCGCCAGCCGCGGCGACGCGGCGACCGCGACGTGGGCCACCACCCAGGCCGCGCAGCGCCAGGCGCGGTTCGAGCAGACCTGGTGGTACGGCGGGGACGCCAACGGGTACGCGGACTCGCTCGCCGAGTCGCCCGAGGGCGACGTGAAGGTGTTCCAGCGGCACTGGATCGGCGTGACGCCGATGGAGGCGAGCCTGCCGGGCGCGCCGCTGGCCGACCCGGCGCACGCGCGGATCGCGCTGGCCCAGCGGGAACGCGACTGCTACACCGGCACGTTCGGGCTCTTCCACACCGGTACCGGGCCGACCAGCGCGGCCGGCGGCAACAAGGGCCCGAGCTGTGACAGCGTCATCTCGGCGGTGCAGTCCGACCGGGAGACGTTCTCGCTCAACACCGCGGTCATGGCCGTCGCCGAGGGCAACTACGGCCGGCTGGGCCCGCAACGCTTCTACACCACCGGCAACGCGCGCATCCAGCTCGACCGGTCGCTGTGGGAGATGCCTGGCGCGATGCCGGAGATCGCCCCGTCGCCGGACTTCCCGGCCAACATCGAACACGACTTCCTGAGCCGGTCCAGCGTGCTGCAGGCCTGGGGCACGTACGGCGTGCTCTGGCCGGTGGTGCACCAGCAGTTGGGAGTCGACCCGGACCTCGGGCACGGCCGGCTCGCGGTCGTTCCGCAGGTACCGCCCGGACAGCACCGGATCGCCGGCGCGAACATCCTCGTCGGCACCGGCGCGGTGGACGTGACCGCGACCGCCACCGCGCGGGCGCTGCGGGTCGAGGTGGACGCCCGGCTGTCCGTGCGGTTGTCGGTCGGTGCCGTCCTGCCGTCCGGGGCCACGGTCGCCGGCGTGCGGCTGGACGGCCACCCGGTCGCCTACCGGGTGGTGCCCACCGCGCGCGGGACCGAGGTGGTGGTCGACGCCGGGACCGGCGGGCACCACAACCTCATTATTGATTTCCGTTAACACCGAGCTACGACCAGGTTTCTTTACCATTTCGGATCGGCACGAGATGCAGGTGACGGTGCGGTAACGACGGTTGACGTTCGCCACATGTGGGATTGGATACTGGCAGCGATCAAGACTCCAGACCGTCGCGGACCGCAACCGACCGGCTTGATCCGACCCGCCGTGCGGAGGGTCCGCGACGACCGTAGCGACGCAGTGAAGCGCCGCGGAGGGGAACTGTGATGCGAGGAAGACACGCCTCAGCGGTGCCGATCGCCTTACTGGGCGCACTGGCGGTGGTCACCGCCCTGGGCGCCTGTGGTGGCGGCGGCGGAGGGTCGACCGGCAGCACCCCGGCAGCGGGGACGTTCGACGGCAAGGGCCCCATCACGCTGGCCACCGGTAAGGACACCTCGGGCTACCTGCAGTCGGCCCTGGACAAGTGGAACAAGGACCACGCGAACGAGCAGATCCGCCTGATCGAGTTGCCGGAGAGCGCCGACCAGCAGCGGCAACAGATGATCCAGAACGGGCAGACCAAGTCCGACGCCTACACCATCCTCAACGTCGACGTCGTGTGGACCGCCGAGTTCGCGGCCAACGGCTGGATCGAGCAGCTCCCGGCCGACCAGTTCCCGCTCGACAAGATCCTCAAGGGCCCCGCCGAGACGGTGAAGTACTTCAACAAGGTCTACGCGGCGCCCTACCTGACCGACGGCGGGATGCTCTACTACCGCAAGGACCTGCTCGACGCCGCCGGCATCAGCGCGCCCCCGAAGACCTGGGACGAGATGAAGGCGGCCTGCCAGAAGGTCCAGGCGGCCAACCCCGGCCTCGGCTGCTACGCCGGCCAGTTCGAGAAGTACGAGGGGCTCACGGTCAACTTCAGCGAGGCCATCAACTCCGCCGGTGCCGACGTCGTCGACGACCAGGGCAAGCCCAAGCTCGACACCCCCGAGGCAAAGAAGGGCCTGGACTTCCTGGTGGACGGCCTGAAGTCCGGGGTCATCCCGAAGGACGCGATCACCTACAAGGAGGAGGAGGGCCGCCGGGCGTTCCAGGACGGCAAGCTGATCTTCCACCGGCAGTGGCCGTACCAGTACACCAAGGCCAACGCCACCGACGGCTCGAGCAAGGTGGCCGGCAAGTTCGCCGTCGCCCCGCTGCCCGGCCTGAACGGGCCCGGCAAGTCCAGCCTCGGCGGGCACAACCTGGCGATCAGCAAGTTCGCCAAGAACAAGGGCAGCGCGCTGGCCTTCATCAAGTTCCTGACCAGCGAGTCCGAGGAGAAGCTGCACCTGCAGAAGACCTCCGAGGCGCCGGTCTACGCCTCGCTCTACGACGACGCTGAGCTGGTCAAGCAGTTCCCGTACCTGCCGACGCTCAAGGCCTCCGTGGACTCCGCGGTGGCCCGGCCACGCGTCGTCCGCTACGGGGACGCGACCACCGCGATCCAGGAGGAGGCGTACGCCGCCCTCACCGGCAAGAAGACGTCGGACCAGGCACTGAAGGACCTGCAAGCCAAGCTGACCACGATCGTCGGCAACAAGTAACGCACGCCGGGCCGGGGGGCGCCCCCCGGCCCGGCACCCCCGGGCAAGGAGGTCCCCGTGACCACGACGACGTCGGTCGATGTAGCACCCCCCAAAGCCACCAAACCCGGTCGCCCGCCCGGGCGACGTGAGGGGGTGGGCCGGCTCGCGATACTGCTGCTGTCCCCCTCGCTGCTCGTGCTGCTGCTGGTGATCGGCTACCCGATCGTGTCCGCGCTGCGGCTGTCGTTCATCAAGACGATCGACGGCGTCGACCCGGACACCGGGCTCATCGTCCACAAGAGCGCGTTCTCCCCGGACAACTACCTGAACATCTTCAAAGGCGGGACCGGGGCGGCGTTCCGCAACGCGTTCCTCAACACGACCACCTTCACCATCGTCACGGTCATCATCGAGACCACGATCGGCGTCTGCATGGCGCTGGTGATGAACCGGGCCTTCCGCGGCCGGGGTCTGGTGCGGGCCAGCATCCTCGTGCCGTGGGCCATCCCGACGGCAATCTCCGCGCTGCTGTGGCGCTGGATCTTCTCCGCGGACGGCATCGCCAACGACATCCTCGGGACCCACCTGCTGTGGAGCACCGAAGGGTTCCAGTCCTGGCTGTCCGTGGTGATCGCCGATACCTGGAAGACCGCGCCGTTCATCGGCCTGCTGGTGCTCGCCGGCCTGCAGGTCATCCCGGCCGAGGTCTACGAGGCGGCCAAGGTCGACGGCTCCGGCGCCTGGCGGACCTTCTGGCGGATCACCGTACCGCTGGTCAAGCCGGCGCTCATCGTGGCCATCCTGTTCCGCATGCTCGACGTGCTGCGCATGTTCGACCTGCCGTTCGTCCTGGTCGGCCCGCAGAAGAAGTCCACCCAGACGCTGTCCCTGCTGGCCTACAACGACATGTCCAACCTGCACTTCGGTCCGGCGGCCGCCTACGCGACCATCCTGTTCGTCTACGTCGCGCTGGTGGCGTACGTGTTCATCCGGCTGCTCGGCGCCGACATCGTGGGCCGCGGCGTCGCCGGAGAGGGGAGGTAGTGATGAGCCAGACGACCCCCGCCCCGCCGGTCACCGACGCGCCGGTCGCGAAGATCGCCACGACCCAGGCGGTCAAGCGCCGGCGCATGGGCTCCAGTGCCGGCTACTACCTCGGCATCGCGATCATCGTGATCTACTGCCTGGCGCCGTTCTACTGGATGGTGGTCTCGGCCCTGCGCCGCCCCTCCGACCAGTTCTCCAACACGCCGATCCCGCTGCCGCTGTCGCTGGACAACCTCAACGCGGCGTTCTCGCCCGGCAACGGCTTCGCCCGGGGCCTGATCAACAGCGTGATCGTCGCCGGCACCACGACCATCCTCACGCTGCTGATCGGCATCACGGCGGCCTACACCCTGGCCCGGCTGAACTTCCGGGGAAAGGGTGGGGCGCTCGCCCTGATCATCGCCACGTCGATGTTCCCCACGATCGCGGTCGTGGTACCGATGCTGCAGCTCTTCACCGACATCAAATGGATCAACACGTACCAGGCGATGATCATCCCGAGCCTCAGCTTCGGGCTGCCGCTAGCGATCTGGTTGCTCACCGCCTTCTTCAAGCAGATGCCCTTCGAGCTGGAGGAGGCCGCGCAGATCGACGGCTGCACCCCTGCCCAGGCGTTCCGCAAGGTGATCCTGCCGCTGGCCGCGCCGGGCGTGTTCACCACGGCGATTCTGGTGTTCATCTCGGCCTGGAACGAGTTCATCATCGCGGTCAGCGTGGTCAACAAGAACGAGTACAAGACCGCCAATGTGATCGTGTCGCAGTTCACCGGGCAGTACCAGTTCGACCAGCCGTTCGGCACCCAGATGGCGGCCGGCGTGGTGGTCACCATCCCACTGGTCATCGCAGTACTGCTGTTCCAGCGCCGGATCGTCGAAGGGCTGACCGCGGGTGGCGTGAAGTAGCGGGCGTTACCCGACGAGCCGGTAGCCGCGCTTGACCACGGTCTGGATCAGCTCGGTGTCCGGCAGCGTGCGGCGCAGCCGCGACACCGCCATCTCGATGGCGTGGTCGTCGACCGCCGCCCAGTTCGGCGTGGCCCGGCGGATCTCGGCGCAGGACAGCACCCGGCCGGGGTTGCGGGCCAGCGCGCGCAGCACGGCGATGGGGCCGGGCGGGACGGGGATCAGCTCGTCGTTGAGCACGACCGCCTGGCCACGCACCTCCATCCGGTACCCACCGGCGGCCAGCCGCACGGCCCGCTGCGGTACCTGGGCGCAGGCGAGCGCGACCAGCGCCTCCAGGTAGGGATGGTCCGGGGTGAGCGCCGCCACCCCACCGGCCGCCAGCGGCGCCGCGGCCAGCTCGCCCAGGCACAGGGCGGCCACCTCGCCGGCCAGCGCGTTGAGCACCTCGTCGTGGCGGTGGTCGGCGGCGGCCTGGGCGATGAGGTGGGTCACGGCCGGCGGCCCGAGGAACGCGACCGCGTCGACCTGGCCGTTGACCACCTGGTCGCCGAGCCGGCGCAGCAGGTCGGCGTGGGCCGGTGCCTCGTACTGGTAGGTGGCCACCTCGACGACGTCGGCGCCGGCGGCGCGCAGCGCGTGGCAGAGCTCGACCAGCGCGACTCCGTCGGCCTGTACCACGATGCGCCGGCCGGTCTGCGGATGGGCCAGCAGGTAGCGGACCAGCTCCTCGCTCGAACCAGCGGCGGTGGACCAGATCTCGTAGAGGCCGAGGTCGCGGATCGCGTCGGCGGCGCGCGGGTTGCTGGCCAGCAGCCGGGCGGCGGCGAAGCGCTCGACCAGCCGGTCCGCCAGACCCCACCGCCGGGCGGCCTTGAGCCACGAGCGGAACCCGAAGTCGGAGGCGACCAGCAACTCGTCGATGGGCGCGGCGAGCGCCGCCTCGGTGGCCGCGCGTACGGCGGTCGGCTCGATCGCGGAGAACGCGCGAAGCGCCTGGACCCCGACGGTGCGGGCGCCGGCCGCCTCGAGCAGCGCGGCCAGCGGGTGCCGGCGGCGGTCGGAGGCGACCGCCACGGTGTACCCCGCCAGGGGCGCGATGCCGCCGGGCGGCACGAGGGTACGCGGCCGGTGCACGAGGGTCGGGGTGGCCACGGCGCTCCCTTCTGCCGCCCGGGTAAGCGCCCGGTCGGAGAACCGTCGTTCGGGCGCTGGTGGTCGCGATCTCCCCCGGTTACCGTGGAGTCGGCCGGAAGAGTCCTGATCTTGAGGGAAAACCTGGCTCATCATAGACCGGCACAGCACCGGTCGGTGTTTATCACGAATCCATAAACTTCCGTTCACGACGCCGGCCCGATCCCCTTTCGCTGGATAACAACCCTGGTCAAACCCGGTGTGCCAGAGGACGGCGTACGCTTTGCCCAGCTCTCCCGCGCCCTCGTCGGTGCCTACGCACCATCGCGCAAATTACGATCTTGTGAACTCCTTCTCGGTTGCGTTGCGAGCCTGAACCGCGGCTAGCGGACCCGGTCGCCCTGATGAATATTCAGCGCGTCAGTTGGTCCTCCGACAGCCGGGAGAGGCGTTGGCCGGGGTCGTGCTAGAGAAGGTCAGCAAGGTGTACGTCGATGGCACCAGGGCCGTCGACGACCTCAACCTCGAGGTCGCGGACGGGGAGTTCCTGGTTCTCGTCGGCCCGTCCGGGTGCGGTAAGACCACCGCGCTGCGGATGATCGCCGGGTTGGAGGAGATCAGCGAAGGCACCGTCCGGATCGGGGACCGGATCGTGAACCACGTGCCGGCCCGGGATCGCGACGTCGCGATGGTGTTCCAGAGCTACGCGCTCTACCCGCACCTGGACGTGCGGGAGAACATCGGGTTCGGCCTGAAGCTGCGCAAGCTGCCCAAGGACGAGATCGACCGCCGGGTCAACGGCGCCGCCGACGTCCTCGGCCTGCGGGAGTACCTGGGCCGGCGGCCCGGCGCGCTCTCCGGCGGGCAGCGCCAGCGCGTGGCCATGGGCCGGGCGATCGTGCGGGATCCGGCCGCGTTCCTCATGGACGAGCCGCTGTCCAACCTGGACGCGAAGCTGCGGGTGCAGATGCGCGCCGAGATCGCCCGGACCACCCGCCAGATGGGCGTGACCACCGTCTACGTCACCCACGACCAGACCGAGGCGATGACCCTCGGGCACCGGGTCGCGGTGATGAAGAAGGGGGTACTGCAACAGGTCGCCGAGCCGCAGGAGCTCTACGACCGGCCGGCGAACCTGTTCGTCGCCGGCTTCATCGGCTCCCCCGCGATGAACCTGCTGCAGGGCGGCTTCCGCGCCCACGGGGACGGCCTGCGCCTGACCCTCGGCGACCAGCACCTCACCGTGCCGGGCACGCTGCTGCGGCAGCGGCCGGGGCTGCACGGCTACCTCGACCGCCCGGTCGCCGTGGGCATCCGCCCGGAGGACCTGGCCGACGCCGCGCTGACCGGCGCGCCCGACGATCAGGTGCTGGACGCGGTACCCGACCTGACCGAGGCGCTGGGCTCGGACCTGCTGGTCCACTTCGGACTCCCGGTGCCCCACGTGGTCACCGAGGACACCAAGGAACTCGCCCGCGATGCCGGTACCGACATCGCCGAGGCGAAGACAACGCCGTCGGGCACCGTGGTGGTCGGCCGGTTCAACCCCCGCTCACGGGTGCGCGAGGGCGAGCCGGTGAAGGTGGCGGTCGACGTGGGTCGGCTGCACGTGTTCGACCTGGAGACCGGTTCGGCGATCTGGTGACACCCCCCTCCACAACAGGAAGGTTCAATATGCGAAAGACCCAGCTCGGGCTGGTCGTCGCGCTGGCCGCCACGCTCGCCGCGGCGGGCTGCGGCGGGGGCGGCTCGCCATCGGGCGGCAGCTCCAGCGGCGCCGGGGGCGCCGGCCTGCCCGACCTCACCGGGCAGAAATTGGAAGTGGTCGCCAGTTGGTCGGCCGCGGAGCAGGCCGCCTTCGAGGCGGTCCTCAAGGGCTTCACCGACAAGACGCATGCCCAGGTCACGTACACCTCCGCTGGCAACGACGTGGGCGTGCTCATCAACAGCCGGCTGGCCGGCGGCGCGCCGCCGGACGTCGCGGCACTCGCCCAGCCCGGCGTCGTGGCGGGGTTCGCGCAGAAGGGCCAGATCAAGCCGCTCGACGGCGACACCCTCGCCGCGGTGCAGGCCAACTTCTCCGAGTCCTGGCAGAAACTCGGCCAGGTGGACGGCAAGCAGTACGGCTTCTTCTACAAGGTGGCGAACAAGTCCACCGTCTGGTACCGCACCGACTCGTTCGACCAGGCCGGGGTCAAGCCGCCGACGACCTGGGAGGACTTCGTCAAGGTGTCCAAGACGCTGTCCGACGCCGGCACCACGGCGATGGCGGTCCCTGGCGGCGACGGCTGGCCGCTGACCGACTGGTTCGAGAACGTCTACCTGCGCGTCGGTGGCGTCGACAAGTACAACCAGCTCGCCCAGCACAAGCTCCCCTGGACCGACCCGACCGTGGTCCAGTCGCTGCAGGTGCTCGGCGACTACTTCAAGCAGCCCAACTTCGTGGAGAAGGGCGGCACCCAGCTCAGCTTCACCCAGTCGGTGTCCGACGTGTTCGGCGCCACGCCGAAGGCCGCGATGCTCTACGAGGGCGACTTCGTGGCCGGTGAGATCGCCAAGTCCGGCAAGGTCAAGGTGGGTACCGGGGCCAAGTTCTTCGACTTCCCGGCCGTCAACGGCTCCAAGGCCAGCGTGGTGACCGGTGGCGACGAGATGGTCATGTTCAAGGACACCCCCGGGGCCAAGGCGCTGATGACCTACCTGGCCGGCCCCGACGCGGCCGCGATCTGGGCCGCCAAGGGCGGGTTCCTGACGGCGAACGCCAAGGTGCCCAACTCCACCTACCCGGACGACACGACGCGGCAGATCGCCTCGGCGCTGACCAAGACCGAGGTCCAGGTAGCGTTCGACCTGTCCGACCTGACCCCACAGGCGTTCGGCGGGCAGAAGGGCGCCAACATGTGGAAGCTGCTGACCGACTTCCTCGGCAACCCGAGCAACCCGGCGGGCACCGCCGCCGCGCTCGAGGCCGCCGCCGTTAAGGACTACGGGAGCAAGTGATGGCAGACGCGTCCCGGCCGGACGGTGGGGTTCCCGCTGGTACGGCTGTGAACGGAAGCACCAGCAAGGTCGGCCTCGTCGACCGGCCGGGCGCGTCCGGCCCGCCGCTGTCCGGTAAGACGGCCGGCGGGATGAGCCGGGTGCGGCGGGAGCGGCGCACGATCGCCACGCTGTTCCTCGTGCCCGCGCTCGTCATGCTGGCCGTGCTGGTGGTGTGGCCGTTCCTCAACACGATCTGGCTGAGCCTGCACGACCGGGCCGGTACCAGCTTCGTGGGGCTGGACAACTACGTCACCATGTTCAAGGCGCCGGAGACCCGGCGGGCGATCACCAACAACGTCGTCTGGGTGGTGGTCACGCCTACCGTGGTGACCATCCTCGGCCTGGTCTTCGCGGTGCTCACCGAGCGGATCAAGCTGTCCACCGCGTTCAAGACCATCCTGTTCATGCCGATGGCTATCTCGTTCCTGTCCGCCGGGGTGACCTGGCGGCTGGTGTACGACCAGAACCCCGACCGCGGCGTGCTCAACGCGATCATCGTCGGGGTGCACGACACCTTCTCGCCGCCGACCCCGTACGCCGGGGTGCGCCCGCGGGACAACAACGTGCTGGAAGGGCCCGAGGGCGGTCCGTACCAGACCGTCCAACCGGCCGGCGCGGGTACCGCGGCGCTGCTGCCGGTGGTCGGGCTCAACGCCGACAAGGTCCCGGGCGACGCGAAACCGGCCGCCACCCCACCCGCCGGCAGCGGCCTGGCCGGCGTGGTGTGGCTGGACTTCACCAAGGGCGGCGGCGGCAAGGCCGGCGCCGTCGACGCCACCGAGAAGGGCCTGCCGCGGATGACCGTCGAGGCGGTCAAGGACGGCAGGGTGGTGGCGACCACGAAGACCGCCGCCGACGGGACGTTCCGGTTCGCCGGCCTGTCGGGCGACGGGTACACCCTGCGGTTGCCCAGGTCCGACTTTGCCGAGGCGTTCGCCGGGGTGTCCTGGCTGGGCCCGTCGTTGATCACCCCCTCGATCATCGTGTCGTACCTGTGGATCTGGGCAGGCTTCGCGATGGTACTGATCTCGGCGGGCCTGGCCGCCCTGCCCCGCGAGTCCCTGGAGGCGGCCCGGGTGGACGGCGCCACCGAGTGGCAGGTGTTCCGAAGAGTCACCGTCCCGCTGGTCCGGCCGGTACTGATCGTCGTGCTGGTCACCCTGATCATCAACGTTCTCAAGATCTTCGACCTGGTGTACATCCTCGCGCCGGACTCCTCGCAGAGCGCCGCGACGGTGGTGGCGGTGCAGATGTACAAGGTCTCCTTCGGTGGCGGCCAGGACAGCGGGTTGGGCAGTGCCCTGGGCGTGCTGCTGTTCCTGCTGGTCGTCCCGGCCATGATCTTCAACATCCGGCGGCTGCGAAGGGATCAGACGTGAGCATCACCTCTGCCGTTGATCGGGTGCCGGAGCTGACCCCGGCCGGTACGGCGGTCACCGGGCCGCCCCGGCGTAGCCTGGCCTCCCGGATCGCCACGAAGCTCGGCGGCACCCTGATGTACGTCGTGGTGCTCATCGTCGCGGCATTCTGGCTGCTGCCCACGCTGGGGCTGTTCATCGAGAGCCTGCGCGACCCGGCCGACAGCGCCTCGACCGGGTGGTGGACGGTGTTCACCAAGCCGGCCCAGATGAGCCTGAAGAACTACCAGCACCTGCTCTCCAACAGCGCGATCACCGGTTCGCTGTGGAACACCGTGCTCATCACGGTGCCGGCCACGCTGCTCGTGGTCGTCCTGGCCGCGATGGCCGCGTACGCGCTGGCGTGGATCGACTTCCCCGGGCGGGACTGGCTGTTCATCATCCTGGTCGCGCTCATCGTCGTACCGGTGCAGGTGGCGATCATCCCGGACGCGAAGATCTTCCGGGCGCTGGGCATCTACGGCAACATCCCGGCGGTGGTCGCCTTCCACGTGGCGTTCGGCTTGCCGTTCGCCATCTTCCTGCTGCGCAACTTCTTCATCGGGATCCCGCGGGACCTGCTGGAGGCGGCGCGGATGGACGGCGGTACCGAACTGACCATCTTCCGCCGGGTGGTGCTGCCGATCGGCTGGCCGGCCATCGCCTCGCTGGCCATCTACCAGTTCATGTGGGTGTGGAACGACCTGCTGGTCGCCCTGGTGTTCGCGGTACCGCCGCACGAGCCGATCACCTACGCGCTCAGCCAGCAGATGCGGACCTTCTCCACCAACATCGACGTCATCGGCCCGGGCGCGTTCCTGTCCATGGTGGTACCGCTGGCCGTGTTCTTCGCCCTGCAGCGCTACTTCGTCCAGGGCGTCCTGGCCGGGTCGGTCAAGTAGTCCGGTAAGTCAGCGGGGGCGGGCACCTCCGTACACTCAACGGGGGTGTGTACGGAGGTGCCCGGTGGTACAGGAGACCCGCATTTCCCTGACGGTGCCGGACCTGGCGGCCGCGATCCGGTTCTACCGGGACGCGCTCGGCCTGTCGGAGCTGCAGTCCTGGGACGGGCCGGAGGGCAGCGGGGTGGTCCTCTATGGCGGCCGGGCCACCATCGAGCTGATCTCCCCCGGGGAGGCGGCGCGGGTGGACGAGATCGAGGCGGGCGCGCGGGTCTCCGGCCCGGTCCGGCTCGCGCTGCACGTCGACGACGCCGACCCGGTCACCGCGCGCCTGGTGATGAGCGGCGGGCAGCTCGTCGGCGGACCGGTCGTCACGCCCTGGGGCGACCGCAACACCCGGGTGGCTGCCCCGGACGGCATGCAGCTGACCCTCTTCGAGACGCCCTGACCGGCCAGCCGTTGACCGCGCTCTGGCACATTCCAGGCGTAACTCACGTGTGCATAGTTGTGACGCGTGACTTCCAGCCTGACCAGGCCCTCTTTCCGGCCGCGGCAGGGACGTAGCCCGCCATGATCTGCCACTCGGCATCACTGGTATCCGACGGATAGCGGGCATTTGGCACACCCCGGCGGCGCTGCACAGCCGCGACGTCTCCGTGCGCTGGACCGGCCTGGTGATGCTGCTCCTCGGCGGGGCGGGCTGGGCCTGGCGGTCCGGGCGTTGGTGCGGTCCGGCGCCGACCGGTCCCGGTCAGCCCTTGACCGCGCCGGTGGACAGGCCGTCGATCAGGTACTTCTGGAAGATCATCGTCAGCAGTACCGGCGGCAGCGAGGCGAGGATCCCGCCCGCCGCGATGAGCCCGAAGTCCACTGAGTTGCGGCCGGTGAACTCGGCGATCGCCACCGGGATCGTCTTCGCGTTCGAGGTGGACGTGAAGATGAGCGCGTACAGGAACTCGTCCCAGCACAGCAGGAACGCGAACAGCCCGGTGGCGATAATGCCCGGCCGGGCCAGCGGCAGCACCACCCGGAAGAGCGCACCGAGCCGGCTGCACCCGTCGACCCGAGCCTGCTCCTCCAGCTCCGGCGGCAGCGCGCCGAGGAAGTTGCTCATCGTCCACAGCGCGAACGGGGTGGCCAACGAGCAGTACACGACGACCAGGCCGGTCTTCGTGTCGAGCAGGGAGAAGCGCGACATCACCAGGTACAGCGGGATGATCAGGGTGATCGGCGGCAGCATGTACGTGATGAGGAACGACACCAGCGTGGCGCGGCGCAACGGGAAGCGCAGCCGGGCCAGGGCGTACCCGCCGAGCGTGCCGATCGTCAGCGACACCGCGACGGTCGAGGCCGCGACGATGAAGCTGTTCACCATCGCGGTGCGGAACCCGGTCGAGGCGCCGGCCCCGCGCCCGGTGAAGATCTCGGCGTAGCGGCTCACCGTCCACTGCTCCGGCCACCAGTGCAGCGGCCGGGACAGCAGGTCGGTCTGCCCCACCATGGACGTGAACAGCAGCCACGCGAAGGGCGCGAGGATCACCGCCATCACGCCGAGCGCGGCGAGGTGGATGAAGACCCGGTACCTCCGCGACGTACTCATATGGCCCGCATCTCGTTCTGCCGCAACAGTCTCAGGTACACCATGGCGAGGGCGAGGACGGCGACCACGGTGAGGTAGGCCAGCGACGCCCCGACGCTGAACCGCTGCGCCGAGAACGCCTGCAGGTAGGTCAGGAACGTGATGGTCTGGGTACCGTTGGCCGGCCCGCCGCCGGTCATCACGTAGATGATGTCGAAGACCCGGAACGCGTCGATGGTGCGCAGCACCAGCACGATCGCGATGGTCGGGACGAGCAGCGGCAGGGTGATCCGGAAGAACGAGCGCACCGGCCCGGCGCCGTCGACCCGGGCCGCCTCGTAGAGGTCGCGCGGGATCGTCTGGAGCCCGGCGAGCAGGAAGAACGCGACCAGCGAGGTGTTCTTCCACACGTCGGCCACGACCACCATGTTGAGCGCGAGGAACGGGTGGGTACCCAGCCAGGACCGGTACTCCTCCTGGATCCCGAGCTGGTAGAGCACGCTGTTGAGCACGCCGAACTGGGCGTTGAGGATCCACTTCCACAGCGCGCCGTTGACGATCGTCGGCAGCGCCCACGGCAGGATCACCACGGAGCGGAACAGCCAGCGGAAGCGCAGCGGCGCGGCGAGGAGCTTGGCCAGCCCGACGCCGAGCACCAGCTCCGCGGCGGTGGACGCGACCGTGAAGTAGGCGGTGTGCTCGACGGCGACCCAGGTGCGCCGGTCGCGCAGGATGTCGACGTAGTTGGCGAAGCCGCGGAACGGGTACGCCCCCGGGAACGGGCTGTCCACGTCGTAGAACGAGATGACCAGGGCGCGCCCGGCCGGGTACAGGACCACCCCGAAGACCACCAGCGCGGCCGGCAGCAGCAGGACCGCCGCCAGCCGCGCCTGGCGTCCGGCACCGCCGCGCAGCGGCGCCAGGAGCCGGCGGCCGGCGCCCCCGGCGGGAGGGGGCGCCGGCGCCGGTCTTTCCTCTACCTGCAAAGCCATGCGTTGTCTATGCGATGAGCGACTTGGCTTGCCCGGCCGCGTCGGACAGCGCCTTGGCCGGGGGCTTCTTCCCCAGCAGCGCGTTCTGGATCTCGACCTGGAGGATCTGGCTGATCTCGTTGTACCGCGGGACCTGCGGCCGGGAGATGAGGCTGGCCAGCTCCTTCTTGGCCACCGGCACCATCTGCGGCGAGCTGGCGACGACCTGCGGGTCGTCGTAGGACGCGGCCCAGCACGGCAGCGAGTTCTTGGCGTACTTGTTCTGCACGTCCTTGCTGGTGAGGTAGCTGATATAGCTCCAGGCCGCCTGCTGGTTCTTGCTGCTGGAGCTGACGCACAGCGCCATCGAGCCGTTGACGCCCGGGGCGCCGGCCGAACCGGTCGGCGTGGGCCGCACGCCGACGTTGCCGGCGATCTTCGACTTCGACGAGTCGCTGGCCGCCGCGTAGGCGTAGGTCCAGTTGAGCATGAAGGCCGCGGAGCCCTCGGAGAACACCTTGAGGGCGTCGTCCTCGATCGACTCCAGCGAGTTGGGGTTGGTCAGACCCTGGTCGAGGGTCTGCTTCATCCACTCCAGGGCCTTCAGCCCGCCGCCCTGGTCGAAGGCGACCGACTTGTAGTCGTCGGAGAGGAACTTGCCGCCGAACGCGCCGAGCAGCTGGGTGTAGTCGCAGATCAGTGCCTCGACCTGCTTCCAGCTCCAGATGAACGGCTTGTCGACGACCTTCTTGTCCTTCAGCGTCTTGGCCGCGGCGAGCACACCGTCCCATGTGGACAGTGAGTTCTCGTCGATGCCCCCCTTGGCCAGCAGGTCCTTGTTGTAGAAGAAGTACTTGGTGTCCAGGATCCACGGCACGCCGTAGAACTTGTCCTGGTACTGCGCGGTGCTGAGCGCGCCGCCGAGCATCTCGGTCTTCCACGACGCCGGGAACTGGCTGGTGACGTCGGTGACGATCTTCTTGCTGCCGAACTCGGCCGGCCAGATGACGTCGATCAGCACGACGTCGTAGGTGCCGGCGGGGGCCGCCGACACGATCTTGTCGTGCAGCGCCTCGTAGGCGACGAACGTGGGCTCCACGTCGATGGTGGGGTTGGCCGCGTGGAAGTCCGCGGTCATCTTGCGCACGTCGTCCTCGGAGTACGCCGCCTGCTTCATGAAGAGTGCGGTGATCTTGCCGGAGCCGCCGCCACTGGCCCCGGCCGACCCCTTTCCGCCGCTCCCGCCGACGTCGCAGCCGCCGATCACAAGGCCCGCCCCCGCCACGGCTCCCCAACGGAGCAGGTCCCGGCGCGAGAACGAACCTGGGTTATGGGTCATGCTGGCCCCTCTCACACTTTATTAAGTAGGCTGCCTAATAAAGTTCCTACCGGCGGCGTCCGGGCACGTCAAGAGCCGATGCGGAACCGGTACGGCAGACTCACTGCGGGAGGTGCGATGGCGGCGAACGGGGACGGCACGGCGGCCAGCGCGGTCCTGGCCGCGCTGTTCGACCACGAGCCGCTGACCCGGCCGGAGCTGGCCGAGACGACCGGCTTCTCCCGGCCGACGGTCGCCGATGCGGTCCGCCGCCTGGCCGATGGTGGGCTGATCACGGAGGCGGGGGTACGGCGCGGCGGGCTGGGCCGGGTGCCGACGTGCTACCGCCTGGCCCCCACCGCGGGATACGTGATCGCCGTCGACATCGGCGGCAACAACCTGCGCATCGCCGTCGCCGACCTGGCCGGCACGGTGCACGTGGAGCAGCGCCAGGCCACCCGGGGTACCGGCGCCCGCCAGGTCGCCGCGCAGACCGCCGGGATGATCAAGGCGGCGGTCCGGGCCACCGGCGCCCGGCTCGGCCCGTTACGCCGGGTCGGCGTGTCCGCGCCCGGGGTCATCCACGCCGACGGGCGCACCATGTCGACCGCGCACAATCTCGGCGACGACGGACCCTTCGACCTGCTGACCCCGCTGGAGGCGGCGGTCGCCGCTCCGGTCGTGCTGGACAACAACGTCAATCTCGCGGCGCTGGGCGAGCGGTGGCGGGGGCACGCCGCCGAGGTGACCACGTTCGCCTTCCTCGCGGTCGGCGCCGGCGTCGGCATGGGCCTGGTGCACAACGGCGAGATCCTGCGCGGCGCGCACGGCGCGGCCGGCGAGGTGGCATACCTGCCGCTGCCCGGTACCCTGCCGCCGTCGCAGCGCCCCGGCCACGGGCGGGAGCTGCTGGCCGCCGAGGCCGGCGGGTACGGGATGCTCGCCGCGATCCGGGCCCGCGCGAGCTGGGACGGCCCGCGTCCGTCCACCGTGGAGGAATTGTTCGCGCAGTCCGCCGCCGGGGTACCGGCCGCCCGCGAACTGGTCGAGATGGAGGGGCGGCAGCTCGGGCTGACCGTCGCCAGCACCTGCGCGGTCTTCGACCCCGAGCTGGTGGTGCTCGGCGGCGGCATCGGCTCCAACCCGCAGCTGCTGCCGGTGGTCCGCGAGACGGTCGCGGCGCTGGTGCCGTTCCCGCCCCGGCTCGAATCCAGCGCGCTCGGGGAGGTGGCTTCGCTGACCGGCGCGCTGTGCATCGCGCTCGACGGCGCCCGCGAGGACCTCGCCACCTCGCTGTCGCCACCGGGGTCGGCAGCCGAAGCGAGCTGACGGCTCCGCCGGGCCGTCAGGCGGTGGCGGTGGCGCTCCAGCCGTCGATCTGCTCGCGCAGGATGTCCGCGTGTCCGGCGTGCCGGGCCGTCTCCTCGATCATGTGCGCGTAGATCCAGCGCAGCGAGACCTCACCCAGCCGCTCATGCGGTACCGCGTCGTCGAGCTGGCAGCCGGCGGCGACCTCCCGCGACTGCGCGCAGGCCCAGTCGTACTCGGCGATCAGGTCGTCGACACTCTCGTCCGGGCCGACCGTCCAGCTCGGGTCGTCGCCGAAGGCGCGCCCGTCGATGTCGGCCGGGTCGCGCTGGGCCAGCCGGCGCTGGAACCAGCTGCGCTCCACCGCCGACAGGTGCTTGAGGATGCCGGCGAGCGTGGTCAGGGACGGTACCAGCCGGCGGTTCGCGTCGGCCGCGGAGACGCCGCGCACGGCGCGGACCACCTCGCGGCGCTGGGCGTCGAGGAAGGCCTCGAACATCTCGCGCTCGGCACCGGTGCTCACCAGATCTTCGGGGTACGACTCGGGATCGGTCACCGGCCGAGTATGCCAGCCAAGGCCCGGGCGGGCCGGCACCCGGCCGGTCCGCCCAGGCGGAAGGGGTCAGCAGGGGTTGTGGTCGAGGACGCGGCGGAAGTTGTTGATGCGGTTGACCGGCTGGAAGCCGACGCCCGGGTAGGTCAGCGTCAGCAGCGGGCCGAACTCCGCGGTCGAGGTGCCGCCGAACGTCTGCTTGGTGCCCGGGATGTTGGTCCCGCCGAACTGCCACTGGCAGCCGAAGGCGCCACCGTTGCGGGTCGTGTAGAGGGGGTAGAACTCGGCGCCGGGCGGCGGGTTCACGCAGTTGGCTCCGGTCGTGCGGTTGCACGGCGGGAGCCGGGGATCGATGACGTCGGCCGCCTCGATGCGGGGCAGGTCGGCCTCGAACGCGATCCGGGAGTACCGCTGCAGCCCGTTGAACCGCGGGCTGCTGAACAGCACCGAGCGCGGGTGCAGCTGCGCGTCCTGGGCGGGAGTCGTCGACCCGGGCCACACCCGGTGGTACGACACCCCATCGAAGTCCCCATCGGTGCCCAGACAGCCACCGACCTGGATCCGGGTGCTGCTCGCCGGGCTGAAGCAGGCGACGTCGTCGGCGTCGGGCGGGTTGCCGCGGTCGGAGCCGCCCGGCTTGGTGCATGCACCGCCCTCGGCGGCCACCGCGTCGCAGTACTCGAAGTGGCCGATCTCGTCGGAGAACGAGACGTTGTACGAGTGCGCCGCCCACGGCACCCGGGTGTGCTCGCTGGACGAGCCGTACATCGGGTGGAAGGCGTACGGGCGGCTGGTGCAGGTCTTGGCGGTCGGGTCGAAGACGACCTGGCCGAACTGGTTGGCCGGGCTCGCCGTCATCGAACCGAGCTGGCCGGTGCTCAGGTCGGCGATGTCCGTCCGCAGGCCGGCCGCCGTGTCGCCGATGTGCACGGCGAGCAGGTCGTTGGAGTTCATGAACAGGTCGGTCGCCGGGTTGGGGGTGAACGTCTGAACGGTCGCCAGCAGCGGGTCGGCCGGCGCGTGCGAGCGGCCGTTCTTCGTGACGAACGCGAAGTTCGCCGGCTCGATCCCGGCCTTGGCCAGGCAGTCGGCGTTGTTCTGGGTACCGGTGTTCTGGTCCAGGGACAGGCTGAAGATGGCCATGGCGGCGCACCACTGGCGCGCGTCGCAGGACAGGCCGGGCGGCCACGCCACCCACCCCGGCGGGTAGAACTGCAGTTCCAGGAACGCGGTGCCGGGGTGCTTGCCGATGTAGTGCGGGTCGTTCGGGTCGGGCGAGTCGAAGATGTTGGTGTCGCTGTCCGGGGTGCACGGCGCGTGGGTGAACTCGGGGGCCGACTCGTTGTCACACAACGCCATGCCGAGCCAGAAGGTGGCCCGGATCTGGAAGTTGAACGTGCCGCCGGTGCCCTGCTGGTTGGGCAGCCGCGGCGGGTCCTTCGGTAGCCGGAGCAGGTAGGTGTTGTTGTTACCGGCGCCCTGCCGGTTGTCGTAGAACACGAGGGACGGCTCGTCGTGACCGACGTAGACGTCCTCGCCGAACACCGCCTCGCTGTCGAGGACCTCGGTACATAACGGCGTACCCGTGGCGCAGTCGATGTGCATCTTCGCCGGCGCGGGCGCCGCCGCGACGGGTTGACTGGCCGCCAGTGGGGATACCGCTGCGGCCAGCGCGGTCGCCGACAGTACCGCCAGCCACCGCTTCTTTACTCGGTTGCGCATAACCTCCTCCCTCCCGTCCCGGACAGCATGCGCCCGGGGCGGGCCGGCGCTCCAGGAAAGGGTCAGCAGCCCGGACCCCGCGAGGGTCGAACGAGGGTTCGACAAGGGTCGATGCGTTATGCGCACATCCCGGCGGACCGGTCAGTCGGTAAACCTCTACGCGGCCAGCGGCTCCTCCTCGACGACGCCGGACAGCGCGCCGGCCTGCATCATGGTGCCGGCGGCGAACGTGTAGGCCCGCGCCCACGCCGCCGCGTACTCCGGCGACCAGGCCGGCCCGGCGAATTCCTGCAACGTGCCCAGCAGGGCGGTGCCGACGGCCGCGTAGTGCCCGAGACCGACGCCGTACCCCTCGTGCCGGCGGCCCATCGCACTGAGGGCCGGCACCAGGTTCTCGGGGTGATCGAAGTGCGTGACGAGCGCAATGATCGCCTTGAGCAGCCGTTCCCGTTGGGTCGCCATTTCCGCCGGGAACATCTGGCGCAGGTGTGGGTGGTCGGTGAACAGGCGCTGGTAGAACGCCGCGATCAGCTGATCCGCGACCGGAGCGACGAGGTCCAGGCTCTCTTTGAGAAGCCGCTGATCCTGGGACACTTCCCCTCCCGGTGAAGGATTGGTTCGCAGGTGACAAAACGAGCGCCCGGTCCTCCCCGGGAGCGCTCGTCACACTGAGGGTATTGACCAGCACTAACCGTCACAACAAGGCCCCGACACATTGGCATACTTAGCTCTAATTGCACTCTGCACATTGCAGATGCGCCTTCATCGGGCACGCCCGGCACAGTAGGCTTCGGCCCAGGCGCGCGACCGGCGGGGCGCGACGGACTGGGGAGCCGGGATGAACTCCGACGCCGTCGTGGTGTTGGTGGCGATAGGCGTCGCCGCGTGCGCGACCCTCCTCGGGCTGGCCTTCGCCGCATGGATCGCCGGGCGCGGCGGGGCGGGCTCGTCCGATCCGTCCCCGTCCGGGCCCCTGCTGCCCGAGCTGCCGCCGTCGGTGGCCGACGGGGTGGATCCGCGCCAGTTGCCGGTACTGGCCAAGGAGCTGTCCGCGCACGCCGACAGCGCGGCCGCGCAGGCGGCCCGGGCCCGGGCGGCGGTGCAGGCGGCCCGCGCGGCCCTGGCCGACGCCGAGGCGGTGCGCACCCGGGCCGAGGCCGCGTACGACGCGGCCCGCGCGGCGTACGCGGAGGTGCTGCGCTCGGCCCGAGCCGCGGCGCCGGACCCGCAGGCCGAGGCGCGCGAGCGGGAGGTGTCCCGCGCCGCGCTCGACGCCTACCACCGCGGCGAGCTGTCGGTCGAGGCGCTGCACGCGGTGTTCGGGCACGCGGATCCGAGCCCCGAACGGGCGCGCCGGGAACGCGAGGCGGACCGGCTCACCCTCGCCGAGAGCCAGGCCCGCCGCGCCTTCCAGCGGGCGGTCGCGGCGGCCCGGGTGGCCCGGGAGGAGCTGCACGTCGTCGAGGTCGCCGAGGCGGCGGTGCGGCAGGAGGCGGCCGACGCGGCGGTGGAGGCCGAGGAGGTGGCGCTCGCCGTCCGAACCCGGGGGCCGCGCCGGCTGCGCCGGGCCGCGCGCCGGCAACGCGGCTAGACCCGCGGCGGGACCGGTACCCGCATCAGGTCCGCCGCCACGACCAGCTCGCCGTCGAAGTGGCGCCGGGCCTCGTCGGCGAACACGGCCGGATCCGGATACCGCTGGGAGAAGTGGGTGAGCACCAGCGTGCGTACCCCGGACTCGGCCGCCACCCGCCCCGCCTGCCCGGCGGTCAGATGCCCGTACCGCCACGCGAGGTCGGCGTCCCCGTCGGCGAACGTGGACTCGATGACGAGCAGGTCGACCCCCTCGGCCACCGCGAACACGCCGTCGCAGAGCCGGGTGTCCATGACGAACCCGAACCGCTGCCCGGGCCGCGCCTGGCTGACCTCGTCCGCGGTCACCGTCCGGCCGCCGACCTCGATCGATCCCTCCCGCTGCAGCCGCCCCACCGCCGGCCCGGCGATCCCGTACGTGGCCAGGCGGTCCGGCAGCATCCGCCGCCCGTCCGGCTCCACCAGCCGGTACCCGTACGCGTCGACCCCGTGCACCAACCGATAAGCCGACAGCGTGCCGAACCCGGCCCGGACCAACTCGCCGTCCCGCTCGACCGGCCGCTCGCGCAGCACCGCCGTCTCGTGGAAGGCGCACGCGTGGCGGAGCCGGGCGAAGTACTCCCGGCCCGATGCCGGGTAGTAGGCGTCGACGGGGTGCGCCACCTGGTCCAGCGACAGGCGTTGCAGCACGCCGGGTACTCCGAGGCAGTGGTCGCCGTGGAAGTGGGTCAGGCAGATCCGGGTGACGTCGGTGGCGCTCACCCCGGCCAGCAGCATCTGGCGCTGCGCGCCCTCCCCCGGGTCGAACAGCAGCCCCTCGCCATCCCACCGCAACAGGTACCCGTTGTGGCTGCGCAGCCGGGTCGGTACCTGGCTGGCGGTGCCCAGGACGACCAGCTCACGCATCTGAATAGCCCACCGTCGCCGGGTTGGACGGTGCGACGTTCGGGAATCCCTGCAGTGGAAGGGAGACCGTCATGAAAACCACCCTGATCATTATTCTCGTCGTGGCCGCCGTCGTCGTGGTGGCCCTGGTCGTCGCGGCCGTGGTCGCCAGCCGGCGGCGGGCGCTGCGGGAGCGGTTCGGTCCGGAGTACGACCGCATGGTGGCCGAGCGGGACAGCCGGACGGCCGCCGAGCGGGAGCTGCGCGGGCGCGAACGCCGCCACGCCGAGCTGGAGCTCAAGCCGCTGTCGCCGGAGTCGCGCGCCGCGTACGCCGAGCAGTGGGCGCAGGTGCAGGCCCGGTTCGTCGACTCGCCGGAGGATGCGGTACGCGCCGGCGACGAGCTGGTGACCCGGCTGGTCGGCGAGATCGGGTACCCCACCGAGAACTACGAGGACCAGCTCTCCACGCTCTCCGTCGAGCACGCCAAGACCCTGGGCCACTACCGCGACGCGCACGACATCTTCCTGCGCGCCGACCGGGGCGAGGCGAGCACCGAGCAGCTGCGCCAGGCGCTCGTGCACTACCGGGCGCTCTTCGCCGAGCTGCTGGGCGACGAACCGGTACCGCCGGCGCAGCCCACCGCCGCCGCCGACGAGGAGCGGGCCGCGGTCGAGGAGCGCGCGGCCGAGGACGAGCGCGCCGCGGCCGACGAGCGCGCGCCCGACGAGCGCGCGCCCGACGAGGAGCGTCGCGTGGCCGAACAGCGCGCGGACGCCGAATCTCCCGATGGCCGGGCCGACGCCCGACCCAGCCCCCAGCAGTCCGACTACCGCTAAGGAAGGTCCGCCATGCGCGTCGACGAGGATCCGCGCCACTACCCCACTGACCACCCGACCGGCCCGGACGACCGGGCCACCGAACCCGTCGACGAGGTCTCCGTCGGGGAGCCCGCCGCCGACGAGCCGGCCGTCGGCGTCGCCTCGGTGCCGCCCCCCGGGTCGGTACCGCCGCCGGACAGCCCGACCGGCTACCCGGCCACCCCGTTCCCGGCGACCGCGGGGGACGGGGACGGCACCCGCGACGCCACGGACGAACGGATGGACCCCGACGACCGGGTGGACACGTCCGACCGGGTGGACACCGACGAGGAGCGGGCGGACGTCGCGGCGTCCACGGAGGCGGACCGGGCGGAGGCCGACCGGGCGGAAGCGGCGGCGGAACGCGAGGAGGCAGCCGCGCGGGAGACCCCGGAGCCGTACGACGCCGACCGCCCGAGCGACGCCGAGCTCATGACGGCCGCCGCCACGCCGGACGTGACCGCGTCCGACGAGGCACGCGACGAAGCCGAAGCCCGAGACGAAGCCGAAGCCCACGACGAAGCCGAGGCACGTGACGAGGCGGTCCGCGACGAGGCCGAGGCGCGCGAGGAGGAAGCGCGCGAGGAGGAAGCGCGCGAGGAGGAAGCGCGCGAGGAGGAGACGCGCCGCGACGAGCCGGCCGTCGAAGCCGCGTCTGCCGTCGAAGCCGAGGCGGCGGGCGAGGAGGAGGCGGTCGCCACCGGCCCGGCCGAGGCCGAGGAGCTGGCCCCCGGCGAGGTACCGCTGACGACCACGGTCGTGCTGTGGGAGGCCGAGGTGATCGACGACTTCCGCGACCGCTGGCAGCAGATCCAGCTGCGGTTCATCGACGACCCCCGGCGGGCCGCCGAGCAGGCCAGGGTACTGAGCGGCGACGTGTGCGAGGGGTTGGCCGACGCGCTGACCCGGCACCGGGGCGAGCTGGACCGCTGGCAGAGCGCACAGCTCGACGACACCGAGGAGCTGCGGATGGCGGTGCGCCGCTACCGCGACCTCCTGGAGCGCCTGTTCACGATGTGACCCCGCGCACCGCACCCCCGGGCCGGCTCGACCTGAGGTTGAGCCGGCCCGGGGCGGGTACGGGCACCGATGGAGGTGATCACATGGCTGCTGTGGACCCCGATGTCGCCGAGGTCTGGGAGGACTTCCACGCCCTGGTCAACATGACCTCCCCGGAGCTGCGCGACTGGCTGCTCAACACGCCGGACGGGGTCGACACCTACGCGCCGGAGCCGGACATCGACGTCCACGCGCTCGGGTTGCAGGTGCTCCAGATCCTCGACAAGCGCCGCACCGACCTGACGTCGTCGGACGCGAGCCTGATGCGCGAGGTCACCGACCTGATCCGCAGCCGGCTGGCCAACCCGCCGGAGGCGGACATCGCCGACGACCCGTGGCGCGACACCCTGATGACGCTTGGCCACGACCCCACCCGGGAGGACTCGCCCCGCGGGCCCGACGCCGAGGTCTGACGGGCTCCGGCTCAGTGCCCGGGCGGACTCCAGGCCGGGTCGCGGCCGGTCAGCCCGAGCGCCCGGTCCAGGGCCGGCGCGGACTCGGGTAGGGGTACCTCGGGGCCGTAGAAGCCCATGTCCCGCCCCAGCTGCGCCATGCCGGCGATCACGCGCACCGTGGCCTCGGCCAGGTCGGCCGGCACGTCGAGCCGCTCCCCCGTCGCCACGGCCAGGTCCCAGGTGTGCACGACCAGGTCGGACCAGCTCAGCTCGGCGGCGAACGCGGACGGGATCGGGGTCTCGCCGAACGCGGTCTCCCCCTCCCACGCGCCCGGCTCGGCCCAGGCCCGGACCAGGTCGTCGAGGGTCGTGGTGAACACCGCCGGCCAGCCTTCGGCGGTGTAGTCGCGGGACTCGGTGAGGTCGCCCGGCATCGGCTGCTTCCGGGCGGCGTGACGGGACAGGTGCATCGACCAGATCAGGTGGTTGGCGAGGGTACGGACGTCGAACTTGGCGCACGGGGTCGGCGCGGCGAATTGCTCAGGACCGATCTTGCTGACGGCATCGGAGGCCGCGCGGGCGGCCGCTACGAGTAGGGGGTAGGTCTCCACGCCCGTACGCTAACCGCGTGGAGGCGGCGGGTTCTTGCAAAAACGCGACGGTGCCGGGGCGGGCCCGGGCGGTGCTGCACAACCCGGTCGCCGGCACCGCGTTCTGGCTGCAGCGGTTCGCGCCCGACCCGGTACTGGCCCCGTTCGTCGAGGTGTACTGGACGGTCCGCTGGGACCTGCGCGGGTGCGAGCCGGCCGAGCAGCGGGTCCTGCCCCACCCCGTGATGCACCTCGTGGTGGGCCGGGGCCGCCCGGCGATCCAGGGCATCATCCGGGGTCACTTCACCCATCCGCTTCGAGACCAGGGCCGGGCGGTCGGGGCGGCGTTCCGGCCCGGCGGCTTCTACCCGTACCTGCGCCGCCCGGTCGCCGAGCTGACCGGCCGGCGGTTCCCGGTGGAGGAGCTGCTCGACTGGATCGACCCGGACACGCTGGAGCGCGCGGTGGTCGCCGCGCCCGACGACGCCGGGATGACGGCCGCGATGGAGGCGGCACTGCTCGCGCGGGTACCGGAGCGCGATGCGCGGGCCGAGGAGGCCGGGCGACTGGTCGGCGAGATAGCCGCCAACCCGGCGCTCACCCGGGTCGAGGCGCTGGCCGAGCGGCTGGACACCACGACCCGCCGGCTGCAGCGGCTCTTCGAGCGCTACGTGGGCATCGGGCCCAAGTGGGTCATCCGCCGGTACCGGCTGCACGAAGCGGCCCAGCGCGCGGCGCAGGGTACCGACCAGAACTGGGCGGCCCTGGCCGCCGAGCTGGGCTACAGCGACCAGGCTCACTTCACCCGCGACTTCACAACGCTGGTGGGTACGTCGCCGGCACGCTATGCGAAGCTGGCCGCGCCCGGTGCCGACCGCCCGACGCCGGGGTGAACAGTGCCACTCCGGCGAGCACCGCGGCAGCGGCCGCGACCACCAGCGCCGCCCGGTGCAGCCCGGGTGTGCTCGGGGTGCCGCCGTACACCGCGCCGAGCAGCACGGTGGACAGGATCGCGCCGATGTAGCGCCCGGTCTGGAACAGCCCCGCTGCGGTACCGGTCTGGCCCGGCGGGGCGGCGGCGTAGAGCCCGGCCTGCAGGCCGAGGTTGTTGAACGCGTTGGGCAGTCCGAGTACCGCGCCGACCGCGACGATCGCGACCGGCCCGGACCCCGCGTCGAGCGCGCGTAGCAGCAGCCCGCCGGCGAACAACCCGACGCAGCCGATCAGCATCGACAGGCCGGCCCCGAACCGGCGGACCACCCAGGCGGCCAGCGGCGTCAGCAGTACCCCGAGGGCGGCGACCGGCAGCATGAGCAGGCCGGTCACCGCGGCCGGGTACCCCCGTACGCCCTCCAGCCACTGCGGCAGGCCGAAGAAGATCAGGTAGAAGACGCCCTGGATCGCGATCTGCTCGCCCAGTACCCCCAGGAGAGACCGGCGGGTGGCCAGCGCGCGCAGGTCGGCGAAGCGGCTCGGGGCTCGGGCCGCGTCCGGTGCCCCGCCCGCCGGATCCGCGGGCAGCCACCGGCGGGCGAACCACACCCCGACCACGGCGAGCGGGATGTTCACCGCGAAGATGCCCCGCCAGCCGAACGCCGCCACCAGCACGCCGCCGAGCACCGGGCCGAACGCGGCGCTGGCCGCGTTCGTGGCGGAGATCAGCCCGAGGGTGCCGGCCGGCGGCCGGCCGCCGGCCAACCGGCGGATGATCGCGAGGCCGGCCGGGAACCCGACGGACGTGCCGACCGCCTGCAGCACGCGGGCCGCGACGACCCAGCCGAAGCCCGGGGCGAAGAGCACGAGGACCCCGGTCGCGGCGACGAGGGACAGGCCGGCGGTGAAGACCCGGCGCGGCCCGTACCGGTCGGCCAGTCGCCCCATCAGCGGCTGCCCGACGCTCGCGGTCAGGTAGAAGCTGGAGATCAGCCAGGTCGACGTGGCCAGGCTGACCTGGAACTCGCGCTGCAGGGCCACCAGCGCGACAGCGATCATCGATGAGTTGAGCGGGTTGAGCAGGGTGCCGAGCGCTATGGCGACCGCGATCCGAGTGGGTACGGCGCGCTCAGCCACGCCCAGACGGTACCGGCACGCCGAGTGGGGTGACAGCGGGAAGCGCGCCGTGACAGGCGGCTGCGAGCGGGTAGAGCAGGTCGGCCAGGCGCGCGGTCGGCTCCGGGCCGAGAGCGTGCCACGGCACCGCCGCCAGCGCGTCGGTGGTCTCCTCGATCTTCTGGTACCCCTGCCGCCCGGCGCCGGTGATCCGCCCGTCGTCGTCGAGCCAGCCCCGCTTGACGAGGCGGGCGGCCGCGGCGTTCCAGTCCTCGTCGGACCAGCCGCGCGCCACCTGGGTCAGCTCGCGGGGCAGGTCGAGGCCGCTGCGCAGGACGATCGACTGGCACCCGGTGAGCCCGGCGACGACGAGCGCGGCCACGTGCCCGTCGCCCCGGTGTTCGCGCAGTGTCGTGGTCGCCTGCCAGAGCCGGGCCAGCGGCCCCTCCGGGCGGGGCAGGGCGGCGTTGGCGGCGCCGAGGACCCGCCCGGCCGGGTCCAGCTCCGCCACCGCCGCCTCGATGAGCTCGACCGCCTCGGCGAGCCGGTCCGGCGGCAGCGTGTCCGCGGCGAACGGGCCCAGCGCGTCGACCGCGCCGCGCAGCCGGGCCGCCAGGGCCGCCTCCGGACTGATCCGGGTCCACACGTCCGGCAGGGCTCGCTCCACCATGTGCGGGGCGAAGCCGAAGAACGCGCCGATCACCGGGCCCGCCGGTACCGGGCCGAGCGGCGCGGCGCGCCCCGCGAAGTACCCGCGCCAGAAGCCGCGCAGCCCGGCCTGCTCGAAGGCGGCCCGGGCGGCCGGGTGGAAGTAGGTGACGTCGTGGATCGGCTCGAAGAGGGTCCACATGTGCCTCATAGCGCCATCTTGTAGTGCAGCAGCCCGTCCTGGTAAGTGGCGGTCAATGTGTCCCCGAACACGGATCGGACCATCGCGCGGGCGGCGGCGTTGCCCGGGTCGATGTCGGCGTGCACCACGCGTACCCCGGCGGCGACCACGCGCGGCAGCATGGTCGCGATCAACGCGGAGGCCACCCCGCGCCGCTGCCACGCGTCGATCACCAGCACGGCGAGGTCGGCTTCGTGCGGCGCGGCCGGGGTGCGGGCGAACTCGGCCCAGCCGAGCAGCCGCCCGCGCTGCGTGGCGACCTGGGCGTCCCACCGGTCCCGGGGCGCGTGCGCGACGTAGCGCAGGTACTTGACGGGCAAGGTACTGGTACCGACGAAGAATCGGCTGCTGAGGCTGGCCGGTGAGAGCTCCCGTTGCGCCGCCACGAGCAGCGCCTGGTCGCCGGGTCGCCATGGGCGGACGTTCATGCCGCCTCCCCCTGAGTTTGAACGACGGACTCAGGGTAGGCCGGCTGGGTCCGGATAGGCAACCCAGATGTACGCTCGGTCTCATGAGGTGGGCGAACTACGACTCCCGCGTCTGCTCGATCGCGCGCACGGTCGAGGTGCTCGGGGACCGGTGGACGCTGCTGGTCCTGCGCGACATCTTCAACGGCATCCGCCGCTTCGCCGACCTCGGCGAGCACCTCGGCATGGCGCGCGACGTGCTGGCCAAACGGCTGGCCCTGCTCGTCGAGGAGGGTCTGGTCCACCGGGTGCCGTACCGGGAGCCGGGCGCGCGCACCCGGTATGAGTACCGGCTCACCGACGCGGGACGGGACCTGCGGCCGGTGCTGCTCGCGCTGCTGGAGTGGGGCGACAAATACCGGGCCGACCCGGGCGGGCCGCCGGCATGGCTGTTCCACGCCGAGTGCGGGGCCCCGGTCCGGGTGGACGTGCGCTGTGCCGAGGGGCACGAGATCGGGCCCCGGACCCGGCTCACCGCTGAGCCCGGACCGGGCTCGCGGCTGCTCCCGACGGCTGCCGGCGCCGGCGCCGGCTCGGGCTCCGGCTCGGGCTCCGGCTCGGGCTCCGCGTAGATCTTGGACGCTGGCACCCCGTGGAGGGAGTACGAGCGTCCAAGATCTCGGCGTGCTCAGGCGGCGACGGTGCCGACGACCTCGCCGTAGCCGGTGTAGTGGCCCTTGATCCCGGCCATCGCGTCGTCGATCGACCCACTGTCCGGTACGCCGGTCGGGCCGTCCAGGGCGTAGACGGTGAAGTGGTAGTGATGGATACCCGACGGCGGGCAGGGCGGCGTCCAGCCGGTACCGCCGTCGGAGTTGAGCGCCTCCTGGGCACCCTCCGGCAGGTTGTCGATCTCCAGCGCGGTCGCGTTGCCGGGCAGGTCCACCACGATCCAGTGGACGAACCCGCCGTTAGGCGCGTCGGTGTCCTTGACGACCACCGCCACGGCCTTCGCCCCGGCGGTGCCCGACCAGGTCAGCGGCGGCGGGTCGCCGTCGCCCTTGCAGGTGAACTGCTCCGGGATCGGCTTACCGTCGGCGAACGCGGTGCTCTTCACCGTCACCGTCTTGTTCGGGTTGGCCTTCGGCGGCGGCGCCTTGTACGGCGACGGCGAGAATTCCGGTTGGCCCTGGTCGGTCGCCGGCGGCGGAGCGGGCGCCGGGCCCGGCGATTTGTTGCAGGCGGTCAAGGACAGCGCGAGCGTACCCGCGATCACAAGTGCGGCCCCAAGCTTCACCGCGGCATCATCACACGAGGGCCGGGAACCGATCCAATCGACCCCGACATATGTCTCGCGGACCGGAAAGGGCCTGCCGGGGTTTACCAGCGCAGCGGCGCCGTCGCGAACTCGGCCGTTCCGGCCGCGAAGGGCACCTCCGCCACGAAGCCCAACCCCCGGCGGGCAGTCGCGGGTCTCCCTGCTCGCCCCGCGCCGCCCGGACATCGGCCCCGGCGCACGTGCGGGACCGCTCTTCCGGGCCGCTTGATCGGCGCGCACGACGAGGTCGTCCTGCCGCTCGCGATCGCGATCGGGCGCTGGTGACCCGGTACGTACCGGCACCGGTCCGCAGCGTCGTCCACAGCGGGCTGTTCGTGAGCGCGGCCGTCGCGGTGATCGGAGTGCCCCTCGCGCTCGGCTTCGGCCGCCGGCCGGACGACCCCTCGGCGCTGCCGCTGGACTACCCGCACGGGCTGCTGGTGGTGCTCGCCGCGGTCTGGCTCGGCGTCGCCGCGCTGATGCTCGCGCGGCTCATCCGCCCGCGGGTGCGGGGCTGACGAGTCAGTCCCACTCCCAGGCGAAGCCGACGACGGCCTTCTCCACCGTGCCGAACCGGTGGTGCACGGACAGCTCGCCGTCGGGCTCGACGGGTACCCGCTCGATCATCCGGGCCAGGTCCAGCCGGTCCCAGCGGGCGCGGTAGACCCGGGCCGGCACCCGCCGCGGATGGAACTTGACCCACATGGTGAGGTCGCGGGTGCTGCGCAGGATGCCCCGGCGGAACTCCGGCGGCGGTTCGGACTTGTAGAAGAACGTCGACCGGTACTGCATCAGGGCGGTCTCGCCCGCCTTCAGCGGCCGGTGCAGCACGATGTCCACGCCGTAGATCGAGTCGTTGACCCGGTATGGGTTCTCGCCGACCCGCCCGCCCCGGATCACCTCGACCATCAGCTCGTCGGTGTCGAACCGGTACGGTATCGACTCCGCTTCGTCCTCGGTCGCCCGGATCACCTGGATCGTCTCGTGCTCCGCCGGCCGGCCGTCCGGCCCGAGCACGTGCAGCTCGTGTAAGGAGAGGGTCTCGTGGCGCAGCGGGGCGGCCTGGTACCGCTCCGGTGACGGCAGGGTGTGTCCGGAGATCACGCGCACGGTCGGGGAACCCCGCAGCAGGTCACGCAGGCGCTGGGCCTGCCGTGCGGTCAGCCCGAACTCGCTGACGAACGCGTCGGCCACGGGTGGGGTGAGCTCGGTGCCCTCCAGCGCCCGGCGGGCGACGTCGGTCATGTCGGTCGCCACCAGCTCGGTGCCCGGTGCCCGGCCCACCAGCCGTTCCCCGGCGCCCGCGAGCACCCGGGCCACCGCCTGGTACCGGTCGGCGCCGGACTCCCGACCGGCGCGCCGCTCCCAGCGGTCGCGGTACTCACCCGGGCGAAGCAGCAGCATCCGCAGGTAGGTACCGGCCTGGCTGACCTGGTCCTGGTCTGGCACGTATCGCACCTCCCTGTCGTCCTCCCCAACCGCTCCCCTACCACCTTTCCGCCAGCGTAGCCATCGGTCGACCGGCACTGCTCGACGGAAGGCACGGAGGGGGCACATTCTGACTGGAGGTCTAGGGTCGGTACCCATCGTTTGGCTGCCCCGCCCGGCTGGGTACCCGAGGGGTCATGTCCGAGCCGCACGTGACGCTTGATCCGGAAGGCCTCAGCCCGGTGGAGCAGAAGCTGCGCGGGCCGTTGGAGGAGCAGCTCAGCTCGGCGCTGCAGGCCGCCGCGCGCCGGGTGAGGGACGGGTACGCGGGCGAGTCCGCCGAGGAGGTGACCGCCCGGCTGGTGGACGAGACCCGGGCCGGCCTGCACCCCGACGTGGCCGCCGGCTTCCACCCCGACCACGAACAGCTACGCCAGGTCGCCACCGCGATCGTGCACGGCGACCTCGCCTAACCGCCCCGCTCCGCGGTCGCCAGGAACGGGGTCAGCAGGCCCGGTACCGCCTCGTCGGCGAGGCGTACCGCGACCGGCTGCGGCACGTCCACCGCCGCGTACCGCTGCCGCCCGCCCGCGGTCGTCGCCTCCAGGGTGACCAGACCGGCCCGGCGCTGGAACAGCGACTGGCGGAGGTTCCACCCGATGATCCCCTCCCGGACCAGCATGTTGCGTCGGCGCACCAGGCTGCCCTGCCGGACCACCAGCGTGTGCCCGGTCAGCGCGTGCCCCAGGCTGTGGAACCGGTCCTCGGCCAGCGCGACCGCGACCGGCAGCAGGAGCAGCGCGACCGGCACCGACCAGCTCGGCCAGTGCGCGAGCCGCCACAGCCCGGCGACCACCCCGATCACCAGCGCGGTGCCGAGCAGGGCCCGGGTGTGCCGGCGCAACCGCGCCCGCGGCCCGTGCCCGACCAGCGCCGCGCGGACGGGCTGCGCGTCGCCCAGCACCTCCCCCGCCACCCGCAGGACCTCGGCGCGCGCCGCGGGGGGTACCAGCAGCGAGCCGCCCCGCTCCGCGCCCCGCCCGACCCGCAGGCCGGTCGCGATCGCCAGGCCCCGGGCGCCGCCGGCCAGGCGCACCAGCAGCGGTTCGCTGATCTCCACGCCGCGCAGCCGGCGCTCCTCCAGCGTGATGGAGCGGCGGGTGAGCAGGCCCCGCACGATGTGCAGGGTGCCGCCGGGCTGCCGGCTGAGCCGGAAGCCCCAGTAGGCCACCACGTAGGCCACGGTCGAGAAGAGCGCCACGACCACCACGAAGACCAGCACCACCACCGTCGCCGCCAGCCAGAGCGGGGTCTGGGCGAGCCGGTCGGCGACGCGCACCAGCGGCCCGACCCGGCTCAGCCGGATATTGGCCTCGTTGGCCAGCCGGAACAGGAACCCGATGGTCACCGCGACCGTCACGATCCCGGACAGCGAAAACGGCGCGTAGCGCAGCCACGTCGAGTGCCACGCGGTCAGGACGGTCTCCGGCGGCGGCACCTGCGGCGGGCCGACCGCGCCGGCCACGTCGGCGTCCTCGACCGGCTGCGCCGCGACCGGGGACCGCGCGAGCAGCTCGACCCGCAGCCGGGCCGCCTCGTCGACGCTGAGGGCGTCGAGCTTGAGGCCGTTGTCACGGCGGTCGGTGCGCCCGGTGCCGACGCTGACCTGGGCCAGGCCGAGGACCCGGTGCAGCGGCGAGGCGGTGATGTCGACGGTACGGACGCGGTCGCGGGGCACCGTCAGTGTCTCCCGGCGCAGCAGCCCGCGACGCACCTGCACCTGCTCGGTGCTCACCCGGTAGGTGGTGGTGAACCAGCGCACCAGCCCGAGCACCACGACGTAGCCGACGCCGATCAGGCCCCACAGGCCGCCCTCGGCTCCGCTGCGGGCGCCGAGGAACAGCACCCCGAGCAGTACCGGCCAGGACCGCAGCACCTCCCGGACCGGGTGCACGGCGAGCATCCGGACGCTCAACCGCCGCCACGGGATCTCGGCCGGTGGGCTCGCGACCTCGCTCACTGTGTCTCCTGATTCGCTGCGCGGCGCCGCCCACAGGCGCGGCCATCGCCGCCCGCCGCGCACCGGCTCCGCCGGCACGTCGCACGGCTCAAGCCACGCCGCGGCACCGCTGCGCTCACTGTGTCTCCTGATTCGCTGCGCGGCGCCGCCCACAGGCGCGGCCATCGCCGCCCGCCGCGCACCGGCTCCGCCGGCACGTCGCGCGGCTCGAGCCACGCCGCGGCACCGCTGCGCTCACTGCCCGGCTCCGCCCGGCCTCACGTCGCGTCCCCGGGCGTCGCCGCCGTGGTGTCGGTCAACTGCGCGACGAGCCGGTCCGCGGTCCCCCGTTCCAGTCCGTGGATCTTGATCGGCCCGGCCGCCGACGCCGTTGTCACAGTCACGTTGCTCAGCCCGAACAGCCGTTCCAGCACCCCGAACTCGCTGTCCACCGTCTGGATCCGGGAGATAGGCGCGATGCGCCGCTCCTGGGTGAACCAGCCGGTCTGGGTGTACACCGCATGGTCCGTGCTCTCCCAGCGGTGGACCCGGTACCGCCACTGCGGCATCACGATCAGGTGCAACACCGCGAACACCACGGTCGCGAGGAGCGCGATGATCCGCGGCCGGATCAGCGAGGTCGTGCCGATCAGCCACAGGGCCTGCAGGCCGAGCAGGAACAGCCAGCCGACAGCGGCGCGCAGCGTCCAGTACCCGATCGCCTTGCGGCTGACCCGGTGCGCCGGCGCCCGCAGGGCAACCAGCTCAGCGGCCACCGGCCCATCGGCGGCCACCGGTGACGAGGTGGCCGCTGCGCCTGCGTCAAACCCCGACTCCGGCTCAGCAGCCACCGGTGACGAGGTGGCCGCTGCGCCTGCGTCAAACCCCGACTCCGGCTCAGCAGCCACCTAGCTGCCCTCCTCCTTCTGCACCGTCAGCGTCGTCCACGCCCCGACGTGGATCCGGTCGCCGGCCTTCAGGGGTACCGGCACGTGCGGCTCGATCGGATCCGGCGAGTCGTTGACGTAGGTGCCGTTCGAGGAGTCCAGGTCGACCACCGACCACGTGCCGTCCGGACCGCCCACGAGCAGCGCGTGCGCGTGGGACACCGCGGCGTCCTCGGGCGGGCCGGTCAGGTCGATGTCCGGCTCGATGCCCCGGGACGGCCGGCGCCGGCCGATCAGCACCTGCGCGCCGCGCAGGGTGAAGCGGCGCTCGGGGCAGAACGCCGGGAACCCGATCTGCTGCGCGTCCGGGCCGGACGCCGCCTGCATCCGGGCGAAGTGCGCGCGGTCGGCGGCGGCGACCACCCGCCAGCCGGGCACGGTGCCGGTGCGCCGGGGCGGCTCATCGGCGGCCAGCGCCCCGGCGTCGCCGACCGGGATCACCGGCGGCGTGCCCTCCGCCGCGCCCGGCACCACCGGGTTCGCCGGTACCCCGTCGGCACCGCCGGTCGCCTCGGCCGGTGGTGGGGTCTGCGCCGGCTCCGGTGTCGGGTCGCCGAGCACGAAGTCGTGTCCGCATACCTCGCAGAATCGACCGGTCCGGGCGGTGCCGCATTTCGGGCAGGCCTCCCCCGCGGCCGTCCCCGCGCCGGACGCGGCGGGCGCCGCCTCCGCCGGGACCGATGCGCGCGGTGCCTCGATCGGGGCGCCGCACTCGTCGCAGTAGTCGGTCGAGACCGAGCTGTGTCCCTTGGGACAGGTGGCCATCCGCCACGCCTCCTCAGGTGTTCCGGACGCGGACCGTCTTGACCGAGCGCACCGAGGCGAGCTCGGCGTCGACGCCGGCGACCTTCTGCTTGAGCCGTACCGTGCCGGTACCCGCGTCGATGACGTCGACCACCTTGCCGAGCAGCTTGGCGGTGTCGTCGCGCCCGGTCTCCTCGGCGAGCTGCACGGCCCGGCCCAGCTTCGCGGTGGCCGTCTCCACGTCGCCCGCCTCCCGGGCCGCGAGGCCCTGCTGGATCGCCTCGGCCAGCTCCGCCTGACCGGTGTAGTGCGCCACCCGCGGGTTGATCCGGGTGGACAGCGCGGTGTCGTCGGTCCACGTCGCCAGGACCCGGCCCTGCGCGAGCACCTGGTCGCCGCTGACCAGGCTGACCCGGGCGGCGAGCATCTCCTCCCCGAGCCCGCCGGGCGCCACCTCTACCGAGACGTGGTAGTCGCGGCTCTCCGCGCCCCACGCGCCGGTCGGGTAGTCGCCGACCCGCGGGCTCACCTCGACCCGGCGCCCGCTGAGGTCCTCGACGTGCGGGAAGGCCTGCTTGACGAAGCGCAGCTTGGCGCCGGCCGGGGTCCACAGCCGCAGCGCCACCTCGGCCATCCCCTTGCCCATCGCCGCCTCGGTCATCGTGCGGAACTCCTCGACCAGCTCGGCCGGGTCGGGCAGGCCGTCGGCGCTGCCCAGCAGGGTGGAGGCGACCGCCATCAGCTCGTTGGCCACCCAGTCCGCGCCGACGCCCCGGGCGTCGCAGATGAACCGGCCCTCGCAGGCGCGCAGCGTGGCGGCCAGCTGCTCGGCGGTCTCGTGCTGGTTGCGCCCGTCGGTGAGCAGGATGGCGTGCTTGACCTCGGCCGGGTTGCCGGCGAAGAGCATGTTCGCCATGGCGAGCCAGCGGCCGATCGCGGTACCCCCGGCGGCGGAGAGCCGGGACACCGCGAACTTGGCCTCGTTGCGGGTCTGCGGGCTGGCCGGGACCAGCATCGGCTGGTGCGGGTACACCATGTCGGCCTCGTTGCGCCCGGAGACCACCGCGAACGCCACCCCGTCGCGCAGCGTGTCGATCGCGGCCATGGTGGCCTTCTTCGCCTCGGCGATCTTCGTGACCGGGTTGGCCATCGAACCGGAGCAGTCGATCATGATGACCTGCGCCGCGCTGGGCGGGGCACTGCCGGGTCGCAGCGTGCCGCCGCTGGCGGTGACGGTGACCACGGCATCGACGACCGTACCGCCCGCCGGCAGGTACTGGTTCTGGTAGACCTCGGCGGTGAACGCAGCCTCGCTCATGTCTCTATGTCCTCCTCCGCCCCGGGTGGATAGGTCAGTACGACGGCCGTGATGTTGTCGTGGCCGCCCTGGTCGAGGGCGAACGCCACCAGGTCCCGCGCGGTGTCCAGCGGCGGCTTGTCCGGCATGAGCTCGGCCAGCTCGGCGGCCTCGGGCCGGTACCGGAAGACCCCGTCGCTGCACACCAGGACCCGGCCCGGCCCTGGCGGCTGGAACGCGCGCAGGTGCGGTACCGCGTCGGGCGCGTCGGCACCGAGCCACCGCACCAGCGCCGAGGCCGAGCGGTTCTGGGCGATCTCCGCGCTCTGCACCCCGGCGGCGGCCAGGCGCCCGGCGAGCGAGTCATCGGCGGTCAGCCGTTCCGCCGCGCCGTCGTCGGGCAGCCAGTACGCCCGGCTGTCGCCCACCCAGCCGACCGTCACCATGTCCCCCTTCAGCACCGCGCAGACAAACGTACAGCTCGGCGGGTTGGCTCCGGGTGCGCGGCCGGCCACGAGCGCGGCCGCCGCCTGCGCCGCCCCGGCGGCGGTGGTGATGGCCTCGCCGGGCGGGTGGCCCTCGGCCAGCTCGGCGAGCACCGCCGGGGTGGCGGCCTCGACGGCGGCGTGCGCGGCGGCGTCGGGCCGGGTGGAGGAGGACACGCCGTCGCACACGATGCCCACCTGCACCCCGGGCGCCACGCCGAGCCCCATCGCGTCCTCGTTGCGGGTGTGCCGGACGCCCCTGTCGGTCACCCCCGCCACGATCTCCAGATCCAGCTCACGGTGGTCGAGCGCGACCGGCCGGCGCTGGCCGCACGTCTCGCAGTACTCATCCTCGTCGAAGGCGGTGCCGCCGCAGCCCGGGCACGCGGTGGGCCCACCGGTCGAGGTGAGCCACCGTCCGGCCGCGGCCTCCCCGGCGGGGGCGCCGGTCCCGGTGGGCGCCGGCAGGCTCAGCTCGTGCCCGCAGGCCTCGCAGAACGTGGCCTGCGCGCCGACCGCCGCGCCGCACGCCGGGCAGGCCGCCACCGCGGTCGCCTCGGCCGCCATCAGACGACCGTCCGGGGCCGCACCGCATTGGCCTGGTCGACCAGCGCGTACCGGGCCAGTGGATCGGTCTCCAGCGTGGCCAGCGCCCGGTAGGCGCGTTCCAGCCCGAAGCGGATCTCGCGCTCGCGCAGCGCCTGACCGAGCACGGTGCCGTTGAACGCCCGGGCCGGGCCGGCCGCCGGCCGGCGGGGCGGCGCGCTGTCGGGTACCCCCAGCCACTCCAGCGCGGTGCGGAACAGCTCGATGGCCAGGGTGGCCCGCCGCTGCGCGTCCAGCTTCAGCCTCTCCAGCCGGGTCGACGCGGCCACCAGGTCACCCTCGGCCAGCGTGCCGGTGGCCCGGTCCAACCCGGCCCGCACCGCCGCCACCTGGGCCGCGAGATACTGGCTGGAGCTGTCCGGCACCTCGTCGAGCACCGCCACCGCAGCCGTGCGGTTGCCGAAGGACAGCTGGCACCGGGCCAGGCCGAAGGCCGCGCTGACGAACCCGTGGTCGACCCGCCACACCCGCTCGTACCGCCGGGCGGCGGCCTCGTGGTGCCCGGCCACCTCGTCGGTGGCGGCCAGGGCCAGCCGGGCCGCGGGCTCGCCGGGGAACATGTCGTAGACGATCGAGAAGTCGGCCTGGGCGTGCGGCAGGTCGCCCGCGGCCAGGCTGATCAGGCCGGAGTACCAGTGCCGGCGCCAGTCCGGCCCCGCCGGCAGCCGGCCCAGCGCGGTGCCCGCCCGGCGCGGCTCGCCCGCCTCCACGAACGCGCGGACCAGCCGCAGCGTCACCTCTGGACTGCGCACCGGCGCCCGGTTCAGCTCGGTCACCGTCGTCACCGGGTCGGCGCCGGTCAGCGCGGCGACGAACCCGGCACCCGGGTCGGCCGGGTCGATCAGCGGCAGCGGCAGGGCCGTCGCGACCTCGGCGCCGGTCGGCGCCTCCCCCGCCCCGAACGGGCGGCGCTCCGGGGTGAACCGGGTCGACGGGATCGCCCTGGGTACCCCGTCGGCGGCGGCGAGCACCTCGCACAGCACGCCCATCGCCTGCTCGGCCATGTCGGCGGCGGACTCGAAGCGCTGGTCCGGGTCGGGGTCGGTGGCCCGGCGCAGGAACCGGTAGTAGGACTCCTGCTGCTGCAGCAGCGGGACCTCGGCCGGATCGGGCAACCGGTCGGCGTAGCGGGTGGAGAAGCCGGCGAAGTCGAAGCTGAGCACGGCGAGGGTCCGGCCGACCGTGTAGAGGTCGGACTGCACGGACGGGCCCCGTGTGGCCAGCTCCGGCGCCTGGTAGCCGGGGGTACCGTAGAGCGCCGAGACGTGGTCGTCCATCCGGCGTACCGCGCCGAGGTCGATCAGTTTGAGCTGCTCCTCGGCGTGGATCACGTTGTCCGGCTTGAAGTCGCAGAACAGCAGGTCGCGCCCGTGCAGGTAGCCCAGCGCCGGCAACACCTCTAGGCCGTAGGCCAGGACCGTGGGCAGCGGCAGCGGTACCCGCCGGCCGTCGGGCCCGAGGTTGCCCAGCGCCAGGTCCTTCAGCGACCGCCCGCCGACGTACTCCATGACGATGTAGCCGACCTTCTCGCCGGTGAGCGGGTCGGGGTGGTCCACGAAGTCATGGATCTTGACGATGTTGGGGTGGTCGACGGAGACCAGGAACCGGCGCTCGGCCATGGCGGCGGCGATCGCGTCCGCGTCACTGGTGTTGATCAGGCCCTTGAGCACCACCCAGCGGTCCGAGCCGGCGTCGCTGACATTGCGGTCGCGGGCCAGGTAGATCCAGCCGAGGCCGCCGTGGGCGAGCGCGCCGAGGACCTCGTACCGGTCGTCGACCACCTCGCCGGGCTGCAGCCGGGGCACGAACGAGTACTTCGTGCGGCACTTGGGGCAGAAGCCCTCGGTGCGCCCGGGCCGGCCGTCGTGCCCGCGCCCGGCCGGTTCGCCGCAGTTGCCGCAGAAGCGCTGCGACTCCGGGACCTTCGGGTCCTTCAGCACGGCGCTGGCCGGGTCGCGCAGCGGCACGGGCGGCACTTCGACCAGGTTGGCGCCCAACCGGCCGCGCCCGGCGCTGCGGCTGCGCGAGTGGGTACCCGTGCTGCGCCCGGTGAGGCCGGCTCCGGTCGGCGCGGCGAGGCCCGCGGTCGGCACCGACGGCGCACCAACGGATGGCGCGCCGGCGCCGGTGGATCGTGCGCCGACCGACTGGGCGGCCACCGGCACCCCGGCGGGTGCCTTGTGGCCGCACACGTCGCAGTACCCGTCCTGGTCGTAGTGGCCGGTGCAGCCGGGGCGCCGGCAGGCGGCGTTAGCGGTCATCGTTTCCTCCGTCACCGGTGGGACCGGGCAGCGCGGCCAGGGCCTGCTGGTAGGCGAACACCGCCCGGGTGGCCGCGCGCAGGTCGCACGGCGCGGTGTAGAGCAGCTCACGGGCGCGGGTGTGCAGGGCGGTCAGCCCGTCGTGCTCGGCGTAGCCCAACCGGGCCGCCTTGGCCCGGTAGGCGTCCAGCCGCCCGCGCAGCTCGTCCCGGCGGGCCAGCAGGCCGTCGGCCGCCTCGCGCAGCTCGTCGCTGCGCTGGCGGGCCTGGGTCGCGGTCCGCTCCAGGGCCGCCACGTCGTCGGCGAGCTGGGCCCAGCGGGCCTGATGGTAGGTCCGGTCGAGACGGGTCAGCCGGGCCTGGAGCACGCCGGCCGCGTGCGGCGCGGGCGGCAGCCCGGTGTCGGCGATCTTGCCGGTCACCCGGGCGTACGCCTCGGCGACCCGCTGCTCGGCGGCGCCGACCTGCTCGATGAGGGCGCCCAGCTCGGCGATCCGGCGCGGGTAGGCGTCGCGGATCCCGACCAGTGCGCCGACCCGTTCGCGCAGCGCGCCCAGCCGCGCGACGAGCCGGTCCAGCCGCTCCTGGGTACCGGTGGACAGCCGCCCGCCGGGCGCCGCGGACAGCGGGTCGCCCAGGTCCGTGCGGGCGGCGTCGGTGAGCGCCGTGGCCAGCGGATCGGCCTGCGCGCTCAAGCCAACCGAGCGGGCCTGGGCGACCAGCGCGTCGATCTCCTGGGTCAGCGGCGCGTACCGCCCGGCCACCACCGACCACGCACTGTCCACATCGGACAGCAGGCCGGTGACCGAGGCACACCGCCGTTCGAGCTGGGCGGCCAGGTCCCATAGCCGTACCCGGGTGGTCGGGGCGCTCTCGACGGGCAGGCCGGCCTTGTCCAGCCCGACCACCGGCTCGCTGCAGATCAGCCGCAGGGCGTTCCAGTCGTCGTCGTCCGGGCGCCGCTGGGACCGGATGCTCCGGGCCCGTTCGAGCAGGTCGCCGAGGACCGCGAAGTGGGCCCACAGCAGGTCCACCTCGGGACCCAGGGTGGCCCAGCGGGTCTTGGTGAGCCCACCCAGCCCGCCCCCGCGCAGGTAGGCGAGCCCCGGGTGGCTGTCGATGGCGAACATCGCCGCGGCGATCCGGTCATGAGCCGCCCCGAGCCCGGCCAGGGTCTCGTCAACGGCCTCCCGACGCATCGGTGCGGACACGCTCTAATCCTGGTACGCGGCGGAGGGCACCGGTGGGGCGTTCTCCTTGAGCCAGCGTTCGTTGATCGCGCGCAGGGTACCGTCGCGGCGCATCCGCTCCAGCACGCCGTTGACGAACCGGACCAGGTCGGGCGAGTCCTTCGAGATCGCCATGCCGTAGGGCTCCTCGGTGAACTTCGGGCCGACCAGTTGCAGGTTGGGGTCCTGCTCGGCCATCCCGGCGAGGATCGTGTCGTCGGTGGAGATGGCGTCGACCTGCCCCTGCTGGAGCAGCACCACGCAGTCGGTCCAGTCCAGCACGGACACCGGGATCGGCTTGGACGGGCGGGCGGCGATGTTCTGGATGGAGGTGCTGCCCGCCGCGGCGCAGACCTTCTTGCCGCCCAGGTCGTCGATGCCGCGCGCGGTCGAGCCCTTGTTGACCAGGACCCGCTGCCCGGCCTCGTAGTACACGCTGGAGAAGTTGACCAGCTGCAGCCGGGCGCAGTTGATGGTCATCGTGTCGGCGACCAGGTCGACCTTGTTCTCCTGGACGTAGGGGATCCGCTGGGCCGAGGTGATCGCGATGAGCCGGATCCGGTCGGGGGTGCCGAAGATGGCCTTGGCGATCTCGCGGGCCACGTCGATGTCGAAGCCCTCGATCTGCCCGGTCGCGGGATTGCGGTAGCCGAACAGGAAGGTGTTCTGGTCGACGCCCACCCGCAGCAGGCCGGACTGCTGGATCCTGGCCATCGTGGAGCCGGCCGGCATCTGGCCGGGCGCCGGCAGGGAGCCCGCCGGCCGCAGGCTGGCCCGCGGGTCGCAGGTCTGCGCCGGCCCGGCGCTGGAGCTGGGGATGACCGCCGGGTCCTGCACCCCGAGCGGCCGGACCGCCGGGAACGCCGACGCACCGGGGCTCGGGGTACGCGCGGTGGAACAGCCGGCCAAGGCGATCATGGCGGCCAGGACGAGACACCCGAGCGCGCGGGCACGGTAGGTGGTCATCGGTACTCCGCGATCCGTTGCTGCAGGCCGGCCACCATGCCGGTGAGCAGGAGCAGGGTGAGCGCGACCAGGCCCGGCACGGCCAGCGTGAAGCCGTCGGCGGCGGCCCGGGCCTCGAGGTCGAAGACCCGGTTGGCGGCGGCGATGCCGCCCGCCAGGTTGTCGTCGAGCGACGCGAACGCCTGGGCGGCGCCGCCGGACTGGTCGCCGACGGCCAGCCGTACCGCCTCCGGGTAGTTGCCCGCGTTGTCCTGGTCGCGCACCTTGGTGTGGGCGTCGCGCCAGGTCTTCGCGTGCTCCTGGGCATCGGCCACCGCCTGCCCGGCCGCGTTCATCGCCTTCCCGACGTCGGTCAGCGCCGCCGTACCCGTGGCGCCCGGGGCGTCGGCGCGGGCCGCGCCGAGCCGGCCGCCGAGCTGGTTCATCTTGTCGCCGAAGTCTTTGTCGAACTCGCCCCCGCTGCCCCGGGCCACCAGGGTCAGCGCCTCGTCGGCGCGCGCGTTCAGCGCGGCGATCCGGGCCGAGGCCAGCTCGTCGACCACATCCGCGCCGGCCCGCTGGGCGCGGCTGAGATGGCCCTGGACGGAGAGCCATGACACGGTCGTCCAGGCGAGCATCAGCAGCGCCGCCCCGGTCGCCACGACGAGCCCGATGTTGAGCAGGCGCTGGGTGCGCCGGGTCAGGTAGCGGGCGGCCAGGACCAGCGCGGCGATCGTGATCAGCAGCAGCGGGACGGCCAGCCACGGGAAGCCGGCACCCCCGGACAGGTCGCCGGCCAGCCGGTCGCTTTCCTGCTTGTACAGCTCCTGCGCGGCCGGCAGCAGGTCGGCGCGCATCAGGCCGGAGGCCTCGCGCAGGTAGGCGGCGCCGAGCGGGATGCCCAGCCGGTTGTAGGTGCGCGCGGTGTCCACCAGGCCGGTGTAGACCGGGAGCTGGGCGGCGATCCGCCCGACCCGGGCGCGGTCGGTGCCGGTGCCCGCGGTCACCGCGGCCAGCGCGGCGCTCGCCGCCGCGATGTCGTCCTGGTACCGCTGCCGCAGCGGCGCCGGCTCCACCCCGTTGGACAGGAAGGCGCTGGCCGCGGTCGCGTCGGCGTCGGACAGCGACCGGTAGAGCTCCTGGGCCTGCACGGTGAGCGGCCCGGTGTCGTGGCGCACCCCGTCGACGAGCGCCGAGCGCTGCATGATGCCCACCGCCGCGGCGGTGCCGGCCAGCAGGCCGAGCGCCACGAGCAACACCATCAGCCCGGTCAACCGGCCCGGCGTGCTCCGGGCCCGGGCCGCGAGCCGCCCCACGGGACGGACGCGGTTGTCCGGTCGGGAACCGGGCGCGGGTGCGGGTGCTGGTGCGGTCAACAGTGCCATGCGGCGGCCCTCATGCGCGGCTCCCGTATTCGAAGACCTGTCCGGTAACGGTAGCCGGTCCGGTCAAGCGCCCTCGATCACGGTCGGCCCCACCGCGGACGCTACCGCCGACGGTGCCGCGCGCGCTCCTCCATCCGGCGCTGCCCCTCCAGGACCGCCTGGTGCAGCTCGTGCAGCCAGTACTCGGTGCCGTTGGGCTCCACCGGGTCGCGCAGCCAGGTCCACCGGCGCGACGGGATGCCGGGTACCAGGTCGAGCTGGTGGGAGGAGCGGACATGTGTCGGCCCGTGCGAGCGGTCACCGCGCTCCAGGACAAGCCGGGTGCCGTCGGTCAGCACGGCCAGCCCCCGGCCGGGGATGTCCAGCGGCCCGAACGCGCTGTCCTGGATCTCCGCCCAGCTGCGGGTCGGCGTCTCCAGCGAGGACACGCCCACCCCGATGTACTGGGTCCGCGTCGACATCTCATCCTGTTTGCGAGCCATCGTCACCAACGGGTCGAAGTCGTCCCCCTGGGCCAGCCGCCGCCGCCCGATGCCGACCATCTTGTACAGCAGCTCGGGCAGGAACGACACGTCCTCCCCGTCGAGGAACAGCCGCGCCGCGATCGGCGTGGCGTAACGCGGCGGGTTGCCCGGCTCGATCACCTCCAGGTAGAAGAACGCCAGCGCGTGCGGCCCGATCGGGGTCTTGCGCCGGTGCTCCCAGGCGTTGAGCGCGTGCTGGGCGTTCATCTGGGACAGCCGGTCGACAACCAGGTTGCGGATCTCGGCGGCCACCCGCTCCTGCTGGTCGACCGGCCGTTCGGTGGGCGGCGGGCCGCCGTTGTCGTCGTAGTTGCCGGGTGGGGGCGGTGGGGGTGGGGGTGGACCGTAGGCGGCTTCCGGTTCGCTCCAGCGGCGGCGCTGCATGGGAACGCTGCCGTAGTTGGCGTAGGTCACGCGGACTCCCCACCGGGTACCGTCAACAGAGCGTATGGCTCAGGTATCTATACCGTACTGATGACACCCTGCGCTACGTTCCGACCACAGCGGACCTGGTCGGGGGCCTGATCCACCCCACGTCCGCCCAGGCCGGCACGGGTTCCGGCGGATCCGGCGCGCAACGGTGGCCGTGGCCGCCGCCTCCCGCCAGCCGAGAGCCGCGTGCGTCAGCCGGAACCCGGGCCGCCGGCCCGTTCGGCGAGCATCTCCAGCAGCCGCGCGGCCGGCGCCGCTGGGGCGTAGTACCAGCCCTGCGCGTTGTCGTCGATGGCGATCCGCACGCCCAGCGCGGCCAGCCGGCGCAGCGACGGCAGCGGCCGGTCCCCGGCGTCCGTCACGGCGCTCTCGGTCAGTTCGAGCTGGAGCAGGTCGGGTGGCAGCCCGGTCTGTGCCAGGACCCGGGCCACATCGTCCACAATGGACTCATCGCTGGCCTGCCGGGCGGCGAGGTTGACGCTGAGCACCAGGCGGGCCTGCGGGTACGTGCCGTTCCAGAGGGCGGCCTGCGCGCACGCCTCGCTCAGCACCCACCGGCCCAGCGGCACGATCAGCCCGGTCTCCTCGGCCAGGGCCACGAATTCGTTGGGCAGCAAGGTACCCAGCGTCGGATGGTGCCACCGGACCAGCGCCTCGACTCCGGCAAGGCGCCCGTCGGTGAGCCGGACCATCGGCTGGTACTCCACGGCGAACTCGCCCCGGGCCAGCGCGGCGGGCATCGCCGAGGCCAGCGCGTGGCGGGCCTGCTCGCGCTCGTACCGGTCCCGGTCGTACCGCGCCCAGCGGGCCCGGCCGTCGTCCTTGGCCCAGTACAGCGTGACGTCGGCGGCCTTCATCAGCTCGGCGGCGGTGGTGGTCGCCGCCGGTTCGCAGAGGACCCCGACGCTGGCCGTGACGACCAGCGGGATACCCGCCAGCTGTACCGGCTCGGCCAGCGCGGCGAGCACCGCCTCGGCGACCGCCACCACGTCGTCGTCGCGCGCCGGGTCCTCCACCAGCACCGCGAACTCGTCACCGCCGGTGCGGGCGACCAGGTGGTTCCACCGCGCCACGCACTTGGCCAGCCGTTCCGCCACGATCACCAGCAGCTCGTCGCCGACCTCGTGACCGAGGCTGTTGTTGACCACCTTGAACCCGTCGAGGTCGAGGTAGCACAGCCCGACCCGGGTCGCCGGCCCGGCCTCGGCCAGCACCTCGGTGAGCCGGTCGAAGAACAGCGCCCGGTTGGGCAGCCCGGTCAACGGGTCGTGCTCGGCCTGAAAGCGCAGCCGGTCGGCCAGCGCGTACCGCTCGGTGACGTCCTCCACCATCGCGACCGTGAACTGCGGGGCGCCCAGCTGGTCGCGGATCAGCGTGACCGCGAGATCGGTGCGGATCACCGCGCCGTCCTTGCGGAAGTACCGCTTCTCCCCGCGCACGTGGTCGCGGACCCCGTTGACCACGTCGGCGTAGAGCTCCCACATTCCGGGGCTGTCCTGCGGGTGCATCACCAGGTCGCGGACGTTGATCCGGCGCAGTTCCTCGGCGGTGTACCCGAACATGTCGCAGAACGCCTGGTTGACGTCGAGGATCCGGCCGTCGACGGCGGCGATGCCGATCCCGACGGCGGCCCCGGCGAACACCGCCCGGAACCGCTTCTCGCTGTCCCGCAGCGCCTGCTCGACCTGCTTGCGCGCGTCGAGCACGGCCATGCTCAGCTGCTCCTGCTCGGCCAGGGTCCGCTGGCGCAGGGCGGAGACGTAGCCGGCGGCGAGCGCGCCCTGGAGGCGGGCCAGCCGCCCGGCGCCGTCGCGCTCCGGGGGCGGAAAGTGCCGGGGGAACTCGGTACCCAGCAGGCGCAGCGTGCCGTCGAGCAGGCTCGGGTCGGTCAGGTGGGCCTCGACCAGCGCCACCCCGACGTCGTACGGGGTCTTGCCGCTGAACTCGGCGGCGCCCAGCGCGCCGGCGAGGCGCAGGGTCAGCCCGTACAGCAGGGCGTGCGCGTCGTCCGCGCTCATCGGCAGGTAGCCGTTGGCGCCGGCGGCCGCGTCGGCCCACACGCGGGCGTACGCGGCCGCGCTTGCCTGGGTCTGCCCCGGTCCGGTCACCGACTGGCCACACCGCCGTAGGCGCCGACCCGTCCGGGGTGCGGGACGGCCGCAACGTGGTGCGCTCCGCCGAGGAAGCCGAGGAAGTAGTCGAAGACCCGGGCCGCGCCGGGCCGGGTCACCTCGATGCCGGTGGGTACGCCGCCGGATAGCTCCATCGCCCGCCTTTGGATGCCGCCTCGCGTTTGGCCCGGAGCGCGCCCCCGCCCTCCACCGGACGCCGTAGAGCATACGGGCCTGTCTAGTAAGTTGACAGAGCCCCGATAAGTTGACAGAGGCATCCGGACAGGGGATCCGCAACGGGGCGGTACCGCTGGATAGCCGGCGGTACCGCCCCTCACGGGGCCGGTCCCGGCGGGGTGGGGTGGGGGCGTGCCGGGACCGACGCCTGGAAAGGCCTAGTGCGGGGGCGGGCCGGTCGGTCGCCCCTTGGGCCGGTGGCCCGGGTCGCCGTCCCCGTCAGACGGTGGGGTCGACGGGTGGGCGTGCGAGAGCTTCACGCAGAACGGGGTGATCTTGTGGCTGCCGCCGGCAGCGGCGGCGAGCCGCTCCCGCACCTCCGGATCGGGAGCCTGATGGTGGGACTGGGCCTCCAGATAGGCGTGGCAGAGCTGGGCGAGGTCGGGCGGTGGGGCCGGGGTGGGTGACGGTGGGGCACCGGTCGGGGGACGGTCCGGAGTGGCCGTACCGGCGGGACCCGGTGCCGCTGGCACCGCACCGGGTGGGGTGGAGCCGTGATCGCCACCGCCGGCGTCGTCGCCGCCGCGGTGGCGGGGCGCAGGGGCGCCCAGCAGGTCGTGCGCGGACTGCTGGGCCGGTTCCGGTAGGGCGCCGGTCTGTGCGGCCAGCGCCGCGCCGCCGAGGAACACCACCGCCGCGCCGGCGGTCGCCTTGACCAACGCGGTGCGCCGCAGAGCCGGCCCGATCCGGCGGCGCCGGGGGACCTCGGGCCGGTATACCCTGCGGAACCCGTCGACCGCGGCCCGCTCCCCGGCCAGCTCATCCGGGCGTGCTGGAGCGGCGGCCGCGGTCAGCAGCCGGGACAGCCCGCGCCGATCGGGCGCGGCCGGCTGGCCGGTGAGCAACTGTTCCGCCTCCCGTGCGGTTAACCGCCGGGAGGTACGGGGCCGGGGAGTTCGCATCGCAATGACCTAGGCGTCGCGGCCGCCGTAGGCGTTACACCCACGGGTGGCGCGGAGGTCCGGCGCCGCTGTACCTCGGCGTGCTCGGCGAGCCGGCGCAGCCCGCGCAGCGCCGCCACCCGTACCGCGCCCGGCCGTTTGCCCAGCACTTTCGCGGTGCCCGCGACGTCGAGCCCGACGACGACCCGCAACAGCACCGCCTCGGCCTGGTTGCGCGGCAGGGTACCGATGACGGCCAGCGCCCACTCGGTGTCCAGGTGCTCGGCCGCCTCCGCCCACGCGTCGGCGGTACCCACCTCGGGTACCCCCGCCGGCTCGACCAGCTCTTCGGGCCGGCGCCGGACCCACCGGCGATCGTCGATGGCCCGGTGCCGCGCCACCCGCAGCAGCCAGACCGCGAACCCGTCCGCGTCCCCCCGGAACCGGGACAGGTCCCGGGCCACGTGCAGCCACGTCTCCGAGGCGACGTCCTCGGCGGCGCCGCCGACCAGGACCCGCAGGTAACGCAGCAGCCCCGGCTGGTGCGCCCGCCATAGCCGGGCGAACCCGAGCTCGTCGCCGGCGCGCGCGGCGGCCACCGCCTCGTCCAGGTCCCCCACCCGATCCCGCATCGTGACCCCATCGACTGTGCCGGATGCTCGGGACCATACCGGGGAACCCGCGCACCCACCATCCGCACAGGCGTGGCGGATCGCCGGGCGCTATCCGGGACGGGTGCGCAGCGCGGTGGTCACGGCCACCCAGCCGAGGCAGCTGGCCAGGCAGATCCGTTCCAGGACACCGGTCAGCGCGGTGTGCCCGGACAGCAGCAACGCGGCGAACGTGGCGGTACCGGCGGGGACCAGCAGCACCGCGGTCCATCGCGACGCGACGCGTACCCACGGGTCGGCCGCCCACGCGGCCGCCGCCAGGACGGCCAGCGCGCACAGCCCCACCGCGGCGATGCTCGCCCCGGCGTGCACCAGGTCGCCGGCCGTCGGGCGCTGGAACGGCGGCAGCGGGCAGCCCGGGCTGCACTGGACGGCCCCGGAGACCAGCAGGAACGGCACGGCGAGGCCCAGGGCGAGCGCGGCCGCGGCGGCGACGGGACGCAGCGCGAGGGCGGCACCCGCGGCGGCGACCCCGAGCAGGAGCAGGGCCAGCCGGTACAGCAGGGCGTGCGGCGCGCCCGCCACCCCCGACTCGCTCACGTACCCGGCGATGCCCGGCCCGTCCCGGGTGGCGAGGGCGAGGCCGGCGGACGCGAGCAGGGTCGCGAAGAGCGCGCCGGCCGCGCAGGTGCGGGCCAGCGCCCGTGAGCGAAATGAGTGAATCGCCACCCTCACCTACTCGCCGTTGTCGGGCAACTACGGATCGCCCAGCATGGATGAAAGGAGGGACGCCATGCCCAGCCCCTTGCAAACCCCCGTCAAGGTACCCAGTCGCCGCGTGGTCATGGGGCAGGTCGTCGACGTGGAGGAGTCCTACGCCCGCGACCTCGCCGTACCCCCGGCGGTGCTCTTCCCGCTGCTGATCGCCGCCGCCGCCGTCGACCTCGTCGGCCTGCTGATCAGCGCGATCTTCCGGATCGGCGTACCCACCGCCCGGCGGCCGCTCAAGTCGCTGCGCAAGGGCCCGCAGTTCATGGTCACGCCGATCTGGGTCCGCGACGCCGACGACTCGCTCGTGGAGGTCGAGGTGCACGGGCATCTCAACGGCAGCGCGGTGATCCGCCGGGACCGCATCCGCACGGTCACCCGCCGGCAGAAGGGCGACCTGCCGCTGCTCGCCGGGCCCATCGAGAACCTCACCACGAGCCGGGTGCTGCGGCCCCGCCGGGCGACCCTGCTGACCCACCTGGGCGCCGGGCTGGTCCTGCAGGGGATCCTCGGCGCGCTGCTGATCGGTCTCGTGGCCGCCGCCGCGCTGGGTGCCTTCGGCTAGCGCTTGCCCATGGGTCAATCATGGGCGGCATGACCATCACCCATATCTCGGTACTGTCCGTGCCGGTCACCGACCAGGACCGGGCCCGGGACTTCTATGTCGACACGCTGGGCTTCGACCTGGTCGCCGACAACCCGATGGGCCCGGACCAGCGCTGGGTCCAGGTCGCCCCGCACGACGGACAGACCGGTCTGACGCTCGTCACCTGGTTCGAGAACATGCCTCCGGGCAGCGTCCAGGGGCTGGTGCTGCAGACCCCGGACGTCGACGCGGAGGCCGAACGGCTGCGCGCGGCCGGCGTCGCCCTCACCGGGCCGGAAGACGCCGAATGGGGGCGCTTCGTCACGTTCACCGACCCTGACGGCAACGGCATCGTGCTGACCAGCCGGCCGCTGGTCGACCCCGGCGCCTGAGCCGGCGCGCGCCGCCGCCGCGGCGATCGTGGCCCTTCTCGTTGCGGCCACCGAGGTGGTCGAGGGTGGCAAGGGGTACGCTACGGCGGGCTCACGCGCTGGCCGGCCAGGGTACCTGGGTGGAATGGTAGTAGTGCACGCCGAGCACCTTCCAGCGCGGTCCCTGCGCGGCCAGCCGGATGCGGAACGCCGACCAGGTGTGCGTCGCCGCCGGCGACCAGCCCAGCTCGGCGATCGCCGGCAGGCGCGGGAACGCCATGAACTCGATGTCGGCCGACGTCCGGATCGTCTCCGTCCACAGTGGAGCCTCGACGCCGAGCACCGCGGTCGCCGGTACCCCCGTCAGGTAGGAACCGGGGTCCCAGCGCCCGTACCTTCCGGTGGAAAACCGCGGCCGTCGCGCCGAGCCTGAGCCCCAGCCAGTCCGCCCGGCCCGGCGCGAGCCCCAGCCGGTCCCCGGCCGCATCCCCGACCGGGGGGCAGCGCCGGGCGTTCTACGTCACGTTCTACGGCGCGGCCGTCAACACCCCGCCCGGCAGCCGGGACATCGCCTACCCCACGGCGCACCGCCAGGCCGGCGGCACCGGCACGTACCGCGACCCGATCACGCTCGCGACCGACCGCACCGAGGTCGCGGTCGGCACCGTCGTCTACTACGCCCCGCTGCGCCGGTACTTCGTGATGGAGGACAGCTGCACCGACTGCGAGGAGGAGTGGCGCGGCCGCGGGCCGGCCGGCGGCCCGCGGTTCCCGCACATCGACCTGTGGACCGGCACCGCCACCGACGACGGCATCATCCGGTGCGAGAACTCGCTGACCCGCGACGGGCAGAGCACCGTGCTGGTCGACCCGCCACCGAACCTACCGGTCTCGCCGGGCCCGCTCTACGACGGGAGGACCTGCTTCCGGCCCTGAGATAGGGTCGGGTCGCCCATGTCGACCGCCCTTCCTCCGCCGGCGCCGAGCCAGGCCGCCATCGTCCACCGGCTGCGCACCGCCGGGTGCGTGTTCGCCGAGGACGAGGCGCGCCTGCTGGCCGAGTGCGCCGCCACGCCGGCCGCGCTGCTGGCCATGGTCGACCGGCGGGTCGCCGGGGAACCGCTGGAGCACGTGGTGGGCTGGGTCGACTTCTGCGGCCTGCGGATCGCGGTCGACCCGGGCGTCTTCGTGCCCCGCCGGCGGACCGAGCTGCTGGTGCGCCGGGCCGCCGCGCTCGCCGCGCCGGGCGCCACGGTGGTGGACCTGGCGTGCGGCTGTGGGGCGGTGGGCCGGGCGGTGGCCGCGCTCGTCGCGGGTGTCGCGCTGCACGCGGTGGACATCGAGCCGGCCGCCGTGCGGTGCGCCCGGCGCAACCTCGCCACGGTCGGCGGCCAGGTGTACGCCGGTGACCTGTACGACCCGCTCCCGGCGGGGCTCCGGGGCCACGTCGACGTGCTGGTGGCCAACGTGCCGTCCGTCCCCACCGAGGCGGTGGAACTGATGCCCCGCGAGGCGCGGATCCACGAACCGCGGGTGGCGCTGGACGGCGGGGCCGACGGCCTGGACATGGTACGCCGGATCGCCGGGCCCGCCTGCGACTGGCTGGCCGCGGGCGGTCACCTGCTCGTGGAGACCGGGGCCGGGCAGGCCGGCACGGCGGTCGGCGTGTTGGCCCGGGCCGGACTCACCCCGACCGTGGTCCACGACGACGACCTGCCGGCGACGGTGGTCACCGGCCGCCGCTGAGGGGTCGCGGCCGGGCTCAGTACGGGTTGCCGTGCCCCGGCAGGCGCACGTCGGCCAGGCCGCGCGGGCGCAGCGGCGGGGCCGGGGCTCCGGTACCCCGGGCCATCCCGTCCAGCAGCTCCTCCAGCGCGCCCAACGCGTCCATCCGGGGGCGCCAGCCCAGCTCCTTCTCGGCGCGCGCGGTCGACAGCAGCGGAGCCTGCGCCGCCAGGCGTATCCAGCCGGGCTCGGTGGGCTGCAGGCGTGCGTGCCAGGTCAGGCCGGCGCCCAACCGCAACACCGCCGCCGGTACCCGCACCGCCCGGCCGTGGTACCGCGCCGCGACCCGCGCGCCGTCGAGCACCGGGTCGGCGGCGATGTTGACCGGGCCGCGCAGGTCCCCGAGCGCCGCCCGGGTGTACGCCTCGGCGACGTCGTCGGCGTGCACCGCCTGTACCCGCAACCGCGGGTCGTACGGCACCACCGGCAGGCGGCCCAGCCGCAGCAGCTGCAGCGGCGCCAGCGGCCCGATGAAGTACCGGGCGATCTCCGCGGCCGCCGACCGCTGGAAGGTCAGCGCCGGCCGGACCCGCACCACCCGCAGCTCCGGGTGGGCCAGCTCCACCTCGTCGAGCAGTGCCTCGACGTCGGCCTTGTCCCGGCTGTAGGTCGAGCCGGGCACGCCGGTCACCGGCCACTCCTCGCCGACCTTCTCGTCCTTGGGGCCCGGGGCGTACGCGCCCACCGAGGAGGCCACCACCAGCGCCGGTACGCTGGCCCGCACGGCGGCCTCGGCGACGTACCCGGTGCCGGTCACGTTGGTGCGCCGGATCGCCCGCCGGTCATGGCTGGGCTGGATCTGCCAGGCGAGGTGGACCACCACGCCGGCCCCGGCGAACACGTCGGTCAGCCGGGACACCGCGTCGGGCGCCCCCACGTCGACCGCGTGCCAGTCCACGCCGTCGTACGGCGCCCCGGCGTCCGGGCCGGGTACCCGCCGCGCCACACCCGTCACGGCGTCCACCTGATCCTCGCGGGCCAGCCGGCGCAGCAGCGCGGTCCCCACGTTGCCCGACGCTCCCACCACGACGAAGCGCATCTCTGTCTCTCCTCAGCTCAGGTCGGACGACTGCTCGCGGTCGACCTTGCGGTCGTCGCGCAGCTCGGTGTAGGGCTCCGTGTCGGCCGGATGCCCGGCCTCCAGCGCCCGGCCGCGCTCCATCTCCGCGTTGAGCTCCGCGCCGAGCAGCACGGCGGTGTTGGTGAGGTACAGCCAGACGAGGAAGATGATGATCGCCGCAAGGGCCCCGTAGGTCTTGTTGTACGAGCCGAAGTTGGCCACGTAGAGCCCGAACCCGGCCGAGCCGAGCAGCCAGATCAGCACGGCCACCAGCCCGCCGGGCGAGACCCAGCGGAAGCCGCCCTGGCGGGCGTTGGGCGCGGCCCAGTAGAGGATGGCGAACACCAGGCTGATGATCAGCGCGAGCACCGGCCACTTGGCGATGTCCCACACCTGTGCGGCGACCTTCCCCACGCCGAGCAGCTTGCCGACCTGCTCGGCGAGCTTGCCGGTCAGCACGACGGCGAACGCGGAGATGGCCAGCAGCACGCCGGTGACGATCGTGACGCCCAGCCGTACCGGCAGCTTCTTCCAGATCGGCCGCCCCTCCGGCACGTCGTAGATGGCGTTGCTGGCGCGCATGAACGCGGCCACGTAGCCCGAGGCCGACCACAGCGCCGCGAGGAGGCTGACGATCGCCAGAACGCTCGCGGTGTTCTGGTTGCTGTTGAGGATGTTGTTCACCGCGCCGGTGAGGATCTGGCGGGTGGCGCCGGGGGCGAGCTGGGCGATGTTGTTCACCACGGTGTCCACCGCCGAGCGGCTGATCAGGCGCAACGCGGAGACCAGCACCAGCAGGCCGGGGAAGAGCGACAGGATCGCGTAGTAGGTCAGTGCGGCGGCCCAGTCGGACAGGTTGTCGCGCCGGTACTCCTTGACCACCCGCTTGAGCACACCCCACCAGGAGCGGCGGCTCAGTTGGGTCGGCTTGTCCGGCCCCTCCTCCGCGGTGGGCTGCGCTGGAGGCAGCTCGGTGCGGACGTCTCCGGCGTCGCGGTCGCCCCGGGCGGATCGTGATCGTGCGGACATCGCAGGCTCCCCTCGTCTTCCCAGGGGGCTACCCCGGGTGGGCCGCCGAAAACCGGCTCAGGAGGCCAGCTCGGAGAGGACCCGGGGCACCTCGTCGACCAGTTCCCGCGCGAGGAACCCGACCCGGCCCACCCGGGCGGCCAGCCGCTGCCCCGCAGCCGCGTGGACGTAGGTCGCCCAGCACGCCGCCTGCTCCGGCGTGGCGCCCCGGGCGAGCAGTCCGCTGACCACGCCCGCGAGCACGTCGCCGCTGCCCGAGGTACCCAGGCCGGTGTCACCGCCCTCCTCCACCCAGCGCCGCCCGTCCGGGGTGGCGACCTGCCCGTACAGGGTGGTCACCGCGCCGTACCGGCGGGCGATCTCGGCCGCGTCGGCGCCCAGGTCGGCCAGCTTCCGGCCGAGCAGGATGGCGCCTTCCCGGGTGTTCGGGGTCAGCACCGCGGCCCGCTCGCCCAGCGCCGGTACCCGGGCCAGCGCGCCCAGGGCGTACGCGTCGAGGACCAGCGCCGCCTCGGATCCCAGCTCGGGTACCAGCCCGCGCAGCATCGTCCCGGTCTGCGCCACCTCATCGAGCCCTGGACCGAGCAGCACCACCCCGGCACCCGCCACTGCGTCCGCGAGCGCCTTGACCGCCGCCGCCCCGTGGATCGCGCCCTGCCGCTCGGGCAGCCCGAGCACCGCCGCCTCCGGTACCGCCACGCCCAGCGCCGCCGCGCCCGGCGCGGCGACGGCCAGCTGCAGGACACCCGCGCCGGCCCGCAGCGCGGCGACGCCGGCCAGCCGCACCGCCCCGACGGTGGCCCGGGCGCCGCCGATCACCAGGACCGTGCCCCGGGCGTGCTTGCCACCGTCGGGCGTGGGCAGCGGCCAGTCCCGCAAGAGGCCCGGGGTCAGCGCGCGCGGCTCAGACATGAGCCTGCCGCGTCGGCTCGACCCCGGCCCGCTCGATGTGCGCGGTGTCGTTGAAGGTGGCCAGGCGCAGCCGGCCGTCCTCGCGCGCCCAGCTGGTCAGCGAGGCGTTGTGCAGCCGGGCGGCGGCGAGCGGGAGCAGGTCCGCCTCGGTCAGCCCCTCGACGAGGTACCGCAGCAGCAGCGCCACCGCCTCGTGCGCGACCAGCAGGACCCGCCCGTCCGGGTACGCCTCGCGCAGGTCGCGCAGCGTCGAGCGCAGCCGCAGCGCCACGTCGGTCCACGCCTCCCCGCCCGGCGGCCGGTAGTAGAACGGGCCGAGCCGGGCCCGCCGGGCCGCCTCCTGCGGGTACCGCACGGCGACCCCGTGCCGGGTAAGCAGGTCGATGATACCCAGCTCCCGGTCGCGGACCCGCTCGTCCAGCCGGATCGGGGCACCGCCGCCATCCGGGGGGCCGGCGGCGACGACGGCCAGCTCCGCGGTCTGCACCGCGCGCCGGTACGGCGAGCTGACCACCACGTCGGGGCGCAGTTCGGACAGCAGCCGCCCGAGCGCCCGCGCCTGTGCCTCACCGGTCGCCGACAACGGCACGTCGGCGTCGCGCTGCTCGATCGGGATCACCTCCGCCCCAGACGCCTCGGCCCGGTCGGCCGCCGCGTTCGCGACGCTCTCGCCGTGCCGCACGACACCCAGCCACGCCAGCTCCGCCACGCCCGGCCTCCTACCCATCACGCGGCCCTTCATACCTGGCGATTCTGCCCGCCGGCCGGTACCCGGTGGCCGCCATCCGCAGTGGACTAGCCATCCGCCGGTACCGCTTCGACCGGCGCCGGCACGGGCGCCGGCGCCCGAGCCGTGACCAGCGCGCCGAGCGACGCCGCCACGGCGACGAGCAGCAGGCTCGGCGCCGTCGAACCGGTGCGCTGCGCGAGGAGCCCGGCACCGAGGAAGCCCAGGGGGCCAGGGGCCGAGATCGCGATGTTCACCGAGGTCATCACGCGGGCGCGCAGGGCCGGCGGGGTACGCGTCGTCACCGCCGAGAAGAAGCGCGGGAAGAACAGCCCCGAGCACACCCCGTCGGCCGCCACGACCGCCGTGAGCGCCCAGGCCGGTACCGGCAGCAGGAGCAGCCACCCCGACGCGGCGATGCCGGCCAGCGCCCACGCGGCGGTACGCCCACCCGTGCGGCGGGCTCGCGACGAGATCAGCCCGCCGGCGACCGACCCGGCCCCGTAGGCGCCCAGCAGCCATCCGGCCAGCGAAGGGCCGCCGCCGTGCAGGGCCAGGACCGGCAGGGTCGCCATCATCGCGGTCCAACCGACCTCGATGAGCCCGACCCCGACCACCTGGTACCGCAGCCGCCGGTCCCGGACCAGGTACCGCAATCCTTCACCGACACCGTTGCCACCCGGCTCGGCGGGCTCGGCCGGCCGCGCCGCCGGCACCAGCGTCGCGACGAGCAGGAACGCGCACAGGTACGACGCCGCGTCCAGCACGAGCACGTTGGTCGGCCCGATCAGCGCGACCAGCACGCCGCCGAGCGCCGGCCCGACGAAGCTCGCCGTCTCGTTCGCCGAACCCATGAGCCCGCCGACGCGGGTGATCCGCAGCTCGTCGTCGCCGACGAGCCCGGCGAGCACGAGCCGTTGCGACGAGGAGTACGCGGGGAAGAACGCGCCGACCAGGAACCCGAGCGCCAGCAGGAGCCCGAGGTTCAGCACGCCGATCCGGTACAGGACGGGCACGAGCCCCACCAATACCGCCCGGGCCAGGTCGGAGCCGAGCATCATGCGCCTGGGCCCGAGCACCGTCGCCACCCGGCCACCCCACAGCCCGAGCACCGACATCCCGACGAACTCCGCCGCCAGCACGGCGCCCATCCGCGCCGGCGAGTGCGTGGAGACGAGCACGAACCACGGCAGCGCCACCGCGGTCATCTCGGACCCGGTGGTCGAGATGACGTCGGCGGCGAACAGCCCCGCCAACGAACGTGCCACCCGGGGTGCGCCGCTCACAGCCGCGAGCGTAGGTCCCGCCACCGCCGGGGTCGACCAGATTGCCGGGCCAGCGCGAGATCTTGGACGCTGGCACCCCCTGGAGGGGGCGCCAGCGTCCAAGATCGGGCCACGACCGGAGGTCAGCCGGTCACGCCGACCAGGGCCGGCAGGTACCCGAACCGGTACCCGTTGCTGGTCGGGTGGTACGAGTCGGTCACCGGCCAGGTGGTCGAGTTGATCCACGGCTGCTTGGTGAGGTTCAGCCCGAACAGCCCGCACGAGGCGGTCTGCTCGAACAGGTGCGGGTACCCGAGCACGATCACGGTCGCGTGGGGCGCCCGGCTGCGGATGGCGGCGTACGTGCGGTCGAGCCGGGCCGGCAGGGTCCCGGTAGCGAAGGACTTCGCGTTGTTGACCGCGAAGGCGCAGGCGCCGTCGGTGCCGAGCAGGCAGGTGGTCACGACGCTGACGAAGCCGGCGTCGTTGCCGCCGATCGTGATGGTGACCAGCGTGGTGGCGGCGCTGAGCACGCCGAGCTGGTTGTTCAGCACGTCGGCGGTGGTCGCCCCGCTGCAGGCGGCCGAGGTGAACGTGGCGACGGCGTGGGACCGGGCCCACAGCGCGGTGTACGAGCGGGGGCTGCGCGAACAGCTCCCGCTGGCGGAGTCGTACCCGCCGGCGCCGACGCCGGAGGAGTACGAGTCGCCCAGGGCGGCGTACGTGATCGGAGCGGCCGCCCACGCGGGGCTGATGGCCACGACCGCGGCCACGGCACCGAGCAGTGCCGCGCCGACCAGGCGGAACAGGGAAGGGGGACGGAGACTCATGACGCGACCTCCCGGAGCAGGGGAGCAACGCATCGGCGTTGGTCAAGAAATTGTTACGCGCGAGTAACTAGTTGTTAAGAGCTGAGATAGATATTTGCGAATCTCGCAAACCCGGTCGTTGACCTGGGCACATGGGCTCTCGGCTACGCTCGTAGGGGCCGCACGACAAGGGGGCAGGTTCGGCATGACACCGCGCGCACTGCTGCTGGAAGGCATCCACCCGCACGCCGGTGCGCGGCTGAGCGCCGAGGGGTACGACGTCGAGACGGTCAGCCGGGCGCTGGACGAGGACGAGCTGATCACGCGGCTGCGCGGGGTACACCTGCTGGGTGTCCGGTCCAAGACCACGGTGAGCGCCGCGGCCGTCAAGGCGGCCCCGGACCTGGTGGCGATCGGCGCCTTCTGCATCGGCACCGACCAGATCGACCTGGCCGCCGCCGCGGCTGCCGGGATACCGGTCTTCAACGCGCCGTTCTCCAACACCCGCAGCGTCGTCGAGCTGGCCGTCGCCGAGATCATCGCGCTGACCCGGCGGCTGACCGAGAAGAACGCCGCGATGCACGCGGGGGTGTGGGACAAGGACGCCGCCGGAAGCCACGAGATCCGCGGGCGCAACCTGGGCATCGTCGGGTACGGCAACATCGGCGCGCAGCTGTCCGTCCTCGCCGAGAGCCTCGGCATGCGGGTGTACTTCCACGACACCGACGACAAGCTCTCCCTCGGCAACGCCCAGCGTTGTGACACCCTCGACGACCTGCTGCGGGTGGCCGACATCGTGACCCTGCACGTCGACGGCCGGCCGGGCAACAGCGGCTTCTTCGGTGCCGCGCAGTTTCGCCGGATGCGCCCCGGGGCGCTGTTCCTCAACCTGAGCCGGGGGTTCGTCATCGACCACGCGGCACTGCGCGAGCACCTGGCCTCGGGCCACCTCGGCGGCGCGGCGATCGACGTTTTCCCCCGGGAGCCCAGGGGGCGCGGCGACGAGTTCGTCTCCGAGCTGCGCGGGCTGCCCAACGTGATCCTCACCCCGCACATCGGCGGCTCGACCGAGGAGGCGCAGGCCGACATCGGCGCGTTCGTGGCGAACAAGCTGCACCAGTACGCCGCCGAAGGGGTCACCACGCTGAGCGTCAACCTCCCGCCGGTCGCCCTGCCGCAGCAACCGGGCACCCACCGGCTGGTGCACGTGCACCGCAACACCCCGGGCGTGCTGGCCGCGGTCAACAGCATCCTGGCGGCGCACGACGTCAACATCGAGGGCCAGCTCCTCGGCACCCGCGGCGAGGTCGGTTTCCTGTTGACCGACATCGGTACCCGGTACGCCGACGAGGTGCTGGACGAGTTGCGCGCCATGGAGCAGACGATCCGGCTACGCGTGCTGTCGTGAACCACCTCCCGGCAGGCTGATCTACAGGGTTGGCCCGGGCGCGGCATGGGTACCGATGGTCAGACGACCAAGGAGGTGACATGCCGAACGAGATCCCCGCCATCACGATGGCGCTGGTCCTGCAGATCTGGTTCACGGCCATCCTTTTGGTGGTCGGTGCGCTGCTGTGGCGTCAAGCGCACCCGAGGGACGACTCCGGCCGGACGGAGCGCGGCCGGCGATAGTTCCGGCGGCCGGATACGCAGATCTTGGACGGTTGCTGGTGGAGTTGCGCCCGCAGCTTGCTCGCGCTGCCCGCGCCGACCTGCCCGGTGACACCTGATCATGACCCGGTTCGTGTCATACCCGCGCAGTAAACTGACGATTACAGCTTCCCCACCTGCAAGGCCGACGCGCGCCTACGACAGGCACGGGAACGGGAGGCAATCGTGAAGGGCGACCGGGTCGAGATCGTGGTGGACGCCGGCGGCGAGACGCGCACCTACGAGGTGGCCGCGACCAGGGCCGGGCGGCGGGTCGAGGTGGCCGTCAGCCGGGGCGTGGTGACCGTGTCCGAGGTGACCCGGGGCGGCAGCGTCGCGCGCACCGCCCGGTTCATGGCCAGCCGCGTGCTGGCACTGGTCGAGCATCCCGCGCCGCGCGGCGCGCTCCCCGACGACCTGCCCGTGCCGCGCCCCGGCCCGCAGGCGGTGGAGCCGGCGCTGTTGGACGCCCGCCGCGCGGCCGGGTAGCCGGGCCACAGCGACGGCTTGGCGACAGCCCGGCGGGGCGCCGCCGGGCTCCGAGGGTCGATAGCGGGCGCTAGCGTGCGCTATCGTATTCGCATGACGACCCCCCGTATCGACCCGGCAAAGCGGCTGGCCGAACTGCTGGAGACGCTCCCGGCCGAGGAGCGCAAGGAGATCACCGCGTGGCTGCTCGACCAGCGCCACTCCGGGTCGGCCCCGCTGATCAGCGCGATCTTGCCGCGTGGCGAGCGGACCGCCCGGCTCACCGGCGCGCTGCCGGTCGGCGAGGACAACCAGCTCGTGACGATCCGGCTGCCCAGCGAGCGGCACGCCCAGCTGCGGGCCTGGTGCAGCCAGCACGAGTTCACCATGGCGGCGGTGGTCCGCGGCCTCATCGAGCGCTTTCTGGAGCAGCAGCAGCGCTCGGGCGCGCCGGGCTGACCGGTTCGCCCCGGCAGCACCCACCGGGACGGGCGGTCCGCGCGGTAGCGGCGGTCAGCCGCCCAGCAGGGCGCGGGTGTCGCGCGGCAGCGGGTGCGCGGTGAAAAAGCTCCAGATCGCCTCGTTGGCGGCGAAGTCGCCGGGTCGCGCGCCGGGCCACCGGTGCCCCTTGCCGGCCAGCGTGTACAGCTCGACCGAGGCGGTCCCCGAGCACCGGCTGTAGGCGGTTAGCGTGGCACCCGGAACGGTGCTCACCGTCGGGCTGGCCGGGCAGCCGTTGTGCACCGCCCAGCGTCGGGCGGCCTCCGGGATGCCGTAGGTCCAGTACGCCTGCCCGTGCCCGTCGTACGGGTTCTGCGTGTCGGCGCTGCCGTGCACGCCCAGCACCGGTACCGGGCCAGCCGGGCATGGCGCGGGCGCGCGCAGGCCGCCGACCGCGGCCACCGCCGCGAACAGCCGCCGCGGGTCGCAGGCCAGCTCGCTGACCTCCCGCCCGCCACCGGAGAACCCGGCGGCATAGATCCGCCGGCGGTCGACGCAGTACCGCTCGCTCACCATCGACACCAGCTCCCGCATGAACGCCGTCTCGTCGGGTCCGCTGGCCAGCCAGGCGGGGGTGCCGGGGACGTTCCAGATGAAGCCGGTACCGGAGCGGCGGTTGCCCTGGGGGTAGACCACCATGAAGCGGTGCGCGTCGGCGGTGCCGCTCATCCGGCTGTTCGCCTCCTGCCCGGCCGCCGTCGACCCGCTGCCGTGCAGGTCCACCACGAGCGGGAGGCGCTGCGCCGGGGAGTACCCCGGCGGGATGTGCAGGCGCGCGACCCGGTCGCGGCCGCCGACCCGCAGGGTCAGCGTGCTGGTGCCGGGGCTGGTCGGCTGCCCGCAGCGCGGGCCCGGGTTCGCGGTGGCGGCGACGGGCTGCGGGCGCGGGGGAGCCGCGCGCGCGTGCGCGCACCCCGTCAGGATGACGGTCAGCGTTGCCAGCGCGGCCGCCCCACCTGGGACCCCCACCCGCCGGCCACGTCGAGGGCCCACCCGTGCCCCACCCCTCACAGCCGTTGCTGCTGGCATGGTAGGCAGACGGATCAACCGGCGGGGTCCGCCGACGGGTTGTCAACCGATCTCCGACCGGGTGGAGGAGGTGCGACCCGGCCCGCCGGGCGGGCCGGGGACACCACGTCAGACCCGGTAGGGGTTCACGCCGAGGGCCGCCATGAGGAACCAGCTCGTCGCGCCGACGTGCTGGTTCTGGAAGTAGCCGAAGCCGAACCCGGTGTCGAACGCGCTCGACGCGGCCACCACGCCGCCGCCGGCGGGCAGCGGGCTACCGGTCCAGGTGCCGCCCTCGGCCGGGTCGAACAGCCGGCCGCCGTTGGGGTCCGAGGTCAGCCCGACGGTCTGCCCGCCGCCGAGGGTGGCCTGGGCGGAGGCGATCTGCTGGAGGTACCCGCGGGCCCGCGCGCAGTCGCCGCCACCGCGGGAGCGCCGGTCGTCGCGGGCCAGCAGCGCGGCTGCCAGGTGTGCGGTGCCCTCGAACCACACCGCGTCGCGGTCGTTGGCCCGACCACCGCCGTTGGGTACCGGCCCGGTCAGCTTCTTCGACTGGTCGCTGAACGTGACGCCGGAGACCCGGTACCCGCCCGGCAGCTGCGAGTTGACGGACACCCCACCGACATCGGTGGTGTTGAGGTCGTCCGCCACCCAGTCGATCGCACCGGCGAACCGGCGCTCCCCCAGCGCCAGGAACTGCCACGTGTTGACGTCTTCCGGCAGGATGTCCTTGTTGATCAGATCTGGCGCGGCGGCCTGGGTACCGGTGTAGAAGAACCTGCCGGTCCGGTTGTACATGGCCGTCACGAAGTCACGCGCGCGGGCCGCCTTGGCGTGCCACGAGCCGTCCCCGGTGAACCGCGCCAGCAGCCGGAACAGGCCGAAGCAGTCGATGTTGTGCTCGGTCGAGGACCACGGCTGCACGGTCGTACCGTCGGCCTGCACGCCGCCCACGTACCCGCCGAACGCGTGCGGCGACGTGCTCGTCGTCACGATCCAGTTGCCGAGCGCGGCGGCGCCGTCGAGGTACTTGCGCTCGCGGGTACGGGCGTAGAGGTGCACGAGGGACAGGCCGACCCAGGCCACGTCACCGACCGCGGAACCGCTGAACCCGAACGGCCACAGGAACGCGGCCTTGCCGTCCTCCCGGACCAGCCCCGGGAAGAACGGGCTGCCGCCGTAGAAGAGCATCGGGCCGGCCGCGTACGCCTGGCGGATCCGCCCGTCGGTGAACCTCTCGTCGTTGGCCTGGATCCACCGGAACGCGTCCCCGATGATCTTCGCCCGGCGCACGTGCTCCCTCGTCGGGCGGGCCAGGTAGGCGATCAGCGCGAGCGCGTTGTCGTAGGCGAACGCGGTGGTCAGCAGCCCCGACTCGTTGTTGTAGCTCTGCAGCAGGCGCAGCTCGTCACCCTTGCGATAGCCGTCCATGACGAAGTCGAGGTACCGGTACGCCCGGCTGACCGGACCGGACAGCTCGCCGGCCGGGGCCGACTCTGCCGCGGACGCCGTCCCGGACGTCAGCGCCGCCCCGACCGGCACGACCGCGGCGGCCGCCGCGGCGGAATACCCGAGTACGCGCCGGCGGGACAGCGCTCTCCAGGATAAGGACTGCGCGGGGATGTCTTCCGACATGCTTCCTCCAGGGAAAGAGCTCCGGCTCGTGGCTTTGGCGGGAGAGCGCTCTCCCGATCGGAGCAGACGCCATTGAAACGCGCCGTTGACATCCGCGCAATGGTCCGCGCTCCACCACTCCGCCGATCTTGGACTTCTGCCGGCCGCAGATCGGGGCAATCCGGCGTGACCCGGGCACCACACGTCCAAGATCGCGGAGGCCTAGAAGGTCCCCGCGCGGCGCAGCTTTCCCGGACGGCCGTCGGGGTCGAAGAACAGCGGGTACAGCACGGCCGCCGCCGCGCGGGCCCAGCGCGGCGCACCCGGGTCCCGGTACCAGCGCACCCGGCCCGGCGGCCGCGGCCCGACCCGCCCGCCGCCGTGCCACGCCTCCAGCTCGTCCGCCACCTTCGCGAACGCGGCGAACGCCCCGGCCGGGTCGACGAGGTCGGCGTCGTCCCCGTCCGCCCGGTCCAGGTGCTCCCGGGCCAGCGTCAGCCGCACCTGCCGGGGCAGCCCGCCGTGGGCGCCGGTCGGGTCGGCCTCGTCCATCACCGCGCAGCTCAGCTCCGAGTCGTGCGTCCACGAGCGCAGGTTGAAGTTGTCCGACCCGATGCCGAGCCAGGTGTCGTCGACCACGCACACCTTGGCGTGCACGTAGACCGGGGTACCCGCGCGGTTCTCCAGCCCGTAGACGGCGACCCGGTCGTCGCCGGCCCGGCGCATGGCCGCCAGCGCCTGTCCGCGCCCGCGCAGCTGGGTGGCGTCGGCGAGGGTACCGGGCTGGTCGGGGTAGGCCGGCACGACGGCGATGAGGCGCAGTTCGGGGTTGTCGGCGAGGGCCTGCGCGAACGACTCGGCGACCGGGACCGACCACAGGTACTGGTCCTCGACGTAGACCAGCCCGCGGGCCTGGCGCAGCGCCCGGCTGTACCCGCGCGCGACGCTGCGCTCCCCGTCCGGCGCGAACGGGTACCCGCGCCGCCGGTACGGGTAGGTGCGCAATACCTGCACCGCCTGGGTGCCGCGGGGTTCCGGGTCGGGTAGCTGCGCCGGCATCGCGTCGGGCCGGTCGTCGTCGTGGCGCACCAGGTCGGCCAGCCGGAGGAACGGGTTGCGCGTCACCGGGGTCGGATCCGACCAGCGCTCCCGGAACGAGTACTCCACGTCGCCGACCGCCGGCCCGCGGATGGCGAGCATGATGTCGTGCCACGGCGGGCGCGGCCCGTACGCCGCTGCCATGCCCACCGCCTGCGGATCGCCCCGGTGCTCGGCGTCGTCGTTGCGGCCATGACACAGGTCGATGCCGCCGACGTAGGCGATGTCCCGGTCCGGGCGGCCGGGATGGCGCAGGACCACGATCTTCTGGTGGTGCGACCCGCCGGCCCGCACCCGCATGTCCCGGATGCACTCGCCGCCGGCCGCCTCGATCTCCTCGCCGAGATGCCGGTTCTCCTCGGCGCTGAAGTACAGCCGGTCCAGGTGCGAGCGCCAGATCAGACCCTTGACGACCGCGCCGCGCTCGGCGGCCTCGCACAGCACCCGGGTCACCTCGGTACCCGGTCCGGAAAGCCGCTCGTCCGGGTCGCCGCGCCAGTCGGTGAACAGCACCAGGTCCCCGGCGCGGGTGGCGCGGAGCCCGGCGAGCAGCTCGGTGAAGTACGCCCGCCCGTGCACCACGGCCCGTACCTCGTTGCCGGTGGTCCAGGCGAGGCCGGACGACCGGCGCCGGTCCAGGCCGGTGTACGGGTTGCCGCGCTGCTCGCTCGTCAGGAACCACCGCTCCGGCGCCACCGGCCCTACGTTCCCCGTCCGCCCCCGCGGGTAAACGAAGCCCCCCGGGGTCCGGGGGTTTCGCCCCTTTGATGTCGGGTAGGCCACCCCGGGAAGGAGGGAGTGGTACGGATGAAGGCAGTTACCTGGCACGGCCGGCGGGACGTCCGGGTCGAGCAGGTCCCCGACCCCGCCATCCAGGAACCCACCGACATCGTCATCCGGGTCACCTCAAGCGGCATCTGCGGTTCCGACCTGCATCTGTACGAGGTGCTCGGGCCGTTCATGGCGGAGGGCGACATCCTCGGGCACGAGCCGATGGGCATCGTCGAGGAGGTCGGTCCGGCGATCACCAACGTGCGGGCCGGCGACCGGGTGGTCATCCCGTTCAACATCTCCTGCGGGCACTGCTACATGTGCGCGCAGGGGCTGCCCACGCAGTGCGAGACCACCCAGGTGCGCGAGCACGGCAAGGGCGCGGCGCTGTTCGGCTACACCAAGCTGTACGGCGAGGTACCCGGTGGCCAGGCCGAGTACCTGCGGGTGCCGCAGGCGCAGTTCGGTCCGATCGTGGTGCCCGAGGGCCCGCCCGACGACCGGTTCGTGTACCTGTCCGACGTGCTGCCCACCGCGTGGCAGGCGGTCGAGTACGCCGCCGTGCCCACGGGCGGCACGCTGCTCGTCCTCGGGCTCGGCCCGATCGGCGACATGTCCACCCGCGTGGCCCAGTACCGCGGCGCCGGCCGGGTCATCGGCGTGGACCTGGTACCGGAGCGGCTGGAACGGGCCCGCCAGCACGGCGTGGAGGTGCTCGACCTGACCCAGCACGACGACGTCGCGGACGCGGTCCGGGACCTCACCGGTGGTCGGGGCCCGGACTCGGTGATCGACGCGGTGGGCATGGAGGCGCACGGCTCCCCCGCCGGCAAGCTGAGCCAGCGGATGGCCGCGCTGCTGCCCGACGCGGTACAGGCCAAGCTCATGGAGAAGGCGGGCGTGGACCGGCTGGGCGCCTTCCACCTCGCGGTCGACGCGGTCCGCCGCGGCGGCACCATCTCGCTTTCCGGCGTGTACGGCGGCATGGCCGACCCGCTGCCGATGATGGTGCTCTTCGACAAGCAGATCCAGCTACGCATGGGCCAGGCCAACGTGCGCCGCTGGGTCGACGACATCATGCCGGCGCTGCTCGGCGACGGCGACCCGCTCGGCGTGGATACCTTCGCCACGCACCGGGTGCCGCTGGACGACGCGCCCCGCATGTACGAGAACTTCCAGGAAAAGAAGGACGGAACGATCAAGGTATTGCTGAGGCCATGACATGACTGACGCACAGACCAGGCCGTTGGCGGTCGTGACCGGCGCGTCCAGCGGGGTCGGCTACGAACTGGCCAGGCAGTTCGCCGAGCACGGGTACGACCTCGTCATCGTCGCCGAGGACGCCGGCATCACCCAGGCCGCGCGGGACATGCAGGCGCTGGGCACCACCGTGGAGAGCGTGCGGGCCGACCTGGCCACGTGGGACGGCGTGGAACGGCTGTGGAACACCGCCACGACCGGCGGGCGGCACCCGGATGCGGTCGCCATCAACGCGGGCGTCGGCGTCGGCGGCGAGTTCACCGAGACCGACCTGCGCGCCGAGATCAAGCTCGTGCAGCTCAACTGCGAGTCCGTGGTCCACCTGGCCAAGCTCGCCGCGCGCGATATGGTCAACCGCGGCGAGGGGCGGATCCTCATCACCTCGTCGATCGCCGGCACGATGCCCGGGCCGTACGAAGCGGTGTACGCGGCGTCGAAGGCGTTCGACCTGTCCTTCGCGGAGGCGCTGCGCCACGAGGTGAAGGACAGCGGCGTCACCGTCACCGCCCTGATGCCGGGACCGACCGACACCGAGTTCTTCGAGCGGGCCGGCCTGGCGGACACCCGGGTCGGCCAGGGCACGAAGGACGACCCGGCGGAGGTGGCCAAGGACGGCTTCGAGGCGCTGATGGCCGGCAAGGACAAGGTGGTCGCCGGCTCCGTCAGGAACAAGGCGCAGGCCGCGTCCGCGCGGGTGATGCCCGACCCGGCGAAGGCCGCGATGCACGGCAAGCTGTCCGAGCCCGGATCTGGCACCAGATAGGCGGTACGCGGTCCGGCGGCGTCGCCACGTCGCGCCGCCGCCGGACCCCGGTCAGTGCTGCGGGTTGGCGATGTGCAGGACGCCCCGCTCGTCGGTGTAGACCGCCATCATCTCGTGGCTGTACCGGGTGCTGCCCCGGCTGGCCAGCCGCACGTCGGGCGCGATCTCCACCGTTTTCAGGCCGGTGTGCGTGGCCAGCGGGTGCACCGGACGGCCACCGACGACCCGGGCGCAGACCGAGACCGTGCTGGTCCCGTCCGGGGCGCGCTCCACGACCACGAGCCCGTGGTCGAACTCCTTAGGCATGCTGACTCCTTACCTGTTCCAGCAGGCGGCGCCGGACACCACGGTGACGTGGTTCTGCTTGCCCTCGCAGCATTGGCAGTAGCTCTTGTGCTGGCTGTCGCGCCAGCACAGCCAGTCGTACCGCTCGCCATAGGTCTTGCAGGTGGCGTAGCTCACCCGGCGGGGCCCGTCGGGGTACTGCAGGTTACAGCAGCCGTAGTTGGCGGCGAGGGCCGGGCTGGACCGGCTGAACACCGCGGCAGCCGTGGCGAGGCCGCTGGCCCCGACGACGCCGAGGAAGCGCCGCCGGCTCTTGGCCGGCTTGGCTTCGGGTTCGCTCACTGTGCCTCCTTGTCTCTTGCGCGGTTGGGGGGACTCACTCCTTTCCTGCCTCGACGTGGATGACGGTGGGCTGCGGGATCGCGCCCGGCTGCGCCGGCCGCCGGGTCGGTCGCCACGGCGTCAGCGGGGACTCGGCCGGTCCCCCGCCGAACATCACCTGCCGCCAGTCGCCGGCGTAGCAGAAGACCCCGCAACTGGTACGGATACCGAGCTGGCCGGGTACCCGGGACGCGAACACGTGCCGGGGCACCTCACCCATCGAGTACACGCTCGGCAGGTTCTCCCACAGGGAGATGCTCAGGATCGTGCGGTGCCGCCAGTCACGCAGCAGGGTGATGCCCAGGTACCCGTGGGCGATCCGGCGCACGTCCCGCTTGACGCGCACGTGCAGCAGCAGGACCACGAGCATGTTCAGCAGCGTGCGGCACTGGAACCGGGTGACCATCACCTGGCCCCGGCCGGGCTCGACGGCGAGGACCGGCCTCAGCTCAGCAACGCCCGCGCCGTCGCAGCTAGGGCCACCAGCATCAGCGCCGAGCCGGATACCCGCCTGATCCGTCGCATCCACGTCGGACTCCACCTTTCCTGTAGCGCGGTGGCCATGGGCGTGAAGCTCCACATCGACACCACGGCACTCGCGGCGAACGCGAACGTCAGCAGCGCCCACGCCGCGGCCGACGGCTGGAGCAGCAGGACGGCACCGAGCGCGAGCCACAGCAGGGAAACCGTCTTCTGGGTGGTGAACAGCAGGCCGAGGTCGAACCCCCAGACCAGACCGAGCGTGCCGGGCGGCAGCACCCGCGCCAGCGACTGCGGTACCTGCCGCCACACGTGCGGGGTGCGGTTCCGCAGGTCGGCCACGGCGAAGGCGACCGCGAGGCCGGCCACCAGCACCAACCGCGCCGGTAGCGGCACCAGCCGCTCGATCAGGTGCCCGAGCAGGAACACCGGTACCGCGAGCACGACCCCCGCCGCCAACCCACCGATGGTCAGCGCGAGCAGGAACCGCGTACCGTCTGCCCGGCTGTGGCGCACCATGGGACCGGCGACCCCGGCCATGGACACGCCTCAAGGGCTGAAGATCTGCAGCACCGCACCGGCCACGCCGAGGACGAGCCAGATCGCCATCGTCAAGCCCTCGACGCCGGGTGTGCGGCGTTCTCCGCCTGATGTGCGTCGCCCTCGTCATCCGCCGCACGGTCGAGGACCGTCGCCCGCAACACCGTGAGATCGGCGAAGCTCACCGCCGAGGCGAGCCGGCCGCTCCGGAACACCAGCGCGGTGGGGCTGCTGTGCACGCCGAACTCGGCGCGCGCCCAGCCGCCGTCGACGTCGACGTCGTGCGGCAGCCGGTCCAGCGCGTACCGGGCGAGGAACGCCTCGGCGTGCGCCGGATCCTCGGTGGCCACGAGGATGCTCCACCCCGCCGGGTCGGCCAGCTCCGGGTGGTCCCGAAGCTGGGTGGCGACCTGACCGCAGCTGGTGCACGTGGTGCTGAGCACGACCACGATGGCCAGATCGGCGTCGGCCTGCGCGGCGATGCCCACCGGCCAGCGCCCGGGCGCGTGCCCCACCGCCGCGTCGGTGAGCAGCTGCACCGTGCCGGTACCGCCGGCCGGGCCCGCAGTACCGACCCGGGCGCTGAGCTCGCCCAGCATCGCGAACAGCACGACCATCCCGGCGGCCAGCACCACGGCGACCGCCCCGAAGAGGTACATCACGCGGAGGCTCCCTTCCCGACCGCGGCGGTGTCCCGCGGCCGGACCAGATCACGGATGAGCGCACGGTGCAGCCATGCCGTCAGGAGCACGGTCAACCCGGCCAGGAGCGCGAGCCCCACCGCCGCGCCGCCCGGCGTACCGGTCGCCAGCACCGCAAGTACCCCGACCGCCGCAAGCGCCAGCCCGGCGGCGACCGTGCCGGCGCCGAGCGGCCGCCCGCCCGCGTGGCCGAAACACCCGCACGCGGCCCGGCTCCGGCGCAGCCGGCCGTACCCGCCCGCCATCGCGAAGCCGAGCCCGAGCACGGTCAAGGCGACCCCCGCCGCCGGCCGGACGGAGGGGACGGTCAGCGCGACCGCGACCACCACTTCGACGACGGCCAGCGCGCGGACCAGCCGCCGGGCGTGCCGTGCCAGGGCCGGCAGGAGCTCACCGACCGCACGTGCGGTGTGGCGGGGTACGGCGAGCTTCGCCGCCCCGGAACAGAGCAGGACCCCGCCGACCGGCGACACGGTCACCATGCCGATGGACACGCACGTACACACCATTGCGGCTCCCCCGTGGAACGCCTGTGGTGAGTGTTGCGATGCAGAAGAGCTACAGTCTGCTGCCTCACTTCGGCCGAGTCAATGCGTGCGGCACGGCGTTCCGTCCGTCCGCCCCCGATCCGTCCACTGTGGACCGCGGCGGCCCGGCGTCATACCGGATTCCGTGGTGGCGGCGCACCAGGCGTCAGCACCGGCGGGCGGCCGGCCGTGCGGCGCAGCGGGTCGGGCCAGCCGATCAGCTCCCGCAGCCGGCGCGGCGCCACATCGATGAGGTCACGCACGGCGGGTGCGGGGATGCCGAGCAGCGCGGCGATCTCCGGTACCGCCAGTTCGGCCCGGTACCGCAGGGCGAGCGCGACGCGCTGCCCCGCCGGCAGCGCCCCGACCGCCGCGGACAGCGGGTCGCCCGGCGGGCCCGCCGGCGCCGGCAGCGCCAGGGCGGCCCGGACCAGTCCGACCCGGGGTGGCGGCCCACCCGACAGGCGCTCCGCCACGAGGGCATCCAGCGCCAGCCGCTGCGCCGTGGCCTCGTCCGGGGCCAGGACCCGGGCCAGCGCCAGCAGCCGGGCGTGCTGCCCGCGGGCCAATGCGCGGCGCGCGGCCGCCCGGGCCTGGCCGGCCCGCACCGTCCGCAGCACCGCGCCGCCCAGCGCCGCCACCGGGACGAGAAGCAGGATCGGGCCCCAGGCCCGCAGGTGCGGCAGGGTCAGGGCGCCGATCCAGCCGGTACCGGTGAGCAGGGCGAGCAGCCCCGCCACCCGGTGGACGCCGGCCCGCAGCGCGCGCACCCCGATCACCGCCGCCGCCGCGAACGGCACGATCGCGAGCGTCAGGACCAGACCGACGGTGTGCGGCAGGTCGTGCCAGCCGGTCACCCGCCAGCCGTTGTCGTACCAGGCGACGGCCGCGCACGCCGCCAGCGTCGCGGGTGCCGCCACGAGGGGGTACCCGGGGCGCCCGGGTCCGCCGAGCAGCGCCACGACGCCGAGGAGCGCGAGGGTCACCGGCACCGTCCACGGCGCGCCGACGGCGGGAGCCGCCGTCACGGTGAGCGCCAGCGCCGCCGCGACCGCGATGCGCCGGGCGGGTGCCGGCAGCACCGGGGCGGCCAGCGCCACGAGCGGCCAACCGGCGTAGGCCGGGTGTCCATGGCCCACGAGCCCCAGGAACCCGGCCAGGCCGGCGGCGCAGCCCAACGCCACGCCGCCGGCCCGGGACAGCCCGGCCCCCGGCCGGCCCTCCGCGCGTACCCCCGTCAGGGCCGCCATCGCAGCCAGTACCACGCAGGTGGCCAACAGGACCTCGGCCAGCCGGCCGAAGCCCGGGCGGGTACCCAGGCCGGCCACCGCGGTCCGCGGACCCAGCCAGCCGCCGGGCAGGGCGAGCAGCAGCGCGGCCCACAACCACGGCCGCGCCGGGCGCCGCCGCAGCACCGCCGGCAGCGCGGCGCCCGCCAGCCCGGCCACCGCCGCCGCGACCACCAGCCCGGACAGCGCGATGGCCGGCTGGTAGTACCCGGTCGGCCAGGCGGCGACCGGAAGCTGCACGGCGAGCAGTGCCTTGGCAAGCGCCGCCGTGACGAGCGCGCCCGTCACGACGGCCGCCCGGACCGTCGCACCGTCGGGCGGCGCGGCGGTCACCGTCAACGCCCCGAACGCGAGCAGCGCCAGGACCACCCACAGCGGCGGCCGGTCCGCGCCGACCACGACCGCGACCGGGACCACCAGCGCGGTCGCGGTGAGCGCGACACCGATGGGCCAGCGGGCGTACCGCGCCGGCAGCACCGCCCAGCCGGCCAGCGCGAGGACCCAGGCCGCGTACGCGACCGGCCCGAGGGTCAGGTAGCGCGCCCGCTCGGGCAGCGGCTCCACGGTCAACCACAGGAACCCGGACAGCCCCGCCGCCAGCGCGAGCGCGACCGGCCCGGCGAGGGCCCGACCGGCGGCCAGGTCGGCGGCGGTAGCCAGCCCCAGGCGCTGGCGCAGACCGCCGGCGACCAGGTCGGCCGCCTCGCCCAGCGACGGCCGGGTCCGCCCCGGCCCGGCGGCGTCGAGCAGGGTGGCCACGATCTCGTCCGCGCGCCGCGTCCGGTACCCCGCCGGGTAGGCCACGAGCAGCCGCCGGTACCGGCGCTCCAGTCGTCCACTGTGGACAGTCTCACTCGGCGAGGGCGCCGCGTGGGCCGGTCACCGGACGCCGCGCGCCGAGCCTGCGGCGCGCCTCGGCGGCGTTGTCGGCCAGCCGCTGCGCCTCGCCGTGCAGGACCCCGGCGCCCTCGTCGGTCAACCGGTAGTACCGGCGCAGCCGACCATCGACGACCTCCTCCCGGTCGGCGACCACGAGACCCTGATCGCTGAGCCGGTCGAGGGCGCCGTAGAGGGTGCCGGGCCGCAGCGCCACCCGGCCCGACGAGAGGCGGCTGACCTCCTGGATCACGCCGTACCCGTGCAGTGACCCGCCGGCCAGCGCGGTGAGGATGAGGAACGTCGGCTCCTGCAACGAGCTCGTCATGGCGGCTAACACTACGTCTACCGATATATAACGTCAAGCACGACACTGCCGGCCCGCCCACCGCCGGCGACGCGGTCACGAATACCTCGTGACGTAGCCGCGTGCCCGGAACAGCCGCAGCATCCAGCCCACGTAGACCAGGCTCATCAGCAGCAGTACCGCGGTGCCGATCGCGGCGACCTCCAGCTCGCCCCACGGCATCGGATCGCCCTTGGCGAACACCCGCCCCGCGGCGAAGGCGTGCGTGGTCGGCAAGAGCTCACCGATCGGCCGCAGGATCCCGGGCAGCGCGCTGACCGGGTAGAAGGTGCCCGACAGCGGCATGATCACGAAGAGGATGCCCCAGGCGAACGCCTCGGCACCGCTGCCGAAGCGCAGCACCATACCGATGACGAACATCGCGATCGCCCACCCGACCACGAGCAGCAGCGCGGCCACCGGGATCAGGCCGAGGCCCAGGCTGGTGATGCTGAATGCGTAGGCAAACCAGGCGATCAGCGCCACCGTGCTGACGCCCAGCACCAGCTTGACCATCCCGAAGACCGCGACCCCGGCCACGTACTCCCATTCGCGCATCGGCGTGACCAGCAGGCTCATCACGCTGCGCGACCAGGTCTCCTCCAGGAAGCCGGTGGCCAGCGCGATCTGGGCCTGGTAGACCACGTGCCACAGCACGACGCCGACCAGCAGGTAGAGGGCGACCTGGTTGGCCACACCGGTCCGGCCGGCGGCGAAGATGCCGATCGAGCCGAAGAGCACCACGTCGACGGCCGGCCAGACGACGATGTCGAAGAGCCGGTGCGGGCTGCGCTGCAACACATACGCGTGCCGGCGGGCGATCGCCATGACGCGCCAGAAGGACGCCGGCGCGCCGGAGTAGACGTCGGTCACCGCAGGACCTCCTCCCGGTCGTGCACCTCGGCCAGGTGCAGGAACACGCCTTCCAGGTCGTCGCGCCCGTACCGCTCGGTGATCTGGGCGGGGGTGCCGTCGGCGACCACCCGGCCGCCGGACAGGAACACCACCCGCTCGCACAGCCGCTCGACCTCGACCATGTTGTGGCTGGTCACCAGCAGCGCGGTGCCCTCCTCGGCGCTGATCGCGCGCAGGGCGGTGCGCACCCGCAGCGCGATGTCGGGATCGAGCGAGGCGGTCGGCTCGTCGAGGACCAGCAGCGCCGGATGGTGCAGTACCGCCTTGGCGATGCCGACGAGGGTCTTCTGCCCGCTGGACATCTCGGTGCCCATGGCGGTCGCGAGGTGTGGCGCACCGAAGCGCTCCAGCGCGTCGTGGGCCGCCGCGTCGGGCCGGCGCAGCCCGGCGAGCCGGCCGTACATCCGCAGGTATTCGATGACCCGCATGCGTTCGGGCAGCGGCAGGTAGCCGGCCGCGAAGCCGACCCGGCCCATCGCCTTGCTGCGCTCGCGGGGCAGCCGGTGGCCGAGGATCTCGACGGTGCCGGCCTCGGGCGTGACCGCGCCCAGGCACATGAGCAGCGTGGTGGTCTTGCCGGCCCCGTTGGGGCCGAGCAGCGCCACCCGCTCCCCCGGCTCGACGGTCAGCGTGACCCCGTCGACCGCCCGCCCCCGGCGGTAGTCCTTGACGAGGCCGGTGGCGCGCAGAGCAGCAGATGGCGACACTCCTGCATCCTGACAGCGGGGTACGACAGGAACGAGCGGTTTTCCTCCGTACCTGGTCTTCCAGCGAGCGGAACCCGGCTCTGGACAGGAGACATCTGTACCTGTCTATGCTCCGGCAACGACTCGGGAGGCAAGATGGACAGCGGTGTGCGTCGATGGATCTGGACCGCGGGAACGGCCACCGCGCTCGTCGCGGCGGGCCTCGTCGTGCCCCGGGTCGCCGCGCACGCGGCCACCCCCCAGCAGTGGCAGCTCACCGCGCCCGGCGGCGGCGGACCGGCGGTGACGGTACGCCTGGACGGCGCGGGCCGGCTGACCCTGGCCGTCCGGCTCGGTACCACCCAGGTGCTGCGGACCTCCGCCCTGGGCATCCGGACCACCGCGGCGGACCTGAGCACCGGCCTGACCTTGGCCACGCGGGCGGACGCGCACCTGACCGACGGATACACCACGGCGACCGGCCGGCGCCGGGAACACACCGTGGACGCCAACCAGACCACGCTCAGCTTCACCAAGGGCGCGAGCCGGCTCGACGTGGTGTTCCGGGTGTCCAGCGACGGGTTGGGCTACCGGTACGTGGTCCGGCAGAGCGGCACGGTCACCGTCACCGGTGAGGCGTCGGAGTTCGCCGTACCCCCCTCCGCCCGCGCCTACCTGCTCCCCTTCGACAACGGGCGCGACGACTACGAGGCCATCCCGGTGCACACCACCGTCGCGCAGGCCGCGCCGGTCGCCTACGGGTACCCGTCCCTCTTCCGCGTCGGCACCACCTGGCTGCTGGTCACCGAGTCCGACGTCAACGGCGGGTACGGCGCCTCCCGGCTCACCCTCGACGGCACCTCCCGCCGGTTCCGGCTCACGCTGCCCGACGCGCGCGAGACCAACCCGCGCACGCTCGCCACGCCGTGGCGCACGCTGGTGCTGGGCGACCTGGCCACGGTCACCGGTTCGGACCTGGTGACCGACCTCGCCGCGCCGTCGAAGGTCGCCGACACCTCCTGGATCCGGCCGGGCCGCTCCCACTGGTCCTGGTGGTCCGACAGCACCAGCAGCAAGAACCTCGCGGCGCAGCAGGCGGCCGCGGACTTCGCCGCGCGCATGGGCTGGGAGTACATCCTGGTCGACGCCGGCTGGAGCGCGGCCTGGATGCCGACGCTCGTCAGCTACGCGCAGGCCCGCCACGTCGGAGTGTGGATCTGGACGAACTTCACCGCGCTGGACACGCAGGCCGAACGCGACGCGAAGCTGCCGCTGTGGAAGTCCTGGGGGGTGGCCGGCTTGAAGATCGACTTTATCCAGTCGGACTCCCAGGACCGGATGAAGTGGTACGACCAGGTGCTGGCGGCCACCGCGCAGAACAAGCTGATGGTGGAGTTCCACGGCTGCACGCTGCCGCGCGGGATCGAGCGCACCTGGCCGCACGTGATGACGATGGAAGCGGTACGCGGGGCGGAGGCGATCCACAACAAGCCCGGCCGCGACCCGTTCCCGGCCAACTACTACACCACGCTGCCGTTCGCGCGAAACCTCGCCGGCTCGATGGACTACACGCCGGTCACGTTCACCGCCAAGCGCACGAACTCCGACGCCGCCGAGCTGGCCCAGTCGGTGGTCTACGAGTCGGGCCTGCAGAACTTCGCCGACAGCGCGGCCGCCTACGACGCCCGGCCGGTCGCCGGGCGGTTCCTGCGCCAGGTCCCCGCCGCCTGGGACGACACGCGGCTGCTGTCCGGGGACCCGGACAGCCGGGTGGTCCTGGCCCGGCGCAGCGGTACGGACTGGTTCGTCGGCGCCATCACCGCCGGCGCCGGCGGGACGATCGCCACCCCGCTCGGCTTCCTCGGCACCGGTACCTGGCTCGCCGACGTCTACTCCGACGGGCCCGCCGGTCTCGTGGTCCGCACCCAGCAGGTGACCGGCACCAGCACGCTGAGCGTGACGGTACCGGTCAACGGCGGCTTCACGGTCCGGCTCTGCCCGGCCCGTCCGGGCGCCACCACCTGCGGCTAGTCTCCGTCGCGCGGACCGCGGAAGACCCACGGGCAGGGTTGGGCGTCGCCGGGCACCGGCCGCGCGGTGAGGACCGCCCGGGCCCGGTGCCGCCCCACGTTGACCGCGTACCACGGGTCCACAGTGGACACCCGACCCGCGCCGGCACCGGCGAGCACCGCGGCGCGAGGGACCCGGCGGGCGGCGCCGGGTCCCTCGGCCGGCGGTGCCGGCGGTGCCGGCGGTACGGACGATGCCGGCGAAGCCGGCGCGGTGGGGACGGTCATGCGGGCTCGACGTACTACCGACCCAGTTTATATCGTCGGCCGGTATATAACGTCAAGCGGCCCGCTTCGCCCTTACGGCCGCGCGGTGAGCCGCCGCCGGCTCAGTGCCACCCCCAGCGCGATCATCCCGGCGCCCAGGACGAAGTGCAGCCAGTCGTCCGCCGTGTTGAAGGGCGCGAAGTTGGCGCCGCTGGTGTCGCTGGTGACCAGCCCGTAGAGCCACAACACCAGGTAGATCACCCCACCACCGATGAGGTAGCCGCGCGCGAACCCGGCGTCCCGGCCCGCGAGCAGGCCCACCACGCCGAAGAGCAGGTGCACGATGTTGTGCAGGATGGATACCTGGAAGACCCCGAGCAGCATGGCGTCCGAGTCGTGCCCGGCCGCGGTCATGCCGCTGAAGTTGGTCGTCAGGCCCGGGATGAAGCCCGCGATACCGATCAACAGGAAGATCGCGCCGACCACCATGGCGGCGGTGCACACCGCCGGTCGGGCCGTGGCCCGGTCGCGTGCGATATCGGCCATGAAAACCTCCGGGAGGACGTGGCGGCACCGGAGCGTCCCCGTCGGCCCGACCCTCGGACCCCGCGCGGTGCCGGTCAGGCACCCTCATTACCCGCCGTCGCCGGGCCAAACCGGATATCGGCGGCCACCCCGCCACGAAGCAGGTCGTCGATCTCGGATCCGGCCAACCCCAGCTCCGTGAGGACCTCGCGGGTGTGCTCGCCGGGCGCCGGTGCCGGCCGGCGCACCGCACCGCGGGTCCGGGAGAAGCGCGGCGCGGGCGCCGGCTCCCCCGCCCGGTAGGTGCCCCGGGCCTGGTGGTGCGCGTCCGCCACGGACTCGGCCAGCGTGAGGACCGGCGTCACGCAGGCGTCGGTACCGCTGAAGTCCGCCAGCCACGCGTCCCGGGTCCGGTCGGCGAAGCGGGCCGCGAACACCCGCCGCAACTCGGGCCAGTTCGCCGGGTCGGCACGATCGGGTAGGTCCGCCGCGGCCAGCCCCAGACCGGCGAGCAGGGCCCGGTAGAACCGCTCCTCCAGCGCCCCCACCGCCACGTAGCGCCCGTCCGCGCAGGCGTACACCGCGTAGAACGGTGCGCCGCCGTCGAGCAGGTTGCCGCCGCGCTCGGGCAGCCACTGGCCGGCGGCGGTCAGCGCGTGCAGCATCGACAGCAGCCCGGCGACCCCGTCGAGGATCGCGGCGTCGACGACCTGGCCGAGCCCGGAGCGCTCCCGCTCGTACAGCGCGGCCAGGATCCCGGTGACGAGCAGGAGGCCGCCGCCGGCGAAGTCACCGAGCACGTTCAGCGGCGGTACCGGCGGCCCGCCGGCCGGGCCGATCGCGTCGAGCGCGCCGGACAGCGCGAGGTAGTTGATGTCGTGCCCCGGTGCGCCGGCCAGCGGGCCGTCCTGGCCCCAGCCGGTCATCCGGGCGTACACGAGCCGGGCGTTGCGCCGCCGGCACTCCTCCGGGCCGAACCCGAGCCGTTCGGCGACTCCGGGGCGGAAGCCCTCGACGAGAACATCCGACCCTTGCGCCATCCGCAGCACGACCTCGACCGCGCGAGGGTCCTTGAGGTCCAGGGCGACCGAGCGCCGGCCGCGGTCCAGGATGCGGTGCGCGTCGAGCGGGCGGGTACCGTCGATCCGGTCCACCCGGACCGCGTCGGCGCCGAGATCGGCGAGCACCATACCGGCGAACGGCACCGGCCCGATGCCGGCGAGCTCGACGACCCGCAGCCCCTCCAGCGGTCCCATGCGCACACGCTATAGCAATGCAGGTCCTCGGATGTCTGGCGTTGACTTCCGCGGAGACATCATTCAGTGTCGATGCATGCCTGACTCCTCGTTATCCCGTCGCGCGCTCATCGGCGGCGCCGCGGGTGCGGTCGGCGCGGCCGCGATCGCCGTCGAGACGTTGCCGGCCCGGGCCGGCGGCGCGACCGTAGCGGCCGCGGCGGCCGGGCTCACCGACACGATGACCTCCGACGCGGCGTGGGCCGCCTTCCTCGGTACCGCCGACCTGGTCTGGACGCGCGTGCCGACCACCTTCTACCAGGGCGCGTTCCTCGGCAACGGCGGCCTGGGCGCGGCGGTCTACCAGACCGGCAGCGCCCGGCGCCTGACCTGGCGGCTGGGCGACAGCCGGGTCCGCGACCATCAGGGCACCGGCGGCACCCTCTTCGGCAACGCCCGCCTGCCGATCGGCGACCTCACCCTCAACACCAGCGGCGACGTCACCGGCGTCAACCTGCGGCTGTCGCTGTGGCACGCCGAGCTGCACGGCACCGTCACCACCACCTCGGGGGTACTGGACGTACGCGCCTTCGTGCACGGCAAGCGCGACGTGCTCGTCGTCGCGGCGAGCGTGCGCTCGGGCGGCGAGCGGGTGTCGTGGAAGTTCACCCCGGCCGTCGCGCGCAGCCCGCGGCTGGACTTCAAGCCCGCCCCGTCCGGGCTGAAGACCAACCCGGCCCCGACGGTGAGCACCAGCGGCAACAACGGCAGCTGCACGCAGAACCTGGCCGCCGGTGGGCAGACCGTCACCAAGTGGCAGTCGCGCACCGAGCCCGACGGCAAGACCCAGACCCTGCTGGCCACCGTCGCGCACACGTTCCCCGGCAGCACCGCCGGTACCGTCGCGACCACCACGCTGTCCGCCGCGACCGGCCAGACCCTCGACCAGCTCACCACCGACCACCGCTCGTGGTGGCATGCGTTCTACCCCAAGAGCTTCCTCACCCTCGGCGACACAAGGCTGCAGAGCTTCTACTGGATCCAGCTGTACAAGATGGCCTGCGCCACCCGCCGGGACCGGCCGGTCATCGCCACGCACGGCCCGTGGCTGGAGAAGACCCCGTGGCCGGGCGTGTGGTGGAACCTCAACGTCCAGCTCGAGTACTGGCTCATCAACGCGACCGGGCACCCCGAGCTGGACTCGCTGTCGGCGTCGCTGGACCGGTTCCGCAACAACCTGGCCACCAACGTGCCATCGGGGCAGCGCAGCGACTCGTACGGGATGGCGCGCACCAGCCAGGAGGACCTGCTCACCGGCAGCGTCGCCACCCCGGGCAGCGGCGGCGAGGTCGGCGACCTCACCTGGGCGATCCACAACGCGTACCTCAGCTACCGGCACAGCATGGACGACACCGTGCTGGCCAGCCTCGTGTTCCCGGTGCTGCGCCGGGCGATCAACTACTACCTGCATTTCCTCACCAAGGACGCGTCCGGCACCTATCACCTGGCGTCGACGTTCTCGCCGGAGTACGCGGCGAGCAAGGACTGCAACTACGACCTCGCGCTCATCCGCTGGGGCGTGTCCACGCTGCTCGCCTCGGCCAAGCGGCTGGGCATCACCGACCCGCTCGCGAGCACGTGGCAGGACGTGCGCGACCACCTGGCCAAGCCGCCGCAGGACAGCACCAACGGGTTCTGGATCGGCGCCGACGTGCAGCTCACCTCCGGGCACCGGCACTACTCGCACCTGCTGTGGTTCTACCCGCTCTACCAGCTCGACGTGACGACCAGCAGCGCCAACCGCAGCGCGTTGACCAAGTCGCTGGACCACTGGCTGAGCTTCTCCAGCGGCAAGCAGGGCTACACGCTGTCCGGCTCGGGCTCGATGTACGCGGTGCTCGGCAACGGCAACCAGGCACGGACCCAGCTCGGTACCCTGCTGGACAAGTTCGTCCAGCCGAACACCATGTACAAGGAGTCCGGCCCGGTCATCGAGACCCCGCTGTCCGGGGCGCAGACCATGCACGACATGGTGGTGCAGAGCTGGGGCGGTGTCGTGCGGGTCTTCCCCGGTGTCCCGAGCGCGTGGCCTGACGTCACCATCCACAACCTGCGTACCGAGGGCGCGTTCCTGGTCTCCGCGGTCCGCAAGGGGGGCCGGACGCAGGTCATCCGCGTCAAGAGCCTGGTCGGTGAGCCGTTGCGGGTGAATCCCGGCGGGCTGGCCGGGCCCTTCGACGTGCAGGCCCTGCCGGGCAGCGGCACGGTCACGTTCACCCAGAACGCCGACGGCACGCTCAGCATCAACCTCGCGAAGAACGACGATGTCCTCATCATCACCAAGGGCACCAGCCCCGACGTGACGATCGCGCCGGTACCCGGCGACGGAAAGCGGTACTGGGGCCTGCCCTGACCCGCCCGCGGCCCGGGCCGACCGTTTTGCCCGGCCCGGGCCGGGGAACCTCTCCGGGGAGACGATGCGGAGGGGGCACGACGATGAGAACGGTCACCGCCGACGACATCCGGGTACTGGCCCGGTCCGCGGCCGCCGACGCGGTACTGGCCCGCGTGGGCGACGACATCCGCGTGCTGCCCGACGACGACGGGTCGCCGGACGGGGTGGCCGCGGACGAGATCCTGTACACGAAGGCCCGCCTGGTCGCCGAGTACGGGGACGAGATCACCGACGTCGAGGCCGAGGTGCTCGCCGCCGGCTTGCGGCAGAACGCCGAGCCCTCCGTGGTGCCCGACACGGACGTGGCACCCGAGGCGGGCACGATCGAGCCGCCGGACTGACCGGGCTATCCCGACGGGCCGGCGGCGGACGGTCGCGCCTGACCGGTGATCATGTGCGCGCCGCGGAGCGTTTCCGGGCCGGTTCCGAACCGGCCTCCGCGAGGTCACAGTTGGGCCGTACCAGGTAGACCATCGCGGTCAGCCAGCCGGCCGCGAGCAGCACCGCGCCGAGGATGTCGGTGGGGTGGTGCATGCCCTGGTAGATCCGGCCGACCGTCACCCACAGCGGCATCAGCACCGCCGCGACGACCAGGAGCCAGCGCCACCAGGCGCGGGTCCGGGGCAGGAAGATGACCACCATCGCCACGTAGAGGCAGATCGTCGCGGCGACGTGCCCGGACGGGTAGCTCGACGTGGGCAGCGGCCCCTCCAGGTGCGGGACGTCCGGCCGCTCCCGGTCCACGAGCGCGGCCGAGGCGAGAAACAGGGTCAGCTCGCCGAACATCGTGACCAGCAGGAAAACGATGGGCCGCCACTGCCGGGTCCACGCCAGCGCGAACGCGCCGGCCACGAGCCCGACCGCGAGGATCGCGTGGGTGTTGCCGGCCTCGCTGCCGAGGAAGCTGATCCGGTCGAGCAGGTGCGTGCGGTGCGCGGCGAACCAGTGCGGGACGGTCGTGTCCCCGAGGATGTTGCCGTTTCCCTTGTGGTACTTGGCCAACGGGGTACCGAGGGCGTAGAGCGCGCCGAAGACGAGTACCCAGGCGACCAGGCCCCCGGGCACCGCCCAGCGGGCGCGCATCACCTCGGCGTGCGGCACCGGCCGGGTCGGCTTGAGGTCCCGGGCCGCCTCCGGTTCCAGGCCCTCGGTCAGCGGCTGGGTCGGCCGCAGGCCGGCCTCGACCCGCCACAGCTCGGTGGCGTAGGCGGTGAGGCCGAGCCACGCCACGCCCAGCGCCCACGCCCCGAGCACGTCGGAGAGGAAGTGCACGCCGAGCGCGAGCCGGGTGAACCCGACCGCGAGCACCAGGACCACGGCGGCGGCGATGGCCAGCGCGCGCCACCGGCGGGGCAGGGCCGGGACGAAGACCATCAGCAGCGCGCCGTACACGATGATGGAGCCGAGCGAGTGCCCGCTCGGGAAGCTGTCCCCGCCACCGATCGCGACGGGGTGCGCGACCACCGGACGCAGCCGGCCCACGGCCGCCTTCAGCGCCGGGTCCAGGATCACCGAGCCGATACCGGACACCACGAGGAAGACCACCAGCCGGTACCGCCGGCGCACGAGCAGCACCACAGACGCGATCGCGAGCAGCCACAGCAGGACCCCGTGGCTGCCCAGCCGGGTGGCGAACCCGAGCGCGAGGACCACCGGGCGGTGTCCGGCGACCGCGTTGTTCAGGGCGGCCGCGAGGCCCCGGTCGACCGACTCCAGCGGTACCCACTGCAGGCGGACCAGGACGAGCAGCACCCCGAAGAGCAGGGCCGCACCGGCGACGGCGGCGATCTGGAGCAGTTCGCGGCTGCGCAGCCCGGCACCCGGCCGGGCCGCGGGGTGGTAGCTGGTGGTCATGCGCCGCTCGTACCCGATCGGGCCGCGCGTCACACCCAGCCCGGGTTTGCCGACCCCGTGTTCACGGGCATTCAATGGCATGACCGTAGCCAACAGTGCCCGCCGCAGCGCCTGGCGCGTCGCGACCAGCGGGCCGCTCGAGGCCCTCACCCGGATCGGGTTCATCGGGTACGGGCTACTGCACCTCGCCGTCGGGTGGCTGGCCATCCAGCTCGCCCTGGGCAAGCCGGCCGGCGACAGCGACCAGGCCGGCGCGTTCCGCACGCTGGCCGGCCAGCCGTTCGGCCGGTTCCTGCTCATCGTGGTGGTCGTCGGGCTCAGCGCCATGGCGCTGTGGCAGCTGCTGCTCGCCGCCGTCGGGCACCGTGCCGAGCAGGGCATGGCCCGCACCGGCGAGCGCTTGGCCTCCGCCGGCCGCACGGTCATCTACGCCGCCCTGGCCTGGACCGCCTTCCGGGTCGTCACCGACGTGCCGACCTCCAGCGCCCAGCAGCAGCAGAGCGCGACGGCCGGGGTGATGGCGCACCCGTGGGGCCAGTTCCTCGTCGGGCTCGCCGGCCTCGGGGTGCTCGCCCTCGGCATCGGGCTGTTCGTCTACGGTGCGCAGCGCAAGTTCGAGAAGCGGCTGATGATGTACCGGATGAGCGAGACGACGCGGGGCGTGACCCGCCGCCTCGGCCAGTTCGGCTACCTGGCGAAGGGCGTCGCGTTCGCGATCGTCGGGCTGCTGCTCGCCGACGCCGCGGTGACCCACAACCCGGCCAAGTCGCGCGGGCTCGACGCGGCCCTGCGGACGGTGATCGCCCAGCGGTTCGGGGCCTTCCTGCTGGTCCTCGTCGCGATCGGCTTCGTGGCCTTCGGGATCTACTGCTTCTTCCAGGCGCGGTACCGGAAGGTGACGACGTGAGCGCAGCGAATCGGGGGGTGACGACGTGAGCGCAGCGGAGCCGCGGCGTGGGGCGATGGCCGCGCCTCCGGGCGGCTCCGCGCAGCGAGTCGGGGGTGACCACGTGACGCAGGCGGCGCCGGCGGGCGCGCCGGCGGAATCCGGTACGCCGGCCGGGCCGCTGTCGGCCGTCGTGGTGAACCCGTCGAAGGTGGTCGACCTCGACGAGCGGCGCCGGGAGATCTGCGCCGCGCTCGCCGGGGCCGGCTGGCCCGAGCCGCTGTGGCTGCCGACCACCCCCGAGGACCCGGGCCGGGGCCAGGCCGCCGAGGCGGTCGAGCGCGGCGCCGAGGTGGTGTTCGCCTGCGGCGGCGACGGTACCGTGATGGCCGTCGCCGGTACCCTCGCCGGCACCGAGGTCGCGCTCGCGGTGCTGCCGTCGGGTACCGGAAACCTGCTGGCCACCAACATGTCCCTCCCCAGCGCCGTGGCCGACGGGGTCCGCGTCGCCACCGACGGTGCCCGCCGCCGGATCGATCTCGGCTCGTGCGGGCGGACCACGTTCACGGTGATGGCCGGGATGGGCTTCGACGCCCAGATGATCGGCGGGACCTCGGAGGAGCTGAAGGGGCGCATCGGCTGGTTCGCCTACGTCCTGGCCGCCCTGCGGTACCTGCGGCACCGGCCGATGCGGGTGCGCCTGCGGCTCGACGGCGGCCCGCCGGTGCGCCGCCGGGCCCGTACCGTGCTCGTCGGCAACGTCGGCAGGCTGCAGGGCGGGATCCCGTTGCTGCCCGACGCGCAGCCCGACGACGGCTGGCTGGACGTCGCGGTCCTCACCCCGCACACCATCGGGCACTGGCTGTCGCTGGCGTGGGGCGTGCTGCGCCGCCGGCGCGACATGCGGTGGATGGAGACCTTCCGGGCCCGCCACGTCGAGGTCTACAGCAACCGCCCGCAGCCCCGCGAGCTCGACGGCGACGTGATCGAACCGGCCCGCAGCCTCGACGTCACCATCCGCCCGGGTGCGCTGTGGCTGTGCGTGCCCGCCGATCAGGCGTCGTGAAAGGGTTCCGGCTCGGCCGGGATCTGCTTGGACATCAGGCAGAACTCGTTGCCCTCCGGGTCCTCCAGCACGACCCAGGACCCGCTGCCCACGATCCGCTCACTGCGGCGCGCCCCCAGCCCCAGCAACCGCTCCAGCTCCGCCGCCTGGTCCCGGTCGGTCGGGCAGACGTCGAAGTGCAGCCGGTTCTTGACCGACTTGGCCTCGTCTAAGTTGCGCGAGAACGTAACCTAGTCTGGCTCGACGCCACCCCGACGCAGGATGGTCCGCACGCCTTCCCGCGAGTACCCCGTGATCCGAACGATGTCGACCTGACGCATGCCACCCCGCGCGGCCTCCACGATGGCCGCTGCCAGTTCCGCGCGGGCCCGGGTCCTGGCGTCCCGGGCGGCCTGGATTCGGGCCGCCGCGGTCTCCTCCGCCCGCGCGACGGCGGTCTCCGCGGCGCGCAGCGCCTTCGTCGCGTCCTCCAGTTGGCCCACGCCTGGGATGTTCCCATACGCGCGTTTTGGCCCAGATGGACACCCCCGATCGGGCCAGCGCTGCGTAGGCCGTGGGCCAGCGCACGGTAGCGCCACGGGCCCACGCCGCGTACGTTCGTGGGCATAACTGAAGGCGGGGCCGGCGGATGGGTGAACATCCGTGCTCCGGCCCCTGACCCCTCCAGAAAGGGGCTGGACATGATTCTGCCCGATCAACCGCCGACCGTTGGGCACCCGAGCTGGTGCCCTCGCCAGCACACCGGACCGCTGCACACCGCCGACGTCGGCGCCGAGGACATCGAACTGGCCGGCGGCCCCGACTTGAGCGTCAACCTGTACCAGCTCGACACCGAGCCGGTGCAGGTGTGGTTGTGCTCGCACAGCCACGACGAGACCACCGTCACCGCGTTGACCCCCGCGCAGGCCGGCGAGCTGGCGCGGCGGCTATTCGACGCGGCGGTCCTGGCGCGGGGCCCGGTACCCCCACCCCCGAGCGGCGGGGACTGGACCGACACCGGCAGCGGCCCGGGGTGGACGCGGTGACCGGCGACGACATCGAGCGGCCCCGGGTGGCCGTCTGCGCCAACTGCTGCAAGCCGATCGTGAAGCCGTACGGCGGCACCTGGGCCGGCTCATGGGTCCACGCCTCCGGCGACGGGCCCGAGTGCCGGGATCGCTGGGGGTATCCGTGGCCGGATGCGGTCGCCACCCCACGGCGGCCGTGGGGCACCCCGACCGGGCCGGTGAGGACGTGATCACCGAACTGGACGGGCTGACCGTGCGGGTCGTCCACCTGCGCACCACGCTCGCCGCGGAGCCGCGGGTGCAGCTGGTCGACGTCGCCTCCGGCGAGCCGCTGATCTCCCTGGTGCCGGGCGAGGCGGCCGGTCTGGGCTGGATGCTGCGAGCGCACGCCAGGCTGGCCACGGACTGACCACGCTGACGAATCGGCCCTCGCCGGTACCCCAGGTACCAGACGGGGGCCGAACCGCGTACAGGACCGCTCAGCCGGCGTCCGCGAACGCCTCGACGAACCCGGCGAGTACGTCAGCCGGAATCGGGGGGCCGCCACACATCCGGTAGTACGCCTGCTTGTGGGCCCAGTTGCAGTACCGCGCGTTCGGGTTGAGCGCCCGCGGATATGGAATCCACTCCCCGCACCAATCGCAGAGGCGCCTCTCACCGGACGACTCTCGCGAGTCAGAATGCTGTTCCCGGTGTGCGGCCACCCTATGGGCGGTCGTGCAGTATCTCTGGTCGGCGCGGCCGGTCAGCACGCGGGTGCAGTACCGGTAAGCGCACTCGCGCTGTTGGTCCACACCCGACAGTCTACCCGTAGCCGTTACTTCTACCCGTAACGCGTCTCGTGCATCGAGGCGCCCGGCAGGAACGCTCAGGCGGGCCGTCCACAGTGGACGTCAGGCACCCGCCTTCCGTTGCCGCGCAAGGTGTTTCACGTGAAACCGTCTCAGGTGACCGGATTCCGTTCACGTGGTCAGCCACAGCGCCACCCCGGCGGCCAGCAACGCCCAACCCGGCCCGGCCAGCACACCCACCCCGGCGACCAACGCCGCGGCCGCCACCCAGCGACGAGCCTTCCGGAACCGTTGCGGCGCAACAAGTTTCACTGGGTATAGATCACGCACGCCTGCGGGCGGACCAAATCCCCACCCACACGATGCCTGATGATCAGGCCGATCATGCCCTGGTCCGAATACCGCTCGCGCAGCACCTGCACGGTGGCCCGCTGCCGGTCCACCACCCGGTACGCCGAGCGCACGTCCGCGAACCACACCGACGCGTCGCCGGTGCCGGCCGTCGCCGGATCGGGCAGCCCGTCGACCACCGCCACCGGCCAACCCAGCAGACCCGGGCCGCCCGGCCCCGGGTTCGGCCAGACCAGGCCCTCCCCCGTGCCCGCCGTCAACGCGGCGATCAGCTTCGCGGACGTCGGGTGCAACAGCCAGGAGGCGTTGTTGCGCCACCTCGTGGGCAGCAACCACGGGATGCTCTGCAGCTGCGCCCACGTCGGCGTGTTCGACACCGACACCGCGACCTTCTGTGGGGCCGGCACCAGCGCCACATTCGCGGCCAACGCCAGCCCGGACGGCTGCCCCGAGCCGGAGCCCGCGGCGAACGCCGCATCCTCCGCATCGGCGACCGCCGACCCGACCGCGTCCACAATCGCCGCCTGCACCGCGGCCGGGGCGTCGGCCAGCTCGTCCACCCCGAGCAGCGCCAGCGACACCAGGTCGTACACCGGGATCGGGTCCGGCGCCGCCGACGACGGCACCACGTTCGCGTCCGTGGCCGCGGTGCCGGTCTCCAGCTTCCCCCAGCCGGTGGCGGCCACCGACAGCAACGCCGCCCGCGCCTTGGAGGCGTTCGTGGGCCGCACGTCCGCCAGCGAGCGCAGGGTGCCCACCTCCCGGGCCCGCTGCATGATGTCGATCTCGATCGGGGTCGGGATCAGATACTCCCCGGCGGCGTCCTCCACCAGACTCGCCTTGGACACGGTGCCGTCCGGGCCGGGCATCTCGAACGGCTGCCCGGTTTTGATCCACTCGACGAACGCCTTCGCGACCAGGCCGCCCCACTCGCGGGTCAGGGCGTCGTTGCGCAGCACGTGCAGGTCGCCGATGACAGGCTCCCGGCGGGCCCGCGCGTCGTCGCGCTCACGCCGCTTCACCACGGCCGCGTCCTGACGCACCTCCAGCGCCGCCAACTGGCCGGCGAAGAAGCGCTCCTCCAATTGCTCGATGCTCGGCAACGGGCCGCTCACATCGAAGTCCAATGCCGGACTTCGCGCCGGCGCCGGCGCCGGCCCGGCGCCGGACTTCCTGACGCGGTCGGCCGCTCGCACGCAGTCCACCGAGCAATACGACGGGTTGCGGCCAGGGCCCGGCGTGCCCGGTACTTCGTTTGTGCATCCCGGCCCGGTGCACGTCCTCATAGCGCCTCCAGCCCCTCGTTCCCGACCCAGCGGCCGGCCGGGCCTTGTGTCTAACGGCCGGCGCCGAGCTGTCACAAATCACGCGTCTTCAAGGGTAGCCGCGATTCCGAGAATTCGGGGGTGTGACAGTGTGACAGCCGTGTCACATGGCGCGGCGGCAGCCGGACGCGGTCAGTGGGTCAACAGCCGCCCGGGGTCGCCCGTCAAGAACCGGCCCGGGTCGCGGCCCTTCCCGTCGCCGGCCGGATCCTGGCCGCGGATCGTCAACGACTCCCGAGCGGCCGGGCTCAGCCCGAGCTGCCGGGCCGCGGACAAGATCTGCATCCCGGCCTGCGCCTGAATCAGCAGACCCGGGTGCCGACCCACCCGGCCACCCTCCCTGACGACGACCAGCGACGGCGCCGCCGCCAGCTCGGCGCAGACCCGCTGGTGCACCGCCACCGCCTCGGCGAACACGCGCAGGGCACCCCGGTCCGCCGCCCTCAGCAGGCCGGTGCTGGCCAACGCGCGCACAGTGGTGTCCCACACCTCGCGGACCAGTTCCGACGCGTCAGCGGGCGCCTGGAGGTCGCCAACGTCGGCCTGCGCAGGCTGGCGCAACGCGCTCTTGCGCCTCTCGCCGCGCATCTCCAAGATCTGGGCGCCCTTTCGAGCCGGCATCGGAGACCTCCCTTACGGTGCGTCACCTGTGAAAGATCGTATCGCTGCTCCAGGCGAACACGAGGCTGACGAGGCGGTCGGCAGGCCGCCGGTCGTCAAAACTGGGCATAGCCGGGTCTTCAGCGCTGGTCGGGTGCGGTGTCGGCGGGGCGGTGTGCCTTGGGTTGTCTCGCCGTGGTGCGCCGTGGTGCCCGGGGCGCGGCCTGCTGGTGTTGGGGGCAGGGCCGGTCGGTTCGGTGCTGCAGCCGCAGGGCCGGGTCATGTGTGGTCCTCCTTCGCTTCGTCGACCGCACGTATCAGGTCGACGAAGGCGAGCCATATCGCGGTCCCCATCGTTGGGTCCTCGGCGGGCCAGCGTTGCTCGATGAAGTCCATGATCGCCCAGCGCGCTCCGGTCGGTAGGTTCTCGATCTCGGTTACCAGGTTGGCGCATGCACTTCGGGCCGGCGGGTCGACGGGGCGGCGGGTCATCGGTTCTCCTCGCATGCGGGGTCGGGATGGCGGGTGTTGCCTTGCGCGATCCAGAAGCCGTCGAGTCGGTCGCCGCAGCCTTCGCAGATGCCGTCGGGGTAGTCGCCCGACTGGCTAGCCGGGGTCGATGCCGACGAGGCAGAGTGGGACAGAAGCGTTACAGGGGTACGGGGCCCCAGGATGAACGCAGGGTCGTCTTCACCCGAACCCTCTTTAGTTCCCGTTACCACGGTATGTAACAAGTCTGTCCTACCTTCCGGCGGCCAGAAGTCGCGTAGCCAGCGGCTCGCCATCCACTTGTCCGGCGCGTTGGCGGCGGCACTGGTCTTGGTCCGTTCGACCAGCTTGAGCAGCGACATGTCGTCGAGCAGCCGGTGGGCGGTCTTGGTCACCATGCCCGCCGCGGCGGCCATCTCGGAGGTGCGGGTCGGCTCGGACCGGGCCAGTAGTGCACGGATCAACGCGGTGCGGACGGTGGGCACGCTGTCCCGGGCGATGCGGGCGACCAACGTCCACCGGGTCTCTTCGTCCAGGCCGAGCGCTTCCAGCCCGCCATAGATGCGGCGCAGCTGCAGCACGATCCGCCCGGTACCTTCCGGCTGAGGTATCACCAGCAGTTCGCCGGTGTACCCGTCGCGTTCGACCGCGGTACGGGCCCTGGCGGTGTAGGTGGCCAGCCGTACCAGCCGGTCCCGCTCGGCAGCCGTGAGGTCGCGGCTGACCCGGCCCGGGTCGGCGCCGGCTATGAGCCCGGTCATCGCGTCGGCCAGCTCGGCGCGCATGGCCGGTTCGTTGCCGGTGTGGCCGAGCGCCCGGGTCGCCATCTCGCCGGCGTCGACGTCGGGTAGGCGCAGCAGCATGAACCGGTCGCCCAGCGCGGAAACCACCTGGGCGTACCGGTCGTAGCTGGGTGTGACTCCGGCGATGAACCCGCACTTGCCTCGCCACGACAGCATCTGTCCGCCGTCGGTGCCGACTGCCCGGTCCCATGCGCCGTCATACACTTCCCGCAGCGCGGCGAGCGCTTCCCTTGCCCGGTCCCGGTTCTGCGACAGCACCGACGTGAAATCCTTGCACAGCAGGATCCCGAAGTCGCCGATGCGTCGTAGCACACCGCCTGTGGCGCCCTTGGTGCGTTCTCGGGCGCTGGTGCCGGAGAGCAGGGCGGGCTCGGTGAGCGTGGCGACGGCGTGTACGTAGGGCAGCGGAATGACCGACTGGACGATCTCGGTCTTGCCGGTGCTGGGCGGGGCGACGACGAGCAGCCACACCGGGTCGCCTGGGGCCAGGTTGGCCACCACGGTCGCGGCGACCGCGTACACGGGTGCCGGGTCGGGCAGGTCGAGCCACCGGCGGAAGGTTTTGACCGCGACGTCGAGACTGCGGGCGGTGCCGGGCGCCGGCCGCGGCGGGCCGGGGTCGGTCTCCTCAAGCTCGCCCTGGACCTGCTCAAGGGGCTCGGTCCGGGCGAGCCGCACCAGGTCCTCCACCGTGCCGCCGGCGGCGAGCCAGTCGTCCAGGCCCACCTTGGCTCCGCCGGGGCCGGCCGGCAGGTAGAGGTAGGCCACATCGGCGCCGTGCCGGGCCAGGTAGGGCCCGAACCGGGCGAGGGACTGGTGTACCTCGCGTTTGGTCATCACGTCGCTGTCGAACACGATGTAGACGCGCCGGTCGTTGAGCGCGACCGATTCCCAGAACGCCAGCGCCACCTTGCCGTTGTGTTCGTTGGCGCCGCGCCAGGACCACACGCCGAGCAGGGCGACGCAGGCGAGTCCGGCCGTGGCGGCGGAGTCGGCCTTGCGGATCCCTTCTGTGACGAACAGGGGTAGGAAGGGGTTGCCGAGCATCGGCCGTACCCGCGGGGGTACGTCGACGACCATCCGTCCGTCGCCCGGAGTCTCGTACTTGACGGCCTTGCCGGACTTCTTGAGCACCCGCGGGGTGTCGGGCCGGTGCTGGTGGAGCACTGTCACGCCGTGCTCGTCGTAGACCGGGATGAGCAGGCTCGGCACCTGCCGCTGGTAGTGCTTGAAGCCGGCCTCGGCCAAGCGTGTCTTGGTGTCGGCGGTGACGTAGCCGCGTTCGGCCGCGACCTCGGGCGAGATCGCCGACTCGCGCAGCAGTGCCTCGTGTTGCTCGAACAGCCGGCCGCCGTAGTCGGTCACGGCGCACCGTCCGGGGTGGCCCGGTCGTACTGCTCGCCCGCGTGCGCCGCTCTACGTCGCTCGCCGGACACCCGCCGGCCGCTGGCCACGGCCCGGCTGTCGTGGACCCACGACGTCGACAGCGGCGGCGGAGGTATCACGCTGCCGTCGTCGCGTACCCACCACGGTCGCAGGCCGCGCTCGGTCAGCGTCAGCGGTTCGGGCCGCCCGGCCAGTCTGGCGGGCGTGTGGTCCGGGCAGCGCCAGCCGGACAGGTAGAACTGCGTGGTCTGCGACCGGCAGGCGCCATGTCCGCAGGCGGTCATCGCGACCACCGCCCGTACAGCACCCAGGCGCGGCCGTCGGGCAGCCGGCCCCGGTCGAGTACTCGACGCGGACGGTCGGTCGTCGGCGGTACGCTGACACCAGACTCTCGTTCGCGTCGGGTGTCGCTGTGGGGCCGGCCTTGTGGTGGGGCCGGCCCTTCCATCTGTGGATCTTTCATAAGGGCGTTCTTTCCGCCCCGGCGCGCATACGGTCCGTCGTAGTCCGCTATACGCTAACGGTGCTTCGGACCGTGGGTCCGAGGCTGGTAAGGGGCGCGCGGCGGGTTGACCGGGTGAAGTCGGGCCCGCCGTGCGCTTACTTGGCCTCGGACGGTGGAAGCAGCTCGTCGACGGTCATGCGCTTACGGGCCAGGGCGGTACGCACGATGCGGGCGGCCCTGGCCAGCTTGACCGGGTCGTCGATCGCGCGGTCAGCGGCGTACTGCTTGGTCGCCTCGATGGCGTTCCTGGTGCGTTCCTCGGGAGTGATTGCCACGAGTCGGGACCTCCTCGTCGACATCGCGTGGCGAATGTCGACGAGTGGTGCGCTCGCCCCTGCTTCCCAGCGGGGTCACGTCCGGCTCAGCCGCCGAGTGGTGCGCTCACCCCCGGGATTGGGGTCACGTCCGGCTCGGTAGCCCATTCCGGGCTCGCGGCCCGGGTGGCTACCTGGACGTTAGCACGGCCTGTGCGGGTGTCACCGCCACTGGATGGCGACCCTGCCCGGATCGAATCCTTTCGTGCCCGGCGTCGCCCGCTTCACCGTCACCGACTCGACGAACAGCCCGATCAGGTCACGGCGCTCGTCAAGGTTCATCGCCGGCCACGCCTCCCGGACGCCTTCCACGTCGACGTTGCACGCCGGCGGCGGTACCGCGGCCAGTTCGGCGCGTAGCTCGCGCTCCCGGCCGGCCAGCTCGCGCCGGGCGGTGCGCCACTCGTCGTCGGTCATGTCGTCGCGGGCCCAGTCGGCGGCGAACCGGGTGCGCTTGCCCTCGACGGTGCGCAACGCGTCGGTGATCTGGTCCCTCCGGCCGGCGTGCTCGTCCTCGGCCAGGGCCGCGCGGAACGCGGGCTTGTCCAGCTCGTCGAACAGCCGCTCCGCCACGTACTGCTCCAGCCGCTCGGCCATGATCCCGACACAGGCCCGGCCGCCGACCTTCGGGTGGCACAGGTAGTACGGGGCGGCGGGGCGCCGGCCACGCTTGAGCTGCTTCATCGACGCGACCAGCGGCGCCCCGCACACCCCGCAGCGGGCGGTACCGCCGGTGAGCAGGTACCGGCGCCCGGTGGTACGGCCGGCGGTGCTGATCGGGTACGTGCCGCCGTCGACGCGCTCCACGGTGCGCGGCGTCGCGAGCTTGTCCCTGACCGCGTTCCACGTCTGCTCGTCGAGGATGGGCTCCCACACACCCCGGGTTCGCTTCTCCACCCGCTTCCCGTCCACGATCGGGTGGTGGGTGCGCCAGCCGGCCACGGTCGCGTTGCTCACCATCGACTTGACGGTCTGGTTCGTGATGGTGGAGGGGCGGGTGCCGGTCACCTCGCCGGCCTCGTCGCGGACCTTGCGGCTGTGCGCGCCGTGCAGGCCGCGCCCGCGCAGGTCGGCGGCGATACGCGACAGTGACCAGCCGGCGAGGATCTTCTCCGCGGCCTCCCGGATCACGGCCGCCTCCTCCTCCACGACGTGCAGCGTCTTCTTGCCGTCCTTGGGGTCCAGGCCGTGGCGGTACCCGTACACCCGCGACCCGGCCGGGCGCCCGTTGGCGGCGATCTCGGCCAGCCGGTCGTTGACCCGCCGCTTCAGCTTGCGCACCTCGCCAGCGGCCAACACGGCCTTGATCCCGGCGACCTCGCCGCGCACGTCGACGATCCCGTCGCGATTGGTGTGCAACTCGGTGATCCCGGCGGCGTACAGCTCGGCGGCCAGCCGGAACCACTCCACCTCCCGGCGCTCCACCCGGGTCTGTTCGACCGCCCACAGGTGCGCCACCTCGCCCCGGGCGACCGCCTCGCGCAACGCCTCGAAGCCGGGCCGGTGGTCGCCGTTGGCGGCGGAGATCCCGGCGTCGGTGAATACCTTCACCTCTACGCCGGGCCAGGTCTTGGCGGCGTAGGCGCGGCCCCACTTCGCCTGCGCGGGCACGCCTTCGTAGGAGCCATCGGGGCGGGGTGAGAGTCGGGCGTAAATCGCTGCGTAGCCGGTCATGGCCTGACCCACGCCAGTCCGGTCCCGGGCATTTCGCCGGTCTCTAGGTAGTAGATCAGCGCGACCAGGTCATCGTGAGTGAGGTCGGCCAGCGTCGTGACCAGGTCAAGGAAGCCGGCGTCGGGATCGCCGGAGAGATCGGCTCGCACGTGTTGCGCGATGGTTGGGATGTCGGGGACGTTCTCGCGTGGGACCAGGTGGCTCGTCATGCCCCGAGCATGGCACCGGTTCTTACTTTCGGCAACTTGCCCTCCGGTACCCGGATGAAGAGGATGTCCGGGCTGGTCCGCGCGCCCCGGACGGCCACGCCGGTCTCGTCCCGGTCGAAGACGCGGTACCCGAGCACCCGGCACCAGAACTCGGCCAGGCGCTCGGGATCCGCGCAGTCGACCACCATGTCCCCGATCCGGCTCGCCATGACCGGGCACCCTACCCGGCCGGCCGGACGGCTACCGCCCGAAGCCGGCGACGTAGATGTCCCCGTCGGCGACGGTCACGTCCCGGGCGCTGCTCGCGCCGGTGGCGAGGATCCGCGCCGGATCGCGGTGGTTCGCGAGCACCTCGATGCGCTGGACCGGCTTCGGCGTCGGGATGACCGGCCCGGCCTGCCATCCGAACCCGGGGATCAGCACGTAGGTCAGGATCCCGGGCGGCGCCGTCCCGCCGGGCGGGGCCTCACCGGTCGCGTACACCCGCCACACCAGCGGCGTGATCGGCTCCATGTCCCGGACCCGTACCCCGGTGGCGACCTCGCTGGCGTGCCAGCCGGCATGGGTCCGCACGGCCACGTGGTCGTGCAGCACGCCGGTCGTGTCGAGCTGCATCCACACCACGAAAGGCACCCCCGGTACCACCTCGCCGACCAGCGAGATGTAGTCCGGCGAGCGCTGGAACGGCGCCGGCTGGAACGGGGTGTCCGCAACCTTCAGCGCCGCCTCCTGCTCGGCGTCGTCGATCCGGGTACCGAGGTCGCGCCCGTCGGCCGCGTGGAAGTGCAGGTCCCGGGGCGTGAAGTAGGTGTGGTAGATGTTCTTGTGGTACCGGTCGTGCAGGTGCCCCTCCGGTCCCCCACCGGCGAGCGTGTAGACGATCAGCACCCGTTCCGGCCGGCCGAAGCCGGCGGACTCGTGCCGGAGCTGACCGATGTAGATCTCGTTCATGTTGTCCGGCCGGTCGGCCGGCGCGATCGCGTACTTCTCGCCGGTCAGCTGCGCCGTGTTGCTCCACGTCAGGCCGCTGTCGGTGGACCGCACGTACTTCATCGGCCGGAAGTCCACCGGAGAGGTGTGGTCGACGTCGCGCGCGGTCTCCCGGATGAACACGAAGATCTCGCCGCGGTCGGTCACGAACGGCATCGGGTAGGTCGCCCCCTCGCCTTCGGCGATCACGCGGTCGGTCCACGTGCCGTCGATCGAGTGGGCGTTGGGCGAGCGGGACACGAACAGCTGCGTGTTGTGCAGGTTGCGGAACACCAGCAGGTGCCCGTCGGGGGCCTGGACCATGACCGGGTAGTTGTGCGAGTCGTCCAGCCCGTCGCCGACCTTCACCGGTGCCGACCAGGTACCGGTGCGGTGGTCGTACGCCTGGACGTAGTTGTCCTCGTGGATGCCGGCCCAGCTGATGAAGGTCTGGCGCGCGACGCGGTCGTAGAGCCCGCCGGCGACGGGGCGCCGGTCGGTGCGCGCCGCGACCGCGGTCGCGGGCGTCATGACCGTCATCGGTCGGACACCCTCCACCGTGGGGGGTTCCGCGTGGGCGGGTGCGGCGGCGACGAGGGTGGCCAGCACCATGGACAGCGACATCGGGACGGCGATGATACGCATCCGCCAATCTAAACACGTCGAACTGGCGCGGGACCCCGGCCTTTTCATTCCACGGGAGGCCGGCGCAGGCGCTTGGTCTGGCCCTGGCGGCGCTTGGCGTCCAGGCGCCGCTGCACCGCGGCGCGCGAGGGCCGGGTGGCGCGGCGCACCGGACCGGGCGGGGCGATCGCCGCGGCGAGCAGCGCGGCCAGCCGGGCCTCGGCCGCGCGCCGGTTCTGCAGCTGCGACCGGTGCTCCTCGGCGGTCACCACGAGCGTGCCGTCGACCAGCCGACCGGCCAGCCGGCGCAGCGCCCGTTCCTTCAGCGTCGCCGGCAGCGCCGCCGTACCGGCGAGGTCGAACCGCAGCTCGACCCGGGAGTCGCTGGTGTTGACCGCCTGGCCGCCGGGGCCGCCCGAACGGGAGAAGCGCCAGCTCAGCTCGGTCCGCGGGATGGTCACGGCGCGCGTGATCACCAGCTCGTCCATGGCGCCAGTCTCTCCCGCCGCCGCGCCGGTCGCCCGTCCGGCCCCTTACCGCGCGGAGCCAACGCGCAGAACCTGCGCAACCTCAACGGGAAGATCCTGCGGATCAACCCGGACGGCTCGATCCCGCCGGACCACCCGTTCCACAACGGCCGGCGGCACCCCCGCGCCCCGTCCTCGTCCCCGAGGGCGGGGCGCGTCGGGGTCGAGCCGCTTTAGGCCGATATGTACAACTGAGTTTTCTGCCCCGATGGGGTGGACGAGTAGTTGCGTCCTCAAGTAGTCTGGACGGTAACGGAGCCGACCGCCTTCCCCCGTGGGCGGTCGGCTCCGTTACCCTGTGCGCCCATTCCGGAGGCGCCGCCCCGCCGGGTTCCGGACCGGATGGTGCGCCGGGTAGCCCGGTCGGCTACCATGTCCGCCATGCCCGCGCACCTGAACCAGTGGTGGCCCGCCTGACGGCGGCCACCGATCCTGCGCGAGCACCAACCACGCGGCCGCCCATCGAGGCGGCCGTTTCCGTTGTCCCAACGGTGTCGCGGGGCGCCCCGGGCGGTCCCCGACCGAAAGGGACATCCCGTGCTTCCAGCAACCGACGCCCCGTTCGCCCTCATCCGGCGGGAAGGGCGGGACCGGGTCGAGATCCTCACCGGCGCGGTCGAGACCGTCGACCGGCTCGCCGACCTCCCGCTGTCCGCCACCGGCCCGGCCGGGCCCCAGGTCCTCGCCCTGGTGCCGTACCGGCAGGTCCGCGAGCGCGGCTTCGCCTGCGTCGACGACGGCGCGCCGCTACTGGCCCTGCGGGTCGACGGGTACGCCACCGAGACCGCCGACGCGCTGCTGGCCACCCTGCCGGCGGCGGCGCCGGCACTGTCCACTGTGGACTTCGATGTGCCGGACGAGGAGTACGCGGCGACGGTACGGGCGGTGCTGCGGGACGAGATCGGGCGCGGGGAGGGCTCGAACTTCGTCATCCACCGCACCTACCGGGCCGGCGTCGACGGCGCCCCGCTCGACGCCGCACTGGCCGTGTTCGCCCGGCTCCTGCGCGCTGAACGGGGGGCGTACTGGACGTTCCTCGTGCACACCGGTACCCGCACCTACGTCGGGGCCACCCCCGAGCGGCACGTCTCCGTCGAGGAGGGGGTGGCCATGATGAACCCGATCAGCGGCACCTACCGCCACCCGCCCGGCGGCGTGGACCGGGCCGGGCTGCTCCGCTTCCTCGCCGACCGCAAGGAGACCGACGAGCTGTACATGGTGCTCGACGAGGAGCTGAAGATGATGGCCACCGTCGGCGACCTCGGTGGCCAGGTCCTCGGGCCGTACCTGAAGGAGATGACCCACCTGACCCACACCGAGTATCTGCTCGCCGGGCGCACCAGCCGGGACGTGCGCGACGTGCTGCGCGAGACGATGTTCGCGCCGACCGTCGTGGGCAGCCCGATCGAGAACGCGTGCCGGGTCATCGCGCGGCACGAACGGCGCGGGCGGGGGTACTACGGCGGGGTTCTCGCGCTGCTCGGGCTCGACGACGCGGGGCGGCAGACGCTGGACGCGCCGATCCTCATCCGCACCGCCGAGTTCGGCGCGGACGGCGAGGTACGGGTACCGGTCGGCGCCACGCTGGTGCGCCACTCCACGCCGGAGCACGAGGTGGCCGAGACGTACGCCAAGGCGGGCGGCGTGCTCAGCGCGCTCGGCCTGGCCCCGCCGGCCGGTCCCGGCCCGGCGTCCGGCCTCGCGCTCGACCCGGACGTCACCGCGGCGCTGGACCGGCGCAACGCCACGCTGGCCCGGTTCTGGCTGGACGCCCGCGACCCCGGTGCCGCGCCGATCGCCCCGGACCTGGCGGGGCGGCGGGTGCTGGTGGTCGACGCCGAGGACACGTTCACCGGCATGCTCGCCCACGAGCTGCGGGCACTGGGCCTGGCGGTCACCGTGCGCCCGCACCACGAGCGGCCGGACCCGGCCGGGTACGACCTGCTCGTGGCCGGGCCGGGACCGGGCGACCCGGGGCAGCTCGCCGACCCGAAGATGGCGCGGCTGAACGCGATGGTGCGCGCCGCGCTCGGCGCCGGTACCCCGCTGTTCGCGATCTGCCTCGGCCACCAGGTGCTCTCCGCCGTGCTGGGGCTGACGCTGTACCGCAAGGACGAGCCCTACCAAGGCATGCAGCGCGAGATCGACTTCTTCGGCCGGGCGGAGCGGGTCGGGTTCTACTCCACCTACACCGCCCGCTCCAGGTCATCCACAGTGGACACTCCATATGGGACGGTGGAGCTGAGCCGCGACCCCGGCTCCGGTGAGGTGCACGCGCTACGCGGGCCAACCTTCGCCGGGGTGCAGTTCCACCCGGAGTCGGTGCTCACCGAGCACGGCGTGGACCTGTTGCGGGAGCTGGTCACCCCGCTGGTGGGGGTACCGGCACGGTGAGGGGTGGGCGGGCCCGGCCCGCCCACCCCACCAGATCAGGAGACCGTCACGGTGTCCCGCAACGGGAGGTTGCGCGAGGAGTTGCCCACCATGACGGTGTGCCGTCCGGGGACCGTGGTCCACGCCTTGGCGCCGGTGTTCCAGATGGAGAACGCCCGGTCCTGCAACGTGATGCTGATCCGCTTGGTCTGGCCCGGGGCCAGGCTCACCTTCGCGAACCCCTTGAGCTGCTTGGGCGGCTCCCCGGCGGAAGCCGGCGCACCGACGTACACCTGCACCACCTCGGCGCCGGAACGCGAGCCGCTGTTGGCCACGTCGACCGACACCGTCAGGCGCCCGTTGGCGTCCGGCGTGGCGGGGACGTTCAGGTTGGCGAAGGAGAACGTGGTGTAGGACAGCCCGAAGCCGAAGGGGAACAACGCCGCCACGTTCTGCGCGTCGTACCAGCGGTAGCCGACCTTCAGCCCCTCGGTGTAATGCACCGTGCCGTTCACCCCGGGGTACTGCGCCGCGGTGTTGGCCGGGGTGTCGCTCTCCCGGCGCGGGAAGGACATGGTGAGCTTGCCCGACGGGTTGGTCCGGCCGAAGAGCAGGTCGGCCACGATGTTGCCGTCCTCCTCGCCGGGGTACCACGCCTCCAGCACCGCCGGTACCTGGTTCAGCCATGGCATCAGCACCGGGCCGCCGGTCTTGAGCACGACCACGGTGTGCGCGTTGGCCGCCGCCACCGCGGAGACGAGCGCGTTCTGGTTGCCCGACAGCGAGAGGTTGGCCCGGTCGGCGCCCTCCTTGTCCTTGTTGCCCACCATGACGATCGCCACATCAGCGGCCGCCGCCGCCTGGGCGGCCGCCGCGGCGTCGCTGCCGTCGTTGACGGTGACCGTCACGCCGCCGCCGGCGACCCGGCGGATGCCGGCCGCCGGGCTGACCGTGTACAGCGGGGTGACCGCGGAGCTGCCGTTGCCACCGGTGTGCGCGGCGGTGGCGTACGGCCCGATCAGCGCGACCGAGGTCAGCGCGGATGCCCGCAGCGGGAGCTGGTTGCCGGAGTTCTTCAGCAGGACCGCACCCTGCTCGCCGATCGCGCGGGCCACCAGGCCGTCGGCCCTGGCCGGGATCGGCTTGGGCTGGCGCGGGTTGTCAAACAGCCCGAACCGGAACATCTGGGTGAACCGGCGGATGAGCATCTGGTCCACCACGGACTCCGCGAGCTGGCCGCTCTGCACCGCGGCCTTGGTGGCGTCGCCGTAGAAGTCGTGCTTCATCGACAGGTCCAGCCCGGCGAGCGCGGCCGCCACGGTGGTGTGCGTCGCGGTGTAGTCGGACTGCACGAACCCCTGGAAGCCCCAGTCCTTGCGCAGGATGTCCGCGAGCAGGTGGGTGTTCTCGCAGCCGAACTGCCCGTTGACCTTCGGGTAGGCGCACATGACGGCGGCCACGTCGCCCTGCTTGACGGTCGCCTCGAAGGCGGGCAGGTAGATCTCCCGCAGGGTGCGCTCGTCGACCGCCACGTCGATGGTCTTGCGCTGGTTCTCCTGGTTGTTGGCGGCGTAGTGCTTGACCTCCGCGAGGATGCCCTGCGCCTGGACCGCCTGCACCTCGGCGACCGAGATCTGCCCGGCCAGGAACGGGTCCTCGCCGAAGTACTCGAAGTTGCGGCCGTTGCGCGGGACCCGGGTGACGTTCACGCCGGGCGCTTCGAGCAGGTGCTCGCCGCGGTCGGCAACCTCCTGCCCGGCGATCGTGCCGAACCTGGTGGCCGCGGCGGTGTCCCAGGTCGCGGACATCGCCAGCGCCGACGGGAGAGCGGTGGCCGGCTGCTTGGTCTGGCTGTCACCGGGACCGGCGCCGGCCGGTCCATTCGTGATCTTAAAGGCGGGGATGCCGAGGCGGGGGATGCCGGCGACCTCGCGCGGGTGCGCGGGTACGTCCAGCATGTGGATCTCCAGGACCTTCTCGTCCAGGGTCATCGCCTGGACGAGCAGCTTGGCCCGGTCGGCCGGGGCGAGGGCCTTGTTCATCCAGGGCCGGTCCGCGGGTGCGGCGTGACCCGCGGCGAGCGGCACCAGGGCCAGACCCGACCCGAGAGCGAGGACGGCCAGGAGCGCGATCCGGGAGCGTTTCATGTCTCACCTCACAACGAGGGACGGAGGGTGAGGCCGGCGGGAAACCCCTCTATGCATGCACGTCGATGCAAGGGAAGCATCAGTGATCGGAGGTGTCAAGGTGGCGCGTTCCATTCGCGCATCCACCGCTGGTCCCGCTGTCGCTCGGGAGAGCGCTTACTCATCGGCCTGACCGCATTGCGAGGAGCCGGTAGAGGTCCGACGTATGACCGGTTTGCCGGTGGCAGTCCGCGGCAGCCGGTCGACGAGCACGAGGTCGCGGGGCTGCTCCGCGCGGGACAGCCGGGTACGCAGCCAGTCGCGCAGCTGCTCCTCGGTCACCGCTCCGCCCGCCCGGACCTGGACGGTGGCGCGCAGGCGCTGGCCGAACTCGTCGTCGGGTACCGGCTCCAGCACCGCGTCCTCGACGTCGGGATGCGCCGTCAGGGCAGCGGTGACCGGGCCCGGGTACACGTTCTCCCCGCCGGACACGATCATGTCGTCGACCCGTCCGTGAAGGAACAGCCGGCCCACCGGGTCGAGCCAGCCCCGGTCCCCCGTCGCCACCTGGCCGGGCTGCCAGCCCTCGACGTAGACCTCGCCGAGCTGGCCCGGCGGCACCGGCGTGCCCTCGGGGTCGAGCACGCGCAGGCGCACCCCGCGCGGGGCCCGGCCGACCGTACCGGGCGCGGCGCGCAGGTCCCCGGGCGTAGCGATCGCGGCCCAGCCGGCCTCGGTCGTGCCGTACAGGTTGAACACGCGGTCGCCGAAGACCGCGCGCAACCGGTCGACCAGGTCCGCCGGCAGCGGGGCCGCCCCGCTGACCACCGCGCGCAGGCCGGCGGGCGGGGCCGGGTCGAGCTCGGCGATGCGGCGCAGCTGGATCGGCAGCGCGCACAGGACGGTGGCGCGGTGCTCGGCGACCGCGGCCACGATCTCCCCGGCGTCCCGTCCGGCGGCGAGCACCACCGGCGCGCCGAGGACCAGGCCGGCGGCGAGGTACACCAGGCCGTATCCGTGGTGCGGCGGCGCGGCCACCACGACCGGCTCGCCCCGGCGCAGCGGGATCAGCTGCAGGTGGGCGGTGACCGGACCGAGGAGGGTACGCAGCGGGAGGTCGCGCACGACCGGACGCGGCGTGCCGGTGCTGCCCGACGTCAGCACCACCAGCCGGCCCGGCCGGCGCGGGGCGGGTGGCGCGGGGCCGGTGGCGGTCACCAGGTCGGTCCAGTCGACCGACGGCACCAGCCCGGCGAAGCGTGCGGCCAGACCCTTGTCGTGCACGGCGAGGGTGACACCCTCCCGGGTGAGGATCTCGGCGAGCCGGTCCGGTGGCGTGTCGACCGAGATCAGCACCGGGTCGGCGCCCAGCCGCGCCAGGCCCGCGACGGCGGCGACGAAGCCGCGGTGCGCGGAGCACGCGACGGCCACGCGGGCTCCGGCCGGTACCCCCAAGGCGTGCGCGCCCACCGCGCAGGCGGCCACGGCGGCGGACAGCTCCGCCCGGCTCACCGCCCCGTCCCGGTCGACCAGCGCGACGCCGGCCCGGGGTCCCGCGGCCACGGCGGCGGCCAGGGTCGGCCCGTAGCGCCGCCCGGCGCGCACCAGGCGCAGCAACCGGTCCGGCCGCCCCAGGCCGGTCCCGGCGAGCACCCGCGCCGGTTCGGTGGCGCGGATGCCCCGCAGCATCAGGGTCTGCGCGCCCTCGACCGCGCCGGGCACGGCCGCGGCCAGCACCGCGCCCGGCCGCGCCCACCACGGCCACCACCGGTGCGGGTACGCGACCGCGCGGCACACCACGCCGGCCGCCTCGTCGGGGGTCATCGCCGGCAGCCGGTCGTACCGCGCCGTCGGCGCGCTCATCCGGGTGCGGACGAGTCCACAGTAGACGGTGCTGACGGTGACGCCGGCCGCGCGCAGCTCCGGGGCGGCGCTGCGCAGCCAGGTGTCGAACGCCGCCTTCGAGGCGAGATAGGCCGACCAGTTGGACGCGGGCAGCGCCAGTCCGGCGGTGGACACGTTGACGATGTGTGCACCGGTGTCCCGCAGCGCCGGCAGGAGGGCCAGCAGGAGCTGTGCCGGCCCGAGGTAGTTGACCCCGATCGTGCGCTCGATGTCGTGGAACCGGTCGGCGGTCTCCGCCACCGGGCGGCGGATGGACCGGCCGGCGTTGCTCACCACCACGTCGATCCGCCGGTACCGGCGCAGCAGCTCCCCGGCGAGCGCGGCGGCCGCCGCGGGGGCCGAGAGGTCGGCCGGGTGCGCGTACGCGGTGCCGCCGGCCGCCACGATCTGCGCCCGTACCTGCTCCAGCCGGTCCCGGGTGCGGGCGACGAGCAGCACCGTCGCACCCGCGCCGCCCAGGCGCCGCGCGGTGGCCGCGCCGATCCCCTCGGACGCCCCGGTGACCAGCACCGTGCGCCCGGCGACCGCCCGGCGCAGCCGGCGCTCGCCGATACCGCGCCCGGTGATGCCCGCCGCGATCCGCAGCCAGTGCCGGAGCCGGTGCACGCCGCCCATCGTAAGGAGCCGGTAAGGCCGTCCGGGTCGGCGCCGGGGTTGACTGGGGCCATGCGTCGTAAGCCGGTCATCTGGAGTGCCGTCGCCGTCGCCGCCCTCGTCGCGGCGGCGGCGCTGTACTGGTTCGCACCGTGGAAGCTGTTCACCACGACGACCGTCCACGACTCCCTGTCGGTTCCGGTCGCGTCCAGCGCGCCGTCGAGCGGCGGCGCCGCGCCGAGCGGGGGTGCCGCGCCCGCGGGGCCGGTGGTTCTCGCGCAGGGCACCTTCGTCTCGCACGAGCACGCGACGACCGGCACCGCGCGGATCGTCCGCGCCGCCGACGGCACGCGCCAGCTCGAACTCGCCGGGCTGGCCACCTCGGACGGGCCGGACCTTCGGGTGTGGCTCACCGACCGGCCGGTGACCCCGGGCCTGTCCGGCGCGGGCGGGTTCGACAAGGGGCGCTACCTGGAACTCGGGCACCTCAAGGGCAACCGGGGCGACCAGGTGTACCCGATCCCCGCCGGCGCCGACCTGACCGGGTACCGCAGCGTGAGCATCTGGTGCATCCGGTTCTCGGTCTCGTTCGGCGCCGCCGAGCTGACTGCGGCGGTCACCTGACGTGAGCCATGGTCACCCGGCGGCCCGGCTCGGCGGGTGACCGGTGGAGCGCTTGAACTGCCGGCTGAAGTACGCCACATCGGGGTAGCCCAGCGCGGTGGCCACCTGGCTCACCGACATGCCCGTCTCGGCGAGCAGGTACCGGGCCCGGTCGATGCGCGCCTGGATCACGTACCGGGCCGGCGGCAGCCCGGCCTGCCCGGTGAACCGGCGGGTGAACTGCGCCCGGGACAGCGCGCACCGGCCGGACATCTCCGCCACCGTCCAGCGCCGGCCCGGGTCCTGGCGGATGGCGTGCACCAGCTCGTCCAGCGCCGCGTCGACCGGGTCGGGCGGCGGGTGCACCGCGTCCTCCCACAGGACCCAGAGGAGCTGTTCCAGGCAGATGAGGCTGTGCCGCCGGCCGAGCGGGTCGCCCCGGCGGAAGCTGGTGTCGCACCGGCGGGCCAGCGCCGCGACGAGCGTCCGGTCCCGGACCTGGCAGCAGCGTCCGGGCGGAGCCACCCGGGCCGCTGACCGGCGCCGGCCGACCGCGAAGTGCATGCCGAAGACCAGCAGCCGGCGCCGCGGGTCGTGGCCGGCGGTCGGCGCGTCCCCAGGGGCGAAGACCGCGGCGGTACCGGCGGCGAGCGCGTGCTCCCGGTCGCCGAGCACGACCTGCCCGACTCCGTCGAGCACGTACCAGAGCAGGAAGTCGGGCAACGGCCGGGCGTGCCAGGACCAGCCGGGCTCGCACCGCCAGTACGTCGGCGGTGAGGTCAGCCGCAGGCCGGTCAGCACCGGGGCGAGATGAGTCAAACAGCCAACTCCTCGCGCCGATCCTATCTGGTGTGCCTCGCCTTCCCGGCGCGATGCTCGGGACATGAGCGTTTCCGCCAAGTCCGCCTTCGACCGGGACGGCTACGTCGTGGCCGACGGGCTGTTCGGTGCCGATGAGGTCGCGCGGCTGCGCGGGCACGTGATGGCGCTGCGCCGGCGCCGCTCGTACCCCGACGACCTGGTCGGGGTGGAACCCACCAGCCGGGATCCGCTGCGCCGGTACCCCCGGATGGCGCAGCTGCACCGGTGGGACGACACGACCCTGCGCTGGCTGCTGGATCCCCGGATCGCCGGGTGGCTCACCGACCTGCTCGGCGGCGAGCCGTACGCCGTGCAGACGATGGTGTACTTCAAGCCCCCGGGCTCCCGGGGCCAGGCCGTGCACCAGGACAACTTCTACCTGCGGGTCGAGCCGGGTACCTGCGTGGCGGCGTGGCTCGCGCTGGACCGGGCCGACGAGGACAACGGGTGCCTGGTCGTGGTGCCGGGCAGCCACCGGTGGCCGATCCTGTGCACCCGCAAGGCCGACACCCGGATCAGCTTCACCGACGTGACGGTACCGCTGCCGCCCGGCCAGACGCCCCGCCCGGTCGTCATGGACCCGGGCGACATGCTCTTCTTCCACGGGTCACTGGTGCACGGCAGCGCACCCAACACGACGACCGACCGGTTCCGGCGTTCCCTCATCGGGCACCACATCCAGGCCGACGCCCGGCAGGTCGCCGGGTACTACCACCCGGCGCTGCGGATGGACGGTACCCCGTTGCGGCTGGAGGTCAGCGAGGGCGGCGGCGCCTGCGGCGAGTGGACCGAGCTCGACGGGGTACCGACGATCGAGCTGACCGGCCGGCACACCGTCACGCGCCGGCACGAGTAGCGCGCGGGTCAGAGGATGCCGAGCTGGTTGGCGCGGGCCAGGGCCTCCACGCGGTTGCGCGCGCCGAGCTTCTCCAGCGTGCGTTGCAGGTACGTCTTGACGGTGTTGCGGGTCAGCCCGAGCGCGGAGGCGATCTCCGGGTTGGTCTCCCCCATCGCCACGTGCCGCAGGATCTCGTACTCCCGCCGGGTCAGGCCGTGCTCGCGCAGCTTGCGGGTGAGCAGGACGCCGCCGTCGCCGGACGCGTCGGCGCCGACCACCCGCTCACCGGCGGCCACCCGGCGGATCACGTCCACGAGGTCGCCGCGCTCGGTGTCCTTGACGAGGACCCCGTGCGCCCCGGCGGCGAGCGCGTCGGCCAGCGCGGCGTGCTCGGGGTAGGCGGTGAAGATGACCACCTTGACGCCGGGCGCCTCGGCCGCCATCTGGCGGATCGTCTCCGGCGCGAGCATGTCGGGCAGGCGCAGGTCGAGCAGCACGACGTCGGGCCGGTACCGGCCGACCGCCTCGACCGCCTCCCGCCCGGTGCGTGCGTACCCGACGACCTGGATGAACGAGGTGCGCTGAAGGGTCAGCGTCACCCCGTCCAGCACGATCGGGTGGTCGTCGACGACGAGGACCTTGATCACGCTGGTACCCATGCGTGGAGGGTGACCCCGCCGTCGTCGTTGGCGGCGATGCCCAGCGTGCCGCCTACCCGGGCCAGCCGGTCGGCGGTGGCCGGCAGGCCGAGGCCGGCGCCGTGCGGCCGGTCCTCCGCCACGCCCACCCCGTCGTCGCAAACGGTCACGGCCACCCCGTCGCGCAGCGCGAACACGCTGACCACCACGGATCGGGCGGACGCGTGCTTCTCGACGTTGAGCAGGGCCTCCCGGGCGGCGGCGGCCAGCGCGGCGACCCGGGAGCCGGGCAGCGCGGGCAGCTCAGTCAGGGTGATCAGGCGGGCCGCGGTACCGGTGCGGTCCTGGAACGCCGTGCAGTGTTCGCGCAGCGCCACGCCCAGCGCGACCTGCTCGGGGGTCGCGGACAGCATCCGCAGCGAGCCGCGCAGCGCGACCGAGGCCTCCATCGCCTGCTCCTCGATCGCGCTGAGCCGGGCGCGGACCGTGGGGTCCAGGCCGGGCTCGTCGCCCAGCCGGCGGATGCCCGCGCCGAGCGTGAACAGCATCGCCCCGACCGTGTCGTGCAGCTCCAGAGCCACCCGGCGGCGCTCCTCGTGCACCGCGACCTCGGCCGCGTGCCGGGCCCGCTCGGCGACCACCTGCGCGGCGGCCGTCCGGAGGGCGAGCTGCTCCAGCGCCTGCGCGGTGCGGTCGCCGAACTGGGTCTCCTCGCGGTCGGCCCCGTAGAGCACGCCCAGGAGCTGCCCGTCGTGGATGATCGGTACCGCGATCATCGCCCGCATGCCCTCGATCGTGGCCTGCGGCCGGAAGTGGTGGGTGATGTCGCGTGAAGTGAGGTAGTCGCTGACCCACAGCGGCCGGCGGGCGGTCAGGACCTTGCCACCCAGCCCCACGCCCATCGGCACCACCAGGCCCTCGACCAGGCCGTACGTGGTGTTGACCGAATTGCCCAGGACGATGCGGTCGGCACCGTCCGGTTCCCCGATCCACGCCATGTCGACCCCGGCCAGCGCGGGCACGGTCGCGACCATCCGCGCGGCCGCGGCCGAGCGGTCGAGCAGGCCGAGAATCTCGGCGTACTCGGCGTCGAGCGCGAGCAGGTTGTCCGGTACGGCGGTCGGCTCTGGCACTACGGTTCCCGCTTCCCGGCCGGGGCTGGCCGCGACGGTCACGGCCGCCCCCGCGCCAGTCAAGTCATGGTTGCGCATCGTAGCGCGCCGGTCCATCTCCACCCGGAGACCCCCGAACTCAGACCTCCACGTGGGGCTAGCCGGGCCCCGGCGGGCGGCGCACGCTCCACTGCCATCCGCCCTGGTCGGTGGCGGAGCGGCCGGTGGGAGGGCGGATGCTGGAGGTACGCGGCCTGCGGGTGACGTATGGCGGTGCGGTCCTCGCCCTGCGCGAGGTGTCCCTGGACGTACCGCCCCGGGGCGTGGTGGCCATCCTGGGCAGCAACGGCGCGGGCAAGACCACGCTACTGCGCGCGATCTCGGGGGTACTCGGCGAGCACGGCGGCACGGTCGACCGGGGAACGATCGAGTTCCAGGGCCGGCCCCTCGTGGGCCGCTCCCCGGCGGCGATCGTCGCGGCCGGCATCGTCCAGGTACCCGAGGGTCGGCGGATCTTCGAGCGGCTGACCGTCGCAGAGAACCTGCGCATCGGCGGGTTCAGCGTCCGGCAGGCGGCCCAGCGGACCAAGGCCCGGCTGCTCGTGTGCGACCTCTTCCCCGTGCTGTACGACCGGCGCGCCGATCGGGCCGGCCTGCTCTCCGGCGGCCAGCAGCAGATGCTCGCGATCGGCCGGGCGCTCATGTCCAACCCCAGGCTCCTGCTGCTCGACGAGCCGTCGCTCGGCCTGGCGCCGCGGGTGATCGGGCAGATCGAACAGGTCGTCCGGGACATCAGCGAACGGGGTACCGCGGTGGTCCTCGTCGAGCAGAACGCGACCATGGCGCTGGCCGTGGCGACCCACGCGTACGTCCTGACCACCGGCGAGGTGAGCCTGTCCGGACCGGCCGCGCGGCTGGCCGCCGACGACACCGTCCGGGACCTGTACCTGGGCCGGGAGGTGGCGACCGCGGTCGACGACGAGCTGGCCGCCAGCGGTGGCCGGCCGGCCCTGTCCCGGTGGACCGGATGAGCGCCCCCGCCGCGCTCGTCGGTACCGACCCGGTCCTCACCGTCGAGTCGGTGACCGTGCGGTTCGCCGGGGTCACCGCGCTGTCGGACGTGTCGTTCACCGTCGCGCCCGGGACGGTGCACGCCCTCATCGGGCCCAACGGGGCCGGCAAGTCGACCCTGTTCAACGTCGTCTCCGGCGCGTACCGGCCGGCGAGCGGGTCGGTGTCGTTCCGGGGTACCGACCTGACCCGGCTGCGGCCGCACCAGATCGCCGGCCTGGGCGTCGCCCGGACCTTCCAGAACATCGCCCTGCTCGCCGGCGAGACGGTCGGCGAGAACCTCATGCTCGGCCGGCACCACCTGACCCGGGCCGGCTTCCTGACCGCGCCGCTGGGGCTCCCCCGGGTCCGGCGCGAGGAGCGCCGCCACCGCGCCCGGGCCCGGGAGATCGCCGCGTTCGTCGGGCTCGGCGACCGGTTCGATACGCCGGCCGGCGTGCTGCCGTACGGCGACCAGAAGCGCGTGGAGATCGCCCGGTCGCTGTGCGTCGAGCCCGAGCTGCTGCTGCTCGACGAGCCGGCCGCGGGCATGAACGCGCACGAGACCGCGGTGCTCGGGCACCTGATCCACGACATCCGGGCCGCGCTGGAGGTCCCGGTCCTGCTCGTCGAGCACGACATGGGCCTGGTGATGGGCATCGCCGACCGGATCACCGTCCTGGACTTCGGCAAGCGGATCGCCGACGGTACCCCGGCGCAGATCCAGCGCGACCCCGAGGTGCAGCGCGCCTACCTGGGAGACCACGAATGACGACGCTCCTGCAGTTCATCGTCGCCGGGATCGCCCTCGGCGCGGTGTACGCGCTGCTCGCCCTCGGCTTCGTGCTGGTGTTCAAGGCGACCGGCGTGGTCAACTTCGCCCACCCCGGTCTGCTCGTGGTCGGCGGGTACGTGACCGCGCGGTGCGCCGCCGCCGATGGCGGGCTGCCGATCGCGGGGCCGGTCGCCCGGTTCACCCTCGCGCTGCTGGCCGGCGTCGGCGCGGCCGCCCTCCTCGCGCTCCTCGTCCAGCGCGGGCTGGTGCACCAGATGGCGGCCCGGTCGGTGATCGCGGTGAGCATCCTGACCATCGGCGTGGACCTGGTGCTGCAGACCGAGATCGGCCGCCGGTTCGGGGCCGCCGAGGCGCTGTCCATGGGCGACCCGTGGGGCGGGCGGACCTGGCACGCGTTCGGGCTGGCCGTCCCGGTCACCCGGGTCGCCGCGCTCGTCGTGAGCCTCGCGCTGATCGGGGCGTTCTTCGCGTGGTTCCGGTACTCGGTCTGGGGCGTGGCGATGCGGGCGGTCGCCGAGGACGCCGGGACGGCGGCACTGATGGGGGTGCGCCGCACCCGGGTGGCGGCCACCGCGTGGGTGCTGGCCGGAGCGCTGGCCGCGATCGCCGGGCTGTTCCTCAGCGTCGCGCCGTACCCCGGCCTGACGCCGACGACCGCCTACGTCGCTCTGGCCGCCTTCCCGGCCGCGATCATCGGGGGACTCGACTCGACCGGCGGGGCGGTGGTCGGGGGCCTGCTGGTCGGCCTCGCCGAGAGCCTGACCCAGGGGTACGCCGCCGAGCTCTCCTTCCTCGGTCAGGGCTTCCACGCCGTCATGCCGTACGTGGTGATGGTCGTCGTCCTGCTGGTCCGCCCGGCCGGCCTCTTCGGCACGAAGGAGCTGCACCGTGTCTGACCCGACCACCGTCGATCCCCCGGCGGCCACCGCCGTCGCCGAACCGGCGGCGCCCACGGGACGCCACTCCGTGCCGGCGCCGCCGGTCCGGTGGCGGCCGGGTCCGCTCATCGCCGCGGTCCTGCTCGCCGTCGCCGTGCTCCTGCCGTTCTCGGTGGACAGCTCCTGGCTGCGCACCGGCCTGTTCGCGTTCGCCGCCGCGGTGGCCGCGCTCGGCCTGAGCCTGCTGATGGGCCAGGCCGGGCAGCTCTCCCTCGGGCACTCGTTCTTCGTGGCCGTCGGCGCGTACGGCTACACCTACCTCGCGGCCAGGCCGTCCACTGTGGACGGTACGCACGGGTTGGGCCTGCCGCCGGTGCTCGCCCTCGTGCTCGCGGTCGCGCTCGCCGGCCTGGCCGGGCTGGCGTTCAGCCCGATCTCCGCCCGGCTGCGCGGGATCTACCTCGGCGTCGCCTCGCTCGGGCTGGTCTTCGGCGGGCTGCACATCCTGGGCAACGCCGAGGCGTTGACCGGCGGCGCGCACGGGCGCAACGTCCCCGCGTTCACGGTCGCGGGCTTCACCTTCGACCGGATCCCCGGCCGGACCCTGGAGGTGCTCGGTGTGCCGTTCGGCAAGGAGCAGAAGCTCTGGTACCTCGCGCTGGCGCTGCTCGTCGCCGGGTACCTCTACTACCGCAACCTGGTCCGCGGCCGGCCCGGCCGGGCCCTGCGCGCCGTGCGCGACCGCGACCTCATGGCCGGGATCCTGGGCGTACCGGTGACCCGGTACAAGGCCTACGCCTTCGTGGTCTCGTCGATGTACGCCGGTCTCGGAGGGGTGCTGTTCGCCCTCGTGCTGGGCCGGATCGTGCCGGACGGGTTCGGGGTGACCCTCGCCGTCGAGTACCTGGCGATGGTCGTCATCGGCGGTGCCGGTTCCGCGGCGGGCACGGTCGCCGGCGCGGTGTTCGTCATCGCCCTGCCCCGCGTACTGGACCGGTACGCCGAGTACCTGCCCGGCATCGCCTCCTCCTCGTCGATCGGCTCGGGCGGTGTCGACCCGTTCGTGGCCGCCCAGTTCGCCTACGGCGCCGCGCTCATCCTGCTGCTCCTCGTCGAACCCGGCGGGTTGGCCGCCCTCGGCCGCCGGTTATGGCGGCGACGTCCCACCACCCACCACTGAAGGAGCTGATCCATGTCGAGACCCGGCCGTGTGGCCGTCCTCCTCGCCGCCGTCCTGCTGGCCGCCGCCGGCTGCGCCACGAAAACCGACACCGCCGGTGGTACCCCGTCCGCGGGCGGGGCGCTCAAGACCGACGTGGGCGTCACCGCCGACACCATCACGTTGGGCGTACTGACCGACCGGACCGGCCCGTTCAAGGCCGCCGGCCTCGGCATCGAGCAGGGCCGCACGCTCTTCTGGAACCAGAAGGGCAAGGTGTGCGACCGCAAGGTCGAGTTCGTCACCAAGGACCACAAGTACTCCACGACCGGCGCCTCCGCCGCCTACGCGGAGGTCAAGGACAAGGTGCTCGCGCTGGACGAGCTGCTGGGTACCCCGATCATCGCCGGGATGCTCAAGGACATCGAGGCCGACGGGATGCCCGCGATGGCCGCCTCGTTCGGCTCAGACCTGTTGGCGCACAAGGAGATCCTGCTCATCGGCGCCACCTACGACGTCGAGATGATCAACGCCGTCGGGTACCTGCTGAAGAACAAGGGTCTCGCCAAGGGCGACAAGATCGGCCACATCTACCACGAGGGCCCATACGGGGAGAACGCCCTGGCCGGCAGCAAGGCGGCGGCCGACAAGGCCGGCCTGCAGATCGTCGAGCAGAAGATCAAGCCGACCGACGCCGACCTCACCGCCGCCATCACCGGGCTCAAGTCGGCCGGCGTCAAGGCGGTGCTGCTGACCACGTCCTCGGCGCAGAGCAGCAACGCGTTGCAGGTCGCCCGGGCCGGAGGCCTGGACGTGCCGTTCGTCGGCTCCAACCCGAGCTTCGGTGCGCCGCTGCTCGCGCCGGCCGTCAAGGACCTCGCGGCGAAGAACTACGTCGTGGTGGGCTCGGTGGCGCCGTTCGCCTCCACGCTGCCCGGCCCCAGCAAGGTGCGGGACGGGTTCAACGCCGCCTATCCGAAGGAGCCCAAGAGCGCGTTCGTCGTGTTCGGGTACGCCCAGCAGGTGGTCCTCGCCCAGAGCCTGGAGGCCGCGTGCAAGAAGGGTGACCTGACCCGGGCCGGCCTGGTGAACGCGTTCCACAGCCTCGGCACCAAGGTGGAGACCGACGGGCTGCTGCCCGCCATGGACCTCAGCCGTCCGGGCGGCATCCCGACCCGGCAGACCCGGATCCTCAAGCCCGACGCCACCGTCGAGGGCGGCCTGGCGCAGGTCCAGGACCTGGCCGCCGACGACGTCGCCCTGACCTACCAGAAGTGAGTCAAGCCCCGGGGCCCGCGGCCACCCGCGGGCCCCGGCCCACACCCCGGGAGTCAGCGAATGCTCAGTACGATGCAAGACGTCCCCCTTGCGATCCGCCGGCTGCTGGAGCACGGCACGTCGGTGCACGGCGACACCCCGGTCGTCACCGCCACTGACGAGGGTCTCCGGCACGGCACGTATGCGCAGGTCGGGGTGCGGGTGGCCCGGCTGGCGCACGCGCTGCGGGCACTCGGCATCGGGCCTGGCGACCGGGTGGCCACGTTCATGTGGAACAACCAGGAGCACGTGGAGGCGTACTTCGCGGCGCCGGCCATGGGCGCGGTGGTCCACCCGTTGAACATCCGCCTCGCCGTGGAGCAGATCGCGTTCATCGCCAACCACGCCGAGGACGCGGTGGTCATCGTCGACGCGTCGCTGGTGCCGCTGTTCGCCACCGTGGTACCGCTGCTGACGACCGTGCGGCACATCATCGTCAGCCGCCGCGCCGACCTCGACGCCGGGCGGATCCCGGTGCACGACTACCAGCAGCTCCTCGCCGGCCAGCCGGACACCTTCCCGTGGCCGGACACCGACGAGCGGCAGGCCGCCGCGATGTGCTACACGTCCGGTACCACCGGCGACCCGAAGGGCGTGGTGTACAGCCACCGCTCGATCTACCTGCACGCGCTCGGGGTCTCCCTGCCCGACGCCTTCGACCTGTCCTGCCGGGACCGCGTGCTCGCCGTCGTCCCGCAGTTCCACGTGCTGTCCTGGGGACTGCCCTACGCCGCGTTCCTGACCGGCGCGTCGCTGGCGCTGCCCGACCGGCACCTGGGCGCCGAGCCCCTGGCCCAGTTCATCGCCGCCGCCCGCCCGACCAAGGCGGCCGGGGTACCGACGATCTGGCAGGCGCTGCTGCGCCACCTCGACAGCACGCCCGGGGCCGACGTGTCCTCGCTCACCGAAGCGGTGGTCGGCGGCTCGGCCTGCCCGCCGGCGCTGATGGAGGCGTACCGGCAGCGGTACGGGATCACCCTGCTGCATGCGTGGGGCATGACCGAGATGTCCCCGTTGGGTACCGTGGCCCGCCCGCCCCGCGACGCCGACCCCGCGGCGGCGGTGCGGTACCGGCAGACCCAGGGCCGGTTCCCCGCCCCGGTGCAGGCCCGGCTGGTCGGGCCGGACGGCCACCTGGTGCCGCACGACGGGCAGAGCACCGGAGAGCTGGAGGTACGCGGACCGTGGATCACCGGCCGCTACCACCGGGACGACGAGCCCGGCAAGTTCCACGACGGCTGGCTGCGTACCGGTGACGTCGGCACGATCAGCCCCGACGGGTACCTCACGCTCACCGACCGGGCCAAGGACGTGATCAAGTCCGGCGGCGAGTGGATCTCCTCCGTCGAGCTGGAGAACCACCTCATGGCGCACCCGGCCGTGCGCGAGGCAGCCGTCATCGGGGTACCCGACGAGCGCTGGGGCGAGCGTCCACTCGCGACGGTCGTGGTCGAGGACGGGGCGGTGTCCCTCGCGGAGCTGCACGACTTCCTCGCCACCCGGATACCCCGCTGGCAGGTGCCCGAACGCTGGACGCTGCTGCCCGAGGTACCCAAGACCTCGGTCGGCAAGTTCGACAAGAGGGCGCTGCGGCACCGGCACGCCGAGGGTGGCTTAGATGTCCACGAACTCCGCTAGGGCGGTCGGCCGGGCCCGTCCGGCGCCGCCCCCACCGCCACCGCCGCCGGCCCCGCCGCGGTTCGGGCCACGGCCCCGGTTCGTGCCGCCGCCGCCGCGCTTCGCGCCGCCGCCGCAGTTCGTGCCGCCGCCGTCACCGGTCGAGGAGAACCGGCCACGCCGCATCGGCTGGCACTGGCTGCTGCTGCTCCCGATCCTGCTGCCGCTGTGCACGCCGCTGTACAACCGGGCCACGCCGCGGCTGTTCGGGCTGCCGTTCTTCTACTGGTTCCAGCTCGCCTGCGTCCTGCTCGACGTCGTGGTGATCGGGCTGGTGTACCACCTCACGAGAGGGCGGTCCTGACGTGCCCAGGCTGGCCGACCACCGGGTCGAGTTCGGCGTCTTCCTCGCGATCTTCGCGTTCGTCACGATCATGGGGTTCGTGGCGGCCCGGTGGCGCCGCCCGGACAAGCCGCAGGACCTGGAGGAGTGGGGGCTGGGCGGGCGGGCCTTCGGCAACTGGGTGACCTGGTTCCTGCTCGGCGGCGACGCGTACACCGCGTACACCTTCGTGGCCGTGCCGGCCCTGGTGTACGCCGTAGGCGCCGGCGGCTTCTTCGCCGTCCCGTTCGCGGTGATCACCTACCCGATCATGTACCCGCTGGTCAGCCGCCTCTGGTCGGTGGCGCACCGGCACGGCTTCGTGACCCCGGCCGAGTTCGTGCGGGCCCGGTTCGGCTCCCGGGCGCTAGGCCTGGCCGTGGCGCTGTCCGGGATCGCCGCCACCATGCCGTACATCGCCCTGCAGCTCATCGGCCTGGAAGCGGTCCTGAAGATCATGGGGATCACCGGGAACTGGCCGCTGACCGTGGCGTTCGTGGTCCTCGCGCTGTACACGTTCCGCTCCGGGCTGCGCGCCCCGGCGCTGATCTCCATCGTCAAGGACGTGCTGATCATGTGGACGGTCCTCGCCGCGCTGCTGGCCATCGCGATGAGCACCGGCGGGTGGGGCGGGATCCTGCGGGTGGCCGAGGCGCACTACAAGGCGACCCCGTCGCCGGTCGACGGGCTGCTGCTGTCCGGGCCGGGACAGGTGAGCTACCTGACCCTGGTCCTGGGCTCGTCGCTGGGCCTGTTCCTCTACCCGCACCTGCAGACGGGGGTATTGGCGGCCCGCAACCGGGGCGTCGTCAAGCGCAACATCGCCGCGCTGCCGCTCTACACGCTGGTGCTCGGGCTCGTCGCGCTGCTCGGGTTCGCCGCGCTGGCCAACGGCATCGTTCCGGTCGGAGGCGACCGCAACACCATCATCCCGGCGCTGTTCGACGACCTGTTCCCGGACTGGTGCGCCGGGCTGGCCTTCGCCGCGATCGGCATCGGCGCGCTGGTACCGGCGGCCATCATGTCGATCGCCGCGGCCAACCTGTTCACCCGCAGCGTGTACCGCGAGTTCATCCGGCCGCACGCCTCCGCGAAGGAGGAGACCCAGGTCAGCAAGCTCGTCTCGCTGGCGGTCAAGCTCGGGGCGGTGCTGGTGATCGTGCTGGTCAACCCGCAGTTCTCGATCGACCTACAGCTCATCGGTGGAGTGGTGATCCTGCAGATACTGCCGGCCCTGGCGATCGGCCTCTACTCCGCCTGGCTGCACCGGTGGGCGCTGCTGGCCGGCCTGGCCGGCGGGCTGGTCACGGGGCTGGTGATGCTCTACACGATCCCCCAGCTCGGGGCCGACGGCCGGACCGTCGTGCGGGCGCACTTCGGCGGCTCCGCCTGGTCCCTGGCCCACCTGGGCCTGCACACCAACGTGGCGGTGTACGCCGGCCTGGTCGCCCTTGCGGTGAACCTCGTCATCGCCGTCGGCGGCACCGTGGTGCTGCGCTTCCTGGAGGTACCGGCCGGGGTCGACCGCACGGCGCCGGCGGACTACACCGTCGACGAGGGCGACGGCGTCGTGCGGATGGCCGAGCTCGTCGACGGGGCGGCCCAGCACCGGCCGGCCCACGTGCGGTAGGCGCGGCACCGGCCCGCCGGGGCCGGCCCGCCACGGCCGGCCCCGGCGCCGCCCGCCCGGACCCGCGCCCGCCGGTACGCGACGGGGGCGGGCGCGGTCCGCTGGCGGGCGCTGGCTACCTTCGACGCCATGACCCGTGCGGCAGTGGCCCGGCCCCAAGGGACGGCGACCCGGCGCCCGGTCGGCGGGACCGCGGTCACCGCCGGTGCGTGGGCGGCCGTCGCGGGGCTCGCGATCTGGGCGCTGGTCCGGCTCTTCGGGCTCGACGCGTGGTACCCGGCGATCCAGCTCATCGCGTTCACCCCGTACGTGGCGGGGGTGGCGGTCCTGGTCCCCGAGGTGGCGCTGGCGCTGCGGCGCCCGCGGGCCGCGGTGGCGGCGGGCGTGGTCGCGGTCGTGCTGGTCGCGTTCCTGGTCCCCCGCGCCGCCGCGGACGGCGCGCGGCTGCCCACCGGGCCCAGGCTCACGGTCATGAGCGCCAACCTGCTCCAAGGCGGCGCCGATCCGGACGCGCTCCTCGGGCTGGTCCGGACGCACGGGGTGGACGTGCTGGCCCTGCAGGAGTACACGCCGGGCGCGGATGAGGCGCTGCACCGGGCCGGGCTGCACCTGCTGCTGCCCTACACCTCGCTGCACGCGGCGGAGGGGGTCGGCGGCTCGGCGCTGTACAGCCGGTGGCCGATGCGCGACGACGGGGTACGGATGAACCCGTGGGCGTTCGGCCAGGCGCGCGGTGCGCTGACCGTCCCCGGCGCGCCACCGGTGGCCGTCGAGTCCGTGCACACCTGCGCGCCGTCCAGCGCGGCGGCCACCACCTGCTGGCGGCGCTCGTTCACCAACCAGCCACCGCCCACTGTGGACGGTCCGGTACAGCTGCTGATCGGCGACTTCAACGCCACGCTCGACCACGCGCCGCTGCGGCACCTGCTCGGCTCCGGCTACCGCGACGCCGCCGACCTGGTCGGTGCCGGCGTGGCCACCACGTGGCCCTACGACACGCTGTTCCCCCGCGTCGCCCTCGACCACGTGCTGGCCGACCGGCGGGTCGGGGTGCGCCGGTTCGCCGTCTATCCGGTCCCGCGCAGCGACCACCGCGCGGTCGTCGCCGAGCTGGTCCTGCCGGCCGCCTGACCCGGCGGCCGGCTCGGGCCCGGCGGGAACGCCGTGGCACCCACGACCCGCGGGTCCGGGCGCCACGGCGGTGTACCTTCGCGTTCGGTCGCGGATCGGGCGTGAATCAGGGTCACCCGCGCACGACGCCGTCCGGTGCAGCCGCGAACGGGGAGTTGTTCACGCCCGATCTGGTACGTGCAGAGCCTGACCGTCCGGCCGTGCCGACACATCCGCCATCTCGCGGAAGGATTCGGCGCCTCCGGCGCCACCGTTGCGCGGTGTACCCGGCCGGCCACGGAACACCCATTCCCGCAGCAGCAGGAAGCGCAGGACGGTACCGGCGAGGTTGGCCACCACGAGCACGGTGACCTCGGCCAACCGGCCGGGCGCCGGCAGCAGCGCGTGCAGCACGGCCAGGCTCCCGCCGGTGAGGGCGAGCGCCGCCACGAACGCCACCAGCCCCTGCGCCTGGTGCCGGGTCGCGCCGCGGCGGCCGGCGATGCCGAACGTGAAGCGCCGGTTCACCGCCGTGTTGCCCAGCGCGGTCACCAGCAGGGCGGTGAGGTTCGCCGGCTGCGCCCCGACCGCGCCGCGCAGGGCGAGGTACAGCAGCAGGTACGCCAGGGTGCTGGCGACCCCCACCCCGGCGAAGCGCACGAGCTGGCGCAGCAGCCCCGGCGGTACCCCCGGGGTGGCCGGCTCCAGCGGGTGCCGGCCCAGTTGCCGGCGCAACGCGGCGACCGGTACCGCCCCGGTGGCGAGGGCCCGGCCCAGCCGCGCGATCCCGCGCAGGTCGGCCAGCGCGGTGGCGAGCACGTCCACCCGGCTGTCCGGGTCGTCGACCCAGTCCACCGGTACCTCGTGGATGCGCAGCCCGGCCCGCTGCGCCAGCACCAGCAGCTCGGTGTCGAAGAACCAGCCGGTGTCCTGCACGAGCGGCAGCAGCTCGCGGGCAACGTCGGCGCGGATCGCCTTGAACCCGCACTGCGCGTCGGAGAACCGGACCGCGAACGTGCCGCGCAGCAACAGGTTGTACCCGCGCGAGATCAGTTCCCGCTTGACGCCGCGCACCACCCGGGAGCCGCGCGACAGGCGGGTACCGATGGCGAGGTCGGAGTGCCCCGACAGCAGCGGCGCGACCAGCGGCAGCAGCGCGGCCAGGTCGGTGGACAGGTCCACGTCGAGGTAGGCCAGGACCGGCGCGTCCGACGCCGACCAGGCGGCGCGCAGCGCCCGGCCCCGGCCCTCCTCGGCGAGGCGCAGCACCGCCACCTCGGGCAGCTCGGCGGCCAGCCGTCGGGCCACCGCCAGGGTCGCGTCGGTGCTGGCGTTGTCGGCGACGGTGATCCGGAACGGGTACGGGAACGTGGCGCCCAGGTGCTCGTGCAGGCGCCGGACGCACGGTTCGAGGTCGGTCTCCTCGTTGTGGACGGGGACGACGACGTCGAGCACCGGGTGGCCGGCGCCGGTCGCGGCGACGGCGCGGGTGGCGGAAAGGGTGGCGGCAGCGGTCATGCCATCACGGTCGGGCGGCGCGCTGTCGCGGCCTTGTGGCGCCGCTGTCATCTTCCTGTGCGGGACCGCGGCCGAGATCTTGGACGGCTGCACCCCGGGAGGGGGACGAGGTCCAAGATCTCCGCGCGAGACACAGCGGACGCACAGGAATCTCCGGCAAACCCCACAGGGGCTGCCGGCACGATGGCAGCATGGCAGGCATGAGCACCGTTCCCGCCGGGGCCGTTCCCGTGCGGCGGGCCGACGGGCAACCCGTGCGCATCCTCGTCGTGGACGACGAGGCGACGCTGACCGAGCTGCTGTCGATGGCCCTGCGCCTGGAGGGGTGGGAAGTGCACACCGCCGGGGACGGGTTCGCGGCGGTCCGGGCCGGGCGCCGGATCCAGCCCGACGCCGTGGTCCTCGACGTCATGCTGCCGGACATGGACGGCCTGGAGGTGCTGCGCCGGCTGCGGGCACACGCGCCGGAGGTACCGGTGCTCTTCCTGACCGCCAAGGACGCGGTCGAGGACCGCATCGCCGGGCTCACCGCCGGCGGGGACGACTACGTCACCAAGCCGTTCAGCCTGGAAGAGGTCGTGGCCCGGCTGCGCGGGCTGCTGCGCCGGACCAATGCGCTGGCCCGGGCCGACGACACCACGCTGACCGTGGGCGACCTGACCCTCGACGAGGACAGCCACGAGGTACGCCGCGGCGGCGAGGTGATCGCGCTGACCGCGACCGAGTACGAGCTGCTGCGCTTCCTGATGCGCAACCCCCGCCGGGTGCTAAGCAAGGCGCAGATCCTCGACCGGGTCTGGAACTACGACTTCGGCGGGCAGGCCAACGTCGTCGAGCTGTACATCTCGTACCTGCGCAAGAAGATCGACGCCGGCCGCGCCCCGATGATCCACACGCTGCGCGGAGCCGGGTATGTCCTCAAGCCCGCCGAGTGACCGGGCCCGACGGTGGGCGCCGGGCGGGTGGTCGCTGCGCACCCGGCTGCTGGTCGCCGTGGTCGGCCTGCTCGGCGTGGTTTGCGCGCTGATCGGGGTGACCACCACGGTCGCCGTGTACCAGTACCAACTGCACCAGCTCGACGACCGGCTGCAGGCCGCGGGGGGCCGCAGCTCCGCCGCGTTCCGGCCGCCCCCACGCGGTCCCGGCGGCCCGGACCCCGGGTCGGGCCCGCCCCGGCAGGATCTCGGCACCGTCTACGCGCACCTGGGCGACCGCCAGCCGGACTCCGGGCTCATCGACCCGACCGGCAAGCTGGCGCTGTCCGCCGCCCAGTTCGCCGTCCTGACCGCGCTGCCCACCGACGGGCACCCCTACACGCGCGAGCTGCCGGAGCTGGGCGACTACCGGCTCATCGCCGGCATCGCCGAGGACGGCGACCGGGTCATCACCGGACTGCCGATGGCCCCCCTCTACGCCGCCCGGCGCCTGCTGATCACCGTCGAGGTCACCGCCGGCCTGGCCGCCCTGCTGGTCGCGGGGCTGCTCGGCGCCTGGCTGATCCGCGCCAACCTGCGCCCGCTGCGGCGGGTGGCGGCCACCGCGAGCCGGGTCGCCGAGCTGCCGCTGGATCGCGGCGAGGTGGCGCTGTCGGTCCGGGTACCCGAGGCGGACACCGATCCGCGCACCGAGGTCGGGCAGGTCGGCGCGGCGCTGAACCGGATGCTCGGCCACGTCGCCGCCGCGCTGGCCGCCCGCCAGGCCAGCGAGACGCGGGTCCGGCACTTCGTCGCCGACGCCAGCCACGAGCTGCGCACGCCGCTGGCGGCCATCCGGGGGTACGCCGAGCTGACCCGCCGGGTCTCCGGCGCGGTACCGCCCGACGTGGCCCACGCGATGCGCCGGGTCGAGTCGGAGACCGCCCGGATGACCGCGCTCGTCGAGGACATGCTCCTGCTGGCCCGGCTGGACTCGGGCCGGCCGCTCGCGGCCGAGCAGGTCGACCTGTCCCGCCTGGTCATCGACGCGGTCAGCGACGCGCACGTGGCCGCACCCGAGCACCGGTGGCGGCTGGACCTGCCCGCGGAGTCCGTGACCGTGACCGGGGATCCGGCTCGGCTGCACCAGGTCCTGGCCAACCTGCTGGCCAACGCCCGGACCCACACCCCGCCCGGCACCACGGTCACCTGCAGCATCGAGGTCGCCGGCGCGGAGGTGCGCCTTGCGGTCACCGACGACGGTCCGGGGATCCCGGAGAACCTGCTGCCCGAGGTGTTCGAGCGCTTCGCGCGCGGGGACACCTCGCGCTCGCGCGCGGCCGGCAGCACCGGGCTGGGGCTGTCCATCGTCGCCGCCGTGGTCGAGGCCCACCGGGGCAGCGTGGCGGTCACCACCCGGCCGGGGTACACCCGGTTCACCGTGTGCCTGCCGCCTCGCTCCCCGGATCGGCCGGACCGCCCGTAGCGCGGGGCCCGGGCTCAGCGGCGGCGCAGCCGGGCCTTCAGGATCGTGCGGATGGTGAGCAGCGCGACGATCGCGACCACCTGGCCGCCCAGGATGATCTTGTTGACGTCGACCGCCGGACGCCAGCTCACCGACCCGTCCTTGAGCACGAAGACGCCCACCGGGGTACTGGTCACCCCGAACCCGCCGCCGCTGCCCTGCTTCTCGGTACCGTCGTGGCCCTCACCGCCGCCGACGCCGCCGCGGATCTTCGCCGCCGGTACGATGATCACGCCGTCCTGCTGGATGGGCTCGCCGATCGTCGCGCGTACGTTGACGACCTCGCGGACCCGTTCCATCACCTCTGTCGCGTTCATGTGTCGTCCCTCCGTCCTTCCGGCCAGCCTGGCTCCCCCAGCCTGGCAGAAAGGGCCGGAAGTCCTCCGGCGGGGTTCGAAGATACGTACTTCACCAGCCAGCTACCGGTGCCGGGACGGCTGCCGGTCCGCCCGGTCTGACCGCGCGGACGGGTACCGGCGCCCGCGCGGATCGCGCCCGGGCGCCGGTACCGCCGGTCAGCAGGGCCCGAGATCCTGCCAGACCTGGGCGACGCCCGGCGTCTCCCCCTGCGTCCACCACTTCGCCCGCCAGCCGTGGCTCTGGTACGAGACCTCCTGCCCGCCGGTGTACACGGTGGACGCGCTCCACGCGGGGCGGGTGCACGGACCGGGCGGCGGGGTGGACGGGGTGCCGGAGCAGGTGCCCCGGTCCTCCCACACATCGGCGCTGCCCGGGGTCTCGCCCTGCGTCCACCACTTGGCCCGCCACGTGTGGCCCTGGTAGGTCACCTCCTGGCCACCGGTGTAGACGGCCGCGGAGCTCCACACCGGCGCGGTACAGGTGCCGCCGGGCGAGGACGACGGCGACCGGCTCGGCGAGGCCGACGCCGACCGGCTGGGTGACGGGGAGGTGGAGGGCGACCGGCTCGGCGAGACCGACGGCGATGTGGACGGCGACCGGCTCGGCGAGGCGGAGGTCGACGTCGACGGTGAGCCGGTCGGTCCGGTGCCGCGCGGGTAGTCCTGCGCCAGCCGGTACGACTGGCCGCCGAAGGTCAGCGTGAAGTTCGACGGGCCGGCGAACGGCATGTAGTAGACCAGTTGCACGTCCACGCTCTGCCCGGGCGCCAACGTCTGGAAGCTCGGGAACAGCAGCGACACGTGGTGGAAGTCGCCGCGGTACCCGCCCCGGTTGGGTCCGGTGTGCTCGCTGGAGACGACGGTCAGCGACCAGCCGGACTGCTGGGCCATGTTGCCCGGCGCCGCCACCGGGTAGTCGAACTGCAGGTCCGCCCCGCCCGGGATGGTCACCGTCGAGTTGTTGGTGATGGTCAGCTTCGGGTTGATCGGGTAGTTGTTGTCGCCCAGGGCGAACCCGTTGAGGCTGGTCCGCACGTCGAGCACCTGGGTCGGCATGGTGCGCTTGGCCTTCGTGGCCCCGTAGGGCGCCGCCGCCTTGAACTTGTCGTACAGCAACGTCGTCAGCGTGGGCCCGAAGAAGTACTGCCGCTTCGTGCTGTCGAAGGCGTAGTCGCCGGCCATCTCCCAGAACATCACGCCGCCGATGCCCTTGCTCACCACGTAGTCCGCCTTGGCCCCGAGGGACTGCTCGTCCTCGGTGGACAGGAACACCTTCTTCTGCGCGTTCCACAGCCACGGCGCGACCAGGGCGCTGGCGTAGTTGCGGGCGTAGGTGCCGGTCAGCGTGTCGGTCACCCCGTAGGCGGCCAGGTAGTCGCCGGTGATGCCGTTCTCCAGGTTCTTCGCGTGCCACATGGGGTTGGAGCCGGCCGGGATCTCCTTGCCCACCGGGTCGGAGTCGTGCCACAGGTTGTCGATGCCGACCGCGCCGTTGCCGCACGGGACGGTCGAGCCGACCGTGGAGCCGGTACCCGGTGGGCACTTGCTCTGGTCGGGCAGCGCGGCGGTACCCCACAACCCGTTGGTGCCGCCGGAGACGCCCTGGAACCCGCGCGTGTAGAACGGCACGCCGATGTTGATCCGGCCGGACTGCACGGCCCCGCGGAAGTAGTGGTACGCCCAGTCGGTGTTCAGGTACCCCTGCCCGTCGTACTGCGGCGTGCTGTACACGTTCCAGAAGGCCAGCTCGTTGTCGTCGCCGTTGTCGTAGAGCGCGGCGTTGGGGCCGACGAAGTGGTTCCACGCGCCGTGCAGGTCGTAGCTCATGATGTTGATGTAGTCGAGGTACTGGGTGGCGGCGAAGTTCTCCTGCCCGCGCAGCAGGTACCCCGAGGACGGCGCGGCCACCGTCAGCATGTAGTACCGCCCGTCGGCGGCCGCGGCGGCGTCCAGCGTCTCGCGCAGCGTCTTCATCAGCACCGGGTACGACCGGTTCAGGCCGGCCCGGCGCGCGTTGGCCTGGGCGAAGTCCAGCGGGTTGCCGGCGTTGTTCATCGAGGTCGGGTACTCGTAGTCGATGTCCACACCGTCGAAGCCGTACGTGCGCAGGAACGCCACCACCGAGTTGGCGAACGCCGTGATGCCCGCGGTGTTGACGGTGTTGTCGGCGTTGGTGGTCATCCGGTAGAAGCCGCCGGCGTCGACCCGGTTGCCGTTGTCGTCGAAGAACCCGCCGGTCTCCGCCCAGCCGCCGACCGAGATGAGCGTCTTGACGTTGGGGTTGGCCCGCTTGTACTTGGTCAGCAGGTTGAAGTGGCCCTGGTACGGCAGGCCGGTGTCCAGCTCGGCGCCGGCCACGCCGGGCCAGCTCATGCCGATCGCCGGGTTGGTCGCGACGTTACCGCCGACCGAGATCCGGTTGGCCCCGTCGACGTGGGCGAAGGCGTAGTTGATGTGCGTCACCTTGGTCCACGGGATGTCCTTGACCAGGTACGCCGGCTGGCCGTCCTTGCCGTGCCGCCAGCCGGTGAAGTACCCGATGATGCGCCGCTGGTGGTCGGCGCCCATCTTCTCGCGCCCGTCGGTGTCGTAGGCGGCGCAGTACGGCGCGCTGACCCCGGGCGTGCGGTACAGCCCGTCGGGGCGGCACTGTTCGTCGTCGACCGCGGAGTGGGCGGTACCGACGGCCAGGGCGACGAACGCGCCGGCCCCCGCGACCATCCCGGCGGCACTGAGGAGCGACAGAGCCTGACGTCGACGCATGGTTCCCCCCAAGGCCGGCTTCCGCCTATTCACCGCGGTTAATGTTTAAGAAACTTTACGAATAATTCGGCGCTCGCGCAAGAGCAGTTCCTAACCGACCGACGGAACGACCCCGCCGGATGGACCGGCGGGGTCGGGTGTCGGGGACGAGGACTATCCGCAGGTCGGTTCGCCGCGCTGGGCGGGCACCGAGACCGCGTTCCACGCGGCCTTGACCGCGTTGAACTCGGTGCAGCCGGTCGGGAAGAGCTGCCGCGCGGACTGCAGGGTCGCCACCCGGGCGTTGACGTAGCGCCAGCCGGAGGTCTTCCGGTTCAGCGCGCCCATCCAGATCTGCCCGGCCTTGCGTTGGGAAATGCCGGTCACCCGGGAGTTGTTGCACGTGGGGCTCGCCGGCAGGCCGTTCGTCGTCGGGTTGTTGCCCTCGCTGACGAGGTAGAACCAGTGGTTCAGCGGGCCCGCCGCGGAGTGCACCTCGGTGCTCGGGATCCGGTTGCTGAAGCAGTTGGGGTCACCGCGCAGCGACGGGTTGTACATGAACCGGATCGGGCCGTTGCCGACCAGGTTGACCTGTTCCCCGACCTCGTAGGTGGCCCTGTCGGTGCGGCCCTTGACGAACGCCTCGGTCAGCGACGCGAAGATGTCGCTGTCGCCCTCGTTGATCCCGCCGTTCTCGTTGCCGCCGCTGGCCCCGCCCGGGGTGAACTGGAAGATGCCGTGTCCCATCTCGTGCGCGACGACGTCGATGCTGGTGGCCTGGCGCCGGTTGTCCTGCGAATGGCCGAAGGTACCGGAGCGGCCGTCCCAGAAGGCGTTGACCTGGTTGAGCCCGACGAACAGCGGGAAGGCGCGGCCCCGTCCGTCGATACCGTTGCGACCCAGCACCGTGCGTAGCATGTCGAATTCCTTCTCCACCGCGAAGAAGGCGTCCACGCAGCCGGTCTTCAGGTCGGTACCGCTGCCGTTGCCCCACACCGTGCCGTTGTTGGTGAACGGCTGGCGGGTGGACAGCGGGCCACAGGACAGGCCGGGCCGGGCCGGGTCCACCATGCGCCCCGGCGTGACGTTGATGGTCACCGTGCCGTTGTAGAAGCTCCTGCCGGTGTCCAGCCGGACCTCGTCGTAGCTGTCGAGCACCTTGCCGGTGGCCGCGTCGACGTACACGTGCACCCGGCTCGGCGTCCCTTCGTCGTCGCGCCCCTCGACCAGCGACTCCCAGGCCAGCCGGGCGGCACTGTCCTTGACGAACACCACCTGACGGGCGTCACCGGCGGTGCCGGCGGCGACCGAGCGGGCGGTACCGGCCGCGGCGGCGGCGGAGACCTTGCCCGACAGGGCCGGCATCGCCATGCGCCCTGTCATGGCCGAGGACACGCTCAGTACCCGGCCGTGGTTGTCGGTCACCACGACCGCGTCGCCGCCGATGACCTGCAGCCCGTGGTAGGTGCGCTGGTACGGCACGTAGTTCAGGCCGCCACTGGCGACGACATCACCGCGGACCAACGTCTCGTCCGGGCCCTTGGCGAGGTCCCCGACGCCGGTGGCGGTGACCCGGTCGGCAGCCGCGGCGGCCAGCGCCGCTACCGAGGGCGCCGCGCCCGGGTCCTGCCTCGCCATGGCGTTCGGTACCACGACCCCGGCGGCGGCGATCCCGGTGATCGCGACCAGCGAAGCCTTGACCATGCGTCTCACCCGCATGCTCCTTCCGCAATGCCGGCCCAGGTCTTGGGCGCGACGGCTGAGGGGGTGCGGATAGGAATCTATCAATCGATAACGGATTGGCATAGACCAGAAATCGCCTGGTGGCGCCAGTTCCGAAGGCGCGGGTGCGGCGAGGGTCGCGCACCGTGAGGGCAAGGGGTCAGGCGGTCACCGCGAGGGCGAACGGGAGGACCGCCGGGGCGCCCGTGCGGCGCAGCGCCCGGGCGGCCAGCGCCATGGTCCAGCCCGAGTCGACCAGGTCGTCGACGAGCAGCACCGGTCCCCCGGCGGCCGCGCACGCCGCCGCCACCCCCGGAGGTACCCCGAACGCGTCGTGCAGCGCGGCCACCCGCCGGGCGCTGTTGGCCCGCCCCGCGCCCGGGGTGGCGCCGGCCGGCGGCAACGCGCCGAGGAGCGGCAGCCGGCCCACCGACGCGATCCGCGCCGCGAGGTCGGCGACCAGCGCGGGCCGGCCGCGCGAGCCGATCGAAACGACCGCGGTGGGGCGGGCCGGCCAGGGATCCGCGCCATGGGCCCAGTCGGCCAGCGCGCGGACGACGCCGGCGAAGACCTCGTCCGGTACCCGCTCGTCCGCGGCGTCGTCGCCGACGACGCGCCGCAGCCGCTCGCCCCAACCCAGGTCGGACAGCCGGCCCAGGGCCCGCCCGGGCAGCGGCTGCTCCTCGGGCGGGATGCGCCCGGACAGCGGTACCCCGATCGCGGGCAGGCCGGTCGGCCACTGCCGGCGCGGGGCCAGCGCCACGCCGACCTGCCCGAGGTGCGTGCGCGCGGCGGTGAGCGCGGCGGCGGACACCTCGCCGGAGAACCGGGGCCCGGAGCAGTTGTCACACCGTCCACAAGGGACGGCGGCGGGATCGTCCAGGCACCGGCGCAGGAACCCCATCCGGCACCCGGCGGTCGTCGCGTACTCCCGCATCGCGTCCTGCTCGGCGGTACGGGCGGCGGCCACCCGCGCGTACCGGTCGGTGTCGTGCCGCCACGGCACGCCGGTGGCCACCCAGCCGCCCGCGACCCGGCGGACCGCGCCGTCCACGTCGAGCACCTTGAGCATCAGCTCCAGCCGGCCGCGGCGCAGGTCGACCCGCGCCTCCAGGGCGGGTGTCGACAGTGGACGGTCCATGCTTGACAGTGCGGAGAGTACCGCCCGTACCTGTTCCTCCGGCGGGAACGCCAGCGACGCGAAGTACCGCCAGATCGCCGCGTCCTCGGTGCCCGGCAACAGGATCACGTCGGCCGACCGGACCGCGCGGCCGGCCCGGCCCACCTGTTGGTAGTAGGCGATCGGCGACGGCGGTGCCCCGACGTGCACCACGAAACCGAGGTCGGGCTTGTCGAAGCCCATCCCGAGCGCGGACGTGGCGACCAGCGCCTTGACCCGGTTGTCGAGCAGGTCGGCCTCGGCGGCGCGCCGCTCGGCGTCCTCGGTCTGTCCACTGTAGACGGCGACCGGGTAGCCGCGCGACCGCAGGAACGCGCCGGTGTCCTGCGCGCCGGCGACGGTCAGCGTGTAGATGATGCCGGAGCCGGGCAGCTCGACGAGGTGGTCGGCCAGCCAGGCCAGCCGGTGCGCCGGGCTGGGCAGGGACAGCACCGACAGGCGCAGCGACTCGCGGTCCAGCGGGCCGCGCAGGACCAGCGCGTCGCCGAGTTGCTCGGCCACGTCGGCCGTGACGCGGGCGTTGGCGGTGGCGGTGGTGGCCAGGACCGGTACGCCCGGGGACAGGCCGGCGAGCAGGGTACGCAGGCGGCGGTAGTCGGGGCGGAAGTCGTGGCCCCAGTCCGACACGCAGTGCGCCTCGTCGACGACCACCAGCCCGGTGGTGCTGGCGAGCTTGGGCAGCACGTCGTCGCGGAACCCGGGGTTGTTCAGCCGTTCCGGGCTGACCAGCAGCACGTCCACCGCGCCGGCCCGGACCTCCTCGGCGACCTCGTCCCACTCCTCCAGGTTGGCCGAGTTGATGGTCCGGGCGGTGATCCCGGCCCGGGCCGCGGCCTCGATCTGGTTGCGCATCAACGCGAGCAGCGGGGAGACGATGAGCGTGGGACCGGCGCCACGGGCCCGCAGCAGGGCGGTGGCGACGAAGTACACCGCCGACTTGCCCCACCCGGTGCGCTGCACGCACAGCACCCGGCCGCGTGCGCCGACGAGCGCCTCGATCGCGCGCCACTGCTCGGGGCGCAGCCGGGCGCCGGGGCCGGCCAGCGCGGTCAGGACCTTTGCCGCCTCGTCCCGCATCGCCTCGGGTGCCACCCGTCATTCCTATCAGCGGGCTTCCCGGGTACCAAGAAAATCCACTACTGTCTATTGACCACCCGCCAGGCGGCTCCTAGCGTTGCACTTGGCATGCACGGTTTCGGCGTTCTCCCCGGGGGCGGTCTCTCATGCGGGCATCGTGGCGTTCGACGGTGGGTTTCGCGGTTTCCTGCCTGTGGGTGCTGACCCTCGCGCCGGCCGCGGCGGCCGACCCGCCGGCACCGACACCGACCTGCCACGGCGCGCCCGCGCCGTGGCTGGACACCCGCCTGTCCACCGACGACCGGGCCCGCGCGGTCCTCGCCCAGATGACGCTGGACGAGAAGATCCAGGAGATGGGCTCCATCCGGGACGCCACCCACTCCCGGGAGACGCCGCCGATCGAGCGGCTGTGCGTCCCCGCCCTCCGCATGAACAACGGCTCCGCCGGGGTGAGCACCGGCGGCCCGGTCCAGTTCCCGGCGACCGCGCTGCCCGCCCCGATCGGCCTGGCCGCCACGTGGGAGCCCACCCAGGCGCGCCGCTACGGCGTGGTCGAGGGCGTGGAGACGCTGGCGCAGGGGCGCAACCTGCTGGAGGGGCCGGACGTCGACCTGGCCCGGGTACCGGTCAACGGCCGCACGTTCGAGGCCTACGGCGAGGACCCGTTCCTGGCCGGGCAGATGTCGGCCAACGACGTGCGCGGCATCCAGTCGCAGGGCGTCATCGCCACCGTGAAGCACTACGCCGCCAACAACCAGGAGACCAACCGCAGCGCGGTCAACGAGATCATCGACGAGCGGACCCTGCACGAGATCTACCTGCCGGCCTACGAGGCCGGCGTGCGCGAGGGGCACAGCGGTGCGGTGATGTGCGCCAAGAACCAGGTCAACGGCGCGTTCTCCTGCGAGAGCCGGGACCTGTTGCTCAGCACGCTCAAGGGGATGTGGGGCTTCGAGGGCTTCGTGGTCTCCGACTTCAACTCCTGCCACAACACCGTGCGGTGCGCCAACAACGGCATGGAGTTCGAGCTTCCGGTGTCGAGCTTCTTCAGCAACAGCGCCATCAAGGCCGCGCTCGCCGCCGGTACGGTCACCCAGTTCACCATCGACGAGCACGTGTTCCGGATCCTGCGCACGATGATCCGCTTCGGCATCTTCGACCGGCCGCAGACCACCACGCCGATCGACGCCGCCGCGGGTGGAGCGGTGTCGCGGGACATCGCGCAGCGGGCCGCGGTAATGCTCAAGAACGACGGCGCCGCCCTGCCGCTGGACGCCGCCGCCGTGCACTCCATCGCGGTACTCGGGCCGTTCGCCGGCGCCGCGCACACCGGCGGCGGGGGCAGCTCGCACGTTCTTCCGCTCTACACCGTCAGCCCGGTCGACGGCATCAAGAACCGGCTCGGGCCCGACGTCACCGTGCGGTACGCGCCGGGCATCGGCAGCGGCGGCCCGCCGGCGGTGCCGTCGAGCGCGCTGAGCCCGCCGGGCCAGCCGGGCGTGCACGGACTGCTGGGCGAGTACTTCCCCAACCCCACCCTGTCCGGCACCCCGCAGGTGACCCGGATCGACGAGCAGGTCAACTTCGCGTTCGGCAGCGGCGAGCCGGCGCCCGAGCTGCCGGTCGACAACTTCTCGATCCGCTGGACCGGCACGCTGACCGCCCCGACGACCGGCGACTACGTGCTCGGCACCACCAGCGACGACGGCAGCGTGCTGTTCATCGACGACAAGCTGGTGGTCGACAACGGGGGTACCCACGCGGCCACCACCGTCACCGCGTCGGTGCACCTCGACGCCGGACCGCACAGCCTGCGGCTGGAGTACTTCGACGCCACCGGCGGCGCGTCGGTGACCCTCGGCTGGCTGCCGCCCGGCGCGCTCAACGACGCGCTGCAGCAGGCGGTCGACGCGGCCAAGGCGTCCGACGTTGCCGTCGTGATGGTGGGCGACAACGAGAGCGAGGGGCGCGACCGCCCGTCGATGGCGCTGTCCGCCGGCCAGGACGAGCTGGTCCAGGCGGTCGTCGCGGCCAACCCGCGCACCATCGTCGTGGTCAAGAGCGGCGCGCCGGTGCTGATGCCGTGGATCGACCAGGTGCCCGCGGTCCTCGAAGCCTGGTACCCGGGCGAGGAGGACGGCAACGTGGTGGCCGGCCTGCTCTTCGGCGACGTGAACCCGTCCGGGAAGCTGCCCATCACGTTCCCGAAGGCGCCGGGGGACGTGCCGGCCAACACCCCGGCGCAGTACCCGGGCGTCAACGGGGTGGCCACCTACTCGGAGGGCGTGTTCGTCGGGTACCGGCACTACGACGCACGCGGGATCGCACCGCTGTTCCCGTTCGGGTACGGGTTGTCCTACACCACGTTCCAGATGGGTGGGCTGCGGGTGCAGCGGGTGGCCGACGGGGTCGACGTGATGGTCGACGTCACGAACACCGGTACCCGCGCCGGCGCGCAGGTGGTCCAGGTGTACGTGGGCCAGCCGGACACCGTCGGGGTACCGGTGCCACCGCACCAGCTCGGCGGGTTCCGCAAGGTGACCCTGCGGCCGGGGCAGACCCGGCCGGTGCGGATCCACCTGTCGGCGCGCGCGTTCGCGCACTGGGACGTGACGAGCGATACGTTCGTGGCACCCAACGGGACGTATCGCATCTTCGTCGGCTCGTCCTCGCGCGACCTTCCGCTCGTGTCGCCGGTGGCGATCCGGGGGCTGCCGCAGCCGCACTGATCTCGTCCCGAGAATGATCTCATCCCGCTGGGTGACGCAGGTCATAGTCCTGTTACTCGCGGGTAGAAGGTCCCCTTTCCAAGGTCATTCCTCCTCTGCTGGCCGGCCTGGCCGTGAGCGATATTGACATCGACCTCACATTTGCGCGAGGCACAACCGAGTCAGAGGAAGTCCCGTCATGAAACGCAAAACCCTCGACATCCTGTTCAGCGGTGGCGGGGTGCTCTTCGCCGCTCTGCTCCTGGTCCTCGGCATCGTGCTGACCAGCAATGGCAACTTCGCCAAGACCTACGTCCACGACCAGCTCGCCCAGCAGAACATCACCTTCAAGACCGTCGACACGCTGACCGCGGAGGAGAAGGAGTCGTCCTGCCTGGTCCAGTACGCCGGCCAGAAGCTGACCACCGGCAAGCAGGCCGAGTGCTACGCCAACGACTTCATCGGGCTGCACCTGAAGTCCACCGCGAACGGCCAGACCTACGCCGAGCTGGGCGACACCCAGAGCAAGCTGCGCGCGCAGGTCGCCACGGCGCAGAAGAACAACGACCCCAACCTGGCCAGCCTCCAGAAGCAGCTCACCGACACCACCGCCGCGCGGGAGACCGTGTTCAAGGGTGAGACGCTGCGCGGCCTGCTGCTGACCTCCTACGGCTTCAGCGTGTTCGGTACCAAGGCCGAGCAGGGCGCTCTGGTGGCCTTCTTCGGCGCCGGCCTGCTGTTCCTGCTGTCCATCGCCGGGTTCATCCACGCGCTGTTCACCCCGAAGAGCGAGATCTTCGCGCCGCCCGAGCTGGAGAAGGTCAAGTAGGAAACCGTCAACGCCTGACCTCCCACCGACCCGGACCGGGGCTCCGCACCAGCGGGGCCCCGGTTCATGTGCGGCGTAGGCTGCGCTCATGCCGATCCGTTCCGTGGTGCACGACCCGGACGCCGACCTCGGTGCCGGCGGCCGCTACCGGTCGACCAACCCCGCCCGTACCGGTGAGGTCGTCGCCGAGGTCGACTTCGGCGACGCCGGCACGCTGGTCGCGGCCTGCCGGGCGGCCCGGGCGGCGCAGCCGGGCTGGGCCGACGTGCCGGCACCGGTCCGCGGCCGGGCGATCGGCCACGCCGGGCGCATCGTGGAGGCCAACGCCGCGGCGCTCGCGCGGCTGGTGACCGCCGAGGTCGGCAAGCCCTACGCCGAAGCGCTCGGCGAGGTCCGGGAGATCGTCGACACCTGTGACTTCTTCCTCGGCGAGGGCCGCCGGCTCTACGGCGAGACGGTACCCAGCGAGATGCCCGACAAGCAGCTGTTCACGTTCCGCAACCCGGTCGGCGTGGTGACCGTGGTGACGGCGGGCAACTTCCCGGTCGCGGTGCCCTCGTGGTACCTGGTGCCGGCGCTGCTGACCGGTAACACGGTGGTGTGGAAGCCGGCCGAGTACGCCGCGGCGAGCGCCCGCGCGCTGGCTGAGATGTTCGTCCGGGCCGGCCTGCCGCCCGGCGTCCTGCAGCTCGTGTTCGCCGACGGGGCGGCCACGTTCAAGGGGCTCTCCGACGCGCTCGACGCCGGCCTGGTCGACAAGGTGGGCTTCACCGGATCGACCGCCGTCGGTACCGCCATCGGCGAGCTGTGCGGCCGGCACCTGCAGTCGCCGTGCCTGGAACTCGGCGGGAAGAACCCCATGCTGGTCACCCCGTCGGCCGACCTGGACCTCGCGGTGGAGGGCGCGCTGTTCGCCGGCTTCGGCACCGCGGGGCAGCGGTGCACCTCACTCGGTACCGTCATCGTCCACGAGTCCCACCACGACGAGTTCCTGGCCGCGTTCTCCGCCGCCGTGGCCGCGGCGCCGGTCGGTGACCCGACCCGGGACGTGCTCATGGGGCCGCTGCTGGACGCCAAGTTCGCCGACCGGTTCGAGGAGTACCTGGGCTGGATCGCTCCGCATCACACGGTGTCCGGCTCGACGGCGCTCGGCCGCATCGGCGCCGCCGCGCCGCGCGCCGGCTTCGTCGGCGACCCCGGGACCGGGCTCTACTACCACCCGACCATCGTCGACGGGCTGCGCCCGGACGACGCGCTGTTCCGCACCGAGACGTTCGGCCCGATCGTCGGTGTCACCACCTACCGCACCCTCGATGAGGGCATCGCGCTGGCCAACGCGCCCGGGTACGGGCTGTCCTCCGCCATCTACACCACCGACCCGGCGGACGTGTTCGCGTTCCGCCGGGGGATCAGCGCCGGCATGGTCAGCGTCAACAACTCCACCTCCGGCGCGGAGGCGCACCTGCCGTTCGGCGGCAACGGCCGGTCGGGCAACGGCAGCCGGCAGTCCGGGCGGTGGGTGCTCGACCAGTTCACCCGCTGGCAGGCGGTCAACTGGGACTACTCGGGGCGGCTGCAGAAGGCCCAGATGGACGTCGCCGAGCTGACCGCCGACCTGGATTACCGCCTGCCGTGACCAGGCCGGCGGGCCGGCCGCGCGGGCGACGGTGTCCGGTCAGACCACCGGCTTCCAGGTCAGCAGGCCCTGGAACGCGGGCTCCAGTCCGGCGTTGGTGACGATCGACGCCGGGATCTGGCTCGGGCTGGTGATCGGGTGGTTGTTGCGCACGATGATCCCGTTGGCGTTGGTGTCCGCCCGGCCCTTGGTCCAGTAGTTGCCCTCGATGTCCAGGGGGTCCTTGCCGACCCCGGACGTCGTGTCGTTGTGGTCGTGGCCCTCCGAGCTGACCTGGCTGTTGTACATCGCGTTGCCCTTGATCGTGATGAACGCCGCCCCGTTGTCGGTGTAGACCACGTGCCCGCCCTTGGGGTTCTTCTGGTCGTGCAGCACGTTGCCGGTGATCTGCTCGCCGGTCGCGAACGAGGTACCGGTACGGCCCTGGGTGTAGATCCCGCCGCCGTCGTTGAGCAGCGTCATGTAGGAGAAGATGAGGTTGTTGGACAGCACGTTGCGGTTGGAGTAGTTGGGCTGCGCCGGCTCGCCCTTCTTGTCCGGCCAGCCGCCCCAGCCGATCGAGATGGCGGTGTAGGTCAACGTGTCGATCTGGTTGTGCGTGATCAGGGTCCGCTCGCTGTACCCGACGAGGATCCCCACCCCGCCCTTGTACTCCACGGCGGCGGAGAAGACGTGGTTGTCCGCGATCGTGTTGGCGCTCGTGCGGTCGGCCCCGGTCGCCAGCGGCTTGTCCACCGCACCGAGCTCGATGCCGTTGCCGGAGATGTCGGTGAACACGTTGCCCTTGACGAGGTTGTTCGCGCTGCCGTTGCCGAGGTCGAGCCCGGCCGCGCCCAGGTGGACGAACCCGTTGCCGGTGAACTGCACGTTGCGCGCGTAGGAGAAGGACACGTTGGCCGGTTCCTTGGTCCACGAGCCGTACGGGCAGGTGCCGCCGGGCGCGAACTGGCACAGCCCCTGCACGGCGAACCCGTTGGCCCCGGTGATGGTGTAGCCGGCCTGGATCTCCGAGAACCCGGTGTCGGTGCTCGGCGTCAGCCAGGTCGCGTAGGAGAACTGCAGCCCGTTGAACACGATGTGCTGCACCGGCGCGGTCGCCGTACCGGCGCCGCTGACCAGCTTCTCCAGGGCGGCGATCTCCACGCGCGCCGAGGACAGGTTCTCCCCGGTACGCGGGATGTAGTACACGGTGGCCGCCGGCCGGTCGAGGTACCACTCCCCCGCGCTGTCCAGCAGCTCGAACGCGTTCTCCACGGACGTCGGCGGGATACCCGCGCCGCCCGGTTCCGGGCCGGGGTTGCCCAGCCGCCCGGGGCCGACGAGGTTGGCGGTGCGCGGCGGGGTCCAGTCGGTCTTGATGTGGCGCTGGTTGGAGTTGTTCCAGCACGGCTGCCCCATGGTGATGATGCCGTCGGCGGCGATCCGGCCGACCGAGCAGCGGATCTCGGTCCACGCACCGAGGCCGCCCTGGTACACGAACTCGATGTCGCCAACGTTGCGCCACCTGCTCATCGCGCCGCCCGAGGCGGTGTACCCGGTCGGCGTCCACGTCAAGGTGACCGGCGCGGCCCCGCGCGCCCGGGTGGCCCGGCGGCCGTTGACGTAGAGCTGGCGGCTGTTGAGCCCGGCGGGTACGGGCGCGGACCAGACGTTCTTCGCCGCGTCGACCTGCTTCCAGCCGCTAACCGGTACCCCGCCGGACAGCATGGGCCGCGCGCCCGACGCGGCGGTCCAGACCACGTTGAAGCCGCCGGTACCGGAGTCGCGCGCGTCGAGCTGCAGCGGCGCGGCCAGCCGGTAGGTACCGTCGGCCAGCTCGACCCGGACGTCGCCGGTCATGTTCTGGTTGAGGCCGCGCACGAGCTGCTGCGCCCGGCCGAGGGTACGGACCGCCTGGGCGGGTGCGCCGCCCGAGTTGGCGTCGTTGCCCGACGGGGAGACGAACACGGTGGCGGCGGTGGCGGCGTGGGCGACCGGACCGCCGGCGGCGACCTGCCCGGCCGCCACCGCGGCGAGGGCGGCGACAACTGATGCGAAGACACGTCCGGGGCGGCGGATATTCATAGACATCCGTCTACCTGGTCGGCCGGACACCCGTCAAGGATTCATCCGAACTATCTTCCCGATGAGACGCGAGAGAGCGGTCGATAGTCCGATCATGGGAGGTATTCGTCGGAGGTCGTCAGCCGCCGGTGATGAACCGCGCGATGGTGGTCACGATGTCGGCGTAGAACGTGCCCTCGATGTGCCGGAAGAGCGCGAACGGCTCGCCCGGGCTGCCGAAGAACGGGCGCAGCGTCCAGCCGAGCTGGGTGCCGACGAAGCCGAACAGCAGGATCCAGATGTACAGCAGGGACATGCTGTTGGAGCGCTGGACCGGCACCGGCCGGGCGGGTGCGGGTACCGGCGGCGCGGCGCGCACGGCCACCGCCAGCCCGCCGCCCGCGGGAGCCAGCGCGCCCGCCGGGACGCTGCCGCCACCGTTGGGCGCCGGGTCCGCCACCGCCGCCTCGGCCGGCTCGGCACCGGACGGCCCCGGGCCGGCCGCCGGCGACGCCACCAGAGCCGGCAGCCCCGTCATCTCGGCCAGCCGGGCCTGGTGCTCGTTGAGCGCGCGCATGCCGGAGATGAGGAAGCGCAGGCCCACCACGGCGGTCAGCACCAGGATGCATACGTTGAGCAGCTTGTAGAACGAGTAGTTGTGCGCCGAGATGAGGAAGAACAGGCTGATCGGCGCGAACGCCAGCGTCAGGACCGAGATGACCGTGATCGATACGAGGATCACCGTCAGGGCCTGCATCATCGACAGCCGCGCGCCGAACACGAGGTTGAACAGGTACAGCGTGGGCAGGCAGATGGTCAGCGTGGCGAGGAAGAGCAGCGGCAGCTTGGCCGCCGAGGACAGCGCCTGGGCCCAGCCGTTCGACGCCCCGAGCACCGCGCCGTAGCAGGCCAGGCTCACCGCCGAGCTGGCGAGCATCTGCCCGGTCAGCCCGCGCAGGTCGCGCTCGTCGATGATCTGCTGCCACACCCCCTCGCGATCACGCAGGATCCGCTCGATGACCAACAGTCCGTTGCCCGCCGGTGGGGCCATGGCCTTCTCCTACCGCGATGGGGACGATGGGTGGGTGCACCGTACCGCCCCATCCGCGATCACCGCTGTACCCTGTGCGCCAGGGAAGAAGGGCCGACCGTGACAGATCCCGGCCTGCGGGCCTCCGACGCCGACCGCGAGCGGGTGGTCGCCGCACTGGAGCGGCACACTGCCGCGGGCCGGCTCACGCTCGAGGAGTACGGGCAGCGGGTGAGCCGGGTCTTCACCGCGGTCACCCAGGGCGAACTGGCGGCGGTCACCCGCGACCTGCCGGCCGAGCCGGCGGTCGGGTTGCAGCACCGGCAGCTCGCGGTGGCGTTCCTGGTGGCGCTGGCGACGCTGGCGGTTCTTGGCATCATCCTGGCGGTGGCCCGCTGACCCTGCCACGGAGGTAGGGCGGGCCCGGCGCTGACCCGCCGGGCCCGCTGGCATCAGGGCGTGTTACGTCCGTACGGTGACCGGTGCCGGCCGGGCCGCGAGCCCACCGAGGAAGGCACCGACCCCGATCGTGACGACGATGATCCCGGTCCACAGCTCGACCGGCCACCGTATCCCGCCACCCAGGTGCAGCCCGAGCAACTGGGCGGGCCAGACGAGCGCGGCCACGAGGGCCCCGGCGAGCGGCAGCCGCAGCGGCGCGTCCGGGCCGCGTACCTTGTCCAGCCGCACGAGCAGCAGGTCCGCCACGATGGCACCCACGATGGCGGTGCAGGCGCCGACGGTCGCGGCGGTCGGGAACTCCCGGCTGATGACGGTGAACATCGATACTGCGCCGACCAGCGCCGTGGCCACCCCGAACGTCGCCCGGCGGCGGTGCACCATCAGCAGCGGTACCAGCAGCAGCGCGGTGGTGACCACGTAGCCCGACGCGCCCAGGGAGGCCAGCGTGCTCTCGTTAACCGTCGGGGTGTGGCTGTGGTACGGCTGCAGCGGCAGGCCCGGGGTGAAGACCACCCCGTAGCCGACGAAGATGGACACGACCGTGGTCGCGAGGGTCAGTCCGGCCACCCCGGCGGCGGCCCGCAGTCCGTGCTCCGCCCCGGCCGCCCACCACGAGCGCAGCGGGCTGCTCAGCAGCAGCGTCGCGCCCACGGCGAGGGACAGGTGCGACGGGCTCAGGCCGGCCGCGAGGTTGGCCTCGATGCCGAACACCTGGTGCCACACCATGTCCGCGCCACCGGAGAGCAGGAAGATGACCACGCCCAGGGCGCCGAGGCGATACCCGGCGGGCCAGCCGTCGCGCCACCACTCGGGGGCCACGTGCCGGCGCCGGTAGGCGAGGAAGAAGATCCAGGCACCGGTTGCGCCGAACCCGGCGTACAGCAGCGCGTGCCAGGGGGTGAAGAAGCTCTCCAGGGTATCGATGATGTTGTTGTGCGCCCAGGCGTCGGAGAGCACCCCCAGCATCATGGCGGTACCGAGGAGGGCGGTGACCGCATCCTCGCGAGCCGTCGCCAGCGGTACCGTAGCCGGCCGGGTCGCGTCGGGGGAAGCGGCGACGATCGCGGTTTCGTCGATGGAGGTCATTGGGTCAATTTAGCGAACAAAATTCGCAACCGGAACTGTCTGCGCAGTATGTGCGGACCGTAGCCAACTCTCTAGCAATCAGCGAGATCTTTCGGCAGGCAGGACAATTTATTGACCGATCTAGATGGTCACCCTACGGTGTGTGCACCGTCCTTCCCGCACGCCGCCGACAAGGGGACAGAGATGGATCGACGATGGCGCCGTCGCGCGCTTCTCGTGGCCGCCGCAGCGGCGGCGATCGGGGTACCGGCCGCGATCGCCTGGCCCAGCCTCGCCGCGAGCACACCCCGGACCATGACCGTGAACACGTCGGCCGGCCTCTCGGCGGCCGTGGCCGGCGCCCAGCCGGGCGACCGCATCCTGGTGGCCGACGGGGTCTACGCGGCCGCCGTCACCGTGAACCGGTCCGGTACCGCGAGCGCCCCGATCACCATCGCCGCCCGTAACGCCGGCCGGGCGCAGCTCACCACGCCCAACGCGATCGAGCTCGGCAGGGTCTCGCACGTGGTGATCGAGGGTTTCACGTTCACCGGCGACGGCGGCCTCGACGTGCCGACCGCCGCCGCGGCGATCCGGATCACCCGCAACACGTTCGCGAGCAACAAGTCCGGCGCGTTCCTGACGGTCGCGGCCGACAACACCGAGGTCGACCACAACGCCTTCCTGAACAAGTCGACGGCGGGCGTGTACCTCCAGGTCAACGGGCCCGGTGCGCACGGCATGGCGAAGAATGTGCACATCCACCACAACTACTTCTTCAACCACCACTTCGGCGGAGCCAACGGCGGCGAGTCCATCCGTCTCGGGCTGTCCGGCCGGCAGCACGGCGACGCGCACGCGCTGGTCGAGTTCAACCTGTTCGAGCGGGCCGACGGCGACTCCGAGGCGCTGTCGGTCAAGTCGTCGAACAACATCATCCAGTACAACACGTTCCTCAACAGCCGGGGCACGCTGTCGCTGCGGCACGGCTGGGGCACGCTCGTGCAGGGCAACCTCATCATCGGCGGCCGCTCCGGCATCCGGTTCTTCGGCAACAACCACGTGATCATCAACAACGTGGTGCAGGGCACGACCGGCCAGGCGCTGGAGATCGGCGGTGGCGAGATCAAGGACGACACCGCCAGCACCACCGCGCACGAGGCGGCGGACCACTGCGTGGTCGCGTTCAACACGTTCCAGAGCAACCGGTCCGGCGCGGCCCGGTTCGGCAGCGACAAGAAGTTCGACCCGACCGACATCACGCTGGCCGACAACATCGTGACCGGCAAGGGTGGCTCGCTGCTCACGGGTACCGGTGCCCAGCTCAAGTACCAGGGCAACATCCTGTTCGGCGGGTCGGCGGGCAGCTTCCCGGCGGGCAGCTTCCGGATCGTGGACCCGAAGCTCGTCGCGGGCGCCGGCGGCCTGCTCCGGCTCAGCGCCACCAGCCCGGCCATCAACGCGGCGGTCGGCTCGTACCCCCAGGTGGCGCTGGACATGGACGGCCAGAGCCGGGCCGGGGCGAAGGACGTCGGCGCGGACGAGTTCGGGGCCGCCGGGCCGCAGCAGCGCCCGCTGACCGCGGCCGACGTCGGTCCGAAGGCGCCGTAGGACCGGACCCGGGGCGGGCCCGCCCCGCACCGGGGCGGGCCCGCCCCGCTACGCGGTGACCGCCTCGATGGCCTTCTTGAGCGCCGACGGCTGGCTGGGCTTGCGTGGCGCCTTCCCCCGCAGTTCCACCATGCGGGCGCCGAGTTCCTGCAACTGCTTGCGGCCCAGGCCCTCACGGACCTTCGGGAACCACTCCTGTTCCTCTTCCTCGATGTGGTGGCTCACGCTCTCGATGAGCACCATCGTCTTGGCCTCGAACCGTTCGTCGTCGGGGCTCATCGAGGCGAGTTCGAAGCAGAGCACGTCGGCGACGTGGTGCTCCTCGTAGGACTCCAGGACGTCGTGCTCGAGGTCGGGGAGGAGCTTGCGGACCTCGGGGTACATGACCTCGTTCTCGAGGTACGTGTGGACGGTGAGCGCCTCGAGGATCTGCTCGACGATCTGACCCTTCTCGCCCGTGGCACCTTCGCCGGCGGACTGGAACTGCTTGAAGAGCCTGCGGACCTGCTTGTGATCTTCCTTGAGCAACACGATGGCATCGGTCGACACGGTCGCCTCCTCTGTTCGACAACCGATGTTTCCCCCGACACCGGCGGCCCAAAACCCGCGACGGGGCTTGGCCCGCGGGGGGGGACAGGTCAGGCACGAAGAGGGTGCATCGGCGCATGGATCGGGCGGCCCCCGACAAAGCTCGACGGATCGGGGGCTTGCCAGGTTCGCCACCGTCCCAAATGCTTGCAGGGTGAATCAGCCGGACCTGGGGGGATCCAGCGACCCTTCACTCGATCATGTGCTGTCCCGGTTGGCCGTCGCCGAGGCCCGGGTCCGGGACGCTGTGCTGCGCCGCCGGTCCGGGCCGCGGGAGGGCCCGGACCCGTTGCGCGGCCTGTACCTCAGCGACGGCGAGGTGGACCGGCTGCTGGCCCTGCCGCCGGCGGCCGGCCAGAACCCCGAGATCGACGAGGTGCTCGGCCGGGTGGAGGCCGACGCCGACCGTGCCGAGGCCGCCGGGGCGGTTCTGCGGCTGCGCCGGATGGAGCGGGTGTTCGGGCTCCTGCCGGTGGACGTCGACCTGCTGCTGCTCGCCCTCGCCCCCGATGTGGACCAGCGTTTCGAGCGCCTGTACGGGTACCTGCACGACGACCTCACCCGGCGCCGGGCGAGCATCGGGCTGGCCCTGGCCCTCGTCGGCGCGCCCGCCCTCGCCGCACCCGCCCGGGGCCGGTTGCGCGCCGGCGCGCCGCTCATCGACGACGGGCTGGTCGAGGTGACCGACGCCGACCGGCCGTTCCTGAGCCGGACGCTGCGGGTACCCGACCGGGTCGTTATGCACCTGCTCGGCGACGACGCGCCCGACACGCTACTCACCGGCCTGCTCGCGCCGCCGGTACCGTCGCTGGCCGGTGCGCCCAAGGAGCTGGCCGCGACGCTGCGCCGGGGCGCCGTGCTCTGCTACCTCCACGAGGGCCGGCGTAGCTGCGCCGCCGCGTTCGCCGCCGCGGCGTTCGGGGAGCTGGGCATGCCCGCGCTCGTCCTCGACCTCACCCGGCTGGAGAGCGGCGCGCCGGGGGACGGGCGCGGTCAGGCGGACGGGCGGGGGCCGGCCGCCGGGCGGGACATCGCCGCCGTGGCCGCCGCCGCCCGGCGGGAGGCGCGGCTGCTCGGCGGCGGGCTGGTCGCCGGCCCGGTCGACGCGTTCGGCGGGGCGGTCGCCGACTTCTGCGACCGGTCCTGGCCGGTGGTGCTCTACGGCCGGCGCTCCTGGGATCCGCTCTGGTCCGTGGAGGTACCGCTGTGCCTGCCGGCGCCGACGGTACCGGCGACCGAGGTGGCCGCGTACTGGACCGCGCTGCTCGACGGCGAGGTGGAGCCCGGGCTCGACGTGACCGCCGCGGTGGCCACGGCCAACCTCGACCCCCGCCAGGTCGAGCGGGCCGCGAACGCGGCCTGGTGGCAGGCGGTCCACGCGGGGCGCCCGATCAGCCGCGAGGACCTGCGCCTCGGTACCCGCTCGCAGAACGCCGCCGGCCTGGAGCGCCTCGCCACCCGGATCGAGCCCGTCGTGGGCTGGACCGACCTCGTGCTCCCGCCCCGGCCGCTGCAACTGCTGCGGGAACTGGTCGGCCAGGCCCGCCGGCGTGGCACGGTGCTCGACGAGTGGGGCATGCGCCAGGGCGCCGGCCGGGGCGAAGGGGTCTCCGCGCTGTTCGCCGGCCCATCAGGCACCGGCAAGACGATGGCGGCCGAGGTCATCGCGTACGAGCTGGGCTTCGACCTGTACACCGTCGACCTGGCCACGGTCGTCGACAAGTACATCGGCGAGACGGAGAAGAACCTCGAACGCATCTTCGCCGAGGCGGAGCGGGTCAACGGAGTGCTGTTCTTCGACGAGGCCGACGCGCTGTTCGGCAAGCGCAGCGACGTCAAGGACGCGCACGACCGGTACGCCAACGTGGAGACCGCCTACCTGTTGCAGCGCATGGAGACCTTCGACGGCGTGGCCATCCTCGCCACCAACCTGCGCGCCAACCTCGACGAGGCGTTCACCCGCCGGCTCGACGCGATCATCGACTTCCCGCCACCCGACGCCGAGTACCGCCGCCGCATCTGGGACCTGGCCCTGCGCCCCGGGCTGCCCCGGGCCGGCGACATCGACCTGGACGTGCTCGCCCAGCGGTTCAACCTCACCGGCGGCAACATCCGCAACATCGCCCTCGCGGCCGCGTACTTCGCCGCCGAGGAGCGCCGCCCGGTGACCATGGCCGACCTGATGCGCGCCACCCACCGCGAGTTCCTCAAGCTCGGCCGCCTCTACCACCAGTCGGACTTCGCCCCGTACCAGGACCTGCTGACATGAGCGCAGCGGCGCCGCGGAGCGAACCAGGAGGCACGGTGAGCGTGGACGAGCTGATGCGGGACGCGCGGTCCCGGCTGTCCACGGGCGACCTGGCCGGGGCGGCGGCGCTCGTCGAGGCCGCGGCCCGGTCCTGGCACGCGGCGGGCAACGCTGCCGAGGAGGCCCGCTGCCTGCACCTCGCGGCCACGCTCACCCGGCACGCGGGCCGCGCGGCCGAGTCGGTGGCGCTGGCCGAGCGCGCGGTCGCGGCCGCCGAGTCCGGTCCGGCCATCGAACAGGGGTACGGCACCGCGCTGCTCGCCGCCGGCCGGCCCGAGGAGGCGGTGGCCGCGTTCCGCCGCGCCGCGGCGGCGGCCGCCGACCCGACCGCCGGCGCACTGTCCTTAGTGGACGGTGTCGGGCAGCTCCAGGCGGCCGGCCACACCGACCTGGCCGACCGGCTCGCGGAGGTGGCGGACGCGGCCGTGGTCGCGGCCGGCGCGCACGAGGCGGCGGCGCGGCTGGCGCTGCTGACCGCCGCTCGGGCACTGGACCGGGGCGAGCCCGACGGTGCCCGGTCCCACGCCGAACGGGCCCGGGCCGAGGCGCTCGCGGGGCGCTCGGCGACCGCGTACCTGGCGGCGGCCGTCGCGCTCTCCGCCATCGCGGACGCGACCGGCGACCGGGTCGGCGCCTACGCCTCGCTCGCCGTCGGCTGGGCCACGCTGCGCGACCTGGTCGGCGCCGAGGGCGCGCGGGCGGCGTTCCAGCCGCACCTGCTGCGGCTGCGCGACACGTGGGGCGCCGCCGGGTTCGCCGAGGCCAAGGCCGCCTACGAAGCGGGGGTACGCAGAGCGTGAGCGATCAGATGCCACACCGCGATCCCGGTGACCGCGAGCCCGAGCAGCGTCACCACGAACCCCACCCGGAAGCTGGTCCGGCGCCAGGGCCGGTCCTCGTGGCGCAGCAGCGGAGCGGCCACGAACCCGGCGCCCCCGCAGATGACCAGCAACCCCACCGTGAGCTGTACCGTGGCGCCGAGGATCCCGCGCCACCAGGTCAGGAGCAGCAGCGCCCCGACCCCCACCACCCAGAGGACGACCTGCGTCGATCGGCGCGCCATGCCGGGCAGGGTACCGGGAGTGGCGGGCACATAGCACGATGGTCCGCGGGATCCCCAGGGAGGAACGGGAGGCGCCGATGGGCCGCCTGACCGACCGGCTGCCGGCCACCGAGCAGACGACCGACACCCCGGCGCGCGTACGCCCGCCCGCCGGGGTGGACCTGTCGCCGGAGGAGTCCCCCGAGGAGACGGTGACCCGGCTGCAGAGCACGATCGGCAACGACGGCATGGCAGCGATGGTCGGCGGCGCTCAGACCCTCGGCGGCGCGACTCCGGACGGCGGAACCGCCCCGGACCTCGACCCCGACGCCGGTCCCCCGCCCGTAGCCGGCGCCGGGCCGGCACCCGCGACCAACCCCGACGCCGCCCCGGCGCCCGGTCCCGACGGCGGCCTGGCGGGCGTTCCCGGCGGCGCGTCCGCCCCGGGGACCACCCCTGGCGGCCCGCCGCCGGCCCCCGCGCCGGCCGCCGGGCCCACCCCCGGCGGACCTCAACCGGGGGGACCGCAACCGGGCGGGCCAGCCTCCAGTGGACCGCAACCGGGTGGACCGCAACCGGGTGGACCGCAGCCGGGCGGGCCGACCCCCGGCGGGCCACGGCCGGGGCAGGCGCCGGCCGTCGGCGACGAGCTGACCGACGAGTCACCGACGGGGCCGGACACCGGCGCCGACGACCTGGACACCCCGATGCTGGAGCTGGTCGACGAGGAGCTGGCCGAGCACGAGCGATGGGCGGCGGCCGGCACGCGGGTCGGCGAGGCCGGCTCCGAGGCCCGGGCGGACTTCATCGCGACCGAGGTCGGCGCCGGAATGGGCAGCAGCTTCGGCGACGCCTTCCTCATGGGCGCGGGACTGACCATCTGGATCGGCGCGGTCGAGGAGGCGATCCCCGGTATCGGCCAGGTGGTCGGCGGCGTCTTCGCGGTCAAGGCGATCATGGACGGCGCCCTGGGCCGGGACGCCGCCGCGGTCTCCCGGATGGGCGAGGGCCGCTCGGGCTACGAGGAGGCGGCCAACGACATCGAGGGCGTCTGCGCGATCCTCGACATCGCCACCAACCTGGTCAACCTGCTCGCCGGCGTGGTGGGGATCGTGGCGGTCGCGGCGACCGCCGCGGCGTTCTTCACCTTCGGCGCGCTCGCCCCGCTGGCCATCGCGGCCGGCGAGATCGGGCTCGCGTTCGGCGCCGCGGGGGCGATCCTCGGTGGGGTCAAGATGGCGCTGCAGCCGCTCGTGGTGCTGTTCCGGTCGCTGCACGAGTTCACCAGCCAGGCCGACCCGCGCCAGATCGAGGCGGACGGCGCGGTGCTGGAAGAGGGCGGCGCGGAGATGGGCGGCGCCCTGGGCGGGCTCGCCGGCGCGGTCGCCGGCGGCAAGGCCCGCGGTGGCCGCCACCACGAGGCGGAGGAGCCGCCACCGTCCACCGAACCGCCGCCGGCACGGCCGCCCGCGCGTACCGCGTCCGGCGAGCTGATCGTCGAGGCCGAGCCGATCCCGGGCCGCCCGGTCGCCCCCGCACCGCACGAGGAGGTGCCCACCGGCGGCCCGACCCCGCACGAGGAGCCGCCGACCGCACCGGCACCCGCGCGCGACGAGCACCCGTTGGCCAACCTGTCCGACGAGGAGATCGAGGCGGCGGTCAACGCTCCCCCGACGAAGCAGCCGACCCCGGCCGACTTCACCGACGAGGACATCGACGCCCTGGTGGGCCGCCTGGACCGCCCGGAGCAGCTGGAGACGCCGCAGTTCGCCGCCGCCTACCCGGCCGGGCCGGATGTGCTCAACCCGGTCACCGGCCGGGTGGAGCCCGCGGTCGGGCTCTCCACCATGACGATCGAAGGGCAGAGCACCAACCCCAATCAGATCGGCTACCACGAGAACGCGTACTTCCGGGGGGTACGCGACGTCCGCGAGATCGACGCGTTCCCGACCGGTCCCCACCCCGAGCTGCCCCCGGCCGCGCAGCCGCCCGACCTGGTACCGCCGACGACCGTGCAGATCAAGGGCCCGTCGCCCGGCCCGAACCAGCCCCGTCCGGTGCTGTCCCAGGAGACCGGCGGCAACGTCGAGGTCCGGTACCACGGTCCGAACCCCGGCGCACCCGAGGGCACGTTCTCCCATGACAACCCGACCGTGCAGGTCAACACGCCCAACCCGCACGGCTCGTGGACCGGGCAGCCGGTCGACGAGGCGGCCGGGCAGCGCGCGGTCATCCCGCACAACGACCCGAACACCGGCCTCTACCGCACCGCCGACGGCGAGTGGGTCCGGATCCCCACCGCCACGCCGGAGCAGCGCGCCGCGGCGCACTATCCGGTCTACGGCGAGCCCACGCCGCTCATCGAGCCACCGCCGAGCGGTGGCACCCCGCCCACCGGCGGCACCCAGGGCGGCAGCCCGCCCAGCGTGATCATCGACGAGGCCGCGCTGGGCCTGCAGCCCGGCGAGGTCCAGACGACACAGGGCACGCCGAGAGCCCCGACCGGACGCACGACCGACGTCGACTGGAACGACCCCCGGGTCCGCTCCGCGCTCGGCCTGGACCCGGTCACCGGCACGCCCACCGGGGCCAAGCTCGGCTCCCCCGGGCAGCTGGAGGTCGACCCGAAGGTCGGGCCGTGGGACCCGGCCGACCCGAACGCGCCCGGCCCGTTCCACGGATCGCTCGGGCAGATGAAGAACGGCGAGTACGCGCCGGAGTCGTACTTCCAGGTGACCGAGCAGGACGGGTACGCGGTACGGGTCGGGCCGCCCGGCGCGTTCGTCGACCACATCTTCCCCACGCTGGCGGAGGCCGAGGCGTACGCACGCCAGCTCGCCGGTACGGGCGAGGCGGCGATCCGCGAGACGTCCGCCCTGCCGCACGGGTGGGCCCCGGACGCGTCGGGCAAGGTGTGGCCGGGCAACCCGGTCGACGAAGCACGGGTTCTCGGGGTACCGGCCGGCACCCCGACGCTGCGTTCGGTGGTGGCCCCGCAGCCTGAGGGCTCCCCAGCCGTCGGGCGCCCGACGTCATACGGCGGGGGCGGGCCGCAGACCCAGCTACCCATGGGCTTCTTCCCGCGCGGCGCGACCCCGGGCGCGCCGTCGCCGGCCCAGGTCGGCACGCCGGTACCGATCAGCGACCGCGCGGAGGGCTGGTACACCCGCATGATGCGGTACCCCGGCGAGGAGCGCGTGGCCCAACTGCGCGAGCAGGGCGAGGTCCTGGAGCGGCTGGCCCGCCTCCCCGAAGGCGCCCACCGCGGCGAGGCCGGCGGGAAGCTGCTCAGCGGCGGACACCACGGCGAGGGCGGGCACGGCGAAGGCGGCGAGGGTGGCGAAGGCGGCCCCGTCGTCGAGATGGTCAACCCGCGCTACGAGCCGCCGCCGGGTACCCAGGCCGACCTCGACCGGCTGACCGAGGACATCCGGCGCACGCTCGCCGCCCGGCAGCGGGCCGAGCAGGAGCGTGACCACGCCGAGCGGGTCCGCGACGCGGCCCGCCGCCAGGGCCTGAACATCACCAAGGCCGGCACCGACGTGACCCAGGGGCTGACCGCGACGCAGACCCACGAGGGCACGGTGCAGCAGCACGGGCAGGCCCACGAGCGCAGCGCCACCTCGCACCAGGAGGGCGGCGCGAAGGTGCAGGACGCCTCGTCGCGGCTGGCCGGCGTGGCCACCCTGGAGACGCTGCTCGCCGGCTGGTCCGGGTTCACCGGGGTGGTGCTGAAGTTCTCCTCGGTGCTGCCCGACCGCGCGGTCAACGCGTTCCAGCGGATGAACAACGACTCGACCCAGTTCATGGCGCGGCTGGCGCACATCAAGACCGAGGTCGCCGGCCAGCAGGGGCAGCAGCCGGTGCGGGGCACGCAGATCGCGCAGACCGGCCAGCGGATCGCGACGACCGGCACGCGCGCTCAGGGTACCCACGCCCGGTTCGTCCAGGCGCAGCAGCAGGTGGCCGAGCTGACCCAGGTCAACCAGGAGCACGTCACCACGGCGGAGCAGGACCGGGCGCAGGCGGCCGGCCAGGCCACCCAGGCCGACGCGGCGGCGACCGGCCTGCTGGAGCGGCGCCAGAGCCTGTCGGCCGAGCTGGCGGCCTGGGCGGCGCGGCACCGGGCGGCCCGGCAGCAGGCCGTGGACGAGGCGGCGCGCCGGCTGGAGGAGCGCGGGCTGCGGGTGACCCGCCGCCCCGAGCACTGAGGCGGCGATGCCGCTCACCGTGCTCACGTACAACATCCGCAACGGGGCGGAGCCGGACCGGCTGGACCGGGTGCTGCGGGTGGTCACCGCGCACCACCCCGACATCCTCGCGCTGCAGGAGCTGCGGCACTTCGACACCGACGGCGGCCGGCGGCTGGGCACGGTGGCGGCGGCCACCAAGCTGGTGCCGTACCTCGCCCGGTCCCGGTTCGGCCAGCCGGTCGCCGTGTTCGTCCCCACGGGCGCCCGGGTGCTGCGCGCGCGACCGGTCCGCCGGCCGATGCACCACGCCGCGATGGCGGTCACCGTGGCCACCGACCGGGGGCCGCTGACCGTCATCGGTACCCACCTGAACCCGTACTCGGGGTGGCGTCGCCGCTGGGAGGCGCGGTGGCTGGCCGGGCGGGTCCGCCGCGAGCGGTTGGCGCTGGTCATGGGCGACCTGAACACCCTCGACCCGTGGACCGACCACACCGAGCGGCTGCGCGCGCTGGACCCGCAGTTCCGCGGGCGGCACCTGCGCCGGGGCACCGTCGACACCCGGGCGGTCGCGGTGCTCGCCGAGGCGGGCCTGGTCGACCTGTTCCGCCGCGCGGGCGACCCAGCCGGCCCGGACCACACCGCGCCGACCACGGACGGCGGCGGTACCGAGTTCTCCCGCATGCGGCTGGACTACGTCCTCGGTACTCCCGGGATCGCGGAGCTGACCCGCGACTGCCGGATCATTTCCGGCGGCGATGCCGAAAACGCCTCAGACCACTACCCCGTTCTGGCCGAATTTGACCTTTCTCTGGACTGATTACAGAAGTGCGTCATCTGGCGGATGTCTCGCCCGCGCCCGGGGGTCAGGGTGGGACTCGCCATCGACGATGCGTCTGACGCGAAGGGAGTGGCGAGGCGCGCGGCGGTTCCTCCTCTGCCCCCGAGTGACCGACCGCCGCGCGCCGGCACCTCGCACATCCGGAAGGAGTCGGCAATGCTGTGCAGCGACGCGGACGCGCGCTTGCAGCGACTCATCAACACCCCGCCCGCGGCCGTACCCCGCCCGGGTGACCTCCTCCACCTGGGACCTGGCGACATCCGCTGGCGTGAGCACGACACTATGACCGTGCGCGTGATCCGGGCCCGCACCGACATCTCCCGCTGCTACGACGGCGCGGCCGTGTGGCTCGACGTCGAGGAGCTGGCGCACGACGGTACCCCCGTCGGCCGCCACCAGCTGCTCGTGGCCACCGCGGCGATCGCCCTGCAGCAGGAGCTGATCGAGACTGCGCGGTGATGACCCGGACACCCGCCGCTCTGGCACTAATTGGGGAGCCTGAGCCGAACGGGCGTTCCTACCGTGTACCTAACGCACAGGCGGAACGCGTCATGGAGGTGCGAGATGCCTAAGTCATTCGAGGCGGTTCGAGCCGAGGCCCTGTTCGCCTCGACCCTGCAGCGCTCCGACCTGCCGGGCGCGGACGAGGTCCGCCGGGCGGTGGCCACGACCCTGCGCCGCTTCGGCGTCCGGGGCTGCGCGGTCGAGGTGGCCGGCGAGTTCGGCGACCACCCCGAGACGGCCGTGGCCCGGATGCGGTGGGCGCTGGACACCGTGCGCGCCGTGTACCCCACCCGCCCCACCGTCACGCCGGCACCCCGCCTGCACCTGGCCCTGGCGTCCTGACGCCGGTACCGATCCGCCAACCGCGGGCCGCGCCGGTGTGTCGTAACCGGCCCGGCCGCCCGACCCGGGACATCCTTGGAGGCATCCGCCTCGAAGGAGCCCAGATGATCAAGCGAGCTCGTCTGTTCGGCCCGAAGACCCGGGTCACCTTCTCCCTCCCGGCCGGCGAGCCGGCCGGCGACGTCAGCGTCGTCGGTACCTTCAACGACTGGACGCCTGGCCGGCACCAGCTTCTCCCTCGCCGCAACGGCACCCGCAGCGTGTCGGTCACCCTGCCCCCCGGCGAGCACCGGTTCCGCTACCTCGCCACGGGCGGGGTGTGGTTCGACGACCACACGGCCGACACCGTCGACCACAGCGCAGGGGTCATCTGCCTCTGACGCGACGCGGGGCGCCTCCCGGTCGTTAGAGTTCCGGCATGGATCAGGCTGTCGGGGCCGCCGGGCGTACGGACACGATGGCCTTCCGGCTGACCGACGCGGCCCGGCGGCTGGTCGGGGTACGCCTGCTGCAGCACGTGGGGATACCCGGCGAACTGCTCGACTTCACCTACGACGAAACCTCGCGCGCCTGGTGGCTCGTCCTTCCCCGGCCGCCGGTGTGGCGCCTGGAGTACCGGCTCGAGCTGCGCCACCCCGACGGTGGTACCGAGGAGATCTGCGACCCGGGCAACCCGCGGCGGGTGGGCGGGGCGTTCGGCGACAAGTCGGTCCTGGAGTTCCCCGACTACCGGGAGCCGGGGTGGTTGCGGCTGACCGCGACCACCCCGGGCACCTGGCGGGAGCTGGTGATCCCGGCCCCGCCGGTCAAGGGTAAGATCACCGCCCGGATCTGGTCGCCGCAGGCGCCGACCGGCCACATCCTGGTCGCGCACGACGGCCCGGAGTACGACCGGTTGTCCTCCCTGGGTCACTACAGTGCGGCGATGGTCGGGGCGGGGTCGGTGCCGCCCCACCATCTGGTTCTGCTCGCCCCCGGTGACCGCAACGAGTGGTACTCGGCCTGCCCGGCCTACTCGTGGGCCCTCGTGGCCGACGTGCTGCCCCGGGTGCACGCGACGCTCGGCGCCGGCGGACCGGTCGTCGGGATGGGCGCGAGCCTCGGGGCGCTGGCGATGCTGCACGCCCAGCGGCGCTACCCGGCCGCGTTCGCCGGGCTGTTCCTGCAGTCGGGCAGCTTCTTCCTGCCCCGGTACGACCGGCACGAGTCCGGCTTCCGCCGGTACCTGCGCATCGTGCGCTTCGTCGGCAAGGTGACCCGCGGGACGGAGTGGGCGCCGCCGGTACCCGCCGTGCTCACGTGCGGGCTGGCCGAGGAGAACCTGCACAACAACCGGGACATGGCCCAGACCTTGGCGGCGCAGGGGTACCCGGCGAAACTGGCCGAGGTCCCCGACGCGCACAACTACACCGGCTGGCGCGACGCGTTCGACCCGTACCTGACCGGCCTGCTGCAAGACGTGTGGGGGTGAGCGAGGTGGGGCGCGGCGTCGTCTGGAAGGAGGAGCGAAGCGACGGGAGCAAGACGGCGCCTGGAGGCGCCCCGCCGAGCGAACGAAGGATGTGGGGGTGACTGTGCGGGAGTACTCGACGCAGCTGTGGTCGCCGGCGCTGAACGCGGCCGGCACGGTCATGGCCTACGGGCACTACGGCCGGCCGGCGCTGGTGTTCCCCTCGGAGCAGGGGCGGGCCTGGGACTTCGCCAACAATGGCATGGTCGGCGCGGTGGCCGGCCTCATCGACGCGGGGCGGGTCAAGCTGTACTGCGTCGACTCGTACGACGCCGGCTCGTGGGCCGCCCGGGACCTGCCGCTGGAGGAGCGGGCCCGCCGCCACGGCGCCTACGAGTCGTGGATCGTCGACCAGGTGGTGCCGCACATCGCCGCCGACTCCGGCGGAGCCGCGGGGGTCGGCGACGCGGGCGGGATCATCACGCTCGGCGCGTCAATGGGCGCGTACCACGCCCTGAACTTCGCCTTCCGGCGCGCCGACCTCTTCCCGCTCGCGCTGTGCTTCTCCGGCAACTACGACCCCACGGCCTGGCAGGGCTGGGGCGAGCGCGGCGACGCCACCTACTTCAACAACCCGGTCGACTACGTGGCCAACCTGCACGGCGATCACCTGGACTGGCTGCGCTCGCGGCTGTCCATCCTGCTGGTGTGCGGCCAGGGCCAGTGGGAGGACACCACCGGCGCGCTGGAGTCGACGAAACGGATGGCCGGACTGCTCGCCGGCAAGGGCATCCGCCACGAGCTGGACCTGTGGGGCTTCGACGTGCCGCACGACTGGCCCTCGTGGCGCAACCAGCTCGCCCACCACCTGCCGAGATTCTGCTGAGGAGGGGCCGTGACCGAGGTCGAACACATCATCGGGTTGCTGCTCGGGACCGAGGACGACTGGCCGCGCGCGTTCGAGGCGCTGGTGCGCCGGCTCGGGCCGGTCGGCGACCAGGCCGGCACGACCCACCGGCTGCGCAGCGTGCGGGTCACCATCGAGCCGTTCAACCTGCGGTACCAGCCCCGGCACGCGCTGGTCATCGACCGGCTCGCGTACTGGTACTACCACCCGCGCGAGTGGCTCAAGAAGGTCGCGCTGATGGACGACGTGTACCTGCTCAACAGCCCGTTCACGTTCCAGTCCATGGAGAAGCACACCGCGTACTGCGCGATGATGCGCCTGGGCCTCAAGGTGCCCGACACCGTGCTCGTGCCCTACAAGCACCCGGTGGACAACGCCCGGTACGCCTACACCGCGCGGCGCTACAACCAGCCGTTCGACCTCGACGCGATCGCCGACGAGCTGGGGTGCCCGCTGTACATGAAGCCGTTCGACGGCGGCGCCTGGGTCGGCGTGTCGAAGATCCGCGACCGGGACGACCTGCACCGGGCCTACGACGCCTCGGGCGAGCGGCTGATGCACCTGCAGCAGTCGGTCGAGGGGTACGACGTGTTCGCCCGGTCGCTGTCGATCGGGCCGGAGACGATGGTCATGAAGTTCCGGCCGGAGCTGCCGATGCACGACCGGTACGCGGTGGAGCACAGCTTCCTCTCCACCGAGACCGGCGCCGAGGTGGTCACCATCTCCCGGTTGGTCAACGCGTTCTTCCGGTGGGAGTTCAACTCCTGTGAGTCCCTGGTCCGGGGTACCGAGGTGCACCCGATCGACTACGCCAACGCCTGCCCGGACGTGGCGCTGACCTCGCTGCACTACTACTTCCCATGGGCGATGGGCGCGCTGCTCAAGTGGAGCGTGTTCTGCGTCGTGACCGGGCGCCGGCCCCGGCTGGACACCGACACCCGGCGGTACTTCGACATCGCCGACGACCCGGACCGCTCCTACGCCGACAAGCTGGTCGAGTACCGGCGGCTGGCCGACGAGTACTTCGAGACCGACCGGTACACCGAGTTCTGCGCCCGGCACCTGGGCCACGTCGACGAGCTGGTCTACGACTGGGTGCGCTCGCCGGAGTTCGACACGTTGCTCGTGGACACGGTGCGCAGCACGTACCCGGCGCACGAGCACGACCGGTTCGTCGCGCACTTCCGGGGACTCATCGGCCTGTGGGTCCGCGACCGCGGGACCGCTGTCTCCTGACGGGATCGGGCCTACGCTTTCGCTATGGGCAGGGACGTCGAACTGAAGACCTTCAGCCGGGAGGACCGCACCCGCTACCGGGACAAGGTGCGCGCCAACCTGGACGTGTTCACCCGGATGCTCCGGGAGGCGACGTTCGAGACGGCCGCCCCGCTGACCGGGCTGGAGATCGAGCTCAACCTGGTCGACGAGGCCGGCGAGCCGGTGATGCGCAACGCGAGCGTGCTGGGCGAGATCGCCGACCCGGCCTTCGTCACCGAGCTCGGCCAGTTCAACATCGAGATCAACGTACCCCCGCGCCGGCTGTCCGAGCGCGGGCTGACCGGCTTCGAGGAGCGGGTCCGGGCCAGCCTCAACTTCGCCGAGGAGCGGGCCGCCGCGATCGACACGCACACCGTGATGATCGGCATCCTGCCCACCCTGGCCCGCGAGCACCTGACCTCCGAGACGCTGTCGGCAAACCCGCGCTATGCGCTGCTCAACGACCAGATCTTCGCCGCCCGGGGCGAGGACATGCAGATCTCCATCGACGGCGTGGAGCGGCTGGACGTGCACTGCGACTCGATCGCGCCGGAGGCCGCGTGCACCAGCGCCCAGTTCCACGTGCAGGTCTCCCCGGACAACTTCGCCAGCTACTGGAACGCCGCCCAGGCCATCGCCGGCATCCAGGTGGCGCTCGGCGCCAACGCGCCGTTCCTGTTCGGGCAGGAGCTGTGGCGGGAGACCCGGATCCCGCTCTTCGAGCAGGCCACCGACACCCGGGCGGTCGAGCTCAAGGCGCAGGGGGTACGGCCGCGGGTGTGGTTCGGCGAACGCTGGGTCACCTCGATCTTCGACCTGTTCGAGGAGAACGTGCGCTACTTCCCCGCGCTGCTGCCGATCTGCGAGGACGAGGACCCGGCCGAGGTGCTCGGCCGGGGGGAGACCCCGCGGCTGCCCGAGCTGACCCTGCACAACGGCACCATCTACCGGTGGAACCGCCCGGTGTACGCGGTCGTCGACGGCAAGCCGCACGTGCGCGTGGAGAACCGGGTGCTGCCGGCCGGGCCGACGGTCGCCGACATCATGGCCAACGCCGCCTTCTTCTTCGGCCTCGTGCGGGTCCTCGCCGAGGAGGACCGTCCGGTCTGGACCCAGATGTCGTTCAACGCCGCCGAGGAGAACTTCCACAACGGTGCGCAGTACGGCATCGACGCCTCCGTGTACTGGCCCGGCCTGGGTACCCTGCCGGCCAGCGAGCTGGTGCTACGCCGGCTGCTGCCGATGGCGGCCGAGGGGCTGGACCGGTGGGCGGTGGACCCGGACGAGCGCGACCGCTACCTCGGCATCATCGCCGGGCGCTGCCTCGCCGCGCGCAACGGGGCGAGCTGGCAGGTCGACGCGTTCCACCGCATCGGCGGCGCCCGCCCCGACGCGCTGCGCGCGATGCTGTGCGACTACCGCGACCGCATGCACAGCAACGTCCCGGTCCACGAGTGGCCGATGGGCTGAGCCGGCCCGGCGTAGCGGGTGCCGAGGTCCGGAATGTGGTTTACGGTCGGGGCCATGGGCATTCGGCGCCTGATCGAGAGCTGGCCGGTGTACCGGCAACTGACCGGCCCGGACCCGCTCGGCCGGGGCGCGGCGGCGCAGTCCCCCCGCTCGGCCGCCCTCACCCCGCGCACCGGGACGGCCGACTTCGTGGCCCGCTCGGTCTGTCCCTACTGCGCGGTCGGCTGCGGGCAGCGGGTCTACGTCAAGAACGGCCGGGTGACCCAGATCGAGGGCGATCCCGACTCCCCCATCTCGCGGGGCCGGCTGTGCCCGAAGGGCTCGGCGAGCAAGAGCCTGGTCACCAGCCCCGACCGGGTCACGAAGGTGCGCTACCGGCGGCCGTACGGCACCGGGTGGGAGGACCTCGACCTGGACACGGCGCTGGAGATGATCGCCGACCGGGTGATCGCCGCGCGGGCCGCGGACTGGCAGGACGTCGACGAGGAGGGGCGGGCGCTCAACCGCACCCTCAACATCGCCAGCCTGGGCGGCGCGACGCTGGACAACGAGGAGAACTACCTCATCAAGAAGCTGTTCACCGCGTTGGGCGCGATCCAGATCGAGAACCAGGCCCGCATTTGACACTCCGCCACCGTCCCCGGTCTGGGGACCAGCTTCGGCCGGGGCGGCGCCACGACGTTCCAGCAGGACCTGCAGAACGCGGACTGCATCATCATCCAGGGCTCCAACATGGCCGAGGCGCACCCGGTCGGGTTCCAGTGGGTGGTGGAGGCGAAGAACCGGGGCGCCACGGTCATCCACATCGACCCCCGGTTCACCCGGACCAGTGCGATCGCGCACACCCACGTGCCGATCCGGGTGGGTACGGACATCGCGTTCCTCGGCGCGGTGGTCAACTACATCCTGAGCAACGAGCTGGACTTCCGGGAGTACGTGCTCGCCTACACCAACGCCGCGACGATCGTCAGCGCGGAGTTCCGCGACACCGAGGACCTCGATGGGCTGTTCTCCGGCTTCCACCCGGAGAAGGGGGCGTACGACCCGACGAGCTGGCAGTACGAGGGGCACGAGGAGGTCAGCGCCGGGCCGGACGAGACCGCGACCCAGCGGGACACGGCGGGGGCGCTGCGGCACGAGTCGCACGGCCCGCCGGTACCGTCCGAGCTGCAGCGCGACGAGACGCTGACCCATCCCCGGTGCGTGTACCAGATCCTCAAGCGCCACTACTCCCGCTACACGCCGGAGTTGGTCGAGGAGGTCTGCGGGGTACCCCGGGAGGCGTTCCTCCAGGTATGCCAGGCGTGGACCGGTAACTCGGGGCGGGAGCGTACGACGGCACTGGTCTACTCAGTCGGCTGGACCCAGCACAGCGTCGGCGTGCAGTACATCCGCACCGGCGCGATCATCCAGCTCCTGCTGGGCAACGTCGGCCGGCCCGGCGGTGGGGTGCTGGCCCTGCGCGGGCACGCGAGCATCCAGGGCTCGACGGACATCCCGACGCTGTTCAACATCCTGCCCGGGTACCTGCCGATGCCCCACCACAGCCAGCACACGACGTTCCAGGAGTGGATCGACAGCATCCGCCACCCCGGGCAGAAGGGGTTCTGGAGCAACGCCGGGGCGTTCGCCACCAGCCTGCTCAAGGCGTACTGGGGGGAGGCGGCGACCGCCGACAACGACTACTGCTTCGGCCACCTGCCGCGGCTGACCGGCGACCACGGTACCTACCAACAGGTGCTGGACATGATCGACGGAAAGATCGCCGGGTACTTCCTGCTCGGGCAGAACCCGGCGGTCGGCTCGGCGCACGGCCGGGCGCAGCGCCTCGGCATGGCCAACCTCGACTGGCTCGTGGTCCGCGACCTCTACATGATCGAAAGCGCCACGTTCTGGAAGGACGGGCCGGAGGTGCGCACCGGCGAGATCAGCCCGGAGTCGTGCCGGACCGAGGTGTTCTTCCTGCCGGCCGCGTCGCACGTGGAGAAGGAGGGCACGTTCACCCAGACGCAGCGGATGCTGCAGTGGCGGGAGAAGGCCGTCGACCCGCCCGGCGATGCCCGCTCCGAGCTGTGGTTCTTCTACCACCTCGGCCGGATCATCCGGCGCAAGCTGGCCGGCTCCACGCAGGCGCGCGACCGGCCGGTGCTCGACCTGGCGTGGGACTACCCGACCCACGGACCGCACGAGGAGCCCAGCGCCGAGACGGTACTCAAGGAGATCAACGGGTTTACCGTCGCGGATGGCCGGGCGGTGTCCGGCTTCGCCGAGCTCAAGGACGACGGCTCCACCGCCTGCGGCTGCTGGATCTACAGCGGCGTCTTCAAGGACGAGGTCAACCAGGCGGCCCGCCGCAAGCCCGGCAGCGAGCAGGACTGGGTGGCCGCCGAGTGGGGCTGGGTATGGCCGATGGACCGGCGCATCCTCTACAACCGGGCCTCGGCCGACCCGGACGGCAAGCCGTGGAGCGAGCGCAAGCGCTACGTGTGGTGGGACCCGGAGAAGAAGGAGTGGACGGGCTACGACGTGCCGGACTTCGAGAAGACCAAGCCGCCGGACTACCGGGCCCCGGCGGGCACCGGCGGACCGGCCGGCCTCGCCGGCGATGACCCGTTCATCATGCAGGGCGACGGGAAGGGCTGGCTGTACGCGCCGGTCGGGCTCATCGACGGCCCGCTGCCCACACACTACGAGCCGGCCGAGTCGCCGGTCGCCAACCCGCTCTACGTGGAGCAGGCCAACCCGACGCGCAAGCGGTACCCGCGGCCGGACAACCCGGTCCACCCCGCCGGCAGTGCGGTCTTCCCATACGTGTTCACCACCAGCCGGCTCACCGAGCACCACACCGCCGGCGGGATGAGCCGCACGCTGGCGTACCTGTCGGAGCTGCAACCCGAGATGTTCATCGAGGTCTCCCCGGAGCTGGCCGCCGAGCGCGGGCTGGCCCCGCTGGAGTGGGCCCACGTGGTCACCGCGCGGGCGGCGGTCGAGGGCCGGGTGCTCATCACCGACCGGCTCACCCCGCTGCGCGTGGAGAACCGGGTCATCCACCAGATCTGGCTGCCGTACCACTTCGGGTACGAGGGGCTGGTCACCGGGGACGCGGCCAACGACCTGTTCCCGATCGTGCTCGATCCCAACGTGCTCATCCAGGAGAGCAAGGTGGGTACCTGCGACGTCCGCCCCGGCCGCCGCCCCGACGGGCCGGAGCTGCTGGCCTACCTCGCCGGGTACCGCCGCCGGGCCGGCCTGCCCAACGGGAGCGTGACATGAGTCTGTACGGCCCGGTGGACCCGGCGCCCGACGCCGGCTACGTCGACGCGCCGCCGCGCATGGGCTTCTTCACCGACACCAGCGTCTGCATCGGCTGCAAGGCCTGCGAGGTCGCCTGCAAGGAGTGGAACGGGGTACCCGACGACGGGTTCAACCTGCTCGGCATGTCCTACGACAACACCGGCGGGCTGTCGGCCAACTCGTGGCGGCACGTGGCGTTCATCGAGCAGCCGGCGCCGGCACCGGCGCCCGCCGCCGAAGCGGCGCGGGCGCCGCAGTTCCTCGGGATGCCGTCGTTCGACCTGCCTGGGCGGCAGGTCGGCGGCGCCGAGCGCACCGACTTCCGCTGGCTGATGATGTCCAACGTCTGCAAGCACTGCACCCACGCGGCCTGCCTCGACGTCTGCCCGACCGGCGCGCTGTTCCGCACCGAGTTCGGCACGGTCGTGGTCCAGGAGGACATCTGCAACGGGTGCGGGTACTGCATCCCGGCCTGCCCCTTCGGGGTAATCGACCAGCGGCACGGCGACGGCCGGGCGTGGAAGTGCACGCTGTGCTACGACCGCATCGGCGACGGCCTGACCCCGGCGTGCGCCAAGGCCTGCCCCACCGAGTCGATCCAGTACGGGCGCCTCGACGAGCTGCGCGAGCGGGCCGAGCGCCGGGTGTCGCGGCTGCGCGAGTCCGGCGAGCCCGGGGCGCGACTGTACGGCGACGACCCCGGCGACGGGGTGGGCGGCGCGGGCGCGTTCTTCCTCCTGCTCGACGAGCCCGAGGTGTACGGCCTGCCGCCCGACCCGGTGGTCACCACGCGGGACCTGCCGGACATGTGGCGCAAGGCCGGGGTGGCCGCGCTCGCGATGGCGGCCGCGGTGGTCGGCGCGTTCCTCGGGAGGTCACGATGACGACGACGGAGCGGCCGGCCGGGACCGGCCCGGGGCCGGACGGCCGGCGCGGGGACGGCCGGCGGACCGGGGCCGAGCGGCTCATGGTGCCCCGCGCGGAGTTCCGCTCGTACTACGGCCGGCCGGTGGTCAGGCCCCCTGTATGGCACGCGGACATCCCGGCCTACCTGTTCACCGGCGGGCTGGCCGCCGGCTCGGCGATGCTGGCGGCCGGCGCCGACCTCACCGGACGCCCGGGGCTGCGCCGGACCGGGCGGGTGGCGGCGCTGGCCGCGCTCGGCGCCAGTACCTACTTCCTCGTCCACGACCTGGGCCGGCCGGAGCGTTTCCACCACATGCTGCGGGTGGCCAAGCCGACCTCGCCCATGTCGGTCGGCTCCTGGATCCTCGCGGCTTTCGGCCCGGCGGCCGGCCTGGCGGCGGTGAGCGAGCTGGCGCCGCGCCTGCCGTGGCGCCCGGCCCGCACGGCGCTGCGGGTGGCCGGCCGCGGCGCGGGGCTGGCCGCCGCCGGCCTGGCGCCGGCGCTGGCCAACTACACCGCGGTGCTGCTGGCCGACACCGCGGCCCCGTCGTGGCACGAGGCGTACCCGGACCTGCCGTGGGTGTTCACCGGCAGCGCGCTCGCCGCGGCCGCCGGCGCGGGCCTGATCGCCGCGCCGCCGTCCGAGCTGGGACCGGTGCGCCGGGTGGCGGTCGCCGGCGCGGCGCTGGAGCTCTACGGCGCGCACCGGGCGGAGACGGAGCTGGGCCTGCTCAGCGAGCCCTACCGGGACGGGCGCGCGGGCCGGCTGCTGCGCACCGGACGGGCGCTGACCGCCGCCGGGGTGGCCGGTGCCCTGCTGGGGCGGCGCAGCAAGGTGCTTTCGGCGCTGTCGGGGGTGGCGCTGCTGGCCGCCTCGGCCGTCACCCGATTCGGCATCTTCGCGGCGGGCGTCGCATCCGCGAAGGACCCCACGTACACCGTCGTGCCGCAACGCGACCGGCTCAGCCGCGGGGCCGGCGCGTCGGGGTAGCGGTCGCGCCGCCGCGGCTCAGCGGACGACGAGCGTCACCCCGTCGGTGCGGGCCGGGACCAGCTCGCCGACCACCGGACGACCGGGGACCTCGCCGGCGACCAGCAGCCCGCCCGAGGTCTGCGCGTCGGCGAGCAGCTGCAGCTCGTCCTCGCCGACGCTGGGCCCGGCCGCGAGCCACGGCCTGACCCAGGCGAGGTTGCGCCGGGTACCCCCGCTGACGTATCCGGCCGCCAGCGCCTCCCGGGCGCCTTCCAGGTAAGGCACGGCGGCGGCATCGACCACGGCGCACACCCCGCTCGCCCGGGCCAGCTTGTGCAGGTGGCCGAGTAGGCCGAAGCCGGTCACGTCGGTCGCGCACACCGCCCCGCCCTTCAGGGCGGCCGCCGCCGCGTCCCGGTTCAGGCTGGTCATCGCCGCGACCGCCGCCGGGAACACCTCCCCGGTCGCCTTGTGCCGGCTGTTGAGCACGCCGATCCCGAGCGGCTTGGTCAGCGTGAGCGGCATACCCGGGCGGCCGGCGTCGTTGCGCAGCAGGCGCTCCGGGTCGGCGAGGCCGGTGACCGCCATCCCGTACTTGGGCTCCGGGTCGTCCACGCTGTGCCCGCCGGCCACCGGGCAGCCGGCCGTGCGGGCCACGTCGAGCCCGCCGCGCAGCACCTGCGCGACGAGCTCCATGGGCAGCACGTCGCGGGGCCAGCCGAGCAGGTTCACCGCGACGACCGGGGTACCCCCCATCGCGTACACGTCCGACAGCGCGTTGGCGGCCGCCACCCGGCCCCAGTCGTACGGGTCGTCGAGCACGGGCGTGAAGAAGTCGGCGGTCGCCACGATCGCCCGGTGGTCGTCGATGCGCACCACGGCCGCGTCGTCCCCGTCGTCGAGGCCGACGAGCAGGTCCGGCGAGGGCACGCCGACCAGGCCGGCGACGATCGACTCCAACTCCCCCGGGGGGATCTTGCAGGCGCAGCCGCCGCCGTGGGCGTACTGGGTCAGTCGCGGGGTCACCCTGCCACTCTGTCACGCGGCCGGATAGGGTCGCACCGGAGGCGTTCAGGTGGCTGGTGCCCCTCCCGGTCTTCAAAACCGGTGTGGCCCGGGATCCGGGTCAGGCGGGTTCGATTCCCGTCCGCCTCCGCTTTCCGGCGCCGGCCCGTCCGGCCGGTGCCGGCGGGACGGAGGCGGTCATGAGCGACGATCCGCGGCGCCGGGTACCACGCACCGA